>Ga0076930_100096_pt1 | contig 137131 bp, 125 predicted proteins | sample HotLakConsoUCCRE_FD_71149 | JGI IMG/M metagenome (GOLD analysis project Ga0076930, IMG submission 71149) | Hypersaline microbial mat communities from Hot Lake, Washington, USA - Hot Lake Consortium UCC-RE (version 3) (version 3) ...
TTGGTCAGTTTGGTATTGGTCGATGTTTCATCGATAAAGATCAGCCGCGCCAATGCCTTGTTGAAGAAGCGCCGGCGGCGTTCGATCCAGAGATCACGGGCGTGGGCGATCTCCGGCCGCAACTGTTCGCTTGCCTTGAGGCTTTTTTTATGGCCCAGCCCAAGCCGGTTGAGAAATCGGCCGACCGTCGAGCGGTGCACGTCAACGCCACGCCCAGCAAGTTCGACGCAGAGCTCATCGAGCGTCACTTCGCCATTCGCAGCGACGCGGGCTTCAATCCATTCGCCATGTGCCGTCAGCTTGCCGCCTGGCGGATGGCCCTGCCTTGCAGACGCAAGCGAGCCGGTGGCGCGATGCAGGATCATCATGTTGTTGACAAATCTCGGCGACACCCGGAAATGCCGGGCCGCCTCCCGATGACTGTTGCCTTCTTCTACAAACCCAACGACACGCGCACGCAACTCGACCGGATGTGGCTTGCCAATGGCGGTTCTCCTTCCATGGGTAAAGTGAATCACAAATCAATCAGTCAGGGAATCCCGAAACTGAAAAGCTGCGACACGCTTTAGAGGGCTTTTCCGGTAGGACCCGGTCCAGATCCAGGTCGAGGCATGAAGGGTCAGTGGCCGGCTGCGTCGATCGGCTTGGCATGCCCGCCCGCGGGTTCGGCGGCTCCCGCGGTGGAGGCCGTCTTCGGGTCCTCCTCAATAATATCGCCGTCGCAGCCTTCAACCAGTTCAATCTCTTGATTGACGGCCTCGAGTTCGGTCAGGCGCATGGTGAGGTGGTTTCCGAAGTACAATCCGGTCTCGGTGGGCAAGGCGTCGATGTAACGCACCTCCCAGGGCTTCATCGTGGCGAGCGTCTTGGCAGGATTCGGTGCATGAACGATTTCGGCGCCGATCGCCTGGCCTCGTAGGTCCGCTCGCGCGGTCGGGCCATGATGATCGGCAACCTGCACGATCACCAGATCGGGATGCAGCGTCTCAGCCAGATGGCGGGCGATCCGCATGCCGGTCCGGACCCGGGCCATGGGCTCGGCGTCATCGGTTGAGATGACGGCGATCAGGCGTTTTTCATCATCCCGCTTGAACACGGATTGATAGAGTGTCTTGCAATGCCCTCCGGTCTCGTTTGCAAAACCGGGAATCACGCTCGCCGGCGCGAAGACGAGCGCAGCGGTTCCGGAGGCCCCCAGAACAAGGAGAAAGCCGCCCGAAAGAAGCGCAAGCTTCCGGGAAATCTTGAACGCGTGGAACAATCGGCGCTTTGCAGCGGCCATACGAGGAACACCCTTTTACGCAGAACTATATCCTCGCACCATAAGCCTGCGCGCTTTCACAATTGTTAACCCTCGGCACATTTTGAGCTCTGGGGACGCTTCAATCCGGAGCAGGCACGCGGAACCGCCGGTCGATCTCGCCTTCGCGTCCCTGAATCGAGAGGTGCATCGGTGACCGGGCCCGGCGGGCAATCACCTTGCCACGCGCCATCACCAGCAATCGCGTCGCGCGCAGGCGGATCGCCTCGACCGGATCGCCGGCGTCGAGAACCACCAGATCGGCGCGCTTGCCGATCGCAAGGCCATAGTCTTCAAGCCCCATGATCGCTGCACTTTCCAAAGTGACCATGTCGTAACAGCGGCGCATCGCGGCAGGGCTCGTCATCTGCGCCACGTGCAGCCCCATAAAGGCCACGTCCAGCATGTCCGCAGTCCCCAGCGAATACCAGGGATCGAGAACACAATCCTGACCGAAGCCGACGCGGATGCCGTGGCTGAGCATCTCCGGCACCCGGGTCATGCCGCGGCGCTTGGGATAGGTGTCGTGTCGGCCCTGCAGGGTGATGTTGATCAGCGGATTGGGGATGGCCGCCACTTGCGCCTCCGCCATCAGCGGCAATAGCTTTGAGACGTAGTAATTGTCCATCGAATGCATCGAGGTGAGATGCGATCCCGCCACCCTGCCCTGCAGGCCGAGCCGCTGCGTCTCGTAGGCCAGTTGCTCGATATGCCGCGACAGCGGGTCATCGGTTTCATCGCAATGCATGTCGACCAACAGTCCCCGCTCAGCCGCGATTTCGCAAAGCTCGGTCACCGATGCCCGACCGTCGGCCATGGTGCGCTCGAAATGCGGGATTCCGCCGACCACATCGACGCCAAGATCCAGCGCCCGGATGGTGTTTTCCCGCGCGGTCGGCGAGCGGTAGAGTCCGTCCTGGGGAAACGCCACAAGCTGCAGGTCGATGTAGTGGGAAATCTCCTGTTTGACCTCAAGCAGCGCCTCGACGGCGAGAAGCCGGTCGTCACAGACATCCACATGGGTGCGGATCGCAAGCAACCCCATCGACGCCGCCCAGTCACAATAGCTGAGCGCCCGCTCCTTCACCGCCTCATGGGTCAGAAGCGGCTTGAGCTCTCCCCACAACCCGATACCTTCCAGCAGCGTTCCCGACGCATTGATCCGCGGCAGTCCATAGGACAGCGTCGCATCCATGTGGAAATGCGGATCGACAAAGGGCGGCGAGACAAGATGGCCCGAGATATCGATCGTCTCTCCGGCCTCCGCTTCAACGCCGGGCGCGATCGCGGCGATGCGTCCGTCGTTGATGCCAATGTCAGCGGCGGTTCCGTCGGGCAGTATCCCGCCCTTGAGCAAGGTATCAAAACTCATCTCTCGCCTTTCTGGTAGGGGATCATCAGCGCCTTGGGATAGGTCGCGCGTCTGGCGACAACGACAAGCGCCACGATCGACAGCACGAACGGCATCATCAGGAAGATCTGGTAGGGAATGACGCCGCCCGTGATCTGCTGAAGCCGGACCTGATAGGCGTCGAAGGCAGCAAAAAGGATTGCGCCGATCAGCGCCTTCCCTGGCCGCCAGGAGCCGAACACCACCAGCGCGATGGCAATCCAGCCGCGCCCGTTGATCATCTCGAAGAAGAACGAATTGAACGCCGACATGGTCAGGAACGCGCCGCCGATCGCCATCAGCGCCGAGCCGGCCATCACCGCGCCGATCCTGACCGCCGTCACCGAGATGCCCTGCGCCTCGACCGCCGCAGGGTTTTCGCCCACGGCGCGCACCGCAACGCCCACCGGGGTGCGGTAGAGCATGAATGCAACAGCCGCCACGGTGACATAGGCGAGATAGGTGAGCGGCGTCTGGTTGAACAGCGCGGGTCCCAGCACCGGAATGTCCGACAGCACCGGTACCGCGAAGGGCTGGAACGGCTCGATCTTCGGCGGCGATGTTACCTCAGGCAGCAGGATACGGTAGGTGAAATAGGTGAGGCTTGAGGCCAGCAGCGTGATGCCGATGCCGGTGACATGCTGCGACAGCCCCAGCGGGACCGTGAGAAACCCGTGCAGCAGCCCGAACATCGCGCCGGTCATCGCCGCCACGAACACGCCGGTCCACAGATCCCCGCCCATATAGACCGTGAACCAGCCGGAAAACGCGCCGGCCACCATGATGCCCTCGATGCCGAGATTGAGCACGCCGGCACGCTCGCAGATGAGTTCGCCCATGGTGGCGAAGATCAGCGGCGAGGCGATGCGGATGGCGGCGACCCAGAAGCTGGCAGTGAACAGGATCTCGAATGCCTCGGTCATCAGGTCATCTCCAGCGCACGCGGTAGCGCATCAGCATGATGGCCGCGACCATGGTCAGAAGCGAGGTCGCCACCATGACCTCGGCAATGTAGCTCGGCACATTGGCGCTGCGGCTCATGGCGTCGGCGCCGACAAAGATGCCGGCCACGAAGATTGCCGCGGCAATGACGCCCAGCGGATTGAGCATCGCCAGCATGGCGACAACAATTCCGGTGTAGCCATAGCCCGGCGACAGATCGAGCGTCAGATTGCCCTTGAGCCCGGCGACTTCCGCGAAGCCCGCGAGCGCCGCAAGCCCGCCCGACAGAAGCGCCGTCTTGACGATGACCCGGTTGACCGGGATGCCAGCGAACCTTGCAGCCTCGGCATTGTGCCCCACCGCGCGCATTTCGTAGCCGAGCACCGTCTTTTTCATGATCACCCAGACCACGACTGCAGACACAACAGCCAGGACAAAGCCGAAATGCAGCCGCTTGCCCTGGATCAGACGCGGCAGTTGCGCGTCCGCGATCACCCGCTTCGATTGCGGCCAGCCCAGTCCCATCGGGTCTTTCAAAGGCCCCTCAAGCAGCATCGACACAAACAGCAGAACGATGAAGTTCAGGAGCAGCGTGGTCACCACCTCGTCTACCCCGAATCGCGTCTTGAGAATGGCAGGTCCGAGCAGCGTCAGCGCTCCGGTCAGCATGGCGGCGATCATGATCAGCGGGATCAGACCCGCCGAGGGCAGCGTGACCGCGCCGGTGCCCAGCACCACGGTCATCACCGCGCCGAGATAGAGCTGTGCTTCGGCGCCGATGTTCCAGAGCCGCGCCCGGAAGGCGACGGCCACCGCCAGCCCGGTAAAGATGAGCGGCGTGGCCCGCGTCAGGGTTTCAAGTGCTGCGAACTGCGATCCGGCCGCCCCCTTGACCACCAGCCAGAACACGGTGAGCGGCGACGCGCCGGCGATCATCACCAGGATCGAGGAAAACACGATCGTTGCCAGGATCGCGCCGGCCGGCCACAGAATGGTGGCGGCGCCTGAGGTCGCGGTTCGGGGTTCAAGCCGCATGATCTGCCCCTTCCGCGACGCCGTGACCGGCCATCAGTTCCCCCAGTTCCATGACACTGAGCTCGCCACGCAGCGATGGCTGGGACAGGTGTCCGCGATGGATCACCAGGATCCGGTCGGACAGCGTCTGGATCTCGTCAAGATCCTCGGATATCAGGAGCACCGCCGCGCCGCGGTCGCGGGCCTCGATCAGCCGCGCGTGCACATAGGCCACGGCGCCGACATCCAGGCCGCGCGTCGGCTGGCTGGCGAGAATGATGTCCGGATCGCCATCCAGCGCCCGGCCGAGGATGAGCTTTTGCATGTTGCCGCCTGACAAGAGCCGCACACGGGCATCCGGCGACGGGCACTTCACGTCATAGGCCTTGATGATTTCGCCGGCAAACGACGCGGCCGCAGTCCAATCGAGAAATCCGAACCGGGAGAACCGTGGACTGCGATAGGCTTCCGAGATCACGTTTTCCGCGACGCTCATGTCGCCGATCATCCCGGTTGCGTGACGGTCCTCGGGAATGCGCCCCAGCCCCTTGTCCAGCGCCGTGCGCGGCGACCAGTGCCGCGCCGTCTCGCCATGAACGATGATATCGCCTTCCCTGGCTTCCAGCGTGCCCGCGATCAGCGCCGCCAGCGCCGCCTGCCCATTGCCGGAAATCCCGGCTAGGCCGGTGATCTCGCCGCCGCGCAGCTGCATCGACACCTGCTTGAGCGCCGCGCCACCCATGGTGCGCGTGGCAACACCCCTGAGCTCGAACAGCGTGGCGCCCGGCGTGGGCGGCCCGATCTCGTTGACCGGCAATTGTCCGCCCACCATCAGTTCCGCGAGCTCCCGCCGCGTCGCATCGGACGTCACACGTTCTCCAGCGAGCTTGCCGCCGCGCAAGACCACCACACGATCGGAGACGGATTGCACTTCGCCCAGCTTGTGCGAGATGAAGATCACCGACAGTCCCGCCGCCACCAGTTTCTTGAGCGTGGCGAACAGCGCGTCCGTCTCCATCGGCGTCAGCACTGCTGTGGGTTCGTCAAGGATGAGAATGCGCGCCTCGCGGTAGAGCGCCTTGAGGATCTCGACCCGCTGCCGCTCGCCCACCGAGAGCTCCGTGATCATCCGGTCTGGATCGACGTCAAGCCCGTAGCCGGTCGCAAGTTCGCGGATCCGTCGGCGCGCCTCGGCCTTGCCCAGATTGAACGACCAGAGCGGCCGCGTGCCCAGAACGATATTCTCGAGCACCGTCATCTGGTCGGCAAGAGTGAAGTGCTGATGCACCATGCCGATGCCCGCTGCGAGCGCCGCGTTCGGATCTCCGGGTGGCAGCGCCTTGCCGAAAGCCTCGATCTGCCCCTCGTCGGCGGTATAATGGCCGAAAAGGATGTTCATCAGCGTGGTCTTGCCCGCGCCGTTCTCGCCGAGCAACGCCACAACCTCGCCGCGCCTGAGCAGCAGCGAGATCGCGTCATTGGCGATCAATGAGCCAAATCTCTTGGTGATGCCCGAGAGGCGGAGAACGGTCTCCGCCTCCGGGCGTTCAGCATGGCTCATCAGCTGGACTTGGGCTCTTCGTCGTTGATCTCGACAACGAAGGAGCCGTCCTTGATCGCAGCTTCGCGTTCCGCGACCAGCGCCATGGCTTCCTCGGGGATCTTGCCCTCGAAGGTTCCAAGCGGCGCCAGCGAAGACCCGCCTTCCTTCATGAAGGAATAGACGCCGTAATTGTCTGCCTTGAAGGTTCCGGCCTTGACCATCTCGATGGCGTGATCGAGCGTCGGCTCGAAATGCCAAATCGCCGAGGCAACCACGGTTTCGGGATAATCGGCCTGCGTGTCGATCACATTGCCGATCGCCAGCACACCCTTTTCCTTGGCGGCGTCGGACACGCCGAAGCGTTCCGCATAAAGGATGTCGGCGCCACCGTCGATCTGGGCGAAGGCGGTTTCCTTGGCCTTGGGCGGATCGAACCAGGATCCGATGAAGGCGACCTGGAACTTGGCGTCGGGCGCCGTTTCCTTGACGCCGGCCATGAAGGCATGCATCAGCCGGTTGACTTCCGGGATCGGGAACCCGCCTACCATGCCGATGTTGTTCGACTTGGTCATGGCACCGGCGATGATGCCCGACAGGTAGGATGCGTCCTGGATATAGTTGTCGAACACCGCAAAATTCGGCGCATCGTCCTTGGGCAGGAAGCTCGACCCCATCAGAAATGCGGTTTCAGGATAGTCCGCGGCGACCTGCCGAGCCGCATCCTCAACGCCGAACACTTCGCCGACGATCAGGTCGTGACCGGCCTCGGCATATTCGCGCATGACCCGCTCGTAATCATTGTTCGAGGTGTTTTCGGAAAACACATATTCGATATCGCCACGCTCCACGGCCGCAGTGGCGGCCTTGTGGATGCGGCTCACCCATTGTTGCTCCACAGGCACGGTGTAGATGGCGGCCACCTTGATTGGCCCTTCCGCGCGCGCGCGGGTGAGGAAACCGGGCATGGAAAGCATGGCCGCGGTCGCGGCGGCTCCGGCAAGCAACTGGCGACGATTGATGAGATTGATGCTGAGTGAAGTGGGCTTTCTGGTCATGGCTGACGCTCCTGTTGAAGATGATCTGAACTGAACCCGTCTTATTTTTTGACCAAGTGATAAAACGCACGCGCGGCCTTGGCAACTGGCCGGAGATGGATTCGCAATCCTTTGCGCCCGGATATCACGATTGCACTGAATTGCGCCACACGAGTCCGGAGCGATCCACATGCGCCCAATCCACCAGACCAGTGGCGGATTGGGGTTGCACAACGCGTCCAATCCGGCACAACGGAGACGCGGACGAATTCCGAGTGCTTTGGAACTGGTCCATGTGCTCACGCCTCGCATTGAAAGGACGCGACCAAGATGACCGATGGCGCCTGTGACAGTCTTCTGGCCCTCAATTGCGGCTCGTCCTCGATCAAGTTCGCCCTGTTCACGCCTGAGATGCAGCGAACGATGTCCGGACTGGTCGAAGCCATCGGACACGGCCAGGCTCCGCGGCTGGTGCTCCCGGGCCGGGAGACCGTTCCGTTCGGCACCCGGGATCAGGGCCACGCAGACCTGATGCCGAGGCTGATCGAGGAGATCATTCTGCCGCAGGCCGGCGCCATCGGCGGGGTCGGCCATCGCGTCGTCCACGGCGGCGAACACTTCACCGCCCCGCTTGCCATCGATGACTCGGTTCGGTCCGGCATTGCCGACCTCGCGCCGCTTGCTCCAGGGCATCAGCCGCACAATCTGGCCGGAATCAAAGCTGCCATGGCAGCGCTTCCCGGCGTCATTCAGGTGGCCTGCTTCGACACTGCCTTTCACGCGAGCGTCCCGCCGGTGCGGCGCGAGATGCCGCTCCCCCGCTCCTACGCGCGGCAAGGACTGATCCGCTACGGATTTCACGGCCTGTCCTATGAGCATGTCGCCGCCAGCCTGCCGCGCCTTGGCGTGCCGCGGGGACGGGTCGTCGCCTGTCATCTCGGCAACGGTTGCTCGATCAGCGGCATGATCGACGGCAAAAGCCGCTGGACATCGATGGGGTTCACGCCGCTCGACGGGCTGATGATGGGTCAGCGCCCGGGACGGCTCGACCCCGGCGCGGTCCTCTGGCTGATGGAACAGTTCGATGGCGATGCGGCAGCGGTCAGCAAGTTGCTTTATCATCAAAGCGGCTTGACCGGCGTTTCCGGTATCTCCGGCGACATGCGGACACTTCTGGCAAGCGATGAAGCCGATGCCGCCTTTGCCATCGAGATGTATGTCGACCGGCTTGTCGCGGAAATCGGCGCCGCTGCCACAAGTCTGGGAGGCGCCGATGCGCTGGTGTTTTCCGGCGGCATCGGCGAGAACTCCGCGCCGATCCGTGCAAGGACCCTGACCAAGCTCGAATGGCTCGGCTTCGCGCTCGATCCCGACGCCAACGCGGCACAGGCCGAACGCCTGACTGAGAGCGACAGTGCGCGCCATGCCTTCATCGTCAAGGCCGATGAGGAACTGGTGATCGCCAAGGCGGTGGCGCAAGCGCTCGCCAGGTAGGCCCGGCATTGCTGCAAGAGCAGGCTTGCGCAGCGGCGTATTTCAGGCTCAAATCCCGCCATGAGCTACCGTCAGCCCAGCTTTACCCTCGGCGTCGAAGAGGAGTATCTGCTTGTAGACCGCGAAACTTTCGATCTCGCGGCGGCTCCGGAATCGCTGATGGCCGAATGCATTGAGGAACTGGAAGGCCAGGTAAGTCCTGAATTCCTGCAATGCCAGATAGAGGTCGGCACCACCGTGTGCAGGACCGTGGCGGAAGCTGGCGCCGATCTCGCCCGCCTGCGCTCCGTCATCGCCCGCATTGCCGAAAATCATGGTCTGGCGCCGCTCGCCGTGTCCTGTCATCCCTTTGCCGACTGGCACAAGCAGCACTTCACCGACAAGCAGCGCTACCGTGAACTCGAACATGATCTTGGCGGTGTTGCGCGGCGCATGCTGATATGCGGCATGCATGTGCATGTCGGACTGGACGACGATGAGACCCGCATCGACCTGATGGCGCAGTTTCCCTATTTCCTGCCGCATCTGCTGGCCTTGTCGACCTCGTCGCCTTATTGGAAGGGCGACGATACGGGGCTCAATTCCTACCGGCTGACGGTTTTCGACAATCTTCCCCGGACCGGATTGCCGCCGCGGTTTTCGTCCTGGTCGGAGTACGAACGGTCGGTTCAGATCATCATCGACAGCGGATTGATCGAAGACAGCACCAAGATCTGGTGGGATCTTCGGCCTTCGGCCCGGTTCCCGACGCTCGAATCCCGTATTTGCGATGTCTCCCCGCGGCTCGACGACACCCTGGCGATCGTCGCCCTGACCCAATCGATCATGCACATGCTGTGGCGCCTGCGCAGCAACAATCAGCGCTGGCGCATCTATGACCGGTTTCTGGTCGGTGAAAATCGCTGGCGCGCGCAACGCTATGGCGTTTCAAATGGGCTGATCGATTTCGCCCGTGGCGAGGTCGTTGCCTTCCCGGTCCTGCTTGAGGAACTCATCGAACTCGTTTCAGAGGATGCGGCGGCGCTTGGGTGCTCGCAGGAACTGCTGTCGGCCCGCCGGATTGTCGAAGGCGGCACAAGCGCCGATCGGCAACGTTCAATACATGCAAGGGCAATTGCCGCAGGCGCCAGCGCCCGGCAAGCCCAGAAAGAGGTCGTGGGATCCCTGATCGACGAATTCACCGAAGGCCTCGAAGCCCACCGACAGCCTGAGGCCACTCCGCAACAGACTGCCTGATGCTGCCGCGCGTACTCAGCTTGTTGCATGCGATTGAGTAGATGGCGATCGTCAGGCTGCCCTTGCGGCGCAAGCTGTGCTATCGGATCCGGCCCGCAAACATCCGAGGTCCGAAGCTGATTACTCTTGATCCTGAATTGATCATTTTCGACTGCGATGGCGTCCTCATTGACAGTGAGGTGATCAGCGCCCGCGTGCTGATCGATGCACTGGCAAGCGTCGGCGTGCATGTCGACACAGCGCATGTGCAAACCCATTTTCTCGGCCGCAGCTGGGCCAAGGTCGCTGCTGAAATCCGCCATTCCCATGGCTATCTCCCCGGCACCGATTTCGAGGAGAAGTACCGCACCGAACTCCTCGCCCGCTTTGAACAGGACCTGGTCACGACTTCCGGCATCGAAACGCTGCTGTCTCGCCTGGCGACCAGTTCCTGTGTGGCGACAAGCAGTTCGCCGAAGCGCGCCTCGCGTTCCCTGGAACTGTCCGGATTGTCCGATTTCTTCAAGACCAGGATCTTCACCGCCTCCGAAGTCGAAAGGGGCAAACCGGCGCCCGACTTGTTCCTGCATGCCGCCAGGCAGATGCAGGCCGATCCAGCGAGGTGCCTTGTCATCGAGGACTCCCTTCCCGGCATCGAGGCGGCGAACAATGCCGGCATGCAGGTGCTGCGGTTTACAGGCGGCAGCCATCTGCATGGATTGAGCGAAGAGACGCTCACGCTCGGAGGCAAAGTGCGATGCTTTGACAAATGGGAGCATTTCTTTGAAATGGTGCCTCACGCCAAACGGCAATTGGACGGACGGGTGGACACATGAGCACTGCGGGCGATCACGAAACCAGCCGTCTGGACGACGCTGCCCGCGCCGGCTGGCTGTATTACGTGGCCGGCAATACCCAGGACGAGATAGCCCGCAAGCTCGGCGTCTCGCGGCAATCCGCGCAGCGTCTGGTCTCCCTCGCCGTCAGTGAGAAGCTCGTCAAGGTTCGGCTGGATCACCCGATCGCCAGGTGCATGGAACTCGCCCATGGCCTGTCGGAAAAATTCGGCCTCGTCTCCTGCGAGGTGGCGCCGAGCGATCCCGATGCGCCGGCGGCGCTGACGGGCGTCGCACAACTGGCCGCCGGCGAGATCGAGCGGCTGCTGAAGTCCGATCATCCGAAGATCATTGCGCTCGGCACCGGTCGCGCCCTGCGCGCCTGTGTCGAGCAATTGCCCAAGATGGATTGCCCGCAACACCGGATTGTCTCGCTGCTCGGCAACATGATGTCGGATGGCGCCGCGACTCCCTACAACGTCGTCATCCGCATGGCCGACCGGGTCAATGCGCGCCATTATCCGATGCCGCTGCCGGTCTTCGCACGGTCGATCGAGGAAAAGCAGCTGCTGCAGCAGCAGGAAGCGGTGCACAACATACTTGAATTGGCCCGGCAGGCCGATGTCACCTATGTCGGCATAGGCAATATCGGCGACAATGCGCCCTTGCTGGTAGACGGCTTTGTCAGCCGCGAGGAGACCCGCGCCCTGATCAAGGCTGGCGCTGTGGGCGAGATCACCTCGTGGGTCTTCGACCGCTCCGGCAAGCTGATCGACGGGCTGACCAATGACAGGGTGGCGAGCGCCATCCTGCATGTTGCGCCATCCAAACCGGTGATTGCAATTGCGGTGGGCACTCTCAAGACCGACGCAATCCTTGCGGCAATGCGCGGCAGACTGATCAACGGGTTGATTACCGACGAGGCCACGGCAGAGCATCTGCTCAACCATTGAGCAAAACATCAACAATTTAGGCCGTTGATATCATTAGCGTAATTTCCTGAAGTCAGCTTTCTGTGCAGGTGCAGCATCGATTCTGCATTGACTCAAGCGAGAGTCTGCATGAATATTTGCCCGTCTATTTGGCAATTGCCCATACTGGGCATTGGGAGGAATTCATGAAGAGATTTGCAAACGCGCTTCTGTGCGCGTCGGCGTTGTCGATGCTTGGCACGGCGGCGCTTGCCGAAACACTGACCATCGCCACCGTCAACAACGGTGACATGATCCGCATGCAGGCACTGACCGACGACTTCACCGCGAAGCACCCGGACATCGAATTGAACTGGGTGACTCTGGAGGAGAACATCCTGCGCGAACGCGTCACCACCGACATCGCCACCCAGGGCGGTCAGTACGACGTGATGACCATCGGAACCTACGAAGTGCCGATCTGGGCCAAGCAGGGTTGGCTGCTGCCGCTCGACAGTCTCGGTGACGATTATGATGTCGACGACATCATCCCGGCCATCGCCGGCGGTCTGTCATACGAAGGCAAGCTCTACGCAGCGCCGTTCTATGGCGAGAGCTCGTTCGTGATGTACCGCACGGATCTGATGGAAAAGGCGGGCCTTGACATGCCCGATGCCCCGACCTGGGACTTCATCGCCGATGCGGCGCGCAAGATGACCGACCGCGAAAACGGCATCAACGGTATCTGCCTGCGCGGCAAGGCCGGCTGGGGCGAGAACATGGCCTTCCTGACGGCCCTGTCGAACTCCTTCGGCGCCCGCTGGTTCGACATGGACTGGAAGCCCCAGTTCGACCAGCCTGCCTGGAAGAACACTTTGCAGTCTTATGTCGACCTGATGAACGAGGCCGGACCGACCGGCGCGTCATCGAACGGTTTCAACGAGAACCTCGCCCTCTTCCAGCAGGGCAAATGCGGCATGTGGATCGACGCCACCGTCGCCGCATCCTTCGTGTCCAACCCCGACGACTCCACCGTCGCCGACAAGGTGAGCTACGCGCTGGCGCCCGATACGGGCCTCGGCAAGCGCGGCAACTGGCTGTGGGCCTGGTCGCTCGCCGTGCCCGCCGGCACCAAGAACGCCGAAGCGGCGCAGACTTTTGTCTCCTGGGCAACGTCCAAGGCCTATCTGGAACTGGTCGCCTCGAAGGAAGGCTGGGCAAACGTGCCCCCCGGCACCCGCACCTCGCTCTACGAAAACCCGGAATACGCCAAGGTTCCATTCGCCAAGATGACGCTCGACTCTATCAACGCGGCGGATCCGAACAGCCCGACCGTCGATGAGGTCCCCTATGTCGGCGTGCAGTTCGTGGCCATTCCCGAGTTCCAGGGCCTGGGCACCACGGTCGGACAGCTGTTCTCCGCAGCACTGGCCGGACAGACGTCGGTCGACGACGCGCTGGCGCAGGCCCAGTCGGTCGCAACGCGTGAAATGACGCGCGCCGGCTACATCAAGTAGCACCACCCTCCCGGGGCACCTGGCCGCCCGTTCAAACCGGGCGGCCGATTTCACCTCCAGCACCTGTTCGCGACCGAACGCAGGGAGAGCGTCATGGCCACCCGTCAAACCCAAAATCTTGCAAATATCATGCGGGCGCCGGCGATCATCCTGCTGCTGATCTGGATGGTCGTGCCGTTGGGAATGACGCTCTATTTCTCCTTCCTGAACTACAACCTGCTCAACCCGGCCAACACAAGCTGGGCCGGCTTCTTCAACTACAGCTATTTCTACACCGATCCCGCCTTCTTCGAGTCGATCTGGAACACGCTGGTCCTCGTTCTGGGCGTGCTGCTGATCACCGTGATCGGCGGCATCGCCATCGCGCTTCTGATCGACCAGCCGATGTTCGGGCAGGGTATCGTCCGAATCCTCGTGATCTCGCCGTTTTTCGTCATGCCGCCGGTTGCGGCACTGGTGTGGAAGAACATGATCATGAACCCGAGCTACGGCGTGTTCGCGGACATCGCCAACTTTTTCGGCGTCGCGCCCGTGGACTGGTTTGCGCAATATCCGCTGTTCTCGATCATCATCATCGTGGCCTGGCAATGGCTGCCCTTCGCCACGCTGATCCTGCTAACATCGCTTCAGTCGCTTGACGGCGAACAGAAGGAAGCGGCCGAAATGGATGGCGCGGGTTTCGTCAGCCGCTTCATCTATCTGACCTTGCCGCACATGGCGCGCGCCATCACCGTGGTGATCCTGATCCAGACGATCTTCCTGCTGGCAGTCTATGCCGAAATCCTGGTCACGACCAATGGCGGTCCGGGATATGCCTCGACCAATCTGGTGTTCCTCATCTATCGCGCAGCCCGTCTGAATTTCGACATCGGCGGGGGCGCTGCGGGCGGAATCATCGCCGTCGTCCTCGCCAACTTCGTCGCCATCTTCCTGATGCGCGCCGTCGGCAAGAACCTGGATTAGGAGGAACCAATGGCACGCGCAGTCACCACACGCACAAAGGCCATCAACACGGCGGTCGCCTGGACGATAGCCCTCGTGATCTTCTTTCCCATTCTCTACACGATCATCACCAGCCTGAAGACTGAATCCGAAGCGATTGCCGGTTTCAACCTGATCCCGTCCTTCACCATCGAGAGCTACATCGCCGTCCAAACCCAGAACGACTATTTAAAGCCGTTCATGAACTCGGTCATTCTGGCGCTCGGCTCGACGATTCTGGCGCTGATCGTGGCGATCCCGGCCGCGTGGGCCATGGCCTTCTCGCCAACCAAGCACACCAAGAACATCCTGATGTGGATGCTTTCCACCAAGATGATGCCGGCGGTTGCCGTGCTGGTGCCGATCTATCTCATCTTCCTGCGCACCGGCCTCATGGACACTCGCATCGGCCTGACGGTGATGCTGATGCTGATCAACCTGCCGATCGTGGTCTGGATGCTCTATACCTATTTCCGCGAGATCCCTGGCGAAATCCTCGAAGCCGCGCGGATGGACGGCGCGTCGCTGTGGAACGAGATTGTCTACATCCTCACTCCGATGGCGATCCCGGGCATCGCCTCGACCATGCTTCTCAACATCATACTGGCCTGGAACGAGTCCTTCTGGACAATCCAGCTGACAACCACCAACGCAGCTCCGCTCACAGCGTTCATCGCCTCGTTCTCAAGCCCGCAGGGCCTGTTCTGGGCCAAGCTTTCCGCGGCCTCCACGCTGGCCATCGCGCCGATCCTGATCATGGGCTGGTTTAGCCAGAAGCAACTTGTCCGCGGCCTGACCTTCGGCGCCGTGAAGTAGAAACCGGGGGAAACCGTCATGGGCAACATCACACTTCGCAACGTCAAGAAATCCTTTGGCAATGTCGTCATCATTCCCGACATCAACCTCGACATCGAGGATGGCGAGTTCGTGGTCTTTGTCGGTCCTTCGGGATGCGGGAAATCAACGTTGCTGCGCCTGATCGCGGGGCTCGAGGACACCTCTTCGGGCACCATCTCCATCGACGGCCGCGACGTCACAGGCGAGGCGCCGGCCAAGCGCAAGCTGGCGATGGTTTTCCAGTCCTACGCGCTTTACCCGCACATGACGGTTGCCAAGAACATCGCCTTCCCGCTCAAGATGGCGGGCGAGGACAAGGCCACCATCGAGAAGAAGGTGGCGGACGCGGCCCGCATCCTCAATCTCACTGATTACCTGGAGCGGCGCCCCGGCCAGCTTTCCGGCGGCCAGCGCCAGCGCGTCGCGATCGGCCGCGCCATCGTGCGCCAACCCTCCGCCTTCCTTTTCGACGAGCCGCTGTCCAATCTCGACGCCGCGCTGCGCGGCACCATGCGGCTGGAGATCAGCGAGCTGCATCACCAGTTGAAGACAACCATGGTCTATGTCACGCATGACCAGATCGAGGCCATGACGATGGCGGACAAGATCGTGGTGCTCAATGCGGGCAACATAGAGCAGGTCGGCTCGCCGATGGAGCTCTACAATTCGCCAAAGAACCTCTTCGTCGCAGGCTTCATCGGCTCCCCGAAGATGAACCTGGTCGAAGGCGCGCCGGCTGAGAAGCTCGGCGCCAAGACCGTCGGATTCCGCCCCGAGCATATCCTCATCTCCAAGACCGAGGGCGAGTGGAGGGGCACCGTCGGCGTTGCCGAGCATCTTGGCTCCGACACCTTCCTTCATGTTCACACAAATGAACTCGGCACGGTCAATGTCCGCGCCAGCGGCGAGATCCAGGTCAGCCATGGCGACACCGTCTGGCTCACGCCCGATCCCAACAGGATCTACCGCTTCGACGCCGCCGGACTGGCCATCTGATGTCACAGCTTGCAGGAAAAACCGCCGTGATAACCGGCGCGGCGCGCGGAATAGGCCAGGCCTTCGCGGAACGCTATGTTGCGGAGGGCGCGACCGTCGCCATCGCCGACATCGATCTCGAACGGGCGACGGCGACCGCGTCCCGGATCGGCGCGCAGGCCTTCGCGGTGCATCTCGATGTGAGCGACCAGACCTCGATCGACGCCGCCGTCGAAGTCGTGGCCGACCGCACGGGCGGCATCGACATCCTGGTCAACAATGCGGCGCTGTTCGATCTCGCTCCGATCGTCGAAATCCGCCGCGAGAGCTTCGAGAAGCTGTTTTCGATCAATGTCGCGGGCACCCTGTTCATGCTGCAGGCGGTTGCGAAATCCATGATCGGCCGCGGCAAGGGCGGCAAGATCATCAACATGGCAAGCCAGGCGGGGCGGCGCGGCGAGGCTCTGGTTGGCGTCTATTGCGCCACCAAGGCCGCCGTCATCAGCCTCACCCAGTCGGCCGGGCTCGACCTCATCAGGCACGGCATCAACGTCAACGCGATCGCCCCGGGCGTGGTCGACGGTGAGCACTGGGACCATGTCGACGCGCTGTTTGCCCGCCACGAGAACCTGGCGCCGGGTGAGAAGAAGCGGCTTGTGGGCGAGGCGGTTCCCTATGGCCGCATGGGCACTGCCGAGGATTTGACCGGAATGGCGGTGTTTCTCGCCACAAAGGATGCCGACTACATCGTCGCCCAGACATACAATGTCGACGGCGGGAACTGGATGAACTGATGCCCGACACCCTCCCCCCCAAACCGCAGGAAGCCGCCGTTACGGCGCTGCGCGCCGAAACACTCACCCTGTTGCCTGAAGACGTGAACACGCCCGGCTATGACCGGCGGGCATTGACGCCCGGGGTGCTGCATGTCGGTGTCGGCAATTTTCACCGCGCCCACCAGGCCAATTACTTCCACCGCCTGTTTGAACTGGGCGAGGATTTCGATTGGGCGATCATCGGCGGCGGCATGATGCACTTCGACAAGGCCATGCGGGAAAAGCTCGCACCCCAGGACTGGCTGACCACCATCGTCGAGCTCGACCCCGAGGGCTACCGCGCCAGCGTGATCGGATCGATGATCGACTTTGTTGCCGTCGATCCCGCCGCGCTGATCGACGCCATGCAGGATCCGCAGATCCGGATCGTCTCCCTGACCGTCACCGAAGGCGGCTACTTTCTCAGCGCCGAGACCGGCGGCTTCGATCCGACCCATCCTGCCATTGTTCGCGAGACGGCCGCCGGCCACACGCCCCAGACCGTATTTGGCGTCATCATCGCCGCACTGAAGGCGCGGCGGGCCAAGGGGCTAGCGCCGTTCACCATCATGTCCTGCGACAATCTTCCCGAAAACGGCCATGTGGCCCGCGCCACCGTTCTGGGCCTGGCGCGGCTGATCGATCCGGACCTGGCCGACTGGATCGCCGATAACGTCGCCTTCCCGAACTCGATGGTGGATTGCATCACGCCGGCGACCGGCGCGCGCGAGATCGATCTTGTGCGCACACGGTTCGGGGTAGATGACGCCGCCCCCGTGGTCTGCGAACCTTTCAGGCAATGGGTGATGGAGGACAATTTTCCGCAAGGGCGGCCGGCGCTTGAAAAGGTCGGCGTCGAATTCGTGCGCGACGTCGCGCCTTACGAGCTGATGAAGCTCAGGATCCTCAATGGCGGGCACGCGGCCATCGCCTATTCCTCCGCCCTGCTCGGGCATCATTATGTCCACGACGCCATGGCCGACCCGCTGATCGCCGGATTTCTCAGCAAGCTGACAGTCGAGGAAATCCTGCCGACAGTGCCTGAGATCGAAGGCGTCAGCCTGACCGACTATGTCACCGTTGTCGCCAGTCGGTTTTCCAACTCGGCGCTCGGCGACACCATTCCGCGGCTCTGCCTCGATGGCTCCAACCGACAACCCAAGTTCATCCTGCCGACCATCGCCGAACGACTGGCGTCCGGCCAGCCGATCAACGGTCTGGCGCTTGAAGTGGCGCTCTGGGCGCATTATTGCGCCGAAGCGCATGATGGCGCGGCCGTCGCGATCGATGATCCGAATGCCGCACGGCTGACGGAGCGCGCACTCGCCGCGCGCAAGGACCCGCGCGAATTCCTGGCGATGCCGGATATTTTTGGCGCGGTCGCCCAATCGCCGGACTTCGTCCAAGCCTTCACCTCGGCGCTGGAAAGCCTGCAGCAGGGCTCGACCCGTGAAGTGCTGGCAGACTATCTGGCCAGCTGATCCGGTCTAAACGGAGCCCGCAACAATCAGGCTTGTTCCATGCGTCTCAAGCAGCGCGGCGAGGTCATCATCCACCGGCGCGTCGGTCACCAGATGGCCGATCAGGTCAAAGCCTGCGACCGAGACGAGGCCGCGGCGGCCGAACTTGGTTTGGTCGGTGACGACATAGCTCTGCTCACCGCGCGACAGCATCATCCGGGCGAATTCGGCCTCCTCGAGATCGAAATCCATGACGCCTGACACGGCATCGATGGCGCCGGCAGAAATGATGGCATGGGTGACGGAAAATTTGGCGATGAACTCGATGGCCGAAACGCCGAAGGCGGCGCCTGAATCGCTCCTGAGTTCGCCACCGGCCATGTAGACCTTGTTGCCGTTGACCGTCGCCAGCGTGCGGGCAATGTCGGAAGAATTCGTCACCACCGTCAGGCGCCGGTGGCCGAGCAGTTCCCGCGCCACGAAGCTTGTCGTGGTGCCGGTATCGAGCATGACCGACTCCCCGTCGCGGATGAGCCGCGCCATTTCCCGGGCGATCCGTCGCTTGGCGTCGGCATTCTCGCGCATCCGCCGCTGGAACGGCGCCTCGCCCACCTGGCCCGCCAGCCCCACCGCGCCATGGATCTTCAACACCGATCCGTTTTCCGTGAGCGGCCGCACATCCCGGCGCACGGTTTCGAGCGAGACACCAAGCCGGGCGGCAAGGTCGGAGATGGTCACGGTGCCTTCGTCGGTCAGCATCCGCATGATCTCGGCATGACGTTTGGAGAGCATCGACATACACCTTCTGATCTGCCTTTTTTCTAGGCGATTATTGTCTTGCGAGCAATCGAAACAAACATATCCGGGCATCAAAACGATAAATTGCCACAGAATTGATTGACAAGGATCGGGACGTGGTGTGGGATTGAGAGGTTAACAAGCCGCGCACGGGTGCGCTGCCGTGGGGTCTGTTTGTTACCTGCGGAAAAAGTGCCGGGATGCGGGATCCAACAGGGTGAACAGGAGGCTCGACATGCATTCAGCCAATATCTTTTCCGGCAGCACAATCAGGCGATTGACCGCTGCGCTCGTCATTTCGGGCGCCGCGTGCCTTGGCCTTTCCGTTCCGACGATGGCGCAGGAATCCACAGACCCGATCAAGCTGACGCTCCACGACTGGACCGGTCAGCTGATCACCACCGAGATCATGGGCGAAGTGCTCAAGAAGGCCGGCTATTCGATCGAATATGTCCAGGCGGACTACCTGGCCCAGTTCGCAGGGCTGGAATCCGGCGACCTGCATGTGGCCATGGAAATGTGGGAAACCACAGGCCGCGAGGCCATGGACGCCGCCACTGCCACCGGCAAGGTCGAGAATTTTGGCCCGACCGGCATGAAGGCCAAGGAAGAGTGGTGGTACCCTTCCTACATGACGGAGAAATGCCCGGGCCTGCCCAACTGGGAAGCGCTCAAGGACGAAGCCTGCGCAGAGGCCTTTTCCACTGCCGAGACCGCGCCCAAGGGCCGGTATCTTGGCGGCCCCGTGACCTGGGGCGGGTTTGACGACGAGCGCGTCGAAGCGCTCGACCTGCCGTTCGAAGTCATCCATGCCGGCACCGATGCGGCCCTGTTCGCCGAGCTCGAAAGCGCCTATCAGCGCGAGGCTCCGATCATGCTGTGGATCTATGCCCCGCATTGGGCGCCCGCCAAGTATGAAGGCGCATGGGTCGAGTTCCCCGAATATTCCGCCGAGTGTTACAATGATCCTTCAGCCGGCATCAATCCCGATGCGGCCTATGACTGCGGCAAGCCGTTCGGCGAGATCTGGAAGGTCGGCTGGGCCGGCGTGAAGGACAAATGGCCGGGCGCCTATGAGGCGATCAAGGCCTTCACCATCGACAATGACGAGATGGGCAAGATGATCACCGAAGTCGATCTCGATGGCAAGACGGTGTCCGCCGTCGTCGCCGACTGGATGGGCGCCAACGAGGCCCGCTGGTCGGGCTGGATCAAGAAGTAAACCGCGCCGGGCCTGATGCGCCCGCTGCCGAGACTATCGGCAACCGGACCTTCGGGCCCGGTTGCAGCCGGCTCCCTGACCCTCGCGTGCGAACCAGCGCGACCGGGGCAGCTCCGGAATTCATCAAGATCTCATATGTCTCCGACCGGGTTTTTCATGACCTCTCCTGAAGCCAAGCTCGTCTGCCGCAATGTGTGGAAACTGTTCGGCCCCGGCGCCGCCGGTTTTCTGGCCCAGCACAATGGCCGTCCCGACGCGGCTGCGATCAGCGAGGCCGGTTTCGTCGGCGCCGTCCGGCAGGTTGATCTTGAGGTGCGCGAGGGCGAGATCTTCGTGATCATGGGACTGTCCGGATCGGGCAAGTCGACATTGGTCCGGCTGATGTCGCGGCTGATCGAGCCATCGGGCGGCGACGTGCTGTTCAAGGGCGAGAACCTCCTGCAAGCCTCGCAGGCGCGAATGATCGAAATCCGCCGGCACCAGATGGGCATGGTGTTCCAGCATTTTGCGCTTCTGCCGCATCTCACTGTTTTGGACAACGTCGCCTTCCCGCTCGACATCCAGGGCATGAGCCGCGCCAAGCGGGAAGCGCGGGCGCGCGAAATGATTGAACTTGTCGGTCTGGGGGGAAAGGAAAACGCCTTTCCGCGTCAGCTCTCCGGCGGCCAGCAGCAGCGCGTGGGCATTGCCCGCTCGCTGGCGGTCGAACCCGAAATCTGGTTTCTCGACGAGCCGTTCTCGGCGCTCGATCCGCTGATCCGCCGGGAGATGCAGGACGAGTTCATGCGTCTTCAGACCGTACTGCACAAGACCATCGTCTTCATCACGCATGATTTTGACGAGGCCATCCGTCTCGCCGACCGCATTGCAATCATGAAGGACGGCGAAATCGTTCAGGCCGGCACGCCGGAAGAGATCGTGCTGACGCCGGCCACGTCCTATGTCGCCGAATTCACCAAGAATGTCGCCCGCGCCAAGGTGATCCGCGCCCAAAGCCTGATGGTGGACGCAGACGTGACAGAACAAGGCGCCCCGACAGTCTCCGCCCGCACAAATATTGCCGAAGCAGCGCCGCTGTTCCTCGACGGGGTGACCCAGATAGGTGTCACGGACGAGGCAGGACAGATCATCGGTCGCCTCGACCGTGACGCCGTCGTCAAGCTGATGCTGCAGGGCTGACATGGCGATGCCCGGCGCTCCGATACTGGCAACCGATGCATCCAAGGCTTCGCCGCCGTCACTGCGTCTGCCGATTGCCTGGATGATCGCCATCGCTACCTTCATGATGTTCTGGCTCTATGCCCGATCCCTGGCGCCGGCAGCCTTCGAGTTCCCGAAAACCCATGTCGTGCCCCTGGCCAAATGGATCAGCACGGCGATGAAATGGCTGATCGACGAAGCCAGTTTCGGCCTGTTCAGCTTCACCGACCTGACCCGCTTTGTCTCGGCGGTTCTCGACGTTCCCTACACGCTCGCCTCGAGCCTGCTGTCCACCGGTTTTCTTGAAGGCAGCGGTTCGTCCGCCATCCAGATCGTGCCGCCTCTGCCCTGGATCGCCGTCATCGGCCTGGTCATGCTGCTCGGCCACTGGCTCGGCGGCATGAGGCTTTCGCTTCTGGCTGGAGCTTGCTTCTTGTTCCTGGCGGTCTTCGGGCAATGGACCAGCGCCATGATAACGCTGGCCTCGATCCTTGTCGCGGCCCCGCTGGGGGTGGTTTTCGGACTGCTGTTCGGCGTGGCCGCCTGGCGCTGGCGCTGGCTTGAGCGGATCGTCACGCCACTGCTTGATTTGATGCAGACCATACCGGTGTTCGCCTATCTGGTTCCGGTGCTGTTCCTTTTCGGCTTCGGCCCGACGGCTGCGGTGATCGCCACCCTGATCTTCGCCACGCCGCCAATGACCCGCATCGCCATCCTGGCGCTCCGCGCCGTGCCTGGCGAGATCATCGATCTGGGACACATGGTCGGCTGCACCAAGCGGCAGATGACCTGGAGGGTGATGGTGCCCGCCGCCCGCGAAAGCCTGATGGTCGGCATGAACCAGGTCATCATGCTGTCGCTCAACATGGTCATCATCGCCTCGATGATCGGCGCCGGCGGCCTGGGCTTCGACGTCCTGGCGGCGCTCAGACGGCTCGATTTCGGCGCCGGGCTGGAAGCGGGCTTCGCCATCGTCGCCCTTGCGATCGCCATGGACCGGTTGAGCCAGGCGGCGGCGGAAAAGCTCTCCGCCCCGTCTCCCGAAGTTCGGAATTCCGGACTGGTGGCGCGTCACCCCTACATCGCTGCGGCGCTGATCCTGGTGCTGGTAACCACCGCCCTGGGCTATGTCGTCCCGGGCATCCACACCTATCCGCAGACGCTACAACTGTCGACTGGCACCTTCTGGTCGGAGGTCGTTGCCTGGATCAACATCAATTTCTTCGACACGCTCGAAGCCATCAAGAACGCGATGCTGCTCAATGTGCTGATCCCGTTCAAGCGGTTTCTCGGTGATCTGCCTTGGTTCGGCGTCACCGCGCTCCTGGCCTTTGCCGGATACCGGCTCGGTGGCTGGAGACTGGCTCTGCTGACCGCGGGCCTGGCGCTGTTCATCGCCGCCACCGGCCAGTGGGAAAAGGCCATGATCACCGTCTATCTGTGCGGCATCTCCGCGGTGCTCGCCGCATTGATCGGCCTGCCGATCGGGATCTTCGCCGCCACCCGCGACCGGGTCTGGTCCTGGGTGCAGGTGGCCATCGACACGCTGCAGACGCTTCCGAGCTTCGTCTATCTGATGCCCGCGGTGATGCTGTTCCGTGTCGGCGATTTCACCGCCATGATCGCGGTCGTCGCCTTCGCGATCGCGCCGGCGATCCGCTACACCGCGCTCGGCATTCGCAAGGTCGATCCCAAGCTGATCGAAGCCGGCCGCGCCATGGGCTGCACCGACTGGCAGATCCTCACCCGCATAAGGCTGAAGCTGGCGCTGCCGGAAATCATGCTCGGGCTCAACCAGACCATCATGTTCGCGCTGTCGATGCTGGTCATCACCGCGCTGGTCGGCACCCGCGATCTCGGCCAGGAAGTCTACATCGCGCTCACCAAGGCCGACACCGGCCGGGGCCTGGTCGCGGGCCTGTCGATTGCCGCCATCGCCATCATCGCCGACCGTCTGATCTCGGCCGGCGCCATCCATGCCAGACGCCGCCTGGGGCTTGAATAGACCATGACAGATCCTGCCGCCCTCGACCACATCCGCGCCCTGCCGTGTTTTTCCGGCACCATCGAGATCGAGCCGCTTTCGGGTGGATTGAGCAACGAGAACTGGCTGGTGACCGATGCAGCCGGCCGGCATGTGGTGCGCCTGGGTCGGGATTTCCCCTTCCACCATGTCGACCGTGCCCGTGAAGTCATGACCGCCCGCGCAGCCCATGATGCTGGGTTTGCCCCGCGCGTCGAATATTCGGAACCCGGCATCATGGTATCCGCCTTTCTCGAGGCGAAAACCTTTGACGCCGCCGATGTCCGGGCCAACCCTGAACGGATCGGGCAACTTATCCGCGATTTCCACGCGACAATGCCGCGCCACATCGCCGGCGCCGGGTTCATGTTCTGGGTCTTTCACGTCATCCGCGACTACGCCCGGACGCTCAAATCAGGCGGCTCGCGCATGGCGTACCGGCTGCCCGCCTGGCTTGACCTGTCGGACGCTCTCGAAGCCGTGCAATGCCCGCTCCCGATCGTCTTCGGCCACAATGATTTGCTGCCCGCCAACTTCCTCGATGACGGCCGCAAGCTCTGGCTGATCGATTTCGAGTATGCCGGCTTCTCCACGGCGATGTTCGACATTGCCGGTGCCGCCTCGAACGCGGAAATGAACGACGATGAAGCTGCCATCCTGCTTGAGACGGCATTGGGCCACCCGACAGACCCGGCGATGACCCGATGCTTCCACGCCATGCAATGCGCATCGCTGCTGCGGGAAACATTGTGGAGCCTCGTATCTGAACTGCACCTGGATGCGCCGGGCGTCGACTACCAGGCCTACACCGCCGAGAACCTTGCTCGCCTGGACGCGGCGCTCGAGCATTATCATTCGACCTATGGAAAGACATCACCATGACACTTCCGGACAGGGCCCAGATCGTCGTCATCGGCGGCGGCATCATCGGCTGCTCCACCGCCTACCATCTGGCCCGAGATCACAAGGCCGATGTCGTTCTGCTCGAGCAGGGACAGCTGACCTCGGGCTCGACCTGGCACGCGGCGGGGCTTGTTGGACAGCTGCGCTCGTCGGCCTCGATCACCAAGGTGCTCAAGTATTCGGTCGATCTCTACAAGCGGCTCGACCAGGAGACCGGGCTTGAGACCGGCTGGAAGATGTCGGGCTGCCTGCGGCTTGCCACCAACCAGGATCGCTGGATCGAGTACCGCAGGCTGGCGACCACCGCGCAGAGCTTCGGCATGGACATGCATCTTCTGTCGCCGCAGGAAGCCAAGACCATGTTTCCGCTGATGCTGGTCGATGACCTGGTGGGCGCCAGCTGGCTGCCCACCGATGGCCAGGCAAGCCCCTCCGACATCACCCAGTCGCTGGCCAAGGGCGCGCGCATGCACGGCGCGAAGATCTTCGAGAATGTCCGGGTCAGCGGCTTCGAGATGAAGGACGGCCGAATTCTCGCGGTCAAGACCAGCCAGGGCGACATTGCCTGCGAGAAGGTGGTCAACTGCGCCGGACAATGGGCCCGCCAGGTCGGCGCAATGGCCGGCATCAACGTGCCGCTGCAACCGGTCAAGCATCAATATGTCATCACCGAGAAGATCGAGGGCCTGTCGAGCGATGCGCCGACCATCCGCGACCCCGACCGCCGCACCTATTTCAAGGAGGAAGTCGGCGGATTGTGCTTCGGCGGCTACGAGCCCGATCCGCAGGGCTGGACCATGGACGACGTGCCCGATCAGTTTCAGTTCCAGCTTTTCGACGATGACTACGACCATTTCGAGCAGCACATGATGCAGGCCATCGAGCGTGTCCCCGCGCTCAACTCGGTCGGCGTCAAGCAGATGATCAACGGTCCCGAGAGCTTCACCCCCGACGGCAATTTCATCCTCGGGGCGGCACCTGAATGCGTCAACATGTTCGTCGGCGCCGGCTTCAATGCCTTCGGCATAGCCTCGGGTGGCGGAGCGGGCTGGGTGCTGGCCCAATGGGTGATCGACGGCGAAGCGCCGCTCGATCTCTGGGTCGTCGATATCCGCCGGTTTTCCGAGATGCACAGGGAAAGGCAATGGGTCAACGATCGCACGCTGGAGGCCTATGGCAAGCATTATGCCATCGGCTTTCCGCATGTGGAGTATGAATCGGGCCGGCCGCGCATCGTCTCGCCGCTCTATGAGCGGCTCAAGTCGCACCGCGCCGTCTTCGGCTCCAAGCTCGGCTGGGAACGCCCCAACTGGTTCGCACCCGAAGGCATGGAGCCGCGCGACGTGCCCACGATGGGACGACAGAACTGGTTTGACGCGGTGGGCGAAGAACACCGCCATGTCCGCGAGAAGGTCGGCATCTTCGACCAGTCCTCCTTCGCCAAATACGAGATCAGCGGAAGTGACGCGCTCTCGGCATTGAGCCGGATCTGCGCCAATGACGTGAGCAAGCCGGAAGGCCGCCTGACCTACACCCAGCTTCTCAGCACCCGCGGCGGCATCGAGGCCGACCTGACTGTGGCCCGCCTGTCAGAGGATCGCTTCTACGTGGTCACCGGCACCGGCTTCAGGACCCATGACCTGGCCTGGATCCGCGAGCATGTGCCGGACGGCGCCGACGTGCGAATCGACGACATCACCGAGGCCTACGGCACGCTCTCGCTGATGGGGCCGCACGCCCGCGACGTGCTGGAGAAGGTCACGGATGCCGATGTTTCCAATCAAGCCTTCCCCTTCGGCCATGTCCGCGAGATCACCATAGCCGGCAGCACTGTCAGGGCTCTGCGGGTTACCTATGTCGGGGAACTCGGCTGGGAACTGCACATTCCCATCGAGGCGACTGGCGAGGTGTTCGATGTGCTGATGGAGGCAGGCCGTCCCTGGGACATTCGTCCCGTCGGCTACCGGGCGCTCGAATCGCTCAGGCTCGAGAAGGGCTATCGCGCCTGGGGCTCCGACATCACCCCCAACGACACGCCCTTCGAGGCGGGCCTCGGCTGGGCGGTCAAGCGCACCTCGAACACCGGCTTCATCGGAGACGCCGCTCTGGCTGCGGTCGCGGGCCTTCCCCTGACCAAGCGCTTCGCCGGTTTCGTCATCGACGATTCCGACGTGCTGCTGGTGGGCCGCGAGACGATTCTGCGCAACGGAGAACCGGTGGGATACCTCACCTCGGGCGGCTACGGCTACACCATCGGCAAGTCGATCGGCTATGGCTATGTGCGCAACCTTGACGGCGTCACCGATGAGTACCTTAAGGATGGCGACTACGAGCTGGTCATCGCGCTCGATCGGGTCCCGGCCAGGATCGGGCTGAAACCGTTCCTGGATCCGGCCAACACACGCGTGAAGGCCTGATCCTGGTTGGCCTCAGCTGACCTTGAGCGCAATGCAGCGGCTCGGCTTGGTTCCTTGCTCGCCGGGCATCGACACATAGAGGCCGGTATCGTCACTCAGGACGCAGACGCCGCTCGATTCAAGTTCCTTGATCCGGTCGCTGAAACCTGACTGCCACAGCACGTCCTTGACCGTCAGAACAATGGTTCCGCCGGGCGCGCAGATGCGGAAGAGATCGTCGAGCCCCTCGACGCCGACATGGCCGGTGGTGAACACGCCAGCGGATATGATTGCGGCAAACTGGTTGTCGTCAAACGGCAGGGTGGCGCCCAGGGCTGCCTGATGCAATTGCTTGTAGATCCCCTTGCGTCCGGCCACGGACAGCATGCCGGCGGAGATATCGAGAGCTTCGACATGGTCAAAGCCGATGATCGCCAGCCATTCGCCGATCAGGCCTGTCCCGGCGCCCGCATCCAGCAGGGGCTTTGCGCCGCGGGGAACATGCCGGGATAGAATGGCCAGGGAAACCGCGGGGTGCCGGTATCCGGCCAGAGACATGTCCTCATCATACTTCTCCGCCCAGGCATCGTAGACGCGGGAGACCTCCTCGGAGCTTTCCGCGTTGTAGACAGCCCCCAGCCGCGACGTCTTGTTTTCTGCGCTCATGTCCTGCTCCTTTTCAAACATTTGCCTGTTACCATAGAATTTTCAATGGCTTTGTGGAACTGTAGCGGAACCGGAAACCAGGAAAAGGAGGCGCACCGCCATGACGAATGAGATTGAAACCCGGCTTCGCGCGAGCCTCTCCGCCATCCCGGGCCTCCCGGACTATACCGGTCCCGTCGAGCGACTTGGCGGCATGACAAATCTGGTTTTCCGCGTCGGAGACGCCTGCGTGCGCCTGCCTGGCGCAGGCACCGAGGAATACATCAACCGCACCCATGAAGCCGAAGCCGCGCGCGCCGCCGCGGATGCCGGCGTCAGCCCTGAAGTGATCCACGCGGATCCCCTATCGGGCATCATGGCCACCCGCTTCATCGAAGGCGCCGAAACCATGACCCCGGAGGGCTTTCGCGCCGACATCGGCTCCGTGCGCAGGGCCGGCGAAGCCTTTCGGCAACTGCATACCTCCGGCGCACAATTCCCTTTCACCTTCGAGCTGTTCGCGATGATCGACGACTATCTGCGCATCCTCTCGACCAAGGATGTCGCCCTGCCCGAGGGCTATCATGATGTGGTCCGCGAGGCGCAGACCGTGCGGGCGGCACTGGCGCGCAACCCGGCCAAACTGGTGGCCTGTCATTGCGATCCCCTGTGCGAGAATTTCCTCGACACCGGCGAACGCATCTTCATCGTCGACTGGGAATATTCCGGCATGAACGATCCGATGTGGGACCTTGGCGACCTTTCCGTCGAAGCCGACTTTGACGCGGAACAGGACCGGGTGCTCATGGAAGCCTATTCCGGTGGCAGGCCGGATCCCTCCGGTCACGCCCGGATGGTGATCTACAAGGCGATGTGCGACTTGTTGTGGACGCTGTGGGGCCTGATCCAGCTCGCCAACGACAATCCCGCAGAAGATTTCCGCGCCTATGCCGACGGCCGTTTCGCCCGCTGCAGATCGCTGATGGCCAGCGAGGAATTCTCACGCTGCCTGAAAACCCTGCAAACCGCCTGACTGCGCCTTTCACTATCGTCGATGTCACCCCATCGACCGGATAGCGAAATCGCCCCTCGACCATGGACAATTCAATGCGCTTCCTCGTCATACAGCATTCGGAAAAAGAGCACGCAGGCGCTTTCAGGAGCCTGTTTGCGCGCGACGGTCACCAGCTCGTCACCTGCAACGCGCCGGAACAGATCGACACCGTGGACCTGAACGGCATCGATGGTCTCTGGGTGCTTGGCGGGCCGATGCAGGTCTGGCAAACCGACGAATTGCCGTGGCTTGCCAGAGAAATCGAAGTGATCCGCCATGCCGTGATTGATCGCAAGATGCCCTATTTCGGCATTTGCCTGGGCCATCAACTGCTGGCGAGTGTACTTGGAGGGAAAGTCAGTCAGGCGGCTGAATCAGAAATCGGCTTTCTGCATGTAGACAAGACCGGGAGCCCAGAATTGCTCAGCGGCGTGTCCGGCCGGTTCCCCTGCTTTCAATGGCACAGCGCTGAGATCAGCCAATTGCCGGAAGGCGCCGAAATCCTGGCCGCGTCCGGACGATGCGGCATTCAAGCCATGCAATGGGGCTCCACCGCAAGCTCTGTCCAGTTTCACGCCGAAATGGACGCCCACACCCTTCGCGACTGGTATGAGATTGAAGGCTGCGAGGAGACCCTGCGCCAGGAGATCGGGCATGATGCTGTGGATCGGGTCTTTGACGACCTGGCGTCCCTCGACACCGAACTCGGCAACCTGCAGGCAAGCCTCTATTCAAATTGGATGTCACGGCTCCTGCCCTAGGGCGTCCTCAGTCCACTTTGATGCACAAGGGAGCCGATCGCCCTGCGGCCCCGACCTCGACCGCCATGGCCGCACCAAAAACATCAAAGGGGCGCCACACATGACGCCCCTTCCCTATTGTTCGGCCATGTTTGGCCTTTGCGACTTATTGCATCGAGGCCTTGACGGCTGCCACGTCATCGGCGGTCATCTGCCCGTTGGTGACGACCTCCCCGGCCTTGATCTGCCAGAGGCGGAACGGGCCGGAAATGTCCCCATACTGGTCGAACGAGACGTTGCCGATCACACCCTGGTAGTTGATCGGCTTGCCTTCGCTTATCAGCGCCAGGGCCTTCTTGAACTCTTCCGGCCCGGCGTAGATCACCTCACCTTCCGGATCGACCACCGAACGGATGGCGTCGCGGATGGCGTCGGATTCCGCCGCGCCGGCCTTGGCCACCGCCAGCCCGACAATCGCACCCGCATCATAGGACCGGTCCGCTGCCGGTGCCGATGGGGCAATTCCATCGGAGAAGGCTTCATAATTGGCGTAGAAATACTTGGTCGATTCCGTTTCCGTCGTGCCCGACGAGGTGCCGTAGGCCCCTTCGAGATACTGGGCGCCAACCGCCTCGATGAAGTCGGTGGAGTTCATGCCGTCATTGAGCAGAAACTTCTGCGGCCCGCCCTGGCTGATCCAGGCTCGCGCCACGGTGGCGCCATCGACCGGATAGCTGATCAGATACAAGGCTTCCGGTTCGCCTGCCATGGCGGCAGTCACTTCGGCGCTGTAGTTGGGCTGGTTCTCGTTATAGGGCGTAGCAGAGGTAATCTCGCCGCCAAGCGCCTCGTAGGACGCGGTGAACTCGCGCATCAGATTGACGCCGAAATCATTGTTCACATGAATGATGGCGAGTTTGGTAAGGCCGGAATCCATGGCGTATTTGGCCGCAGCAATTCCCTGCAGCGCATCGGACGTGATGGTGCGGAAGAAATAGCCGCCGGTCTTGCCGTCGCGGCTGAGCTGCGTCAGCGTCGGGCTGGAAGAGGCGGGCGAGACCTGCACGACGCCGGCCGCTGCCGTTACCGAAGTCAGGATCGGAATCGAGACCGACGAAATGATGCCGCCGATCACAACCGGCACTTCCCGGATGTTGACCAGCTGCGTCGCCTGGTCAACGGCGACATTGCCCTGGCTCTGGCTGTCGCGGGTGTCCGTCACCAGCTGGCAGCCCAAGACGCCGCCCGCTTCATTGATGTCGCCGAAGGCCATTTCCACAGACTTGGCGCCGGCCTGCCCGTAGGCGCCGGCCGGACCGGTCAGTTCCATCACCAGTCCGATGGTGATGTCGCAGGCCTGCGCGCTGAGCACTGACCCGCACAGCAAGGCCATGGCAAGGCCGGATTTCCTGATCATGTTCATTCACGTTCTCCTTGTTATGGGGCCTCTCCCGCCCGCTGTTATTCGTTGGCAATCCAGGTTTCCTGAAGCTGGCGCCAGACCACGCCTTCAGGCGCGTCGGCGTCAGCGGTGAACACCGCAGAGGAGCGACGGGCGGATTTGACGCCATCGATCACCTGATGCTCGTCGTAGATCACAAGCGCGGCGTCGTTTCCGATCTGCCGCGCTTCAACCAATTCCACTTTGATGGCGAAGTCCGCCCGGCGCTTGCCGCGGGCCGCCCTGATCATCGCCATGACCTGAGCCTGGCCGATCATGCTGCCGTCCGGCTCGATCATCGTCATGTCCGGCGCAAAGGCGCGAAGCGAGATCTCCATCTCCGCCTCCGAGCCACGTCCGGTGAACCATTCCACGAAAAACTCGTGCCGCTTGATCACTTCAGCCTTGGCGCAGGAAATCAGATCCACCGGCTCAATGCCCCTCTTTGTTGAGATTGTATTTCATCACGGAGCCATGCCTGCCATTGCGATCCCGTTCCAGCGTATACACATCACCCGGCACCGGATTGGCGCGCGCCAGAACCGCATTGATACGCGCAAAATCCTTGGTGGAAAGGGCGAGATCCGGAATCGCCAGATTACGCGCCAGATGATCCCGGTTGCGCGCACCCACGATCACCGCCGCCACGCCCGGACGCTCGAGAACCGCGCGGCTGGCAATCGACGCAATGTCGCTGTCGTGATGCGCGGCAATATCGGCAAGTACCTCAAGCAGGTCCTGGAACAGCGACCAGCCGCCGAACTCATCAACGATCAGCTTGTACTTGATCAGCGACCTGTTTTCGAAAGGGGCCTGCGGCTCCGGGGCGCCCAGCGACCGCTCGGAAAACAGCCCACCGCCGACAGAGCCGTAGCACAGCAGGCTGATCCCCGCCGCCATCGCGGCCTCGACCATCGATCGCGACGGCCGGTCGTCGATCAGCGAGTATTGCACCTGCATCGAGACAAGCGGCACCCCGGCATCGAGAATACGGCCCATCTGCGCCGTGTCGAAATTGGTTCCACCGATATTTGCGATCTTGCCTTCCCGCCGGAGATCGGCGAGCCAGGTGGCGACTTCGACCTGCCGGTCGATCTCGTAATCCCACCAGTGAAACTGCACCAGATTGAGCTGTTCCATGCCGAGCCGCGACAGCGAGGTGTCGATGGCCACAGCCACGTCGGCCTTGGTCAGTGTCGCAAGCTTGCCCAGATCGGGCACGAACTTCGTATGCACCTTGATCCGGTTGAGGGCTTCCTCACCCCGGACCCGCTTGTATTCGCTGCGAAATGCGCCAATCAGCGCTTCCACGCCAGTGTAGATATCGGCACAATCGAACGTGGTAATGCCAGCATCGGCAAAGGCGATCATGTCTTCGATGACGGTTTCCCGGTCGATCTCGCCATGGCCGCCGGCCAATTGCCAGCCGCCCTTTATCACCCGGGAAATACTGTGCCCGGGCGCCAGGTCATAGGTCTGCATTGTCGTCTCCCAGCGGCACCGCGGTCGTGTCGGAATGATTGAAGCGGCGCAGTTTGGTGCGCGTGATCCTCAATCGCGAAGGGCAGTTCGGATCCGGACAGGCGATCTCGGCATCGGTCGACATCCAGTCGTTCGGATCGGTCTGGCGTTGCTTGGCCGCCAGCAGCGGCAACACCGAAGCGAGCGAATAGATCGACATCCCCTGGCCGGGCGGCAGGTGCAGCATCTCGCCGCGCAATTCGAAATAGTCGCCGACATTCGCGCCGCACCAAATCTTCGCCCCCTCGGGCGCGACAACCTCCACCTTGAGATCCCAGAGATCGAACCCCTCGTTCCTGATCATGCCGCGGCTCCGCTTTCAGTCACCCAGAAGTCCGGGTCGGCTCGTTCCAGAATGGCAAAGGCCTGGTTGATATCGGCCTTGAGTTCGCTCGCAACCAATGCCCGGTCACCAGCCGCAATCGCCGAAAGAATGCCGCGATGATGCAGAGTCGCCGCCGTATCGGTGAGCGGCCGGTGCAGTTTTGCGGCTGCCCGAACATAGGGTCCCGCTTGCATCCACAGACTTTCGATGATCGGCATCAGCACCGATGATCCCGCAGCCTGGTAAAGCTGGAAATGGAAGGCGTGGTTGAGCGTGGCGATGTCCCGGGCTTCACGGGTCTTCTCGTACTCCCCGGTCAGCGCTTCCAGCCGGGCAATATCCGCTTCCCAAAGGTTCTCGATCGCCCGCGCCGCCATTTCGCCCTCGATCAGGGACCGGGCCTGTGCGATGTCGCGCGCCCGCTCCAGTGTCAGAAGCGGCACCCTCACCCGGCGGTTCGGCATGGCTTCAAGCGCCCGTTCGGACACCAGGCGCGCCAGCGCCTCGCGCACCGGCATCGAACTGACCGACATGCGCTGGGCCACATCACCCGCCAGGAAAATCTCCCCGGCGTCAAAACGGCCCTGGATCAGCGCATCGCGAAGCTGTCTGTAGATCCGGTCCTGAACAGTCTCACGCTCGACAGGAGACAGCCGGTCCAGACCGGGTCCATCCATTTGTGAGCTGGCTTGACTGTTCATTCGCTCGCTATCCGACACTTTGATCCAGACTTTACTTTAGGCCTCAAACATGATCCTGTAAATGATGAATGATAGTTGATCAACTTTGGCCAGGTGAATGACCGGATCCAGTCAGCCCCCGATTCTCAAAGCCCGCGGCCTGACCAAGGCATTTGGCGGGTTTCGCGCCGTCAACGACATTTCACTGGACCTCGGCGCGAACGACATTCTGGGCGTGATCGGGCCCAACGGCGCCGGAAAGTCCACCCTTTTCAATCTTCTGGCCGGCGCACTCCCTGTCGATTCAGGCACCATCGAACTTGCAGGCGCCGACCTCAGCCATACGCGTCCTGAAGCGCGGATCAAGGCCGGCCTCGGACGCACCTTCCAGATCCCACGCCCGTTCCCGCGCATGACGGTTCTCGAAAATGTCATGACGTCAGCGCAGAACCAACGCGGCGAAAGCCTGTTCTCGGCCCTGATGGCGCCACGCCAGGTAGCGGCCCAGGAGCGCGCCAACGCCGCCCGCGCAAGGGAAATCCTCGATTTCGTCGCGCTGTCACATCTCGAAGATCAGCCGGCGTCGGTTCTCTCCGGCGGACAGCGCAAACTGCTGGAACTGGCCCGCGTGATGATGGCGGATCCGCGGGTGATCCTGCTTGACGAGCCCGCAGCCGGGGTCAATCCGGCGCTCCTCGACCTCATCATCGACCGGATCCTCGCAATCAACAAGCTCGGCATCGCGATCCTGCTGATCGAGCACAACATGGAAATGATCGCCCGGCTCTGCCCGCGCGTGATCGTCATGGCGGCAGGCAAGGCGCTCGCGGAAGGTGCACCGGCCGAAATCACCAAGCGCGCCGATGTGATCGACGTCTATCTCGAGGGCATGCCGGCATGACCGCGCTGTCGCTGACGGATCTGCGCGCCGGTTATGACCGGGATCTGCCCATCGTCAAGGGCGTGAGCTTCACCGTCGAAGAAGGCGAAGCCGTCTGCATTCTCGGACCCAATGGCGCCGGCAAATCGACGATGATCAAGGCAATCGCCGGACTTGTATCGTGTTTTGGCGGTCAGGTGCAGCTTGATGGCACGGATATCACCGGACTTCCCTCCCACGCCCTGGTCCGCAAGGGCATGGGGTTCGTGCCGCAGACGGAGAATATCTTCACCCGGCTGACCATCCTTGAAAACCTGCAGATCGCGGCGCAATTGCTGCCCAGGCAGGCCCGCGCCGGACGGATTGAAGCCATGCTCGAGATGTTTCCGGATCTGGGCAGCCGGCCCCGGGAACTGGCCGGAGCCCTCTCCGGCGGGCAACGCCAGATGCTGGCGGCGGCGCGCGCGCTTCTCAACGAGCCCCGGGTGCTGATGCTGGACGAGCCTTCCGCCGGGCTTTCGCCCAAGCTGGTCGGTCAGGTCTTCGACACCCTGCGTCGCATTTCGGATGCAGGCGTGACGCTGGTGCTGGTGGAACAGAATGTCCGCGCGGCACTCGGGCTGACCGATCGCGCGCTGGTGCTCGTGGATGGGCGCCTGGCCCATGACGGACCGGCCGCGGACCTGCATGACGGCAAACTGCTGGGCGACTTGTTCCTCGGCCACCGCGCCGCGGAGGCAGGCGCATGAACCCGCAAGCCATCATCGACGGGCTGGTTTCAGGCTCGACCATAGGCCTGGGCGCCATCGGCCTGACGCTCACCTATTCGATCCTGCGGTTCGCCAATTTCACCCATGGCGATTTCCTCGCCTGGGGCGCCTATCTTACCCTCACCGTCGCGGGTGTCCTGGGCGGACTCGCGGCAGGGCTGGGTGCGCCTGTCTATCCGTTCAGCTTCGGCTGGGGCCTGCCGCTGGCGATGCTTGGCGGCGTTTTGCTGACGGTCGTTCTGGCGCTCGGGCTCGACCGCATCCTGTTCGGACGTCTGAGGGCCCGCCGGGCGGATACGATCATCATTGTGATGGCAAGCTTCGGCGCGTCCATGGCGCTGCGCTCGCTGCTTGAATTCATCTTCACAGCCAAGCCTGCCTATTTCACCAAGGCTCTGCAGATTGCTCAACCCCTCGGTCTGGGCATGCGCGCCACACCGGATCAGCTGCTGGTGATCGGGCTCACCCTGCTGCTTGTGCTGGCCCTGCATCTCGTCCTCACCCACAGCGCCACCGGCCGCGCCATGCGCGCCGTCTCGGAGAACCCCAGCCTTGCCGGCGTCTATGGCATTGATGTCGGCAAGGTCATCCGGGTCACCTGGATCATCGGCGCGGGCATGGCCTGTATCGCCGGCGTCATGGCGGGTCTTCTGGTGCAGATCCGGCCTTACATGGGATTTGACCTGCTGCTGCCGCTGTTCGCTGCCGCGATTCTGGGCGGCATCGGCTCCATACCCGGGGCCATGCTGGGGGGATTGATCATCGGCCTTGCCGAGGCCTTCGCGGTCCAGGTCATCGGCGCCGAATGGCGCGCGGCGATCTCCTTCGTCATTCTCGTGCTGGTGTTGATGCTGCGCCCTCAGGGCATCTTCGGGCAAAGGGGGGCTTAGATGGAACTCGTCGCCTATGCCGCCTTCTTCCTGACGGTCGCCATGACCTATGCGATCATCAGCCTGGGACTGAACGTACAATGGGGCCAGACCGGCCTGTTCAATGTCGGCATTGCCGGCTTCGTTGGCCTTGGCGCCTATGTGTCCGCTGCTTTGACGACACCGGATACAGTCGAACGCATCGGCGGCTTCGAATTGCCAATCGTCGTGGGCTGGCTCGCGGCAACCATGGCCGGCGGGGTCCTCGCCCTGGGGGTTGGTCTGCTGACGCTCAGGATGCGGTCCGACTATCTCGCGATCACCACCTTCGGTATCGCCGTTGCCTTGCAACTGGTCTTCCAGAATGCCGAGAGCCTGACCGGCGGCGCCTTTGGCATGGCCTTCATCCCGCGTCCCTTTGCCGGATTGCAAGGACAGGCTTTTGCCTTCAACATGGTTAACCTTGTTCTTACCGCCGCCGTCGTGGGTGCAGTTTATCTGCTGCTCGAGCACCTGCTGCGCAGCCCCTGGGGCCGTGCGCTGCGGGCGGTTCGCGAGGATGAGGTCGCGGCCCAGGCGCTGGGCAAGAACCCCGTCCTGTTGCGCCTGCAGGCCTTTGCGCTGGGCGGCGCCATAATGGCGCTGGCAGGCGCGGTCCAGGCGCATTTCATCGGCTTCATCGCGCCGGGCAATTATCTTCCCATGATGACGTTCCAGGTCTGGGCGATGCTGATCGTCGGCGGGTCCGGCAACAATCGCGGCGCCGTTCTGGGCGCAGTGCTTGTCTGGGCAATCTGGGCGCTGTCCGGCGCACTGATTTCCGAAATCTTCCCCGCCGGCCAGCAGGCGCGCGCCGCATCACTGCAGATTGTCGTCATTGGCGTCATGCTCTGCACCATTCTTCTCTGGCGGCCCCAGGGCATTCTGCCGGAAGTCCGCTCCGTGTCACGCCATCTCGGCCGCCGAACCAAGGACAAGTGATCCATGAAACCTGACCGCAGAGATCTCGCTCCGGGCCTTTCCATCAGCCGCATCCTGACCGGTCTCTGGCAGGTTGCCGATCAGGAGCGGGACGGGGTCACGCTCGATCCCGTGGCAGGTGCCAAGGCACTTGCGGATTATGCGAATGATGGCTTCGACACGTTCGACATGGCCGATCACTACGGCACGTCCGAGCTGATCACCGGCGAAATGCTACGCAACTGGACCGGCTCACCACGCCCGCGGGCGTTCACCAAATGGTGCCCGGAACCCGGTCCGATGACGGCAGACATCGTTCGGGCCGGAGTTCAGGCGCGGCTTGACCGTCTTGGCGTCGAGCGGATCGATCTGCTGCAGTTTCACTGGTGGACCTTCGAGCATCCCGCCTGGCTCGATGCCTTGCATGAAATCACGCGTCTCAGGCAGGAGGGACTGATCGGAGAGATCGGCGTCACCAATTTCGACGCCGCGCATCTCAACCTGGCGCTGGCCGATGGCATACCGCTGGTCTCCAACCAGGTGTCGTTCTCGCTGATCGACCGTCGCGCGGCGGGGCACCTCGCCGAAACCTGCCGCAAGCACAAGGTTCAATTGCTGGCCTATGGCACCCTTTGCGGCGGCTTCCTGTCCGAGCGCTGGCTCGGCAAACCGGAACCGGAAGCGGTGAAGGACTGGAGCGGCTCGAAGTACCTCAGGTTCATCCACGCTGCCGGCGGCTGGGACGCCTATCAGGGCATCCTTCAGGCAACCGATACGATCGCCCGCAAGCACGACGTCTCCATCTCCAATGTGGCCACGCGCTGGGTGCTCGAACATGCCCATGTCGCTGGCGTCATCATCGGCGCGCGGCTCGGCGAAAACCAGCATCGCAGCGACAATCTGCGGCTGTTCCAATTCGAGCTTGATGCAGAGGACCATGCGCGTCTCGATCAGGCCTTCGTGGCCACCAAGATGATCCCGGGCGATTGCGGCGATGAATACCGCCAGCCGCCGTTCCTCACGGCATCGGGCGATCTGAGCCATCACCTGGCGGAAATGCCCAGCGCCATGCAGGCCGTCACCGATCCGGACAATCCGGACCGGGCGCGTGTTTTCTCGGGCTCGCTGTGGGAGCCGATCGCGGGCTACTGCCGGGCACTGCGCGACGGCGACCGGATTGTCGTTTCCGGCACCACCGCCACGCACGGGGTCGACCGCACGGTCGCGCTTGGCGACGCCGGCGCGCAGACGACCTACATTCTCGACAAGATCGCAGCCTCGGTGCGCGCGCTTGGCGGCGATCCGAAGGACATTTTGCGCACCCGCATGTATCTGCGCGGCGACGAGGATGTCGAAGCCGCCGCCCGTGCCCACGGACTGCGCTTCGTCACAAACCCGCCGGCCAACACCACATTTCTGGTCGGCAACCTGATCGGCGATTTTCGCGTGGAGATAGAAGCCGAGGCGGTCGTGACACAAAAACGCGGCTGAGGTCAGATGCCTAAGCGGTCGCGCAACCGGTAGACCGCCACGGACGGACCAAGGAACCAGGGGGTTCCAGTATAGAAGGGCCGGGTTTCAAACGGGATTCTGGAAAATGCGCCAAGATCGCTGTCCACGCCTGCAACGGCCCTTCCGACCCTTGATCCCAGATAGCCCGCCATGCCCACGCCGGAGCCGCAATAGCCCATGGCGAAAAACAGCCCCTTGTCCTCGCCGCAATGCATCAGCGTGTCGAAGCTGAAGGCCACGATCCCGGCCCAGGAATGGCTGATGCGGGTTTGCGCAAGCTCGGGAAACAGCCGGACGAGTTCGGCCAGCAGCTTCGGGCCGCTCCTGCGCGGATCGGTTTCCTGAAGCGAAACGCGGCCGCCGAACAGGATGCGCTTACGATCAGGCGACGGCCGGTAGTAATAGACCAGCTTCCTGGTGTCGGAGAGAATGCGGTTGGTGGGAAACAACCGGTCCATCGTCTCCGCCGGAATCTCTTCGGTCGCTATCACATAGGACCCGATCGGGATCACCCGCCGCTGCTGCCAGGGCGTCAATGGCCCGGTGTAGCCGTTGGTCGCGATGATCACCTTGCCCGCGCGAATCCGGCCCTTGGCGGTGGACACCTCGAATCCCTGCGCGGAGCGAGCGAGGTCGTTGACCTTGCAATGACTGATCACGGCTACGCCGGCTGAGCGTGCAACGCGGAGAAGGCCCGCGTGATATTTGCCCGGGTCAAGGCTGGCATGGCGCGGGAAAACAATGCCCCCATGATAGGCATCTGTGCCGAGCTCCGAGCGCTGCTTGTCGCGCGGCACCATGAAGGCGCCGGTGTCAAATCCCGGATGACGGACGTCGCAATCGCGCGCCAGCTTGTCATATTGCCCGGCTGTGTGCGCGCCGTGGAAGCGCCCGACCACCCCAAAGTCGCAGGCGATCTGCTCTTCGCTGACAAACCCCGTGACATGATCGAGCGACGCCTGCCCCTCTTTCAGGATGCTCACGGCCAGGTCTTCGCCATACCGCTTCCTGAGCGTGGTGAACGACGGCTTGACGCTTGTCGATATCTGTCCGCCATTGCGGGTGGAGCATCCGAAGCCGGCCGCTTCCGCATCAACAATCACCGTCTCCAGTCCTGCGCGTGCAGTCTGTACCGCGGCGTGCAGTCCGGTGTAGCCGGACCCGATGACGACGACATCGGCAGAAGACGGCAACGCGCCGGATAGGTCCGCTTCCTGCGGGCTCGCCTCCCACCAGTAGGGGGCGGGTTTGAAATCGGAACTGAAACGATCGTCTGAGCCTGCCATGTTACATCCCCGCGTGGTCGGACAGGATCATGTCAGCGCCCTTTTCGGCGACCATGATCGTCGGTGCATTGGTGTTGCCGGATGTCACGGCCGGAAAAACCGACGCGTCGATCACCCGCAGATTTGCCAGGCCATGTACCTGAAGCCGGGCGTTGACGACATTGTCGAGCTCGCTCTCGCCCATCCGGCAGGTGCTGACCGGATGAAACACGGTTCCGGCCCGCGCCCTTATGTCGGCAATCATCTCTTCATCCGTCTCGACCTGCCGTCCGGGGCGGATCTCCTGATCCAGGATCTCGGCAAATGCGGGGGCGGCTGCAAGCTTGCGCAGAAACCGCGCGCCTTCGAGCTGTTCCGCCACATCGTGTTTGGTCGACAGATAGTTGGGATGGATCGCCGGCGCATCGAAAGGATCGGAAGACCTCAACTCCAGATGACCCCGGCTGGTGGGCCGGGTCGGCTGCGTTCCCATGATGACGCCTGAGAAGGGATCGGGACTCATCAGCGGTCGCTTGCCGGGCGGCGCCTTGGTGTAGCTCACCGGGGAAAAATAAAGCTGCATGTTGGGGCGCTCGAGCTCCGGCCGTGTCCGGATGAAACCGCCGGCCTGGTTGACCCCGAGCGACAAGGGTCCGCGACGTCGCAAGACATAGTTCAGACCGTGCCACAGCTTGCCGTGAAGCGGGCGGAGCTGGTCATTGAGCGTCCGAACCTTCGCCCTCCATGTGTGGTCTATGCACAGATGATCTTGGAGATGCCGGCCGACATTGGGCTGCTGGCGCACGACTTCGATGCCGTGGCGCTTGAGCACATCCGCCGGACCGACCCCCGACAGCATCAGCAGCTGTGGCGAATTCACCGATCCGCCGGAGACAATGACTTCCCGTCCGGCCTGGACCTGCTCGGTCTTTCCATGCCGGACATATTCGACACCGATGGCGCGCTGCCCCTCGAAAAGGATACGTGTCGCGTGCGCCTGCGACAGGACCGTCAGATTGGATCGCCTGCGCGCGGGATGCAGATAGGCCCGCGCGGTCGACATGCGGAAGCCGCCCTTGGCCGTGTTCTGGTACAACCCGATGCCCTCATTGGTGGCGGCATTGAAATCCGGATTGTAGGCAAGCCCGCATTCCACCCCGGCCCGAATGAAGTTCTGGCAGGTCGGGTGCAGGTCGCGTTCCATGGTCGAGACCCAGAGCGGACCGTCTCCGCCGCGAAACTCGCTCGCACCCTGATCGCTGGTCTCGCTCCTCTTGAAATAGGGCAGCACGTCTTTCCAGCCCCAGCCCGGATTGCCCATTGCCTGCCAGTCGTCGAAATCGCCCGGATGACCGCGGATATAGACCATGGCGTTGATCGAGGAGGAACCGCCGATTACCTTGCCGCGCGGCCAGTAGCTGACGCGATTGTCGGTGTTGGGATCTGGCTCGGATGTGTACATCCAGTTGATGCGCTTGTCGTAAAACGCCATGCCATAGCCGATCGGCATCCAGATCTTGAAATTCCTGTCGTGGCCGCCCGCTTCGAGCAACAGCACGGAATACTTGCCGCTTTCAGTCAACCGGTTGGCCAGCACGCAGCCCGCCGAACCTGCGCCAACAATCACAAAGTCATAGGTCTGCACGGGACGCGCCAATCTCGGGTTTGGGGGCTCAGGTCTGGGGCTTGTCGCGCTGAACCAGGACGGAAACCAGCGCCAGCAGTGCGGAGCCCACCATCAGGAAGAACGACACCGCATTCAGTACCGGCGTCGAACCGACCTTGACCATCCGGTCATACATGGTGATCGTCAACGGCGCTTCGGAGCCGACCAGGAACAGGGTGGTGTTGAAGTTCTCGAACGAGACCAGGAACGCCACGATGCCCGCCGCCGCCATGGCCGGAAACAGGAATGGCAAGGTGATCGTCCTGAGCACGCGCACACGGCTGGCGCCAAGATTGTAGGCGGCTTCCTCCATCGATTCATCGAACTTCTTCAATCGGGCGATGATCACCAGCGAGGTGATCGTGGTGATGAAGGAGAACTGTCCGAGCACAACCAGAATGATCCCCGGACGCAGGAAGCCCAGATCCAGCGACAAGGCTTCTTCCGCACTGTTGGCGATGTTGCTGGCAAGCAGCAGGATCGAGATGCCGAGGATGACGCCGGGAATGACCAGCGGCAGCACCATCATGATGTAGAAAAAGTCCTTCGCCGGAAATTTACAACGCACAAACAGGAATGCGTTGCAGGTGCCCACAAAAACCGAAAGCAACGAAACGAAGCTTGCGATGACGAAGGAATAGTAGAGACCGCGCAGCAGGCGCCGGTCATGAAACATCCCGAGCTTGGGTTCGGTATCGTTGAAGAACCAGTCGAGCGTAAAGCCGCGCCATGGCAGGGAAGGAAACAGTGAATCGTTGAAGGCAAACATGCCGGCGGCCACCAGCGGCGCCGCCAGGAACACGAAGAACGCCACTATGTAGAGCTGGTAGCCTGTCAGAAAGGCAGCGCTGGGTTTGATCGCCATCAGCTTCTCGCCACTGTGCTGTTGAGCGTCTGGCCGGAGAGTTTCAGGCCGATCCAGATCACAAGAGAGGTGAACGCCAGCAGCACGAAGCCGAACGCTGCGCCCGATTCCCAATTGTAGCGGGTGATGAACTGGTCATAGATCTGCTCCGTGAACCAGCTCGAGTTCTTGCCGCCGAGCAGGATCGGCGTCAGATAGCTGCCGGCCGTCAACATGAACACAACGATGCACCCCGAAACGATTCCAGGCATGGCGTAGGGAATGATAATCCGGCGCAAAACGGTCGGGCCGTTGCCGCCCAGATTGTAGCCCGCCTCAATCATCGAATCGTCCATGCCGTCAAGCGTCGAGACCAGCGGCACGATCATGAACAGGATCACTGTGTAGACCAGACCGACAATCACCGTGGCGTCATTGTAAAGAAATTCGATCGGCGTATCGATCAGGCCGGCCCATTGCAGGCTGCTGGAGATGATGCCGGTTTCCCTGAGCAGCAGGATCCACCCGAAGGCACGGATCAAATCGCTGACCCACAGCGGGATCAGGCACATCAGGAACAAGGCGCCACGCGTCCGGTTGCCGGCGATCTTGGCGATGTAATAGGCAATCGGAAATCCAAGCAGCAGAGCCAGAACGGTCACCAGCAGCGACATCGACCCGGTGCGCAGCAGCGTGTTCCAGTAGATCGGTTCGTTGAAGAAATTGATGTAATTGTCGAAGCCGAATTCGTAGACCCGCGGCGCGACTTTTTCCCTCATGGAGATGTAGAACATGCCCAGATGCGGCAATATGATGAGCAGCATGATCCACATCGCGAACGGCGCGAAGAGCAGATAAAGCGACAGTCGCTTGATGTCCTTCTGCATCATCGGGGCGCCCTCAAACCTTGAAACTCATGGTCTGTCCCGCCGACCACGAGAGCGTGACGTCATCCTTGGGTTTCAAATCCTCCGTCCCGCCGGTCAGCACGACATCGGCTTCGATGAGTTCGCCCGCCCGGTCGCGGACCAGAACCCGGCTGTTGGCGCCGTTGAACAGGATGCTGTCGATCTTGCCTTCAATGACATTGTGGCCGGCATCGATTTTCTGCGCATCCGCGCCGGATTTCTCCGCCTTGATGAACTCCGGCCGCACGAAGACGTGGACAGCGTCGCCCACGCTGGGAGCACCCGCGCCGCGAACCGATCCGCGCATGGTGAGGCCAGCTTCGGTCTCAACCTCGACGGCGCCGTTCTCGACGCGGGTGACCCGGCCCGCCCAGCGGTTGGTGTCCCCCACGAAACCTGCAACAAAGGCGGCCTTGGGCTTATGATAGAGCTCCTGCGGCGTGCCGATCTGAACGAATTTGCCCTTGTCCATGATCGCCACGTGATCGGACATGACCAGCGCTTCGGACTGGTCGTGGGTGATGTAGACAAAGGTCGTGTCGAACTGGTGCTGCAGCAGTTTCAGCTCGATCTTCATGGCCTCGCGCAGCTTGAGATCCAGCGCGCCGAGCGGCTCGTCCAGAAGCAGCACATCCGGGTCGAGCACCATGCAGCGAGCGATCGCGATGCGCTGCTTCTGGCCGCCCGACAGCTGGCTGATTTCGCGGTTGGCCACATCGGGCAGCGAAATTCGCGCAAGAACATCATGCACCTTGGTGCGAATGACATCCTTGGAGGCGCCGGCGCAGCGCAAGCCGTAGGCGATGTTCTCATAGACATTCATCATCGGAAACAAGGCCAGGTGCTGAAACACCATCTTCACATTGCGCCGGTTCGGCGGGGTCCCGATAACGGACTTCCCCTTGATCCTGATGTCACCTGAATTCGGCTGCTCGAACCCGGCGATCATCCGCATCAGGGTCGTCTTGCCGCACCCAGACGGGCCGAGGATCGAGAAGAACGAGCCCTTCGGAATATCGAAGGAGACATCATCAACGGCCCGCACGGAACCGAAGTGCTTCTTGATCTCAATACATTCCAGATCATTCTCGGTCGTTGATTGCATCGAGTACCCAGTGCCGTGTCGTCAGAGATGAAAGAAGATTCCAGGGAGCCGCGCAAATCAAATTGCGCGGCTCCGTTTCCAGTCACAAGAAGATAAGCTCAAGCCAAGCTCATTCGGCGCCGGTGGCTGCCTTGATCCTCTCGAGCGTCTTGCCTTCCATGTCTTCGACACCGGGCGGGATATTGGCGAAAAACTTCAGATTGTTGATGTCTTCGTCTGCAAAGGCGGCGTTGACCGCGGCCTTCTTGTCTTCCGGCAACAGGTCCTTACCGCCTTCGACAGCCGCAATTGCGCCGGTGCTGGCCGACATGATGGAGACGTTCTCGGGCTCGAGCACGAAGTTGATCCACTTGTAGGCGGCGTCATCGGCTTCGCCCTTGCGCGGTATGGCAAACGTGTCGATCCAGGCCAGCGCACCGGTCTTCGGCGGCACGAACACGATATCCTGGTTCTCTCCATAGAGCTTGTAGGCGGTGGAATCCCAGGTTTCCGACGCAACGATTTCGCCCGACAGCATCATTGCCGAAAGGTCGTCGCCGCCCTTCCAGTAGGCCTTGAGATTATCCTTGCAGGCGATCAGCTTTTCAGAGACCTTGTCGAGAATTTCCTGGTACTTGTCGAGATCGGCGTAGGCCGCGAACGGATCCTCGCCCATGTCAAAGGCCGTTCCGAGAAGGATGGTGCGCGTCAGGCGCATCGAGGTCTTGCCCTTGTATTGCGGATCGCAGAGATCGCCCCAGGCAGCAATGTCCGGCGCCATGGTCTTGTTGGCCATGAGGCCGGATGTGCCCCACTGATGCGGGACAGCATAGACTTCACCGTCGATGGTCGTGTTGGCCTTGACGCCGTCAAGCAGCTTCTCCTGCATCGCGTCGGTGTTGATCTTGGAAAGATCGAGTGGCTTGTAGATGTTGTATTCCTGCTGCACCGCATAGATGCGGTCATGGCTCGGCTGCGCCAGATCGAAACCGGCGCCGCCGGTTGCCCGCAGTTTTGCGATCATTTCCTCGTTGTTGGAAAATGTCACCTCGACGGAGATATCGGGGTATTTTTCCTCGAATTTCTTGACCAACTCATCAGGAGCATAAGAGCCCCATGTCAAAAGACGCAGCGTTTCTGCCTGCGCTGGTACGGCTGCGATAACGGTTGTGGCCAGAAGTCCGGCCATTGCTAATTTCATGATCATGTTCGACTCCCTTTGAACCCTCTGAAAATCAGCGCTTTATTGCTTATAACCCGCGCGGACCTGATGAAGCCTAGCCGCTCATTGGACTGCACCTCATATCCATTATAGATATTTTTCCATACCAATCCGCTGGAACAGGAGTCTAGCCGAGCAGTTGCGCCATGACCTCCATGCCCTGCTTGATTTCACTCTCGCTGGCGGCGCCGTATCCGATCACCACGCCCTTCTTTTCGATCGGGGCCAGGCAATAGCGACCGATGCCGGACAGAGTGAGGCCCGCGGCTCCGGCGGCCTTGATGAACTCGCCCTCGTCACGCTTGGGGTCCGAAAAATAGCCGACCGTGTGAAATCCCGCCGATGCCCGCTGCACATGCAGATGCGGCTCCAGCTGCCGAGCATTGTGATGCAGAACTTCATGGCGTCTTTTATAGTGCTGTCGCATGGTTCGGATATGGGTGGCAAAATGCCCTTCGTCGATGAAATCCGCGACCACGGCCTGCGGCCATGTCGGCACGCCACTCAGTGCGGACGAAAACACTGTCATCATCGCCTCGACCATGCTGGCCGGCGCCACCAGAAATCCCAGCCGCAGGGATGGAAAAAGCGTCTTGGAAAAGGTGCCTACGTAAATCACGCGGCCATTTGTATCGATGCTCTTGAGCGTCGGAAGCGGTTGATCGCCGAAATAGAAGTCGCCGTCGTAATCATCCTCGACGATGAAGGCGTCGGCCCGGTCCGCCGCATCCAGGAGCGCAAGGCGTCGGGACAGGCTCAAGACCTTGCTCAGTGGCTGCTGATGCGACGGCGTGACGAACGCCAGCCTGAAATCCGGCGCCTTTGCGAGCCCGTCATCAACCACGATGCCTTCGTCATCGACAGCCACAGGCACAAGCTCGGCGCCTTGCGAGACAAAGGCATTGCGCGCGCCGATGGCGCCGGGATTTTCAAACCAGACCTTCTCGCCCTGATCCAGCAGCATCCCGCCGATCAGGGAGAAGGCCTGCTGGGCCCCGCCGACGATGAAAACCTGCTCCGGATCGCATTGAATGCCGCGACTGGCGTTGAGGTGAGCCGAAATGGCCGCGCGCAGCCGCTGCAACCCGAACGGATTTCCGTAGCCCATCACCGAGTCCCGGTCGGTTCTCAGATGCCGGGCCGACAGCCGCGCCCATTGCGCCATCGGAAAGGAGTTGAGCGCGGGAAGAGCTGTCACAAAGGCCTGGGACTTGTTCGGCAACCTCCGCCGCTCCGCGAACAATTGGTACGCCTTGAGGGTAGATTGCGACAGGCGCGGCTGCTTTTGGGCGCCGGCCTTCGCGGGCTCCGGCTTGATCCGGACCCTGCCCGTCATCGTGTGGCTGACGAATGTTCCGGCCCCGATGCGCGATTCGAGCAGGCCTTCCGAAATCAGTCGGCTCACCGCATCCAGCGCGGTTGTGCGTGACACACCGACTTCGCTCGCCAGGGTACGCGTCGCCGGCAGGCGTTCCCCGCCACTCAGTCCGCCCGACAGGATGATGTCGCGCAGCCCCATATAGAGCTGCACGCTGATTTTACGGTCCTGTGACCTGTCGATCCGGATCGATGAGAGGATTGCGCCCGCCTTGGTCTTCATGAGTGTCTTTCTGCCGGTGGTGCAAATTGGTTTGCAAGCTTTGCCAGATTGGACCTTATCGTAAGTCCAATCCAGCCGCTACGGTCTGACCCGACATCGGCATGGAATCGCACAACATGAAAATTGCCCACATCGAGACTTTTACCAACGAGTTTGTCTGTTTTGTCAAAGTGACCACCGACAGCGGCGCAATCGGCTGGGGCCAGGTCGCGCCCTATTATGCCGATATCACGGCGCAGGTCGTCCACCGCCAGGTGGCGCCCTACGCGCTTGGCCAATCGGCTCTCGATATCGATCACCTCGTCGATCTCATTCCCGAAAAAGAACACAAGTTTCCAGGCTCCTACCTGAAACGCGCGCTCGGCGGCCTCGATACGGCGCTCTGGGACCTGCGCGGACGCATGGAGGGCAAGCCGGTCTGCGAACTGATCGGCGGAACGCCGGGATCCATTCGCGCCTATGCTTCCTCGATGAAGCGTGACATCACGCCGAAGGACGAAGCCGCCCGGTTGAGCCGCCTGCGCGATGAATTCGGCTTCGATGCCTTTAAATTTCGCATCGGCGCCGAGGTTGGCCGCGGCAAGGATGAATGGCCGGGCCGGACCGAGGAAATCGTGCCGACCATGCGCAGGGCCATGGATGACAGCGTCGCGTTGCTGGTCGACGCCAATTCCTGCTATGCGCCGGGCCAGGCCATCGAGATCGGCAAGATGCTCGAGCAGAACGGCATCAGCCATTTCGAGGAGCCCTGCCCCTATTGGGAATATGAGCAGACCCGTCAGGTGACAGAGGCACTGTCCATCGACGTCACCGGCGGCGAGCAGGACTGCGAATTGACGAACTGGCGCTGGATGATCGAGATGAAAGCCGTCGATGTCGTCCAGCCCGACATCTGTTATCTGGGCGGCCTGACACGCACCTTGCGCGTCGCCGACATGGCACACAAGGCTGGACTGCCCTGCACGCCCCATTGCGCCAACTGGTCGATGGTCACCCTGTTCACCATGCATCTGCTGCGCGCCATCCCGAATGCGGGAAAATATCTCGAATTCTCCATCGAGGGCGAAGACTACTATCCCTGGCAGGACGGCCTCTTCGTTAAATCGCCCTACGACATCGTCGATGGCAAGGCGACGGTGACGAACGCGCCCGGTTGGGGTGTGGAGATCAACCCGGCCTGGCTTGAACAGTCCACCCATCGGATCAGCTCCCTCGAAAAGTGACGGCGGCGAATTGTCGAACCATTGCTGTCCGGCTAGAAGGAGCGAATGAAACAGCGACCATTGGGATCATCCGGCCCCGACGTATCCGCCCTCGGGCTCGGGTGCTGGAACTTCGCAGGGCCTTACGGGCCGACTTCCGAGACGGAAAGCCATGCGACCCTGGCCGCGGCCAAGGATCTCGGGATCACACTGATCGACACCGCCAATGTCTACGGCATGGGCGTGTCCGAGAAAGTCATCGGCAGCTACCTCAGGAAACAAGAGGCCGAATTCCGGATCGCCACGAAAGCAGGCATTCGCCGCGATCCCTCCACCGGCATCCGCACTTTCGACAATTCCCCTGAACATCTCAGGGGCGAGCTCGAAAACTCTCTCCGGAACCTCGGCGTCGATCATGTCGATCTGTTCTATATTCACAGGCGCGAGGCTGAGCGGCCGATCGAAGAGGTCATGGACACGCTCCAGCACTTCCAGCAGGAAGGCAAGATCGGCGGCATCGGCTTTTCCGAGATCGCGCCCGCGTCACTCAGGCTGGCCCATGCCGTGGCTCCCGTAAGCGCGGTGCAAAGCGAATATTCGCTCTGGTCCCGGCAGCCGGATCTTGGAATGGTGCAGGCCTGCGGGGAACTCGGCGTCGCGTTCGTCGCATTCTCGCCGCTGGGGCGCGGTGTTTTCGGCGCACAGCCGCCTGATCCCGCGAGCTTCGGCGAGGGCGATTTCCGCAAGGCCAATCCGCGTTTTATCGAACCCAATTTCTCCCGCAACATTGCGGCAATCGAACCTTTCAAGACCTACGCCCGGGACATGGGCACAACGCCGATAGCCTTGGCGATCGCCTGGCTGTTGTCGCGCGGGCCTCATGTGATCCCAATTCCCGGCACCCGGTCTGCCGCGCACCTGCAAGACTGCGCAGCTGGTGTATCTCTGCAACTCACGCCATCTCACCTCGCCGAGATCGAGCAAATCCTCCCGGCAGGGTTCGCCCATGGTGCTCGTTACTCGACCGACCAGGCGATGGGAGTGGAAGGCTATTGTTGACGCTCGGGATCACCCGGCGCTGAACAGCGGAAAGCTCACCCCCAGCGCCCAGGCCAGGCACAGCCCCAGGCCAATGCCGGCCGAGAGTGGCCCCGATCGTTGCGCCACCCAGCGCCCCATCAGTCCGTGAACGAGAAAGGACAGCATCAGCACCGGCAGGATAATGAACAGGAACATCAGCCGCTGGGGATCAATCAGGGCAGCACCACCCAGCGACATCAATATGGCTGCGCGTGCGCCGATCCGTCGCCACAGCGCGCCCCTGCCCGCTCCCGAGACAAGGCTGTCGCCGATCATGAATGGCACCGTGCTGATCGCCAGGACTGCAATGATCATCAGCCGTTCGGAATTCGGCATGAAACTGGCCGCATAGCGGTCCATGGCGATTCCGAACACCACGATACCCCATAGGACGAGAAGAAACACAGCGGCAAACGATAGTCTGGAACCATGAAATTTTCCGCCCCGCAGGATGAGCCATTGCAGGAGCGCATAGACTGCGAGATGAATCATCAGATAGTCGGCCACGAGCACCGGCAGAAACGGAACATAAAGCGTTGTGACAAGCAGTGGCACCACCAATGCAGGCAAGGCTGTCGCCAGCCAGAACCGGCCTGCCGAAACAGGGGCATGAATATCATGGCTCTCCGGAAGCAGGCCGACCAGCGGACGTAGCAGCAGGACAATCCCGCCCATCAGCAACAGGATCCAGAGACCCGGCTCGACGATCGCAGCCTCGCTTTGCCTGCCGAAGGCGCCGTCCAGCCAGTCCCTTGCTTCGTGCAATGCCGTGGCGCTGTAGAGAACGCCGACATGCTCGACATGGGGGGCGACGGCGGCGCGGCGCAGAACGCCGTTGACATCGACCGTCTGCCCTTCTTCCGCATCCGGCTTGAGCAGTCGCACGGCGGAAAGCGCAGCGTTCCGAAGCCTGCTTTCCCATTCGCCGCTGATTGCCAGCAGCCGGCGCGGTTCTTGCGCGCTGACGGCCTCGGAAAACATCGAAATCGCCACCACCGCGTCAACCGGCGCACCTTGCCTCTCTTCGGCCACCGCCGCGCGCACCAGAATGTCGGTCGCCATTGAGTGCCCCAACAGCGCAATCCCGTTTTCCGCAGCCGGCAAACCCCGCCCGTAGGCAATGACCCGCCGGGTCTCTTCGACCAGCAGCCGTGTCGTGCCATTGATTGCGGTGACATCACCCGACATAGGAACCGGATTGCGCCCATGTCCTTCGAAATCGAAGGCAATCACGCGGTATCCCGATTGCGCCAGAGTGAGCGAATAGGCCTGCATCAGCTGGCGCGATCCGGCAAAGCCATGCGCGATCACCACCAGCGGACCACTGTCGCCCTCCGTCCGGGTGAGCGTGACCGGTGTGGCGCCAACCGTCGTCTGCATGATCTCGAGCCCGGACCGACCGCGTTCGAGGTTGAACAGGGACAAGCCGATTGCCACCAGCGCAAGCAAACCCAGTCCCGCGTTCCAGCTTAATCGCATAGATTCCCCACCGTCCTTTTAAGGTGCAGCCTGCATGCCGAAGCCGCCCCGCCGCCCTTCAAATCCAAGATGAACACCGATCCCTTGGAATCACAATGCAAGACAGGTTCGTTCTTTCACGCCGGATCATCGCTCTCGTGTCATGACCCATAAATTTCACGAGCCCGCTTGCCATAAACAGCTTTGCTGCTAAAAATTTAATCATGGAGAATTTTTATGCAGATTCACCAGAGATTTTGAACCCGCTTCCCAAGCGGGTTCCGAAAAGACTGCGCGACGGCCTGCGCATGCTGTTGCACTCGGTCTATCCCGATCATGATCAGGACGCCTTGTTGGAGCAAGCGGTCAACGCATTCTGGCCGGAAGACGAACAGCCCAAGAGGCGCGGCCGGGCGCCAGGCAACACGCTTTGGAACGAGAGAGACAGCTATGTCATCACCTACGGCAACAGCTTCATCAACGGTGAACACAAACCGCTCGACCTGCTGTTCGATTTCCTCCAGACCCGCCTGAAGAACATCGCCACAGGTGTTCATATCCTCCCGTATTTTCCCTACACATCGGACGATGGCTTTGCCATTACCGACTACTACGCCGTCGACAGCGGTCTGGGCGCCTGGGAGGATATTGCGCGGATCGCCGACAATTTCCGGCTCATGTCAGACCTCGTGATCAATCATTGCTCGAGCCAGAGCACATTCTTCAACGAGTATCGTCTAGGTCACCCGCCCTACGACCGGTTCTTCTTCGAGGCTTCCCCCGACGATGATCTCTCCATGGTGGTCAGGCCCCGCGCCCACCCGCTTCTCAGAGAGGTCGAGACTGCAGGCGGCATCAAGCATGTCTGGTGCACCTTCAGTCATGATCAGGTGGATTTTGATTTCTCGAACCCGGAGGTGCTGCTTGAGTTCCTGCGCATCCTCCGCTTCCATATTGCGAGAGGCGTGCGAACCCTCAGGCTCGATGCAATCGCGTTCCTGTGGAAGCAGCCGGGCACCCCATCCATCCATATGAGGCAGACGCATGACATTGTCCGCCTGATCCGCCTACTGGCCGATTACACCAAAGAACCGCTGGTCCTGCTGACCGAGACCAACGTACCCAACACGGAAAACCTCAGCTATTTCGGCAATCGCAACGAAGCCCACATGATCTACAATTTTTCGTTGCCGCCGCTTCTTCTCCACGCGCTGCTGAACGGCACCTCCAAGCATCTCAACGCCTGGCAGATGTCGATGCCGCCGGCACAACTCGGCTGTGCCTATTTCAATTTCACCGCATCGCATGATGGGATCGGCATGCGCCCCGCCGAAGGGCTGCTGGGCGAAGAAGACATTTCCCGGGTCATCGAAACCGTCCAGAGTTTCGGCGGCCTGCTCTCCATGCGCAAGATGCCCGACGGCGGCACCCGGCCCTATGAGATCAATATCGCCCTGTTCGATGCGTTGAAAGGAACGATTGATGGCGTGGACGCCTGGAACATCGAGCGATTCCTGTGCAGCCAGATCATCGCCATGGGCCTTGAGGGCATTCCCGGCTTCTACATTCACTCGCTGCTGGCCACGCAAAATGACCATGAGGGGGTCGAGAAGACCGGCCACAATCGCGCGATCAACCGGCACCGCTGGCATTATCCCGATCTCCTGGAGCAACTGGACAATCCGGCCAGCACCCATTCAAAGGTCTTCACCGCGCTCACCCGCATTTTGAAACTGCGGACAAAGCAGACGACCTTTCATCCCAATGCCACGCAATTCACCCTGCAACTGGGCGAACAGTTGTTCGGCTTCTGGCGACAGAGTATCGACCGGTCGCAAAGCATGTTCGCCATCCACAATCTCACCCGTGAGGAGGTCTCGATTCCGGCCATGTCGCTCAATCTCATCGGCGGCGAGACTTGGCACGATGTGCTCTCAGGCGAGGACATTCGAGAGCTTGGCGGCGAGATCAGGTTCGCACCCTATCAATGCCGCTGGATCACGAACTGAGTGATGAGACAGTGACCGCTCCCGCCATTGAGAAGCTGATCGTCTTTACCGATCTCGACGGCACGCTTCTCGATCACGAAACCTATTCCCACGCGGCTGCACTCCCTGCCCTCAACCGTCTGAAGCAGCTCGAGATTCCCTTGATCCTGGCGTCCAGCAAGACCGCAGCGGAGATCATTCCCCTGCGGGCGGAGCTGGGGTTTTCCCGCTGTGAAGCCATCGTCGAGAACGGGGCGGGCGTGCTGGAAGCCAGCAGTGACGATCAATCGTCCGGCGAGGGATATCAAAGGATCCGCCAGATCCTCGACAGGCTGCCGCCCGGCTTGCGCATCCAGTATAGGGGATTTTCGGACTGGAGCGCCGAGGAGGTATCCGGCCGGACCGGCCTGTCGCTGGCCCAGGCCCAAATGGCCAAACAGCGCCGCTTCTCCGAGCCCGGACTGTGGCTCGGCAACGAGGCCGACAGAGAGAAATTCGTCGCAGCAATCAACGCCCACGGACTGAGCGCGCTGCAGGGCGGACGGTTCATGACGCTGTCATTCGGAGGCAACAAGGCAGAGCGTATGGTTGAGATAGCCAGGCGCTATTCCGCCGTGGCGGGGAACCCGTTCACGGTGGCGCTTGGCGACGCCGAAAATGATGTGGCGATGATCGAACGCGCGCGACTTGGCGTGATCATCCCCAACCCCGCCCATGGCGGCATTGCGCGGCTTGACGGCGAAGCTACCGGCCGGATCATCCGGGCCCCATCTGCTGGTCCAGAAGGCTGGAACCAGGTCATCCTGTCATTATTGGATAAGTGGCAGAAGCTTCAGGAGACAGCATTTGGCTGATTTTCACCAGAATGGCAGCGTCGCAACTCTCCATAATCTCTCGCGCATGCCGCTGGAGGTGATGGAGGGCCAGCTTCGGCAGTTTGCGGCAATGCGCAAGATCACCCTGATCCTGCCCTCGCTGTTTTCCGAACTGGGGCGCGATGCGCTTTCGAACATTCTCGATGAATTGAGCGGCGCGACCTATATCAACCACATCATCATCGGCCTTGATCAGGCGAGTGAAGACCAGTACCGCTTTGCCCGAGAGTATTTTTCGCGCCTTCCGCAAAAACACGATATTCTCTGGAATGACGGCCCGCGGCTGCAGGCCATCCACACCAGGCTTGCCGAGGCAGGCCTGGCGCCGGCAGAGCCCGGCAAGGGCCGCAATGTCTGGTACTGCATCGGTTACGCGCTTGCGTCGCAGAACTCCGATGTTGTGGCGCTGCATGATTGCGACATCACCACCTATTCGCGCGAGATGCTGGCGCGGCTGGTCTACCCGGTCACAAACCCGGCGTTCCCCTACCAGTTCTGCAAGGGCTACTATCCCCGCATAGCTGACGGGAAGCTGAATGGACGCGTCTCGAGACTGCTTGTCTCGCCCTTGCTTCTGTCGATCCAGAAGGTGTGCGGTCATCTCGACTACATCGAATATCTCAAGGGCTTCCGCTACCCGCTGGCGGGCGAATTCGCCATGCGGGTCAGCATGCTGCCCGACATGCGGATCCCGTCGGATTGGGGTCTTGAGATCGGCGTCCTGTCCGAAGTCTGGCGAAATCTGTCAAACCGCTCGGTCTGCCAGGTGGATATCTCCGACGCCTATGACCACAAGCATCAGGAGCTTTCAAAATCTGATGCGACCCAGGGCCTGTCGCGCATGTCTGTCGACATCTCAAAAGCCCTGTTCCGCAAGCTGGCTACGGACGGGGTGGTCTTCAATCAGGAAACCTTCCGGACCATCAAGGCCACATACTACCGGACGGCGCTTGACCTGATCGAGATGTATCACAACGATGCGCTGATGAACGGGCTCTACACCGACCGTCACCAGGAAGAGGAGGCGGTGGAACTGTTTGCGGCGAACATCGTCATCGCCGGCCAGATATTCCTGGAGAACCCTATGGAAACGCCGTTTATCCCGAACTGGAGCCGGATCCAGTCTGCCAATCCGGATCTTCTACGCAATCTGCATGAGGCGGTCGCGGCAGATAGCGAGAGCCAGTAACGCGTCATTTCAAGTGCTGGACATATTTCGGGCGCGAATGGAAACCATCCGCGCCCGAAATTTCACACATTCGATCAGGCTGCGAGATCGAAGCGGTCGGCGTTCATCACCTTGGTCCAGGCCGCAACGAAATCCCTGACGAACTTGTCCTTGGCGTCATCCTGGGCATAGACCTCGGCAATGGCGCGCAACTGCGAGTTCGATCCGAACACCAGATCGACGCGGGTGGCTGTCCATTTCAGCTCGCCCGTCGCGCGATCACGGCCTTCGAACTCTTCCTCATCCTCATCGAGCGCCGACCACTTGGTGTCCATGCTCATCAGGTTGACGAAGAAATCGTTGCTCAGCGTGCCCGGCCTGTCGGTCAGGACGCCATGCTTGACTTCACCATGGTTGACCCCGATCACCCGGAGACCGCCGAGAAGCGCCGTCATCTCGGGTGCGGTGAGCCCCAGCAGTTGCGCCCTGTCGATCAGCAGCTCCTCTGCCGCGCTTGTATAGCGCGCCTTGAGGAAGTTCCTGAACCCGTCAGCCGCCGGTTCGAGCACGTCGTAGGATTCGACATCCGTCTGTTCCTGCGACGCATCCATGCGGCCCGGCGTGAACGGAACCTCGATGGTTTCGCCGGCGGCCTTGGCCGCATGCTCGATACCGACCGAACCTGCCAGCACGATCAGATCGGCCATCGAGACTTTCTTCCCGTCCGTCTGCGCGTTGTTGAAATCTGCCTGGACCTTCTCCAGAGCAGCGAGGGCTTCGGCCAGCTTTTCCGGTTCGTTGGCCGCCCAGTTCCTTGCAGGCTCAAGCCGGACGCGCGCCCCATTGGCGCCGCCACGCTTGTCCGAGCCGCGAAAACTGGAGGCCGCGGACCAGGCGGTCGCGACGAGTCGGGCGACCGACAGGCCGGTGGCGGCAATTCTCGACTTCAGGTCGGCGATGTCCTGAGCGTCGACCAGCGGGTGGTCCACCGCGGGGATCGGATCCTGCCACAGCAGATCTTCCTCAGGAACCTCCGGACCGAAATAGCAGGTCTTCGGACCCATATCGCGGTGGGTGAGCTTGAACCACGCCCGCGCGAACGCATCGGCAAACTCATCCGGGTTCTCGAGGAAGTGGCGCGAGATCGGCTCGTAGATCGGGTCGAACCGCAGCGCCAGATCGGAGGTCAGCATGGCCGGTGCGATGCGCTTGGAAGGATCATGCGCATGCGGGACCTTTCCCTCGCCGGCGGCGTCCTTCGGCTTCCACTGCCAGGCGCCCGCAGGACTCTTGGTCAATTCCCACTCGTAACCGAACAGGTTTTCGAAGAAGTTGTTGCCCCATTGGGTTGGCGTTTCCGTCCATGTCACCTCGAGGCCGCTGCCGATGGCGTCGGCGCCGAAGCCGGTTCCATGCTTGCTGGTCCAGCCCAGGCCCTGCTCGGCGATGCCGGCTGCTTCCGGGTCGGCGCCAACGAGACCGGCGTCGCCCGCGCCGTGGGTCTTGCCGAACGTATGGCCGCCGGCGATCAGCGCAACGGTTTCATAGTCGTTCATGGCCATGCGGCCGAACGTGTCGCGGATGTCGCGGGCCGAAGCCAGCGGATCCGGCTTGCCGCCGGGACCTTCCGGGTTGACGTAGATGAGACCCATCTGAACCGCTGCAAGCGGGTTCTCCAGTTCGCGTTCGGGACGCTCCGGATCGTAGCGGTTCTTGTCGTCAAGCCAGGTTTCTTCCGAACCCCAGTAGATGTCCTCTTCCGGCTCCCACACATCGCGGCGGCCGCCGGCGAATCCGAAGGTCTTGAAGCCCATCGATTCGAGCGCGACATTGCCGGTCAGGATCATAAGATCCGCCCAGGAGATCTTGTTGCCGTATTTTTGCTTGATCGGCCAGATCAGCCGGCGGGCCTTGTCAAGGTTGACGTTGTCGGGCCAGCTGTTGAGCGGCGCGAAACGCTGCGCGCCCGAGGTCGATCCGCCACGCCCGTCAGCGGTGCGGTAAGTCCCGGCGCTGTGCCAGGCCATGCGAATGAAGAAGGGACCGTAATGCCCGAAATCGGCCGGCCACCATTCCTTGGAATCGGTCATTAGAGCGTGGAGATCCTGCTTGACCGCTGCCAGATCGAGCTTCTTGAACTCCTCGATATAGTTGAAATCCTTGTCCATCGGGCTTGCCGCCGGGGAGTTCTGGTGGAGCATGCTGACATTGAGCTGGTTTGGCCACCAGTCTCGATTCTGACGCATACTCATGTTCGTCGCGCCGTGCGCCACCGGGCATTTTCCCACTTTCGCAGCTACATTCATGGTTTTCTCCAATACTTCCTGTGTTCGTCTTGTTCTCAAGGCCAAAGCCGCTGATTCATCCGGGATGACCCGATCCGCCACGGACCGGAGCCTGCCGCGATCGGTTGTGAAAGCCAAGTGCGCGTCTTCGCCCGCCTGGGCGCGACACGACAAATCTGGAAGATCTCCCTATAGGCACACCATAACAAACCTGTGTCATTGGTTTAAGTTGTTTTTATTGATCAGATTGATAATCTGCCATTATGAGGAACATGACGCTCAAACAGCTCCGCTACTTCGAGGCGCTGGCTCAGCACGGCCACTTCGGGCGCGCCGCCAGCGCCTGCGCGATTTCCCAACCGGCCTTGTCGGTGCAGATCATGGAACTCGAAAAGTCGCTCGGAACGGATCTGTTCGAACGCGGCCGCCGTCAGGTCCGGTTGACCAATTTCGGCGAGGAATTTGCGTTGCGCGTGCGTCCCATCCTGCAGTCCGTGGAGGAGCTGGGCGAGCTGGCGCGCGCGTCCACGGACCATCTCGTCGGCCGCCTTCGCATCGGCATCATCCCGACAATTGCGCCTTATCTTCTTCCGGCGATAATCGGCAACCTGACCCGGATGAATGACCGCATCGATATCCAGGTGCGTGAAACAATGACGCCCAGACTGGTCGAGGAACTGTCGGAAGGTCGGCTGGATGCGGCCATAGTCGCGCTCCCGGTTTCTGAACCATCGCTGACCGAAATTGCGCTTTTCGATGAGAGCTTCGTGCTGGTCCGCCCCCAGGGCGACGCCGGGAAGCCTGTGCCCAATCACGAAGATCTGCGCGAAATGAAACTGCTTTTGCTGGAGGAAGGCCACTGCTTTCGTGATCAGGCGCTTTCCTTCTGCAACATTCAGTCCTCTCGTCCACGCGAGATCTTGGATGCGAGTTCGCTGGCCACTCTGGTCCAGATGGTCGGCGCGGGGCTGGGCGTTACCCTGATCCCGGAAATGGCGATCGCGGTTGAAACGCGTTCCGCACCGGTTTCCATATCCCGCTTTGCCGCACCCGAGCCGGCACGAACCATCGGCATGATCTGGCGCAAGACTAGTCCGCTGTCCAAACAGCTGACAGAGATTTCCGGTGTGGTGCGCCGCTCGGCGGGAGACCATGGCAATGGAGACGGAAGAACTTTCGACCAGGCATGACCCGAAATCTGCCCGATGGCATTTCAGCCGGCGGCAGGTCCACGCCCTCACGGATGCCGTGGAATGCGGCGCGGCAGATGAGAGCCCTTCAGGCACATTGCCGCGTGTGCACGACCCGGAGAAACTGCGCGTTATCTAAAGCGCATGCGCGGCTCAGAATTTGTGTGAATCACGCCAGCACGGTGACAACCACGGAAGCAAGATCCTGGGTGGCGCCGAGCAGGACCGCTGCATGATCGTTTCTTCGCGCTCGCGCCTCGCTGTATCTTAACCTTCTTCCAGCCCGTGACCGAATATAGATGTTCGAGAATCTAATCTTTATATTGAAATAATTCCCAGATTACTATTTCGATATTTCTTAATATTTACATCAGGCTGATCGATAGGCTCTGCACGGGTGGACAGCCTCGCCGCTATCTGCAAATATGAGGTGCGTCAGTAAATTGACGCCAATTCTATCGAATGGGTGGCAATCGGACAATCAATTGTCTGGATCACCTCAAGGGGAAGGGCGCAAAGCCCACAGTAAGTTAGGGAGCGTGTTTTGGTCTCAACCAACACGGACGACAGTTTTGTCGTGTTCGATGGTGTGCAGAAGAGCTATGACGGGGAAAACCTCGTCGTCAAGGATCTAAATCTAACAATTGCGAAGGGTGAATTCCTGACAATGCTGGGGCCTTCGGGGTCCGGCAAGACCACTTGCCTGATGATGCTGGCGGGCTTCGAGACCGCCACCAACGGCGCCATCAGGCTGGGCGGCAAGGAAATCAACAACATCCCCCCGCACAAGCGCGGCATCGGCATGGTTTTCCAGAACTACGCCCTGTTCCCGCACATGACGGTGGCCGAGAACCTTTCCTTTCCGCTAGAAGTTCGCAAGATCGGAAAGAGCGAACGCGAGGAGAAAGTCCAGCGCGCACTCGACATGGTCCAGATGGGCGATTTCGGCGGCCGGCGGCCAGCGCAATTGTCGGGCGGCCAGCAGCAGCGCATCGCTCTGGCGCGCGCGCTTGTGTTCGAGGCAGAACTGGTGCTGATGGATGAACCGCTCGGCGCGCTCGACAAGCAGTTGCGCGAACACATGCAGTTCGAGATCAAGCATATTGCTGACAATCTCGGCATCACGGTCGTCTACGTCACCCATGACCAGACAGAGGCGCTGACCATGTCGGACAGGGTCGCCGTGTTCGAGGACGGTCGCATCCAGCAACTGGCGCCGCCGGACGAGCTCTATGAACAACCGCGCAACAGCTTCGTGGCTCAGTTTATCGGCGAGAACAACACGCTGATGGGCAAGGTCGAACAGATCAGCGACGACCTTGCCGTTGTCCGCCTCGACAATGGAGGCCTCATCGATACGGTGCCGGTCAATGTCAGCAATGTCGGCGACCGGACGCTGGTTTCCATACGTCCCGAGCGGGTCGAGTTCAACCGTGAACGGCTGCTGCCAGACGCTCACACGCTCAAGGCTGAAGTGCTGGAGTTCATCTACATGGGCGATATCTATCGCACGCGGCTTCGGGTGGCTGGAAAGGACGATTTCATCGTCAAGACCCGAAATGCTCCCGATCAGCGTCGCCTCAAGCCGGGTGAAATCATCGAGATCGGCTGGCGTCCGCAGGACTGCCGCGCGCTCGACGCCTGAGCCATAGACCATACCCCCAAGTGAATGCCCGATCCTTAGGGGAACCATAAACGGGTATCCTAACAAGGAGAACAAATATGAAATCCAAAATCGCAATCCTGATGTGTGGCGCCGCGCTGGCGACCACTGGCGTGCACGCCCAAGATGCCGACATGGCCGACAGCATGACGATCGTCAGCTGGGGCGGCGCCTACCAGGCCAGCCAGATCAATGCCTATGCGGAACCCTACAAGGAGATGCATCCCGAGGTGGAAGTCGTCTGGGATGAAAGCTCCAACGAGGCGGTGGCGAAGCTGCGGGCCATGAATGAAGCCGGCAACATCACCTGGGATCTGGTCGACGTTGTGGCGGCAGACGCCATCCGCCTTTGCGATGAAGGCCTGGCGATGGAGTACGACCCCGACGAATTGCTGGCGCCTGCGCCTGACGGCACACCTGCCTCGGAAGACTTTGGCGACCTGATCGTCAGCGACTGCTACATTCCGCAGATCGTCTATTCCACTACCTTCGGTTACCGCACCGACATGGTCGGCGACACGCCGCCCGACGATGTTTGTGACGTCTTCGACCTGGAAGCCTATCCAGGCAAGCGGGCGCTGGAGAAGCGGCCTATCAACAACATGGAGTGGGCCCTGCTTTGCGACGGTGTCGACAAGGCCGACGTCTATGATGTGCTGGAAACGGAAGAAGGCCAGGCCCGCGCCTTGGCCAAGCTTGACACGATCAAGGACGAGGTTGTCTGGTGGTCTTCGGGCGCGGACACGCCGCAGTTGCTCGCCGATGGCGAAGTCGTCATGGGGTCGACCTACAACGGCCGTCTCTTCAGCCTGATCGAAGAGCAGGACCAGCCGGTCGCCATGCTCTGGGACGCCCAGGTGTTTGACCTTGACGGCTGGATCATCCCGGCAGGTCTGCCGGAGGATCGTCTGGCGCGCGTCAAGGACTTCCTGATGTTTGCCACCGATACCCAGCGTCTGGCCGACCAGGCCAAGTACATCTCCTATGGTCCGGCGCGCCAGTCGTCCGCGCCAATGGTTGGCCAACATGCAGAGCTCGGTATTGATATGGCTCCGCACATGCCGACAGATCCGGCCAATGCGAAAAACACCTTCCTGTACAACTACACATGGTGGGCTGACTACCGCGATGACCTGGACGCCAAGTTCCAGGCCTGGCTTGCCCAGTAACCCCTGAAATCGGAAGGGGCCGCTCGACGGCCCCTTCCGGCCATGCAGGCGAAGTGATGAGTTCAGACAGCAGGACGGATCCGGCCCAATGACCGATGCCACGCAAAGCTCCACACCCGGCCCCATGTTGTCGGCAGACGGAACGCCGTTGAAGAAGAGCCTGCAGATCGCGCTTCGCCGGCAGAAATTGCGGGCGCTGATGTTGATCGCGCCATTGTTGCTGTTCGTTCTGATAAGCTTCGTCGCACCGATCGCTGACATGCTGTTCCGTTCTGTCCAGAACGGTATCGTTTCAGAGACCGTTCCACGTACCGTTATTGCGCTCGAGGAGTGGGACTACGACGAAGGCAACGCTGCCGCACCAAGTGACGATGTCTATGCTGCGCTTTATGTCGACCTGGCGGAGGCGGAAGAATTCAAGACCCATACCCGCCTCGGGTCTCGCCTCAATTACGAAACCACCGGAATGTCATCGCTGTTTCGCAAGACCGGCCGCGGAATTGGCCGGATGGACACCGATGAATATACCGCGCAATTCGAAACTCTGGACGCCAACTGGGCTGATCCCGCCCTGTGGGTGAACCTCATGGAATCGCCCGGCGTGGCCGATCTGCTGCCGGAAACCGCTTCAGCATGGCAATCCTGGAAGCGGATTGTCGCCAACAACAATGATGTCCTCGCCGAGGAACAGCCGGAAGATTTCATCTACACGATGCTCTATCGCGATCTGGTCAGGCAACCGGCATCGGCACTCGCATCCTACTCCGGCCCGGGGGCCGATATGCTCCGCGCTGCCAACACCGCGGTTGACGGGTTCGAGACGGTTTCGCTGCAGGAGCAGTTCGTCGACATTGACGAGGATTGGGCCAGCGCCGAAATCTGGGGCACCATCAAGGCCTTCTCCTCACCATTCACCGCCGGCTATTTTCTATCATCGGTGGATCTGCAGCTGACGCCTGCCGGGATCGAAAAGCAGCCTGAAAACCAGCAGATCTACATGCTCTTGTTCGGGCGCACCATGTTCATGAGCATGGTGATCATGGGATCCTGCATCCTGCTGGGCTATCCGATCGCCTACCTGCTGTCGAACCTGCCGCTCAGAACATCGAACCTGCTTCTGATCCTGGTGCTTTTGCCGTTCTGGACCTCGCTTCTGGTGCGGACATCCTCCTGGAAAGTGCTGCTGCAGCAACAAGGCGTCATCAATGACATTCTGGTGTGGCTCGGCCTGGTCGGCGATGGCGACCGGCTGGTCATGATCAACAATCAGTTCGGCACCATCGTCGCAATGACACACATCCTTCTGCCATTCATGATCCTGCCGCTCTATTCGGTGATGAAGACCATTCCGCAGACCTATGTTCGCGCCGCGAAATCGCTGGGCGCCACCGACTGGACAGCATTCTGGCGGGTTTATTTCCCGCAATCAGTGCCAGGCATCGGCGCCGGATCCATCCTCGTCTTCATTCTGTCCATCGGCTATTACATCACGCCGGAACTGGTGGGCGGCACGACGGGCACCTTCATCTCCAACCGGATCGCCTACCACATCTCGTCATCGCTCAACTGGGGCCTCGCAGCCGCGCTGGGGACGATCCTGCTGGCGGTCGTGCTGCTGCTCTACTGGGTCTATGACCGTATCGTGGGCATCGACAATGTGAGCCTGGGATAATTCAATGAGCAAATTCAAGAAGCCAGCTGTCGATCTCATCCGTTTCGTCCTCCCGATCATGGCATTGGCCGGAGCCGGTTTCGGGTTTCTCGTCGGCACTGCGAACGGCTCCGCGATCCTGGGCGTGGTCATCGGTGCGACCTGCGGCGTGGCCCTTGCCTGGCTGCTCGTCACCTTTGTTCCTTCCAAACGCACGGGCATTGCCGCCTCGGCTGTCCTGTTCGCAATCGTTGGCCTGCTGCTTGCCGGAACCGGCGGCGTTGTTGGCGGCATCATCGTTGGCTTCGTGCTCGGCTGGCTGACATACTGGCTCTCGACCGGCAGCTACCGGGCCGGTACGCCGATCTATGCGACCCCCGGCCAGGTATTGTGGCATAACACCTTCAAGTTCATCTGCGGCGCCATCTTCTTTTTCCTGATTGCGCCGATCCTCACGGTGATGCCGCTGAGCTTCAATGCGCAGAACTTTTTCACCTTTACCCCGGAAATGCTGTCCTTCGATCCGGCAGGCTACTCGCTCAAGCATTACCGCGACTTCTTCACCAACCCCGACTGGCAGCAAGCGCTGAAGAATTCGGTGCAGATTGCTCCCGCCGCGACGCTGATCTCGGTGACGCTCGGTACGCTGGCTGCCATTGGCCTGTCGCAGCCGCATGTACCATTCCGGCGGGCGATAATGGCGATCCTGATCTCGCCGATGATTGTGCCGCTGATCATATCGGCCGCCGGCATGTATTTCTTCTACTCCCGCATCGGCCTGCAGGGCACCTATATCGGCGTGGTGCTGGCCCATGCGGCTCTTGGCATTCCCTTTGTGATCATCACGGTAACGGCCACATTGGTGGGCTTTGACAAGTCGCTGACCCGCGCCGCGGCCAATATGGGCGCCAATCCCGTCACCACCTTTTTCAAGGTGCAGATGCCGCTGATCCTGCCGGGCGTGATCTCCGGCGGCCTGTTCGCCTTCATCACCTCCTTTGACGAGGTCGTGGTGGTGCTGTTCGTCGGTTCGGCCGGGCAGAAGACCCTGCCCTGGCAAATGTTCACGGGACTTCGCGAACAGATCAGCCCGACCATTCTGGCGGTGGCGACCATACTGGTCGGCATCTCGATTGTCTTGCTGACGGTAGTGGAATTGCTGCGCCGCCGCTCCGAACGCCTCCGCGGCATGTCCCCGGGTTGAGAACATCCCGCGTGGTGGCGCCGGGCCTTGATTTTAGTTCCGTATCTGCCCCGCCTACGGTCGGCTCGCACGTGAAGCAACAGGCATTGTCACCGCGCGGAATAGCTATGGCGCAAGCGGCCACGATATCACATCGCCCGTCCTAAAGGTCTCTCAGATAGGTGTTTTCGCTCCGGGAACGGGCGTAGAGCGCTGGCACGATGTCCGCGGTCAGGAACTCCTCCGACAGCCCCGCTGACGCAAGCGCCGAGCCGTCGGGGGCGGCTATGATTGAGAGTCCTGCATAGTCGAATGCACCGTCACTGCCGATATTGTTGACATAAGCGATGAAAATCTGGTTCTCGAAGGCACGCACCGGGACCATTTTTTCGGCGATGAATGTACCTGACTCCCCCTGAGGCGTCGCGGTGGGCACCAGGATCATCTCGGCGCCGGCGAGCGCCAGACGCCGCACGTTTTCCGGAAACTCGACATCATAGCAGATCAGCATGCCGATCGTCATGCCGCCATGGCTGAACAGGCAGGTCGCGGGCGTTGCAGGCGTGAATAGCTCGCGCTCGTAATCGCCGTAAAGATGGGACTTGCGGTAGATTGACGGTTCCTCCGTCCCGTCCGTGTAGACGGCGGAATTGAAGACAGCATTGTCCACCTTCTCGGCGAATCCGGCAACGACGGCCACGCCGGTCTGGCGGGCGATTTCGCTCAGCCTTTGGATAAGCGGTCCGTCAGCAGGCTCTGCCAGGTCAAGAACAGCCTTGCCTCCACCATAGCTGGTCACGCAAAGTTCGGGCGTGACCAGAAGCGTCGCGCCCGCTTCCGCGGCCTGACGCGCAGCTTTCTCGATACGTGCAAGATTGGCTGCCGTGTCGGTTCCGGCGGTCTGCATCTGCAAGGCGGAAATCCGGATCATGAAGCGCTCCTCCGAAGCATATGTTGCAAATTTCGCCCTCTTTCGGAAGCCTCGGAAGGGCTGGCGCCTCATCGAAGCCCTGCAGGTCCGCCGCGTGACGTCTCAGCCTCTCGCTGACAGAAGTATCTGCTTCAGCCCGGCCTGATCGAGCGGAACCGGGTTTCCTCCGGCGCAGGGGTCGTCGACGCCCATGCGCGCCACGGTGTCGACGTCGATATCGCGCAATCCCATGCCGGCAAGCGTAGCCGGGATTGCGAGCGTCTCGCGCAATGCGTAGATCCATTCGATCAGGCCGGCTGCGGAATGGTTCGGCAGATCGAGAAAGCGCCCGAGGAAATCGAGCTTGTCGGTGATCGCGGGCGCGTTGAACTCGACGACATAGGGCATCAGGACGGCATTGAGCAGGCCATGATGGGCATCATGCAATGCGCCAAGAGGATGCGCGAGCGCGTGGATACCGCCAAGCCCCTTCTGCAGGGCCAGGCACCCCATGCCGGACGCAATCAGCATCTGGCCGCGGGCCTCGAGATTGTCGCCGTCCAGCGTGGCAACGGGCAGCCACTGCTTGATGAGCCTCACCGCATTGAGAGCCACGCCTTCTGCCATCGGATGGAAGGACGGCGCGCAATAGGCTTCCAGCGCATGGGACAACGCGTCCATGCCGGTGGCAGCGGTAATATGCGCGGGCAGTCCAGTGGTCAGTTCCGGGTCCATCACCACGACTTCCGGCATCATTCTGGGATGAAAGACTATGACCTTGCGCTTCTCGGCTTCGTTGGTGATGACCGAGGACCGGCCGAGTTCCGAGCCGGTTCCGGCAGTTGTGGGAATGGCGATCACGGGCACAAGGCGGGAGGTGACCGCGCGCTTCCAGTTGTCGCCGATATCCTCCAGGTCCCATATCGGGATGGTCTGGCTCGCCATCAGGGCGATGGCCTTGGCTGCATCAAGCGCGCTGCCGCCGCCAACCGCAACAACGAGATCATGTCTTCCGGACCGGAGAGCCTCGACCCCTTCGCCGACATTTGTCCCGGTCGGGTTCGGCTTGATGCTGTGAAACAGAACTGGTTCAAGGCCGCCTCCGCGCAGCGCTTCGAGCGCGCGCTGCACCGGATAGAGATCCTTCAATCCGGTGTCGGTCACGACCAGCGGACGGCTCGCGCCCAGTTCCCGGGCGATGGAAGCGAGCTCCGAAATCCGGCCATTGCCGAAACGCACCGCGGTGGGAAAGCTCCAGTTGCTGGATACGGCTTTGGTGCTGAATGCCATGAGGATTGCCTTGTTGCGAGACGTCAGGAGGTGGGTTGAGCAGCGCTCTGCCTTTTGAGAGCACGGCGACGCATGAACTCGGCCAGGCCGACCAGCAGCAGCGCCGGAACGAAATTCAGGGTCGCGAGCGCCGGATAGATCGGAGACGAGCCGACAGCAATGCCGCTGTAGACAAAGACCGGCAATGTACGGGCTGTTCCGGACAGCGAGTACGAGACGTAGAAATTGCCCCATGACAACAGGAAGGCGAAGATGGCGGCAGAGAATATGCCGGGCCACAACAGCGGGAACGTCACCTCGCGGAAGACTTCCCACCGGCTGGCGCCCGCATCCCGCGCCGCATCTTCCAGCGTTTCGTCAAAGCCGTAGACCTGCACGGCAACGATCACCAGGGCAAAGGGGGTGATGTAGACCACATGGCCGATGATCACCGTCACCAGGCCGGTCGAGAAATTGAGCCAGTTTCCCAGAACCGAGAACCACAGCAGCATGACCACGCCGAGCAGGAGTTGCGGGAACAGAAGCGGTGCGAAAGTCACCACACGAAACAGGTTCTGGAAGCGGAACTGATAGCGGATCCAGGCGATTGCACCGGCCGTTCCAAGCACCGAGGCAAAGATCGTCGAGACCGCGGCCACGGTTGCGGAATTGATGACGGCGGGAAAGAAGTCGGGCTTGCGGATCAGTTCGCCGTACCATTGCAATGAAAATCCATCGATCGGGAAGGTCAGGACGCGGCTCGATGTGAACGAGAAGGCGACCAGCGTCATGATCGGCGCATAGAAGAACAGCAGCAGCAGGACGACGCTGCCGACGAGCGCCGTGTCGACAATGGCGTTCTTGAAGCGTTGCGACATCATGCCTGCCCCCCTTCAGCCGCCGGGCTGCGACGAAACACGAAGGCCGCCGCCAGCGCCAGCGTCAGCGCTCCAATGGCAATCAGCACGATCGTAAGCGCAGCGCCAAGCGGCCAGTTGACCCGCGTCTCGAAGCTCTGCCGGATCAGTTCCGAGGCAAGCGGCGACGTGCCGCCGCCCAGGACCTTGGGCTCGAGGAAGGCGCCGAGGCTGAGGACGAAGACAAGCACCGCGCCGGAATAGAGCCCGGGACGCGACAGCGGCAGCGTCACCTCGAAGAAGGTGCGGATGCGCGACGCGCCGGCGTCATAGGAGGCGAGCACAAGATCCCGGTCGATACGCGCCAGCGACAGATAGATTGTAAACATCGGATAGACAGCGAGATTGTAGACCATGCCGATCATGGTTCCCGTCGGCGTGAAGAGGATGTCCATCGCCTCCGGCCCCAGACCCAGATAGGACAGGAGCCAGTTGGCCACGCCCTGCCTGTCGAGAACGAGAATCCAGCCGAATGTCTTGAGCACCGCATCAGTCAGGAAGGCGAAGATGATCAGGATCTGGATCTGCGCGCTATAGGTCTTCAACCGTGTCGTCAGCGCATAGGCTGTCGGGAATGCTATCAATAAGGAAATGACCACGCATATCACGGCCATTCCCACGGTGCGCAGCATGATCGTCCAGTAGTGCGGCTTGGAAAAGATCTCGGTCCAGATCTTCAGATCCCAGGTCCAGTGCAAGCGGTAGTATTGCGTCGTCTGGAACGTCAGAAGAACCGTCATCGCCAGCGGGATGAGGAAGAAGACCAGCATGACGATCGCCAGCGGCGCAACGGCGGCCACCAGGATCGGATCGTTCCATCTCTTTGGCTGGCTTTTCATGCTCACTCCGACAACAGGAAGGCGCGTGTGGGCTCGAACCCGATGCGAACCTCTTCACCGACCTCGGCCGGCAGCTCGAACGAGCCGGGCAGATCCATGACCACGGGAGCCTCGAGACCCGCCACGCGAATCCGGTATTGCGTCGAGGATCCCTTGATGAAGTACTCGTCGACCACGCCGGTCAGCATCCATTGGCCGGGGCTCGGCTCACCCTTGAGGAAGCCGATGGATTCCGGACGGATCAGCAGCGCCTTCTTGCCCTCGCCCAGGAACTCCGAGACATTGCCGGCTTCCATGATTGCCGGCTCGCCCGTGACAAGCGGTGACCCCACGGTCAATCCACCATCCTGCGAACCGGAGACGTCGACCGGCAGGAAGTTCGTCTCGCCGATGAAGCCGGCGACAAACATGTTGGCCGGGCGGTAATAGATTTGGGTGGGGGTGCCGATCTGGACAACGCGACCGGCGCGCATCACGCAGATCCTGTCGGCCAGCATCATCGCCTCCTCCAGATCATGGGTTACCAGAACGAAGCTGGTGCCGAGTTCTCGGTGCAGTTTCTTGAGTTCGGCCTGCAGCGACTTCTTCAATTTCGCGTCCAACGCGCTCATCGGCTCGTCGAGCAGCAGGACGCCCGGCTGCGAGACCAGTGCCCGCGCCAGCGCGACACGCTGTTGTTCGCCACCCGAAAGCTGCGCCGGAAAGCGATCCAGATAGTCGAGGTTCAGGTGCATGAGCTCGAGCATGGCCACAACCCGCCGGTCGATCTCGGCCTTGTCGAATTTCTGCAACTTCAAGGCAAAGCCGATGTTCTGGGCGACGGTCTTGTGCGGGAACAGCGCCAGCTTCTGGAACACCATGCGGGTCGGCCGGCTTGCCGCCGGAACGCCGCGCATGTCCTTGCCCTCGATGTCGAGCCGCCCTTCGGTCGTTTCCTCGAAACCGGCCAGGATCTTCAGCAGTGTGGTCTTGCCGCAACCGGACGGACCGACGAGAGCGACGAACTCGCCGGCGCCCACCTCAAGCGAAACGCCGTGCAGCGCGCGGACCCGGCCGTAATCCTTGATGATGTGAGACGCATCGATGATCGGAGTTGCCAATGCCAGCCTTCCTCGCCGTAAAGTCCATTCAGTCGGGGCGCCGCCCGCTAGAAAGCGGGCGGCTTGCTTTGCGATGTCCGCCGGTTCAGCGGGCTGTGAGTTCTTCCTGCCAGATGGCCAGCATGTCATCGATGTTCGGCGCGACCGTGTGGAACTGGCTGTTTTCCCAGGCCGTCCACATGTAGTCCATCTGCAGGGCTTTCTTCTCTTCCTCGGAGAACAGCGCTTCGGCCTTGCTGTTTGGAACGAGATTGCATGTCGCTTCGGTAATCGCCAGTTGCTTGGCCACTTCCGGCGAAACAATATATTTCAGGAAGTCAGCCGCGATGGCGGAATTCTTCCCATTGTCGACAAGGCCCGTCGCCTCCATCCAGATGATGCCCTGCTTCAGCCCGTCCTTCGGCTCCGGCACGATCGACTGGATATAGTCGTGGCCCTTCAGCCGCAGCGACGATGTGCAATAGGTGCCGCCACCGATCAGCGCACGGAACGAGCCGTCGAGCAGGCCCTTCTGGGCGATGGCCAGGTCGCCGACGATGGCGCGGGTGTTCTTGAAGGCGGCGCGAAGCACCTTGCGGACTTCTCCGAGGGCGGCCTCGTCCAGTTCCTCATAGGGATTGACGCCGGCATAAAGTGCAAGCGGCATGATCGGCCAGTCGCCCCAGTCCAGCAGGCAGATCTTGTCCTTGTAGGCACTGTCGAAGACCGGCGCATAGCTCGACCAGGCTTCCAGAGTGTCGAACTTGGTGTTGACCGTCGGGCCGACCCAGCCCCAGCGCGTCGGAAGGCCGGTGGCCTTGCCTTCGAACTGCAACGGCTCGAACGGTGCGCGGAACTGCGGATAGAAATCGGCGTATTGTTCGGCGAAATCAGCGTCGTCGATGAAGCGGCAGAAGCCGGCGGGGCCCATGCGCTGGATCCAGGGACTGTCGGAAGACACGAGATCGAAATCCCGCGAGGCGCCGGCGGCGAGCTTGGCAAAGCCACCGGCCGAGTCGGTGATCAGGTCGATGGATATGGTCGCATCGTTGGCCGCCTGGAAAGGCTCGAGGATCGAAGGCGCGTTGTAACCCTCCCAGCACATGTAGTTCAGGCTTTCCGCAGCCTGCGCGTCACGCGGCAGTCCGAGGAAACTTGCGCCGGCAGCGGCGAGTCCCATGCCGCCCATGCCCTTGAGAACCGACCGGCGGTCCAACCCATTCAGTAGCTTGTTCATCTCAACTGTTCCCTTTTTCATTTCCGTTCCTTTCTGTCGTCAAACACAAAGATCGAAGGCTCAGACTACCCCCAGGTAGCGCCTGATTTCCCATTCACTCACATGCCTCTGGTACTCGGCATATTCGAACCGTCTGGCGCCGACGAACCACTCGACGAAATCGGCTCCGAAGATGTCCCGGGCGACGCTGCTGCGGTCGAGCCGCGCAGCGGCCTCACCGAGGTCGCGCGGAAAGGCGGTTTCATGGGACGGCTCTGCGGCATAGAAATTCTCATCGCTGCCGGCCGGTGGCTCGATTTCGTTGCGGATACCGTAAAGCCCGGCGCCCAGGCAAAGCGCCAGCGCCAGATAGGGGTTCGTGTCAGCCGAGGGCACGCGGAATTCCACACGGGTGGCCTCGGGAACGTCATTTATGACCCGAACTGCGGCGGTCCGGTTCTGAACGCCCCAATTGGACGAAGTCGGCGCCCAGGCGCCGGGCACCAGCCTCTTGTAGGCATTGACGGTGGAGGAACACAGCGCCAAGAGCTCGGGCATCAGCTGGATGAGGCCGCCGATGAAATGCCGGGCCGTCGTGCTCAATCCGTCCGTTGCATCGGGGTTGGAGAACACCGGATTCCCCGCACGGTCGCGCATCGACACATGCAGGTGCCCGGATTGGCCCGACAGAGACGTCGATAGCTTGGACATGAAGCTCGCCGTCAGCTCATTGCGGGAGAAATAGGCCTTGGCGAAATTCTTGAACAGCATCGCATCGTCGGGCGACTTGATGCCCTTGGCATAGGTCAGCGGTGCCTCAAAGCATCCTGGCCCGAGTTCGGTATGGATAGCGTCCAGCCCGATGCCCATGGTCGTCATGGTGGCATCCAGCCCCTCGAGCAGGTCGCCATGCATCGCCGAGGTCTGCAGCGAATAGGTGCGGTTGCCGGGCGCAAACTGCTTGAGATCGCGATAGGACTTGGCGCGCAGGCTTTCGGGTGTCTCTTCGAAAACAAAAAATTCGAACTCAAAGGCGGAAAGGACATCGAAACCCATGTCTGCCGCCTGGGTGATCAGTTCCTTGCAGACATTGCGCGGCGAACGTTGTCCGAAATCGCCGATGAAGTCTGCGAGGCAGATCGCGCTGTCCTCGGCGAACGGATATTTGCGTACCGTATCGGCGAAGAGCCTGGCGGGACGATCAACAAAGGCGCCATCCTTGTAGGTCTTCTCTGCAATATCCCAGAAATACAGCACTTCGCAGAACGGATAGCCGGACTGATCCAGCTTGACGGCCTTTTCCGCGGAGACCAGCTTGTCGCGGAACTCACCTTCCGGATCGACCATGCCGATGTGAACCGAGCTGGCATTGATCTTCTCTAGTGCAGCTTGCAGACTGACCGGCATTTTGCTTGATCTCGGCTTGGTTCTCATTTCAACGGAAGATCAAGGTTAGGACCGGCTCCAGTGCAAGAAAATAGCCCGATGGGGATAGACGAGCATATTTTATCATGCTCCGCTTGGAGCTAAATGAGAGGAAAGGGACTCTGTTGGACAAAGGGTTTGCCGCATGGAACGATGCGATCGCAAAGGCGATCAGCGCAGTTGGCTCACCTGATTTTGCACCCAGGCTCGAAGCTGCCCTGGGGAGCATCGTCGATTTCGATATCCTAATGGTCTTCGCGTATTCGGGAATTGAAAAGCCGGTCTGCCTCTATCACAACATGACACCACTGCGAGCTCGGACCGTGGTGGATGCCTATGTGTCCGGGCCCTACATTCTCGATCCATTCTACAATACGGCAATCGATCCGCTGGCCGCGGGCGTGAAACGGCTGCGCGACATGGCGCCTGATCAGTTCCACAAATCGGAATATTTCCGGCGGCATTACAAGCTGACAGGGATCCGCGATGAAGTCGGCATCATCTGCCGGCCCGGCAACTGGACCGGCGTCGTCATCAGCTTCACCCGGCCAGTTACCGCCTCGGCCTTCGGGCGTCAGGATATCGCCGCGGTCCGCACATCGGTGCCGGTCATACAGACGCTTGCCGAGCGCCACTGGCATCAGAGTTCTTCATCCGCCTCGCCTGACGGATGGAATGCAGGATCATCGCGCGATCCGATCGGTGAGCCCCTCAGCCGGATGACCGACGGTATTCTGACGCCACGGGAAATCGAGATCACCGCGCTCGTCCTGCAAGGGCACTCCAGCGGTTCGATTTCACGACATCTCAGCATTGCGCCCGGTACCGTCAAGAACCACCGCAAGAGCATCTACCAGAAGCTCGATGTCTCCAGCCAGTCCGAGTTGTTCGCCATGTTCATCCAGCAGCTCTCCGGGCCATGAGCGTCTGGTGACGCATGATCCCGACCGCATGGCGAAGGTTCCGTCATGCCACCGGGCTGATCCGTCACCGCCGATTAAGCAGCCGCATCGCGTTTGAACGCTAGGAAGCTCCGAAAGGCCGGCTGAGAAAGATCGAGTTCGCGGCGCCAAAGCGCCATGGCAGATCCTGGGCTTTCGTTATCCCGATGCGCGGCCCTGCAACGATATCCATCGAGCCCGTCGCCGGACGGAGGGAAAACGGAGCATCAAACAGCGCTGCACCGTTCAGGCCGGCGTCGATGGCCAGCGCTTCGGCCAGCCGACCGGGTCCGGCACACAGCAACCGGTCAGCCATGCCGCGCCGGCGGACGCGCATCGCCGGCAGCCCGCTGCGCGGCTCGAGCGCCCGCAGCAGCACCGCACTGCCTTCTTCGCACACGATGTTGAAGCACCAGTGCAGCCCGTAGGAACGGTAGACATAGGCGTGTCCAGGCAGACCGAACATGGCGCTGTTGCGGGTCGTGCGGCCTCGAAAGCTGTGCGAGGCAGGATCATCGCGCTCATAGGCCTCCACCTCTACGATCATCCCGCCGGTTCCATCGACCTCCAATGTCATGCCGACAAGGTCAGGCGCCACGATGCGCGCCGGACGCGCGAACCAGTGCATCCACTCCATGGGACTGTCGAACACGAAGACCTCCGTCTTCCAATCGAGGCTCTCAACAGGCCGTAAGCCAGAAGACGCCGGCAAAGCAGAACAGGCTGGCGGCGAGCGCGGCAAAGGCAAGTGCCCGGCCGGTTTGATGGGCGAAAGCACTTTCGGCCCGCGTATCGCTGCGCCCGAAAGCATAAATGAGACCCAGATGCATGCCGCAGGCCAGGAGGTACAAAACAACAAGGGCACCGCGCTGCAGGCTCAGCGGCCCGAAAACCTCGATCTCCTGCCAGCCAAGGCTGCAACCGGTCGCCTGCGTGAAGTAGATCAGCAGGAAAGCCCCCGCCCAGAGCAGGAACCCGGACAGAAGCATCGCCAAGGCTTTGGTTTCCTTGTCCAGAACGGTCATGCCGGATCGCCCCCGGAGCCAAGCATCACGAGCTGCCACACAAACACCAGCGCCAGAATGCCTGCGCTGCCAGCATAGGCATGGAACCGCGCCCCGATGCGAAGATCAAGGTCGCGCATCGGGGAGACGTAGCCGCCAAGGACTCGCCAGATCCCATAGAGCGCAAAGACCATGCCGAGCAGGGCATGAAACCCGGCATAGAAATGGATTGCGAAGATGACCGCAAAAAGCGCGTGCTGGGTGTTGAGCGGGACAATGCCATAGGCCATCCAGCCAAACAGTGCTGCGGCCACGAGATGCGAGGCAGCGAGCGCTGCCAGCCAGCCAATGCGCCCCTGGGCCCCGGTGCGGACGCTCTGACTTGAGGCAAACAGCGCTCCCGCCAGCACGAAGAGCGTGATGATCTGAACGAGGAGGTCATTTTGGAAGGTAGTCTGCGCAACCGGCCAGTTTGGCGCGGACACCCAGAGGAAGAGTCCGCCGAACAGCAACGACGCATACAATGTGCCGTTGGCGACAAGCGTCAGCGCCATCGCCCATTCCGACGGCGCGCCGCGGCTCTGGAAATGGACCGGCGCCTGCTCTCCGCATCCGGCGTCGAGAATATCCAGATCCTGCCTGGCTCCAGTGGCGCGCGTCCACACGAGGAACATCCCTGCCACGCCGAAGAGCGCAAACGGCGCCAAGGCATAGAGCTTGAACAGCATCAGCAGGAAGAACACGCCTGTCATTAGGGCGGTCAGCAGCGGCAGATAGGTCGACCGCGGCAACACGATGATCTGCTCGAGCCGACCGGTGACGGCATCGACGGCGAGCGTCTCCATCTGGCCGTTGCGCACGAACCCGAGATATCCCTTGCCCGCAGCAAGCTGGGGCCCGAGCGCGTCGGGGTCCAACTGGTCGGCGCGACCCGTTATTTTCGGCAGCGCGGCAAAATTGTAGGGGGCTGGTGGCGTCGGCATCGCCCATTCCAGCGTCCCGGCTTTCCAGGGGTTACGTCCGGCGAGGCGGCCGAAACGGATCTGAAGCACGAAATCAAGCAGCACCAGCGCAAAGCCGATGGTCATGACGAAGGAGCCGAGCGAGGAGATGAGGTTGAACAGCTCCATTCCCGGCTCCTGCGGATAGACATGCACCCGGCGCGGCATCCCGCGCAGTCCGGTCAGATGCATGATGAAGAACGTCACGTTGAAGCCGATGAAGATCAACCAGAACGCCGCCTTCGACAGTTGCAGGAGCGGGGAGCGGCCGGTCATGTGCGGCAGCCAGTAGTAGGCCGCCCCGAGCAGCGGGAAGACGAAACCACCAACGAGCACATAGTGCAGGTGCGCCACGACAAAGTGGGTGTCATGCGCCTGCCAGTCGAAGGGAACCATCGCCAGCATCACACCCGTGAGCCCGCCCAGGATGAACACGAAAAGGAAGCCGAACACATAGAGCATCGGAATGCTGAAGCGCGGCCGTCCATGGGCGAGCGTCGCAAGCCAGGCAAAAATTTGGATTGCCGTCGGGATTGTCACCAGCGCGCTGGCGGCGGAGAAGATGCCGAGTGCCAAGTGCGGGATGCCGACGGTGTACATGTGATGCACCCAGAGCCCGAAGGAGATGAACCCCATGGCGATCACCGACACCACGACGGCGCGATAGCCTGCGAGCGGCCGGCCGGCAAAGACCGGCAGGAAGGTTGAGACCATGCCGGCCGCCGGCAGGAAGATGATGTAGACCTCGGGATGGCCGAACAGCCAGAACAGATGTTGCCAAAGCAACGGATCGCCACCGCGGGTGGGATCGAAGAACGGCAGGTCGAAGGCGCGCTCGGCCTCGAGCAGGATCGAGCCGAGGATCAGCGGCGGAAAGCCGACCAGCATCATTCCCGCAACCACCAGCATGTACCAGGCAAAAATCGGCATTCGCTGCAACGACATGCCCGGCGCACGCAGCTTCAGGATCGAGACGATCAGCTCGACCGCGGCGCAGAGGGCGGATATCTCGACAAAGGTCACGCCGAGCAGCCAGACATCCGCATTGATGCCGGGTGAATAGGTGCTGCTCGACAGGGGTGTGTACATGAACCAGCCCGAGTCCGGCGCCACGCCGAACAGCAGCGCCATCAGCAGCATCGTCCCGCCGAACAGGTAGCACCAGTAGCCGTAGGCCGTCAGCCGCGGGAAGGCCAGGTCTCGCGCGCCGAGCATCTTGGGAAGCAGGTAGATGGCCGCGCCTTCCAGCATCGGGATGGCGAACAGGAACATCATTATCGTGCCGTGCATGGTGAAGACCTGCGCGTAGGTCCCCTCTTCCATGAACGGACTGCGCGACGAGGCAAGCTGCGTGCGGATCAGCATCGCCAGCAGGCCGCCGATGGCGAAGAACACGGCGGCGGTAAGCATGAAGCGCTTGCCGATGGTGGTGTGGTTGACCGCGGCCAGCTGGCCGAGGCCGGGTTTCGTGCCCCACGCCTCGCTAAGCGCCTTGTGCAATGTCACGGGACCGGGCTCGGCGGTGTCTTTCATTGTGCAAACCCTCTTTCCACCAGCGCCCTGAAATCCGCCATCTCATGTGCTTCGACCCGGAAACGCATGCGCGAATGTCCGGTTCCGCAATATTCGGCGCAGACCCCGCCGAACGTCCCCGGCAGGTCGGCGCTGATGCGGATGCGGGCGGCGTGGCCAGGCGTCGCATCGATCTTGCCGCCGAGCCGCGGCACCCAGAAGCTGTGGATGACGTCCTCGCTGGTGGTCACGACCTCCACCGGCCGGCCTGCGGGAATATGCAGGACGCCGAGAGTGGCTGGCGCCCCGGGCTCATCAAGATAGCGGAACTCCCATTGCCACTGGCGCGCATTGGCTTCTATGCGGTAAACCGATGCAAGGTCATTGCTGCCGGGAAGCAGCCGCTCGCCCTGGAACAGGGCGTAGAAGGTCAGCGTCACCAGGACCGGGATCGGAAGCAGCAGACCTCCGGCCAGGATCCACCCCTTGGGCGATAGACCGGAGCCGAAGCCGGGGCGAAACAGGGTCAGGCCAAACAATCCCATGACCAGAACAAACAGAAGGCCGCCGCCCCAGAGCATGGCCCACCACAGCTGCGCGATCGAATGCGCCGCGGGGCCGGCGGGATCTAGCGCCGAATAGTCTCCGGAGCAGCCGGCCAGAGCAAGGAGCGAGACAGCGGCGCCGGAATGGAACAAAAGACGGGGTGACCGGCTTATAGCAAAAAGGGAATCTAACCTATGACATCTGAAAGTGACGGCTCCAATCCGGTCGAGAAGCTGATCAAGGAGCAGGATGTCACGTCCGCGGTTGCGGTCGCCGGCCATCCGCTGCACGCCATGAGCGTGCATTTCCCGATCGCTCTGACATTCACGACGCTCGGCATCGACACGCTCTACTGGTGGACGGGCGATCCGTTCTGGGTGCGCGTGGGCATCTGGTCCGCCGGAGGGGCGTTCGGCGCCGGTGTCCTTGCCGGTCTGGTGGGAACCGCCGAACTGCTGCTGGTTGCCGGTATTCGCGGCAGGGTCGCCAGTTGGGCGCACGGCGTCGCGGCGATGACGCTGATTGCGGTGATGGGACTGAACTGGGGCGTCAGGCTGAACCATCCGGACTCTATTCTTCCGCACGGTCTCTTCCTTTCCGCGCTCGCGACGGCGCTGGCAGGGCTGGCCGGCTGGCACGGCGGCAAACTGATCTTCCATCACGGTATCGGCCTCATGGTTTCCGCCAAGGATTGATCTCGTCGAACAGTTTGGAGAGCCCTCCCGGCTCGGTGAGGAGGGACGGCGTGGCATTGATGTCCGGCTTCACCAGGACAAGGTAGAACACACTGAGAATGAGAGCGAGCGTGACAAGGGTGACAGCGAAGAAGCGCCAGCCGGCGTAGACCTCCCCTTCGTCGAACAGACGGATGATCACAAGACCGGTAAGGATATGCAGGAACGCCAACAGGGCCACCAGCGCCAGCTTTGCCGAAAGCCAAGGCTCGAAAGCCTCACGCATGAATATGAGACTCGTGCCGCTTGCTATGGCAACAAAAGCGGCGGGCGACATCAGGACGAGATAGGCGTGGCGAACCATGCGTTGCAAACGGAGCAGTTCCCCGTCATTGGCAACTTTCGCCCGCTGGAGATAAAGCCCAGGCAGCCCCACCAGTCCGGCCATCCAGATTGCTACTGTGGCAATGTGAATGAATTTCAGGATTGCGATCAAATGGCGTTCCCCGCACCGTCGTCGGCAATTCCTATCAACCCGCGAGAACCCGATAGGTTCCGCTCAATCAATGCGACGACCCGAAAAACTGCCGCAACGGCACCGTATTTCACAACACCAAGCCGCAAACACTCAACAGGCAACGTCACCCGGGCGACTTCGCTGACTTTCGCAAGACAAAAGACAGGGGTCAATTCCTCTCCGTCATCGGGACTTGAACGATTGAGCGGCGTTGGGGGGGAACACTCCGGTCGAAGACGCGTCACACATGTCCGGACTGTTGTGAAGCTTTCGTCAACGCGTTAAACCTATCAAGTCAGGAGCCCGAATGGAGACGCAGGCGCACATGATGATGGGGTCCATCGATGCCATGATGCTCTGGCACATTGCATTGATGAATGCGCTCGCCCCTGCGATTGCCTACAGCCTGCGCGCGCGTCTGCCAGCCTCGCTTGAGACATCCATCTTTCTTGCAACAGCCTTCCAGATTGCGCTGCTCTGGGGTTGGCACAGTCCGGGGGCCTTGCAGGTCGCCATGCAGCATCCGTCGACCGGCTTGGCCATGCACGCATCCCTCTTCCTTTCCGCATTGTGGTTCTGGGGTGCCGTCGCAGTCTCGGCGGAACGCGGCTCTTGGCGGCCTGTCGTGGCGTTGCTGGTCACGGGAAAGCTCTTCTGCCTCCTTGGAGCCCTTCTGGTTTTCGGCACATCGTCCGTCTATCCCTCTCCCGGATCCCTCGAGATCGCGCTTGCAAACCAGCAACTGGCGGGACTCCTGATGCTTGCGCTCTGCCCGCTGACCTATGTTGCCGCAGGAATCGCTCTCTTCATCCGCTGGTTTCGCGATCTTGCCCGCCACCACGAAACAGCAGCGTGATCCGGGTCCGGGTCAGATTACCGGCAAGGTGACACCGACGGGATGATACCGCCTCGACGCGCCGCCCGCCAAGCTGATCCCGCACGCCATGCCTGGCTCTCGCCCGCGCCTTTATCTTCGTGTGGTCAGGGCAGTTCCTGATCCATCGAGCTTCGACCAGGGCTCGGGCCCCGGAAACGGCGCCACATCGTCGGGGCTCATGCGGGGGACGGACCGCAGATGCTTGAGGAAGGCCGAGCTCCAGTGGCTGACGGTATGCTGTTCCAGCCGGGCGTAGAGCGATCGATGCATTTCGACCCGGTCGGCCAGCGGCATCTCGAGCGCGGTCCTGATCGCTGCGGCGATGTCTTGCGGATCATGCGGGTTGATGATCAGCGCTTCGCGCATCTCCTCTGCCGCGCCCGCGAATTGCGACAGGATCAGCACCCCCGGATCCCCGGGATCCTGGGCGGCGACGAATTCCTTCGCCACGAGATTCATGCCGTCAAACAGCGGCGTGACCAGCCCGACCCTGGACAGACGGAACAACACCGCCAGCTCGTCGCGCGGCATGGCGCGATGGATGTATTGAACGGGTGTCCACTCCACCGTCCCGAAGCGGCCGTTGATCTGGCCCGACATCAGCTCGAGCTCGGAGCGGATTGCCTTGTAGGCGTCGACGTCGTCACGGGTTGGCGGGGCGATCTGCACCAGCGCCACCTTGCCGAGGAATTCCGTGTTGCCGGCCAGGAATGCCTCATAGCCGGCCAGCCGCTGCGGCAGGCCCTTGGAGTAATCCAGCCGGTCGACACCGATCAGCCTGGGCAGCGGCGGCGGCTGGGTGTTGGCTGCCCCCTCTTCCGCCAGACGACGGAACCCCGGCACATCGATGGAAATCGGGAAGCAGCCCAGCGCAACCTCGCGCCCGTCGATCCCCATGTTGCCATTGGTACGCAACTCTCCGCGCAGCGTGTGACGGAAGATGTTGATCATGTGGCCCAGATCGCGCCGCGTCTGAAAGCCCAAAAGATCATAGGCGGCCAGCCATCCCGCCAGATCCTGCCACTCCGGAATGGCCTTGAAGGTTTGCAGGTCGGGAAGCGGAATATGCAGGAAGAAGCCGATGCGACACGTCACGCCAAGCGCCTTGAGTTCATGGGCGAGCGGGATCATCTGGTAGTCCTGCACCCAGATCAGATCGTCCGGGCGCACCAGCCCTGCGACACGCTGCGCAAGCTGCCGGGCGACGTCCCGGTAGGCGGAGGCATAGTGCGGCTGCACGGTGATGAGGTCCACCCTTCCATGCAGGGCGGGCCAGAGCACGGAATTGGAATAGCCAAGATAGTAGTCGCGGTAGAGCTCGGGCTCCAGTTCGATCAGGCCGATGTCGAACTCCGGCCGCCGGTGCAGGACAAGCGCGTCGGACGGCGCCTGCTTCGGCACGCAGCCGATCCACAGACCGCCGTCCTGGCCGATCGCATCCTTGAGCGCCACCACAAGCCCGCCTGAATCGCCGGTGCCGTCGATGGAAGGCGCGCGGTTGGAAATGACAATCAGACGCCCCACGCTCAAGCTCCCCGGCCGGCTGCTCGGATCTGGTTCAGCAACCATGCCTTCAGGCTCGCGGGGCTGGCCGTGCGATACCGGGCAACGGTCGGGCCGTCGCCGACCTTGATGCTCACGCCGCCGTGTTCATTGACCCAAGCGAAGGCCGCCTCGTCGGTGAAATCATCCCCGGCATAGAGGATCTCCCGGCCGCTGAACGCCTCGAACTGCATGATCCGCTCGATTGCACTGGCCTTGGAAACCGCCTTCGGCTTGACCTCGATCGCCATCTTGGCGAACTGCAGTTCGAACTCGTCGTCACCCTCGACCAGCCCCTTGAGAAAATCCTTGACCTTGCCTTCGAGTTCCGGGTGCTGGCGGTAATGCAGCACGACCCCGAAGCTCTTGTCCTCGGCGAGGACCCGCTGCTCCAGGGTGGCAAATTCCTTCACGGCAGCCTTGATATGGTCGAGCCGCCCGGCGTCGCAGGGTACGCCCGGAAACTCCTCGCCGGCATGGCGCAACTCGGCCCCATGCCCGCCGGACACCGTGCCGGAAATGCCTGCAAGATGGGTGTCGACGTCCTTGAGATTGCGGCCTGACACCATTGCCACGGCACCCGCGTGCATGCGGATCAGCTCATTGAGAAGCAGCTTGTCGCTGGTAGCCACCCTGACCGCATCCGGCGCTTCGGCAATGTCGATGAAGGTGCCGTCAAAATCGAGCAGGATGGCCGTCGTCTCCGGGATGATCTTGAGCGTCTCCAACGCCTGCGGATTATCGGTTTCGGACGCAAACCCGACAAGGGTGTAGTAGTCCACTCGTTGTTCCATGGTTCAGGACCTTCGTTGATCTGCTGGGAAACGGACCGGCGGCATGTTCGTTCCATAAATCAGGGGAATTTTTTGGAAACATCGGGGCTAACAGTCGTGACCGCTTTCTGGCAGGAGGCTTGAATTCCAAGGTATTAAGCCTCCGGCGACACATTTTCCTCGGAGAAAATGCCGCGCGTGGCAGGCGGACCGGTGCGCAGGTTGAACCTGGCACAAAGCTCGGCCGAACAGTTGGAACCTTGCGTCAGATCTCCTCATGTCACTCAGGCGACTCTACGCCCTGCGCAGCAGCCATACGAAGAAGACGCCGCCGACCAGGCCGGTGACGATGCCGATGGGCATGTCCTCGGGCGCCATGATGGTGCGCGCGGCGATATCGGCCCACAGAAGAAAGACCGCGCCCAGCACCATCGACGCCGGCAGGACCCTTCGGTAATCGCCGCCGCTGAACATGCGCACGATGTGGGGAACCATCAGCCCGACAAAGCCGATGATGCCGGAGAAGGCGACCATCACCCCGGTAATCAGCGCGCCGACGACGAAGACCTGGAGGCGGAAGCGCCGCACGTCAATGCCAAGGGTGGTGGCGGTTTCGTCGCCGACCGTCATGGCGTTGAGATCGCCCGCCCGAAAGCGCAGCCAGGCAGCGCAGGTCAGGAGAACCACGAGTGGCCATCCGAGCTGCGACCATTGCGCCAGCCCCAGCCCGCCCAGCATCCAGAACACCACCGTATGGGTGGCCTTCGGATCACCCAGAAAGATCAGCATGTTGGCGAGCGCCATGATGATGAAGGACACCGCGACGCCGGCCAGCACCAGCCGGTCGGCGCTGGTGGAGTGCGTCATGCGTGCCACGCCCAGCACCACCATGGTGGCCACCAGCGCGCCGGCGAAGGCCAGCAGCGGCACGGTGAGCAGGCCCAGGAACAAGCCGGTGTGAAGCAGCGCGAGAATGGCGCCGAAGGCCCCGCCCGAGGAAATGCCCAGGAGATGCGGATCGGCCAGCGGATCGCGCGTGACCGACTGCAGGCTCGCGCCGACCAGCGCCAGCCCGGCGCCGACCATCACGGCAAGCAGCGCCCGGGGAAAGCGCAACTCCCACACGATCGCCTCGCGGCCCGCCGACCATGTCACCTCCACCGATCCCGGCGAGATCCTGTTGGCGAGTACGCCCCAGACGGTGGACCACTCCACCGCGATGGCGCCGACCGAAACCGCGACGGTCAGGGACAGAAGCAGGGCGATGCAACTGCCAAGCAGGAACATCGCCCGCCCGGCGCACGATGGCGTCAGGCGGGCCGTCACGCCGCGTTCGTGAATAGTGCTCTTCAACTCAGTTCGGCCAGAAGCCGGCGGCGAGCTTCTTGATGGCCCTGATATTGCGCGGACCTGGCGTCGCCTCCACATATTCGAGCACGACAAAGCGATCGTTCCTGACCGCGGCGATATTGGCAAATGCGGGATTTGACTTCATGAAAGCGATCTTCTGCTCGGCGGTCACGTCGCCGTAATTGACGATGACGATCACCTCGGGATCGCGCTCGACGACGGCTTCCCAGTTGACGGTTGCCCAGCTCTTGTCGAAATCATCCATGATGTTGAAACCGCCCGCAGCCTCGATCATCGCTGTCGGCATGGCATAACGGCCTGCGGTGAAGGGCGTGTCCTCGCCTGAATCGTAAACGAACACCCTGAGCGGGGTGTTGCCCTTCTTCACGGTCGCGTCAAAGGCCGCAAGTTCCGCCCTGTAGCCTTCGACCAGGGCCCGCGCCTTGTCCTCGATCCCGAAGATGCGCCCGAGATTGAGAAGGTCGACATACATGTCGTCCATCGAGACCTTGCCCTTGGGTCCGATATGGATGCAGCTTTCGGTGAGCTCGTAGACCTTGATGCCGAACGTCTCGAGGGTTTCGGGCGTCACTTCGCCGCCGACCTTCATGCCGTAATTCCAGCCGGCGAAGAAGAAATCCGCATCCGCGCCGATGAGCACTTCCCTGGTCGGGTATTTCTCGGACAATTCCGGCAGTTCGCTCACGCCCGCGCGCATTTCCTCATCCAGCGTCTTCCAGCCGGAAACGCCGGTATAGCCCACCATGCGGTCGGCGAGACCCAGGACCAGCATCATTTCGGTCAGGTTGACGTCATTGGAAATGGCGGCCCTTGGCGGGGCGTCGAAGGTGACGCTGCGGTTGCAGCTTTCGACGGTGGTGCCGGCAAAGGCGGGCGCGGCCATCAGGGCCAGTCCGAGAAGGGCGGGAGAAATTGTTTTCATGGCAAATGTCCTCATGCGTGAAGCTGATAGGTAAAATGCGTATTCTCGCTCGGTGTCAGCCGTTCGCGCCGGGCGAGCACCCCGAAGGCCAGCGAGACGGTCTCGTCGGCAAGCACGTCATCCGGCGTGCCGAACGCCATGGCCCTGCCCTGCTGCAACAGCAGAATGTCGTCGCAGACCGCGCTCGCCATATTGAGATCATGCAGGCTTGTGATGATTGTCATGTCGAGGTCACGGATCAGGCGAATCACCTCGAGCTGATGGCGGATATCGAGATGGTTTGTCGGCTCGTCGAGCACGAGCAGGGATGGTTCCTGCGCCAGCGCGCGCGCCACCATCACCCGTTGTCTTTCGCCCCCTGAAAGCGAGCCGAAACGGCGATGCGCGAAGGCATCAAGATCAAGTCGCTCCAGGACGGAACTTACAACCTTTGTGTCGCGGCTGTCGTTTTGTCCAAATCCGAAGCGATGCGGAATACGTCCAAGATCGACAATCTCGCGTACGGTCAGCGCAAAATCGGTCGGCTGTTCCTGCAGTACGGCAGCGATCTTGAGCGCCACGTCGCGGGCTCGCATGGTCCAGATGTCCTCGCCATCGATCAGCACTGCGCCGGTTGACGGTTTCAGGTAGCGATAGACGAGGCGCAGGAAGGTGGACTTGCCCGCCCCGTTCGGCCCCACCACCCCGAGAACGCGGCCCATCGGAAGCTGCAGCGTGACAGGCTCGAGGATCACCGGGCCGCGGGGCGCCTGCCATGACACGCCGGCAAAAGTCAGGCTGGCAGCACTCATTGGATCGCTGCCTCGACAGGTTCGAGAACCAGAATCGCGGCTGGAGCGCGCGCAAGCGTAGTGTGCCGCAGCTTCCCCGGGCGCTGGGTTGCCGAGCACCAGCCGTCATCAAGACCGGCATGCTGCTTGGCAAACCGGACCAGGTCGCCGATGTCGTCCGCCGGATCGATATCGCCAAACAGGTAGGTGGCCTTGTCGGTCGCATGATAGGCGACCGTGCATGGCCGGTCGCAGCCCGCCATGCAGGCGACGCCGGAGATTTCGAACAGTGCACCCCTCGCCTCGCCGGCCTTGTCGATCGCCGCACGCAGTCGGGCAATAAGATCAAGGCCCGGCCGACAGTCGCTGCCGGTGTGACGGCAGGCAATGCAGACGGTTATCCTGCGGGAAGCCGGGGTTGTGGCTGGCTGTCTGGTCGGCATTGCGCCCTCCGCACGAGAGTGCGGGGGCCAAAGCGATGATTGACCTGGCTATGTCCGGAATGCCGGATGCTCATGACAATTCTCCCTTTCCGGACACCCCGCCCGGGTTGAGTTACGACGGTCATGGCAGGTCTCCTGACTTGCGGGTCATAGCTCGCTCAAACCTTCCCAGCGCGGTTGTTGCGCCAGTGGTCACTCTTGAGAAAGCTCGCCGCTCACAGTTGCGGGGGCAGTCACGGATTTGGCGCCTCTTGGCTACACCTCACCGTGTTCCCTTTTAATCCGCCTTTCCTTCGAGTCGGGCGGAACCATGCTATGAACCTAGTTTGATGTTTTCACATCGTCAATCGTACGGGGCCACCCCTGCAGCCCCGCACTGCGCGCCTAAGCCGCCTGCTTGTCCCACGCAGGAAACGGATCGGGCATCGTGGTCCACAGATCGGGGAGCAGGGCCCGCGCGTTCACAAGGCAGGCGTCAAGATCGGCGCGTATCATCGCCTCATCCATCGGATCGCAGCCGATGAACACCAGTTCCTGCCGACGGTCGCCCCAGACGGGGTCGAAATAGGGCGCCATGGCGCGATGCCAGGCCGGATCGTCGGGCCAGTATTCCTTTGGCGCCGCCGACCACCAAAGCCCGCGTTTTTCGGTGCGCACCAGCGCGCCAGCCATGGAGAGTTCCCCTACGAAACGCGGCCGGGTCGCCAGCCAGAAGAAGCCCTTGGCGCGCACCAGGCCGGGCCACGGCCGGTTGATGAAAGCCTGGAGCTTCATCGGCTCGAAGGGCTGCCGCGCCCGGTAGACGAAGGAGTGGATGCCATATTCCTCGGTCTCTGGAACGTGGTCCTTGAACCCGTTCAACTCCTTGTACCAGAGCGGGTGCTCATGCGCCTTGTCGAAGTCGAACCGGCCGGTGCCGAGAACATCGGCGAGCAACACTTGCGCAAAATCCGCCTCGATGAGGACCGCTTCCGGATTGAGCGAGCGGATGATCTTGCGCGCGGCATCGAGACTTCCTGGCGTTGTGGCCGACACCTTGTTGAGAATAATCGTGTCGGCGAACTCGATCTGGTCGACGAGCAGGTCGACCAGGGTGCGGCTGTCCGCCTCGCCCAGCGTCTCGCCGCGGTCGCGCAGGAAATCGCTCGACGCATAGTCCTTGAGCAGGCTCGCCGCATCCACCACCGTGACCATCGAATCGAGCCGTGCGACATCGCTGAGGCTGAAACCCCGCTCGTCGCGGAACTCGAAGGTGGAGGCGACGGGCAGCGGCTCGGAAATGCCGGTCGATTCGATCAGCAGATGATCGAACCGGCCCTGGGCGGCGAGCGACGTCACCTCGGCCAGGAGATCGTCGCGCAGCGTGCAGCAGATGCAGCCATTGGTCATCTCGACCAGTTGCTCGTCGGTGCGCGACAAGTTGGCCCCGCCGTCGCGGATGAGGCTCGCGTCGATATTGACCTCACTCATGTCGTTGACGATGACCGCGACGCGCAGGCCCTCGCGGTTGGTGAGAATGTGATTGAGCAAGGTCGTCTTGCCGGCGCCGAGGAAGCCGGAGAGGACGGTGACGGGGAGAGGACGGTCGGTCATGGCGCGGCGTCCTCGACGAGGGGCTGAATGAAACCGGGAAACAGCAGCGAGGCATGGCACCCGGTGCCCGCCAGGGCGCCGTCGGCAAGGGCGAAATTGATGTTGGGCATCGCCCGGGCGACGTCGCCTGCGGCGAATACGCCGGGAATGCTGGTCTGGGCCATCGGACCGACCATGACAAAGGGACCCATCGGGCCGTCGCCCAGCGTGACGCGAAGATGCTCGGCGGGACTGCCCGCGAGCGAGGTCTTGGGTCCGACGAACAGTGCGACGTGGTGTTCGACCGATCGATCGTTCAGCGTGAGATTAATGCCGTCCTCAACTTCCGTGACAGCCTCCAGTCCGCGGCGGTCGACCCGCACGCCGGCCTGCTCAAGCGCCTCATGGTCAATTCCCTCCATGCCGGCTGTCAGCAGCGTGACCCGCTCGCTCCAGTCGGCCCGCAGCATCAGGGCCTGGTGCGCGCTCATCGGATGCACGGCCAGAACCGCCAGCGAGCCGCCCTTCACCTCGTAGCCGTGGCAATAGGGACAATGCAGCACCCGCCGGCCCCAGCCGTCGCTGAGGCCCGGAATGTCGGGCAGGATGTCGCGCACGCCATGGGCCAGAATGATGCGCCGTGCTTCTATCTGATCGTTGCCATCAAGCGTCAGCGTGAAGGCGTCCTGCGCGCCGAATGCGCCTGTCACCATGCCATTGCGAAGTCTCACGCTGGGGTAAGGCTCAAGGTCGGCGCGGAACCGGGCGAGAATCTCGGCTGGCGCAACGCCATCCCAGCCGGCCACGCCATGAGCGCCCGGCGAGGTGCGGTTGCGCGGAGCCCCGGAGTCCAGCACCACGACCGACCGGCTGGCGCGCCCGAGCTGCAGGGCAGCGGTAAGACCGGCAAAACTGCCGCCTATGATTGCCACGTCTATCATAACGACGCTCCTTCCCGCTGGACTGTCCGCTGCAGGCTTGACGGTCGTTGCACAGGATGGAAGACCGGGCAGACGCCCGACCTGATACGACTATTGTTGTTTCTCATATGTTATACCATCACATTTTGAGCATGAAGAATTGGGCCGCACGAGCCGCCCACCAGTTTGTTGACAAAGCCCTGCCGGGATGGACGGTGCCCAGTCTTCCGGCATTCCGACCTTGAGCTGGAATCGGCCACGGCGCGTTTGCGGCGTGAAATAATCTCTTCCGTTCAAGGACTTGATCGCGCTGGATGCCAGTTTTCGCTAGGCATGACGGCTGTTGATAGACCAGACCGTCGGCCTGACGAGGGGAGGCTGGAACTGCGGTTTTTGTTCGCAGTGTGACGAGCGACGCAGGCCGCCCGCCATGACGCCAAATCAATCCTTCAGCTGGCTTCCGTCAAGCAGGTCTTTATCGAGGTCGACATGTTGCGGATCAGCTGGAAATAGAGCTCCGGTCCGCCTTCGAGTTCGGCGCCGAGCGGATCGAGGGTTCCGGCCTTGGCATCGGTGCCCTCGATCACCGTCGAGACGAGCTTCGGCTCGAACTGAGGCTCGGCGAACACACAGGCGGCGCCCAGTTCCTGAACCCGCGCACGGATTTCGGTGATCCGTTCGGCGCCGGGCATGACTTCCGGAGACACCGTGATCGAGCCCGAGGCGGTGACACCGAAGCGGCTTTCGAAATACTGGTAGCCATCGTGGAAGACGATGAAGCCCTTGCCCTTGACCGGCTCGAGTTCGGCGGACACTTCGGCAATCAGCGTGTCGAGCATGGCCGTCACGGCTTCCGCATTGGCTTCGTATCTAGCGGCATTGGCCGGATCGGCCTCGGCTAGCGCTTCCTCGATCTCATGCACCATGGCCTTGGCGTTCACCGGATCCAGCCAGACATGGGCGTCGAACGCGCCGTGGTCATGCCCTTCATGATCCGCTTCCGCTGTGTTCTCATGCCCATGGTCATGCTCTGCCTCGGCAGTCTTTTCATGCGCGTGATCATGTTCGGTCTCGGCGGCCTTTTCATGTGCGTGATCATGCTCGGCCTCGGCTTCATGGGCGTGGTCGTCATGACCAGCTTCGTCGCCGTGAGCGTGCTTGTCGAAGGCGCCGCCTTCGCGGAAGTCGAGCTTCACCAGGTCATGCGCATCGATCAGTTCGATCGATCTGGCATTGGCGCCGATCGTCTCCAGCGGCTTTTCCAGGAAAGCTTCCAGTTCATGGCCGATCCAGAACACGAGTTTGGCCTGTTCCAGCATCTCGGCCTGCGACGGCTTGAGCGCATAGGTGTGGGGCGAGCCGGCGCCTTCGATAATCAGTGCCGGGTCACCGACGCCGTCCATCACCGCCGCCACCAGGGAGTGGATCGGCTTGATGGACGCCACCACATTGACCTCGGCGCTGGCCGAGACGGCGGAGGACGCGATGAGGGTGGAAGCGAGCAAAAGGCCCTTGATGCGGTTCATGACAGTCTCCATATATAAAGTGTATGTGACGTTATCTCATTACAAGATTGCGTAACTGTATAACGTGTGCGATAAGGCTGCGCAACCCCCTTGTCACGATCCGCAGGAAGCCGGTCCGATCCATCATGCTGCACAAACCTCAGTCTCTCGTCACGCTCGACACTGCCGGCATCCATCGCGCCGGCCGCTGGCTGGTGCGCGGCGTCAGCCTTGCCATCGAGCCGGGCGAGATCGTCACCCTGATCGGCCCGAACGGGTCCGGGAAGTCGACGACCGCCAAGATGGCGCTGGGCATACTCAAGCCGGATGAGGGCGCGGTTAGGCGCCGTGCAGACCTGAAGGTTTCCTATGTGCCGCAGAAGCTGGCGGTCGACTGGACTTTGCCGCTGACCGTCCGCCGCTTCATGCGGCTGACCGGTCATGTCAGCGTGGCTGAGGCCGAGAGCGCCATGGCATCCACCGGCGTCAGCCATCTGGCGGGCGCGGAAGTCCGGACGCTGTCGGGCGGCGAGTTCCAGCGGGTCATGCTGGCGCGCGCCGTCGCCCGCAAACCCGACCTGCTGGTGCTCGACGAACCGGTCCAAGGCGTCGATTTTTCCGGCGAGATCGCGCTCTACGATCTGATCAAGCGGATCCGCGACGAGATGCATTGCGGCATCCTGCTGATTTCCCATGATCTGCATGTGGTGATGGCGGCGACCGACCGGGTGATCTGTCTCAACGGTCATGTCTGCTGCTCGGGCACGCCGACGGTCGTGGCCTCGAGCGCCGAGTACAAGGCCCTGTTCGGCGCCCGCGCTGCGTCCACGCTCGCGGTCTACGAGCATCATCACGATCACACCCATCTGCCCGACGGGCGCGTCGAACATGGCGATGGCTCGATCACCGATCATTGCCACCCCGAGGACGGGCATCATCACCACGGCAGCGAGGGCAGGTCCGATGCTTGACGATTTTTTCACCCGCGCCATCCTGGCAGGCATCGGCGTGGCGCTGGTGGCAGGTCCGTTGGGCTGCTTCATCGTCTGGCGCAGGCTTGCCTATTTCGGCGACACGCTGTCCCACGCCGCCCTGCTCGGTGTTGCGCTGGCCTTCCTCTTCGAAATCAACATCACGATTGCCGTCTTCGGGGTCTCGGCCTGCGTCTCCATCGCACTGCTGCTGCTTCAAAAGCAGGGCACGCTGTCATCCGACGCCCTGCTGGGCCTGCTGGCGCACTCCGCCCTTGCCCTGGGCCTCGTCGCGCTCGCCTTCATGACCTGGATCCGCATGGATCTGATGGGCTTCCTGTTCGGCGACATCCTGGCGGTCTCGCAAATGGACATCGCCGTCATCTGGCTGGGCGGTGCGGTGGTGCTCGCTGTCCTGGCGGTCATCTGGCGGCCGCTGTTTGCCGCCACCATCAACCGCGAACTCGCCGAAGCCGAAGGCATGAATCCGGAACGGGTCAACATCATCTTCATGTTGCTGATGGCGGCGGTGATCGCCATTTCCATGAAGATCGTCGGCGTACTGCTGATCACCGCGATGCTGATCATACCGGCCGCCACCGCGCGCCGCTTTTCGTCCGGCCCCGAGCAGATGGCGCTGATGGCAGCGATCATCGGCGCGGCGGCGGTGGTGGGCGGTCTGTTCGGCTCGCTCGAATGGGACACGCCTGCCGGCCCCAGCATCGTGGTGGCGGCGCTGTGCCTGTTCATCCTGTCGCTGATGCCTGTCTTCTCCCGCCCTTCGCCGAAGCCTGTCGACATGGCGCCGCGCGCGACCGCCCCCCAGAAAGGAACCCGGCCATGAACGAGCATGTTCACGAAACAGCGGACCTGACAAAGAACCAGACCCTGGTCATGGGCGCGCTGACCCGGTCGAAAGGACCGCTGAGCGCCTACACCATTCTCGATCAGCTGCGCGACAACGGGTTTCGCGCGCCGCTCCAGGTCTACCGCGCGCTCGACAAGCTGGTCGAATTCGGCCTGGTGCACCGGCTCGAAAGCCTCAACGCCTTCGTCGCCTGCCGCCATCCGGGGTGCGACGGCGACGACACCATCGCCTTCATGATCTGCGAGAAATGCGGACAGGTGAATGAAATTACCGACAACGCGCTTGCCAAGCGGCTGAAGCTGCTGGCGGGCGAGGCAAGTTTTGCGCTCAAGAAAACAACCATCGAACTGCGCGGCATCTGCCGCACGTGCCAGGTGGCGTGACGCCATGGCCCTGCCCGACCGGGTCCCTGTATTCCTGCTAAGCGGCTTTCTCGGCGCGGGCAAGTCGACGCTGCTCAACGAGGTGCTGGCGAATCCGTCGTTCCAGAATACCGCCGTCATCATCAACGAGTTCGGCCAAGTGGCGATCGATCATATGCTGGTGCGCCAGGGTGAAACCGCCATCAGCCAGGTCTCGACCGGCTGCCTGTGCTGTTCAGGCACGACCGACATAAAGGCGACGCTGTTTGATCTTCATTGCGCGGCGTCCGGCGGCCTCGCGCCCGCATTCTCCCGGGTGATCGTCGAGATGAGCGGGCTGGGCGACCCCGCCCCGCTGGTCAATGCACTGATGGCCGACCGGCACGGCGCCGAGAGCTTGCGCGACCGGACGGTCGACAGCATATTTTATTTGGCTGGATTCGTAACGTTATATGATATCATCACCGGTGGCATCTCCATTGATCGGCACTTCGAGGCAGTCAAGCAGATCGCCTTTGCCGACCGAATCGTCCTGACTAAAACCGATCTGGCAAAGGATCCCGCCACGCTCTCCGACATCGCCGGCCTGCCGCAGGAGCTTGCTCAGTTGAACCCGGCCGCCAGGATTGTCGACCGCCGGGTCGCCGAACTGGCCAGTCTGTTTTGGCCCCGTCCCTACTCGGTCATCGAGCGCGGGGAGGATGTTGCGGGATGGCTTGCCTTGGAAGCGGTTCTGGCAGCGGACACCCCGCAAGCTTTCAGCGCGACTGCCACCGAGCGACCATCACGGCATGCAGCGGGCATCCGGAGCTTCAGCATCGTGCACGATGCGCCTATCCCTGAGAGACGTTTCTTCCAGTTCCTCTCTGTACTGCAGCAGTCCGCCGGACCGCAGCTTCTCCGGATCAAGGGCATTGTCGGGCTTAAGGAAGACCCGGATTGTCCGTGGATCGTGCATGCCGTGCAGCATGACCTGTCCGACCCGGTCAGGCTTGAGGCCTGGCCGGACGCCGACCGGCGGACCCGGCTGGTGTTCATCACCTCTGGCATCGATCCGGAGCCGGTACGCGAGCTGTTTTCGGCTGTGATTGGCGGGGCGCCCTCCCCGTTCGTCCGGCTTATGAGTGCCATCAGCGGCACCTTCGGTCCGCAAGTTTCCAGAATGTCTTCCTATCTCAAAACCATTTCGCGGAGATCCTCATGAACGTCATCGACAAGATTCCCGTTACGGTTCTCACCGGCTATCTCGGCGCCGGCAAGACCACACTTCTCAATCGCATCCTGACCGAGGATCACGGCAAGCGCTACGCGGTGATCGTCAACGAATTCGGCGACGTCGGCATCGACAACGACCTCATCGTCGATGCCGACGAGGAAGTCTTCGAGATGAACAACGGCTGCATCTGCTGCACGGTGCGCGGCGACCTGATCCGCATCATCGACGGACTGATGAAACGCCGCAACCGCTTCGACGCGATTCTCGTCGAGACCACCGGCCTGGCCGACCCCGCGCCGGTGGCCCAAACCTTCTTCGTGGACGAAGACGTGCGATCGAAGACGACGCTCGACGCCATCGTCACCGTGGTCGACGCCGGGCATATTCTGGGCGAGATCGACAAGGCGCATGAAGCACAGGAGCAGCTGGCCTTCGCCGATATCATCCTCCTCAACAAGATCGATCTTGTCACGGAGCAGGAACTGGCCGAGGTCGAAGCGCGCATCCGCAGGATCAATCCGACCGCCGTCATCCGGAAGAGCGAACGTTGCCATGTACCGCTCGAGCAGGTGATCGGCCGCAACGCCTTCGATCTCGATCGTATTCTGGAACTGGAGCCCGATTTCCTCGAACATTTCCACGATCACGACCATGACGATCACGTCACCAGCTTCTCGTTGACAAGCGACGCACCGCTTTCGCCCGATCGGTTCTTCCCCTGGATCCAGGGGGTCGCACAGCACTTCGGAATCGACATGCTGCGCATGAAGGGCATCATAGCCTTCCAGGGTGACGACGACCGCTATGTCATGCAGGGCGTCCACATGCTGCTGGAAGGCAATCATCAGCGACCATGGAAACCGGACGAGACACGTTTGACGCGCATCGTGTTCATCGGCAGGGACCTGCCGCGCGACATCATCGAGGATGGGTTCAAGCGGTGCGTAGCCGGTGAGCAAAGCCCCAGGCAATGACGGGCTTCGTCAACCCGCTTGCCCCCAGAACCAACCGGTTGCAGGCGAAATCTGCCGAGATAAAGACCTGGGTGCGCCAGGTGTTGGCCCTACCGGACACCACCCCGGTCAGCGTTGTCGAGCTAGCCTGCCGCGACGAAGGTTGCCCGGACATCGAGACGGTGATCGGTATCATGGAGGCGGCCAAGCCGATCCGCACTGTTCGGATTCACCTCGCCATGGCCGAGGTCACCCATGACGCCATTGCCGATGCCGCACGAGAGATGTCCGGCCCCGACACCACACCGTGATCCGCATTTAGCTCCCGTTGATCGGAGCAGATGCGAGCCGCAACTTTCTGTCGGCCGTTTCGAGCACACGGTCGAGCCAATCCCCGCCCGCCTGGTCCTGCGCGATGGCAATGGCGTCTCGGTCATCAAGTTCGGCGATTGTCGTCACATCGTTGGCATCCAGCAGTGCATCGACCGAAATATCACAGCGGGCGGCAAGCTGTTCGACGCTCTCGCCGGCGCGGCGTTGTTCAACCGGTCCACACTCGGCAGCAACGGAGAGGGACGGGGCGCCCAGGGCTGCGCAGGCAGCCGCGGCGGTGATCAGAAGCTTCGGGGTTATTGCGTTTCTCCTGGTGTCAAATACATGTTAACCGCTGCGCCTGCAGATCGTTCCAGGTCGGGTTGCCCTTGCTCGCAGATCCGCGCGGGACATACCCAAAAGACTCAGGTTCTCGCGAGACCTCCTCGAAGTTGGGGTTTTCGGTCGAGTGAATTGCCGGGGTGCAGCGAGACATGTACAGCGTCGATGATGCCATGTGAAAAGGGCCGACATCCGACGGGGCGTTGCAACCGCCGCCAATTTGCCCGGACGACGGCCGTAAAGGCGGATTGCGCCTCATGGCAAGCGACAGCACGAAGGATTGAGGAGGGCAGACGTGACCAAGACCCCATTTAGTCAGGACTCCATCGGTGAACCCGTGCTCAGCGAGCGGCAGATCGACCGCATCATCAGGGCGGTGGAGGACCGCTTCGAGGAGCAGGTCGCATTCTTGCAGCAATTGGTGCGCGCCGACTCGCTTCGAGGAAATGAGGCCGGCGTTCAGGGCATTGTCTCCGATGCGCTCGGAGAGCGCGGCTATGAAGTGTGTGGATTCGCAATCGATCCCGACCGCATCGGCAAGGATCCGGCTTTCTCGCCGACCACATTCGACCTTGGGAACTCGACCGTCGTCGTCGGTGCCAGGCATTCGGACCGTGACGGCAGGTCGCTGGCGCTCAACGCGCATGTCGATGTGGTGCCACCCGGCGCCAGCGCGCGCTGGAAGCATGATCCGTTCTCGGCAACGCGCGACGGTGACTGGCTCTACGGCCGTGGCGCAGGCGACATGAAAGCCGGCCTGGCTGCAAACCTGTTTGCTCTCGACGCGGTCTCGTCCGCGGGCCTGGACCTGACGGGACCGGTCCAGTTCCAGTCGGTGATCGAGGAAGAGACCACAGGCAATGGCGCAGCAATGGTTCTCGCCAAAGGCTTTCGCGCCGATGCTGTCCTTATACCTGAGCCGACCGGCGAGAAGCTTGTCTGCGCCAACACAGGCGTCATGAAGTTCGCGGTCACCGTTCGCGGCGTGCCCGCTCACCCCTTCGAGGTCGCGGCAGGAAGGAGCGCAATCGACATTGCAATTCGCACCATCGAGCATTTGCGCCGTCTCGAGCAGGAGTGGATAGCGGAACGCCCGGCCGGGGGATCCGATTTTGACCAGGTCGGCAATCCGATAGCCTTGACGATCGGCACGATATCAGGCGGTGAATGGCTCGCCTCGGTGCCGAGCGAGTGCCGCCTTGAAGGCAGGATCGGGTTTTATCCCGGCGAAACGGCTGAGGCGCGAGAAGCAGGTTTCGAGAGTTTCCTCAAGCAGGCATTTGCGCATGACCCGTTCCTCCAGGGATGCCCGGAGCCGGAGATCGAGTGGGTCGGGGTCAAGCAGGGCGGATATGTTCTTCCCGCAGGAAGCGAAGCGGAAGTCCTGCTTGCGACAGCACACACACGGGTTGATGGCGACGGAAGACAGCTCGAACGCTTCGTCATGCCCTGCTATCTCGACGCCGCGGTGTTCACCTTGCACGGCGGCATGACCAGCCTCGTGTACGGGCCAGTGGCGGAAAATATTCACGCGATTGACGAGCGCGTGAGCCTGCCTTCGCTGATGCGGGTGACCAAGGCAATCGCTCTGTTTGCAGCAGCCTGGTGCGGAGTGGAGGCGCGCACCGAACAGGGGTAATGCCGGAGCAAGCGTAGTCCGAGTCATACGCTTTGAACTGACCGTCAGTCAGGTTTGGGAATTGAGGCTTGAAATTCATGGCACCCGAGCAGGGCAGCATTGTCGTCTAGCACGAGCTCAACCGGCAACGCTTCCATGCTGCCCGCCATGCGCCCCTTCGCCTTGAATGCCTGAATGAAGCTGTTTTCCGAGCCGGTCATGAAGCCTTGCAGCGCATGCGCCATGCCACCCGTGACATAGACACCGCCGGTCGCCAGGAACACCAGCGCCAGATCGCCAGCGGCTCGCCCCAGCATCCGGGCAAACTCCCGGCAGGTCCGCACCGCGAGATCATCATCCTGTCCGAGAGCCGCGGGCACGATCTGCTGACTGGTCGCGTGGCGGGGTGTCCGTCCCGCAAGATCACACAGGGTCCGATAGATTTCGGCCAGACCGGAGCCCGAAAGCACCCGGTCATTCGAGCAGCGGCCATGCTTTTGCGAGATGCGGGCCTGGAGAGCGCGATCAAGATCGGTTTCGGCCACAAAGCTCGAATGACCGGCCTCGCAAAACACCACTGATCCATTGGCCAGGCGGACGGCGCAGTTGAAACCGGTCCCGGCCCCCAGAATGAGACGCGGCCCATTGCCCGGCTGGGGCGCCTCTTGCAGGCTGCGCGATTGCAGCGCCTGCGGGGAGGACAGCGCGTGGCCCAAAGCCTCGAAATCATTGATAAGAAACACCTGCGGCACACCCGACGCGCGGCTGATTTCATGGCGGTCGATGATCCAGTCGAGGTTGGTCAGAGCGACGACATCCCCGATGAAAGGTGCAGCAAGCGCGATGACCATTCTTTCGGCGGGCGCCACGCCGGCTCTTGCATGGTAATGCGTCATCAAGGCCGCAAAGGAGGCATGGTCCGCGTTGCGGAAACGCGCGACCGAAGCCGCGTCAAGGCGCCCGGCAACATATTGCCCGATACGGCAGTGAGTCCCGCCCAGATCGCAAACGCGCAGGATCATCGTGTCACCGTCACTTTCTTGAGATGCTGCGGGGCATCCGGGTCAAGCCCCAGGCTGACGGACAACTCTTCGACGAAGCGGTAAAAGCTCAGGATCTGGGGGATCGGATCAAGCAGACGGTGCGCGGTTTTCACGCTCGGCAAGACATGCGCCCCTGTCTTTTCAGTGTCCACCGTGAACACCGTCGAACCGGTTTCGCGCAGCCGCATCACGCCGCTTTCGATGCCTTCGCGACCGGCGTCATCGGTCAGGAATGCAAGCGCCGTCAAGGATGGACCCGACAGTGCCAGTGGCCCATGAATCATTTCGGCGGCGCTGAACGCCTCCGCCCGGATCAGGCAGGTCTCCTTGAACTTCAGAGCCGCTTCGTTGGCAATACCGAGCCCGGGCCCGCGTGCGGTCACGAACACGCTGCCGGGGTCTTTGAACCTTTCCAGCGCGGGCGCCCAGTCACAGGCAAGCGCCTTGTCTAGATCATCGGGCAGAGCCCGCAGCGCCTCGATCATCGCATGATCCTTCGACCAGCCGGCGACAATCGCAGCCAGCGCCACCAGGGACGCGATGTAGGTTTTCGTCGCCGCGACCGCCAGTTCCGCGCCGGCCGACATGCCGAGCACCGTGTCCGTGGCCTTTGCCAGCGGAGATGCAACGTCGTTCGTCAAAGAAATGCCGACTGCGCCGGACCGGGTTGCGGCTTCCATGAAAAGCCTCAGATCATCGCTGGCGCCGGATTGGGAAATGGCAAGGACCGGCGTCCCCTCGAGTTTCCAGCGTGTTCGATAGACCGAGGACACCGATGGCCCGATCGAGGCGACCGGCACGCCGAGACATATTTCCACGAGATATTTGAAGTAGGTGGCGGTGTGGTCGGAGCTGCCTCTCGCACAGGTGACGATCAGATTGGGGTCCAGCGACGCCAGCCGGCTCCCCAGCGCCAGATAGTCATCGAGCGATGTATCCATCTGTCCCGCAACGACGCTAGGGACAGACAGGATTTCCGACTTCATCCGGGTCGGTCCAGGCGTGATGGTCATCAGAGTTGGGCCTGCTTGTTGGGGGACCGGGCTCAGTCCTGCGGACTTTGAAGACGCGCGACAACAGGAACATAATCATCGAGATCGGTCGCGGGGAAATTCACCGTCTGTCCGATTTCGGCCGAGCGATAGAGACCGATGAGAATCTCCACGACCGCCAGGCCATCATGGAAGGTCTCGGACGGCGTTTCGCCCTTGCGGAAGCACTCGGTCATATGCCGGTTCTCGTCGGTATAACCATAGATGCCTGCCTCGTCTTCGAGGACCGGCATCAGCCCCTGTTCGGCGTTCTGCTTCTCGACCAGGTCCTCCCCTTCCGCGCCCGTAACCTCGCGCGACATGAACACCTTCAGCCCGGTGGACAGCGAGTTGAACTCCATCGAATATTCAGGTCCCAGCAGTTCCAGCTGGATCCGCAGGCCGGCGCCGACATAGGCCCAAGATGTCGTCGACTCGATCACCAGCTCATTGCCCTCCTCATCCTCGAGCAGGATGGTTCCGCGGGCAAAGTCCTCCGATGGCCTGTTGCGGTAGTCGACGGCCTTGCCATAGCGCTCGGCCAGTTGCGCGGCGTATTTGGGGCGCGTCCATTTGAGGTTTGCGACGGTGCCGTTTACCGATTTGACGCGAAGCGATTTGCGCTTGGCGCCGGGTTCGGTCAGCAGATGACGGGCGACCTCGACACTGTGGCACATCATGTCCGACAGCACCCCGCCACCCTGCTTGTCGCCTTGCCAGAACCAGGGCGCATGCGGGCCGGAATGCTCTTCCGCCGCCCGTGCCAGATATGGCCGCCCCGTCACCGAGGCCGCGCGCCGCCAGATGATTTCCTTGCCGCGCAGCACCGGCGTGCAGAAGACCTGGTTCTCGAGATACCCATGATTGAGGCCGGCTGATTCAGCCAGTTCCAGCATTTCCCTTGCTTCGGCAATGGTCCGCGCCAGCGGCTTCTCGCAGGCAACCGCAAACACCTTGGATCTTTTGGAAGTCACCTCGCCGTGAATGATGCGCATGATGTCGAGCCGCGTATGGTTGGGCGACAGGATCCAGACCGCGTCAATCGTGTCATCCTGCAGCATGGCCTCAAGCGTATCGAACGGCTTGCAGGGACCGAGCTCGAGATCGTTGGCAAGCTTTGCATAGCGGGCGCGGTTTTGCGCATTGCGGCTGTAGACGCCCGCCACCGAAACATTGCGCACGCCCAGCATGGAGCGCAGGTGGAATTCGGCAATGAATCCGGTTCCGATAATGCCAATACGAAGTGTCTGTCTTGCGGGAGTACTCACGATCAGGATCTCTTTCTTCAGTCTAGCGTGGCGGGATTTGGCGCCGCTGTCGTTTCGCGAACCAGAAGCTGGGTCGGCAGGACGGTGGGATCGGCAGGAAGGGCCTTGTCGGCCATGAGATCGAGCAAGACCGACATGGCGCGCTCGCCGATATCAAGACGCGGCTGGCTGATGGTGGTCAGTGACGGCAGGAACGCTTCGCTGAAGGCGATATTGTCAAAGCCGATGACGGACAGATCCGCCGGCACATTGAGGCCCAGTTGATACGCCTGGCGGATCACGCCAAATGCCATTTCGTCATTGGCTGCAAAGATGGCGGTGGGCCGGCGCTCGGCGCTCAGAAGGGCACGGGCGCAACGCTCCCCGCTCTGCAGGCTGAAGTCGCCGCGGCACATGTAGCTTGGCGGAATGTCAAGCCCGGCGGCCTGCATGGCAACGCAGTAGCCTTTTTGCCGGCGAACGCTCATGCCTTCGGGGATCGGTCCGGCAATATGCGCGATGCGGGTGTGGCCGAGCCCGATCAGGTGCTCGACAGCGGCGACTGCAGCCGCCTCGTTGTCGATCAGGACCTGCGGCACGTTGAAGTCTTCGACCATTTCCAGGGCCACGACAACATTGTGGTAGCCGGTCTTGTGATCCCGAACGGATTTTGGGACGGCGCCGGTCATCAGGATCATGCCGTCGGCGAGACCGTCGCTGAGCATCTCGAAATATTCGACCTCACGCTCCTTGTCGCTTTCGGTGTTTGCCATCAGCACCGAGTAGCCGGCCTCCCGGGCCACGCGCTCGACGCCTTTGAAGACTTCGAGATAGAACGGGTTGCCTATGTCGCGGACAACAATCAGCACTGCCATGGTCTTCTGGGCGCGGAAATTCCGGGCCCTCACGTTCGGCCGATATCCGAATTCATCAGCTAGCGCGCGGATCCGGTCCACCGTCGCATCGGCGATCAGGCTCGAGCCGCTCAGGGCACGCGACACCGTGGAGGTCGAGACCCCGGCCCGTTGCGCAATGTCCTTGAGATTGGGTCGCATCGGCATGCTCATCCTCTCAGGGCCTTGCCGCGACCATAAAACAGCATCAGCACAAGCAGGGTCGCGCCAAAGGCAAACTGGCGACCGGCTTCCTCGAAGTTCAAGGTGGTGAGGATGCTCTGCAACAGGATCAGCAGAACTGCCCCGGCCATCGTGCCGGTGTAGCCGCCCTTGCCGCCCGAGAGCGGCGTGCCCCCCAGAACGACGGCAATGATCGATGCCAGCATGTATTGCGCACCCACATTGGAAAACGACGAGCCGGAATAGCCGATGATGCAGAAGCCCGCGATGGCTGCAAACATGCCCGAAAAGACGAACAGGCTGACGCGGATCAGGTCGACCGGCACGCCCGCCATCCGGGCCGCGTTCTCGTTCGAACCGATTGCATAGATCCGGTAGCCGAACAGCGTCCGCTTCAACAGCAGCGCCATCAGCACGCCGATGGCGGCCCACAGCCAGATCATGCCGGGTACGCCGAACAGGAAGGGCTTGGTCACGAAACTGGCAAGGCCCGGTGCCGCCAGTCCCGAGGGAATGCCGCTGCGCACCACCACAAGCAGTCCCTGCAGGACGCCCAGCATGCCGAGCGTCATGATCAGCGGCGGAATGCGCAGCAGCGTGACGCCAAGTCCGTTGAGCAGCCCGAAGAAGGCGCCGGTCGCGAGGCAGGCGAGGATGGCGGGAATGATCCCGGCATTGCTTCCCTGCATCATGTTGCCGGCAATCACCGCGCTCAGCGAGACGACCCCGCCGACGGAGAGATCGATCCCCTCGCGCCCGCCGAGAATGACCAGGTCCTGCCCCGCAGCGACCACGCCAAGGATCGAGGCCACGATCAGCAGGCGCATGATCTGCGAGGAGGAGGCAAAGCCCGGAGAGAGGAGTTCCCCAAGGATCAGCAGGGCGAAGATCAGCTCCAGCGCGACCACCAGCGGGGTCTTGACGAGATCCATCAATGTGTCGGTCTGGATCTTCATTTGCTGATCCTCCGCGTCACCAGCACGCCCACCATGAGCGCAATGAGTACGGCAACGCCCTGGGCAAAGTTCTGCCATTCGGACGACACGCCGGCGAAAAAGACGAATGAGTTGATCAGGCCAATGATCAGCGCGCCGATGGCCGAGCCAAGCATCGAACCGGAGCCGCCCGACAGGGCGGTGCCGCCAAGCACGACGGCCGCGACACTGTAGAGCGTCATGGCATTGCCCACCACCGGGTCGCCACTGGCAGTGTCGCCGATGATGCAGAGCGCTGCAACCGCCGACAACAGGCCGCACAGGGCGAATGCGGTGATGCGGATGCGGGTGACCGGCAATCCGGACTGGTAGGCAGCAAGCCGATTGTCGCCCACCGCCATCAATTGGATGATGTACTTGGTCCTGACCGCAAGCCAGATCAGCAGACCCAGAGCTACAACGATGTAGAACACGAAGGGAATGTCCAGGATCCTGCCGCCATAGGTCCGCCAGAACGACTGCGGCACCGGCATGCCGGCGACCGGCAGAACCCAAAGGGCAATGCCGGTGAACACGATACCGGTGGCGAAGGTGGCGACGATCGGCTGCAACCGGAGCCCGACGACCACGAAGCCATTGAAGATCCCGCACAGGGTGCCAACCAGGATCCCGGCAAAGCAGGAGATGAGCACGGCGGATGGACCGCCACCCAGCCGTTCGATCATGACGACGACAACCACATTGACCAGCGACAGGATCGCGCCCACCGACAGATCAATGTCGGAAGAGAATACCACGATGGACTGCGCCACGGCGAGGAACATCAGCGCCAGATAGGTCTTGGTCAGGCCCGTGATCGCACCATAGGACATGCTGTTGGGCTCGGCCACACCGTTGAGAACCAGCAGAACCACAAGGATCCCGAGCGCCGGGATGAACGGGAACCGTTCGAATATCGAGCGCTGCTGGGGATTGGATTGCAACTGCAAGCTCATCACGCGGCCTCGTAGGCTGCATGGTACAGGTGATAGCGCGTGCGTTCATCGCCCTTGAGCTCGCGCACCGTGCGGCCATTGTTGAACACCAGCACGCGATCGGAATTTTCCAGCAATTCGGCATCCTCCGATGAATACAGCAAGATCGCCATGCCTTCGGCAGCCAGTTCCCGCAGCACCCGGAACAGCTCCGTCTTGGACGCGATATCAATTCCCTTCGTCGGGTCATCGAGCAGCATCACCTCAGGCGGCGCCATCAGCCATCGCGAGACGACGACCTTTTGCTGATTGCCGCCCGACAGCGAATTGATCGCGTGGAACAGGGTCTGGTACTTGGTCTGCAGTTTCTTGAGCGCCTCCTTCGCCTTGTCTCCCAGGGACCGAGGTGAAGCAATGAACAGGCGATTCTTCAGAGCGTAGATGGGCACGGTATTCTCGAGGATCGAACGCCCGTCGATTACCCCGTCGCGGGCGCGATCGCCGGACACGTAGGCAAGACCCTCACGAATCGACGCGCGCGGAGAATTGCCCTTTACCTTCGTGGTTCCAACCTGGATGTCACCGGAACGGGATTTCGACGCGCCGAAAAGCGCACGCAGCACGGCCGACTGCCCCTGGCCATGCAAGCCGCCGAAGCCGAGGATCTCGCCGGCCGCCAGTTCGAACGAGACATCGTTGACGCCGGGCGCCACAAGATTTGAAACCTTGAGCTTGATCGTCGGACGTTGTGGCGTCTCAGTCGCAGCCGCAGTCGCAGGTGCCGGGGCCGAGGGCCCGGTCGCTCCCTCTCCCGTCATGGTGCGCAGGATTGCCTCCATGGTCGTGTCCGCGAGGGCCGAGGTGCTGACCGTTTCGCCATCGCGAATGATCGTCACCCTGTCGCCGATCTCGAAGATCTCGTTCATGCGGTGAGAGATGAAAATGATGCTCTTGCCATTGGCCTTGAGCTCGCGCAGCACCGCCATGAAACACTCGACTTGCGCGCGATCCAGCGCCGAAGTCGGCTCGTCGAAAATGAGAATGTCCGGTTTGGCGGCCAGCGTCTTCATGATCTCGACAAGCTGCCGCTGATCCGCGCGCAGTCGCCCCACCGGCACGTCAAGCCCGAAGCCTTCGCCGAGCACGCTTTCGAACGGTGCAATGAACGGCTCCGCGGCAGTAACCATCTCGGCTCGGTTGCGAAACAACCCTTCAGCGCTATTGAGCCCAGGCAGGCAGATGTTTTCCACCACGCTGCGATGCGCGGCCAGGCTCAGTTCCTGGTAAAACACGGCTATGCCGAGATCTCTCGCCGCCTGCGGGCTTGGTATGGTCACGACAGAACCATCGCTCTCGATCACACCGTCATCCGGGCGCACACTGCCGGCAATGATCTTGCTTAAGGTGCTCTTGCCGGATCCATTTGATCCCATCAGCACATGCACTTCACCCGGCATGAGGCTCAGATCACCCCGGCGCAGGGCAACGGTGGCTCCATAGCGCTTGCTCACACCTTCAAGACGAAGTCTCGGCATGACACCCACCCTGGTTTAATTTGAGAAAAAGCCGGCCCATCGAAGGGCCGGCCAGATTTCCAGAAAACGCTTAGTTGAACAGCGCTTCTGTCTCGTCGATGCTCAAGGCACTGGTGTAGGAGTAGAAGCCCGGCTTGCCTTCAAGCTCGGTTGCCACTTCCTGCAGGTTCGACGCATCGATGAACGGAATTGGCAGATACATGGCATTGCCGTACTGGCCGGCAGTCGCAGGCTCCTTCAGCTCACGTCCCTGAAGCATGAAAACAGCAACATTGAGCGCGCTGGCCATGACGCCGGGAGGATTGACGGACGCGCCCGAATTCAGCTCATCCTTGACCCAGAGATCGATAAAGTCCTTGCGGATTTCACCGGTCGCGGCGATGGAGCCTGCCTGCGGAGAATCCTGGATGGATCGCCATGCGCCCGCAGCCATGCCATCCTGCACCCAGACGCCGTCGATATCGGGATAGGTGGCGAGCAGATTCTGCATCGCTTGCTGGCCCTGCGCTTGATCCCAGTTCGCATTCACCTCATTGACGATTTCAATGCCTGGATGCTCGGCGAAGACCTTACGGTAGCCGGCAACACGCATCTCGTTGGCCGGATGACCGGCGACACCGTTGATGGCAACGACCTTGCCTTCGCCATTGAGTGTCTCGGCCAGCCATGCGGCGCCTGCCTCGGCCCATGCCTGCTGATCAATGCCGACATACATCGCGTCAGGCGACGAAACCTCGGCGTCCGTCGAGATCACGAGAACGCCGGCTTCCTTTGCCTGTGCGAAGACGGGATCAAAGGCGGTCGGGCTGTTGGGGTTGATGATGACCGCATCCACGCCCTGGTTGAGGAAGTTGCGCACATGGGCAATCTGCCCCGGCACATCGACATTTGCGCTCTGGACGACGACGTTGACGGTCACGCCCTTTTCAGCCCATGCAGCGGCCGCAGCCTCTGCCTCCTCGATCATCTGGGTGCGCCATTCGGAGCCGACCCAGCCATTGGACAAGCCAATGGTGAATTCCTGAGCCCCTGCGGATGCGATGGAAATGACCGACGCAGCAAGCGCTGCGATTGTGGTGCGTAGCTTCATTTTGTTCTCCCATAAAATGTGCCGAGCCAATTTGTTCCACGCTTTGCATTCGATTGCAAGCGCAATTGCAATCGATTGCATAGGCAGGTCAAGCGCCATTCTGCTGCAGAGGCACCTGCTGGATTTGCCGGCTTGCTCCAGTGCGAACTGCTCTCAGCAACCCGCTTCGGGCCAGCGCTCTGATATGGCGATGAGGTACAGCGACAACGGACGAGCCCTGAATGCAGCGCGACCTTGGAGTTTGGCTGCGCTCACGATGGCCTCCTTGCACCAAGGCCTCTACAAATCCAGAGGATCCTCAACCGGTCGTGAAGCTAGCGTCACAAGCCACCCTTTTGCCGACAATGAAGTGCCAATCGGCATCCCGCCTGCGGTGCTTACATAGCCGGCCGGATCGTCCATCTCGCAAATGTCGCGCACCGTCGGCGCCTGTCTGGAGGTGATGTCGACGACAGCGCCATCACGGATGGTCACGACCGACGGGCCGCCGGCTTGCGCGGACCATATGCGCCCGAGGAAAACACCATCGGCGGGCAGGTTGAATTCGGTCATTCGGAAAAATTCCACATTGCTTGAGACTTGGAGCAATGCCCTATGCGCTCGCAGGGGGATCTTCGGAGATATCGGCATTATGCACCTTATGGAATATCAAGCAGTTCGGTTCTCCCGCTGGAGCGCCGGAGCTTGCGATAGCCCAGAAACATGATTATCCTACTCATATTAACAGCAGTGTCCGCGCACTGTCGTCGCTCGTCACGGACCGCTTGATTTCGGTCCGTACAGCAGTTTGCGAGCTTTGCCGAGCAGAAGCTTCGGTCTGGGGTGAACGGGTTTTCCAATGGGCTATCAACATTCCATGATCACGCGCACAGAGGGCATCCGCCCGATCGGACCTGCGCGTTGGCGGGGCTTTGACGGGGTGATGAGCGTGTACTGGGATGCTGTCGGACAGTCCGGCGCAAATGCCTATTATCTCTCGCCCGACCCGCGCATCGTCATCTTCTTCAACGACGTGTCGCATCACATCCGTGTCTCGAACCGCGCCGGCGGCTTTGGCCGGCATGACCGTCCGATGACCCGGGCGCTCTATATTCCCGCTGGCATGCCGCTGTGGACCCAGTTCACCGCCGATCATCGATTCTCTCATCTGGACCTGCATGTCCAGCAGGATCGGCTGCTGCGCTTTCTGGCGCCATCGCTCGGCAGCTCGATGGCAAGGGCGGTGCTGCGCCGGCCGGTCGAAATTCAGGATGTGGGCGCCATCGAGACCCTGGCAAACCTGATGGTTGAGGAACTCAACCATCCCGCCAGGCATGCCGTCTACGCCGAAAGCCTGGTGGGCACGATCGCTGCCGCCTTGCTCGACATTCCGGCGGAAGACGATACCAGGGCCAATGGGCGGCTCACCCAAGCCCAGATGAACAAGCTTCTCACCCGCTTCGACGCACTGGGCGGCAACCGGATGAGCGTGGCCGAGATGGCCGCGACCGTCGGTCTGTCCGAAAGCTGGTTCACGACGGTTTTCAAGATGACCACCGGGAGGACGCCGCTGCAGTGGCAACTCGCCAGACGTATCGAGGCGGCCCAGGAGCTCTTGCGCGACAGCAGTCTCAGCGTCGCCGATATTGCGGCACAGCTGGGTTTTTCAGATCAGGCCCATCTGACAAAGGCTTTCCGCCATGTCGCGGGAGAGACACCCGCCGCCTGGCGGCGGTTGAAACTCGCGCCCTGAGCCTTGGGGTCCTGCCCGGGTCCGACCGGGCAGGACCAGCCATTCACCAACTCTGGCGGATCGACGCGTAGATCGCGCGGCCCGGGTTGTAGAAGAGCGCGCCGCCGTCGCTGTGGGCGAGGTGCTTTTCGTTGAACAGATTGCTGACGTTCAGCTGGAAGCTGGTGTTCTCCTGAATGGCATAGGTGAAGGCGGTGTCGAAGACCACCGCTCCGTCGGACTTCTGGGTGTTTTCATTGCTGAAGTAATAGGAGCCGACATAGCGGGCGCCGAGCCCGAAGGTCATGTCGCCGCGGCGACCGTCGCCTTCCAGCGTGTAAGTGCCCCAGACCGAGGCCATGTGCTCGGGAACATGGGAGAAGCTGTTTCCGTCGTACGTGCCGCCGGGTTCGACAATCTCGGAATCGATATAGGAATAGGCGGCGATCAGGTCGATGCTGTCTGTCAGCTCCGCCTTCATTTCCAGATCGACGCCGCGATGCCGGATCTTGTCCACCGTGGCCGGCAGATAGGTGGGCGCGTTGTAGGTCGTGATGTTCTGCATCGTCAGATCGTAGACGGAGGCGGTGAAGAGGGCGGGGAATGCATCCGGCTGGTACTTGATCCCGACCTCATACTGCTTTCCGGTCGTCGGCTCGATGCCGGTGCTCGGCGGAGCCGCGGATTCCGCATAGCTCGCATAGGCCGCGAGTTCGCCGGTGATCTTGTAGCTTAGCCCGAAGCGTTTGGTGAATTCGCTGAAACTGCCCGTCGCCGTCGTGCCGGCAAGCCGGTTGGTCTCATCGAGATCGAGCCAGTCATTGCGCAGGCCGATGGTTGCCGTGAGCGTGTCGCCAAAGGTCAGGTTCTGCTGCAGATAGAGCGCCTTCGTGTTCTGCTGGCTGGCCGTGCTGCTGTAGGGCCCGGTCGCATAGGTCGGGCCGCCGGCGCCGGTGACATTGGTCCAGTTCACGCTCGGCGCGACCTCCCAGTAGTTGTCCCCTTCGGCTTCGTGCTTGCCGTACTCGACGCCGACCAGTGTCCGGCTTTCCACGAAATCGAAACTTGTTTCGTATTGCACATGCGCGTCAAGCACCATGTCCTCGTCGCTGCCGTCGCTGCCGAAGAAATAGCGGGTGGCAAGGTTGGGCGCGCTGGTGTCGATCCCGCTGAGATAGGCATAGCCGAAGCCGCTGCTCGATTTGCTGTAGCGGGCGTTGGCATTGAAGGTGAAGCCATTGTCGAAATCATGGTCGAACAGGACACTGTAGCTGTTCCTTTTCGCCGTGTTGTAGTTGTAGTCCGGATCGCCGAAGAAGCGATCCCGATCAAAATCGGTTCCCAACGGATGGCCGCCATTGCTGGGCGCACCATCCTTGTCGAGATGATCGAAGACAAAGGTCAGGCTGGTCTGATCGGTGGGGCGCCAGGTGATGCCGCCCATGATGAAGTTTTCATCATCCTGCGAGTAGTCATATTCCGCATCGGAACGCTGGAACTTGCCGGTCAGTCGATATGACAGCGTGGCGTCCTCGGTGAGGTTGTCGCCGAAGTCGAAACCGACCTCCTTGTGATCGAAGGAGCCGCCGGTTGCATAGACCTCGCCGAAGCGCCCGGTCTTCGGGGTCTTGGTCACATAATTGACAGCGCCGCCGGGATCGGAAACGCCGAAGCCCGTGGAATTCGCCCCCTTGAGCACTTCGATGCGTTCGAACGCATAGGGCTCTTCCAGGACTCCGCCCCAGCTTCTGCCGAGAGCCAGGCCGTCACGATAGGTGAAGGGATAGAAGCCGCGGGTCTTGAAATAGTCGAAGCGGTCGTCGGAGCCGTAGAAATCGGTGACCACGCCCGCCGTGTACTGCACCACCTGCTCGATAGAGTCTGCACCCCGTTCCCGGACCTCCTTCGAGGTGATGACCGAAACCGACGCAGGCGTTTCCAGGATATCGGTGGCCATCTTGCCGGCGCCGGTGGTGGTTGTCGCGACAACGGTGCTGGAGTCCTCTCGTTCACCCTGCACCGTGATCTTCTCGAGCACCGTGCTTTCGCCGGACGCGCCTGCCTCCTGGGCCAGGACCAGGTTCGGCGCGAAAGTCGCCAATGCCGTGCACCCAAGAAGCAGCGCGCGCCGATAACCGATGCGCGCCTTCCCGTCGTTTACGCCTCTACCCTGCTTACTCATGATGAATATCCAAAACCTTGATGTTGCGACAGTCCGCATCCGGCAGGGACGCAGGAGCGGGCGAAAGAAGACCTTCAGGGGAGATGAGCATGCGTGGGTGTCGCGCAGGCCCGAGGTCCCATGGAACCATTGGATCAGCGGGAGCATCTGCCCTCCCGCTTCCTCGACCCTTAACTTGAGTGAAATAGTCCAGTATTGTAGCTTTCGTCAAATTTGTACGAAACGCCGGAAAGTTCAGGCGCCGGGACAGCACAAAAGGCCCACAGGCTTGACCTCCTGGATTAAACCTGAGACTGACGATCAAGTTTAAAACCAACAGACGAGCATTTGCCATGCCGCGCCTCTGTCGCTCCTTCGCAGCCTTGACGATGTTGTTCCTCTCTCTGGCCGTCTTCGGCGCCGCCCGTGCGGGAGCTCAGACCGCCTATCCCATCACCATCGACCACGCTTTCGGCACGACAGTGATTGCGAAGAAGCCGGAACGCGTCGCAACCGTCGCCTGGGCCAATCACGAAGTGCCGCTGGCGCTCGGCGTCGTGCCGGTCGGCATGGCCCGGGCCAATTTCGGCGATGACGACGGCGACGGCATCCTGCCCTGGAACCAGGAGAAGCTCGACGAACTGGATGGCGCGAAGCCGGTGCTGTTCGATGAGGGCGACGGCATCGATTTCGAGGCCGTGGCGGCGACAAGGCCGGAGGTGATCCTCGCCGCCTATTCGGGGCTCGGCCAGTCCGATTATGACACGTTGAGCCAGATCGCCCCGGTCATCGCCTATCCGCAGGCTCCGTGGTCGACGGACTGGCGCACGGTGATCCGGATGAACAGCGCTGGAATGGGCATGGCGGCGGAAGGCGAAGGGCTGATCGCCGAGATCGAGGCGGAAATCGCGGCAGAGGTGGGGAAATATCCTGAACTCAGGGGCAAGTCGGCGATGTTCGTCACCCATCTCGACGCGACCGATCTCAGCATTGTCAATTTCTACACGGCACAGGATACGCGGGTGCAGTACTTCGCCGATCTCGGGCTCGAGACGCCGAGAAGCGTCGCCGAGGCATCGACCAGCGGATCATTCGCAGGGTCGGTCAGCGCCGAACGGATCGACGCCTTCGAGGATGTCGACATTCTCGTCACCTATGGCGGACAGGCGCTGAAGGACGCCGTGTCGGCCAATCCGCTTTTTGCTCACATGCCGGCGGTTGCCCATGATTCGATGGTCCTGCTCGGCAACAATTCGGTCGGCAACGCGGCCAACCCGACGCCGCTGTCGATTTCCTGGGTCCTGGAGGACTATGTGGCCCTGCTCGCCGAGGCCGCCAGAAAGTCGGAATGAACGCGCTCGCTCCTCCCGCATCCGGCCGGACGCGCCACCCCGGCGGCTCAGACCGTGGCCGCGGCTTGTCGCTGCTGTGCCTGATCGCGACCGTTGCCGTCCTGTGCATGCTCTCCCTGGTGATCGGCACACGCGAAGTCGGCCTGGGTGACATCATCGGTGCGCTGGAAGGCAGGGTCGAGACCCTCGGCGAGGCCGCTGTCGCCATGCGCATTCCCCGCACCCTGCTCGCGGTTCTTGCCGGAGCCGCATTGGGGCTCGCGGGCGCCATCATGCAGGGCGTGACCCGCAACCCGCTGGCCGATCCCGGCATTCTCGGCGTCAACATGGGCGCTTCCCTGGCCGTGGCAGTCGGCGTCGCCTGGTTCGGCATGTCCTCCGCCTACGACTACATCTGGACCGCAATCGGCGGCGCCGGGGCAGCCGCCATCTTCGTCTACACCATCGGCACGCTCGGCCGTGGCAAGGCGACACCACTGAAGCTCGCGCTTGCGGGGGCTGCGACTTCGGTCGCGTTCTCCTCGCTGGTGATCGCGGTGGTGCTGCCGCGCAACGACATCGCCGGCGGCATTCGCGCCTGGCAGATCGGCGGCGTTGGCGGCGCCACCTTCGACCGGCTCTCTCATGTCCTACCGTTTCTGCTCGCGGGCTTCGCGCTCAGCCTGCTGTCGGCGCGCAAGCTGAACTCCCTGGCGCTGGGCGACGAACTGGCAGCGGGACTGGGTGAAAACGTTGCACTCGCCCGCGCCGCGGCCGCGCTCGGCGCCATCCTGCTTTGCGGCGCGACGACGGCCGTCTGCGGGCCGATCGGGTTCGTCGGCCTGGTGGTCCCCCATGTCTGTCGCCTGCTTGCGGGCGTCGATCACCGCTGGCTGCTGCCGTTTTCCGCACTGGGCGGATCAATCCTTGTCCTGGCCAGTGATGTTGTCGGGCGCATTGCCGCGCGCCCGTCGGAAATCGATGTGGGCATCGTCACCGCGCTGGTCGGCGCGCCCTTCTTCATCTGGATCGTCCGGCGACAGCGGGTCAAGGACCTGTGACCGCTCTTTCGCTCACCATGACCGCCATCTCGACAAGCCGTCGGATCCGCGCCCGAAGGCGTCTGGCCGTCATCGCGGCCTTGGCACTCGCCGTCGTCGCGATGTTCGCGCTGACGCTCACGCTCGGCCAGTCCTACACGCCGCCAGGCGATGTGCTGCGCGTTCTTGGGGGTCATTCGGTCCCTGGCGCGGACTTTGCCGTGGGACAATTGCGTCTTCCACGCGCCGTACTCGCCATTCTTGCCGGCCTCAGCTTCGGGCTGGCCGGCGTCAGCTTCCAGATCATGCTGCGCAATCCGCTGGCCAGTCCCGACATCATCGGCATCAGTTCGGGCGCGAGCGCCGCCGCCGTCTTCGCCATCGTGGTCCTGTCGCTGAAGGGGCCGCTCGTCTCGGTCTTCGCCGTGGTCTCCGGCCTTGGCGTGGCGCTGCTTGTATACGGCCTGTCCTTCCGCAACGGGGTCGCCGGCACACGGCTCATTCTCGTCGGCATCGGCGTGTCGTCCATGCTGGAAAGCGTGATTGCCTATATCCTGGCGCGCGCGCCGTCATGGAACCTGCAGGAGGCGATGCGCTGGCTGACCGGCAGCGTCAACGGGGCGAGACTCGACCAGGCGCTGCCGCTCCTGCTGGGGCTGGCGCTGTTCGGCGGCTTGCTGCTTTGGCGCGCCCGCGATCTGGAGGCGCTGCGGCTGGGCGACGACACCGCCGCGGCGCTCGGCGTCGGCGTTTCTGCGACCCGGATCCTGGTCATCGTCTCGGCGGTCGGCATGATCGCCATCGCCACGGCGGTGACCGGTCCCATCGCCTTCGTGGCTTTTCTCTCCGGCCCGATCGCCGCCCGCATTGTCGGCAACAACGGATCGCTGCTGATCCCGGCGGCGCTCACCGGAGCGCTGCTGGTGCTCGTCGGCGACTACTGCGGCCAGTTCCTGCTGCCGTCGCGCTATCCGGTCGGTGTGGTCACCGGCGCGCTCGGAGCGCCCTACCTGATTTACCTTATCATCCGCGTCAATCGCGGCGGAGTCGCGTCATGACCACCCATACCCTGACCGCAACCGGGCTTTCGTTCGGCTATGACGACTCTCTCGTGCTGCAGGGGCTCGACCTCGCCGTCGCCTCCGGCAAGATCACCGCCATCGTCGGCGCGAACGCCTGCGGCAAGTCGACACTGCTTCGCACCCTGTCGCGACTGCTTGCACCGCGCTCGGGCCAGATTCTGCTCGATGGAAACTCGATCCACCGCATGCGCTCGCGCGATCTTGCCAGAACGCTCGGTCTGTTGCCGCAATCGCCGATTGCCCCGGAGGGGATAACCGTGGCCGATCTCGTCAGCCGCGGTCGGCATCCGCACCAGGGTCTGTTCAGCAGCTGGAGCGTGAAGGACGACGAGGCGGTGGCCGCAGCGCTTGAGGCGACCGGCACTGTGGATCTGTCCGAGCGCGCGGTCGACGAACTCTCCGGCGGCCAGCGCCAGCGCGTCTGGATCGCCATGGCGCTCGCGCAGAAGACCGATATCCTGCTGCTCGACGAGCCCACCACCTTTCTCGACATCAGCCATCAGGTGGAGGTGCTGGATCTTCTGACCGACCTCAACCGCATGAAGCAGACCACGATTGTCATGGTGCTGCACGATCTCAATCTCGCCGCCCGCTACGCCGATTGTCTGGTCGCCATGGCCGATGGGACGATCCATGCGCTTGGCCGGCCGGAGGATGTGCTGACGGAAGACACTATCCGCCATGTCTTCGGGCTCGACAGCCGCGTCATCACCGACCCGACTTCCGGGCGGCCGATGATGCTGCCGATCAGCCGTCACCACATGGCGGCAAAGCCGCGCAGTGATGCGGCCGGCGCGGAGGACGCAGGCGGAAACCTGGGTCTGGCGACACAGCAACTCAAGACACGGGAGCAGAGATGACAGTGGCACAGGAATTCAAGCTGGCCGGCACGGCGCTGCTGGCGAATCCAGTGTTCATGCTCGACGAGATCTGCGAGCACTTCGTCGAACACAGTGAGGTCGAGCGAGCAGGCAACCGTGCATTGCTGAAAAGCGATGAGGGCAGCGCCGACATCAGAGCGGAAGAAGGCAGGCTCCTGATCGATCTGACATGCCCGTCTCCCGAAACGCTGCAGATGACCCGCACCATGCTGGCCGAGCATCTGTTCTATTTCGCCGGCGACGATCCGTTCGAACTGGCCTGGGCGGCGCCGGCACCGCGCGGGGTCCTGGCCAATCTGCGCGAAGCCACTGTCGTCTCGACGGAAGTGGTGACGCCCCGGATGCACCGGCTGAAGCTCGCCTGCGCCGATGTCAGCGCCTTCCTGGGCGGCGATATTCATGTCCGGCTGCTGGTGCCGCCGAAAGGGCGCGAACCGGTCTGGCCAGGCACTCGCGAGGACGGCCGCGTCGACTGGCCCAAGGGCGAGGACGAATTGCTGGTGCGGGTCTACACCATCCGTGCGGTCGATACCGCCCGTGGCGAATTGTGGATCGATGTCTTTCAGCATCCCGCGCCCGGCATCACCACGCCCGGCGCGGATTTTGCGCGCGATGCGAAGCCCGGCGATCTGGTTGCGATCATCGGCCCCGGCGGCGGCGATGTCCCGCAAGCGGCGTCGATCCTGCTCGCCGGCGACGAAACCGCGCTCCCGGCAATCGCGCGCATCATCGCCGAGGCATCGCCGGGAACGCGCTTGAAGGCGATCATCGAGGTCGAGAACGCAGCCGAACACCAGCCCCTGCCGTCACAGGCCGAACTGCACGTTGAATGGCTGCACCGCCAGGACTACGCTGCCGACGGAAAGGATGCGCTGGCCAGGGCCACCATGGAGGCAATCGGCACGATCAGCGACGACACCTTCGTCTGGGTTGCCTGCGAAAAGGAAGACGCGCGCAGGATCCGCGCGCTTCTCAAGAACCGGGCTCATGACAGGAAGCGGATCTATGCCGCCCACTATTGGGAACGGCATAGATCCGCTAGTTCTTAGGTTGCCTGGAATTGGCAAGATTCCATCTTCGCTTGAAATCAATTACAGGTCTCGGATTGCTGCGATGCTATCGCGGTGGGGCTGTTGCGCAATCCAAGGGTACTCCGATCCGAGCGTTGCCGGTGGTTCAGCCTTGATCGGAACTATTATATCGATGCTCTAAAAGACCAGCCCATCCATGAGCTTTCGTGCGGTCCGCAATGTGCCCGCGCCCGTCACCTGACCATGGCTGTCCAGGCTGATCAGCACCTCGGCGGCGCCGGTCGGATGCTCGATGGAAAAGCGTCCGTCCGCTGGCAGGGCCGCGAGGCCGTTGGCGGGCGAGCCCTCAAGCACGCAAGCCGTGGCGACGCTGACGGCGGCGAAGACGCCGATGGTGGCGTGGCAGCGGTGCGGGATGAAGCTGCGGGTGTTGATGGCGCCGCCCGAGCGGGGCTTTGACACCAGCGTCATCTTCGGCACCGGCTTGTCGGTGACATCGCCGAGCTTCATCATTTTCCCCGCACGGATGCGGATGGTTTCGAGCCGCGCCTTGAGCTCGGCATCGGCGTCCAGCTGCTCACGGCTTTCATAGCCGGTGCGGTCCAGGTCAGAAGCCCGCAGGATGACGCAAGGCATGCCGTTGTCGATCAGAGTGCAATCGACGCCGTCGATCCTGTCAACGCTGTTTCCCGTGGGCAGCAGCGCGCCGCACATCGAGCCCGCGATGTTCTCAAACATCAGCGGCACCGGCGCATGGGTGCCCGGGACGCCGTCGATTGCCGCATCCCCCGCATAATTCACCCGGCCGTCGGGTGTGGAAATCCTCGCGGTCGCGACCTCGCCGGTGTTGAGCATGTGGATGCGCACCGGGGTGATCTCACCGGAAACGGCAACCAGCCCGCGCTCGATTGCGGCCGGGCCGGCGGCGGCAAGGATGTTGCCGCAACCTTGCGCATCAGAGACCAATGCTTGATCGACAAAGACCTGCAGGAACAGATAGTCGACATCGGCATCGTCCCGCGTCGAGGGCGACAGGATCGCGACTTTCGAGGTCAGCGGATCGGCGCCGCCGATGCCGTCGATCTGACGCGGGTCGGGCGAGCCCATGATCCGCAGCAGTAGCGCATCGCGGTCCCAAGTTGTCTCCGGCAGGTCGCGCTCGAGAAAGAACGCGCCCTTGGAGGTGCCGCCGCGCATCCAAAGGCAGGGGATGCCGTCAGACATATTTCAGGCCCTTTTCGGCCAGCCGGGGCCGCATGTCGTAGATATCGAGGCCCAGCTCGCCCGCAGCAAGCCGCAGGCGCTTGGCTGCTTCCGCATCGAGACGCTTCCGGGTTGCGGCAAGGACAGATTCGGCATCGGCGCGCGGGACGACACAGACACCATCATCGTCGGCGACGATGATGTCGCCGGGATTGACCAGTGCGCCCGCACAGACGATCGGCACGTTGACGCTGCCGAGCGTTTCCTTGACCGTGCCCTGCGCCGACACCGAAGTCGACCACACGCCAAATCCCATCTTGCGCAGGTCGCGGGTGTCGCGCACGCCAGCATCGATGATCAACGCCCTGCAGCCCCTCGCCATGGCGGAGGTTGCGAGCAGATCGCCGAAATAGCCCATGTCGCAGGGCGCGGTTGGCGCAAGCACCATAATGTCGCCGTCGCGCAACTGCTCGATGGCCACATGGATCATCCAGTTGTCGCCGGGCGCAGCCGAGATCGTCACCGCGGAGCCCGCCATGGCGACATCCTGCTGGATTGGTCGCATGTTCGGCTTCATCAAGCCAGACCGGCCCTGGGCTTCATGCACGGTGGCGACGCCGGCCGCACCCAGTTCGTTGATGATTGCCGCATCAGCGCGGTCGATATGCTGTGTCACAACCGGCATGTCAGTGATCCCTATCGGCCGGCGGAGTACCATGGGTATGGAAGCTCTCGATTGTCTTGAGCCCCCAGGCCTGGCCCTTCCTGCGGTCCGCCTCGGTCCAGATCACCGGCTCCCAGTCCGGTTGCAGGATCAGCCTCGCGCCGGAATTGGCCAACTCCACGCGGTTGCCGGCCGGTTCCCAGACATAGAGAAAGAAGGTGCCCTGGATGGCGTGCTTGTGCGGCCCGGTCTCGATGTGAACGCCGTTTTCCAGGAAGATGTCTGCGGCGCGAAGGATATCCTCGCGGGTATCGGTCGCATAGGTGACATGGTGCAGCCTCCCCTCGCCGCCACCATGCTCTTCGGTACATGCCAGATCATAGGTCTTGTTGTTGATCGTGAACCAACATCCGCCCAGCCGGCCATTGTCGAGCTGGATGATCTCGGTCACCCGGGAGCCGAGGCAGGTTTCCATGAAGGCGCGGAACTCGCTCACATCGGTCGCAAGCAGGTTCAGGTGATCGATGCGGCGCGGACAGGCGCCGGTCGCATGAAACCGGCTCGCCATGTTCTTGAGCGCCGGCGTGTGCGCCTCGTCAGGCCGATACTTGACCGTGTCCCAGTAGATCTCGAAGACATGGCCGAACGGATCCTCGAACCGGAAAGCGCGGCCGTGACCGAGATCGCCGTCGACCCACCCGAGGCTCTTGAAGCGGCTTGCCTCGATGGCGGCCACGCGGCGTTCCAGCGCTTCCGGTGATGAGGCGCGATAAGCAATATGGCCGACGCCTGTGGTGTGGTGCCGGGTCAGTTTGAGGCTGTGGAACTCATAATCATCCCAGGCGCGCAGATAGGTCGACTTCTCATCCTGACCTGACACGGTGAGCCCATAGACCCGGGTGAAGAAGTCGAGACTTTCCTCGAACTTGTCGGTGTACATCTCGACATGGGCCAGGTGCGCCAGGTCAAAGCAGGGTTCAGTCATGTAAGTTCTCCAATCGGAGCTTGTTCCCGCACTGCAGGCTCAAAGCTCGTCCACGGTGCGCGGAAAGATCGATTCAAACCCTTCGGCATATTTGCAGTCCCTCCCCCCGGACTGACCGCCCGAATTGCGCTTGAAATGGTTAGCCCGGTTGATTGCCACGCGGGTGTAGTACTCCCACAGGTGCTCCTGGCCCTGCATGCATTCGATCGCCGCGCGCTTTTTCTCCCACACCGGGGTGATATCGAGGAACGTGTCGGGCTTCCAGCCCATCTGTTCGGTCTGGTGCGGCTCGAACAGATAGAGCTGCGGGGCGCCGAGCACGTTCTCGCCGGGATTGTGTCCCCAGGCCTGGGCGATCATTCGGCACTCGAGCGCAACCTGGGTCGCATACATGTGGTCGGTGTTGTAGGGGTCATATTTGGAGTGCGACAGCATGAAGGAGGGCTGCACCTTGCGGATGACTTCGACGACGCGGTTCTTGTCCTCGCGGACGAGCTCCAGCGGATAGTCACCGAGATCGAGGCAGACCAGATCATGCACGCCGAGCGCTGTGGCGGCCTCCTCGGCCTCCTTGCGGCGGGCGTCCTTGACCTTCTCGAGCGTCATGCCGTCCTGTTTCCACAACTTGGCGCTTTCGCCGCGCTCGCCGAAGGACAGGCACAGCACGGTGACATCATAGCCAAGCTCGGCATGGGCGGCGATGGCGCCGCCGCAGCGCCACACGAAATCTGCGGCGTGGGCGCTAATGACGAGCGCCGTTTTCTTCACAGGCATCTGGATCTCTCCCTTTCGGTTGGCCGATTTTTGCGCTCTCCTGGCCCCAAGGACAATTTCAATGCCGCGCGCATGACATAAGATTTTGCTATAGCCTGTGGATCGGGCGCTCCAGTTCTGCCAGACTTGGCGAACGGAAACGCGGGAGACTCAAGCCATGAACCATCTGCCGGAAAGACTGGCGACAATCGGATTTGGCGAGGCGGCGGAAGCCTTTTCATCGGGATGGCGCGGGACCTATGCTGGCGGCATCGCCTGTTTCGATGTGAAGGTCCACCACCCCGGAGGACGGGCCGGGCTCGAAGCGCGCGCTGGAAACTCAGGCGTAACAACTGCCGAAACCGCCGCCGATGCGGTGGCCGGCGCGCCGGTCATCTTCAGCCTGGTCACCGCCGATCAGGCGCTGATTGCTGCACAGCAGTGTGCGCCGCATCTCAGTGCGGAAGCCCTGTGGTTTGACTGCAATTCCTGCTCGCCGGGAACCAAACGCCAGGCGGCTCACATCATAGAAGCGGCCGGAGGCGTCTATGTCGATGTCGCGGTGATGGCACCGGTTCATCCGAAACGGCACCAGACTCCCCTCCTCGTCTCAGGCCCCCAGACCGGCGCTGCGATAGACGTGCTTGAGGCGCTCGGTATGAGACCGGTTCTGGCTGGAGACGAGGTGGGACAGGCGTCATCGATCAAGATGTTCCGCTCGGTGATGATCAAGGGGCTGGAAGCCCTGACCGGCGAATGCCTGCTGGCGGCGCGGCGCGCCGGTGTTGAGCGCGATGTCCTGGCCTCGCTTCAGGCGTCCGATCCCGGATTTGACTGGGCGGCGCGGTCCGCCTACAGCCTCGAGCGGATGATGCTTCACGGCGAAAGGCGGGCGGCGGAAATGCGGGAGGTCTCCAGGACCATTTCCGAGCTGGGATTGCCGTCGCGCATGTCGGACGCCATCACCGAATGGCAGGCGCAGATCGCGGGACTTCATCTCGATGGCGGCAAGGCGGATCTCGGCGACCGGGCCGACAGGATTCTGAGCGCCCTCTTTGCGGACACGACCATGCCATGAACCATAATATTCGCCATCTGCGGATCTTTCTCGCGGTCGCAGAACTGGCTTCGATCAGCAAGGCTGCGCAGGCATGCGGGCTGTCGCAGCCAGCCGTGACCCAGGCGATCAACAAGATGGAAGCGGAATACGACGCCGCCTTGTTCGACCGCACGCCGCAGGGGGTGTTCGCGACCCGGCTTGGCACGCTGCATGCCGGGCGGATCGGCCGGGCGCTGTCGATCATCGACGCGGCGTTCCTGTCGATTGCGCCCCGCTTGCGGCTGACCGCGACGGCGTCCCAGCTGGAAGCCCTGATCGCGGTTCGCGAGACCGGCAATTTCACCCTGGCCGCCAGGCGCCTCGGCATTGCGCAGCCAACCGTTCACCGCGCCGTCAGCCAGTTGGAGAAGGAAGCCTTGCGGCCGCTGTTCGAGCGCACCTCGGCCGGGATCGTGGCGACGCGCGGCGGGCAACTGCTCGCCAGCGCGGCGCGTCTGATGGAAGCGGAGCTGGTTCAGGCGGACATGGAAATCGCCGAAGCGCTCGGCCGCGAAACCGGGCGCATCGTGGTCGGCGCAATGCCCTTGTCGCGGGCCTATCTCATGCCCAAGGTGATTGCGCAATTCAGGCGGGACTGGCCACGGCTGCCGCTCCGCGTTCTCGACGGGCCTTATGACGAAATGATTTCCGGCCTGAGGAACGGAGAAATCGATTTCCTGATCGGCGCCCTGCGCTACCCCGCCCCGATCGACGACGTCGAGCAGACGCCCTTGTTCGACGACACCTTGGCCATCGTCGCGGGGCCCAAGCATCCGCTGGCCGGCAAATCGGGACTCGGCGTCGAGGACCTCCTCCCCTATGCCTGGGCGGTGGCTGCCTCGGGAACGCCCACCCGCGACCATTTCGAGCGGATGTTTTCAAGCGCCGGCATGAAAACACCTGAAAGCATTGTTGAAACGGCATCACTGATCCTCATTCGCGAATTGCTGGTCAACAGCGATCACCTGGGCTGCGTGTCGGCCCTCCAGGCCGAGGCGGAGATCAAGGCCGGACGAATCGCTCGCATCGATTTTGAATTGTCCAACACGGCGCGGCCGATCGGTATCACCACCCGCCGTGGCTGGAAACCAACGCCCTCGCAGGCAAGACTGATCGGACTTGTGAGCGATTTCAAAGCTTGACTATAGCATGAAGTTATAGGCTTCGCATGTCTTTGGAATGGCCTCCGATCCTCTGGACTTGTAGGGATGACTGACATGCCGAATCCGCTCTGGTTTCGGCTTGACGATTCACCAGGGAGGATGACCATGCGAATTTCCAAAGCCATCACCGGCGCCGTCGCTGCGCTGGGACTTATGACCGGAGCCGTTTCAGCGGCTGACCTGAAGCTCGCCGACTTTCAACCACCGAGCCACTTCGTCGTCGACGCGGCCTATAAGCCGTTCGCCGAGAAGGTCGCGGCGGAGACCAATGGCGCGGTGACTGTCAGCATCTTCATGGGCGGTGAACTCGGGCCGGGCCCCAGGGAGCAATACAGCCGTGCCGTGGATGGCGTGACCGACATCGCCTTCGGCCTGCCCGGCTACACCGCTTCGACCTTTCCCCAGACGTTGCTGACCGAGCTTCCGGGCGTCATTTCCGCCGAGACCGGCACCGCGAACATCCTCGCCAACATCGACATGCTGTCGGATGAATACAAGCGCGTCGTGCTGCTGGGTCTGTGGAACAATGCACCGAACGTGATCTTCACGGCGAGCAAGCCTATCCGCACAATGGAAGACCTCAAGGGTCTCAAGATCCGGGTCCCCTCGCGCAATGCCGGCCTGGTCGTGGAGGCATGGGGCGCCTCACCCGTGTCGATGCCGGCGCCTGAAATCTACAACGCCATGCAGACCGGCGTGATCGATGGCGCCATGACCGACGCCACCACGCTGGGCGCATTCAAGCTTGCGGAAGTCACCAACTACATCACCGTCGGCATGGAAACGACCATCTCCAGCTTCTTCCTGATCATGAACCGCGACAGCTTCAACGATCTGAGCGAAGACCATCAGAAAGTCGTTCTGGATGCCGGCCGCGAAGCAGCCGTCGACGGCAACGCTGCCTGGCTCGGGATTGCCGAAAAGGCGCTCTCCGGCTTTGCCACGGCTGAAGGCAAGGAAGTGATCACGCTTTCCGATGATGAAGCGGCAAAATTCAATGCTGCATCAGTGCCGGTCGTCGAGACGGTGGTCGCCGAAGCCGAGGCTCAAGGGATTGCGGCGCAAGCCTTCGTCGATGCGCTGAAGAGCAAGTGAGACAGCCTTGAACTCCTCTCGCCATGATCTGGTCCATTCGACATCCGTCGAATGGACCGTGCGCATGCTGACCTTTGCGTCCTCACTCGCTCTCGGCGTGCTGCTGGTGGTGACGTTCGCAGGGGTCGTCATGCGCTATTTTTTCAACGCGCCGATCCTTGGCAACAACGAAATCATCGAGCTGACCTCGGTCGTCGTGGTGATGCTAGCCATGCCGGGCGCCGCGCAGAAGAGCATGCATATCCGCGTCGATGTGTTTGACGGGCCGATTGGTGCGTTCGGGCGGTTTGCCGGCGATATCCTTGCGCGCGGGCTCTCGATCTATCTGCTGACAATTCTAGGTTGGCGGTCATGGGGCAAGCTCAGAGACGCTGCCGAATATGGCGACGTCACCAACATGCTCAGCATCCCGCTGTGGCCTTTCTACGGACTTCTCGTGCTGGGTGCAGCGCTCTACGCCATCGTGCTGGCGATCCAGCTCGTCGACATCATCCGCTCTGGAGTGGCCAGCAATGAGTGATTTCATGATCGGCGTCAGTGGCCTTCTGGCCATGTTCGGCCTCATGGTGTTCCGCATGCCCGTGGGCATGGCGATGCTGGCCGCAGGCTATTTCGGCACCCTGATGATCAGCGGCGGCCGTTCCGCCAACGCCATGTTTGTGACGGAAGCCTTCTCGGCAACGTCGAACTACAATCTGACGGTGATCCCGCTGTTCATCCTGATGGGCAACATCGCTTCCGTCGCCGGATTCAGCAGCCGCCTGTATGAAGCAGCCTTCGCGTGGGTCGGCTGGCTGCGCGGCGGGCTGGCCTCCGCCTCGATCCTCGGCTGCGCCGCCTTTGCCGCAGTCAGCGGCTCGTCGGTCGCCACGGCGGTGACCATCGGCAAGGTGGCGCTGCCGGAAATGAAGCGCTTCGGCTATTCCGATGCGCTGGCGACCGGGGCCATTGCGGCGGGCGGCACGCTCGGCTTTCTCATTCCGCCATCCACCGGCTTCGTGCTCTATGCCATCCTGACCGAGGAAAGCATCGGCCAGCTTTTCATGGCGGGCATCCTGCCCGGTCTGCTGCTGACGCTTCTGTTCATGGCGGCTGTGACGCTGATGACGCTTGTCGATCCCAAGGCCGGCCCGCGCGGCGAATGGGTGCCGATGTCGAAACGCATGATGGCGCTGCTCAGGGCCTTCCCGCTGCTGATCGTCATTGTCGTGTCCATCGGCGGCATCTATCTCGGCGTCTTCACGCCGGTCGAGGCCGCAGGCGTCGGCGCCGGGCTGGTCATCCTGATGGCTCTCGCCATGCGCAAGCTGGAATGGCGCGCGTTCAAGCAGGCTGTCAGCGCGACCGTCGGCACCACGGCGATGCTCTATCTCATCATCATCGGCGCGAGCGTGCTCAATCCCTTCCTGGCGCTCACCTACGTGCCCGCAACGCTGGGCGAGGCGATGACATCGGCGGGTCTCGGTCCCTACGGCGTTCTGATGTTGATCATCCTCGCCTACCTGGTGCTCGGCATGTTCATGGACGGGCTGGCGATGCTGGTGGTGACGACGCCGATCTTCTTTCCGATCATCACCGGCATGGGCTTCGATCCGATCTGGTTCGGGGTGATCGCGGTCATCGTGATCGAGATGGGCATGATCACCCCGCCGGTCGGCCTCAATGTCTTCGTGGTGAAAAGCGTTGCCCAGGATGTGCCGATGGCCACGATCTTCCGCGGCGTCATTCCGTTCTGGTTCGCAATGGCGGTGGGCCTGCTGTTGATCATGGTCTTCCCGCAGATCGCGCTGACGATACCCCAGGCGATGTTCCAGTAGGTTGTATACCGCTCCGGTTCGCCCGGGGCGGCAAGCCCCCTGCTCAATCCCCCGCGACGGATCCGGCGGCCCTCGCCGCCTTGCCGGCCAGTTCGATGAACATGCGGCGCTCGTCCGCGTCCAGGCCGGGAAGAATTTCCTTCTGAAGCTCTTCGACGATCGGCGACAGGGCGGCCACCATGGCCTCCCCCTCCGCCGTCAGCGCCAGTATGCGCGCGCGCTTGTCCTTCACGTTCACCTTGCGGCTGACCAGCCCCTTGTGTTCGAGACGGTCGGCCACGGCGCCGATGGTTGCCCGGTCCTTGGCGACCGCATCGGCGAGGCCTGCCTGATCGATCCCCGGGCTCTGTCGGATCGCGTCAAGCGCTGCATATTGCACCGGGGTGAGGTCGAAGCCTGCCTCCCTGGTGCGCGTCATGAAGACATGGGTCGAGATCTGGTGCAGCCGCCGGATGAGATGTCCGGGCATCTTGGAAACATGGGTCATCGTGTCTCTCGCTGTTCCAACTCTCGCGGCAGCGCCGCGGATGGCGATGCGCAGGGCCAGTCTAGCCCCAAAATAATATCTGTACATATCATTTGATTCTTCGACGCTCTCGCGCTATTAATAAGTGTACATATTACTTTGGGAGAGTGGCAATGCAATATCACCTCGACGGCTTTCATCCCGGCGACCCGCACATCCACGATGCCGCGCCCGGCAGGCCACTGTCTGACCCGGATTTTATCGAGCCGGTTGATGTGCTGATCGTCGGCACCGGCCCGGCCGGGCTGACTCTGGCGGCCCAGCTTGCCGCCTTCCCCGACATCCGCACACGGATTGTCGAGCGCAGGCCGGGACCGATGGACAAGGGCCAGGCGGACGGCATTTCCTGCCGCTCGATGGAAATGTTCAACGCGTTCGATTTCGCCGAAAAGATCCTCAAGCAGGGCTACTGGGTCAACGAGACGACCTTCTGGAAGCCGGATCCGAAAACCCCCGACCGGATCGTCCGCAACGGTCGAATCCAGGATGTCGAGGACGGGCTTTCGGAAATGCCGCACATGATCCTCAACCAGGCACGCGTGCACGACATGTATCTCGAAGTGATGCGCAACTCCCCCTCACGGCTGGAACCGGACTATTCCATCCAACTGGCGGGCCTGACAATCGATCCCGCAGGCGGCGACTATCCGGTGACCGCCACGCTCGAAAGGGCGGACCGCGAAGGCGAGACGTTTACTCTCAAGGCGCGCTATGTCGTGGGATGCGACGGCGCGCGCAGCGCGGTGCGCAAGGCCATCGGCCGGGAGCTCAAGGGCGATTCGGCCAACCAGGCCTGGGGCGTCATGGACGTGCTGGCCGTCAGCAGCTTTCCCGATATCCGCTGCAAGACCCTGATTCAGTCGGCCGGCGAAGGCAATATCATCATCATTCCGCGCGAGGGCGGGTATCTGACCCGGTTCTACATCGAGCTCGACAAATTGAAATCCGGCGAGCGGGTGGCGAACCGCAACATCACCATCGACCACCTGATCGGTGCGGCGCAGCGCATCTTCCGGCCCTATTCGCTCGACGTGAAGGATGTGGCCTGGTGGTCGGTCTACGAGATCGGCCAGCGCCTGACCGACAAGTTCGACGACGTTCCCGAAAACGAGGTTTCGACCCGGCTGCCGCATGTCTTCATCTGCGGCGACGCCTGCCACACCCACAGCCCCAAGGCCGGCCAGGGCATGAATGTGTCGATGGGCGATGCGTTCAATCTCGGCTGGAAACTCGCCGCCGTGCTGCAAGGCCGCTCAGCTCCGGACATCCTGCACAGCTACTCCGCCGAGCGCCAGGCCGTCGCCAGGTACTTGATAGACTTTGATCGGGAATGGTCGCGAATCATGAGCGAGCGGCCCGAAACCGGCGATGGCGAGAACGGCCAGGCGCCGAAATTCCAGCGCTATTTCATCCAGCATGGCCGCTATACGGCGGGCATGTCGGTCAAGTACGAGGCCTCGACGCTGACAGGTGAAGCAATATGGCAATCGCTTGCGCCGGGTTTTGAAATCGGGACCCGGTTCCATTCCGCCCCGGTGGTGCGGCTTGCAGACGCCAAGCCTGTGCACCTCGGTCACGTCGTGAAGGCCGACACGCGTTGGCGGCTCTTCGCCTTCTGTCCGGACGAGGATCCGTCCTCTGCCGATTCGGCGATTGCCGGTCTCTGCCGTTTTCTTGCGGAAGACCCACGATCGCCGGTCCGCAGCTTTACCCGGCCCGATGAGGCGATCGATGCCGTCATCGACCTCCGCGCCATCTTCCAGCAGGGTACGCGTGATCTTGCACTTGAAACCCTGCCCGCCTTTCTCAAGCCGCAAAAGGGCAGCCTGGGCCTTGTCGACTATGAGAAAATGTTCTGCCCGGATCTGAAGATCGGGCCGGACATATTTGATGCCCGTGGCATCGACCGGAGACAGGGATGCCTGGTGATCGTGCGCCCTGATCAGTATGTTGCCCAAATTCTACCGCTTGACGCCCATGATGACCTGGCAACTTTCTTCGACGGCTTTCTGCTGGAACGGATCCGCTAAGACGGTTGGGTTTTTGGGGCGTTGGTGCGGGGATCAGCGAATGAGCAGAATCTGGTCTTTGATAGGCCCGCTTATTTGGTTGCTCTCGCCAATGCCTCGCAACGAACGGATTTCGGGCGTCCGCAGGCGAGCATTCGGTTAAGAATGGCGACGCCGATCGCAGCCTCTGTCTGTTGAGCGAGGAATGACCGAGCGCGCAAACGCTGTCCAAAAACGCCCTTGTATCGACCGATCGCGGTTTCAACCAAAGCTCGTTTGCCATAGCCGGTCGACGTCTGCCATTTCAGCCGACCACCTGCCTGCATGGATGCGATGTGGTCGTCTCTCTGACAGCATGCTTGGGCGTCAGGCCGTTCAACCGGCGTTCGAGCGCGGTGGAATGACGACCCTTGCGCCTGCAGTTTGACGCAGACAGCGTCGCAGGTGGGAGTGCCATCATAGGCCCCATCGGCCGTGAACTGGTCGATCTCATCGTCGATCTGTTCAAGCAAAAGCTCCAGCTGCGAGGCATCGCCGGCTTCCTGATCTGTCAGGCTATGGGCAATGATCTCGCCACTGTGGGCGTCAACAGCCAGGTGCGGTTTTCGCCAGCCACGCCGGGACTTGTCCCATGCTTTTCTTCCAGCCATTGACCGGTGCCATGAATCAGGGGGCGGAGTGATCCGCCCCCAATTGGATATGTTCATTTGAACCGTGGCGAGCCATCGTTGCCAGCGCGATCGTAGATGATCTGATCTTCGGACATGAGGCCGACGGAACCGGTCGCGGTATAGTCGATGCCACCCTTTGGGGCCTGGAAGAGCGGCGAACCTTCTTTGTCGACGCGCTTATAAGTGATCAGGTCGTTGGTCGGAACTGCCGGGGGCACAGCAACGGACCCGTCAAACGCCAGTACTTGGTAGACATCCGATGCGCTCGACTGGGCAAAAGCACCACCAGAAGCGGCAAGGATGAGGCTGAGGGAGATGAGGATCTTGTTCATGGTTGCATTCCTTTTGGTTTCGAGGCTGGTCCTGCAAGGACAGCGGTTTCTATGCTCTGCAACCCAGAACTATCCGGTTCCCTGAACGCATGGCTTTAACTCTTGTTAAGGCTTGCTCGATTTTTTTGCGCCGGGGCCGAGAGGAATCCTGGTCCCCTGCGTCGGGCCGTACGAGCATCTAGTCGCGGACGCTGATGTTAATTTCGTTGCTTTCCGGCCGATCAGTGGCGTTGAACGTAAGGGCCTATGTCTTGTCAGGATTCCACAGGCGCAATCGGCCATCCGGAAATGCATGTACTCGCCGACGCGGGTTATCGGCCTTCGCGGCGGCGCCGGTGGTCATGGCCACCGTCATCGGGTGTGTTTCAAAGCTCCGTTGTGCATGAGCTGCCTTGAGCAATAACCGCTCCAACTGTTCAACCGACACCCCGTCTGCTCGCATCATTTTTCCGATCAGCGGGTCTTTCAGGATTTCTGCTATCGTCATTTCATTGCTGGTCATGCGTGCCTCCTGGCTGATTTGCCTTAGATGGCGGCAGCGGCGAGCTTTGCGATGTCAAAACCGCGACAAAACCAAGGCCATTGATGAAGTTTTGTTGCCATATATCGGCATCGACGGCACAGCTTGCCGCAGTTCCCCAGTGAGGCTTTCAATTGCCCAAATCTCTTGCATAATCTCCTGTGACTCCTTGCCTCCGAATCAAGAAGTGGGACGCAACAGCGACGACGCGGCTTGATCACGAGCTTGCCGGTTGCAGACTGGCAGACCAGCGCCTCAGCCGACAATTGCAGCAATTGGTTGAGCGGATGGGCGGTTCGATAGGGTCGAGTATTCCTCCGGCGTGCCAGTCGCGGGCCAACACAAGGGCGGCCTACGTTCCTTATCGAACGGCAGAGTTGGGAAGCGGCGATTCACGCTGGTCATTCCGGTCCGCGCATAGCCCTTTCGTTGCTCACTCTGGCCCATCCTGGTTTCGCAGAATTCGACGGAATCGCCCTATTAGCAGGAGAGCGCTAATGCGATCGAGATGACGGAACCTCTCAAATTGAGGAGGAACCCACTCAACATGGACAGCTTGCCGTGACCTTCAGCGGCCCGACAGCCTCCGCGGTCATCCGTCATCTGAAGGGCAATTCCACGCGAACATGCAGCCCATGTGGCTGGCGATCGAACAGCTGCAGTCGACCGCCGTGAGCCTGCACGATTTCCGCCACGATCGGCAGGCCAAGCCCGAAGCCGTCATTCGGTCCGCTTCGGGCTGAATCGGTCTTGAAGAAGGGCTCCAGCACCCGTTTCTTGTCGGCGTCCGAGATGCCCGGCCCGTCGTCCGTAACGTCAATCGTCACTCCATCGCTTTCTTGATGCAGTTCTACCAAAGCGGAAACACCGAACTTGGTGGCATTGTCACAGAGGTTGGTGATCGCCCGGGTCATGGCGAGCGGCCGGCAATCGACGATGAGACGGTTCGGCCCCTGATATACGATCCTGAAGCCAACATCGGCAAACTCGTTGCACACGGTCTGAACCAGGCTGCCTATATCTGTCCGCTCGACGCTTTCGTGGCGGTGATTGTCGCGCAGGTAATCAAGGCTCTCGCTGAGCAGGCTTTCAAGACGTTCAATATCCGACAACATTGCATCTCGGGAGGCTCCTTCCGGCAAGTCTTCCGCGCGCATCCTAAGTCGGGTCAGCGGTGTTCGCAGATCGTGGCTTATGCCCCGGAGCATACGGGTCCGCGATTCCATCATCACGGATATCCGGTTGCGCATGCTGTTGAGCGCCTTCGCCACGACGACGATCTCCGTGCCGCCACGCTCCTCGAAGATAGGAGCGCCATCGCTGATGTCGGCATTGACAGCGGCATGCGCGATGCGCCGGAGCGGAAGCAGGATCGACCAGACGGCGAAGGATGAGAAGAGGAACACCAGTGTCAGGATCGCAACGACATAGTAGGTTCCCTGGCCAATGAAATCGGTGATCAGCAATATGTCGTTGGTCGCAACGGACGAGACAAGCATTGACGTCTCATCTATTTGCATAGCGACCACGCGTTGGTCGCCGAGAAAGGTACGCCAGCCTCCGAGCGGTACGATCCAGTGATCCGGTGGGAAGAGCCATTCGATGATCCTGTCGGAGAGGCGCTCTTCCGCAGACGCCACGGCGAATTGCGTGCTCAATGACAGCGGCTCAAGCGTCATGTCCCAGCCGGAACGCCGGGCGGCATCTACAACTGTCTCCCTTTCATTCCGTGTGGCCGCCGCCAGAATACTGGCCACGGCTTGGAGCCGGTCGGCAAGTTGCTCGATGTCGGGGTTGTGGTAGTCGTCGCGGAGCCAGCGCTCGACTATTGGAGCCGCAGTCACGACGATCAGGATTGCCAGAACAACGATCGCGACAATCTGAGCGTAGATCGTCTTGGGAATGAACAACCAGCGCAATCTCATAGAGCCTCCATCGGGCTGTCGTAGCACAGGGAAAGCATGCCGGCTTTGCCGGAAATGTTACGTTTCATTGCCATGCTTCAGCCCACCGCCGTCATGGATGGCAGGACGGCGGCAACAAACATTAACATAACCACACACCATGGCTGCTCTCCCCGTGAAAACTGGTGGTGTCAACTTCCCGCCTGTAAGGCTCTATCCTCGAGGTGGGCAACACCAACTGGAGCAAACATGTTTCTCGTCCGACAGAAAAACCAGCGCGTCTCTTACTTCGCGCTTTTAACCGCACTCGGTATTTCGGGAACGACAGCAGGCGCGCTTGCTGCAGACCCGACGGTTACAGCACCACTTCAAGCCCCGGTATTCGACAGCAAGCGTTTTCTGAACAGCTCGGCAACGCGTAACTGGACGCTCATTGTCGGCGGTGGAGCGGTCTATGAGCCGGAATACGAGGGAAGCGATGATCTGACTGTCAACCCCATCCCCTTCGCGATCTTTACCTATGGCGAATGGCTCGAAATCGATCCGACCGGCGCCACTGTAACTCCGCTTCGCTATGGTGACATGTCCTTCTCTGCCAAGGTCGGTTATGAATCCGGTAGGGACGAGGTCGATCATGCCGACTTGCGTGGGCTCGGCGTCATCGACTTCGCCGCCACCCTTGGCGCAAAAGCGACCTATGAATGGGGCCCGGTCGAACTCTATGCCGGGATAGACCAGACGCTTGGAGGAAGCGAGAGCCTAGTGGGCACTTTTGGGGTCGGGTATTCGATACCTGTAACAGAACGGCTCATTTTTGAAGCCAATGCGGAGGCCATTCTTGCCAACGACAAACACATGGACGCCTATTTCAGCGTGAACGCCGCGCAATCCGCGGCATCGGGCCTGCCCCAGTACAAGGCGGAGGCAGGTTTGAAACGTGTCAACTTCTCCGCCACTGCGACCTATCTGCTGAGCGAGCACTGGCTACTCCGCGGGGAGGCGGGTCTCGGACTGCTGACCGGCGACGCCGCCGACAGCCCAATCGTCAAGGAAAAGCTCCAGCCATCCGCGCAACTGTTTGTCGGATATAAATTCTGACGATCCGCGTCCGAGACCTGCATACAACGCCGGGAGCATCGCTCCCGGCCATTTTCGTTCACACTTCCTCTACCGTGGCTGTAAAGGTGTAGCCGCCAAGCCTGACGGTTTGCAGCATCGCCGGCTCGCGGGGGTCGGCTTCGATCTTCTGGCGAAGACGGCTGATATGGACATCGATACTTCGCTCGATCGGTCCGGCAAGTCCGGAATGGGTGAGCGACAACAGTTCCTCGCGGGTGATGATCCTGCCCGGGTTTCGGCAGAAGGCCAGGAGCAGGTCGAATTCGGTGGTTGTCAAGGCAACACGAGCATTGCTCGGATCGTGGAGTTGGCGACGAAGCGGGTCGATCTGCCACCCCTCGAAGCGCAGCTTGCGTTGGCCGCCCGTCGAAACAAGGCCATACGACGCGCGTCTCAAAGAGGCTTCGAACGCGGGCGACGACTTCCCTGGGACTGAAGGGTTTGGTGACGTAATCATCAGCGCCGACTTCGAGACCGACTATCCTGTCGACCTCTTCGCCGAGCGCCGTCAGCAGAATGATCGGGGTGGTCTTCTCGGCGCGAATCTTGCGGCAGAGCGTCAGTCCATCCTCGCCCGGCAGCATGACGTCGAGAATGATCAGATCAAAACCATTGTTGCGCAGAAGCGATTCCATGACATGGCCATCCTCGGCAATTGTCGGCACCATGCCGTTTCCCCGCATCGTCTTGGCCAATAGCTTGCCGATCTCGGGATCATCCTCGACGATCAGTATCTGTGCGTTCACTGCCGATGGCTGCATGTCCGTCCCCTTGAGCACTGTCATTGCAGCATGCACTCCACGCCTGTGCGCAATGTTTCCGTTTATTACATTTTGTTGCGATCGATACCAACAAAAGAGGGGTCGGCGCGCGCTGGTCCGACCCCTCTCGCCTGCGTCGCCTGCAGTCGGCGACGCTCACGATGCCCTAAGCTTGTCCCGCCTGGAGGAACGGTCTGAAGCTCCGAGCAAGGCGATCGCCGAGGTTGGAAACGATGAGATGCAGAGAGGGAATAACGATCAGCGACAACAGTGTGGACACAAGCAGTCCGCCAATGACCGCGATTGCCATCGGAGCCCGGAATTCGCCGCCATCACCCACACCCAAGGCCGAAGGCACCATGCCGCCCGCCATGGCAAGTGTTGTCATGATGATGGGCCTGATCCTCTCGCTGCAGGCTTCGATGATGGCCTCAAGCCGGGGCAGGCCATGAGCTTCGCGCTCAATGGCAAAATCCAGCAGCATGATTGCATTCTTGGTGACGATCCCCATCAGCATCAGGATGCCGATGACAACGGGCAGCGACATCGCGTTGCCGCTGAGCAGCAGGCCTGCCGCCACGCCGCCGATCGAAAGCGGGAGCGATGCGAGGATGGTCCAGGGCGCCAGCAGGCTGCCAAACAACAGGATCAGGACAACCAGCACCAGCACGATCCCGGCCCCCATGGCAACGGCGAAGCTTTCGAAAACACTGCCCTCCGTGTCGGAATCGCCTGTCGCCTGGATGCGCACGCCATCGGGAAGGGTCTTCACGCTTTCGAGCTGCATCAACCGTTCCATGCCCTGTCCCGACGTCATGCCGGCGGCCATGTCAGCGCCGATCTCGACGAGTCGACTGCGATCCGAGCGTTCGATGGCGGAAACTGTCTCATCGAAAGTGACGTCAACGATCACTGCCAGCGGTATCCGTGTTCCGTCGGCGCTGGCGACGGTTAGCTGTTCCAGACTCCCGATATCGTCGCGTGAGGCCCGGTCGATGACGACACGGATGGGGATCTGTCGGGCTCCGTCGAGCAGGCTTGGCAATCGGCTGTCGCTATCGCCGACAGTCGACACCCGGATCAGCTCGGCGATCTCGACCGGGGAGACGCCAAGCATGGTCGCCTTGTCGGACTGAACATTGAAGCGGAGTTCCGGCCGCATCGCGGCATTCTCGGCGGACGGAGCCACGTAAATGGTATCCGTCGCCATTTCGGTTACAATCCTGTTCGCAGCATCCTGCACCTTGGCGCCGTCGGTCCCTAGCACGGCGAATGACATGTCGCGTCCGCCGCGGCTGTTGAGAAACCGCAGCCTGGTATCCGCGATGGAGGCGAGAGTGTTTTCCATGTCGGCTTCGATCTCGAAGGACGACCGCGAGCGTGCCGATTTGTGCGTGAGATCGACCAGCGCCGTGGCATAGCGAACGTCCTGTTGCCCCGACATGCTCGACCCCGCCTGAACAAACACGGCTTCGACCTCCTCGAACCTGAGAATTCGGCGGGACACGTCGTCGGTCACGGCGCGAGTCTCCTCAATCGTTGCGCCCGGCGGAAGCTCGATCGACAAGGTGAGCTGCCCTATGTCCTCCTCCGGCAGAAAGGCCGTTGGAACCGACAACAGCGCCATCATGGCAAGGGCAAAGGATGCAATTGCTGCTCCGACGGTGCCCCATCGCCAACGAAGACTAAACCGCAGCAGGCGTTCATAGGCTGAGATAAAAAGCCCCTTGGGCGCCTCGACCGGAGGGCTGCCGGTCATGAAGTAAGCGGCCAGAATAGGCGTGATCAGCCGCGCCACGAGCAGGGAGAAGAACACGGCAATCGCAACCGTCAGACCAAACTCCCGAAAGTACAGGCCGACGACGCCGCTCATCATTCCGACGGGAGCGAAGACGGCTATGATCGTGGCCGAAATTGCGATCACTGCAAGCCCGATTTCGTCCGAAGCGTCCATCGCGGCTCGGTAGGCTGATTTGCCCATATTGCGGTGACGAACGACATTCTCGATCTCGACGATGGCGTCATCGACGAGAATGCCGGTTACCAGGGTGATGGCAAGGAGGCTGAGAATGTTCAGCGAGAAACCGAGAAGCTCCAGCGCGAAGAAGGTCGGAATGATGGATAGCGGCAGGGCCACCGCCGCAACGACGGTCGCGCGCCAATCTTTGAGAAACAGGAAAACGACAATGATGGAAAGAAACGCGCCTTCCACCAATGTGTGCATCGCCGCACTGTAATTGCCGGCGGTATAGGAGACGTTGTCACTGACGAGGCGGAACCCGACATCATCATGATCGGCGCTGAGGACGGCGATGGCGTCCGCGACCGTGGCCGCGACCGAAACGTCGCTGGCGCCCTGGGACCGGTAGACGGAGAAGCCGACCACGTCATCACCGCCAAGCGTTGCAAAGGAACGCTCTTCTGCCACAGTGTCCTGAACTTGGCCCAAGTCCCCGAGACGGACCGAAGCATCAGGGGAAAGAGCAATGCGCTGATCCACCAGATCGGTGACGGTTCTGGCTGCAGCCATTGTCGTCAGCGCCTGCTCGCGACCGCTGATGTCGCTGCGACCACCTGAAGCATCCATTTGGGTGCGAACGAGGGCATCGTTGACCGCGTTTGCGGACAGGGAAAACGCGTCAAGCCGATCGGTATCGAGTTCGATGCGGATTTCGCGATCGGCGCCGCCGACGCGGTCGATACGCCCGACGCCGGGCAGGCCCTGAAGATGTCTGGAGACCACATCGTCCACAAACCAGGATAGCTCGGCAACGGTCATGTCATGGCTGGCGACCGCATAGGTCACCACCGACTGCCCCTCTTCCTCCACGCGTTCAATGATGGGTTCGTCGATGGTTGCTGGCAGGTCAGATCGAATCTTGGCAAGCGCGTCCCGAACATCCACCATCGCCCTGTCGGGCGTGACCTTGCCCACCTCGAACTCGACCTCGGTCACCGATCGGCCTTGTCCGATTGTCGACTTGAGCTCTTTCAACCCCGGCAAAGAAGCAACCGCGTCCTCCACCAGCCGGGTAACCTCGGTTTCCAATTCAGTCGGCGTCGCCCCGGACTGATCTATGGTGACTTTAACGAGGGGGGTGATGATGGTGGGGAAATACGTCACCGGCAGGCGCGAGAAGCTGTAGAGGCCCACAACCGTCAGGATGACGAACAACAGGATGGAAGGCAGCGGCTTGCGGATTGCCCAGGCTGACAAATTGACGTTCATCGACGAGCTCCTACTCCAGCGTGGGCTGGCACGATGACCTCCGACAGTTCGCGCTGCGCAACACCATCGACTGAAGCAAGGACAGGGGTGACGCGATCACGGTCCCTAAGGAAACCGCCTGCCTTCAGCACGACCATCTCGCCATCGCCGACACCTTCCAGGATTTCGACAAGCTTGCTCCGACGTGCCCCGACTTTGACGTTGCGCGTCGAGACAAGGTCATTTTTGACCACGTAGACGCTGCTGACGCCTCCTGCGCTTTTGACCGCCGTTCCGGGCAGCAAAATACTGGACCGTTCGGCGGTATCGACCTCGCCGCGGGCATAGGCGCCTGGGATCAGCGGCGCATCACCGTCGAGTTCGATCCTGACCGAGCCGCTTCTCGTCTTCGGATCCAGTCGCGCTGCGCTCAACCTCACCGTGCCAAACACCGGCACATCAAGGCCGGGCACGGAAATCCGGGCCGTCATCCCTTCCTTGATCCGAACGAAATTTGCATCTGTTACTTCCGCCACGAACTCGATCGCGCTGTCTCGCGCGATAACGAACAGTGGATCGCCCGACCCGGAGGTAACGGCGCCGATGCGGGCGCGGCGATCAAGAACAACGCCGGCGCTCGGTGCCCGCAGGGTGCACCGCTCCAGCGTCAGCTCGATTTCTCGGCGTTCGCTCGCAATGATCTGCTCATCCGCCTCGGCCAGAGCCAGCGAAGAGCGGGCCAGGGCCAATTCGGCGACTGCGCGATCATGGGCGTTCTGATGCTCTTCCAGGGTCTGATCCGATACGGCCCCCTTGGGTCGCAGGGAGCGGCTTCGCTCGAGCCTTTTCAATGTCTCCCGTTCGCTCACAAGAGCGATGTCGACCTTGCTCCTTTCTGCGGCGATAGCCACTCTGGCGCGCTGCATGCTGACCGTGTTCTTGTCCAGCGCCAGCAGCGTATCGTTGGCATCGAGAAGCGCGAGAGGTTTGCCTGCTTCTATCCGCTGACCAACCTCGACCAGGATTTGAGTGATCTCCCGGCCTTCCAGGGAGGAATGGACCTGAACTTCCTCGCGAGCAGCAAGCGTGCCAACCACGGCGATCTGCTCCGTCACTGGTCCTTCACGAGCGATGACAACCGTCACCGGCATTTGCTCCGCCGCCCCTGCCTGTACCGCGGTTGTACTGACGATAGCTATGCTGGCGAAGGCGAAACCAATGGCTTGCCAAGTGATAAGCCGACCCGGAAACGCTTGTCGATGCATGAAACGACCTATTCGCTGGCCTGCGGAAAGCATGAGCCGCAGACGATCTCGAACACGACCCTACTGAACGGGCCCGCGAGTGGCGTTTCATCGTATTGCTGTTTGTTGCGAGCGCCCACAGCATCGAATGCGCGGCTCGAGGCATTCTGCGTGCGCGACCTTCGCAGGCCTGACCGCCCCCTACTGTCCGACCGGGGAATGCCCCCGTCGACGGTCACGCTCGCCCGGCGTCCGATGAATGTAGCAGGGCAAGATAGTCGCGGAGTAATGCCACCCTTCGTGGCCGGAAACTGCGGCCGCCATCTTCGACAGCTGCAATCCTGTCGCCGCGGAACATTCGGAAATCTTCACGCAGGCAGCACCAGGCAAGTAGCGTCAGGCAACGTTCGGTGTACATCACCGCCAGGGGAAGGACGGTTCGCGTGGTCCGGGAACCGTCCTTGTCGGCATATTCGATCCACAGCGCGCGCTCCTCAGAACAGGCGGCGCGAATCCTGTCCATATCGACATGCGACCTTATGCGGCCATCGGGCCGATAGACCTGCGACACGGCGTGAAACAGGTGTCGCGCCCGGCCTTCAGGCAAGGTCGCGCCAATCTTGGCCAGAACGGATTCCGCCGCGCGCGCCATTGTCTGGTCCCCCATGGCCCTGACTTCGGCCAGCCCCAATGCCAGGGCTTCCACCTCGTCGCGGTTCAGCATCTGAGGTGGCAGCGCCGTATCTTCGACAAGCCTGTAGCCGTAGCCGCGTTCGCCCTCGATCCTTGCGCCGGCGGCCCGCAGGCTGTCGATGTCCCGGTAAAGCGAGCGGAGAGATACGCCGGTTTCCTTGGCCAGCCGTGCCGCCGTGATCGGCGCCCGCATCTGGCGCATGGCCTGCAAAAGGCGAAAGAGGCGGTCGGATCTTGCCATCAGCAAACTGCCAGAAAGTGTCAGTTGGGGTGTTTTATAAACATCTCAGCAACAAATCGAAAGGACAATGAACGTGCTCAACTTCTCTGACTTCAGCTGGATCGGCGTTATCACGGCAAGTATCGCATCCTCCGTGCTTGGAGGGCTCTGGTTCACCGTGCTTTTTGGTCGGGCCTATTCTGCGGCCCTCGGGCAGGCGCATGACCCAGGTGCCAAACCTGCCCCGCTGCTGATCATCGGACCCGCCGTGTGGAGCCTGGTCACCGCGCTCTCCACCGCCGTGCTGATGGCCAGCCTCGGCATGGAAACTGTGTCGGGTGCGCTCGGGCTGGGCCTCTTCATCGGTATCGGCTTTCTCGCCGCAACCACGATCAACACCGGGATCAACCCCAATATCCCCAGGCCGATGCTCTATGGGGCTGTCAGTGGCGCATATCATCTGGCGGCAGGTCTGATCATCGCCCTGGTTCTGTCGTTCTTTCAAGGTTGAGGGATGACCGATCCCCAGGAAACAGCCCAGAGCTTTGCCGATGCGGCGGCTTTGCATGCATGGCTTGCCGCGAACCACGCCTGCGCCGACGAGCTTTGGGTCAGGATCTACAAAAAGACGACGGGTCTTCCATCCGTGGATTGGAACGATTGTGTCAAGGCTTCCCTGACTTGGGGCTGGATCGATGGGCTGAAACGATCGGCTGGCGGCGCATCATGGTTCCAGCGGCTCACGCCACGCCGAGCCCGCTCCAACTGGTCAACCCGAAATGTGGAGATTGCAAAGGAGCTGATAGTTACCGGTGCGATGCAGCCTGCCGGCCTCGCGCAAGTCGTCCAGGCCCGCAAGGATGGGCGCTGGCACGATTGAGATCCGCCAATATTGTGGAGCTCACACACCTGTCGCCATCACGATTCGGGGGGGTGGGGGATTGTATAGAGTGGGCCGCCGCCCCATCCTGGCGGCAGGTCCAGGTCGCTTTGACCCCAAAGCGTCAGGATCCCGGCCTTGTAGGGCTCACTTTGCATCAACACGTCACTGACCCTGCGGAGTGCCAGCATCAAGGCTTGAACCCCATCCTCTCCGAAGATGCGGCCTGCCTCCTCCCGGTCTGGCCATACGATCCGCCAGTGGCAGGCAAACTCTCCCGTCGGCATGGTGACGGGCTGTGAAAACTGCACGCTGACCTTGGCGCCGGGAAGATCGAATATTCGTTCAACAAATGTGTCTGCCAACATGGGCACTTCCTCTGCTCCTTGATGGCGCTTCAGCCGGGGAAGCGCACAAACGCCAAGGCTTTTCGGCTTCCTTTATCGCGAGATTCGCTCACAAGACACATGGAGCTTGGCGTGGCCAATGTCTATGTCGGTGGCGGCGGTTCGGAAGTGATCACCTGCGAAGGTATTCGTCTGATGGCTTCCAGTCCCTCGGTCTCGGTCGGCGCCAAGCAAGTCGAGCAACTGGACGAAACACCGCCCGCGCAAAGATTTCCCTCACGGATTGATCTCCGCCGCCGGGACGAGATTTGCGCCATTGCGCAGGAACTACCCTGTTGGATAGTCAATGGCATTCCCCGCCACCAGCCATGGAAGAGCTGGCGGTTGTCTTTGGCGCAGCAAACAGCTTGGTCTCAGCCTGCACGCCGCGCCATGCGTACATGGTCGACCATCGCCTTCAGCTTGGGAGACAGGTCGCTGCGTTGAGGGAAGTAGAGATAGAACCCCGGGAACGGCGGCAGATAGTCTTCAAGTAGCGATACCAGCTCGCCGCGGGCGACATGAGCTTCGAACGTGTCGGCAGTTGCAAAGGTAATACCGCCCCCGGCAAGTGCCGTGCGCAAAAGGAAGCGAAGGTCGTTCGAGGTGATCTGCGGCTCGACAGCGATGTCGAAGGCCTTGCCGTCTTTCTGGAACTCCCAGCGATATGGCGCAATACGGGGCGCCGGGCGCCATCCGATACAACGGTGGTGCTGAGAGCGGCGGTGCAAAAGTCGGCCACGGTAGCGGCGGAATAGTCCGGCTGCGGGCGGAGTAAAATCCGGCCACCTATTTTCCTTCTGCGACGAGAGCAGGAGGG
>Ga0076930_100105_pt1 | contig 129661 bp, 110 predicted proteins | sample HotLakConsoUCCRE_FD_71149 | JGI IMG/M metagenome (GOLD analysis project Ga0076930, IMG submission 71149) | Hypersaline microbial mat communities from Hot Lake, Washington, USA - Hot Lake Consortium UCC-RE (version 3) (version 3) ...
GGCGCAGCAGGGTGTCAGATGCCAGTACCAGAGCAATGGTGATCACAATCCAGGCTATGACTTCGGCGGTGTCGAGGTTGGCCCGGGCGGTGTTGAGTTCGGCCCCAATGCCGTTGGGGGTGGCTAATACCTCCGACATGATGGCCACCCGCCAGGAGAGCCCCAGCCCGGCCACCCACACAGGCAACAGCCGCGACATCAGATGGGGCCAGTAGAGGCAGCGAAACCGATTGCGCCCCCACAGTTGATACACCTGGGCCACTTCCAACCATTGCGGGTTGAGGGTGGCCATGGCATCCACGGCTCCGGTAAACACCATCGGCCCCACGGTCACCGCAACGGTAAAAATTGAGTTGGTATGGCCCAGACCAAACCACACCATGGCCAGCACCAGCCAGGCGATGGGGGGCGTCCCCAATAGGGCGACGCAAATGGGGGTTAACGCCGCCTGCAGTAGGGGTTGCACCCCGGCCAGCAGCCCCAGCCCACCGCCCACCACCACAGCCAGGCAAAATCCCCCCAGGGCGTGCAGGGTCGTTGCTCCCACCGCAGGCCAGATCTGCCCCTCTCCAAACAATCGGGCCAGGGCCAGGGCGACATCGGCTGGCGGCGGCAGAATCACGTTGGGATAGCGGGGAGCAATCCCCTGCCAGAGCAGCAGCAGAATCACCAGGGAGAGTAGTCCCATCAGCCCTGGGCGCAGGGTCTGCCCCAGGGGTCTGGCGGGAGGGATTGCGGCGGCAGGACGAGTTTTGGAAACAGGACTATTGGGCATCGTGGATGTCCAGAAATAGGGTAACTCTAGCGGTCCCGTTGCAAATGTTGCCATGCCCCCTGCCCCCTTACTAGAACTGAAAGACCGTGCGGAAGCTGGCCACCCAGATGGCATCGTTGGCGCTGTTGTTGTCAGGATTGAGCACCACAAAAAAGCCGGGAATCAGCGAAACGAATTCGTTCACCCGATAGCGGTAGAAGGTCTCCAGGTGCCAGGCCGAGGCTCCATCCACCGGGCCGCTGGTATTGGCGGTCACTTTGGGAGGCTGTCCCACAATCACCCCGCCCAGGTTGCCCCGGCCCCCCAGATTCGGAAGGCCCAGGGTCAGCGCCCAGTTAAACAGGGTGGCAGAATCTCCGGCGGTAACGGCCCCACCGCTGGTTTCGGCATTGGCAAAGCTGAGTCCGGCCCAGCCGGAAAGATTGACCCCCGGCCCCAACCGCAGGCTCGATTGAACCCCCAGGTGGTCGGCTGAGGTGGCCAGATTGCCGAAGGGCGCATTAGCTAGACGACTGCCGGTGCCTGCCGTTACCGCCACCGCTCCGGTGGGGTAGTAAGCCCGAACATAGGTCAGCCCCAGGTTAACCCCCTGGCTGGGCCGTACCTCCAGTTGGGCCAGGGCCGCATAGCCGCCGCCGAACAGCCCAATGTTGGGGTCAGTGGCGAAGTTTTCTCGGGCCAGATAGCCCAGGGCCAGGGACACGCTATTGCCAAAGTCGTACTTGGCCGTTGCCCCCATGCCGGGGGAGCCCTGGTAGAAGATGGAGTTAAACCGCCCGAACCGGGACACCGCCCCAGAAATGCCGCTGGCCAGGGCCGGATTGTAGGTGGCGACCAGATTTGGCGTATACCCCCCGCGTCCGCCGTCAATTTGTATCTGCAGGTTCTCACCAATGGGAAACCGATAGAAAAACTTGCCGATGTCCAGATCGTTCTGATTGGAGCGGTCAAAGGCTAGCCGGGTCATGTTGGTGCCTGTTACCGGCGCATTCAGCATGACGGGATTCAGAGCATCCAGCCGTATCCGCAGCAGATCCTGCCCGGTGAAGCTGGTGTCGAAGTTGAGCCTGGCTCGACTGCCGAACGCCAGGGACTGGGGCAGAGGATTGCCGCTCCCGTTGGCCTGGTCCCCTCCGGCGAGTTGTTCCAGCGACAGGATCATTTCCCCCCGCAATTGGGTGGTCGTGGAGAACGCACTGGCCTGCAGCTCTGCGGTTTGGGCTTCTAAGTCGGTAATTTGAGCGGCCAGCAGTTCCAGCTCAGGGGCAAACTCCTCCTGTAGCCGCCGCAGGGCCTGTAAATCTTCTTCTGTGACTGGATCTGTAGCGGTCAGGGTGGCGATGGCATTCAGGCAAGCGTTGAGGCCCGCCGTAAACTCGAAGCGGGTCAGGGGGCGATCGCCCCGAAACGTGCCATCGGGATAGCCCTCCAGGCAGCCGTACTGTTCTACCAGGTTGCGCAAGGCCTGATAGGCCCAGTCAGTGGGGGCAACGTCAGAAAGCTGCTCGACGGAAGTCTGCGATAGGGTGGGATCTTCCTCCACTAGGGAATCCGGTTGAGGCAAGGGGCTTTCGAGGGCAGAGGCTTCGATATCCTCTCCACCCATGGAGACATCTGCTGCAAGGGTCCCAGGCGCAAACCCGGCCCAGGCCAGGCCCGCCGTCAGCAGCGGCAGGACGAACCTTTCAAGCGGCCCTGAAAGTAATCGGGTTTTAGCTCTGGCCACTGGTACCTCCAGCCCAACAGAGAGCTGGCTTTGGGAGACGTGGAGCCAGGGGATAGTGATATTGAAATTTCACTGGGGTTTGTTTACCTGTGGTGCAATCTGCCCTGATTGGGTCAATCGAAATATAGGCAAAATGTCCAGAAACTTCAAAAGACAGCCTGTCAAATCAATAATTTTGGTTGATTCGCGCGGCAGGGAGCCGAAGCCCTGGAGCAACCCGAGGCCATCCACCTCAGCTATGGGGTGGCGGGGTTGACCATGGCGATTTTTGGGCAAGCATGACATTCCCAGCTGCATGCAAAATAAAACCGGAGCAAGTAGGTTGCTCCGGTTACTTGTTTAGCTGTGTAAGTGGGAGGTGTAAGAAAGCTTGCGTTACATCAAACCGATTTGAGACAGAATACCCTGCCCGGTCAAAAACTCAGTAGCCACGCCGATTACGAAGCCCAGCATGGCCAGGCGACCGTTCCAGGTTTCGGCAAAGTCAACGAAGCCAAACTTGCTTTCTTGGTTTTCCATGATGAATACCCCTAGCTACTAAAAACGTAAATACTGCAATCAATCTTTACGAATCTTAACGTAAGGTCTCCAAATTGCCCAGTCGTACAAACTACATTTTTGAATTAAATCGCTTGTCATGGGGCTCAAGCTTCCATGCTCAGGGGTAGCCATCAAAACGATGGGGCCAAATTGGTCCTCGTTTTAATTTCATAGGAGAATAGCAAACCCAAACCGGTTGCAACATCCGCACGGGGGGCATAAGGCTATGCAAAAGCCCCGGCATTCATTACCGAGGCTTGCTAACCCTTGGGCGCATGGAATTAGTTACGGATAAAACTGGTTTAGCTAATGCTGGTAAACACTGCCGCCCCAAGGCTGCCGGCTACCACGATGCCAGCCAACAGATTGGTGAACAGGCGTCCGGCCTCGGCATTGAAGCCCAAACCCTTGTCTTCCTGACCAGCGGTGAAGAACAGTGACCAGGCCTGATTGGCATTAATTTGCTCGGCACTGTTGAAACCGGGACGGAACACAACCGGACCAAACAGGTCCTTGTTGGAAAAATCGAAATCGCTATTCATCTTGGGTTCCTCTTTATAAAAGTGGGGGTGGGGGGCATTGCGACCGAATTGCAAATTGCTTTACAGGTTGGTCAGCCAGGTCACAATTCCCTGGCCGGTCATCAGTTCAAAGGCAATGGCTGAAACAAAACCAATCATGGCCAGACGACCATTGAGCTTTTCAGCGTACTGGTTGAAGCCGAACTGCTGGGTGTCGTCGACATAGACCCTGGGTTCTACGGCGAAATTGTTCAGGCGACCGCCGTCTTCGGTGGTGTATCCACGGGATGTCATAGGGGTTCTCCATTGCTTCTTGTAAGAGTGTAACACAATGTAAATAAATGTTGCAAATTATTGACGAAAGGTATAAAGCTTTCCTGCAGCTCAGAGGAATTCCTCACGGGCAAACCAGTTGCAACACCAAATACTGCTACGGCTCCCTGCCCCTGCGGGGTGGATGGGGTGATGCTGGCCACGGAGGCCACCCTGGTTGACTGACAAAACTTCTCAACCAAATCCCTGAAAGCCCACCCTCCGGGCAGCAAGCTACACCCCAGCCCTAGCCCTTTGGGAGAGGGAACTGGAAAGATTGATCGGCTCCCCACTCTTCGAGAAGCAAACTACGCCCTCTGGGAGAGGGTTTAGGGGTGAGGGCGTACACCTTTTGTCAGTCAATGAGCATGAATGCTCCAGTAGAACAACTCCTTTTCGTTACAGAAGAAAACCTGAGTGAAAAATTCATGCAGGTCTCTGCAATAAGTCTGAGAGATCTGTACCGTTGATTGGTGATTTTTGAATACTACAAGGTATGAGGCTGAAGTATGCCTATTCCACAAAAACTGGAAAGACAAGAACAATAAACCTTGTCCAAGTTTAGAAGTGGAGTTTTGCCTGAGGAAAAGCCCCAGTTTTCGAGCTGGGCCTGGTATATTTAGGTAACTATTCCTATCGGGGGAGGGTGAATTCAGGTTGCGATTTTAAGGTTAAAAACAAGATGTAAAGACAGGTAAAGTCATGCAAAACGTTCAAGAACGCACCGATATTCGCCAAGAACTGAAGCAACCTTATTTTGACCCTGGAACCAAGTGGCGATGGGGCTTTGTTCCCAGCGCCGAAATTTGGAATGGTCGTCTGGCGATGATCGGCTTTCTTTTTGCCATCTTGATTGAAGTCTTCAGCGGGCAGGGATTCCTTCATTTTTGGGGTATCTTAGGCAGTTAATACTTTTCATCATCTCCTTTCCAGTTACGAGCGGCATTGAAAATGATGCCGCTTTTTTTATGAAATCCCCCCTGGGGGTATAGCCAGTCTTTTCATACATGAAAATCCCGATAAATTATAGATATGCCCCTAAGGGGGATAGAACTTTAATGAGCGATTTGATAATTTGCAGAAAGAGAAATAGCTGAGTTGAGGCGCGCTTTTACTTTTACAATATTTTCAATGTGTAAAATATTTTCAATGTGCTGAATGTTGTCTCAATCACATTCTTCCTTTAGGCCGTCAAACTGCCCTCAGCTCATTTCACCTGCAACCAACATCTTCGCTGATAAATTACTCAGAACTTATGTCTTACGAGCTTCCAGCTTTGCCCTACGATTACACCGCTCTTGAGCCCCATATTTCAAAGAGCACCTTGGAATTTCACCATGACAAGCATCATGCCGCTTACGTGAGTAAGTTCAATGCTGCGGTGGAAGGAACTGACTTAGATAGCAAGCCGATTGAAGATGTTATTCAGGCGATCGCTGGCGATCCCGAAAAAACTGGGGTGTTCAATAATGCCGCTCAAGCCTGGAACCACACCTTCTATTGGAACAGCATGAAGCCCGGTGGCGGCGGCATGCCTACAGGCGACTTAGCCAAGAAAATTGAGGCAGATTTTGGCAGCTTTGAGAAATTTGCAGAAGCCTTCAAAACCGCTGGTGCTACTCAGTTTGGCAGCGGTTGGGCCTGGTTAGTGCTGGATAATGGCACCCTCAAGGTGACGAAAACCCTGAATGCCGATAACCCCCTGACCAGTGGACAGGTGCCCCTGCTGACTATGGATGTCTGGGAACACGCCTATTACCTGGATTACCAGAACAAGCGCCCTGACTACATTGGAGCTTTCTTAAACAATCTGGCAAATTGGGATTTTGCGGCGCAAAACCTGGCAGCGGCCTGAGCAACATAGAGTTTGTCTATTTTTGAAACTCCCTCAGTCAGTCTTACTTTGTTGTTGCATGTAAGTCTGGCTATACGGCTCTGTCTCAGCGAGGCAGAGCTTTTTAAGTATCCTTATCCATATCAATCATGATTCTGAACCCTGATTTTCCACATATCATCTGGTCGTTTACTTACCGGGGATGGCGGTTAGAGATAGACCAGAGTGAAGACGATGGTCAAGTTCTGTATGCCGTTTGGGCAAATCATAGCAAAGGCTGTGCTGTGGCTGTTCCTTGCGCTTTAACCAAAGAAGAAGCCATTAAGCGAGCGAAAAGATATGTTGATGCTCGGATGAAAACGCCTTCTATCAACATTGTGTGAATCTAGCCTCCAGTCACGCAATACGACCGGCACCGTCTCACAGACCAGTGCCAGTTAAGGGCCAGCTAGCTGAGTTTTCTTGGAGGAAATAATCCATGGCACCTGTGCGTTGGCAACCATTCCGAGGAATAGAAGACATCCAGCGAGAAATGAACCGACTGTTCGATAATATGCTGACCCCTGCTAGCCGCCACGACGGAGTGGGATTGGCCTTTACTCCAGCAGCTGAACTGGAAGAAACTGCTGATCACTACCAATCGAAGCTAGAAGTTCCTGGGTGCATCCCAGTTTTGCAAGTCTGCCCTCATCCCCCAACCCCTTCTCCCAAAATGGGAGAAGGGGAGCCGGAGTCAAAGTCCCTCTCCCGCTCTGGGAGAGGGATTTAGGGTGAGGGCTGCAAAACTGGGATGCACTCGAAGTTCCTGGAATGGAACCCGACGATATTAATGTGAATTTTCTTCACTAAAGTCTCGCCAAACTGTGATTCTCCCCATCAAAATTTTCAATCGGTGATGGTTTTTTGTTACCTAGGAGGGTGAGCATGGCAAAAGTCGTAGGCATCGATTTAGGCACCACAAACTCCTGTATTGCGGTGATCGAAGGTGGCCGCCCCGTGGTAATTGCCAATGCCGAAGGCACCCGGACAACGCCTTCGGTGATGGCATATGCCAAAAATGGCGACCGTCTGGTGGGGCAAATTGCCAAGTGTCAGGCGGTAATGAACCCCGAAAACACCTTTTACTCGGTCAAGCGATTCATCGGTCGCAAGTATGACGAAGTGTCCAATGAAATGACTGAAGTCTCCTATCAGGTGCTGCGAGATGGTAACGGCAACGTTAAATTAGACTGCCCGACAGCAAGTAAGCAGTTTGCACCAGAGGAGATTTCAGCTCAGGTGCTGCGCAAGCTAGCGGACGACGCCAGCAAGTACCTGGGAGAACCGGTCAAGCAGGCTGTGATTAAGCGGAATGAGGGCGTCGATCTGCTCGATCGCTGCCGGATTCCCGTCGAGCAGGCCCTGAAGGATGCCAAACTCAGCCCTGGTGACATTGATGAAGTGGTCCTGGTAGGGGGCTCGACCCGTATTCCCGCTGTGCAGGAGCTGGTGCGCCGCATCGCAGGCAAAGACCCCCTGGGCGATAAAGTGCCAGCGGCTGACAAGTCTCGGGTTGAGGGTCTGATTACAGATCTGCGAGAGGCCATCAAGCAGGAAAATGTGGATCGTATGAAATCCCTCTCCGATGAGTTGCAGCAGGCTCAGATGCAGATCGGTAGTACCGTCTATCGCCAGACCCAAGATGGTGCCGCAGCAGGTGCAACCACCGGCTACAGCAGCGGTGGCAAAGGCTGGCGAGATCCCAGCGGGGATCGTACCGACGAACTGGTGCAGCTCAAAATCGTCTCGCCAAAGTCGCTGAGTACCCTTGAACGGGAGTACTGGCAAAAGTTACAGCAGATCAATGCATTCGCTCCACAGCAGAGACTGCAGGAGGTGCAGCTATGAATCCTGGGACAGGAGAGTGATCTGATTTTTGTGTAAGCGCTTTCGGTTCAAAGTTTGAAGCGTTCTGGAAACAGAATAGCAAAATGTGAGGTAGCGGCCTTCCAATTTTTAATGGGTCGGGTCCATCGCGTTGAGATATTGTTCAAGGCCAGATACATCAACTTGAAGACGGACTCTTCGTCAGGGAAGACGGCCTTGGTTTTAATTACCTTGCGCAAGGAGCGGTTGACCGATTCAATCGCACTGGTGGTGTAGATCACCCGTCTGATGTCCATGGGGTAGTCAAAGATGGGAATGATGTTCTCCCAGTCGCGCAACCAGATTTGGCTGATGGCAGGATAGGTCTCATCCCACTTGTCGGCAAAGGCCTCCAGGGCCGTTTCGACGTCCTCAATGGTGGCGGCTTGATAAATGGGTTTGAGGTCAGCCGCGACCGCTTTGCTGTCTTTCCACGGCACATAACGGAGGCAGTTGCGAATCAGATGCACGATGCACAGTTGCACCTGGGTCTGGGGGTAGACGGCCTCAATCGCCTGGGGAAAGCCTTTGAGCCCGTCACAACAAGCAATCAGGATGTCCTTGAGGCCTCGATTCTTTAAGTCTGTGAGCACCTTGAGCCAGAACTTGGCCCCCTCGGCTTCGGCTTCGCCAATCCAGAGCCCCAGCACGTCTTTGGTGCCGTCGCGGTTGATGCCCAACACCCCGTAGACCGCTCGTTTACTGACGCGCCCTGCAACCTTGATGTTGACATAGAGGGCGTCGAGATAAACGATCGGGTAGAGCTCGTCGAGGGGACGATTCTGCCAGGCTTTCACGTCTTCATTGACCGTATCGGTGACCTCACTGATGAGCGACGCCGTCACCTGTGCCCCATACAACTCTTCCAGTTGCAAGGCGATATCACGGGTGCTGAGGCCCCGGGCATAGAGCGTCACAATCTTCTCATCCAGGCCCCTGAGACGGCGTTGATGTTTAGGGACCAATACGGGCTCAAAGGTGCTCTGACAGTCCCGCGAAATCGCCAACTCTAGCGACCCGTGTTCAGACTGCACGGTTTTAGCCGAATACCCATTTCGGTTATTTCGCGCTTTGCCCTCCGTCTCATCGGCAGAGACTGGGACTTCTGCCTTGAGGTGGTGATTGAGTTCTCCTGCCAGGGCGCGCTCCACCAGGCGTTTGGTGGGCTATTTCAGCAATCCAGACTCGCCCAGGATGTCTTCGGGGCTCTGGCAATCGGACAACAGATCGTCGAGTAGGTCATCGACACGATCAGGTTCTTGCTTTCGTCTTGGCATAATGCGGTCTCCTGAGTTATCGGGATTGTAGACCGCTTACACAAAATTTTGGACAGTCTCAGACATATTTCTCTGAACCAATACTGATTCCCTAGGATTTCCCGGATCTCCGAATTTCAAAGGAAACCGGCTTTGGTTTGCGGATTTCAAAGGAAATGGAATTCTCTTTTGTTCTGGAATTCGTCGTTGCTGCTGCAGGAGTTTCTTCGACTGGGGGCGGAGCGGCTTCTGTCGCAGTAGCGGTTGAAGGTTCTGGAGTTGAGGGAAGTTCTCGATTGGGAAACATTTCTGGCAGTAACCCCAAAGCTTGAAACTGACGATAGTTAGATGCGATCGCAAGCCCAATGCCCCCCATCACCACCACCGGCAGCGACAACTCAACCCCGCTAAACCAGTGCAGATGGGCAAACCACTGAATCGCCTCCGCCCCAAAAAACAAAACCAAAAAACTAACCAACCAAAGTTTCATATCCCAGAAAAGTCAGCCACCAAGTTGGTCAAACTCCAACACCTGCTCTACGATAACCAGCTTTCCCAAAAACAAACCAATCCCTTTCCTACCTCCCTCACCCCCCTCACCATCTCACCACCCACCATCTCACCACCTCACCCCCCCCACCACCTCACCCACCTCACCCACCCCATCCCCCCCCTTCCTCCCTAAACTAAAACCACACCCATTGCCCCCACACCCCCTTTCAGTGTTGAATCATTCTGTGCCGTTGCGCCCTTAAACCCATGAGCCTCGTCATCTACAACACTCTGACCCGTAAAAAAGAACCCTTCGAAACCCTGGAACCGGGCAAGGTGAAGATGTACTGCTGCGGCGTCACAGTGTACGACTACTCCCACCTGGGCCACGCCCGTTGCTACATCGTGTGGGATACGGTGCGCCGCTACCTGATGTGGCGGGGGTATGATGTCCACTACGTGCAGAACTTTACAGATATTGACGACAAAATCCTTAACCGGGCCAAGGATGAGGGTTCCTCCATGCAAACCGTGGCAGAAAAGTTCACCGCCGCCTACTTTGAGGACATGGAACGACTCAATGTCATGGAGGCCGACGACTACACCTACGCCACCCAAACCCTGGACGGCATTCAGCGGCTGATTTCTGAATTAGAAGAAAAAGGCTACGCCTACCCCGCTGATGGGGATGTCTATTACTCCGTCCGCAAGTTCAAGGGTTACGGCAAACTCTCGGGCCGCAAGCTGGAAGACATGCAGGCCGGAGCCAGCGGACGGGTATCCAGCGAGACGGCTGTCAAACAAGACCCCTTCGACTTCGCCCTGTGGAAAGCAGCCAAAGAAGGCGAACCCTTTTGGGAATCCCCCTGGGGTCCGGGTCGCCCCGGCTGGCACATTGAATGCTCGGCGATGATCCGCGATCGCTTCGGCCCTACCATTGACATCCACGCCGGGGGCGGCGACCTGGTCTTTCCCCACCACGAAAACGAAATTGCCCAATCCGAGGCGGCAACCGGCGAACCCCTCGCCCGCTACTGGATGCACAACGGCATGGTGAACGTGGGCGGCGAGAAGATGTCCAAATCCCTGGGCAACTTCACCACCATTCGCCAGCTGCTGAATGCGTCCAATGGGCCAGACCCTATGGCGGTGCGGCTGTTCCTGCTGCAGGGCCAGTACCGTAAGCCGGTGGACTTTACCCAGGAATCTATCAATGCCGCCGAAAATAGCTGGCGCAGCCTGAAAACCGGGATGCTGTTCGGCTATGAGTTTGGCGCAGAGCTGGGTTGGACTGACGTGGAAGACGAATCCTTCGGCAATCCGGCAGCCATGCGGATTAATCGGGATACAGAACCCGTTCAGGCGTTTCAGACCGCCATGGATGACGACTTCAATACCGCCGGAGCCCTGGCGGTACTGTTTGAACTGGCCAAGGACCTGCGCCGGGCCGGGAATCTCATCACCCATGCAGGCAAAGCCGATAGGGAGTCCAACGTACTGCGGCAGCAGTGGCAAACCCTGGTGTGCCTGGCGCAAGTCCTGGGTTTAGAAGCTCATCCCGAAGCGCCCAAGACATCCAAAGGTGGACTTACCGATGCCGAAATCGAAGAACTGCTGACCCAGCGGAAAGCGGCACGGGAGATGAAGAACTTTGGGGAAAGCGATCGCATCCGCGATGAACTTCAGGCCCAGGGCATTACCCTGATCGACAAACCCGGAGGCGTCACTGAGTGGCATCGGTAGTGCCCCCCGTCGTTGCCAGGCTGACCCTGGCCCAAAAGCGAGAGCTGAGCGACTATCTGTGCCAGTTCGTCACCGCAGAACGACAGGCCAAAATTGAGCGCATCCTGAGCCAGCGCACCCGCTACCTCACCGTCATGGTGGAAGATTTTCACTTATCACAAAACGCCAGTGCGGTACTGCGCACTTCTGAAGGATTGGGCATTCAGGACATCCATATCGTCGAAAATGAGAACAGCTTCAAGCTCAATCGAGATGTGACTCGCGGTTCCAACAAATGGCTGACCCTGCACCAGTACAACGAAGCAGGCCACAACAGCACCGCCGACTGTTTTGAAGTCCTGCGGCAGCGGGGCTACAAGCTGGTCGCCACCTGTCCTCACGAAGCAGCGTTTGCACCAGAAGATCTGCCTCTGGACAAACCCGTCGCCCTGCTCATGGGTAGTGAACACGAAGGGCTTTCAGACTACGCCCTGGAGTATGCCGACTATGCGGTGAAGATTCCTATGACCGGCTTTCTGGAAAGCTTCAACGTTTCCGTCAGTGCTGCGGTGTGTCTGTACATCCTCACCCGTCGCCTCAAAGAACAGGACATCCCCTGGCAACTGAGCGATGCAGAAAAGACCCATCTCAGGCTGGATTGGCTGACGATGTCGAGTCGGTCCAGCGAGGCGTTAGTTGAGCAGTTTTTAAAGGGTAAGGGATGGATGCAATAGATTCAGGGGGACTGAACTGTGATGCTAAGGGGTTGCTAAAATCCGAGAGTGGATGGCCCTTTCGTTTATCCCGATGTCAGTAAGATTAGACAGTTTAGGGGTATCCATTGCCGTAGACGACATCTATGAAGACATCGTGCTGGAACAATTTGGCATCTAATGGACGACTTGAGCCACGGGAAGGTTCGCTTCGCCAACAGCAATTTCATCTGCCATTAAATCATCCTTAAATCTTGCCTGCTAGCGTGGGTGCGAAATTGTGAGGAGTAGGATTGTGAACAATATTCTGCTGACCGCTTTTCTGATGCTGTTGTTGGGCGACTTTCTGGCCACCTTCGGGTATCACGTTCCAGAGCATGTATTCGGCAAGTTCCACAGCATTGTGCACCACAGCCCCAACCGCAGCTTTGTACGCTACGCCATTCGCACCCGCACTCCTCTAGCTCTGATTGATGGTTTTCTGGGCGCTTTCCCTTACTTAGCCTTAATCCCTCTGCTGTGGCCCTGGTCACCTGCCGGAGTTGTTTTAGGCTTGGCCCTGGCGGAAGCCCACGTCATTTGGCGGCACCAGTTCGGCCCCCATTATCAGACTCCCCACTGGTTAGCCCTGCTATGCACGATTTTCGGCATTACCACCCCAGAGCGGCATTTGAAGCATCATCAGAACGCCAGGATCGCCTTTGGAGATATTTTTGCCTTTTACGGCCCCCCAGCACGGTGGTGGTTGAAGTGGCTGATTGGAGTACGACAGCAGCTAAGAAAAGCTTAATAAACTTAAGTCTCGATTAAGGAAAGCAGCGTCCCGAGAGCTTTTGTCTGATAGTCCGTTAAGAACGGCTAAGCCTCTGAAACGTTTATTCAACGTTGGTAAAGGTTTTTCAGGGAACGACCATAGAGACCGTAGATTCTGTTATTTGTTGAGAACAGTTCTTACTTATCAGGTCGTGATCACCTTCAACGTCAGGGATAAATTTTTTGTCCCCTCCTCAGCCGTGGCTATAGCAGTTCTCAGTTCAATGAGGTACAAACCGGATTAGCTTAGAATCCCCCTGGTTTCTGGATGCTTAAGTTTCAACCTTTACCCCCCTTAATCAGGGGGGCAGGGGAGATTTTTGCGGTGTATTTCATTCGAGTGAGATTCGTTATATGCCAAGTCCAGCTCAAAATCTGGAGTTTTCCCTAAGGAAAAACTCCACTGCTGGACCTGGATAAGGTTTAAAATCCTGAACCATTAGCAATTTCCTGACTTTCGCACTTTGTACACTTTGAAACATCAGGATATTTTCGAATGGAAAGTTGACGATGAAGGATTTTTGATGACAGACATTAGTCTTGAACTTTGATGCCTATTTATACCAAGTCCAGCTCGAAAACTGTAGCTTTCCCTGAGACAAAACTCCACTTCTGGACCTGGGCAAGGTTTAGCGTTTTGGTGATAAAGTGGAACAAGCTACGATGGCAGATAAGTAAAGTCCCAATTAAGGTTGCCTCGGTGCTGAGGATTACTCCTCAAACGACCAGTAGCCCCTCTAACGCTGAATATTCAATTGAAATTGAAGGAGTTTCCCATGCTATCTGAAGCAATGAGTGACCGACTAAATAAGCAAATTAATTTAGAAATGTACTCATCCCATCTCTATTTGCAGATGAGTTCCTGGTGCGCCTATCAATCCCTAGACGGGTGCGAAGAATTCTTACGCATTCATGCTGAAGAAGAAGCCGGACATATGCGCCGACTCGTGAACTACATGCATGAGACGGGAGCTTTCGTCATCTTAGGCAGCATGGAAGCCCCACCGACCCAATTTGATTCCCTGCGCATGGTGTTTGAAAAAATCTTAGAGCATGAGCAATTCATCACTCGCAATATCAATGAGTTAGTTCACTTTGCTAATACCGAACCCGACTACGCCACCCTGCAGTTTTTGCAGTGGTATGTAGCTGAGCAACACCAGGAAGAATTCCTGTTTAAGGGCATTCTCGACAAAATCAAGCTGATTGGCACTGAAGGCCAGGGACTGTTTTTGATAGATCAAGAAATTGGCAAACTAGCGACCTCACCAGCCAAAGAAAGTACTGCTCTCACTGGTACAGAGCAGGCCGTTTAGGGAATACGAGGGTTCACCCAATACGTTGGGATAAGCCCCTCGTTCTCCCTCTTGCTTGCCACCGGATTACAGCAAAGGGCCGAAATCCGTAAGAGCATTTCCGTAAGAGCATCTAGAAAAAGCTAAAAAATTATGAAAGATAAGCCGCAACCTAGGGAACACTAAGCTTAGCGCTAACCTTTTCGTCCAGAACTGTACGGTACCCAGCTTTTCCCGGCAGGTATCATTCCACACTCATGTTCTAAGCATCCCCAGGGCCAGTAGAGAGTTTTCCCCGAGTAAAAACCGTGGGTTTCGAATTGGGCCTGGTGATTAGGCGTTCAGGTTGCGTTAACTGATTTCTCTGTCAAACTCTGAGGTGCGCGCATGGAACAGTGGAGCAATGCCAGTGATACGGAGCTAAGATCTGCGACATTGGGACCGATTGGTGCCGGTCTGGGTTACGCCGTTGGAGATGCCCTTAACACTCAGCAAGAAAAAGTACGGGTTGCCTTCTTCGTCTATCTCTTTGCCTGTCTGGCAAAAATAGCCAAAGCAGATGGAAAAGTCTCGACGGAAGAAACAACCGCTATTGCTACCGTTATGAAAGAAGATTTAAAGTTGGATGATGATGCCAAAAAAATGGCTATATCCATCTTTAACGACGCAATAAATAATAATACTAGCTTTGCAGAATATATTTATTGCTTTGCAGATTTAATTGGCTATGATATCGAAGTAGGTACGTCTTTTCTATACACCCTGCATGGAATTGCCGCTGCAGACGGCCATGTGGGCGATAAAGAACACCAGTTGCTCCTGGAAGCTGAACAGATCCTTGATGTTCCTGTAGGGACAGTAGAAAAAATTTTTAGCCATGAAATTAATGAACGAGAGAAAAATCAAGTAGCTTATTTTATTTATTTCTTTTCTTGCCTGGCAAAAATAGCCAAAGCAGATGGAAGGATATCGGCAAAAGAAACTGCCGCTATCGTAACCATTATGAAAGACGAACTGAAGCTCGATGATAAGGCCAGAAAAATGGCTGCTTCTATCTTTATGGAAGTGAAAGACAATGCTGTTAGCTTTGAAGAGTACATTACCTGCTTTGCAGATTTAATTGGTTTTGATATCGAAGTGGGGACGTCTTTTCTGTATACGCTGTATAAAATCGCAGCCGCAGATGGCAATATCAGCGACCAGGAACGGCAACTACTTTTTCAGGCCGAAAAAATTCTACACATTGCCCCAGGTACGGTGGAAGGGCTGTTGGCGAAGAATATGGCATTGGAAGTGGCCTACCAACTGCTAAGCTGCAATCCCAATATGACCAATGAAGAAATCAGGGAAGCCTACAGAAGTAAATGCGTGAAATTTCACCCTGAGCACATCCTGGATCATGGCTTACCACCAGAGTTCAAGGAATTGGCGAAATCTCAGCTTGCCAAGTTTGATTTGGCCTACGAGAAAATTTGTGAATCCCGTGAGCTTGTTTCAATTTCATGAGTTTTCTTCAGACTCTGTACCCCCCATCCAGCTCAGCCAACCGTTGTGATCGCGCTCTATGGGGGCCAGCACCGTCAGTCCGCCGGGGATGCACTCAATGTCCACCGGCGTAGTGCCAATAATTTCCCCATCTACCACCACCTTACAGGCCGGTTCCGTGGAAATTTTAATGCGGGAAGTACGCAAACATACCAGGTCATCTCGTTTGGTTGGAGCATTGACCAGGGCCGAGGCAAACAAACTGGTGAGGGCGTTAATGCCCTGCAGTCGGGTTTTGCTGGTAGAAATGGTCACATCTAGCAGGCCATCGTCGAACTTGACCTGGCCAAAACCCTGGGCCAGCACTGAGGTCATAGGGGCGGCGTTAGCAATGGTAATGGCGGCGGTAGTCACCTGTCCCTGGGACTTTACCCCAGGATTATGCTCCGTTCCATCAATTTCAATGCTGGCTTCAAAGTCCTCGGCCTCGCTGAGCTGTTGCACCCCCGCCAGAATATAGGCCAGGGCGCCCAGGCGATTTTTCATGTCCCGATTTGCCCGCTCTACGTAATCAGCTTCAAACCCAATTCCGGCCAGCAGTATCATGGGTTCTCCATTACAGCGAGCGACATCTACCACTTTGGTATTTCCTGCCAGAATCGTTTCGCAGGCTCCCTGAATGGTGGTGGGAATACCCAGGGCAACGGAAAATGCGTTCGCTGTGCCCCTGGGAATCACCCCCAGGGGGATGTCGGTTTCCATCACCACTCCAGCTACCATTGATACGGTGCCATCGCCGCCGGACGCAATCACCAGATCAGTACCCGCTTCCAGCACTTCCCGAGCCTGGTCGGCGGGGCTTTTGTCTGCTTCGGTGAAAATAACGTTGAGCTGCACCTGGGGCTCTAGTGTACGGCGAATCAGGGCCAGGTCGTTATTGGGGTTACTCTGGCCCGCAACAGGATTAAAGATCAAATGGGCGACTCTGGCTTTGCCCAGGTGGGTAATGACCGCCTCAGCCGTGGCGATATTGGTGGCCAGGGGGACATTGTGTACTTCGCATACCCGTAGCAGGGCGCGAATATCTGGCTCGTGGGGTTGGGCATAGAGGGGATCAATCAAAAACACCACCGCCGCCACATCTCCCACGGCAACCCTGGCTCCAATTTGGGTATCGCCGCCCAGGGGGCCAGACAACATACATTCCACCTTTAGCCCGGTATTGTCGCGAATGCGCTGCCCGGTGGTACCCGTCGCAATCAGGTGATAGCGAGACAAGGTTCCCTTAAACCGTTCGGCAAAGGTGACCATGTCATCCTTTTTGGTGTCATGGGCAATCAGGGCAATTTGGGTGGGCATGGGGGTTACAGGGTGATGGGCGCAAGCGGTTCAATATCCGAATCATAGCCCCCTAGCTGGTTAGTGCGTAACACCCAAAGGGCAGCTCCATGGCGGAGACTAATTTTAGTAATCGTGTCGCTGGCTTTGCGAGGCAAAATGGTGCGCCAGCTAATCAGACCTCGCCCCAGGGTTTTCAGGGGATAGTCCTGCAGGTTGCTCCCCAAGTTCTCCCGTTCTTCCTCCCAGTCGGCCCGAGCACTGCCAAAAGGCAGCAGCCCCCGCTGGATGTCTTTACGTAGGGCCAGCAACTGGTCAAAGGAACGGGCCTGTGCGGGATGGTCGTGCTCCCAATTTTGAAAGGCGGCTTTATAGTCGGCGATCACCGCCTCTAAACGTCTGGCTCCGGCATACAGGGCCTGGTTCGAGTCCTGGGCGCAGTTATTAGCAGGGCCAACATAGGTCACCCCGGTGCCATCGCCGGTGCGGTAGCGAGCGGTCATAATTTCCAGTTGATTCTGCAAGCCATCCAGGGCCGACTCAAACTCACCGTAGAAATTAAAGGGATCTGTAAAGGCCGGCAGGCGAACCAAAATGTCCGACGTGGGGCGGGTGCCCAAAAAGCCCCACTGGCGGTCTCCCATGTATCGGGTCCAGTCAAAGGTGCCAGCCGTCAGGCCCTGGGCGTTATGGGTGTAAACCTGGTGATAGTGAATCTCAAACTGCAGTTCATCCGCCAGGGGTTCGTGCACCACCCTGGTAGTGCCATAGGCAAAATGGCCAAAGTAGATAGGCCCCCGGGCAGCAGGTTCCTTTTTATTGCCGCCAATGCCGCCATAGAGGTGCACCACTAGGGCCTGGTCTCCCTCCTGCCAGAGTTCTACCGCCCGTTCTAGGGAAGTAGCCTGGGGGTCGATTAGCACTGATTCTGCCGTCCCTTTTTTAGCGGTCAGGTTGCTCCAGGTTTCTTGGCGAATGTACCGATACCCCTGGGAGCTGCTGGTAATCAGCCGGTCGGGCTGAACCTGATGCAGGCAGCGAGGCTTGAGCGCCTTGACAATAAATTCCCCAGCATGGTTCTGCGCCCCGTAGATGTACCAGCCGGTTTCATTTTGAGGGGATTTTTCAATGCCTTGATTCACTGCAGAATAAATGTCGTTGGTATCCGGTACGACATGGGGCAGGCAAACCACATCTTCAGGACCGTCAAACTGTCGGGTATCTCGGTTAAAGTGCACCACCCGGTAGCGTTCGAGCTGGTCATCCACCGGGGCAAGGAACTGCACCAGGGCGTAGAAGCGCCCGGTGATTTGAATCGGGTCGTGGGCAATGTGGAGGGAGAAGGGAGGGGGGAGGGTGGGTGAAGTAGGTGGGGTGGGTGAAGTAGGTGGGGTGGGTGAAGTAGGTGGGGTGGGTGAAGTAGGTGGGGTGAGGGGGTGGATCTGGATGGGGTGGGGGAGTTTGACAATGATGTCGTCTTCGGGGTGGGCTCCGGCGAGGGATTCAAGGGGATCTACTAAACGCCAGTGGTTGAGACGAATAGGCAGGACGGTGCCGTGACGGTAGGAGTAGTCTGCTTCGGCACTGAAGTGGATATCGCGGGTAACAGATTGAATGCGGTGCTGCACTGTCGGCGTTTGCTGCCAGCGCAGGGGTACCCGGTGGCCTATCCACTGGCGATATTTAGCGGGGGTGTGGAGCAGCTCTAGCCAGACGCCGTTGAGGGCAGCCCGTTCATGCTTTTCGGGCAGAATCAGTCGACCAATCCAGTCGGCAACGGGGTGATAGAAGGCTGCATCGACCGTTTGTATTGGGGGATAGTAGTCGGGGCGGTTAAAGGCCGCCACCTGGTAACGGTAATATCGCCCCGGGTTGAGCACCTGGGTTTTCTGATCATCCAACAGTTGACGCAAATCCCCTGTCAAAATTTTCATGACCAGGTCGAGGGTCTGCTCTAGATGGGTGCGACCATCGGGCAGGGTAGCGCAGGGGTCGAAAATGCCCCCCGGTACCTGGTGCCCCACCGGACCTAAAGAAATAAAGCTGATTCTGCCTTTTTGCTTGGCCCGGTTCCAGTAGGAGAGCATGGCAATGGGCCAGCGGCGGGGAAACATGACTGGCCCAACCCGTTCTACCGGGTCTCGACGACCCACCAGGTGGTAAAGCTGCTCAACATCCAGGGCGTTAACATTGCCGCTGATCACCCCGCCCAGGGAGATGACTTCAATCGGACTTTTCAGGGCGCGTTTTAGAAAGGGCAGGGTACCCATAGAAATTTGACCACCGCCGCTGTAGCCGACCAGGGTGAGGGGAATGCCGCCATCGGGGGGATAGCCGAACCGCAGCAGGCTTTCGTAAATTTGTTGGGCAATTCCCTGGTTATAAATGGGGCCGTAGCGCAGGTCAGCCGATACCGCCACAATCATCACATTGCGGAGGTTAATGAACATGCTGAACCAGACTCCGAAAAACTTGGTTTGCAGGTTGTCGGCCCAGCGCCAGAAAAAGGCCAGGGGGCGGTCTTCAGTGAGAGATCGGTTCAGCACCGAGTAGGACATCAACCCTTTGACCAGGCGGATGTCTGCTGGCAGGCGTTGTTCTAATTCGCTCAGAAATCGGGCCACGGAGGGTTGGTACTGGGTGGTAGACTGGCCGATGCCATCGAGATACACCACATACCTGGCGTAGTCAGTCTGAGAGGCGGTCAGGGAAGACTCCTCATCCCTCACTTCAATCGTTTGAATGTCGTCGCCATACCAACCGGCCCACCAGCCCAGGGCTTCCACCGGAGCCAACAGACCGCCTACCACCATGGCAACTGCGCCAATCCAGGTCAGATCGAGGGCCAGCTGTACCCAGGTGCTGGTGGTGTTGTACCAGCCCAGCAAAAAATCTCGCAGCGGGTCAAGGGCGATTGCCGTGACCAGAGCCATCAAGGCTAGACCAGCGTAGAGCAGCACCGGCTTCCACCAGGTTGCCGATCGGGTCTTAACGGGTTCTGGGAAAAATGTAGACAAATCAGTGTGAGCGTCTTCTGGAGGGGCTGAATCATCCGAGACATTAGGAACGCCCGTATCCGGTTGTCGCTGTAGCTGAGCGGTGCGGGCGGTTTGGGCAACGTCGGTACCGGCTACTACGCTACCGCCGGGGGTAAATACAGACTGGAGTTCTGGTCCATTACCCTGGTTAATCAGGGTTTCCAGCTGACGACGATTAACCACCAACCGGACGCCAGCCACTTTATTGGTGAGCCATCGGCCCAAATTTACGATGGGTTGCCCTACGGTTTGCTGCAGTACCAGCAACACCAACCATCCCAGACCCACATGCCAGATTGCTGCTCGGGCTGTCAATTGGGCCAGGGTGGCAAACCCCACCACCACCGCCAGCAGGTTCCACACCGCCAGTACCCGCAAAATAGGAACGCCCAGATAGGGCAGTGCCCCAAAAAAGCTAAAGGTCAGGGGCAGATAGCCAAACGCCAACACGTCAGATACCGTCTGCCAGGGGATCGGGTTCCGCAGCACCAATAGCCCGGTGACCCAAATGCTCAGACTCCAGAAGAGATAGCCCACTACAAACAGCAGGGCCGCCAGCAACAGGCTGATGAAAAACCGCAGGGGCCTGACGCGGTTAGCAAACAGAATGATGCTCTGGGCCACCGCCTGGGATAGCCCGGCCAAAAACACAATCAACACCGTAAGGGTATCGACATCGTTGCTGGAATACTGCCGGATCGCCCTAAATGCGTCAGGATTCAGGGATAGAATTCCTCCCAGTACATCCCAAATAGAGTCAACGGGCATCGGGGTCATGGAACGTGGGCCATTGGAACAGAACCTGTCCTGTCAGGTTAACCCATCTAAACTCTGGCCAAGTCTAAAACCAAAAGTTTGCCCTGGAAAAGCTCCCGGCATCAATTGGGACCTGGTCTATGTAGCGTTTAGGGACTGGGCAGCCTGCTTAAGGGGCCACAGCAAATCGAGAGGAATTTGCAGGTGGTTCAGATCGGCATGATTGTCTTTTTTGCCGTCTAGGGAAGGGCCGTGGTAGTCGCTGCCCCCGGTCATCAACAACCCGTACTGCTGGCAGTAGGTCTCCAGCCGACGCACTTCGCTGGGGCTGTGGTTGGGATGGTAGACTTCCACTCCCATCAGGCCTGCCTCGACTAAACGGGGCAGGACGGTCTCGACGGTGCCGCCCCGAAACAGGTAAGGATGGGCCCACACCGGCACTGCCCTAGCCTGACGTAGCAGCTGAATACCTGCCGCCGCCGAAAATTTTTCATACTGCACATAGGCAGGGCCATTATCCCCCAGCCAGCGCTCAAAGGCTTCCCGGCTAGAGTTAACATGGCCCGCCCGGACCAGCGCCGCGGCAATGTGGGGACGCCCAGGGGCCATATCGCCTGGCAGTTCCGGCAGGTTTACCGGATAGCCCAGTTCGGCCAGTTTTTGAACCATCAGCTTGGCCCGTCGTTGGCGTCCCGCAATACGTTCCTTCAGGGCTGGTTCCAGGGCTTCTCGCCGGGGATAGAAGCCTAAAATATGTAGGGACTTACCCTTCTCGACGGTGCTGAGTTCGACCCCCGGCACTATCTCTAAAGCTGATCCCGCCGCCTGAAGGGCCTGGTCCCAGCCGGCCAGGGTGTCGTGGTCGGTAATGGCCAGGGCTTTGACTCCGGCTTTAATGGCAGCATCAACCAGGTCGCCAGGGGTAAGGGTGCCATCAGAAAAGGTGGTGTGACTGTGCAGTTCAAGCATGAATTCAGGGCAAGTATTCCTTTGCTATTGTGCCTTAAAGGTTTGGCAGGGGTAGACCCTTGGGGCTAAAGTTGAAACAGGATTTTCCTGCTGGCAGTGCTGAACATATTTCTCTATGGCAGATAAAACGATGGACTTAGATAAAGCCTATCTGGCGGATATTGAAGTTGCAGACTTAAACGAAGCTTCCTATGTGGAAACTATTGAGGCGGTCATTTCCAGCCTTGACCAGGGAGATGGGGCCATGGTAAGCCGTAGCGAGGAGGGGGTTCTGTGGACCTTTAAATATGGCAGTGTCAATGTTTATGTGCAGCTTACCGGCGAGACTGCCGCCGATACGTTGACGGTGTGGTCTCCGGTGTTGACCCTGCCGGCAAAAAATGAGCCAGCCCTCATGCGCCATTTGCTGCAAATGAACTGTGGTGAAACCCTTGAGGCTCGGTTCGGCATTTCTGGCGACCAGGTGCTGGTCATTTCGAGCCGCATCCTGCAGGATATTTCCCCGGCAGAAATTTCTCGTCTAATGACCATTGTGGCCACCATTGCCGATGATTCTTACGAACCCCTGGCCGAAGAATTTGGCCAGTAGGTCGTAGGGGGTAGGCCGTAGGTCATGGGTGGTAGGTCGCAGGAACCCGTTTTATTCGTAAACCGAACGCTTCTGCTGAGGGCTTACCACTCACCACTCATTCCCCACCACCGACGACCTGATATTCACCACTACATCGGCATCAGGCTTTAACTTCGTCCCCTGCCGCCCGCGCAATGGAGGCTAACTGCAACCCTGGCGGGTACTGGCCATCTTCTTTAATGCGCTGAATAATTGCCGGCGAGATCCGCAGCCCCAGGCGGTCGGCAATGGCCCGCACGATTTCTCCCCGGTCTATAATCCCGGCCACGGCATCCGCCGGACTGAGCACGGTAATGCGAGGCACCTGTAGAGCTTCCAGCCGATCGATGGCCTCGGTTAAGGGAGTCTGCTCCCGCAGGGAAGGAATGGAGAGCAAAGGCTTGGCGATATGGTTCAAGGTCAGGATTTCCCACTGGCTGCGCTCAATGGTGCGAATGTCTTCGACGCTTACCAACCCCCGGTAGCGGCCTTCAGAGGCGGCGAAGTAAACGGGAGAACGGTTTTCTTCCAGCAGATAGTTATCGGCGAACTGGCGAATGGTCATATCTGCGTCCACCACCCGAAAGTCCCTGGCCATGGCGTCACTGACCTTCAGGGACAGCATGGCCTCCTGCAGGTTACTCATTTGCCCGTAGGCGGCGGCATTGCGCAGCGCAAACCAGCCAATCAGCGCAATCCAGAGGCCTGAGAAGTTCTGGTAAGCAAAGGCCATCACCAGACCGAGGGTAATCGCAATCCAGCCCAGAATTTGCCCCGACCGCGCCGCCCAGCGAATGCCCTGAATGCGGCTATTGGTAAGTTTCCACACGGCGGCTTTGAGCACCTGACCCCCGTCGAGAGGCAACCCCGGAATCAGATTAAACAACGTTAGCACCAGGTTGATTTGAGCCACGTTGCCGGTAATCACTTGGGCTGGGGTCGGTAGCCCTTCCCACTGGGAAACTCCGGTCAGCAAAACGAATAGCAGAAAGCTGACCAGGGGACCGGCAATCGCCACCTTAAAGGCATCCCCAGGGGTTTTCGATTCTTTATCAATGGAAGCAATGCCACCAAACAAAAACAGCGTGATGGAGTTGACATCAATGCCCTGCAGCTTAGCGGCCATGCTGTGGCCCAATTCGTGCAGCAGTACCGACCCAAATAACAGCAGGGCCAGGGCCAACCCCATACCCCAGGCCAGAATACCCCAGGCCTGCTGCCAGCCGGGATCTAACCCGTAAGACACCGTCACCAGGAACAGGATGATGAACCAAGAACTGTCAATGAACAGAGGGATGCCGAGAATAGCACCAATGCGCCAGCCGGATTGCATAGCCCAAGCCCTTTGTTAACGCTTATAAGTCAATTACCAGCGGTTGGCCGGCATCTACCATTCTACTGAACTGTTTTTCGGTCATAAGGGAGAATATCCGCACCCGTCGGGGAAAGGGGGCAACTCCGTAGGTCAAATAGTAAACAGGGCATAGGGTCTGCTTGTGACTCTATGCCCGGATGCCCGACTGAAATCAGCGGAAAAACCTGGTTACAGTAGCCCGGCGTTGCCCAGGCCCAGAATCATGCCGGCGCCAAGAATATGGCCAAAGCTACCGATGGCGAGCAGTTCCGGCAGGCCAAAGCCCTCAAACAGCATGGGCAAGTTTACCGGCAATCGGGGGCCTACCCCAGGTTTGCGAATGGCATACTTGCCAATGGCCAGCACAAACAGGTTGCAGGTAATCATGATCAGGGCCACTTTGTAGGACCATTCCGGGGTTGGTGGCACCGTTTGGGCGAGAAGGAACATGGAATTCAACAAGGTTAAGATTCTCCCATAAACATAACCGAGACCTGCCAAGCCCAAAGCCAGAACCATCGACAGCCAGGCCATTGCTTGCCAGCTTGGTGAACCCGAGTCATTCTGGATTATAGAAAGCCGTAGAATCTAACTTACGGAAAATTCAACAGAGTTAACATGCGGGTAAAGATTTGTGGCATTTCCAGCCTTGACCAGGCCATCGCCATTGCCGAGCTTGGCGCAACGGACCTGGGATTTATTTGCGTGTCACGGTCACCGCGATACATAGCAGTCAACCCCCTGAAGACCATTACCTGCGGCCTGGAGCATCGGGGGATTGAGGTGGGCACCGTTGGAGTTTTCGTGGATGCCCCAATGGATGTGATCATCAGCATCGTCCACCAGACCCGTCTGAAAACCATCCAACTCCACGGTCAAGAGTCTTTGGAAACCTGCCAGCAGCTGCGTTACCTGCTGCCCGACACAGAAGTTATCAAAGCAATTCGGGTGCGAGGCCCTGAGGATCTGGATCGGGCCTACAGCTACGCCACCGCCGTCCATGGCCTGCTGCTCGATGCTTACCATCCCCATCTGCATGGGGGTACGGGGCAATCCCTGAACTGGAACACCCTGGGGAATTTTCGTCCCGGTTGTCCCTGGCTGCTGGCAGGCGGGTTGAACCCTGACAACATCCAAACCGCCCTTGCTCAAACTGCGCCCGATGGCATTGACCTATCTAGCGGGGTTGAGCAAAGTCCCGGCGTCAAAGACCTGACTTTGGTCAAAGCCCTGTTTGAGCAGCTGGCATTTCTGCCGTCAAAATCAGGTCTTTTGACAAGCGGCCAATAAAAACGCGGGGTTGATGAACAACCGCCGCGAAGAATTAAAATGAACTGTCAGAAACAATCAGGCCGCCATTGTCGTGATCGCTTCAATGGGGAAGCCGGCTGCCTTCCATGCCGCGACGCCTCCCCGCAGGATAGAAATGTTGGAAAAACCAGCCGCTTTCAACTGCTCGGCTACGGCCATAGCTTCGTCGTCGGTGTTGCCGTAAACGTAAATATCCCGGTCAATTTCAAAGTATTTAGAAGCTTCGCTCAAAAGCTGGGTAGCCGGAATGGAAATTGCCCCGGTAATGTGATTTTGGTTGAACTCGCTGCGATCGCGAATATCAACAATACTGAGAGCAGGTTCACCCCAGTCTAAACGCTCCTTCAGGTCGTAAACCCGAGATTCGGCCTTCATGGGGGAAGGCTTGGGAAGCAGACCAAATAAACGATTCATGGGCGAGGAGGATCCTTTAGAAGAAGACGACATCTATTTGAAAGGTAACAAAGTCTAAACTATTGTGCAAACTTTTGTTGAGAAAGCTGGACAATGCTATGGCTTTGCCGAATTTATGGATTGAAAAATATCAATTGATCCAGAAAAGTTTGAATATGAGACCCCAGAACTTCTAAGCAATGAGGCTCCCCGTTCGGGTTGAGGAGAGTCGTTGACGCAGTAACTCTCTCGCAAAACCACCCATTACTTAGGCTGCAGCTCAGGGCTATGGGTTTCAACCAGCTCACCCCGAACGCATATCATCGCTTCCTCCAGGGCTAACCCAGGGGCTGAGTCAATCGCTCAGATCGATCAACAGGTGAACTAATCGACAGGTGAACTAATTTGGTCCAGGGCTAGCCCGATACAACCCCCCAGGGCAATTGCTCGGGAGCAAACCTCTGATCGCTTTGGTCAACCTAATGCCCCAAATGCTAAAAGAGTGAACAGAGGTCAGCATCTATCGGAGGAAATAACTATCGCCCCATCGACCGGCGAATTCAGCAGCAGTGAGGGTGTCTCCCATCCATCCATTCAACCTCTTCCCACAGAGGTGGTCTATCACATTGCCGCCGGGGAAGTTATCGACTCCCTGGCGGCAGCAGTGCGGGAACTGATCGAAAATGCTCTGGATGCCCAAGCTTCTCACGTTGCTCTATCGCTATGGCCAGACCAGGGGCAGATCCGGGTTGCGGATAATGGTAGCGGCATGACCTTAGGGGATCTAGGGCAGGCGGCGACTCCCCACAGCACCAGTAAAATCAGGGCTCAGCAAGACCTGAATGAGATTCATAGCCTGGGGTTTCGGGGCGAGGCTCTGCACAGCCTGGCTCGGTTGGGACGGCTGGAAATTTGCAGTCGCCCCCAAACGGCCCAACAGGGCTGGCGGGCGGCCTATTCCACCCAGGGGCAGATGATGGAATGCTTACCCAGCGCCATGGCGCCGGGGACTATTGTGACGGTGCGAAACCTGTTTGGCCAATGGTCCACCCGTCTTCATCGTCTGCCTTCTCGTTCTCGACAGCTGAAGCAGGTGCAACAGGTGGTTTACCACAGCGCCCTCTGTCATCCCCAGGTCACCTGGACCCTGGAACTCAACGATAAAGCCTGGTTTGCCATTAGCCCCGGTGCGACCCCCCGGCAGTTGCTGCCCCAGATCGTAAAGTCTCTCGCCGAGAGCGATCTGCGAGAAGGTACCATCGAGGCTGCCGCAGACAGCACCCTTTACACCTGTATTGGCCTACCCGACCGCTGCCACCGCCCCCGGCTAGACTGGGTCAAAATTGCGGTGAATGGTCGCCTGGTGGGCATACCTGAGCTAGAGCAGCGGATTGTGCAGGCCTTTCGCTACACCCTGCCGCGCCACCGCTATCCTCTGGGGTTTCTGCACCTCCGGGTTCCCCCTCACCACATCGACTGGAACCGTAGCGTCGACAAGGGGTCCATTTATCTGGAAGGGGTGGAGCAATGGGGAGATCGCATTGAGTCGGCCATTACGGATTTACTGCGCCGTAATGTTCAAGATAGGAGCGATCTCAGCCATCAATCGCGGGTTACCCAGCTACTTAAAGCAGCAGAGCAGGGAGGGGAGTACCGACCCCGAGTTGACTTGTCGGACCCTTTACCCCGCCCCAATGCCCTGAAAGCCCTTGCTCAAGTTCATAACCGCTACATTCTGGCCGAGCAGGCCGATGGCGTCTGCCTGATTGAACAGCACATCGCCCATGAACGGGTGCTGTATGAACGCTTAAAAGCTCGGTGGCAGATCGTCAATCTGGATAGCCCGGTGATCCTTGAGCAGTTGTCTAAACGGCAGATTGAACAGCTCCAGCGGTTGGGTCTCGGGGTAGATCCTTTCGGCAACCATCTCTGGGCGGTGCGTCAGGCTCCAGTTACCCTGGCCCAACGGGATGATCTACCCGATGCCCTGCTGGAGCTAAGCCTGGGTGGCGATCTGGAGACGGCTCAGGTGGCCATTGCCTGCCGTACCGCCATCCGCAACGGTACCCCTCTGGATCTGGAGACCATGCAGACCTTGCTGAACGACTGGCAGCAAACCCGCAACCCCCGCACCTGCCCCCACGGACGCCCTATCTGTCTCACCCTGGAAGAGTCCAGCCTGGCTCGCTTTTTCCGTCGCCATTGGGTCCTTGGCAAAAGCCACGGAGCATAGGGTGGCTAGAGAAATTACTGAAAAGCCAGGATCATAGGTTTTCCGGATGACACCTGACTTTGCCAAATCTAGTATTAAGACAGCGTAAAGCTCGACCCCGTTTACATGAAGCCAAAAGATAAGCACAGGTACGGGAGGGAGGAAATCGTCCGGGGTGATTTTCTTCAAAATCACCCAAAAGTACCTTTTTGGTGATTTTTGATGATTCAGGTGCTCCGACCTCAAATCCCGTCGGGTACTTTTAGCCGGCTTGACTCTCAGCCCTGTGCTTCATCCCCAATGTCTCAGGATGCCATCGGGATAAAAGAAGGTGGGATAGCTGAATCAATCGTCCAAGGCAGGCAAAATGCCTGCCCCACAAGAGTTGGATATGATTCAATTCTCATGCCTATACGGTGAGAATATCTTTCTCCTTGGCTTCCAGGGCGCTGTCAACTTTCGCGATATAGCTATCGGTTAACTTCTGGATTTCGGCCTGCAAATCGTGAGACTCATCTTCAGAAATCTCGCTGGTTTTTTCAAGTTTTTTGACCGAGTCGATCCCTTTTCGGCGGTCGTTTCGAATTGAAACCCGTCCTTCTTCAGCTACTTTTTGAGCTGTTTTGACGAATTCCTGACGGCGTTCGCTGGTTAGGGGAGGAATGTTAAGACGAATAACCTTTCCATCGTTGTTGGGAGTAAGGCCCACATCGGACATCGAAATAGCACGTTCAATATTTTGCAGACTGCTGGCATCAAAGGGCTGAATCATCAGAGTGCTGGAATCGGGAGTATTAATACTGGCCAGCGACCTGAGAGGAGTCGGTGCCCCGTAGTAATCTACCTCGATACGATCCAGGAGAGAGGCATTTGCCCGACCCGTGCGAATGGTGTTGAAGTTGCGCTGGGTGGCTTCTACCGCCTTCTGCATCTGTTCTTCAGTTTCGAGCAAAATATCGTCAGGTGACATCACAAGACTCTCCTACAATCGTGCCAATTGACTCGCCCATCAATGCCCGCTTAATATTTCCCGGCTCTGACAGGTCAAATACCATGATAGGGATTTTGTTGTCTTTGCACAGGGCAATAGCGGTGCTGTCCATCACTTTCAGGTCGTGCTGCAGCACATAGCCATAGGTTAGGGTGCGGAAACGTTTGGCGTCTGGGTTAATTTTAGGGTCTGAATCGTAGACTCCGTCAACTTTAGTTGCTTTGAACACCACTTCGGCGTTAATTTCGGCCCCCCGCAGGGCGGCGGTGGTATCGGTGGTGAAGAAGGGGTTACCCGACCCGGCCCCAAAAATAACCACCCGATTTTTCTCCAGGTGGCGAATGGCGCGGCGGCGAATGTAGGGTTCAGCCACCTCCTGCATGGCAATGGCGGTCTGTACCCGTGTGGGCACTCCCATGCGCTCCAGGGCATCTTGCAGGGTCATGGCATTCATAACAGTAGCAATCATGCCGATGTAGTCGGCGGTAGCCCGGTCCATGCCAGAAGCCGCTCCTTTAATCCCCCGGAAGATATTGCCGGCCCCAACCACAATGGCCACTTCAATGCCTGCCTGCACTACTGAGGCAACTTCATTGGCAATGGCCTCAACTACATTAGCGTCAATGCCATAGGAAAGTTCTCCCATGAGGGCTTCTCCGCTAAGCTTTAGTAATACTCGTTTATATTTCGGCTCCATAGAAGTTTCGTCTTAAAAAGTATTGGAAGTTCCACACCACTATACCGACTTCACTCCGATGATGCCCCTCGCATTTACGCAAATTGGATTAGTTGCCGCCTGGCTAGGGTTGGTAGGGGGAGTGGCCGAAGGATTGCGGCGAACTACGGGCGTAGACACCGAAATAACCCGAAAAATTGTACATATTGGTGCTGGCCAGGTGATTTTACTGGCCTGGTGGTTACATACCCCCACCTGGATGGGCCTGACCGCTTCGGTGGTCTTTAGCGGTGTGGCTTTATTTTCCTATCGCTATCCCATCTTGCCCGGCATTAATGGCGTTGGGCGCAACAGCCTGGGTACCTTCTTTTACGCCATTAGCATTGGTGTGCTCACAGCCTGTTTTTGGCCCATGGGGCAGCCGGCATACGCGGTCCTGGGCATTTTAGTTATGACCTGGGGCGATGGGTTAGCGGCCCTGGTGGGGCAAAATTTTGGCCGTCATCCCTACGTTATCTTTGGCAATAAGAAGAGCATTGAGGGTAGCTTAACCATGGCCCTGGCTAGTTTTGTGGTGAGTGTACTGGTCCTGGGAGCCATTGCTGGTATAACCTGGCCGGTGCTGGGCATTGCCGCTGGAGTTGCGATCGCGGCTACCCTCCTCGAAACCCTGTCTTTCTACGGCCTCGACAACCTGACCGTCCCCCTGGGCAGCGCCTTCATTGCCTACGGGTTGATGCAGCCTTTGATTGGCTAAACCTGGCGGGTATAGCCATCATCCCAGCCTGAAGGCTGGATGATGCACCCCTGCCGACGTCCAGGGGTATTCCGCAGGGGGAAAGGGGCCTTTCTCTCCTACAAAACGGGGGATGACAATAGGATTCGGTATTATGCTACCGATGTCAGGGAATTGGAGACCGTCTCTGCTGCGGGCTGCGACGGTTGCTTCGCCCTGGACCATTCTTCATTGGTAAAGTTTTCGTGGTAAGACCGCTCCACATTTACATTCCAGAGGTTGTGCTGTTCCCCCAGGATATTTTTGGCCGCTAACAGGGCCGTCAGCATAGAGTGGTCCTGGTTGTTGTAGCGGTGCATGCCGTTGCGCCCTACCGTCTGCAAGTTCTCGAAACTCTCGACATAGTCCTGCAGAACCTGCAAATGCTGACGGTATTCGCCATCGTAAACGGGATAGGCTTTGTACTGGCGAATTACACAACCATCAATGACATCACCGGGCTGCACTCCTAGATGTAGTCGCAAAATTTCTTCTGAGGCCAGCTCAATTAACTGCGCGTTGGACATTTCCCAGAGGTCGTCCCCTTCGCTGCAGAAATATTCCATTCCCAGGCAGGTTTTGCTGGAGTCGGGTACCATTTCAGTACTCCAGTTTTTAAAGTTCTGAATGCGTCCCACTCGAAACTCAGGGCTATGGATATAAAGCCAGTTGTCGGGGAACAAATGGTCGCGATCAATGATGAGGGACACAATTAAAAAATCACGATATTTTAGCCCCCGCGCCGCCGCCATGACCGCCGGTGGCGGCGGCGGATCGAGGCGGTGCATCAGCAGTGACACCGGCATGGAGTTGATGAAGTGATCTGCCGTTAGGGCAAAGGTGTCTTCACCCTTTTTAGCCACAATTTTAGTGATTCGTGTCCCCTCTCGCTCTACCCGAATTACTTCCGTATTCAGCTGCACCGGGCACCCCTTTGCTTCCAGCAGATCCTGACAGCGCTCCCACATCATGCCGGGACCTAGGCGGGGGTAATCAAAAGTTTTGATCAAACTTTTAGAATTTTTGCTACCAAACAGAGCATTTAATACGGCTTCTTTTAAGGATAAATTTTTAATTCGCTGAGCCGCCCAGTCTGCCCGAATTTGGTTACAGGGAATGCCCCAAACTTTTTCGGTATAGGTCTTAAAAAATGTCTGGTAGAGACACCAGCCAAAGCAATCAGTCACCCAGTCTTCAAAGGTTTCGGGCTTGGGCCGCAGCCGCAAAATTTTTTGGACCTTTGCTTTCAGGTAGCTGACTAAAATAGCGGTGCTGCGCAACGGACCAAGATTTTTCAGGGTTTTGCCCAGGGCCAGGGGATAGTCATAGAACTTATCGTCGTAATAAATTCTAGAGAGACGGGGAGTTTGAATCAAATCATCCTGTAGAATTTCTTGCCAGATTGCCTGAACTTCGCCAACTTTTGTAAAAAAACGATGCCCACCAATGTCAAAGCGATAACCCTTGTAGGTTTCAGTGCGGGAAATGCCACCAACTTTGTCAGCTTTTTCCAGCACAATAGACTGAACGTCGTGCTTCATCAGTTCGTAGCCTGCGGTTAAACCGGCAGGCCCACCTCCAATGATGACAACAGGATAAATTTGCATTATAAAAACTCCAGATAACCAGGTTGCTGAGTCTTTTAAACAACAAAATTACTTACGGTACGAAGAGACAGAATTGCTCGGGAAAGTTGCTGTCGTCCTGCAAACCCCTGCAGGTATTGGGGGTACCGGTAAGTGCCAGCGTCCTAGGTAGTAGCGCACCAGACCATACATAAAAGATGCCCCGCTGTAGAAGAAATAAAGCCAGTGCCAGGGAATGACGCGCAACGTAAATCCTGGCCCTTTGAGTCGGATAAAAAACCGATAAACAGGCCAGTTAAGGCCCAATAACCCCAACCCCAACCCCAGGGTCATGGCCCACGCCATGGGCATAGATAGGCCAGTAATGACATTAGCACTCAGGCTGAGGATAAAAAGAAATATCAGGACAACACTTAAACGGTTGGTATAGCTGAGGTTTAAGTCTGCCTTAAACTGACCGTCGCTTAATAGCAACTCTGTCCAGGGTAGAGCGCGATAGAAAATTTCTGCCCGCAGTAAGGAACCCGCTTCCCAGCGTTTCAGGTGCTTGACTTGAACGGCTTTGTCTAGGGCGATGCGGTGGCCTGCCCGCTTCAGACGGTAACCCAGCTCAATGTCTTCAATACAGGGTTTTGTGTAGGTTGAATCAAATCCTCCAACGGCGAGGAAGACTGAACGCCGAATTGCCCCACAGGCTCCCCAAAACGTGGAGGCATCCTCGGCAGCATGTTGATGGGTGTAGTGATGAAACAAATTTTTGTACTGGGAGAGAAAGTTGTCTGCCCCTGGGGCATCGTCATAGGAGCCGATTAGGGCATCCAGTTCTGGAGACTGCTGAAACCGTTGTTCGACTCGATGAAGGGTATCGGGATGGAGCGTGACATCGGCATCTACAAAAAAAAGAATATCTCCCTGGGCGGCGTTAGCACCGATGTTGCGGGCCTGGGCTGGCCCCCCAGAACTGGGCAGGCGAATTACCTTAGCTCCAAAGGCTGCCGCTACTTGGGATGAGCCATCGGTATCGCCATCGGCCACAACGATGATTTCATCTGGTCTGCGTAAGCTGGTTTTAAGACTAGTCAAGCACGCTCTAAAGCTATCGCCACCGTTGTAAACCGGAATAACGATGGAAATTCGCGCTTCTGGCTTTGAGGTCGCAGCACAGGATTGCATCATGAAAAGGTTGGTTTAGCTTGATCTAACACTTGATCTAAATCTAACACTGCGTATGGAGATGACTTCTAAGCGGGAGGACAACAATCGCCCTTTCGGTTAGGACATGGGGCTAAGCATAGCCGATAGCCGATTGCAGGCCAAGCTACGGCTCTCAGGTTAGGGGGTGGCCCATCAACCTTGTCATCAACAACCTGGCCGAAATGATGAACATTGGAGATAACTTTTAGGGGGTAATAAATGTAGATTTGGTTAAGCTTTTCAAGCTGATTCTATCGATTCGTGGGAAGCAACCCGGTAAATTACCTTCTATTTCATCAGAACTTCATGAGTTTAAGCGGTGATTTCCCTGACAAACCAGACCTGTTCAAGGGTGATCGGTGATCTAAAGGCTACGGGTGTGCCGTAATCTCGTAGGTAAGGAGCATGGGGCCCGTCTGCGGCCTGGAGCTAAGGTTGAGGGAGGATGGAGGCCAAGCCAGCGGTGAAGCGTCTGCCACATCCCGACCTGATGGCAATCTAAAAAATACCGGCCTCAAGGAGCTGGGCCTGCCTTAGCTTAGCCTGTAGTTGAGCGGCTCCCTCTGGGGAATGTACTACCGGAACGGTCTCCAGCAGGGTATCGAAGAACAGGGTTGGCCACTGGTCGAGGACCGGGCATTCCCGAGGGCCTCGCTTTAAGACCACCCGCTGAATGGTGGGATACCAGACAAATTCTGCCTCTGGCCCCAGGGCAATGGCCTGAATTTCGGGCTGGGCGGGGCAGGCGTTGGAATCCGCCACTTCAAAAGACGGGGTTCGATAGGGGGGAATATCCACCGGCTGAAAGCTGACCCGGTGGTCATGGGCCTGGATTCCCAACCGGGTGGCCTCCAGCTTGATCCCTTCCGGGCCGACGGCAAACAGCAAATCGCGACGAAACTCAGCACTGGGAAACCCCACCCCTGCCAGGTCGGGGGGCAGGGCACTGCGCTCCACCCCGGCAGCCAGTAAGGAACCGGTCAGCAGAATGCGCTGAAACCCCGGCACATCCCACTGGTCGATCATGCCACCCTGCCAGGCAGTCTGGTAAAGCCGGGCCAGGGCGCGAATGCGGGGGGCCGCGGCCAGATCAACTGCCAGCATTTCCTGGACGTTCAGGGTTTCGTAGCCATAAAGGCGCAGCGCCGCTTCGGTGCCGCCATAGACTGAAATGTCGGGAGACTCTCGTAAATAAATGGCGAGGCTGCGTCGGAAGGCGAGGTAGCGTGGATCAGCAGGATCGCTGGGGGCAAAGGCCTGATCGATCAGATCGGCCAGATGGGCCTGGAACCCAACCGCATGTTTAATGGCAGCGTTCACGCTAATGTCTTGCCCTTCCTGCACCATGGCGGCATAAAATTGTTCGTGCAGGGTTGCCCCCTGGGCGGCAACCTGTCGGTATTGGTCGGCGTTGGCCGCCAGGGAACTAAAGTCGTCCGCCAGAGCGGGCAGGCGCTGGGCCAGCAGCTCCCAGAACCTGGGCGTAAAGGCTTGATCTTTAAGCATCGCGAAGATCAATTGTTCTGGATGGGGCAGGCTGGCCCGGTCGGCCAGGAGTTCTAGCATTAGCTCCTGGCTGTTTTGGTAAGCCTGAGCCAGAGAATACCCCGCCTTCTCGCTGCGGGACACCAGTACCGAGAGGGTATTGGTACCGTTCAAGTGGTGTGCGGCGTTAGGGCCAAGCTCGGGAGTTAGCCCCAGACTGTTCCAGGTGGAGGGGGGCAGACCGGCCAGCACATTGCCCAAGGCCTGGGGATGCTCTGACGCCAGACGACGCATTTGCTCAGTCAGCGCAGAGCGCAGCCGTTGTTTCTCTAATTCATTTTGAACAATGCGGTCCGCCAGCAGGCGCAAATTGTTTGAATATATCCCCGCTCCTTGAAACTGCGCCATCCCCAGGGCATGGGCGATGGCACCTTCCTCTGCACCAAAGGTGACATTGGGAAGTTTGGACATGACTTCTGGGGTACTGGCCAAACGGCGACTGGCCAGGGATGTGGTCGTATCCAGGTGCTTCAGTAGGGCAAAGCGGGTGAGCTTGCCGACCTGACCGGCCTGGGCCAGTTGGGGGCGCAGCATTAACTGCTGCATGGATAACAGCTGTTCGTCTTGCCAAAAGGACCCAACGGTACCAGACCCACTGGTGATGGGGGTGGCGTCGGGGGTTCTGAGCAGGGGGTCCTGTAATGTGCGAAGGGCGTGATCCAGCATCCAGAGGGCTTCACCGGGGTCTAGCCCAGCGGCGTAGCTGGATTCGCGATACACCGGAATGAAGTAGTCGAGGAAAAATCGGTCGGTGTCGAAGCGGTTACCGTTGAGGTATTGCCGCAGCCTGCCCCGGCCCAGATCGGCGGCAATGGCGGTTACGTAAGGGCTAGACTGCAGCAGCCAGAAGAATTTGCGGTCCATGCCAGGGCTGAGGCTAGAGCCGAGTTGAGCCGCCCCCCGTTCGTAAGCCCCGCGAGACAGGGGGGGAACTACGGTGCCATCCGTTAGGGTAAACCAGGCCCCATCGGGGCGAAACCTGTAGGTCGCCCCTTCAATCAGGGGGATGCGATCGCGCAGGGGCAAATTGACCGTCCGCATTCCCAGGCTAATTCCCAGAACTTCAGGCCCCATGGCCAGCTGCCCGGGGGAAGCCACAGACGGAAGACTCAATGGCTCGACCGCAGGTTCCCGAAGGGGACCGGTCACCCGGGCCTGCCAGTGAAATATTGGCGGAGACTGAACCGGCAAAGGCTGCCCCACTAAGCTTTGAATATCCGCTGCCTCAATGGTAGGAATTTTCGCCAGGAGGTCATAGCCCTCGTTCAGGCTAATGGTGCCTTCTGTGGCAAGGGTCAGGTCACCCACCTGCAGCCCGGTATTGTTTAGGGTCACCTGGTTCCCTTCAAACCAGAGGGAACTGCGTAGATGGGTGATGGGTTCTGGTAATTGCCCCAACAGCATGGTTCCGGCGCTGACAATGGCTGTGCCCTCTACCTCTAAGGTTGACCTGTCAACGGTATCCCTTTCCCCCAGATTTGCCGAGAACTGAACATTGCTGTTTAAGACCCCTGACTTAACTCCGACCATCGGGGGTAACAGCAAATTGATGCCGGTAATGGGCAAGTTATGGGCTTGCAGCTTGCCCTGCACAGACCGGTTGACCAAATCCGTTTGCCCCGCCACCTTTATTCCTCCAGTTTCGACCCGGGCATTGAGGTGAAATTCCACCGGTTGCCCAGGGGCGGCATGGAGAAAGGTAGCTGTAGTGTCAATATCATCTATGACCACCTGGGCGCGGGGCACCACCGCCCGCGCGTATTGCTGTTGGGTAGCCAGCATAACCCGGCCATTCTGCACATGGATTGAGCCAATATTCTCAAGGGTACTCCCCTCTCCGTGAAACGCTGCCGACGCAGCGGACAGGGGGGCATCTGACGATAAAGCTGGCCATTCCCCCTGGGAGTTTTGCACCAAATTCAGATGGGGCTGTACCAGGGTGATATCTGCCCTGGGGGTTTCTCTGCGAAGAATTGCCCGCCAGTCAAAGGTAATTTTAATGGCCGCAATCTCTAAAACGGCCTGGTTGCCTTCTACGGCAAAAATGGTAGTCTGCCCCAGATGAATACCAGTCGGTGAGACCCCCCGCAGTTTTCCCCATACGACGGGACGATTGAGGGCTGCTTCGACCCTGGTTTCTAGCCGGGTTTTAAGGTGTTGAGCGGCCAGATGACTCCCCCAGGCCAGACCCGCCAGACCACTGACCAGGGTGAGCCCCGCCATAACCCTGAACATACCGGGAGGATTTAGCCGTCGGTGATGATTGCTCTTTTGAGCCTGCCGATTGAGGGTCAAGAGTCGCCCCTGTTCACCATTTTGGGTCGGTTTTTCCTTGAGGGAGGGGTCAGGCCAGGGCACCATGGGCAGATCAACATGAGTCAGCGGTTTACCATCGCTCACCCGTTCTCTCTGTATCCTCAAGGGGGGGGGGGAACGGGGGCGCTAGGTGCCTAAATCATATCTCCAACTCCCGTTAGCCGAACAAATACGTTTCTCGTTGCTGGCGTTGCTGAATAAACTGCACGAGTCTGAGGTCGTGATCGTCAAAATGGTGGTTAAGCCAGGCTAAGACGTCTTGAACCATGTCGAGGGTCAGCGTTTCGCTTTGCTCTGCGGCCTTTAAGCGCAGATTGAGGACGGTATTCAACAGTTCTTCATGGGCGTCGGCATGGGCTTGAGCTTCAGGATAGCTGTAGTTCTCCATTAATCTTTCTTCAGATTCGCAATGGTTCAGGGCAACCTGAAATAGATGACGCCAGGCCTATATTACCCATATGGAATAAAGACTCACCCCAGGGGTCTCAGGGGGTTACGCCCTCCAGGGTATTCTCGGCTGCTTCGTAGAGAGACTGTAGCTTTTCGATAGTGTCTTCATCGGGGGTCCAAATACCTCGACCGGTGGCTTCAATTAGCCGCCCCACAATGTTGCGAAACGCTTCGGGGTTAGCCTTGCGCAAGCGCTCTGCCATGGCTGGGTCAAAGGCGTAGGTTGCTGCGGCCTGGTCGTATACCCACTGGTCCTTAAAGTGCGTTGTGCCCGCCCACCCCAGCATAGCGGTCATGCGCTGGGAGATTTCATAAGCCCCGCCAGAACCCTGCGCCGCCATAGCGTCAGCCCATTTGGGATTAAGTAGCTTGGTGCGATATTCCATCCGCAACAGGTCATCCAGCTGGCGGGGGGTAGTGTCTTTTGAGAAACTTTCCACAAAATTAGCGGTGACCCGCTCCCCTCGACGCTGCTCTGCTGCCTGCTTTAAGGCTCCTGTATTGGCGTAGTACTCTTGAATATCCGTCAGGCCATATTCGACCGAGTCGATTTGTTGCACAATCTGGTCGGTGCTTTTGAGCAGGGTCTGCAAAATCTCAGGGCGAGCCTGGCCTTTATCTTGGCGACCGTAGCTGTAGGCGTTGCGATCGCACCAGGTATTGCCCAACTCCTCGCTGCTCTCCCAGTTGGAGTCCACCACCCGGTCGTTAACCAGGGAGCCATAGTCTCCCGCCGGGTTTGAGAACAACCGCGCTGAAGCATTCTCAACCCCCTGGACTTTCAGGGCCTGGTAGTGCTTGCGGATAAAGTTTTGCTCCTCCGACTCCTCTGCCTCTGCCGCCCGTAGAAACAGATCATCCAGCAGCTCCAGCACATTTACGAAGCTATCCCGAAAGATGCCCGACAGGTTGGCCAGCACGTCGATGCGGGGATGGTCCATTTGCTCTAAAGGCAGCAGTTCGTACCGCACGATACGCCCGGTACCTTCCTTCACCGGCTCTGCCCCCACCAGCTCCAGCAGAATGCCGAGGGATTCGCCCCTGGTCTTGATCGCATCCAGCCCCCACAACATGACGGCGACGGTTTCAGGGTAGGTGCCCTTTTCCTCAAGGTGCTGGGCAATGATGTTGCGGCCAATGGCCTTGCCCCGAGCATAGGCGGCAGGGGAGGGCATCCGGTAGGGGTCCAGGGCATGGATGTTACGACCGGTGGGCAGTACCCCCGGCCCATCCCGCAACAGGTCACCACCAGGGGCGGGGGGAATGTATTCGCCGTTGAGGCCCCTTAGCAGGTTGGTGAGTTCGTCGGGGGTTTGGCAGAGGCGATCGCAGATTTCCAGAGCCTCCTGGATTTTGGCTTCTATGTGTTGCAGGGTGGTGGGATCTTTTTCTTGCCAGTAGTGTTTTTGCAGCAGGTGAGGGGTGAGGAGTGAGGGGTTAGGGGGGAAGGGTGAGGAGTGAGGGGTATCTTTGGAGAGGAGAGTTTGGCTTTCAGCAATCCCCTCCTGGGAGGGGTAGGGGTGGGTCCCCTCCTGGGAGGGGTAGGGGTGAGTCCCCGCCGGCGTTTCTGCTGCCGTTGCCCCTTTCAAGACACTAATTTCTTCGAGGAGTTCCGACTTCAGCTCATCTCCAAAGTAGGCGGAAAGATAGCTCTGCAACTGCTCGGCGGTAGGAAAATGGCCCAAAACATGTAGACCACTGGAGAAGAGCCGATTTTCCAATACCTGCAGGTATTCATACAGCTCTACGATGTAGCGGTTGAAAGCCTGGGTGCTGAACATGCGGGCATTTTCGAGGGTAAATTCCATGCCCCTGGCGGCCTCGAAGGGGCAGTCTTTGTAGAGCCCGCTGTCGATGACAGTTTTGAGGATGGCATCTTTAAGCACGGCGTTTTTGTCGGGGTCTTCTCGATATTCGTTAATTAAGTCCCTCAGGGTAGCCAGTTCCTTATACAATCCGGCCCGTCCGTAGGGGGGAACGTTGTGGGAAATCAGCACCCCATAGCCGCGCCGCTTGGCCAGCATAGATTCTGAAGGATTGTTGGCCGCATAAACATAGAGATTGGGCAGGCTGCCCAGGAGAATGTCGGACCAGGAATAGCCCGTGTTGCCCAGGGGAGAACCCGGCAGCCACTCCACCGTGCCATGCATGCCGAAGTGAACTACCGCATCGGCCTGGAAGTCATTCTGCAACCATTTATAGAAGGCGGCGTACTGGGGATGGGGCGTCAGGTCTCGCTCGAACATCAACCGCATGGGGTCGCCGCTAATGCCCAGGGGGGGCTGTACTCCAACCCATATATTGCCGAGCTGGACTCCGCCTAAGAGAAATTCATCGCCGTAGGTTTTGATGCCGGTTCGTTCCAGATCTCCCCACTGCTTTTTCATACGGGTGCGCTGGAGGTAAGTGAGCCACTTTTCCAGATTCCGGGTGGATACAGTGGTCGGTGGTTCCAGGTTATCCAGGGACCGGGTACCTTCTTTGCTACTAACCGGGGATGGAGTCTTCGCCCAGGCCCCCGGTCCCTGCTGCCCAGGAACTGCTTCATCGGCAGCTTTCACCCATTCCACCAGGGTTTCGCCGTCTTCTGGCAAGTCCCCCAGGTCATATCCGGCTTGCTTCATTTCCACCAGCAGTCGCAGCAGGGATTGAGGCACATTCAGCAACGCCGCCGTGCCGACGGCTCCATAACCGGGGGGGAAGCCATAGAGAATGACGGCAACCTTGCGTTCTTCTGGGGGCTTACGCCGCAGGTTGACCCAGGCTTTGACCCGTTCAGTGAGGCGCTGCATGCGTTCGGGTACCAGATAAATCTTGTCTCCGACCAGGCCTCCCAGGGGAACGGGATCAATGGCTCCATCTAATTCGGGCAGGGCGTACAGCACAACACTCTGCAATCCGCCCACGCCCTGGCGAGTCCAGGATGCGATGTCTTGAATCAATAATGGAGCGGATACAAAATATGGAACGTTCTTAGCCCCTAGGATGCGTTTGGCCACCGCCACCTGACGCCCCGCTTCCATAGAGCCTGCCGGGCCACCCACCAGGGGAAAGCCGATAGTGGAAACGATGGCATCTACCACTACAGAGTCTTCAGATAGGGAAGGAAATTCTGTATGTCCTGCCTGGCGCTGGGTCTGTTCGTAATTTGTCGTGAGCCAGTCTCTAACCGCCACATGACCTTCCACCCCGTTGATGAAAATAGGGACAGGGATGAGCCCAGCGGTTTCAAACGCGCGGATCAGCTGAGGGATATAGGGCTGGTGGGTGATGACGTGTTTGCGGTAGAGAAGGATGGCGATGCGGGGCAGGCCGGTGGGTGAGGTGGGTGAAGGGTAAAGGGGGGAGGGGTGGTGGGCTGGTGGATGGTGGGAAGATGCTGTCTCTCGGGAGAGGTACCAGTTGAGGTAGGTTTTGGGGGTTTCGAAGTAACCGTCATAGTCGGGGTGGAGCAGCCCCATGGCGGGGGTTTCGATGACGGGGGGAATGTCGCCGATGGGGAGGTTGAAGTATTTGTCGGCCAGCACCCAGCAGAGGGCGGCAACATTTTCGGGGCCGCCGGCGTTCCAGTAGCCGTAGATAATCAGCCAGTTGCGCAGGTCCTGCACCTTGCGGGCGGGGATGAACTTGAGCAGCTTGGGGCCAACTTTTAGAAAACTCAGGTAGCCAGCCAGTTTGTCTTCTTCATTGCCGCTGCTGAACTTGCTGAGGATGAACTTGACGGGTTTGGGCATGCCCTTGGGCTTGTCGCCGATGGAGAACTTGCCCAGGGTGGTGATGGCCATCAGTTCCAGGGCGGACTCAAACACCAGGCGCAGGGGAATGGTCTGCACCCGTTCTCGCAGCCAGAGCACCTGGTCGTAATCAAAAATCAGGCTGGCGAAGAAGACATCGGCTCCCTCCAGGGCTGTGGCGATCGCATCGCCTTTAGTGGCTAAGTCGCGGTCAGAGAATATGTGGATATCTAAATCAGGACACCGGCTCTGGGCCAGGTCTGCCGCCTGGCGATACAGCCCGGTGTTGAAAGACTCAAACCCAACCAGAAAGACAATGCGCACCATAGCAAGTTGGCCGATGAGGGTATTCTGTCTTGATCATAACGATTGTGGGGTTTAAGGGTCTGGCAGGATCTTGAGCTGTTCATTCACCACGCTCACTGCGGCACTATCGGCAAAGCGGATCAGGTTGTCAGAGTGCTTCCCATCATTGGCGAATGCCCTCTATGGCATGGGCAGAGCCTCTTGTCCCCTAGGGGTAAACGAATTTTGAGCCTTTCAATGTAGACTCAATCATGTAGCGATTGATCAATGGGGAGTTATGGTGGGTCGTTTCCGCTGGAGTCGTATTCTTATTGCCCTGTTCGTCATTTTTACTGTCTCTATGGCCTGGGTGAATCCGGCTGCTGCTGAAAACTTTGATCGCCAAAATTTGCGCATGGCTGATCTCTCTAATCAAGACTTACGCGGCAACAACTACACCCGTGCCGACATGGCCGACGCTAACCTCAGCAATGCCAACCTGCAGGGCGTGCGTTTGTTCGATACGACTCTGGTGCGAGCAAACCTCAGCGGTGCCGACATGACGGGGGCAACTCTTGACGGGGCCAGATTTACCCAGGCTGACTTGACCAACGCCATTCTGGAAGGAGCCTACGCCTTCGGGACCGACTTTCGGGGGGCAAAAATTGACGGGGCCGACTTTACCGATGTGCTGCTTGACCCCAAGGTAAATGACCGGCTCTGTGAGGTGGCTGAAGGGGTGAATCCTGTCACGAAACGGGCAACTCGCGACACCCTGTACTGCCCTTAGTACCGTTTCTCTCAGCCAGGGCTACTGCTCGGGGTCGGGGAGCCAGGGGGCAGAGGGGCGAGATTGTAGCCCTGTTCATGGGTATAAGCCCTACCGGTTAGGCCGACCTGGCCCGATTTCTCAAGACCCGCAGCAAAGTCTCGAAGTGGGCAGGTAAGGGGGCAATTGCAACCACCGGTTCCCCCGTGGCCGGATGCCGCAGTTCCAGCCGTTCGGCATGGAGGGCCTGCCCCGGCAGATTCACCCCCACATCCCGCCCGGACCCGTAGGTAGGGTCACCCACTACGGGCATACCCATATGGGCGCTGTGGACGCGAATCTGGTGGGTGCGCCCCGTTTCTAACCTAAACCGCAGTAGGGAAAAGTTCCCCAGCCGTTCTGCCACCTGCCAGTGGGTAACGGCATGGCGACCGCCCCGATCTTCCGCCACTACGGCATTCTTTTTGCGGTCTGCAGGGTGGCGACCCAGGGGAGCATTGATAGCTCCGGAGTCTTCTTTAGGAGCCCCATACACCACTGCCAGATATTCTCGCCGGGCGGTTTTTGCCTTCATCTGGGCCTGCAGGTCGCTGTGGGCCAGGTCGGTTTTGGCGACGACGATGGCCCCCGTCGTATCCTTATCTAGCCGGTGAACAATGCCGGGACGCTGCACTCCGCCAATACCCAACAGCTGGTCGCCACAGTGGGCCAGCACCGCATTTACCAGGGTGCCGCTCATGTTGCCGGGGGCCGGATGCACCACCAGCCCCGCCGGTTTATTGATGATGATCAGATGCTCGTCTTCATAGAGGATATCGAGGGGAATGTCTTCTGCCGTTAGTTCCAGGGGCCTGGGTTCTGGAATGGTGACCTGGATGCGATCGCCCACCTGCACCGCCGCCTTTTTGTTGGTGCAGAGCTGGTCGTTGATGTGGACGTACTCCCAGTCAATCAGCTTTTGAATACGGTTGCGGGAAAGCTGCTTAATGTGAGCTGTCAACCACCGATCTAAACGTTCAGGATCGGCGGTTTCAACGGTGAGCTGTAGGGTTTCGTCTGCGATGGGATCAATTTGAACGCGATGGCGGTTCTCTATTGTACTAAGCCCCGGTTCAGAGCCACTGGTCTAAGGCAAGCCACTTTTCCTAAGGAATGAGGTTTTTATAACATCCAATGTTTGTAGGGCAGGCATCCTGCCTGCTCTTGGACAGCCGAGACGGCTAACCCCACGTTATTGAATCCCCATTCCTAAGAGTGCTCCAATTAATAAACCTTGGCCAAGTCCAGAAGTGGAGTTTTGCCTCAGGGAAAGCTACAGTTTTCGAGCTGGACTTGGTATACATTTGAAAAATCGGGAGACTCATCCCAGACATCTGAGCTAAAAAGGCTATGGCAGAGTGTGAGCTACCTCGTTTGCTTCCCAACCTTATGCAGGCTCAGGCATTGGTTGTGGCCTAAACCTGGAAGATAACCCGAGACGACCCCATAGTCGACTGCTCTGCTTACGCTGCTCCAACGTTCCATTTACCTAGGCGTCATTTTCATGCTGAGAATTATCGCGTTTAACTCCTTTCGAGGTGGCACGGGCAAGTCAAATATTGTCTCTAATGTGGCAGTAATGCTGGCAACCATGGGAAAGCGGGTTGGTGTGATGGACCTTGACCTCCCTTCGCCTGGAATACATATTCTGTTTGATGTAAATCAAGATGAGCTTGAATATACCCTGAACAATTTTTTATGGGGAGATTGTGATATTCGCAGTGCCAGCTACGATGTCACCCCAGCAAATATCAAAGACTCAGGCGAGGGATGCATTTTTTTAACCCCCGCCAGCATGTATGGAGACGACATTAACCGCATGTTAGAAGAAAGATACGCCATTGACCGCCTCAGCGGCGGGATTAATGAAATGGCGGAAGTCTTTGATTTAGATTTTCTGCTGCTTGATACCCATCCCGGAGTGAACGAAGAAACTCTACTGGCCATGGCGCTGGTTGACCGCTTGGTGCTGGTCATGCGCCCCGATAGTCAGGACTTTCAGGGTACGGCGGTGACTGCCGATGTGTCGCGTCACTTAGAGGTGCCCAAAATTTTGATGCTGATCAATCGCGTTCTGGACGCAATCGACAAACGTCAGCTAGAGGAAGTTGTGACGAAAACCTACGACCTGCCTATCTTAGGAGTCTTACCCAATGCGGATGAAATCATGCTGCTGGGCAGTCGTGATGTTTTCTGCGTCAAATACCCCGATCACCCTTTTAGTCAGGAACTGTGGAGTATTTGTGAAACTTTGCTGACGGTTTAAGGGAGTGTTCGGAATCTTGTGGGATAGGCATCCTGCCTGTCCCAGCTAAGCAGGCGAGACGCCTGCCCTACAAGGCTTGCGGAAAACTTGATGGATCGGCTTGTTGGCCCTTACACAAACATCAGATCACTCTCGGTTTAATCCCACCCCACCCCGCTCCACTCCGCCCCCCCCCAGGAGTGTACTTTTCTCTATCCTCAGCCGGTGCTGTCGGGGCAGCAACCTTAAGCAGGGTGCAATCTGGAACGTAGAGCTGCTTAAAGTCTCAGGTGACTTTAAGCTTTTGTAACAAGACTCCTCGTTTAAGGTTCGGTGAACTACTGCTGGGGCAATCTAAGCCAGCGGCACACTATCTTTAAGCCTCTCCGCTGAAGATAGTGCCCTGTTCCCGTTTCCCCAGGCCTCACTTACCTATGCCCCTGAATTTGCTTACAGTCGAACAATTAACGGCAGCATTCCAGTTAGGTCAGACCGCATTTCCGGAATTATCTCTGCGTGCGGTGGACCTGGGGTATTGCAAACTCCCCTTGATCAATCTTGAAGGGGTAGATTTGCAGCGGGCGAATTTACACCGGGCCCTATTACCCGGAGCCTATCTGGTCAGGGCCAATCTGCACCATGCCAACCTCAGCAAAGCGAACTTGCTGGGGGCCGACCTGATTCGGGCCGACCTGTACGAGGCAGATTTAAGCAATGCACTGATGTCGATGGCTAATCTGACCGGGGCAAACTTGAGTCAGGCCTGCCTGCGAGGGGTCAGCTTATCTGGAGCAGTGGTGAGGGCGGCTACCCTGAAGGGGGTTGACCTGTCTAACGCCAACCTCAGTAACGCTGACTTTACCGGAGCGAACTTGACCGGGGCCATTATGCGGGGAGCCATTCTCAGCAACACCACATTCCACTACACCGTTATGCCCGACGGCAGCTGTTTGATTAGCGAGGGTGATGAACAATTAGAGCGACCGGATATTTCTTTCTCAAACTTAGCGGCTTACACCCGTCTGGCTCATCATCTCAAAAGCCGTTGAGGCCATTTAGCCCTGCGGATGCTTCGGTACCTTCGCGACCGTCACCATACCCCGCTACTTTGGTCGCCTGCATCGGGGAGCCATTGCCGTGGCCCACGGAGCCCTCTTTCCCTGGGGGCCTGGATGGAGCTATTTCAGGGAGTCAACTACTTTCGTCGGCCTCTGGGGCTGGTCGTGGCGTGGGCGAGGTCCCAAAGGTTTTCTCCTCAGTACCCTGGGCTCTTCGCAAAACATGGCTACAGCAAAACCGCCACCAGAATCCCGAGCAGACCCGCAAAGCCCATGTAGTACAGCGTGGGCATTACAACTTTGCGAATTAGCAAACCTTCCCGCCCGGTGAGCCCTACCGTTGCCTCTGCCGCCACAATGTTCGAAACGCAGATGATGTTACCTGCAGAGGCCCCAACGCACTGCAACCCCAGCACCATGGCGGTGGATGCGCCAATTTGCAGGGCAACCCCAAACTGAAACAGCGAAAACATCAGGTTGCTGACGGTAACGCTACCGGCCACAAAGGAGCCGATGGTGTCGACTACCGGAGCAAACAAGGGCCAGGTTTGCCCTGCCAAAGCCGCCATACCGTCTGCGAGGGTAAGAGGCATACTGTCCAGCCCGGCGGTGTTGACGCCAGAATTAATAAAAACGCGGGCCAGCAAGACGGCGGCCCCCAGGGCCAGGGTGGTTTTTTGCAAAAGGGGAACGGTATCTGCGAGGGCACGACCCAGGGCGGGGGGTTTCATTCCGTGGAGAAAAAAGGTAATCACCACCACCACTAAAAAAATCGTCGGGGGCAGATAGAGGGGTTGGGTTGTCGCCGTCACCTCTGTACCCAAAATATTGTTCCAGGCAAGGGTAATCGACTGCAGCCATCCCCGGAACGGCAAAAACTGCAGCCGCGACAGCATGAGGAGCGCTCCCAGTAAAATGTAGGGCAACCACGCCTGCAGGGCCGAAAGCCTCGTAGGTTCGGCTTTACTGCTGGGCATTTCTGCCCCTGACCAGTCTTCGGGCCACTGGTCAGGAGGGGGAAAATTCCAGGGGGGCTGTGGTAACAAAAAGCCCCGGCGGGCAGCGGTTACTACAATAGCCAGGCCGACCAATCCGCCTATCAGCGTGGGAAACTCGGGGCCTAAAAACAACGCCGTCAGGGTATAGGGCACGGTAAAGGCCAGCCCCCCGAAAAGGGCAAACTTCCAGGCTGCGAGACCATCATGGAATGAACGGCGCTCTCCAAAACCCGCCGTCAGCACCATGACCAGCACCAGGGGTAAACAGGTGCCAATAATGCCATGAAACACCCCTGCCCACCGACCTACGGCCTCCAGATAGTCAGCCTGGCTCAACCCCAATTCTGAAAGGTGTTCCTGTACTGCAGGCACTCCCGACAAGCCGGCATCAATGCCAATTAAAATAGGCGTGCCCACCGCCCCAAAGGTGGAAGGGGTACTTTGAATGATCAGCGCCGCAATCACCGCTGCCATGGCCGGGAATCCAATCGCCACCAGCAGCGGCACGGTGATTACCGCCGGGGTGCCAAAACCCGAAGCCCCTTCAATAAAGCTGCCAAACAGCCAGGCGATGATGATGACCTGCACTCGCCGATCTTGCGAAATGCCCAGCAGGCTCTGGCGAATGGCGGTAATGGCTCCCGACTCTTGCAGGGTGTTCAGCAGCAAAATGGCCCCGAACACGATGTATAAAATCTCAGCAGCAGCCACTAACCCCTGCAAACTGGAGGCGGCAATTTCGACCAGCGGCATGCGCCAGATCAGCCAGGCGATGGCAACCGTCACCAAATACGCCAGGGGCATCGCCTGCCCTGCCGGACGACGGGCCACCACCAGCAGTATGAACACCGTAGCAATGGGAATCAGCGCAATCAGAGAATAGAGAAATACATCCATTAGCCGTTAGATAGCCAGGTTGGTTGTTATACCAGAACACCCATACCCCCAGCAGTGATTCCATTTAATTTCTGGACTGATTCTTGCCATGGCGGCGGGTGTGCTGAATGATGCGCAGATTTTCCCCCAGGTAGGCTAAATTTTGCGCCTCGCCGCCGTAGCGCCAGCGCACATAGGCATGGGCAATTTCATTGGCCGCCTGGGCCTGGTGGGCCTTGGCTCTGGCGTAAAGCCTCTGGCCATATTCCAGGGGAGTTTCTGACGGCTGCTTTGGCATGCCCTGCTGCATCAAGCTAGCTAGCATTTGCTGGTAAAGGCGCTCGGTGGGAGGCAGTTGCCGTAACCGCCATTGCTGCCAACTCCGCCGCAGCCCAAGAAACATTAACCAGGCAACAAACCCCAGGGCCGTTATCCCGGTCAGCGCAATCAAAATGCCAAACCAACCCAGCTGTAACAGTCCGTTGAACCACTGCACCAGCCTGACCAGGGCCTGGGTTCCCAAATGGATCAAACCATCGATAAACCCCGTGACCGGAGAAGGTAGCCAACCAGCCAGCCAGTTCCAGAACTGCCGTACGGTACTGAAGGTCTCAGACTCGCGAATGCTGGGGGGTAAGACTTCGTGACCGGGAATGGGGTCAAAGGCAAACCAGCCGTATTGGGGAAAGTAAACTTCTGTCAGGGCAAAGGCATCGGTGTTACGAATGATGTAAAACCCGGTAAAGGGGTTAAATTCTCCCGGTCCAAAGCCGGTTACCAGTCTGGCGGGGATGCCAATGGAGCGCAGCATGACCGTAAGCACGGTGGCAAAGTGGTCCCGATAGCCCCCCTCAGTGGTGAACAAGAAGGTTTCCACCAGATCCTGATCGTCGCTCAGAAAGGGAATATCCGACTTTACAGAATAGTTTTGCTTCAGGGCCTGGGCCAGAAACAGGGCTTTTTCGTAGGGATTGGCCAGGGGGTTGGGAGCATTGGCCATGAGTTCTTCTGCCCTGGCCTGCACTTCCGCCTGGATGGTATCGGGTACCTGCAGGTAATGTTGGCGAATATCGATTGGGTAGCTGGTCTGGGCAGTGCCCAGGGCGGTGCGATCGCGGTAGGGCACATCCGAGACCACGGTGTAGGTCAACCCTTCCATGAGGCCCACCGGAGACCGCAGCCCTCCCTCAGGATCAATGGCAACTTCACGGGTCGGGAAGTACAGTTCCTCGGCCTGGTAAAGATGGGGAATCAGGTTTGGAAAGTCTGTGACCAGGGTATAGGTTTGCACCACATCCCGATCTCGGCTCAGACTCGGCAATCTGGGCAGCAAAATTCGATTTGAAAAAGAAGACCGTCGCAGAATATTGACATCATCGTTGCGAGAAATTTCCCAGCCCTGGCCGTTGTACTGGTCAAAGGCCAGCACCCGAAAGAATCCGGGGGCCTGGGACCTGACCCGCATCATCACCTGGGGGGTCATTTCTCCCCGCAGATTCTGGTTCATTGTGCGGTTAAAGCCGTAGTAAGAGGTATTGTCGACAACTCCCGGCCCTCGCAGTTTGCTGCTCTCCTGAATATCAGCGCTGTCACTACTGCCGCCAGGACCAAAATCCTGGTTCGCTTCACCATCACCATCCCCTCTGACATAGCCTGGGTTAATAATCGTCTGCCCCGAGAAATCTGCCCCAGAGTCGATGGTTGAACTAACGGGAAAGTTCTGAACTTGATAGCCCGGTAACCGGGGCAAAAACAGAAAAATCAGCATCCCCAACCCCAGGGTGAGGGCCAGAATGCCAATGAACCTGCGGGCCGAAGCCCAGGATTGAAACTGCCCCCAAGACAACCCCGACACCTGTAAGCGCGACTGGTAGTCGAGCATGAGGACTGGAATGGCCACAGCTAAAAATAGAATCAGCAGCGGCGCAAAGGCCAGGGTCTGGCTAATGGTGGCCGCCACCCCCAGCAGAATCAGACCGATCATCATGGAATAGCCCAGGTCTTTGCGGCGGGGTAGGTCAAAACTGTGGAGGACCTGCAGCTGAATCAGCAGTTCTGCCAGCACAATGCGGGTGTCGCCGGGGGCGGCAATCAGGCGATTGAAAAATGCCGCCAGGGCCATGAGCATACCGACGGCAATAAAAAACTTAACGGCGAGGTTACGATACCGCCGCCGTTTCCAGCTGAACCAGGCTCCCACCGCACTGGCAGGGATGGCCAGCAAATTCCATTGGGAAGTGTCGGTCACCCCGGAGGCCGCCACCGCAACGGAGCCAATCCCCAGGGTAACCAGTACCTGCACCAGCACCCGCAGCAGGATGGAATCTTCTACATCCTCCGGAGCAACCGGCTTAACCAAACGCGATGAGAAAAGAGAGCGGGCTGTCACCATGGCAGCGGTTCCCAACAGGTCGCTACCATCCTAGCCCAACTGCCAAATCTACTCTACAGTTACCTGGAACTGCAGCGGGCAGGAGTCTTCATCCCCCAGGGCAATATCCAAGGGGTAGGACTGCTGAGCCTGGGGTTGACTGAGATGAACTACCAGTTCTCCGGGTCCGCTGCGGCTGGTTTCAATGGTTTGCTCTGCGGCAGTCAGCACCAGAGCGCCCGCCTGGGGGAGTTGGGCTTTGATTTCCAGAAGGGCCTGCTCCCCAGAGGTGTAAGATGCGCTAACGGAAAGGGTGCCAGCCCTGGTCAACCACTGCTTTTGCTCGGTGGGGGTGGTCGCTGACACCTTCAAGGAAATCGCGTCAAAAATACTCTGGGCGGCCATCATCGAAAGGGCCACCTGTTGCTGGGGAGAGGCCGTATCGTAATGGAGGCCATCGAGGGTCTGAGGCTGGCTGGAACGATAGGCCGGCCTGGATACTAGCCCGGCGATATGCTCCAGAATTTGGGGCTGATCAGGAAATAGGGTCTCGACGGCTTCTATGAGCCGTCGCCCGGTTTGCCAGGTTTGCCTTGCCACCTGCTGGCATTGGTTAAAAATTTCTACCAGCACATCGTCAGGAAGGGCCACAGGAACATCAAGATTTTGTAAATGTTCCAGCCATAGAGAGGGGGTGCTAGCCTCCTGACCTAAGGTATCAGGGTAGTCTTGTATAGTCTTTTCCCAGGGAAATAAGGGAGGACGAGGCTCAATCTCCTGACGGAGCCTATGCTTGAGCAGAGCTTCGAAATGAGTTTGCACGACAGTTACGTCTCCAGAGTCAATGATGGGGTCTGTATCGTCAAGGGGGTTAAGATGCTCCGGATTGGTCACAGTAGATGGATCTGGGCCAAAATTATCAGGCTCAGCAGGTGACCCATCAGCCGCTTCACCATAGGGCGTCGTTTCTGCTTGCGAATCTATGGGCGGACTGATCTCTCCTGATGGCGAGGCATGGGTTCTGCCAGGGGCAAACAAGAGTCTCAGCAGAATCTCCCTCGTGATATCTGAGTCTTTATTCATCGCGCCATTCAACTCATCCGGATAATTAAAGGTTACGGATATCCCAGGCTTGTTCCAGTAGTCGAGTCCACTGTTTTTGATACTGGGTTGGGGTTAGTCCCACAATCTTAGCGGCTTCTGCATCTGCTAGCCCCTGCTGCTTCAAATTCAGGAGTTTATTCTGCTTTTCTGTGATCCGCTCGTTAAACCGTTGCCACTGCTGGGGCGTTAACCCAAGGTTTTTTTCTAACCCCGCTTCTAGCCACTCATGCACCAGTTCCCAGTGGTGAGAGAGGGCAAATCTTAACAGGTGGTACTTGAAGCGCTGCTGCAGGTAGTCTCGTTCGCGGGGGGTCAACCCCAGTAGCGTCTCTATTTCTTGGGTCGGCAAGTCGAGCAAACGCAGGGTGAAGTAGTCGGCGCATTCCTCCTGGTTGCGTTCCTTCAGGTAAGTTAACAATTCTTCAACCACCCGACCGCGCAGGGAGTTTTCGGGCAGGTCATCGGCCTGGACAATCATTTCTTCCCTTACCCGGTGATGGGATGCCGCCGGTCGGGCCTCATCGCCATCGCCGCCGTAGTCTGTGGCCTGTTCAATATCTACCGCGACCTCGGGGGGCTGCTGTTTAGAGAAAGTTTGGGCTCTAAGAATAATGAGCTGTTGACTACGGTGCCCCGGCAGGGGAATGCGCCGCTTACCATAGCGCTCAGAAAAGGCCATATATTCGGCCAGTTCGAGTAAGTTGCGGGGTTGGTACCGTTCAGAAAGATCATTTTCTCGGCGAAACGCATTCAAGGACTCTACATAAAACCCCTGCAAAAAATCTTCAATTAGCCCTAACCGGGCCTGATAACTGGTCTGCACCAGGGGCGGAGTAATATAGCGGTATACAATAGCACTTAAGGTACTGTGCAATTCAACCCGCCCCTGGTGAGAGCCCAGGTCGTAATATTTCAAACATTGCTCTAGACGATGCTGCCCCAGGGACTTGGCCCAATCGGTGACATCGCCGGATTTTTTGATGCGATCGCTCTGGTTGCAGATGCGCTGCACTTCAGCAGCCAAGCGCCTGGAAACGCTCAGGCAAACCCGATCAGGAGCGTTGGTAGATTCTTTCAATCTCCAGTAGATAGACTTAGGAAGTGCATCCACACTGGCCAGACAAAGACCCTGACTCAAACCAAATATCCTCAGAGATGCTACACAGAATCAGTGAAGCGATTTCAGGTACTGATAATTGAAATTTACTCCCGTAGATTTCAATCAAGTTAGGTGGTGGATGCTACCCGGAACAACGCCAAGCCAAGATCCGGCTTAGTTAAGACCACTGACGCAAAAAGTGTGCTAAAAGTTGCTCGGTTATCAGATAGTTTAACACTGTTACTGAAGGCTTAACACGGCACCAGGCTGACAGAGCTGCTATGGAATATGATGCCTGCGATAGAGTAAGACAGAACCCATCCGATTTCACCTTAAGACGACCGATATGGATTTAGACGCTCAAATTACCGATCTAGTTCAGGGAGCTCCTGGCAACGGGCTGCCTGCCGGAACAGTAGAAGCCATTGCCCCAACCCTAAAAGCCATCGCCGGACAACTCAAGCACGATCAATACTATATATTGCAGACCCTGGAGCAGGGATGGGTGCTGACAACCCTCAGCAGCCGTGAACAGCCCGATGTCCGCAAAAATGTTGTCTACGCTTTCCCCTCTTTAGATGCCGCCCGGACTGGCTCGTCTTCTGTAAAAGACCCCCAGGTGATGGCCCTGCCGATGCCCATTACCCACATTCTGTTTCAAATGCTGGCCATGAAGCCAGTACATAGTGTGGTGTTTTTAGAAGGCTCAGGCAAAGCTGGCCAGGGAGTAGAAGTGCGTCGTCAAGATATTGAGTCTCTAATTCAGGCTCAGCTGAAGCAGACCCAGGGAGGCTCAATACCCCCTAATCTGGCTTAATATCCTCTGTAGATGCCAGCCATAATGTGCTATTCTTAAGGGCCGAGGGCGATTAGCACAGTGGTAGCGCGCTTCCTTCACACGGAAGAGGTCACTGGTTCGAACCCAGTATCGCCCATCGTTACTTAAACCCACTAATGGGGCTCGGCTAACGCTGGTAGAGCCGATGAAAGCATCTGCCGAACAGCTTGCGCGGGGGCAGGTAGGTACCGTAGTGGGTAGGCTTGACCAGGACGAGGGGAAGCAATATCGGGCAGAGTTTGCTGACCTGGAAGGGCGAGAATATGCGATGCATACCTGGCGGAATCGGAGCTGTTGCCACTGCACTACCAGAAACAGTCCTGTAGGTTGGGTGGAGTGACGGCGGCACCCAACAGAGCGCAGGTGGAACAGGTTTATTCAATTTTAGCAGAAAGGGAAAGATGGGCGCAGGGGAGATGGGAGTAAAGGGACAAGGGAGCAGCGGTGAAGTGGGGAAAGGATTGGATCATCGGCTTTAGAGAAATGCTTTGCTGCTCATGACAATTTATGCCGCAATCGATACAGGCTCATAGAACAACAGCATGAGTTTTGAGGACGGAATAGTTTCCATCGCGTAGGTTTGGCCTTCACCATCCGAGAAGTCAACCAAAAAGGCTTCGCCGTCGAATGCCATCATGACAGTGCCTACCTGGCCGCGACGGAGCAAAATCGGCGCTTGCGTCTCTGGCTGGGTAGCCGGAAGATCCTCAGTCAGGGCGACAATATCGTATTCATGAATAGTCATCTAGCACCTCCTAAGACCTAACAGGATAAGTATTGGTTAGCCGAGGAAAGTTTAGGGCAATCAGGCGCACTAGCTCTTGCTGCCGGGTGGGCAGCTTAAATTCGTAGGTCATGGTTTCACCTTTGGTTTAAGGAAAACGGGGAATTGCTAGCACTCCGTAAAGGTGCGAAACCGATAGGCTAGACCGTTAAAATGGCCTCAGGCATTTCGGCTTAGCTGGTTTAAGACCGGAATGTTCAGGGGTTGGGAGAGCTGCGAACTCTCTCATTCCCCGCCTAGACCATCCCCGCGAAAACTACTGTACTGCAACCGTTTAAGCCCAGGATGGGAACCCTGTTAACAGCCCAAGCTTTGACTGGGCTTGAGATTGGATTGTCGCGTTCTACGGAAAACTACTCCTATGGAGCTGCCCTCGCTAGAGCTAAAGTTTTTGTTGCGGTTGCTGGAACATTCCCCGGATTATCGGGTCCGCATCAGCCAGATTAAGCCGGAATCTAAAACCTCCTCGGCAGAGCGCAATCGGCTCTGTGAGAGCCTGTGTAGTAAAGGATTGGTAGAGTACGTCGATGAAATTCGGCAATATCAAATTGCCCCGCCCGGAAAAGCGCTACTAAAATCCGATACCAGTACATTGCCCGTGTCTACCGAGGAGCTTGAGCTGCTAAAGACTGCAGCGACAAAAGCGGCGACCCCCGGACAGGCAACCAAAGTTCCCGCTGGTGAACGTCAGAAACTGCTGAACCAGCTCAAAGAGCGGGGATTGATTACCGCTAGCAAAGTGCAAATCAAAGATGTGTGGCTCACTTCCCAGGGCATGCAGTTCTTGTTGAACGACTGTGCTCCCACAAGTCCCCATGCCAAACTACCGTTTTCAATGCTGGGCCACTATCTAACCTTTATGCGCCAGTCTTTGGGGCAGGGCGGTACAGCGGCTAATATTTCGCCAGAGGTTTCTATCCCTCAAGAGACTCAGATCAGCCCTAATAGAGATAGCCTCTCACCCCAAACGTTACTCGACACCATTCGGCAACTGGATCAGCAGTTGAATACCGACAACTTTCTACCGATTTTTCATCTCCGTGAGAAGCTGCAGCCCCCCCTCAGTCGGGAAGCATTAGACCAGATGTTGTACGAGCTGCAGGGGGAAGACTTGATTGAACTGAGCACCCTGCAAGATGTCTCGAACTACAGTGAGGAACAAATTGCCGCTGGCATTCCCCAGAATATCGGCGGGGCTTTGTTTTATATCAGCTTGATCGACTGAACGAGTAGGGACGGTAAGACACAGTGACTTCGCTCCAACAGGTAATTCAGCACAATCTCAACCCGTTTGACCCCACCACCTTCAGGCCAGGCAATTTCTGGCAGGAGAATCCCGACACTGCCCTGGAAGTTGAGGGGATTCATGCCTCGGTTTTGCGGGCAGTCGACCAGACGATTCGCCAGATTGCTAAGGACCACAATACCCGCACCTTGCTGCTCACCGGCGACTCGGGTTCCGGCAAGAGCTACTTATTGGGCCGATTGAAGCGCCAGCTCAACGACAAAGCCTTTTTTGCCTACATTGGCCCCTGGCCTGATAGTGACTACATCTGGCGGCACACGTTACGGAATACCGTTGACAGTCTGATTCACATCCCCGAGGGTCAGTCAGAGTCTCAGCTAGTGCTCTGGATCAAAAACCTGACCCGTGGCCAAAAGCGTAACTTTGCCCAATGGATTTTGGGAGAGCGAGGCCGCTTTGTTCAGGACTTACAAGCTGCTTTTCCAGCGGGAATCTACAACGGCAAAGAGTTCTTTGGCGTCCTCTACGACCTGGCGACCAATCCTGACCTGCGGTTTTTGGCCTATGCCTGGCTCAAGGGCGACAACCTCGATAAAGAAGACCTGAAAGCACTGCGGGTTAAAAACCCCATTGATTCTGAAGATGCGGCCCAAAAGCTGCTGAGCAACATTGGCCGGGTGGCTAAGTCAACTCAACCCATTGTGCTCTGTTTCGATAATCTGGACAGCATTCCCAAGCTGGAGAACAACAAGCCAGACCTGCAGAGCCTGTTCAATCTGAATTCGGCCATCCACAATGAGAAGTTGCGTAACTTCCTGGTGCTGATCAGCGTGGTAAACGGTACCTGGCGAGAAAATCGCAATGCAATTCAATCGGCTGACCTGGCGCGAATTGGGCAAACCCTCCAGCTCAGGCCCATTAACCTGGACCAGGCAGAAGCCCTTTGGGCCATGCGGATGGCTCCACTCCATGCTGAGTCTGAAGCTAAACCGGAAACAACTATTGCTCCCTTATCTCGGGCTTTGTTGGAGCATGGTTTTCCTGGCAAAAAAACGTTGCCGCGCAATGCCTTGGATTTAGGGCGAAAGCTGATCGCCTACTATAAACATCATGGTCAGATGCCAGAGATCAAACCTTCTGGCGGAAAGCCCCCTGATAAAGAGACCATTTCAGTATCCAATCAAGATAATCAGCAGGACACCATCACCCCTTCTGATCCCATCACCCCTTCTGACCAATCGAGTGAAAATATACTCGCCAGTTTTCAGCTGATTTGGGATAAGGAACTTCAGACAGTTCAGAAACGGATCAGCCGCATCGGCCAGCTTACTTCTCCCGAATTGATTTGGCGATTGCGGCAGGTGCTCGAAGCGCTGGAAGTTCCTCAATTGGAAGCGCAGTTTTTACAGGGCAGTAAGTATGCCTCCTATTCCTTATCCCATCAGCACCAGCAGGCCACTACGGGCATTGTCTGGAATGAAGACCCGAATATGACGACCTTCTACCATGTCATGAAGGCCTGTCAAAAGATGGTCGATAAGGATAGGTGCGATCGCTTATATCTCATCCGAGCGGGAGGGGTTGGAAAACCTAAAACCAAAGGCCACCAGATCTATTGTCAGGTTTTTAACGGCAAAGCGCCCTACGCCCATTTCAAGCCGGATTTGCTCTCAGTGCAGGTGCTGGAAACCTATCATCAACTGGCTAATGCGGCCCAGGCAGGGGAACTGGTGGTGGGCGACCAGACGCCTGATCTCAGCGATTTGCAGGCCCTGGTGCGAGAGGCCAAGGTGCTGGAGCAGTGCCCATTGCTGCAGGACTTGAAGGTCGTCGCAGGAGAAAAGAAACCGCTATCCTCCAACCACGATCAGGCTGTGGCAGACTACATTCTCAATCTGATGGCCACCCAGTCCTTTGTCGGGCTGATGGTGCTGATCGAAAATACCCAGCAGCAATTCGCTAATCTAGGAGAGCAGGAGATTGACCAGGTGATTCAAACCCTCTGCCAGAAGAATCGACTGCAGGTTTTAGACCCCCGCGCCAGCCGCGAAGAGTGGTTAATTTGTTATGTGCCGCAATGATGTCTTCCCTCAGCGTTAGTAAGGTTCGGCTTGCGTTTGAGTGCCCCCGGTTACTCTATTTGGGGCATCATTTTGGGGGCATGACCATGTTTCTACCGCCAGAAAAGGCATTAGGCATCGGTAGTGCGTTTCACCAGCTTTCGGATGCTTTCGTCAAGCAATTGCGCTCCGATGCGCAATGTCAGGCCCTGCTAGCGGCTGAGCCTGAGGCTCTAGACGTGGCCAAGATTGCCCAAGCCTTCCAGCAACGGCTCTACCAGGCCATCTTTTTCCCCTTTTTGCAGCAGGCGATTGCCGAAAAGCCCGACAAAGCCCAGGCGCTGCACCAGGGCTGGGCCTTCAAAGTCTGATTCACCGCTGGGCCGAGCTACTGGTCAGTAACCGTCGCTTTTGCGCCGCTGACGAGGTGATCCCAAAGACGTTTTTGGCCCAGGAACTCAATGTTAAACATGACTTTCCTTTACCGGATGGAAGTCACCAACTGGTTCAGGGGCGCTTTGATAGTTTGGTATATGATTTTGCCCACCATCGTCTTTGCGTGGTGGAGTACAAAACCTATCAATCGCCTGACCCCTCAGCGCAACTGGCTCAGGTAGCCCTCTACAGCTACATGCTGCGGGAAAGGGTGGGAGTTCCCATCGACTCTGCCGTCTACAGTGTGCTGCCCGACTGGCAGGAGCAGGTTTATTCCTGGAAACAGCTCGAAGACACAGTTCATCAGCTGATTCCGCAAAAGCTGATGCAAATTCGGGACTGGTTAGCCTGGCAGCCAAACCAGGGGGAACCACCACCGGAAGCCCTGCAGGCGAAGCTTTGCGATATGTGCCCTCAGCGGAAGAAGTGCCAGGTATATTTCACGGCACCATCCAATTCCGCATCCGTCAGCCCGCCAGTGCAAGATGCCGATTCACCTCCTGCAACCTCAAGTCAGGAGCAAACCATTCCCTCATCAGAACCTGATCAGAAGACGAGTAAACCTGAACACCATCCATCGCCCGGTGAAGCGTCTTCACCTGAGGTGGAGGCCATCGCGACCCATCTGGTGCGCACTCTGGAGTCCTTCGGCGTCGGTGTCGATTTACAGGGTGTGGCCCTGGCACCGGCTTTTTTGCGGGTGAAGCTGAAGCCCCAACTGGGGGTCAAAGTCAACTCCATCCTGCGGCTCAGGGATGACCTGCGGGTGCAGCTGGGATTAATGGCTCCCCCCATGATTGCCCCCCAGGCCGGTTATGTCAGCGTCGATTTGCCCCGTCCCGATCGTCAATCTGCGTTGTTTGAGCGGTATATTCAGCCCCAGTCTTTACCACCGACTGACCCGGTACACATTGCCATTGGGGTTGACCTGGAAGGAAACCTGATGGAAGCGGATCTATCTGACCCCAACACCTGCCACTTTCTGGTGGGGGGCACCACCGGCAGCGGTAAGAGCGAATTTTTGCGATCGCTCCTCCTCAGCCTGCTCAAACGCCACTCGCCCAAGCATTTGCAGATTGCCCTGGTCGACCCCAAACGGGTGACGTTTCCAGAATTTGAGGAGATTCCCTGGCTGCGAGAACCCATCGTAAAGGATACGGAAGGGGCCATCACCCTGATGGACTCGCTGATGGACGAGATGGATCAGCGCTACCGCCGCTTTGAGCAAAGCCGCTGTGCTGACCTATCCCGGTATAACCAGAAAGCCAGCGTCCCGCTCCCCCGCATCGTGTGCATTTTTGATGAGTACGCCGACTTCATGGCCGAGAAGGAAAGCCGCACCGCCATTGAGCAAAGTATCAAGCGCCTGGGAGCCATGGCCCGTGCTGCAGGAATTCATCTAATTATTGCCACCCAGCGTCCTGATGCTCAAGTCGTCACTCCCCTAATTCGCTCTAACCTGCCCGGTCGGGTGGCGCTGAAAACCGCCAGTGAAGCCGATTCGGCAATTATTCTGGGAGGCAAACAGGGGGAGGCCGTTAACCTGCTGGGTAAGGGCGATTTGCTGTACCTGAAAGGCGCACAACTGCTGAGGCTACAGAGCCTGTTTGCTCCAATCATAGAGCTTTAGGAAAGGCAGAGGGCAGAAGGCAGAAGGCAGAGGGCAGAGGGTTGCAGCTTGTTTCTTGGAAATGTTTGGATATCGAGAGTGATCTGATTTTTGTGTAAGGGCCAACAAGCCGATCCATCAAGTTTTCCGCAAGCCTTGTAGGGCAGGCGTCTCGCCTGCTTAGCTGGGACAGGCAGGATGCCTATCCCACAAGATTCCGAACACTCCCGGATATCGGTCGATAGGTATCCGGTCTGTACCATTCAGTGACATTCTTATTCCCCCTTGGGGGATTCAAATAAAAGATTCTCAACTACACTTAGCCATAGCGTTCTCTTCAAAGCCATGGCCAGACGAAAAGCTGATTCATCAGTTCTTAATTTGGCAGCAAACCGATATTGGCCTGCCAGTACCGAGCTAGTTGGGCTGGAGTTTGACCTGCTGGCCGAAGGGGCCTATGACCTTTACCCGCAATACACTATTGGGCTTCATGCCTGGTTTTTGCACCAGATCAAAGACCTGGATGCAGACCTGTCGGCCTACCTCCACGATGACCAGGCGGAAAAGGCGTTCAATATCTCGGGGCTCAGTGGTCAGTTCACCTCCCACAGTCGCAATCTGCAGCTACAGGCGGGTAAGACCTACCAGTGGCGTATCTGTGGCCTGTCTAAACGGGTGGTAACGGGGTTAGCTAAGTGGCTACGGCAGTTGCCGGAAATCGTGGATTTGAAGAATGCTCCCCTGGCAATTCAGCAGGTTCGCCTTTTCCATCCAGCCACCACCTATAAAAAGCTGGCTAATGTCGAAGTGGGGCGCAGTTTGAGCCTGTCTTTTACGACACCCACTAGCTTTCGACGCAAGGGCCACCATTTGCCGCTACCCTGGCCCATCAATGTGTTTCACAGTTATCTCAGACGGTGGAATGAGTTTTCGGGGCAGTCTATCGACCAGGCTGATTTTTTGGATTGGGTAGACAATAACGTTGTCATTCAACGGCACCAGATTCAAAGTGAAAAAATTGCGGCGGGCAAGCGGGGGTCTGTGACCGGGTTTACGGGGGCTGTGACCTATGGGCTTTCAGCTCGAGCTAACGAAAAGCCCGAGTATGGGCAATTGTTTTATACCCTGGGGCATTATGCCCCTTATTGCGGCACGGGCCACAAAACAACCTTTGGCCTGGGACAAACTCAGCTGGGTTGGCACCCAAACCAGACCATGCCGGAACTACCCTCAGTTCAGGTGCTGCTGGCAGAACGGATTGACGAACTTACACAGATTTTTATTGCCACCAAAAAACGGACGGGCGGCAACCGGGCGCGGGAGTCAGCAGAGGCCTGGGCTACGGTGCTGGCTCGGCGAGAAATGGGGCATTCTTTGCCGGATATTGCTGAGGATTTGGGCTTGCCCTATGAAACCGCTAAGACCTATAGCAAATTGGCGCGTCGGTGTCTGCGAGAATTGGGTGGGGAGAGTGGGTGAGATGGAGAGTGGGAGGGTGGGAGAGTGGGGGATTGGGAGAGTGGGGGAAAGCCTTGAGGTTCGTTTGCTCTAGGAGTTCTGGTGAGTTAAGACGGACTGGAGCCATTGCCGGTTGTCTGAGGTTAAGGCAGGCAAGGTTGAAAGATCGTATTTGATGCGAATACCGTATCCGGCTCGGTCGTAGATGCTATCGAGTAAAGCTTTGAGGTCAACGGTTACCTGAGGGGCATCGGGTTTTAGGGGAAGGGTGAATTTTGGAATGGCATCCTGCAGGGTGAAAGCATAAAGTAATGCCTGGGGGCGACGGGCGCGATCGCTAATCAAAATACGATAGTTTCCCTGGGAAATAGCCCCCTGCACAGGCATGGGTGTGCCCTGGCGGAGCAGGTCGATTTCCACCAGATGAGATGCACTGGTCAAAACTTGCTGTCGCTTACGGAGATAGGCATCGCGGCCTTCCCCGGGTCGTTTATTTTTGGGCGATAGGACTTCGATCAGGGTAATGACCTTGTCGGTTGCGGTTTCTCGGATTTCTAAATATCGTTCCTGGATTTCCTCGGGCAGGGGCAGGGTAACGGTCTGGGGATGACCGGGTTTGATGATGGTGGTAACAGAGGCCTGGACTTCAGGTGGAGGGGGATTTGGAGCAGAAGGAGAACCCAACACAGTGACATCTGGAATGCCGATGAAAATGCTGTCTTCTGGGGTGTCGAAGTAGATGCGCTTTTCGATGGCGATGTAGTATTCGGGCATTAAAGCTGGGGCAATACTGTCCGCCAGGGCCACAATTAGCCGACTATAAACCTCTGGCCACAGGTCGGGAGCTTCAAGAAATGGGTCCATTCCAGGGAAGGGAGATGGCATAGGAAGAAGTAACGCCTGCTTACATCGTAGCGGAATGGGGAAGGCAGAAGGAAAGGCATACGGGAAAAAGAACGCAGAGGGAAAAACAAAGAACGAAGAAACCCCAAGATTTGAACGGTTTTACAGGTAACGTGTTTAAATGCAACATACAAAGGTTTCCGTCCCCTTGCGGGGTAATGGAATTTGAACCGGTACCTCCGGCACCTCCCACTGTGGAGATTGTCCGTTTCCGTCCCCTTGCGGGGTAATGGAATTTGAACAAATACTGCCAGCGAGCAGGGCGACAGCATCAACATCGTTTCCGTCCCCTTGCGGGGTAATGGAATTTGAACCACTACCGAATCACTCATCGGGGAGATCAAGGTATCGTTTCCGTCCCCTTGCGGGGTAATGGAATTTGAACGATTACACGCTCGCCTTAAGCTTGAATGACTGTTTCCGTCCCCTTGCGGGGTAATGGAATTTGAACTCCTGCTCATAGCTACGACACTTCGATGCTTTCGTTTCCGTCCCCTTGCGGGGTAATGGAATTTGAACCTGATGCAAATGCTGAAGCGATCGCTGATGCTGTAGGTTTCCGTCCCCTTGCGGGGTAATGGAATTTGAACCCCCGGCTTCTAGAAGCCTTACACAGCAAGGCTTCTAGATAGCCATTTTCGCGGGGGTCTAACGGAAGGTGAAATTATTGCGAATTGCTCTCAATAGACCCCCTTGAAAATGGGCTGTAAGCGTTACGTGGCAAGCGATTCGCTAGGGTCAACGAAATAATGCGGTTTTCGAGGTTCGGCAGACCCCCACGAAAGCAGAAGGTCTTGTTGAATATTAGCGGAGAATTCTACCAATAACCAGGAAAATGCATCATTTCTCAATCTTTTGACCCCTGAGGTGGGCCAAAATGTCGCGCACTACACCGCTTTTGCCGTGGCAGTTTAACAAAACCACCTCCCCGAACAACGCTCCGGCAGCTTTCAGGCCGTTAATGGCATGGGTCAATGGATGGCTCATATAGTCGGCGATAATTACAATTAAAGTACAGTTTTGGAGCTTTCGCTTGAGCCTGCCCTTGCGGATTTTGGCTTCCCGCAAGGGAGGAATTTCGACCCAGCGTTTGAGCCCGTAGTGGGTCGAAAGTTCTCCGATGACAGCCTGGCGAGTGGTGGGATGGCCACCAACTAATCCCAGGTACACAGCGGAAAGGTCAGTTTCCACCTTGTTCCCATCTGCTGCGGAAGATTTTCCTAATAGGCTCCCTGAAGCCTCCCCCTGGTGCTGTTCAATCTGAGCAATGTAGTTCAGGAGCTGTGCGGTTTGCTGTTCGAGTTCCCACACCTGAAGCTGCAGATCGTCCCGTTCGTCTTCTACTCGTTTGCCAATGGTTTGCAATCCTCGAATTTCCAGGTTTGAAAGTCGGCGCAGTTCTGCCATATCGCGCTGCAGCAGGTTGTGTTCCGCCCTCAGGGTAGACAGATGTTTAAAAAGCCGTCGCTTTTCCCGCCGGTCTTTGCCAGATAACGCATGAATTAGCTGAGTCAGTTGCTGCCAGATCGTGTTAAGCAGTTGCCGTAGCCGTTTTGCTGGTGCTTTTGTCATCGTATTTACTCCAACGGTTTAACCCAAACGGATGCGTTTTCGACTAAGCGCTCTAAAGCCGAAAAGATAGTGCGGTAATGACCAAACAGCTCCTGGCCAGTTTCAGCCTCCAAATAGCCACACTGAACGGCAATTTCAATCCAGGTTTGCATTTCAGCCGCTTCTGACTGAGCATCGCTAACCTTGGCCATAAAGGCTCCTCGGTAGCGGCGCTTGCCCCAAGCTTCGGCAATGCTGGCACATACTGATCGCGAAGCCGTCAACGACTGCCGGGTCAAGAGGCTGCATGTCTGCTGCCGCCAATTGGGCCTTACTGAGGTAGTCAATCAGGTCACGTCGTCAACTTCTCGCTGGGGTTGCAGCCCCAATACGAGCACTTTTTTGCGATAGCGAGGGGAAAGGGGATAGAAGCGCACCTGGTCTTCGTCAGGGTTGATGTAGGGGATCTCGCAGCCAATTTGGAAATTGCTCTCTCGACGGTGAGCAACTTTTTGCGGGGGGTCAAGGTTTTGGTCTCCAAGTTTGAGGAAATTTCCGAGGCATTGGGCTTAGAGGCCAGGGACCTGATTCAAGCGGAGACCCCTGATCCCCCGTCAGCGTCTTCGCAAGAAGTAACCTCGTTACCGACCCTTTTTGCCTAGGACGAAGGCTGGGTAGGTCGAGAAGAGGTTGTAGCTGAATTGACTACCCAGGGGAAAGCTTCGTGTCGTTTGCTGTTCATTACAGGTATTGCCGGAGTGGGTAAAACAGCTCTGGCAGAAAGACTTTCCCTGGACTAATGTGGCGGCCTACTGGAATCGTTATGGGCGGGAAATTGAAGCAGTTGAGGTTGCGATGGCCGCTAAGGCCGGTCCTTGACCATCGCAGAAGCCGCCACCGGTCAAACCTTGGGAGTTGACGACAAATGGCAGTTGGATCGCTTCACTCGCACCCTGCGACACAATGTCCGAATGCGCCTGGAGCAACCTTTTCAGCGCCTGCGGCAGGAGACTAAATTTGCTTACATTTTGCTGTGCGAAGCATCTGTCTATCGCTGTGCTGTGCCGGAAGACTGGTGGCTCAGTCATTTAGATTACTGGGACTGGGACTCAGAATCAGCGCTGAAGGCACTGGATGCTTTACATGAGACTGACCACCTTTATGGCTTATGCCACAGACAAAACCAACAAAGACCATTTATGCCTAAACATGGCCAAACTCTTTGCATGCAGGGGTTTCAGGGATTGACTATCGCCCATTTTTGACTATCATTTGACTATCAGTGTTTCTCGCCCGTTTTGAAATCCCTGGAAGTCAAGGATTTTGAGATAGTCAAATACTTCCTCCACACGGAAGAGGTCACTGGTTCGAACCCAGTATCGCCCATCGTCGATGTCGAATACTCTAAATGGCTATCCAGGGCGGCAGTGGCGGCTAATTTTGCTGTACTCCCACGATATCATGGGTCTGGGCCACAAACGACGGACCCCGCTGATTGCGCAAACTTTGCGAAGCTAGTACTCTACGGCGTAAGTCGGCCAACTATTCCTGAAACCTGATACCCGGTACCTGGCACCCTCAGCCATGGTTGCCTTATGTCTGCCAGCTGAATTTTTCAAGAATAGCTGCTGAAGATCGAGTTTTTCAGAATTAGCTGTTGTTAGAGTTTCTAGAGCGCTCCGAGCGTCTGGTTTCAAGCTTATACAGGCCAATACACACGCTAAGCCACAGAAAGCCGATGCTGTACCCTGCCACCACATCTGTGGGCCAGTGAACGCCCAAATAAATGCGACTGAAACCAATACTGCCAATCAGCAAAGTGGCAATGCCATAAATCAACCACTTGTACGTTTGAAACCGCTGTACCAGCAGGTAAGCCGAAAAGCCGTAAAGCACCATGGACCCAAGGGCATGGCCGCTGGGAAAGCTGTAAGAGGTTTCGGTAATCAGCTGGGACCATAGCGCCGGGCGTTCCTTCCCAAACAGCAGTTTGAACCCTGTGCTCAGCACCGCCCCACCGATGCAGGTAATGGCAAAGATCACGGCAATTCGCCAGCGCCAGCGCCACCATAGCCAGACCACACCAATGCAAGTGATGGGTACCACAATATCTGGATCTCCCAGCCGGGTCACGGTCAGCATGACCTGATCCAGCACAGGACTGGAAAATTGGTTAATCCAGAGCAAAATGTTTTCGTCATAAGCGAAAGCTTCCTGCTCCAGTACTTCCTCTGCCAGCCTGGCCAGGCTAAACAGCAGGAGTAGGCAAACCCCGAGCCAGACAATGCCAACGGTGGTGATGAAGGACATCAGGCGAGGGTTCACCTCATGCATCCATCGCCTGGCCAGGTTCTTCAAAGTTTCTTGCATGGTGAATTAACTCGGGCAACATAGTCAGATTCCAGAGGGTTATAGCCATGGCCGTTATGGGTAGAAGAGGCCCCCTGGACCGGCAACGCATAAACGCACAATGCACAACTGCCTCATCAACCTTGTCCTGGTGCAGGTAGCTACCGCTAGACTTGCGGATATCCCACAGCTCTGTTCAGTCAGCTATGGGAGGGTTGCCCGCAGGACGGGGTAGGTCGATCTTAGACTGGCAGCGATTCAGTCAATATCAATAGACTTGCTTCCTGACCGAGCTTAACCCACCCCCGCCCCTCCCTCCCAGGAGGGGACAATGTGGCCAACCCTTTGCTAATCGTCTACAACCGGCAAACACCACCAGAATGCTGCCCATGCCATGTACCCTGCACCCGACACCTTATACCCGATACCCTATACCCTGCCCCCACATTCCCACACTTTATGGCGCAGGCTGAACAGTAAAAGCATCAAATTCGCCGTCATCGAATTCGCCGGTAATGGTGATGCTATCGCCCACTGAAACATAACGGACGGTGTTGTCGCCATAGATATCCCAGGTATCTACACGGAAGGTGCGATCGCCGGTATTGAGTCGAAGACCATCTTCCCATACCCGCTCAACGGTGCCGGTATGGGTTGTTTGGGCGTGGCTCAGACTTGGCAGGAGGAATGCTGTCCCAATTCCACCGACTACCAGAGCACTGACAGCGAAGCGATTCATAACCAATCTCCAAGATGTGAGTGAAACAAGCTAAGCGAACCGGGAATTAGTAAATCATATTAATGAATATGACTAGAGAATGACAGCTGCTTTGAGGCCGTTCCTATTGCCCATTTGTATAGTCATGGCAAGGGTCTCCATCACTGCGGTTTGACGAACATTGCTATCGAAACCGTGCAGGGTATGGGGTATCGGATACTAATGTCTTCGGCGAAAGGCTAAAATTTTTCCGTGAGCAAATTATGAGCTTGCTGCTGGTGTTGCCAGCTGAATCCAGCTAAATGTCACTGACATAAGACTGGTGGGCACTGCCCACCCTACGGCAGATCAGGGCTTTCAGCAATTTGCAGGGGTTGATTTCAGCTTAATTCAGTGACATTCAAATCCAGCTGCCTGTCTTTCCAAAGGCCATAGGTGACAATATTTTTTAGTCCGGATTGCAGAAAAGTGCGGCACAGGCCGCTACTGTTTGCCACCCTTCCAGCACAGCGTTGGATACCTCCAAGTCGTCAGTCATTTCGTTCTATCCTGGCACTGACAACCGTAGCGAAACGGAGCACTTTCTGGCCGCTCCAGGGACCGGGTGCCTTCTGATTGCATCTAGATCTGGGGCAAAAGGTCAAAGGCACCTGGTCCCTCAAAGATGCGTGATTTGCACTACAGCACCAGACTGACACCCACCCCACTATCAAAACCATCATTGCCCTGGTTAAAACCATGTCATGGTCATTTATGGTGATTTGAACTATAATTAAAGTAAATCGATTTATTAACTCGCCCTAAAACCCGCCATCGTGTTCACAACCCTATCTCCAAAACCAACCACGCAAAATACGCCGTTTGACCTGTTCGAGGCCATCCAAACCCTTAAGCAAGAGCTAAACGCAGTTATTCTGGCCCATTACTACCAGGAACCCGATATACAAGACATTGCCGACTATATCGGCGATTCTCTCGGGTTGTCGCGCCAGGCCGCCGCTACCGATGCTGAGGTAATTGTGTTCGCCGGGGTTCACTTTATGGCGGAAACTGCCAAAATCCTGAATCCTGACAAGCAGGTGCTGCTGCCCGACCTCAACGCCGGGTGTTCCCTGGCCGATAGCTGCCCCCCCGATGCTTTTGCCGCCTTTAAAGCCCAGTACCCCGACCATATTGTGGTGTCTTACATTAACTGCACCGCCGACATCAAGGCGATGAGCGACATCATCTGCACCAGCTCCAACGCCGCCAGTTTGATTCAACAAATTCCTGCAGACCAGCCGATTATTTTTACCCCCGACCAAAACCTGGGGCGCTACGTCATGCAGCAAACCGGGCGCGATCTGGTGCTATGGCAGGGCAGCTGCATCGTGCACGAAACCTTTTCTGAAAAAAAACTGGTGCAATTGCAGATCGAGCACCCCAACGCCGATATTATTGCCCACCCGGAATGTGAGCCTGCCGTTTTGCGCCATGCCGACTATGTTGGCTCCACTACGGCTCTGTTAAAGTACGCCCAGCAAAGCCCAAAGCATGAGTTCATTGTGGTAACAGAACCGGGCATTATTCACCAGATGCAAAAACAGGCCCCCAAAAAACGGTTTATTCCGGCACCGCCCACCTCCACCTGTGCCTGTAACGAGTGCCCTCACATGCGGCTCAACACCCTCGAAAAACTTTATCTGGCTATGAAAAATCGGCAACCCGAAATTACCCTGCCAGAAGATATTCGCCAGGCTGCCCTGAAACCAATTCAGCGCATGTTAGAGATGAGCCCGTAGTCTGAGTTCCCTTCCTTGCAAAGGTGTCCAGAGGGCGAGGTAGGTCCCCTCTGAAACCAGAAGCCGCTCAATGAATTATTGACCCTGCATAAAAGACCGCAGTTCTTCAGTCATATGATTAATCAGGTCGCCGCCTTCTAGATTTGCCTGGGCCGCTTCCTGCTCAATTGCGGCGACCCGGTTGTCGGGTACATCCAGCAAATCGATAAGTTTTCGATAGGCCCGAGCTTCTGCCTGGTTAATCTTGGCTTCTGCGGGGGTGCGGGCACTGGCGCTGATCACCTGATAGCCCAGTTTGAGGACTAATTCTTTTTCTGCCGAACTGCTTAGCTGAGGCACCAGTTCTTCAAGGGGAATATTTTGCATCAGGTAATCTCGCAGTTCCTCCCGCAGCGCTTCCTGTTTACCACCGCTGGCAAATAGCTGGCTAAACTGGGTCAGCATGACATCGACTTCTTCTTCGGCAAGGTTGCCATCACTCCAGGCCATGGTTGAGACAATTCTCAGCAGGGTCATCTGGTCAGGAGAGATGGAAGGTGGGGGTGGGGGTGGTAAAGCCATGGCAGTCTCCATTACTTGGAGTCAAGTTATCATGGCCTTTTTTTCCTACCGGCAGATGTCACCAAACGCTACAAAACCTCCAAAAACGCAATGTTTAGACTAAACTGTAGCTTTCCCTTCGGGGAAACTCCACTTCTGGACTTGGACAAGGTTTGGCCTTGAACAAAGTTTAGACGTGAAGGTTTACCTTTTTCCGGCACTCTGACTCGCTAAATGGGCCATTTGTTTGGGTTGTTTGATCAGCAAAATTGACTGAGATGCGTCTACGCTAAGCCAGTTTTTTTCCTGCAGCTTATCCATAATTTTCTGGGTTTCTTCAACCGTAATATCAGACAAATCGGCCAGATCCGGGGGAGAAAGATTGATAATATTAATGCCCTCCTCCGTAGGCTGACCATAGGCTTGTTGCAGCGCCACGAGGGTACTGGCCAGCTTAACGGCTGGGGGCTGATGGCGCAGCTGAAACCGCCCGTTAGACTGCCGCAGCCGTTGCACCATCAGTTGTAGCAAACGATGGTGCAATTGGGGATCTTTGAACAGGGTTTGAATGAACCGCTGGGCTGAAATACTGAGGAGCTTAACCGGCGTCATGGCCACTACATCAGTGGATCGAGGCGACTCGTCTAAAATAGCCATTTCGCCAAAAAAATCGCCTCTCCCCAGCACTGCCAGCGTCACAAACCCATCATCCACATGGCGGCGAACCTTGACCCAACCCTCTTCCAAAAAATAAACTGCATTCCCCCAAGCATCTTCCATGACAATGGCACGATGGGCCGGATAGTTGTGCTGGGTTGCAACCGATAGTAGCCATTGCGTCGTTTCAGGGCTAGCGGCACTAAATAAAGGAAACAGTTCACCGAACACTTCAGGCGGCATAGCAAGCATAGGAATCAGAGAGACGAATTCAGGATCAGGAAGCAGAAAAAGACGACTATTCTGTCCTCATAGTACCCAGAAAACCTGAATGCCCTTAAGGGGCTTCTGTCTCCACTGTTTCACCGAACCTATCTTGAGCCATAACGGCCCGGCGAATGTGGGGTAGAAACTGGCTGATGTATGACGGCCACCCCACCAGAATGGGCTGTCGGTGAATTAACGTATCTGGGTCAACAAAGGGGGGGGCAAAGCGGATGGGGTTACCCTCCAGGTCACAGCAAATTAGCCCCGCCGCCTGGGCCAGGGCCAGGGGTCCAGTGGTATCCCAAAGTTTGACCCGACCATTGAAGTAGCCATATAATCCTGCTTCTCCCCGGATGACTGTCAACACCTTGAGCCCAAAGCTGCCCATAGACACAAACTGAAACTTGGGCAGACAACCGCGCAGGGCGGGGCCAAACCGTTGCCAGTCTTTGTAACCAATCACCATTGACCAGGGGCGACCGGGCACATAAGGGGGTTCAATTGCAGGTAAGGAACCCTGCCCATGTTGTTCTGACTGATGAAACAGCCCCCAACCGGACCCACCCCAAAACAGATGACGATAGGCCGGGGCGTAAACCCACCCGGCAACGGGTATTCCCTGTCTGCACTGCCCCACCATCACCGCATAGTCTGCCCTTCCCTGGATAAAATCGTCGGTGCCGTCAATGGGGTCTACAAACCAGAGATGGCTCTTGTTTTGCCCAAACTGAGTGAAGGTCTCACGATTTTCTTCGGTAATAACGCCGTCTTCAGGGAATAACTGGCGAAAGCCCTGCAGTAACCTGCTGTCGAGGGCTTTATCTACCGTGGTGACAAAGTCGTCTTTGCCCTTTTCAAATACCTGAAACGATTGTTTTGACTGCTGCAGGGCATAGTTCCCACAGTCGAGCAGCAGGTCATGGATAGCTGTGAGTTGTTCTGGTCTGAGGGAAGTCATACCAAGACGGGAAGGAGACTCCCTGTCAGTCTAAAGGATTGCGAGCAGAAAAATGACCTGGCCGGTAAAACACCGACCAGGTCATATCAAGGGAACGCGTTAAGGACTTACTGAACCACCAGCTTGACGTTGGCGTTCTGCAGACCAGGACGCTTCACTTCGGCCAGGGTCTTGTTGACAGCGTACTTCTGGTTGATGGAGTTGATCAGCTCGGTCTGGTTGTGCTTCTTAGCAACACCCCAGAGGTCAGCGATCAGATCAAAGGAGCCATCCGCATTGCGGGACCAGCCCAGATCATACTCACCATCCAGAACAGCTACGATGTCAGCGCGAACCCGCTGGCCGTTATAGCCACGGACATCAGCCTCAGTCTTAGTGGCAATACCCAAGTCAGACAGAGACTGCTTGAGGATTTCAGCATCGGTCACTTTAGTGCGAAGGGTGCTGAAGTGAGACATAGTGTTTCCTCCTGTAGGGAAATTGAGAGAGACAACGAGGTTTGAGAGTTAAGAGACCAGCTAACCGTACGAGGGCTATCTGGATATGATGCTGCTAGCAAACGCTAGCCCTTCCCCCGGCACCCACCGGGAAGAAAGCCTGTTAAAACTCCATCCGCTGATATTCAGCGACGGAGGCTGCCGCCGGACGAGCCCGCTGCCGGGCCCAATCGCGCAGGGCCGTGACTTGCTCGTTCATCGTCTTGGACAGGGGCAGCGTGGCACGAATCGCCGCGATGATGTCCAATTGCGTGAACTCTCGTCCTTGGGCAAAAGCTTCGTACATGGCAGAAATGAGACCCTGCTCAATTTCTGCACCGGAGAATCCCTCACAGACCTTAGTCAGTTGTTCCAGGTCAAAGCGGGAGATGTCGCGTCGCCGCTTCTTGAGATGAATCTCGAAAATATCCCGGCGTTCTTCGGAGTTGGGCAGGTCAACGAAGAAGATTTCGTCAAAGCGTCCCTTCCGCAAGAACTCACTGGGTAACTTCTCAACCCGGTTAGCCGTAGCCATCACAAACACCGGGGATGTTTTTTCCTGCATCCAGGTCAGGAAGGTACCAAAGATACGGCTGGAAGTACCGCCGTCAGAGTCGGAAGACCCTACTCCACCAGCAAAAGCCTTATCGATTTCGTCAATAAATAAGATAGCGGGAGAAATAGACTCAGCGGTGCGTAGAGCATTCCTCAAATTTGCCTCAGACCGACCCACGGTAGAACCATCGTAGACTCGACCCAGGTCAAGACGCAGCAGGGGTAAACCCCACAGTCGAGAAGTCGTTTTAGCAATCAAAGACTTACCGCAGCCGGGAACTCCAAGAATTAGCATTCCCTTGGGTTGGGGCAAACCATACTCCCGAGCCCGCTCGGTGAAGGCGTCAGAACGTTGACGTAGCCAGTGCTTTAACTCTTCTAAACCACCCACCGAGTTGATGGTTTCGTCCACATCCATGAACTCAAGGATGCCGTTGCGCCGAATGAGCTGCTTCTTCTCAGACAGTACAATATCGACTTCTTCAGCGGTAAGCTGCTTGGATACAACCCGAGCCTTACGGTAGACTTTCTCAGCTTCATCGCGGGTTAACCCCAGAGCCGCCTTCAAAAGCTTCTCGCGATCTTCCGTAGAAATGCTGCCGCTCCGCGCCCGGTTGAGTTCTGCTGACAGAACCTCATCTAACTCGGCCATGTCAGGCAGAGGGAAGTCTAAAACCACCACTTCCTTCTCTAGCTCGATGGGCACCTCCTGTACCGGAGACATCAATACGATAGTCTTGCGGGTTCCCTTCAAGGCAACGATGGCATCGCGCAAACATCTTGTAACCGCTGGAGAGTCTTTGAATGGATGTAAATCTTTGAAGATAAAGATTCCAGGCTCTCGCTGGCGAATCACCCACTCAACGGCGGCTTCGGGGGAAACAGTGTTGTTGTTTTGGGTACCGTTCCCGGGTGAGCCATACTCAACCATCCCCCGGGTCATGGTCCAGGTGAAGACCCGCATGGCAGGCTTCACATCTTGATCTTTAGAAACTCGCCTGGCGATGGCAGCAACAGTTTGCTCAGCCCGCTCTTCCTCGAACGTAACCAGGTAGATCAAGGGGTATTGGGCCTGTACTAATACGTTTAAGTCCTCTTTCATGACCAATACCTTCCTCGGCGTACGGAGCACTTGAGCAGTACTGAAGAACAGGTAAAAAATTACCAACCACGCTTAAGAGGAGCTCATAACCTCCTAAGGGGCTCTTTACGAACGGGTGACTAATTAACAGACAACCAGTTCACCTTCGTCGGGTTGTCGCGAATCAACAACCACTTCATCTATGTCAGCGCTGACTGCGCTATCCCCACCACTGGATGAGACAGACCTGACTTCAACCAGATCATCTCCTCGCAACACAACAGCCGTAGAACAGCTAGGACAGTTGTGAATGCGATGGGTTTGACCATAGGCAGACTCTAGGCCCTCAACCACATCAGAATGAGCCAGATAAAAATCAATGGCACGCTTTGCAATGGCTGACATCGCCTCGCCTTCAACGGCGGAACGTATTTTCAACTGACGATGCAGGTCGGGGGGTAAATACAACGTGACCTTGCTAGCCTTTTGCTCTTCCATAATGCACTTCGAATAGGTGTTACCCGGGTATGGTGTTACCTTAGCGACCCTGACTGGGGCTGTCAAGACGGCATAGCGGTTTGACGTCATTCTTGAAACATTCCGTTACATTAACCCTGGTTTTGTATCGGAACATTGCGAGATTTCCCTGGCTTTGGGGCTAGAGCGTCCATAGGGTGGTTTGGGCTGACTGGTTGAGGGTGGACCAGAGCAGCACAGATGACCCTGGTTTGAGTGGAAGAGGCGTTTCCGGTTGGGGCTGAGCCCTTATTTCAAGAACTTGGTTGGGGCTGACCCAGGGCTCTGTGCCAAACCAGCCCCAGGGGGAATGGGAGGTCCTGAGGTTGGGGCAACCCCGGTTGGTCGTCGTCGCATTTGCCGGTTTTGGATTTATACTTTTGGCCGACTGCTTCTATCCTTACATCTGGGAAGCATAGCAGTAGCAGTTGCTTTCACGATTCTTAAAGTTGGCCCCTGCCAGGCAGTTCAAGAGGTTAAATCGCGTTTACATGGTTGAGGTTGATTCTCTACCCCAGACTTTTCCATCCTTAGAAACGGCGCTAAAGCATCATTTCGGGTACGACCAGTTTCGGCCAGGCCAGCGCCAGGTGATTGAGACCATTCTGAAAAACCAGGATGTGCTGGTGGTGATGCCGACCGGGGGCGGTAAATCCCTTTGCTACCAACTACCCGCCCTGCTTAAGCTGGGGGTTACGGTGGTGGTCTCTCCCCTCATAGCCCTGATGCAAGACCAGGTAGATAGCCTTAAAGACAATGGCATTGCCGCCACCTGCCTGAATAGCTCCATCGACCACAACACCCTGCGCCAGCGCGAGGCGGCCCTACTGAATGGAGACATCAAACTGCTTTACGTTTCCCCAGAGCGGGTCTTAAGTCCAGGCTGCTTGCAGCTGCTGGAACAGCTCAGCCAGCGGGTCGGCATTAGCTGCTTCGCCATTGATGAGGCCCACTGCGTTTCAGAGTGGGGCCACGACTTTAGGCCCGAATATCGGCAGCTGTCTACCCTGCGATCGCACTTCCCCCAGGTGGCGATGATGGGCCTGACCGCAACAGCCACCGAGCGGGTGCGCCTGGATATTTTGCAGCAGCTGCGCCTGCGGGACCCGCTGGTGCATGTGGCCAGCTTTAACCGCCAGAACTTGTTTTACGAAGTGCGCCCCAAGGGTAGGGAGGCCTACCTGGATTTGCGCCAGCAGGTGCGCGACCATTCTGGCTCGGGCATCATCTACTGCCTCAGTCGTCGCCAGGTGGATGAGCTAGCCACTCGCCTGGCCCAGGATGGTGAATCGGTGCTGCCCTACCACGCTGGCCTGAACGACGACGTGCGGCGAGAAAACCAGACCCGCTTTATCCGCGACGATGTGCGGTTAATGGTGGCCACCATTGCCTTTGGCATGGGCATCAACAAGCCAGATGTGAGATTTGTGATTCACTACGACCTGCCCCGCAATTTAGAAAGCTACTACCAGGAGTCGGGGCGTTCCGGGCGGGATGGCGAACCAGCCCACTGCACCATTTACTTTTCTTATCGGGATGTGGCTACGGTTGATTACCTGATTAGCCAGAAGAGTAACGAAGATGAGCAGCGCATTGCCCGCCAGCAGCTGCGGCAAATGATTGACTATGCCGAAAGCACCGTCTGTCGCCGCCAGATTCAGCTCAGCTACTTTGGGGAAACCCTGAGCCAGGGGTGCGATCGCTGCGACAACTGCATCAACCCACCACCCGTAGAAGATTGGACCATTGAAGCCCAAAAGTTCCTCTCCTGCGTGGCTCGCTGCCAGGAGCGCTTCGGCATGGCCCACATTATTGATGTGCTGCGGGGTTCCCGTAAACAAAAGGTGATGGACCAGGGCCATGACCAGCTGTCTACCTACGGCATCGGCAAAGACCGCTCCGTGGAAGAGTGGAAATTACTGGGGCGCTCTCTGCTGCACCAGAGGATGGTGGATGAAACCAACGACGGCTATCCGGTGCTGAAGCTAAATGCCGTGAGCTGGCAGATTCTGCGCAAGCAAATTTCCGTGCAGGTGGCCATTCCCAGGGATTTCTCGGCCCAGAAGCCCGACCCTGCCGCCATTGAAGAAACCCCCGAAGTAGCCCGGTTGATGGGCGAACTGAGATCCCTCCGCAAACGCCTGGCCGATCAACAAAGCGTGCCGCCCTACGTGGTGTTTCACGAAGCCACCCTGCGGCAAATGGCCCAAATTCGACCCCAGGATCTGGATACCTTTGGCCGCATTTCTGGCGTTGGCAGTCGCAAGCTGGAGCAGTACGGCCAGGTGTTTGTTGACGCCATCCGCCAGTTTTGCCAGACCCATAACCTGACCACTGAAACCGCTCTGCTGGCCGCCACTCGACAGTCCCGCAAACGTTCCCAACATACCGGGGATACCCACCGCTACACTCTGGAACTGCACCAGCAGGGGCTATCTATGGGCGAAATTGCCCAGCAGCGGCGGCTCAGGCCAACCACCATTGCCAGCCATTTAGAGCGGCTGATCCTGAATGGCGAAACGGTCAATTTAGACCGTCTGGTATCAGAAGAGCGCCAGGACAGAATTCGCAATGCCCTTCAACAGGCGGAGGGGGCTAGCTTGACGGAAATTCGCGATTTCCTTGGCCCCACCTACGACTACACAGAAATTCGCTTAGTCCGTGCCGTCTGGCAAATGGAAAGTCAGGAGGCTTAGGGTAACGTTGACATCTTGCCCGTGGCGCGATTGATCGTAGGACAGCCGAGACGGCTATCCTACCTGATTGAGTTTTCATTCCTAAGCTTCCACCAGGGCGAACCGATCTGCCCGGTCGTGGGGGGCGTCGAAGTTGATGATTGGCCCCTTCGGCACAATTTGGTGGGGGTTTACATCAGGATGGCTTCGGTAGTAATGGAGCTTGATGTGCTCCATGTTGCAGGTGGCCTTAAAGGCGGGATGCTGGTACAGATCCAGCAGGTAGCCCCAGAGGTTGGGATAGTCCACAATGCGGCGCAGGTTGCATTTGAAGTGGACGTAATAGACCGCATCGAACCGATAAAGGGTCGTGAACATACAGATGTCAGCTTCGGTAATGCGATCTCCGCACAGATACCGTTGCTTATCCAGCACCCGTTCCCAATGGTCAAGAGCCTCGAATAATTCTGTCACTGCCTCTTCGTAGGCCGCCTGCTTAGTGGCAAACCCGGCCCGATAAACGCCATTGTTGATGGGCTCGTAAATAGCGTCAATAGCCTCATCCACCAGGGGTTCCAAATCGGGAGGACAGAGCGTGGCATCAGATTTGGCGATGTCATTCCACTCCGTATCCAACATCCGAATAATTTCGCGAGACTCGTTATTAACAATGGTCTCCGTCTGCTTGTCCCACAGTACCGGCACCGTCACCCGCCCAGAAATATCCGGCTTGGCCCTGGTGTAGATTTCCCGCAGGTATTGAGCCTGGTTAACGATATCGGGAATTGAGCCTTCGCGATTGCTAAAGAACCAGCCCTCATCTCCCATGTAGGGGTCCACGATCGATAGGGAAATGGCATCCGTCAGTCCTTTGATTTCCCGCATGATCAGGGTGCGGTTGGCCCAGGGGCAGGCCAGGGAGACGTAGAGATGGTATCGCCCAGCCTCTGACTTAAAGCCGCTGGACCCGTCTGCCGTTGTCCAGTGGTGAAAGTCTGTTTCGGGGCGTACAAACCGTCCCTGCTCATCTTCCTGCTTGCGGGTCTTTTTCCATTCCCCATTAACCAGCATTCCCAGTGCCACAGATTCCTCCCGTTAGGTTTGTGCCAGATAACCTTATTCAGCCTAGTCGGTTTACACAAAAAATCCCTCCCTCGAAAGACAAACATCCCCCATCTCCCCAGCCCCCTGCTCTCCAGCCCCCCAGCTCCCTAGTCCTCTACGGCGTAAGTCGGCTAACTATTCCTGAAACCCCGGTACCTGCCACCCTCAGCCATGGTTGCCTTATGTCTACCAGCTGATACTAGATCCCCAGATCCTCAGCTCTCTCCCAAAATCCCCCCTCCTCCCCTTGCCTATCCCTAGACATCCTGTTTGAATAGGAGCATTAAAAATGAACTTTTATTAACGGAGAGTTCGCATGTACATCGTGCAAGTGGCGTCAGAGTGCGCTCCAGTCATTAAAGCCGGTGGATTGGGCGATGTGGTTTATGGCCTGAGCCGTGAACTGGAAATGCAGGGGCACTGCGTCGAGCTAATTTTGCCGAAGTACGACTGCATGCGTTACGACCACATTTGGGGGCTGCACCACGCCTACCTGGATTTAAAAGTGCCCTGGTATGGCGCTGACATTACCTGCACCGTTCACTGCGGTTGGGTGCATGGGCGGCTGTGCTTCTTTATTGAGCCCCACTCTCAAGATAGGTTCTTTCACCGGGGCTGTTACTACGGCTGCGATGATGACTCCATGCGTTTTGCCTTCTTTAGCAAAGCCGCTCTGGAGTTTTTATTACGCAGCAATAAGCGCCCCGATGTCATCCACTGCCACGACTGGCAGACCGGACTGATTCCCGTCATGCTGTTCGAAATTTACAAGTACAACGGCATGGAGTACCAGCGGACGCTGTACAGCATTCATAATTTCAAGCACCAGGGGTTTGGCGGCACTGAAATTTTGCAGGCTACGGGGTTAAACCGGCCTGAATACTACTTCCAGTACGACCGCCTGCGAGATAATTTCAACCCCTTCTCCCTCAACTTTATGAAGGGGGGCATTAACTACGCCAACCACGTGAATACGGTCTCCCCTAACCATGCCTGGGAAGCCCAGAGTGGAGATCATGGCTTTGGCCTGGGGCACACCCTGCATCTGAACCAGCACAAGTTTTCTGGCATTCTTAATGGCATTGACTATGAGGTGTGGAATCCGGAAATTGACCGCTACATTCCCCAAAACTATTCCATCAGCACCTTTGAAGATAAAGCCTTTAACAAAAAGGAACTGCGGGAGCGGCTGCTACTGCGGGAAAGTGATCAGCCCATTGTCTCCTTCATTGGCCGACTCGATGACCAGAAGGGGGTGCACCTTGTCCATCACGCCATCTATTACACCCTGGCTCAGGGAGCACAGTTTGTGCTGTTAGGCTCTGCCACTGACAAACGCATTAACGACTGGTTCTGGCACGAAAAGCTGCACCTGAATAGCAACCCCGATGTACATCTGGAACTCAGCTTTAACGAGGAACTGGCCCATTTAATCTACGCCGGGGCTGACATGATGGTCGTGCCCAGCAACTTTGAGCCCTGTGGCTTAACCCAAATGATTGCCATGAAGTACGGCACTGTACCCATCGTGCGGGGGGTTGGTGGCCTGGTGAATACCGTATTTGACTGGGATTACGACCAGAACCACACCGTAGATGAACGAAATGGCTTTGTATTTTTCCAGACTGATCATAGCGCTTTAGAATCGGCCATGAATCGGGCTTTTAACATTTGGAATCAGTCCCCTGACACATTCCAAAAAATTGCCCAGCAGGGAATGCAGTATGACTATTCCTGGTACCACCCGGCAAAAGCCTATGTAGAAATTTATGACTATATTCGCCACAAATAGGCCCAAGTCAAGGGCATTGTCATCACTGATGACCGCCGCCGGTTGGGTATTGAGGGCAATTCCCCATACCAGCAGCACAAACCATCGAAATGGAGCTTTCTGGCTGAAGACGGAGCGGAAGTCACCAAAGATTTGCTCAAGACGCTGGTAGAGTTCCCTCATATGACTGGCTGAAGCCCCATATATCAGCCAATAAAGCTCCGGAACGTGAAGCATTCCAGAGCTATCATCCACTTTAGGCTAAAGCAACAAAGTCGGTATTTCAGAGAACCTGCAGTAGCAGATTTTATCCTGTCATTAGCATTAGCAACCTAAGCCGAGATGGGAGGGGCCTGATATGCCACCGGCACTGCCGGACCGCTGGCTAAATCGAGGGGGAAGTTGTGGGCATTGCGTTCATGCATAACTTCAAATCCCAGATTGGCCCGGTTTAGTACATCGGCCCAGCTGGGCAGAATTCGCCCCTGGGAATCCAGAATGGAGTGGTTAAAGTTAAACCCGTTCAGGTTGAAGGCCATGGTGCTAATGCCCAGGGCCACAAACCAGATGCACACTACCGGCCAGGCGGCTAAGAAAAAGTGCAGCCAGCGGGAATTGTTGAAGCTGGCGTATTGAAAGATCAGGCGACCGAAATAGCCGTGGGCGGCAAGAATATTGTAGGTTTCTGCCTCCTGACCGAATTTGTAGCCAGCATTTTGAGATTGGATATCGGTGGTTTCTCGAATCAGGCTGGAGGTGACTAAAGAGCCGTGCATGGCACAGAACAAAGACCCTCCCAGGACTCCGGCGACCCCCAGCATGTGGAATGGGTGCATCAAAATATTATGTTCAGCCTGGAAGACGAACATAAAGTTGAAAGTGCCGCTAATGCCCATGGGCAAACCATCGGAGAAGCTGCCCTGCCCAATGGGATAAATCAAGAAGACGGAGGTGGTTGCCGCAACGGGGGCGCTATAGGCCACACAAATCCAGGGGCGCATGCCCAGACGATAGCTGAGTTCCCATTCCCGGCCCATGTAACACAACAGGGCTGGAATGTAATGGAAGGCGATCATCTGGTAAGGACCGCCGTTATATAGCCATTCATCGAGAGTGGCGGCTTCCCAAATGGGGTAAAAGTGCAGACCAATGGCATTCGATGAGGGCACTACCGCTGCAGTAATGATGTTGTTGCCATACAGCAAAGAACCAGATAAAGGTTCACGAATGCCGTCGATATCGACGGGAGGCGCTGCGATAAAGGCGGTGACAAATACGACTGTGGAAACTCCTAAAAGGGGAATCATCAGCACACCGAACCAGCCCACATAAAGCCGGTTTTCGGTGCTGGTCACCCATTCGCAGAATCTCTCCCAAACATTACTTTCTTGTTGGCGTTGGAGAGTGGTAGTCATGGTTTTATAAATTGCTCAACGCATTGGTCGTATTAAAACAAAACAATCTGAAGATCTGGGGAAAACCGTTACTGCCATAACCCATCCCATACAACAGATTTAGCTCCGGTTCTCGGGATAGGTTCTGTAGGAGTAAAAAATGAAGGCGAGGCATCCCAGGGTGAGTACGACCAAACCCATGAATACTCCGCCAGCGGTGGAGGCAAAGTCTCCTTCTCCGTAGGCCAGGTAGAAATTGAGTGGCATAGGCTTACCTCTGACTAAAATCCTGATCCGGGTAAATTAATGTTGACGCCATCCAGCAATATGGTGCCGTTGTAGATCTGCAGAATAATCAGCAGAAATAGGAACAGCATCAGCATCATGAAAACCATGAATGGGGCTGTTCCCCAGCCGGGGGCAACTCGTCCGGCCTCGGAGTTGAATTGCCTCAGGAAATATTGCAGCGGGGCGACTTTTTTTGAAACATATTTTTGTTGCATGAGTCGTTCCTGGTTTGACTTTGATATGCCGTAGGTCGGGTAAAGCGCTAGCAGACGCTGTTGGCAAAATATTTTGTTGTCTTAGCTTTGCCCTCTCCCTAAATCCCTCTCCCAATCCTGGGAGAGGGACTTTGAAGGCTCCGGCTCCCCTGCTCCCATTTTGGGAGTAGGGGTTGGGGGAAGAGGGCCAAACATGGCATTGAGGAATTCGCCAACAGAGTCAGCGTTAGCGGAACCCAACCAAGCCCAGTCCGGTGTTGGGTTCCACTTCGTTTCACCTAGCCTGAGTTCGGAGAGTGTTCTGATTTTTGTGTAAGGGCCAATCAGCCGATTAATCAAGTTTTCTGCAAGCCTTGTAGGGCAGGCGTCTCGCCTGCTCAGCTGGGACAGGCAGGATGCCTATCCCACAAGAGTCCGAACACTCCCGAGTTCGGGGTAAGGTGAAACCGCTTAGATTTTGCGTCAACTCTCCCCTCCAGGGAGGAGCAGGGGTGGGTTAATCGCGGCATTCAGCAGTTTCATTCGTTGCGAATGGGACCTTTGCGGTTGCAGATTTGACCTCCCCCGCCCTCCGGGCACCCCTCCTGGGAGGGGATTGAACTCCAATATTTCCTCTCACAGCACTTTCGTTTGCCGAGAAGTCGGGTCGCCGACTTTCTCGAAGTAGCCCCATTCGACCTGCTCGATGTCGATGGCCGGATCGATGCCGGAGAAGACATCCTGGAAGAGGGCTCTGAGCCCGTGCCAGATGTGGCCGAAGAACCAGACCAGGGCAAAGCAGGCGTGGAAGAAGGCGAAGAAGCCGCGATTGCTGGTTCTAAAGGCTCCGTCTGAGTTGTAGACGGTGCGGTCGAAGTCGAAGGGTTCGCCCAGTTGGGCTTTGCGGGCGTATTGTCTGACCTGGGCTGGGTCAGAGAAGGTCTGCCCGTTCAGAAGCCCCCCCAGGAAACTGACCGTGACGCCGGTTTGTTCCAGGCTGTATTTGGCATCGGCCTGGCGGAAGGGGATGTCGGCTCGCACGGTGCCTTCCCGATCCGTCAGCAGGACGGGGAAGTTTTCGAAGAAGTTGGGCATCCGCCGCACCGTCAGATCTCGACCTTCCCTATCCTTAAAGACGGGGTGGCCGAGCCAGGCAGTGGGCAGGCCGTCGCCATCGACCATGCGACCGACGCGGAACAGTCCCCCCTTGGCGGGGCTATTGCCAACGTAGTCATAAAAGGCCAGCTTTTCGGGAATTTCTGACCAGGCTTCTGACAGACTCTTGCCCGCATCCACGGCAGAAAATACCCGGCGGTTAATTTCCTTCTGGAAGTAGGCCTGATCCCACTGATAGCGGGTGGGTCCCCACAGTTCGATGGGGGTGGTGGCGGTGCCGTACCACATGGTGCCGGAGGCGATGAACCCGGCGCAGAAGAAGACGGCCAGGCTGCTGGCTAACACCGATTCAATGTTGCCCATGCGCAGCCCCCGGTAGAGGTTTTCCGGCGGTCGCACGAAAATATGGAAGAGTCCGCCGATAATCACCACAACGCCCAGGGCAATGTGGTGGGCAACGACCCCTCCCGGATTCTGGGGGTTAAAGCCAGCAGGTCCCCACTCTGGGGCAACCCCCTGCACATGGCCGGTCAGTCCAAAGGGGTCGGAGACCCACATGCCCGGGCCAAAAATGCCGGTCAGGTGAAAGGCCCCAAATCCGAAGCAAAGCAACCCGGCCAGTAATAGATGAATGCCGAAAACTTTGGGCAGATCGATGACGGGTTCGTCGGTTTTGGGGTCAAAGAAGGTGGCCACATCCCAGTAGACCCAGTGCCAGCAGGCGGCTAAGAACTCCAGCCCGGAGAAGACGATGTGGGCTATGGCCACGGTTTCAAAGGTCCAGAAGCCAGGGTCGGTAAAGGTTTCTCCGGTGATGCTCCAGCCCTGCCAGGAGTTGGTTACTCCCAGGCGGGCCACGAAGGGCATCAAAAAGCAGCCCTGCCGCCACATGGGGTTGAGCACCGGGTCGCTGGGGTCGTAAAGGGCCAGCTCAAAGAGCAGCATAGATCCGGCAAACCCGGCGCACAGGGCGTTGTGCATTAGGTGTACCGCTAGCAGTCGTCCTGGATCGTTGATGACTGAGGTATGGACGCGATACCAGGGAAGTCCCATGGAGTTGTTCTCCTTAATTGAAAAAGGTTTGAGGTTTCAGGGTTAACCAGAATTCGGGATAAGGTCAGGATCGCTGGGATTTCACTACCGCTGTCCCCTCCTGGGAGGGGTAGGGGTGGGTTAATCCTGGCATTGAGCAGTTTTGTCCGTGGTAAATAGGGTGTCTGTGGTCGTAGTTTGACCCACCCCGCCCTCCGGGCACCCCTCCAAGGAGGGGAAGTTGCTCAGTCTGTACCTATGGGAAGTGATCCCAAACTGATGTGAGGTCCAAGGTCCAAGGTTTAGGGAGAATCCTGAGAAAGAAAATATCCCGAGTAGGGGCGCAGGGCCTGCGCCTTTGGGTGATTTCCCAAGAAGGAATCATTTCGTTTCAAGAGATCTCCTGAGTTGTTGGATGGTTGGAATGGTTGCCCTGACTGCATATTGAGTAAAAAAGCAGGTGGATCACGAGGATAGAGTGACCCACCCGCGATCGCAGTCACGCCGAACGCTCACTGGGGTCGATGGGGGGCATCGACAGTACGGGCTCGTTTTCCCGGTCGATGCCGGTGATGAAGCCTGCGGCGGTAGCCCTGGCCAGCCCGGCGTGCCACAGGTGACCCACCAGGAAAAAGAAGGCCAGGATAAAGTGGGCTGCCGCCAGCCAGGTGCGGGGAGAAACGAAGTTAAAGGAGTTGGTTTCGGTCGCCAGCCCCGCCACCGAGTTGATCGATCCCAGGGGGGCATGGGTCATGTATTCCGAAGCTCGCCGCACCTGCCAGGGCTGGATGTCGTTCCTGAGCTTATCCAGGTCGAGTCCGTTGCTACCGCGCAGGGGTTCCAGCCAGGGGGCCTGGGCGTCCCAGAATCGCATGGTTTCGCCGCCGAAGATGATTTCCCCGGTGGGGGAGCGCTGCAGGTATTTGCCCAACCCTGTGGGGCCCTGGGCCGAAGCCACATCTGCCCCCAGGTTCTGGTCACGCACCAGAAACACCAGGGACTGGGCCTGGGACGCTTCGGGAATGGTAGGGCCGTAGAACACGCTGGGGTAGGCCGTGTTGTTAAACCAGATAAACGCCGTCGCCACAAACGCCTGCCCGGCGATGTTGCCCAGGCTCTGGGCCAGGTAGGTTTCGCCGCTCCAGGGGTAGAGGTTATAGGTCCAGCGCAGGGGCGGCACCAGAATGTGCCAGATGCCGCCGAGCACCAGCAGCGACCCTACGTAGATGTGCCCGCCAATGATGTCTTCCAAATTGTTGACGCTGACAATCCAACCGCCGCCGCCGAAGGGATTTCTGAACAGATAACCAAAAATAATTCGGGGGTCGAGGGTGGGGTTGGTCACCAGCCGCACGTCGCCGCCGCCCGGTGCCCAGGGGTCGTACAGGCCGCCCCAGAACATGGCTTTGGCCACAAACAGCAGGGCAAACAGGCCCAACACCAGAATGTGGAAGCCCAAAATTTGGGCCACCTTGGCGCGATCGCCCCAGTCAAAATCAAAGAATCCGGAGAGTTTTTCCGGCCCTCGCAGGGCATGGTAAACCCCGCCGAACCCCAGCACCGCTGAGCCGATCAGGTGAATCACACCAATGGCAAAGAAGGGGAACATATCGACGACTTCGCCGCCGTGACCCACCCCAAACCCCAGGGTGGCAATGTGGGGCATGAGAATACAGCCCTGTTCGTACATGGGCAGGGACTGGTCATAGTGGGCCACCTCAAACAGCAGCATGCCGCCAGCCCAGAAGGCAATCAGGGCGGCGTGGGCAATGTGGGCTCCCAAAAATCGGCCCGACAATTCGGTGGTAATCAACCGGGCATTACCGGCCCACCAGGCGTAGCCGCTGGACTCTTCATCGTAGCCCGCCTTGGGGGGGGCATTGCGGTCTTTCTCGTCGACCAGGGGGGTCAGGGTATTGAGGGAAATGTTCTCCAGGGGAGAAGCTATGGGTTCGATGAGCGTGTCTATTTGTGGTTTTACTGGAGTTGTTACGGAAGTGTTTATGGGGGTTTCCACAGAGTCGGACCTCCTTGCAAACTATCAACAAAATGGGGGCTGGCGGCGACAGATATGGGGGTACTGCCGCCGCCAGTACTGCACTGGCCTATTCGCCAAACCCTCGGGGCAGCACTTCTTCGGGGAAGACGAACTGCTTGGCGGGTTGATCCAGCTCGGCCATCCAGGCTCTTACGCCTTCATTGAGCAAAATGTTTTTGGTGTAAAACGTCTCAAATTCGGGGTCTTGAGCAGCGCGAATTTCCTGGCTGACAAAGTCGTAGGCCCGTAAATTAAAGGCCAGACCCACCATGCCAATGGCGCTCATCCACAACCCGGTGACGGGCACAAACAGCATGAAGAAATGCAGCCATCGTTTATTGGAAAACGCAATCCCAAAAATCTGTGACCAGAATCGATTTGCCGTCACCATGGAGTAGGTTTCTTCGGCCTGGGTGGTGGAAAAACCACGGAAAGTATTTTTGCCCTGGCTGTCTCTAAACAGGGTATTTTGCACCGTCGCCCCGTGGATGGCACAGAGCAGGGCTGCCCCCAACACTCCGGCCACGCCCATCATATGAAAGGGGTTGAGGGTGTAGTTATGAAATCCCTGAAAAAACAGCAGAAATCGAAAGATCGCCGTTACCCCAAAACTGGGTCCAAAAAACCAGCTCGATTGCCCCAGGGGATAGATTAAAAAGGTGGCGACAAAAACGGCGATGGGCGCAGAAAATGCAATGGCATTATAAGGACGTAGACCCACCAGCCGCGCCACTTCAATCTGGCGCAGCATAAAGCCCATCAGGCCAATGGCACCGTGGAAGGCGGTGAAATTCCACAAGCCGCCAATCTGGCACCAGCGGGTAAAGTCCCAGTTGGCTTCTGGCCCCCACAAAAACAGCAGGGAATGCCCCATACTTTCGGCGGGGGTAGAGACAGCGGCGGTTAAAAAATTGCAGCCTTCTAAATAAGAACTCACCAATCCGTGGGTATACCAGGAGGTGACAAAGGTTGTGCCTGTAAACCAGGCCCCAATTGCCATATAGGCACAGGGAAAGAGCAGCAGCCCAGACCAACCGATGAAGACAAAGCGATCGCGCTTCAGCCAGTCGTCGATGGTACCGAGCCAGTTACGGGAGGGTTTTAGTGCCCCCATGGTAATTGTCATAGTAGTTTCCTCTGCAAACAAACACGCATTGTCGGGAGAATTTTCTGATTAAATCGGATGTTTTTGATGTCGTTCCATCCGACGAAAACCAAATTATTCGTAGGGTGCATTCCGGGCCCTGATATTCAAGGGAAAAATCCCAATCTTTGTCGTGGGCCGTAATGCACCGTTTATGGTATCGAGCCCCTAGCTTTGCCAGCGATAAATCGGATTTATTACTGCAAAAAATTTGAATTGAAAGCGAAAATTTTTCTGATCCTGGCTTGATTTGAATGGTGGACAGTGCCCACCCTACGGATTCTGAAAGCGAAGACTTTTCCTACTTTTGGCTCGATTTTGATGGCGGGCAGTGCCCACCCAGCCCTGTCAAGGTGAATATTGGTACGAATCAGCGACCGGCGTAGGGTGCATTAGCGGCTCACACATCTGCGCAAAACCTCACAGGCTTTGTCTTTGGGCCGCAATGCACCGCTTACGATATCAAGATTCTCGCTTAACGCAAACGGTGCGTTCCGGCCAAGGCAGAAATTTTGCATCATCGCACGGTGAGCCTGAGGCCGGGAACACACCCTACGCATAATTGAGATTTTAGGGGGGTTGATGGAGTTAAAATCTCCCTTTTCGGAACACCTTGACAGGGCTGGCAGTGCCCACCCTACGGATTCTCAGATTGATTTTTTAAGCCACTGGAATGCTTTCGCCGGGACCGTCGTTCATAAAGTAAGGCGGACCTGGGAGGGCGAGTTCTTGAATGATGTGATCAAAGTAAGGAATTACTTCTGCGGCATCGGCTTCATCGAGTTGTTTGATGGCCTCTTCTTTAAGACATCGGATGTATTGCAGAATGTTTGTAAGGGGAATGCCGATGTTGGTATAAAGCTCTTTCATGCCGGTTAAGCCAATATCCTGGAGGGGTTGAGCGTTACCGGCTAAAAGGCAGTAGCTAATCAGCCGAATATACCAGCCGACATCTCGTTTGGCCGCAGCTGTTTTGACCCGACTGCCGGAATTACTGGGGGTTCTGGGACAGATTTTCCAGAACTTTCGGGTGCCTTTTTCGACAATTGATTCTGCCCGACTTTCCAGGTTTCTGGCAATTTGAATGCGGTCGTTTCCTGTTTTGCAAAAGTTGCGAATCATCTTGAGCTCCCCAGGGGTTGGGTAGCGGAGTTCTTCATCGGCGTTGAGGATGACTTGTTTGACTAGACTCATTTTTGGGTAAGGGGTGAGGGGTGAGGGGTGAGGGGTCAGGGGTGAGGGGTCAGGGGTGAGGGGTGAGGGGTGGATGGGTAAAGGGTGTAGGGTGTAGGGTGTAGGGTCGCTGAATTAAGCTGAGGTTAACTTTCGCAATTGGTCGAAAGCCTTGATCTGCCGTAGGGTGGGCACTGCCCACCAGCCTTAATTCAGTAGCATTCAGCCCCCTTACGGTATCGGGCTTCTCCCTTGACGCTAGCGGTGCGTTCCGGCCAAAGCCGAGATCTTTGCACCATTGCAGAGTTGGCTTAAGGCCGAGAACACACCCTACACACAATCACGTTTTCAGGGAGTTCGATGGAGCTAAAACAACCCTTTTCGAATCACCTTGAAAGGGCTGGAGAAACTTTGCCCATCAACTTCAAACACATACATTCCACTAGTGGTGATAAATCCGGATGCCGCCGAACCAGCCGATGTGGATGCGGTAGCTCAGGATGGGATGGTTCTGGTAAGCGGTCTTAAGTTTTTTTAGGGGATGATTTAAGGGTTGTTTTAAGGTCAGGTTCATGGCAGTTTTCCTCCTTAATTAAGGTTCGGCGGGGGCGGGTTGTTCCTCTGCTGAGGCCGGTGGGGCTTCAGCCGGAGCTGAGGTTTCGGTTTGGGAACTCCCGTTTTGGGATGGGTGTCCTATGGATACGGGGAGCGGTGCGGGTGGAACAGCCAGGGACATTGCCATAGCAGATTTCAGGGCAGGAGGTTGCTTGAACACCCCATGGGAATCGCCGTGGGTGGCCATCCATTCGCCTGCGATCGCGGGGTTGTCGCGTTGTTTCCACCAGGCAACGGGGCCCTGGGGCGATCGCAACCCGTAGCCGCGCGGGGTGAGGTAGCGCTCGTAGGGCACCACATCATCCCCAAACACCTCGGCATATTCTTTGCTGTCGATCAGAGCATCCACCAGACCATAGAACCCTGTTTTGCTGACCAGGTCGTAGTAGCGGTTGAGTTCTTCGCGACCATAGGTGGGGCGGCCCAGTAGGCGACGGTGGATGTATTCAATCGCTTTGGTGATGTACAGGTTTTCCCAGTACAACTGGCGGAATGTGCGCGACTTTGCCAGCTGACGCACAAACTCCCGCAGGGTAATCTCATCGCCCCTGAGTTTGGTTTCGGCGACGGTTTGCCGCTGGCTATCGAAGACTTCGCGCCCGAACACCTGGCGATAGGTGCCCAGAATCACTGCTTCTATAGAGTGGTGGGTGACGTTCAAGTTGGGTCCCTGGGGGGCAACTTCTCCAGGCTTGCGGTGGCCGTTCTGGTGGTGGACTTTCTCCAGCTTCAGCACCTGGCGACCGAAGGTACCCGGTATTCGCCCCAGGGGAAGTTCCCCGTTCAGCCCGGCATGGTGACCGTTGTGCAGGCCGCTGCTGATCAAAATGCGGCGGCTGGTTGAGCTGAAGTGGGCGGGTTGGGCCACCGGGTTGCGGTTTTCCTGGGGGAAGATGGCCCCAAACTGAATTTCCAGGGGGTCGTTGCCCACTCCATAGGGGTGTTGATCAGGCAGCGGCTTTTGCGCCCTGGCAAAGGTGGTGACAAAATTCGGTACCTTACGCACCGGGGCACTGAACTTGAACAGATCGATCTGCGGCCCCCAATTCCTGCATTCCTGCGCCTCCAGCCCTAACCCTCTCAGGTAAGGAACAGTTTCTTCTCCGAAATAGTCGGCATACTCCTGGGAATCCACCAGGGAATCCACCAGGGCCGGTAGCCCTCCTTCGGAGATTACCTCGAAGTAGTTTTGAAATTCCTCCAGACAGCTCAGCCCCCGCCCAAGAAAATGTCGGCAGGCCAGCTCAATTACCCGACTGATGGTGAACGGTTCGTAGAACTCTCGCCGGTATAGCCGCGATTTGCCCAGCTGCCGGACGAACTCTTTCATCGACAACTGACCACTGCGCACCTGGGATTCCAGCTCTGCCACCGCCAGCTCATAGGCATGGCCCACATCCCGCTCGAACACCTGGCGATAGGCGGCACGAATGGCCTCCTGCATTTCGGTTTCTGAAAGGCCCGGCTTCATCACCAGTTTGGGTGTGGGCAGAGCACTCTGGCGGTAACTCTGGGGCAACGGCAACCCCGGATGCAGCTTTGACACCCCAAACCGCAGCAGATCACCTGGTTTTTCCACCAGGTAATCGGCAATCAGCACCTCAAAGTAGCGCTTAACCAGCGCGGCAGAAGCAGGATCTTCAGGAAAACAAAGGCTGGCTTTCCACTGCATTTCCTGCAGGGCTACCACCGTTGCCAGGGTGACATCTTCAGGAATTACCCCGCGCAGCCCCCGCACGTTGACGCTGAGAATGCTGGTATCCCCCGCCACGATGGCATAGGAGATATAGCGGAGGAACCAGTCCAGGTCACGCAGGGATCGCTTCATGCGCACCGTGCCGTACCGGTTAATGTCGATGGTGCGAAAGCGGCTGGGGGCACTAGGGCGACCCGGGGTGAACAGGCTTTTGGCCCATTCCACTAACCCCGTCGTTGGATCAATTGCCCCGGGCTCCTGCAGCCTGGCCACAATCGACGGTTTCTTGCGTTTATTTCGGGCATCCGCCGAGAGATAATCTTCCCCGACGTAGTACCCCGACCCCGGCATACCAATGGGATCGGCGGCCCGCTCCAAATAGGCCATAGGGGAACCGCCCGAAAAGATGCGATTCGCCCCGGCAGCGACGATTCTATCGGCATTCTGCGATAGCACGGCGGCAATTTCCAGGCGCTTTAGCCCTGACCCAAAGAAGGCTGAAAGCTCTTTGAATTCGCTCTGCTTTGGATAGCGATCGCGCCGCTCGGCCTCTGCAATGACTGAGGTGGGTACGGTGTGAAACGCTTGCGGATGGGTGACTGGGCTGGTCATGGTAGTTTCTGTAGTTTGGGTGGGCGTAGGGTGGGCACTGCCCACCAGGCTTCATTCAGTAGCATTCGATGGCGGTTGCATTCATGGCTTTAGGTCCCTCGATATTCCCTAAATCTTGGATTCGGGCCACAATGTACCGCTGGTTAGGCGATGCCTGGAAGATGCGACCTGCAAAAGAAATGCACCTCAATCAGGGCATCATGCCTTGGATTAAATAATCAAAATAGGGGGCGACTTCGGCCTGGTCTTCGAAGTTGAGCAGGTCGAGGGCGACTTCTTTCAGGCAGCGCATGCACTCTGCGACGTTTTTAAGGGGAATTTCTAAGGAGGTGTACATTTCCCTGGCCCCTTTGATGCCGCTGGCCTGGAGCGGATCGATGTCGCCAACCACCACGGCGTAGGTGACCAACCGAATGTACCAGCCCTGGTCCCGCATACAGGAAGCTCGAAAGGTGGGATTGCCGCTGTTGCTGGGGGTAATGTGGCAGCGCTGCCAGAACCTTTCGGTGCCTTTTTCGACGATGGTGTCGGCATTGGCGGTCAAGATCGAGGCAATGCGCAACCGCTGATCGCCATCTTCAAAGAAGTGGCGCAGGGCATTGAGTTCGCCGCGACTGAGGTAGCGGGCCTCGCGATCGGCATTGGCAATGGATTGAGTGATGATACTCATGGCTGAACCGAAGATCGTTTTTTATTGGGAACCTGAGTTCGGGATAAGGTGAGACCGCCGAGTTCTAGCAGCAGCCATCCTCTCCTGGGAGGGGTAGGAGTGGGTTAATCATGGCAATAAGTAAACATGCCTATGGCAGTTAATTTGCTTTTGGGCGCAAATTTGACCCACCCCGCCCTTCGGGCACCCCTCCGAGGAGGGGATTCATCTGAGATCCTTGAGGCTGAGGTTTTGCAGCTTAATTCAGTGCCATTCGGTGTAGGGTGCATTCACGGCCTACAATTTTGGCAAATTTCCCAGACTGGGCTGGTGGGCCGTAATGCACCGCTTACGATACCGGATTCCTCTGAGGCTCAGAACTAGCTCAGGCCAGTGCAAATATGGTCGAAGTAAACGCCCATTTCTTTGCCCGCTTCCGCGCCGAGGATTTCGGTGGTCACCTCTTTCATCGCCTGCACAGTCCGCACAGTGGCTCCGACCGGTACTCCCAGGGAGTTGTAGGTTTCTCGCAACCCGTTAAGCACCCGCTCATCCAGAATGGAGGGGTCGCCAGCCAGCATGGCGTAAGTGGCATAGCGCAGGAAATAGTCCATATCGCGAACGCAGGCCGCATAGCGACGGCAGGTGTACATGTTGCCGCCGGGAGCCGTGATATCGGTGTAAAGCAGCGCTTTTGCCGTGGTTCGGGTGACAATGGTGGTAGCGTTAGCGCTAACGGTCATTGCGGCTTTTGCCCGAATCTCACCGCTGCGAAAGTAGTTTTGCAAACGGTCTAAAGAGGCATCGTCCAGGTATTTGCCCTGGGTATCGGAGGAATTGATCAACGTAGTAATAGCGTCTTGCATGGACTAACTCCTTCAGATCAAAGTTGAGAAGAATATTGCGAAGAATTGAAATTACGACAATGAATGAATGATGAGGTCGAAGTAAGGAGCTACTTCGGCAGCATCTTCTTCACTCATTAACGACATGGCTTCTTCTTTCAAACAGCGCATACATTCGGCAATATTGCGAATGGGAATTTCCAGGTTGTTGTACATTTCTTTAATGCCAACGGTGCCGATTTCTTCCAACGGTCGTTCGCTGCCAGCCAGAATTGAATAGGCAATTAAGCGCACGTACCAGCCCTGGTCCCGCTGGCAGGAGGCTGTCTTCCGCTCGTTGCCACTATTACTGGGGGTATTGGGGCAGCGTTCCCAGAATCTTGCACTGCCGTTCTGCACAATGCGCTGTTCGTTTTCGGCTAGGACCTTAGCAATGCGAATGCGCTGTTCCCCAGTTTTTACGAAATCCTGATAAATCCGGAGTTCTTTCGGTGCAGGATATCGGGCTTCGCTATCTGCATTCAAAATCAGTTCTGTCACCAGGCTCATGTCAATCTTGCCTCCGAGAAATGGCTTGATTTCTGTTTCCTTATACGGCGAGACAAAGAACCTATTGCGATGCCTCAACATCACGATAGGGTCGCTCTATTTCAATCAGAATGAATTAAGATTCCTCTACTCCACTAACTGGAAGTTGACGGAGCAAATATTTCCAATCAAGGATTGCTAGAAGAATAGGAAACAAAAATGAAGAACCTATGAAAACATGAAAATCGCTTAAGGTAACTTAACAAAAGGTTTAAGGTATCGGGTTTCAGGTTCCAGGTGCTGGGTTTCAGGGCTCAGGTGCTGGGTTTCAGGGCTCAGGTTCCAGGTGCTGGGTTTCAGGTTTTAGGTACTGGGTTTCAGGGCTCAGGTGCTGGGTTTCAGGTCTCAGGCTTACCTTGCAAGTACTCCTACCCAATACCCGACACCCAATACCCGACACCGACACCCAATACCCGACACCCGATACCCGATACCCGATACCCGACCCCCCTAATTCCCACCCACCCTCCATTCCCCAGCCAAACTCCCAGCTCTCCGACTTCGTTTCTTCCTAAAAAATTCAGGTTTGAGTGATTCAATGCATGGTTGTCCTGTGGCTAAAAACAACATTTCAGGACAAACGCTATTGATATCCAGGTTTTGTGATGAGATATCGAACATTGATTGCTGTAATTTTCGCCCTTTGCTTAGGACTACTCACCGCGTGCAGTGGAGGGCCTCGGGTTGGAGACGATGCGCTGAGTTATGAACAAATCAGGGGCACCGGGCTGGCGAACCTGTGCCCGCAGATTGCTGAAAACCGCAGGGATGCGATCGCACTTGCCCCCAACAAACTCTACGAACTTAAAGAACTCTGTTTACAACCCAAGGTCTTTCTGGTGAAACAATCGCCGCTGGTCAAACGCCAGGATAGCAAGTTCGTTCCCAGCAAGATGCTGACTCGGGCCAGCTACACCCTCGACCAGGTAAGCGGCACCCTCAGCACGGATGCCGAGGGTCGATTGACCTTTATAGAAAAGAGCGGGTTCGACTTCCAGCCGGTCACGGTGCAGCTTCCCGATGGGGAGCGGGTACCGATGCTGTTTACCATCAAAGGTCTGGTGGCTCAGACCCCCACCGGCATGAACAGTATCAACCCCTCCACCCAGTTTGTAGGGACGTTTCAGGTCCCCGCTTACCGCACCGCAGGCTTTTTAGACCCCAAGGGTCGGGGGGTAATGGTGGGCTACGATGCGGCGGTGGGTCTCCCCATCCAGGCCGATAGCGAAGAATTTGCCCGCCCTAACAATAAGGTGTTTGAAATCAACCAGGGCAATATCACCCTGCAAGTAGAGCGAGTTGATCAACGAACCGGAGAAATTGCCGGTCTATTCGAAAGCCTGCAACCTTCGGATACTGAATTTGGGGCAAAAGAACCGATGGAGGTCAAGGTTCAGGGGGTGTTTTATGGGCGGCTGGACACAGCGATGACTTGAGGGGGAAGGGGGGAAAGGGTTCAAGGTGTAAGGTGCAAGGTGCAAGGTGAAGCACAGGCCATCCTCCCTGAACCCTACACCCTGAACCCTACACCCTGAACCCTACACCCTATACCCTCTCCAAAACATTCAACCTTTCCCAAATCCCACTATCTCAATCATTTTCGCTATGAACAATTTCCCGATTAACGAATCCCCGTCTTACCCGATTTTTACGATAAGGTGGCTGGCAGTCCATACGCTGGCGGTTCCGTCGGTGTTTTTCCTGGGTGCGATCGCGGCTATGCAATTTATCCAGCGCTAATGTAACTAGCGCTGGGGTTAGCTAATGTCAAATCCTGTCTAAATATCCCTAATTTGAAGGGGCATAGGGCTGCAAAGTTTTTAACTTAGCTACGCCTATGCCCCTTTAAAGTATCTGTTTTGAATAGGGAATATTGGAATCAAATCTGGTAGAAAGTAGTAAAAAATTCGTTTAGGAATCCCCTCCTGGGAGGGGAAGGGGTGGGTCAGGCTTTACCATTGAACAGCTTTTTCATATCCAGTCAGTTAATTTGAAATACCGTTTTACCCACCCCGCCCTCCGGGCACCCCTCCGTGGGAGGGGAAGGCGCTCAACTATCTTCCCGGCTTGCCGCTGGCCCACATGCGACCGACAATCTTGGGCTGAGCCAAAATATGTCCGGCAATGGTGACCAGATCTTCCTCGGTTAAGTTTCTCATTCGGGGATACAGATCTGGTCTTTTGGTCGAGGGATGAAGTTCCTCCAGGGAAGCAAATCCATCATAGGTTGTGGGGTCATGCAGGTACGCCACCAGTCCTTCTATGTTGTTTCGAGGAGGTGTTGCCAGGGCTAGAGTTTGGGGGTCCAGGCTAACATCTGGATTGGGTTTTGTGACTCCATCCAGATGGCACTGGGCACAGTTTTTGTTGAACATTCGTTGTCCTTTGGCGAGCTGTTGTTCTGAGAGAACAATGGTGTCGCCTTTTGCGTTCAAAGTCAGGGTACGAGCCGATTCGCTGATTTGAACGGCCAGGGCCTGTCCGCCAGAAAGTTGGAAAACCAGCAGAGCAATCAGACCAACAATGAGAGAAAATCTCTTAAGGAAAAACTTTTCAAATAGTTTCATCATTGGATCACCTCCAAAAGTCTGTTAATCGTGGATCTCATTTGGTAACGTAAATCGTGAAAATCCCCCTTACCCCAAATGGCACTGAAATAAGTTGAAATCAATCCTCGCAAATTGCCAGAAGTCTTGATTTGCCGTGGGGTGGGTAGTGTCAGTCCTGTCAATCAAGAGGCTCGATATCGTGAGCGGTGCATTACGGCCCAACAGCAGAGTCTATAGGGGTTAGCGCCAGGCGTTTGGCCGATAATGCACCCTACGCAGGTCGCAGATTCAGGGAAGTCCACCTTGATAGGCATAATTGGGCAATTGACATATTTTCAAATTATCATGGCCGGAATTTTTCAGAAGTCTTGAAATAGTTATAATAATATTTCTTTAGATATCAATTCTTGAATTAAGGAGAATCATTAATTTAGCCCTTTCCCGAATTAGAATTCATCAAAAATTCATTTTTTTTGTGCATAGATTGTCTGCTTTGCAGGGTCAGACATTTTCCAGGGCTTAACTTTCAAAGTCCCTCTCCTCGACTAGGTAGAGGATTTTAGGGAGAGGGCTGAGCTACGACAACAACATATTTGTGTATCAATCTAGAACAATAGCAATGAAAAGCCCTATGCGGAAAATAATAAAAATGTAACAGTTCCTTAAGGAAAGTCTTGTCTTCCTGAGTTCTTCATTTTTCTTTCCTATTGTTTGTCCTTACCAGGCGGAGACGGTTTGACAGTTTGCAGCGATGCTCTCCCTGCTGGGGAAATGTCGATTGCTTGATTGCAGAAACGGTTCTGAAGAAGCCGGCTGGCAAACCTAAAGCGCCTGCGATTAAACCTTGTCAAAGTCCAGAAGTGGAGTTTTGCCCTAGGTAAAGCCACAGCTTTTGAGCTGGACCTGGTATAGCTATTTCTCACAGAAAAATTCAGCTTTCTAAAAGTTGAAATCCAAAATTTCAGATTTTGAATTGCCTGGCGCAGTGTATTTTTGGTGCTGCGGTGGGTCGCTCCCTATGGTTGAGAGAGGAGTTCTTTATGATGACACAGTTTGGTAGAGCGATCGCACTTGATCGCCCTCACCAACTCAAGCCCTCAGACCCTGTAAAACCTTCAGATACGAGTCTTGTTCAAGAGCGGGTCCATCCCTGGGAGCGCTTTTGTCGATGGGTTACGAGTACTGAAAACCGCATTTACATCGGCTGGTTTGGGGTAATTATGATTCCCACCCTGTCCACTGCCGCCATTGTGTTTGTGCTGGCCTTTCTGGCGGCTCCAGCGGTAGATTTAGACGGTACCGGCAGGGCCATTTCTGGGGCTTTGCTGGACGGAAATAACCTGATTACCGCAGCGGTGGTGCCTTCTTCGGCTGCCGTTGGGCTGCATTTTTACCCGATTTGGGAAGCGGCTTCTTTGGAAGAATGGCTGACCAATGGTGGACCGTATCAGCTGATAGTGCTGCATTTCATTATTGGCATCATCAGCTATCAGGATCGGGAATGGGAATTGAGCTATCGCCTGGGCATGCGACCATGGATTTCCCTGGCGTTTACGGCTCCGGTGGCGGCGGCGGTGTCGGTGCTGCTGATTTACCCGGTGGGTCAGGGCAGCTTTTCGTCGGGTATGCCCCTGGGCATTTCCGGTACGTTCACCTTCATGCTGCAGTTTCAGGCCGATCACAACATTCTGGCCAACCCTTTTCACCAGCTTGGCGTAATCGGGGTTTTTGGCGGCTCATTGCTCTGCGCCGCCCACGGGTCGCTGGTAACTTCGGCCCTGACTCGCCACCCTGCAGGGGATCGCCCCTGGCATCGCTATTCCTGGTGGAAGGGGCGCGATCGCACCTACAGCTTTGACCACATTCAGGCCAATCAGCAAAAGCTGTTCTGGCGGGGGTTCAGTTTCAAAAGCTCGCGATCGCTGCACTTTTTCCTGGCAGCGTTACCGGTGGCAGGTATCTGGTCGGCGGCAATGGGGGTGGATATGGCCGCCTTCGGGTTTGATCAATTTTCGCTGAATCCGTCCGGGGGGTATCTGCAAAAAACCGTAGTACCGACCTGGGCCGACATCGTAACCCAGGCCAACCTCGGCATTCAGGCGCTTGAAGAAACTCGGGAAACTACCTTTCCCTCGCTGTTGGAAGCATCTGCTGAATGCGAGGGCGGCGGGTCAATTTCCTGGACTGATTGCGGGGATGGATAGGTTGAATAGTCCTGATTTGAGGCTGGTGGGCAGTGCCCACCCTACGACGGATCAATACTTCAACCTTCAAGTCAGCAATGCCCTCGATTCAGCTTTTCCACACAGAGATTGTTTAGCAAAGAAGGAGTGATTTAATGACAACCAGTCCTCCGGAGCAGGGGCAACGAGTTAGGGCTGTCGTCGATAACAATCCGGTGCCGACTTCTTTTGAGAAGTGGGCTAAACCGGGGCATTTCGATCGCACCCTGGCGAGGGGTCCCAAAACCACCACCTGGATTTGGAACCTCCATGCCGATGCCCATGACTTTGATAGCCATACGGCAGATTTAGAAGACATTTCGCGCAAGATTTTTTCGGCCCATTTCGGTCACCTGGCGGTGGTCTTTTTGTGGCTGAGCGGCATGTATTTCCACGGCGCGAAATTCTCTAATTTTTCATCCTGGATGGCCGATCCTGTCCACATCAAACCCAGTGCCCAGGTGGTCTGGCCTATCTTCGGGCAGGAAATTTTGAATGCCGATGTGGGCGGCGGGTTCCACGGCATTCAAATCACCTCAGGACTGTTTCAAATGTGGCGAGGTGAAGGATTCACTAACGAATTTCAGCTATTTTGCACTGCCATGGGGGCCCTGGTGATGGCTGGCCTGATGATGTTTGCAGGCTGGTTCCACTACCACGTACGAGCCCCCAAGCTGGAGTGGTTTCAGAATGTGCAGTCGATGCTCAACCACCACCTGGCGGGTCTGCTGGGGCTGGGGTCTCTGGGCTGGGCCGGGCACCTGATTCATGTGGCGCTGCCCACCAACCAGCTTTTAGACGCGGGGGTGCCTCTGAAGGACGTGCCGCTGCCCCACGAGTTCATCCTCAACCCGAAGTTGATGGCGGAGCTGTACCCCAGTTTTGCCGAAGGGTTGCGGCCCTTCTTCACCCTCAACTGGTCGGCCTATGCAGACTTTCTTACCTTTAAGGGAGGGCTGAACCCGGCGACCGGCGGGCTGTGGATGACCGACATTGCCCACCACCACCTGGCGATTGCCGTCATGTTCATCGTGGCGGGGCACATGTACCGCACGAACTGGGGCATTGGCCACAGCATCAAGGTGATGCTGGAGGATGCCCGCACTCCGAAAATGCTGCCGTTTCTGAGTTTCATTGGGCCGGTGGGGCACCGGGGGCTGTTTGAAGTGTTGACCAGCTCCTGGCACGCACAGCTATCCATCAACCTGGCAATGCTGGGCTCCCTCAGCATTATCGTGGCCCATCACATGTACGCTATGCCGCCCTACCCCTTTCTGGCGACGGACTATGCCACGGTCACGTCGCTGTTTACCCACCATGTGTGGATTGGCGGCTTTTTGATTGTGGGGGCGGCGGCCCATGCGGCCATCTTTATGGTGCGGGATTACATGCCGGCCCAGAACGTCAACAACGTGCTGGATCGGGTGCTGCGCCATCGGGATGCGATCATCTCGCACCTGGCCTGGGTCTGCCAGTTTCTGGGCTTCCACAGCTTTGCCATGTACTGTCACAACGACACCATGCGAGCCTTTGGCCGACCCCAGGATATGTTTTCAGACACGGGCATTCAGCTGCAGCCGATTTTCGCCCAGTGGGTGCAACACATTCACACCATGGCGATTAATAACCCGGCCCTGCAGGCGGCTCAGCCCCTGGGCAATGTGTTCGGCGGTTTGCGAGACATTGAACTGCTGGGTCTGGGAACTACGGTGCCCGGCCTGACGGAACCCGTCAGCTATGCCTTTGGCGGCGGTGTGGTCGCCGTTGGCGGCAAAATCGCCATGATGCCCATCACCCTGGGTACGGCAGATTTCCTGATCCACCACATTCACGCCTTCACCATCCATGTGACGGTGCTGGTGCTGCTGAAAGGGGTGCTATTCGCCCGCAGCTCCCGGCTGATTCCCGACAAGGGAGAGCTGGGCTTCCGCTTCCCCTGCGATGGACCGGGGCGGGGCGGCACCTGCCAGGTTTCGGCCTGGGACCACGTCTTTCTGGGACTGTTCTGGATGTACAACTCCCTGTCGATTGTGATTTTCCACTTTTTCTGGAAGATGCAGTCGGATGTGTGGGGCACCGTCAGCTCAGACGGGGCGATTTCCCACATCACCGGGGGCAATTTCGCCCAGTCGTCCATTACCAATAACGGCTGGCTGCGAGATTTCCTCTGGGCACAGGCTTCCCAGGCCATCGGCTCCTACGGCTCGGCCCTGTCGGCCTATGGGCTGCTGTTCCTGGCGGGGCACTTTGTCTTCGGCTTCAGCCTGATGTTCCTGTTTAGCGGACGGGGCTACTGGCAGGAGCTGATTGAGTCCATCGTCTGGGCCCACAACAAGCTGAAGATCACCACCGCGATTCAGCCTCGGGCTCTGAGCATTACCCAGGGTCGGGCCGTGGGGGTGGCCCACTATCTGCTGGGGGGCATCGTCACTACCTGGGCCTTCTTCCTGGCGCGAATGGTGGCGGTGGGATAGGGAGGTTTTGTTCTCGACAACTCAATTCAGTGACATTCAGCTATTTCTTATTTTCATTTGCTGTGTTTTTGGTTTCATTTGCTGTGTTTTTGGTTTCATTTGCTGTGTTGTTGAGTCGGAATCTTTCGATCCTCTTTGACTGAAAAAACTTATGCACAGATTCTCTGAAAGCCCCTCACCCTAGCCCTCTCCCGAGGGGAGAGGGAACTAGAAAAAATGTATCGGCTCCCCTCGCCCTCTGGGAGAGGGGTTGGGGGTGAGGGACAACAATTTTTGTGAGTCAAACAGATTTCGACCAAATCGTTAACCGACCAAGTTCTCGAACTTATACCCTCTTCGAATTTGAACCATGGCGACAAAATTTCCTAAATTTAGTCAGGATTTGCAGCAAGATCCGACCACCCGTCGGCTCTTCTATGCGATCGCCACGGCCCATGATTTTGAAAGCCACGATGGGATGACGGAGGAGAATCTTTACCAGAAGATTTTTGCCTCCCATTTTGGTCACCTGGCCATTATCTTTTTGTGGACTTCGGGCATTTTGTTCCATGTGGCCTGGCAGGGCAATTTTGAACAGTGGATTAAAGACCCGCTGAACACCTCGCCCATTGCCCATGCCATTTGGGATGCCCAGTTTGGGCCGTCTGCGATCGCAGCCTACACCCAGGCCGGGGCCAGAAACCCGGTGGATATCTGCTACTCGGGGGTGTATCACTGGTGGTACACCATCGGTATGCGCACCAACAACGACCTGTTTGTGGGGGCGATGTTTCTGCTGCTGGTGGCGGCGGTGATGCTGTACGCCGGGTGGCTGCATTTGCAACCCCGGTTTCGCCCCAGTCTGGCCTGGTTTAAAAATGCCGAATCGCGGCTGAACCACCACCTGGCCGGGCTCATTGGCGTTAGCGCCCTGGCCTGGACAGGGCACCTGGTGCATGTGGCTATTCCCGAATCGCGGGGGCAGCATGTCGGCTGGGATAACTTTTTGAGAATTCGGCCCCACCCTGAGGGGTTAACGCCGCTGTTTACCGGCCACTGGGGCGTCTATGCCCAGAACCCCGACACGGCGGATCATGTGTTTAATACCTCCCAGGGGGCCGGTACCGCCATTCTCACGTTCTTGGGAGGGTTCCATCCCCAGACCCAGTCCCTGTGGCTGACGGATATGGCCCATCACCACCTGGCGATCGCGGTCATCTTCATCATTGCCGGGCACATGTACCGCACTAACTTCGGCATTGGCCACAGCATTAAAGAAATGACCGAAGCCCTGCAGGGTCCGGGTTGGGATGGGTTCTTCATTGCCCCCCGCACCGGACGCGGCCACCAGGGCATCTACGACACCTACAACAACTCCCTGCACTTTCAGCTGGGCTGGCACCTGGCCAGCCTGGGAGTGGTGACGTCTCTGGTGGCGCAGCACATGTATGCCATGCCGCCCTACGCCTTCATTGCCCAGGACTACACCACCATGTCGGCCCTCTACACGCACCATCAGTACATCGCCGGATTTCTGATGCTGGGGGCCTTTGCCCACGGGGCAATTTTCCTGGTGCGCGACTACGACCCGGAGGCCAACCGCGACAACGTGCTGGCCCGCGCCCTGGACCACAAAGAGGTGATCATCTCGCACCTGAGCTGGGTGTCGCTGTTTCTGGGCTTCCACACCTTCGGTCTGTATGTGCATAACGACTGCGAGGTGGCCCTGGGCAGCCCCGCCAAGCAAATTCTGGTCGAGCCCGTCTTCGCCCAGTGGATACAGGCGTTCCACGGCAAGACCCTCTACGGCATCAGCAGCCTGCTGTCGAACCCCGACAGCATTGCCTCAACCGCCTGGCCCAACTACGGCAACGTCTGGCTGCCGGGCTGGCTGGAGGCGATTAATAACGGCAGCAACTCGCTGTTTCTGACCATCGGGCCAGGGGACTTTCTGGTGCACCATGCGATCGCCCTGGGCCTCCATGTCACCACCCTGATTCTGGTCAAGGGGGCGCTGGATGCTCGCGGCTCCAAGCTGATGCCCGACAAGAAGGACTTTGGCTACAGCTTCCCCTGCGATGGGCCCGGTCGGGGCGGCACCTGCGATATTTCTGCGTGGGATGCCTTCTACCTGGCTACCTTCTGGATGCTGAACACCCTGGGCTGGGTCACCTTCTACTGGCACTGGAAACACCTGGCCGTCTGGACTGGCAATGTGGCGCAATTCAACGAAGGCTCGACCTACCTGATGGGCTGGTTCCGCGACTACCTGTGGCTTAACTCATCCCAGTTGATCAACGGCTACAACCCCATGGGCACGAACAATCTCGCCGTCTGGGCCTGGATGTTCCTGTTCGGGCATCTGGTCTGGGCCGTGAGCTTCATGTTCCTGATCACCTGGCGGGGCTACTGGCAAGAGCTAATCGAAACCCTGCTGTGGGCCCACGAAAACACGCCCCTCTCCTTCGGTTATCCCAAAGATAAGCCCGTGGCGCTGTCCATCGTGCAGGCCCGACTGGTGGGGCTGACCCATTTCACCGTGGGCTACATCGCCACCTACGGCGCATTTCTGATTGCGTCCACATCCAGTCGCTTCCCGTAGCCAACCATTTCCAGTAATGAACCAGGGGAACCTCCCCTCAGCGACAAGCTGCGAACGACCGTAAAGCTGCGGACTCTCCTCGTCGCAGACCAGTCCTGGCCGAGGTTCAGCGGCCAGGACTTTCCCAAAACTCAATCGCGAGGCAAGACGATGACAACCACCCAACAACCCGTATGGACCGATGCCTATGGTGGAGACGATCCGATTCAACCCTATCGGGGCAATCCCCAGCTGGGCAATTTGGCAACCCCCATAAATAGCTCTGGCCTGGTCAAAACCTACATCAACAACCTGCCCGCCTACCGTCCCGGCCTATCCCCCTTTCTGCGGGGGCTGGAAATCGGCATGGCCCACGGCTATTTCCTGGTGGGGCCTGAGGTGGTCGTCGGTCCTCTACGAGAAACCGCCCACGGGGCCAATCTCAGCGGACTGATCACCGCCATCTACATCACCGTCTCCGCCTGCCTGGGCATTTCCATCTTTGCCCTGTCCACCTTCCAGGGCGACCCCCGAGGAGCCTACAACTCCCACTCCCCCGACCGCCTCCGCCCCCTCCGCAACAAAGAAGACTGGTTCCAACTCTGCGGCGGCATCCTCCTCGGCTCCATGGGCGGCGCAATCTTCGCCTATGTACTGCTGGAGAACTTCGATGAGTTAGACGCGATTCTGCGAGGGGCGGTGAATGTGAGTTAGGGGAAAGGCAGAAGGCAGAAGGCAGAAATGAAACAGCTTATGGCAACCTCCCCTCCTCGGAGGGGTGCCCGGAGGGCGGGGTGGGTCAAAACAGTGACATAAATCAGCCTATCAATTGCAAGTGAGTGATTTAATGTCTGGCTTAACCCACCCCCGGCCCCTCCCAGGAGGGGATAAAGATTGTTCTGCTATCCCCTCCTGGAAAGGGTGCCCGGAGGGCGGGGTGGGTCAAAACAGCGACATGAATCAGCTTATTGATTGCAGGTGAGTGACTTAATGCCCTGGTTATCCCACCCCTGGCCCCTCCCAGGAGGGGATAGCGAAGCAAATTTCTTCCGATTGTTGGTTTTTTCCAAAAAACTGGTCAATACCCAACACCTTGCACCTTAAACCTTGCACCTTGCATCCGACACCCAATACCCAATATCCCTAAAAAAACTACAAAAAGGAGAAAAAAAATGGCCGACATGACCCAATTAACCGGTGCCTATGCAGCATCCTGGCTGCCCTGGATTATGATTCCGCTGATTTTTTACATCCTGCCGTTCCCCGTTTTTGCCATCGTTTTCCTGTGGATTGAGCGGGAGGACAATGTCCAGGGGCCAATGGGCCAGGACCTCAATTAGCAGTCATCGGGTCTACTTTCCCAGGCTCAGACCGATGCCATGGGAGTTGAGCCGATGCCCCCGTCCTAATCGGTTTTGAAAAAACTTCAATGTTGTTTGGTAGGAGATAGGTCAATGCGCAAACTATTTGCCCTGGTGCTGATTGTCATGATTTGGGTTGGGTTTACCCCATCGGCAACGGCGGCAGCCCAAAATACCCATCTGGTGCCCTGTCGCGACTCGCCCATTTTTCGGGAGCGGATGCAGCAAGCTCCAAACAACTACTACTTTGAAGGGCCAAATCAGTCCTATGCAGAAAATCTACTCTGCGGTCCTGAGGATGGGCTTCCCCATTTGCAATTGCGGTTCGACCGGGCCATTGATATCATTATTCCCTTCGCAATCTTCTTTTACTTTGCCGGGTTTGTGGGCTGGTCGGGGCGGTCTTATTTAATTGGCAGTAAGCGAGCCTCAAAGCCGGAAGAGTCAGAAATTTTCATTGACATGCCCCTGGCGATTCGCTCATTTACCCAGGGGTTGCTGTGGCCTCTACTGTTCTTCAACGAAGTGACCACTGGAGAACTAACGGTAAGAAACCACGAGCTTACCGTCTCCCCCCGGTAGGATTTGAGGGTGATCATCGACGGTAAACTCTGGCTTTAAGCCACTCCAGATGTAGGGTGCATTCACGGCCCTTTAACCTTCGCAAATTCCACCAGCTCAATCCTTTGGGCCGTAATGCACCGCTTACTGTGCCACGATTAACCCACCCCTACCCCTCCCAAGAGGGGATAGCTACAGCGAAACCTTAGCAGCTTCACCTCATCTCAAACTATTGCATTCGTCAACCTATTTGCTATAAGTCCCATCGTTGAGGATTAACCATGACCTACTTCTTTAAATACCTGACCTCTGCCCCCGTCATGGCTACCATTGCCCTGATTGTGCTGTCTGTAGTCATGATCGAACTGAACTATCTTTTTCCCGGATTGCAATACGGCACCTACTTTCACTAATTCCTCAAGTAAGGCGTGAAATTAGCTTGGATAAAGAATTAACAATCTAAGCCGAGCACAGGCAAATCCTGAGAAAAACTGACTTTGCCATCTCCTCCTCGGAGGGGTGCCCGGAGGGCGGGGTGGGTCGAACAGCAACTTCAATAGACTTACCATCCCCTCCTGGGAGGGGTGCCCGAAGGGCGGGGTGGGGCAAACAGCGACTTTAATAAACTTGCTAAATGCAGATAAGTGGTTTAGTGCTCAGACTAACCCACCCCTGCCCCTCCCAGGAGGGGACAATGCCGCGTACATTCTTGCATGACCAACATAAATCCTGAAAAACCTACTCTGGTCGCAGATTTAGTCACGCGAGAAGCTCGGTACCGTAAGCGGTGCATTGCGGCCCAAAGGCAGAGTCTGTGAGGTTTTGCGCAGATGTATAGGCCGCTAATGCACCCTACACAGGTCGCAGATTCAGGCAAAGTCCACATTGAAAGGGCTGGTACTGCCCACCCTACGGCAGATCAAGGGCTTCGGCGATTTGCGAGAGTTAATTGCGGCTTATTGAGTGGCATTCCATCCAAAAATTACTATTTTGCCGAAATATTCTCCTCCTTTAAAGAGAGAAAATTGACAATTAAAACAAAAACGGCATAGTAATCTTTCTCGTAAAGAATAAGACCGGGCTTGGTAAAGCTCGTTCTTTACTATCTATTTTGCGCTGTTCGCGAATAGGAAATATTGAACCAAATGGGCATTTTGTCATTAAATAAACTTTAATAAATTTCCGTAAGATATTAATTCGAATCGTTAATATTGTTTCAAAAGGTAACTGGCTTCTCATTTTTGCTTCTTGTTTCCGTGCCTTTTGACCTGATGTTTATCTCCAAACGGGCAATAACCGATGAGGATACTACTCGTTGAGGATGATGATGCGATCGCAAACGTCCTGGAAAGGGGGTTTATCAACGAACACTATGCGGTGGATGTTGCCAAAGATGGCCACCTGGGCTGGCAGCTGGTCAAGGCTTACGACTACGACCTGATCGTGCTGGATGTCATGCTGCCCAAGCTTGACGGCATTGAGTTTTGCCAGCGCCTGCGGGATTCTGCCTACCAGATGCCGGTGCTGATGGTGACCGCCCTCGATTCCAGCACGCGCAAAATTGCCGGGCTAAATGCCGGGGCCGACGACTACATCACCAAACCCTTCGAGCTAGAAGAGCTGTTGACTCGGGCGCGGGTGCTGTTGCGGCGAGCCCAGACCCCCATGCTGCAAGTCCTGGAGTGGGGAGACCTGCAGCTCGATCCCAACACGCGGGAAGTCGCCTACGGTAGTCAGACCCTCAGCCTGACTCCGAAAGAATATCGTCTGCTGGAGCTATTTCTGCGCAAGCAATCCCAGGTCTTCAGCCGAGGGGCTATTTTAGACAGCCTGTGGAACTGCGGCGAAGCCCCCGGCGAAGATACCGTAACAGCCCACATTAAGGGGTTGCGCCGCAAGCTAACCGAGGCTGGTGCACCGGCTGATTTGATTAAGACCGTGTACGGCGTCGGCTATCGCCTCAAGCCCCAGGAATCCTCTAGCGGAACATCCTCCCCCAGTACCGAAGGGCATCAGCAGAGTGCGCCCCCCAAAAAGCAGATCCCGTCGCCGAAAGCGTTCGCTTCTGGAAACGACCACCGGGAGCAGACCCGAGCCGCCCTGCAATCCCTCTGGCACACCACCAGGTCCCAACAGGAAGAACGCCTGGCCACCATCAAACAGGCTGTTATCGCCACCGCTACAGGCCAGTTAACCCCTGACCTGCATCAGCAGGCCCAGCGGGCAGCCCACAGCCTGAAGGGAGCCCTCGGCGTCTTTGGCCTGGCCGCCGGTTCCGAACTGGCCCAGCTGATTGAGCAGGCCCTGGCTAACCACTCATCCCCCATTCACTACCCCCAGCTGCAGTGCTGGGTCCTGGCCCTGCAGCAGGAATTAATCAAAGGACCGGCCCTGCCGGAACCTGAAACGCCCCAGCCGACCCTTCCTCTGCTGGTGGTAATCGACGACGACTCAGACCTGGCCGACCGGCTGGCGAGCACCGCCCAGGAAGCCGGGCTCATTGCAGAAACCCTCCCCACCAGGAGCCATTTGCAGCGCTTTCGTCAGCAGATTTCCATGCTGTATCAAATCTGGCTCAACGGTTCCGACGACGAGACGGCCACGCCCCAACCCTCCCCGCCCGATCTGGGACTGTTCAACTTTCCCCTGCAGCAGGCAGACGACGCGAGTCTGCCTGCCATCGCAGACCTGATTCACCAGATACCGCCCCTGCAGGTGCTGGTGTGCAGTGCCGACGGCAGTTTAGACAATCGCATCAGAGCCGCCCGGCTGGGGCCATCCACCTTTCTGCATAATCCAGAGGTGTCGCAGATTCTCAGCGGTGGGGTGTTGTTGCGATCGCGCCCCTGCCCCACCATCGCCGCCAAAGTCATGATTGTGGATGACGACCCCCAACTCCTTTCCACCCTACATACCCTCCTGGAGCCCCTGGGGGCAAAACTCACCACCCTGAATCACCCGGCCCGTTTCTGGCAGACCCTCCAGTCTACCCAGCCCGACCTGCTGGTGCTAGATGTCGAAATGCCCGACTTCAGCGGCCTTGACCTGTGCCGCGTTGTACGCCAGACATCTACCTGGCAGCATCTCCCCATCGTCTTTTTGACCGGCCATGCCGACCCCGCTCGCAAACACGCCGCCATGCTGGCCGGAGCCACTGACTTTATCGACAAATCCCTGCCCAGTTCCGACCTGATCCACCGACTGTTCTACCAGTTGCAGCGCACTCACCTGCAACATACCCTGGCTGCCCTACCGGCAGCATCCCTCAACCAGGCCATTCGTTGAGCCCTCAGCCCATGCCGTCCGCCTCCAGAGCCAACCCCCGCCTCGAAGCCCTGCTGCACCGGATGACCGACCGCATTCGTCAGTCTCTGGAGCTGTCAGAAATTCTGTCCTCCACCGCCACCGAAGTGCGCGCCTTTCTGGGTACAGACCGGGTCAAAGTCTATCGATTTGCCCCCGACAACAGCGGCGAAGTCGTCGCCGAGGCCATTCGTGCCGGGCGTATGCCCTCCCTTTTAGGCCACCGATTTCCAGCAGAAGATATTCCTCCGGAAGCCCGAGAGCTGTTCCTCACCGTCCGCCAGCGCAACATCGTCAACGTGGTCAAGCAGGCCATTGGGGTCAGCCCCTTAATCGACTCCAAAACTCAGCAGCCCGCTGACCAGGCGCTAAAGTTTCGCCCGGTAGACCCCTGCCATGTGGAATACCTCCTCAGCATGGGTGTTATGTCATCCCTGGTGGTGCCCGTGCTGCACGACCATTACCTCTGGGGACTGCTAGTGGCCCACCACAGCCAGCCCCGGCGCTTTGGTTCCAAAGAATTAGAAATTGTGCAGCTCGTCGCCGACCAGGTTTCCGTGGCCCTGTCCCACGCCATGCTGCTAAACCAGAGCCGCCTGCGCACCCGGCACGAAGCCACCATCAACCAGGTGATTACCCTGCTTCACAAAGCCCCCGCTGCCTCTCTGCAAACTGCCCTGGATCATACGGTCAAGGCTCTCGGAGGCATCGGCGGCAGACTGTTCCTCAATTCCAGCAAAACCAGAAGCCAGGGCAAATTGCTCCTGAATGGTCAGCAGCCCCTGCCCCTGCAGCTCCAATCCCATCGGCCCGAACCCTCGCCCGGCCACCGAGAAAGCCAACTCCCTCCCGAAAGAAGCCTTCCCCAACTGGAGCAATTTCTCGCCTGGCGCTCCTGGCTACGCAGCGAAGCCCCCACCAAACCCGGAGAACTACTCTGGGCCATTGACGACCTGCACCAGTCCCAACTGCCCCCTTCCCTCCGGTCAGTCCTGGAAACCAGCGACATCTGCGGGCTGCTGGTGGCGCAACTGACCTACCGCAACCAGCACCTGGGGTACCTCAGTATTTTTCGCCAGGCCATCAATGTCGAGTTCATCTGGGCCGGACGGCTCGACAGCACCGACCCGAGGCAGCAACGCCCCCGGCAATCCTTCGAAACCTGGCGCGAGCTGAAGCAGGGCCAGGCCCAACCCTGGACCGAAGAAGAGGTTGAACTGGCTCAAACTCTAGCCTGCAACTTCGCCCAGGTGATCTACCAGAAACAGCTTTATTCCCAAATTCAAGCCCTGAATACAGAACTGGAAGGCCGAGTGCAACAGCGAACCGCTGAGTTGCAAAAAGCCAACACCAACCTGAAGCGAGAAGTTGAAGAACGGGAGAATGCCCTCAGGCAGCTCCAACTGGCCCGAGATTCCCTGAAGCGGTTAAGTTACCAGAACGAGCTAATTCTGAAATCAGCCGGAGAGGGCATCTGCAGCCTGGATCTGGAGGGTAAAATCACCTCTGCCAACCCTACCGCCGCCAGAATCCTTGGCTACTCCACAAAAAAGATGGTGGGGCAATTAATTCATACTTTAGTGGAGCCCACCAAAGCCGATAAATCATCTTACGAATGGGAGCAAAGCCCGATTTTCAAAACCCTGACCGAGGGCACCACCCAACAGGGTTCTGAAGACCTTTTTCGCCGCCACAACGGCGAATATTTTCCGGTCGAATACACGTGTACTTCCATCCGAGAACGAGACAACATTCTGGGCGCGGTCGTCGTCTTCAAGGACATCACCGAACGACAGATGATCGAACGTCTTAAGGATGAGTTTATTTCCGTCGTCAGTCACGAATTACGTACCCCTCTCACCTCCATTCGCACCGCCCTGGGTTTGCTGGTTCAGGATGGCCTCACCATCGAACCCAACAAACGCCACCGCATGCTGGAAATTGCCTTTTCCAATACCAATCGTCTGGTGCGGCTGGTCAACGATATTTTAGACATCGAACGCATTAAATTAGGCAAAGTAACCCTGAACAAACAACTTTGCGATCTGGCCGAACTCATCAACCAGGCCGCCGACGAAATGCGAGCCATGGCCGAAAAACATAATATTGTTCTGGATGTTTCCCCCCTTTCAATTCAGCTCTGGGTCGATCCAGATCGAATCATTCAAACCCTGGCGAACCTGCTAAGCAATGCCATCAAGTTTTCCCCCCAGGGTTCCACGGTTAAAGTTATGGCCAAAGTGCTTCAACTTCAAAGCCAGAATTTGGATAGTTTAAGTTCTCCAGAAAATTTTATTCAGGCGGTATCATCCACCCTTGAACCATCCTCCCTGGTAGAGCCATCTCCGCCTAAAGCCCTGCTCATTACCGTTCAGGATGAAGGCAAAGGCATCCCGGAAGATAAGCTAGAAACCATCTTCGACCAGTTTGAACAACTCCAGGTTTTAGACAACGAACACCAGGGCGGAACCGGACTGGGATTAGCCATTTGTCGCAACATTGTCGAGCAACACGAAGGCAGAATTTGGGCCGAAAGCCCCCTGGGCCAGGGCAGCACGTTCTTCATCGCTCTGCCTATCAGCCATGAATTAATTCCAGAAAGTTCCGACCATTCAACGTGAGCCTGGAGCTTTCAAAATATCCATTTATCTCCTTATTAGAAATAGCTTAAATCACTTTAAGAGTAATCCATGAAACAAGCTAGCCATTTAGCCCTCTTCCCCCAACCCCTTCTCCCAATCTGGGAGAAGGGGAGTCCACGTCAAAGTCCCTCTCCCGTTCTGGGAGAGAGATTTAGGGTGAGGGCTTAAAGGAGGATGTTTGATTATTTGGACTACCTGAAACATTTCCCTTAGCCATTCTTCATCCCCAAAACCCCATGACCACCAAACGGATTCTGATTATTGATGATGAAGCCGATATTCGAGAAGCTACCCAAATGTGTCTCGAAATTACCGGCGAGTGGGAAGTTGTGCTGGCCAGTTCCGGCCCTGAAGGATTGCTCAAAGCTGCTAAAGAAAAGCCCGATGCCATCCTCTTAGATATTATGATGCCCGGCATGGATGGCTTAACCACCATGCAGAGACTCCGGGAAAATTCCGACACTGCCGCAATTCCAATTATTCTGCTGACAGCGAAAGCTCAATCCAGCGAACAGCGACAACTCAGCCAGCTCGATATCGCGGCAATTATTACCAAACCTTACGATCCCTACAGCTTATCCGATCAGCTGGTCCAGGCATTAGCGAAATAAAAACATTGCCAATTTTTACTCCCTTAAGTAGCTTTCACTGTAAGCACAGGTATCTGGGATAAAATTAACGCGACTACTCAATAAGTTTCCATCCAGATGCTTCGCCTCTCCGCTGGTTTTCAGAAATCTCCTTAAGATAAATACAACAGGTGATAGCTGCAGACAGGGAAAACAACCCACTGTAAATATCTTCCTGACTTCTTCAGATTATTTATCTATTATTCAATCATATCTCATTGATGGTTTTAGTCTATCTTCTGGAAAGACTAATGCGTCAAAGACCAAATCCTCCTATGCCGCTAATGGAGGGTAATTCCCTCCATTAGCCCTCTTTTGACAGAAGCATTTTTTGACAATTACCAGCGATTTTAGTATGAGTAGTATTTGTCTGTATTTATCTCAGGCAACAGCTGATGCACCCGTTATAAGTCAGCTGGTTGTTAGATTCCTGCAGTTATTAGCCCCCTGGACGGTATTAACGATAGTGGGATGGGGCATTTGGCAAACTCTAAGGGATACTTTTAAGTACACTTCCGAATTACACAGTATTCCCTGCTCAAAATGTCAGTATTACACCAATAATCATCGTTTGAAGTGCACGCTTCATCCCAAAATGGCAATGTCTGAAGCCGCGATTGATTGCCCTGACTTTTGCGAGGAATCATAGACCTTAAATATTTGAGCAACAGGATCTCAAGACTGTTCAGATAAGGTTCAGGCCGGTATTCGGATTGAGCAATGAAGCTGAGGTTGAACGGTTCCGCTTCCCGGATGGGAGGTTTTTCGAGCGGGGAATTTTGCCGAGGCTTTTTCACCACCCGCGGATGACTGCGCCCCGGTCGAGGCGAAATGCGTCGTTCTGCCAGCTCAGTCATGAGCCAACTGAAGAAAAATCCCGTTCTTGAGGCTGAGCGCGGTCTGAAAGGCGGGCAGTGCTCGACGCGCACGCGAACACTGCCGGTAAAGCTGAGGTGTAATGGAATCGCACTCTCAATCGCCTGCAATCACTCTCGGGACCCCAAGCTCGGTTGCACCCACGTAACTTCTTTCCGTTGCACCACAGATTTACCCTGTCAGAACAGTGCAAATATACTAAACTCTCACTTATCCGAACAGTATTGGTCCGGGTGGTTTCTGCCTACTATTGCTCTGCACCCAAAGCAGATTTTTGCCAGGGCTTAATCAAGCGATAACACAATGGGGTTTAGCTTGTTTTAGTATTTACAACCTTAGCGGTTGGGAGTTGATTCACGAATAGCCCATAGGGCAGGTATGGAAGGATCAATGCTTTCCCCATCGGCTAGCGTTGCCTGTGCTGGACTGGGCAAGAGAAGACAGACCGTTTAGCCTTGAGGATACTGATTGTGATACCGAATGACGACCTGCGACTAGACAACGACTGGCTCGAAGCTGAACTTCAAGATACCCTCGATGAAGACTATGAAATCGAGCTGGAAGACGCCTTACTCTCCCTGGAGATCAAGAAAATCTACCAGGAAAAGCATCAGGACACGTTGCCTCGGAGGGATTACTTTATTAATCTGCTTAAGCTGCAGGCCGAGCTGATTAAAATGCATGACTGGGTTCAGGCTGCCCAGGCGAAGGTACTCGTCATTTTTGAAGGGCGAGATTCTGCTGGCAAGGGCGGGGTGATTAAACGCATTACCCAGCGGTTGAACCCACGGGTGTGTCGGGTGGTGGCGTTACCGAAACCCACCGAGCGGGAGCAAACCCAGTGGTACTTTCAGCGATATGTGCCTCACCTGCCCTCCGGCGGCGAAATTGCCTTGTTCGATCGCTCCTGGTACAACCGGGCCGGGGTAGAGCGGGTGATGGGTTTTGCCACCGAGCAACAGGTGGAAGACTTTTTCCGCGATGTGGTTGAATTCGAAAGAATGCTGGTGCGCTCCGGCATCATTCTGGTGAAATACTGGTTCTCCATTGCCGATGACGAGCAGCAAATGCGCTTCCTGATGCGGATTCACGATCCGCTGAAGCAGTGGAAGTTGAGCCCGATGGATTTGCAGTCTCGGGTGCGGTGGGAAGACTATACTGCCGCCAAGGAAGAGATGTTTGACCGGACCAATATTTCTGAAGCTCCCTGGTGGGTGGTTCCGGCCAATGATAAGAAGCGAGCCCGCTTGAACTGCATTCAGCACCTGCTAAACCTGGTGCCTTACAAAGAAGTTCCCCACGAAACCATCCAGCTTCCCCAGCGGGTGTTTAACTCCGATTACGAACGCCAAACCCTGCCTGAAGAGCTGTATATTCCCCAGGTGTTTTAGTTCCGAGATACACTTCAAATACAGCTTTTAGTGGAGTATCCCCATGCCTTCTCCATTTCCTGGGATGAATCCATATTTGGAGAATCCAGCACTCTGGCCTGGGGTTCACCACTGGCTGATTACAGAGGTGGCACGGTCGCTAACGCCGCAACTTCGCCCCCATTACTACATTGCGGTGGAAGAACGCGTCTATGAACTGACTGGTGATGCTGCTGTTCTAATCGGCATTCCCGACGATGTGGTAGTTGGTCAGCGTCAGATGTCCGAGCCAGCTTCAACCGCCGTCGCTTTACAGACAGTCCCCCAACCCGTGTCAGTTACGGTACCCATGCCAGAAACGGTACGGGAAGGTTATTTAGAGGTAAGGCAGGTTACGAATGATGCCGTCATTACCGCCATCGAAGTGTTATCCCCTAAAAATAAGCGACCCGGTCGGGGCCAAGACCAGTACAAAACTGAGCGATTGGCCGTCATGGGTAGCCGCACCCATTTGGTAGAAATTGACCTGCTACGTGCAGGAGAACCCATGCCGGTGCTGGATGCAGTTATTCATAGTCATTACCGCATTTTGGTGAGCCGCAGCCATCAACGCCCCAGGGCAGAACTGTATGCCTTCAATGTGCAGTCTGCTATTCCCACTTTCCCTTTGCCACTACAATCCGGTGACGAGGAACCGATAGTTGACTTAAATGCCCTGCTCAATCGTATCTATGCAGATGGCGGCTACGACCTGCGCCTGAACTACAACCAGGAACCAGTTCCAGGGCTTGAAGAAAAGGATGCCCTTTGGCTGGATGCCTGGCTGAAGGAATCTGGTTTGAGGGCTTAAAAAATGCCAAAATCTATTGTCAAACTCCCCAAAGATACACCTAAACTGGGGAGGGCCCGCAAGGCTCTACTGCCAATGATTTCGACGCTGTTTTGAACTGGCTTGCCCTAAAGGTTCCGGATCGGCAAGAAAAAAGGATGCTGGTTAAAGCATCCTTAGACATCAATTATTCTGGATAAGTTTTACTCTTCGCTCTGCAGAGGAGACCTCGCTTTCTTAAAGCGCAGGGACAAATCCTTAATCACATCATCGAGCCCCATGCCTGCACCAAAGGATTTGGCAGAATTGTAGGCTACCCGCGCTGCTGCAAAGGCTTCACTCCCGGCAATGGTTTGGGTATCTTCGGCCAGGTGGTAAAGCTCGCCCAGTTTCTGCACGACAGGGTTTAAGGCGGTAAACAAGTCCATATCTCGTCTGGCTCCCGGAATACTGATGCCCGCTGGCATTAGCTCTGGGTGTGCTTCGGCCATGTCTAAGGCTCCCTCAGTAAAGGTTTGAGACTTGCGGCCAATTTTGACAATGCCTTTGCGTTCTTCCGGCGATAGCCCCACGGCAAAGTTGAGCTTGCTGCTGATCAGGGTCAGAGCATCCATAATTTCTTGGGCGTCTTTGTCAGAAAAGGTCGCGTCTACTTTATTTGAAAGCATAGTGAATTACCAAAATCGTTAAATACACCCTTGCGTAGTGGGGTGACATGATCTTGTATGCCCGCTTAGCTCATCGGATCCTCTAAGTGGTTTTACTTATTTTTTATCTTTCCTTTAAAGGTTCTCCTATGCTGAGGTACCGGGTGCCTTTAGAAGTTTTAGCTTCCAATCCAGGAACCCTGGACAGGCACCCGGTACCTGAACTACTCTCTTACTCTCTGACTCTCTCGCTCCCTTGCTCCCTACTCGGAAGGCGTAATCCTGCGAGACATCACACTGATGTACTCGCCGTTGCGCCCGGTGGGGATGGGCTCGACCCAGGCGATTCTCTCGCAGTAGCGAAGCACTTCCATGCGGTTGATGGCTTCGATGACGGCGGCATAGTCGCCCAGTAAAATATGGCAGAGCCGGTCGGGGTGGTAGGTGGGCAGCTTGAATTGAGTGGAGACGGTTCGGTCTCCGGGGTTATCGTAAGTCATACGGGTTTCTCCGTTTTCGGTTTAGGAAAACGGGGAACTTATCTAGCGGTCCCAAATGAAGGTAAAACAAGACGCCAGATCTTAGAATGGCTCTAGATCATCGCCAGCTTACCGTGACTAAGTTGGGATGGTACAGGGGGCTTGGGAAGTGCCACCTTCCCTTGCTCCTGCCTAGATTCCATTCCCCGTGGAAGCATTTTATGTTAAGTCCGCTGGGAGTTCAACCGTATTGGGTAGAAGCCAGGTAGGGTGGGCACTGCCCACCATCCCATTTATTCACCCACCACCAACCCCTCCCCCTCAAACTCAACCGTTACCTCCCTACCTCCACACTGGCATCCCCAATCCTCTCTGTAAAACCCATCTTTTACAAACTGCCGAAAGCTCGAAAACTCCCACTGATGGGGACACTCCACCAACCCATGCTTCACCGGGTTGTAATGCAGATAATTGATGTGCTCGATCCAATCGGCCTCGTTGCGAATGGTGTGCTCCCAAAATCGCCGTTGCCATACGTTGCTTTCCCGTTGCCGTTGACGAGAGATGCAAACATCCTGAGGTAGAGCAAAACTGCCCTTAAGGGATCAGGTAAATAATACCTTCAGCCGTCCGACTCGCTTTGAGTAATTGTCATCGCCCTGGGGCAGGGTCCATACAAAATGAATGTGATCGGGCAGTACGACGGCGGCTGTAATGTCGAAGGGCATTTCAGCCTTGACGGTGGCGGCGGCTCGACGTAGACGTTTTACGTTGTCGGGTTCCGCGAAGATAGGTCTGCGGTTGAAGGTGACCAGGGTGAGAAAGATGGCCTCGCCAGGGGTGTAGGCGCGTCGGTAATCGGGCATTGGGGGAGAGGGAAGGGAGTTTAAGTTAGTGTGCCCGATTGGCTGGTGATAGCCTGGTGGGAAGGTGGGCAGTGCCCACCCTACAATTACTTGCCAAGGCGGATTAGTTACGTCAGTTAGTAGGGTGTTCCCTGCCAGTCATACAATTACGATTGACAGTAAATAGGCGCAAAATGTCAGACCTCCTGGAACGAATTACAGTAAACCCCAAGCAGTGCGGTGGTCGCCCCTGCATTCGCGGCATGAGAATTCGCGTTTCTGATGTACTGGACCTGTTTGCCGCAGGTTTGAGCGCTGAGGAAATTCTGGAAGACTTGCCCGACCTGGAAATGGATGATGTTAGAGCTTCCCTGGTTTATGCTGCTCGTAAATTGAACCATCCTGTTTTGGTGGCTTAAGACTAGACTTTTAGATTATGGGCAAGCGAGATAAGTTACGTGAGCGACTAAAGAATAATCCCACCAGTGCAAGATTCTCAGATATCCGCAAGTTATTAGAGTATGAAGGCTTTGTGCTCGACCGAGTCACGGGCAGCCACCATATTTTTTTGAAAGATGACATTAATTTCGTCATTCCTGTTCACAATAACAAGGTCAAAACAGTCTATGTGAAGCGAGTTATTGAATTGATAGAGCAAAAGGATAGCTAAAATAAGGAGGAGTTAAAACATGAATCATTTAAACTACCCAATTGTCGTTTATCCTTGTGACGAAGGTGGATTTGTTGCAGAAGTTCCCGCGTTAAAGGGATGTTTGGCTCAGGGTGAAACGCTGGCTGAGACTTTAGAAGAACTGGACATTGTCAAACAACTCTGGATTGAAACCGCACAAAAACACGGGAAAACCTTGCCCGATGTTAATCATGCGATTGAGAGAGTTAAAGCCTTGAGTTACACCCTGTAGGGTGGGCAGTGCCCACCACCCTACCTATTCACCCACCACCAACCCCTCCCCCTCAAACTCAACCGCTGTCATTTTTTGAGCGCCCTCCAGAAGGTCTGCAGCAATAGAAATTCAGGGGGTTATTCTTCTAAATCCTCAGGTTCCCCAATAGCTCTCTGAGCAACATTCCTGATATGCAAAACCCGCACCGTGGGGGCAGGTTGCTCTTCAAGCACAGTGAAGAGGATGCGATAACTGTGTTTTCCTTTGCCGTAGAGAAGTTGGCGGACCTCCTGGCTAAAGAAGGTGCTTTCGCGGGCAACGGGGCAGCGACGGGGCATGGTTTTGAGGCTGACGATCGCTTTTATCAGCCCTTGGTACCATTCTTGGGCTCGTTCAGGGGTGGTGTACTGAGCAAAGCTGAGGAAGGCTGCATCGGCTTCGGCTTTGGCAACGCTGGAAAGGTCAATCCGGTAGGTCATGCTTCCAGAGACAGGCCGTGCTTTTCGTTTTGCTCGGCGATAAAGTCTTCAAAGCTTGAGAAGCGCCCTTGCTCGAAGTCATCAAGGCCCTGCTGAATGCCCTCAATGGCAGCAAAGAAGTCTTCATCGTCGAGGCTGAGGCCCAGGGCGAGGACGGCAACGGCAATGTGTTGAATGTCTTGCCCGGTAGCCTCGGCCCGTTGGCGGAGTAGGGTCTCGACTTGGGGTGGGAGTTCCAGAGTGAGTGACATTGGGGTTAAGCAGGCTTAGTGAAGCTTGAGTAGAGGGTGTTTCAATATTAGTAGTGTAGAAGGGACAGTGCCCACCATTCCATCAACGCTTTTCACCGATCACTTCCCCTCATCCAGCTCCTACCCAAAGCCACCACACTCCACAACCTGGCCTCTAATTATTCGGTGAGCTTTGCACCCAAACATAGTCCGTAAACCTGCATGGCAAACCTTCGGACAATTCCACCCTATTTTTCTGCCAGTGGCGTCTTTGCAAAACGAACTCATTTCTCAGTCACTACAACAAAACTGTCAGTAATCTGGTCTGGATAATTTGCTAAAAACCTCTGTAAAACTGCAACTTTATTGGCAGATCGTTCATCCTCAAGTCTTAAGAAGATAACTCCTCGATGGGGATGTCTCTCCCGGTAGACTTTCTCCCCAAAATCCTTATCACTGGTGATCAGAATCCAGTTTTCGTCAAACGCTTTTTGTAAAATTAGGTCGTCATCTATACCGCGTGCTTCTTCATACACGGAAAAGACTTCATGCCCTAAACTCCTCAACCATCGGGACACGACTACGCCCGTATTCTCATCTACCAAAAAGCGCAACTACGCAATATCTTCCAGAGGCATAAAACTTGCACTTTCTAAAGACCGTGCAGCAAATAACAAACAGGCCCGAATATCGTTTTCAACCAAACCCTCATACTCGTCCAAAATCTCTGCTGTTGTTGCCCCATGAGCCAGAAGATTCAGAATATACTCGACAGTAAGGCGAGTTCCTTTAATCACGGGTTTACCAATCATGATTTTAGGATCGGTTGCGATTCTGTTTAAAAGCTCATTATCTGTCATCGCTGCTGGGCCTTAGTTAGTCAGTGACTACTATTCTAGAGCCAATTATCCTGGGCAAAAGCCCACTATCTAACCAACGTTAGTAAAAGCAGAGTAGGCATTGCCCACCATCCCATCAACGCTTTCCACCAACCACTCCTCCGCCTCCAACTCCTACCCGCAGCCATCACACTCCACAATCCGGCCTCTAGTTATTCGGTGAGCTTTGCACCCAAACATAGCCCGTAAACCTGCATGGCGAACCTTCGGGCGATTCCTACCCTACTTTTCTTTATGACATGGCAGTGGGCAAACTAAATCCATGTTGTAATCCACGTAAACCCCGTGAAGCTCAGGGATGTTGTCTTATCCATAATAGGATTAAAGCCAGGCCAACGGGAAACGGTACACACAGGATGGATAGTTCGACCCGGTGAAGACATCGCCCGACTGGTCACCCTTTATGTTCGGAGGCGCAGATGATACAGCCTGAACTACTAGACGTTGTCGAACTTCTGGTTGATCTTCCCGATGTTCAGCTACAGGCTGGCGACCAGGGTACCATCGTCGAAGAATATGAAGACCGTGCCTATGAAGTAGAGTTCTCTAACTCACACGGAGAAACCCTGGCCCTTTTGGTCCTTAAGCCCGAGCAGTTCGTTGTGGTTTGGCAGAACACAACCAAGACCTGGGTTCCATTAACCGACCGCATCACTGCTGTATTGCAGAAACTGCCAGAAGATAGACAGCAGCAAGTCTTAAACTTTGCCCGTTCTCTTCATAAGACCCCAGCTTGATCGAGCTATTTTCCCCCTTACTGTTCTTCAACAGTAGGGTAGGGTGGGCACTGCCCACCATCCCATAAACGCTTTTCAACAACCACTCCCCCGCCTCCAACTCCTACCCGCAACCATCACACTTCACCACCTCGCCTCTAATTATTCAGCGAGCATTGCCCCAAAGCACAGCCCGCAAACTGGCATGGCAAACCTCCAATTCCCGCCCTACTTTTCCATCCTCTGTTTGTTACAAAGGTTCAAGGCGGCGGATGACGCCCTAGCAGTTCCTCTTCAGCCCGGATAGCAAGCATTATTGCCCGGTTCAAATCTAAAGCTTGTACCATTGCTCGACCAATGGACGTCAAGCCAACCACACGATCACCTTCCCAGGCAAAATGTTCCTTCCATGCTTGTTGACGAGGATTAAAAACCCGAACCGTCTCCCCAGTTGCCAAATCCTGTATCTCTTGCCGTGCGCCCTTCCGTAGAGAGCAAGACACACAGGCCAAAGCAAGATTTTCAGCGGTCGTTGCGCCACCAGCTACAACAGGAATGATGTGGTCAATATGAAACGTAGCGACCTGACCCAACTGAGAAATACCGCAATATTCACAACGGTTATAAGCTCGTTTGACAACCAGTTCACGCAGAGACGCTGGAATCCTGGTCATTTACGCTTGCTTATTAACACGATTGGACCGGAGTCGCAGCAACGATAAAAACTCTGCCAGTTCTACCAATCCTTCCGCTTCCTGGCGTTCTGATGGCGAAAGTTCCTGCCCTTCATCTTGACGGTCAAGTAAACCCTGTAGACGTTCCTGTACCGCCTGAGGTAGCTGAAACTGAGTGAGTTCAATCGGTATCTCAACGACTTCAGGCATAAAGCGGTTCACCAGCGACAACTCTGCGATGGCTTTATTTTAGAGTCAAACTGCTGGCATAAACCCTATGAGCGTCCTATTCTCCCTAGGCCAGCTAACTAAACCTTTCGTGTTCATCAGCTTCAAAAGCATTACAGCCCTGGTGCTCAAAGGTCAGCAAACTTGCTCTAGGACTGACAGGATTTGCACAAACCCCCCAATCCATCCCTAGTCGACCTTCTAACGGTAAAAAATACTTGCAGCCACAAGAACAATCTGGTCCCCAATCTTCATCACGACTGCGATGACCATAGGGCTCAAAGTCGCTAGGGAGTTGCTGCACAATCTTCCAAAGGTGTTGATGTAATTCTGTCATAGCCAACGCTCTTTGAATTTATCAGCCGGAGGTCACGAGACATAGACCGCCTCTTTTTCTACCATTTCTTTTTTTTGTAGGGCAGGCATCCTGCCTGCTCTTGGACAGCCGAGACGGCTATCCCACGTTGTTGAATCCCCATTCCTTAGAACGAGGATACCAGCATTGTAGCCGCGAAACTATCGGTAGTCTGCTTCAGCTTGAAAATGACGCAGCCCTCTACAAAAGTGGGATTATCCCTTCGCCATTCCATTGTCGGAGTAATTTAGTTCATCGTTGAACTTCGCCAGTTCATCGTTGAACTTCGCCAGTCCATCATCGGAGTTCTGAAGTTCATCGTTGAACTTCGCCAGTCCATCATCGGAGTTCTGAAGTTCATCGTTGAACTTCGCCAGTCCATCATCGGAGTTCTGAAGTTCATCGTTGAACTTCGCCAGTCCATCATCGGAGTTCTGAAGTTCATCGTTGAACTTCGCCAGTCCATCGTCGGAGTAATTTAGTTCATCGTTGAACTTCGCCAGTCCATCGTCGGAGTAATTTAGTTCATCGTTGAACTTCTCCAGTCCATCGATGCAGTTCTGAAGTCCATCGTCGGAGTAATTTAGTCCATTGATGAACTTCGGCAGTCCATCGGTGGAGTAATTTGCTGCGCGATCCACGCAAATTCTTTTCCCAGGAAATATGTCATCCGTAGAAGTACTAACGTAAAATCCCTTCATGCAACCATAACCTTTATTGACTAAGCTAAAGTTCAAGGCATATACGAGGGAATGGCCCTGATTTAAGGTTGGTGGGCACTGCCCTACGGCAGATCAAGGCTTTCGGCAATCCGCGAGGGTTGATTTCGGTTTATTTAAGTGACATTCCCTAGACGGGGCGTCTTCAGGCAAATTCCATAAACTGCAGTTCCCGAGGAGAATCCCATGGCTGTAAAAGACCAGGTCGGCAGCTTTTGCTGGTGGAGCTTAATGACCAAGGATGAGGCCAGAGCTAACGATTTTTATAAGGACCTGTTTGACTGGCAACTGGAAGAGATAGACATCCCCGGTCAAGAGAAATCTACGGTTTACAACGCCGGTCGAGGCGGGTTTGCCAACCCTGTTCCCCTGGAGCAGGACTTTCCCGGTCCCAGCCACTGGATGGCCTACATCGTTGTAGAAAATGTAAGCAGCGCCTGTCAGTTGGCCAAGCAACTGGGTGGCGAGGTCTGCGTTCCGCCCTTTGATATTCCCACCATTGGTCAATCTGCAGTGATTCAAGACCCGGTGGGTTCGACATTCCATATTTTTACCCCAGCCGAGGATGACGACAACCTCGACATGATTGGCGGCAACACCGGAGAAATCTGCTGGATGGAGCTGATGGTGGATGACCCGGCTCTGATTCTGCCGTTCTATGCCGGACTATTCGGTTGGGACTTTTCAGCCCCCATGCCGATGAGTGGGGGAGAATACATCACCTTTGAAGCCAACGGCCAACAGGTCGGCGGTATTCTGAAGCGCCCGCCAGGGGTTCCCGAAATGCCGCCTGTGTGGATGAACTATTTCTCCGTGCCCTCGGTTGAAGACTGGTCGGAAAAAGCGAAAGCTTTAGGGGGAAAAGTGGTGATGGCCAGGACGGAAATCCCTGAGACAGGATTCTTTGCCCTGTTTGAGGACCCCACGGGGGCCATGGCCTATCTGTTTGAGTGGGTTGGGACATAACCCCAAGAGCGATCCCAAGCAGCTGAAGTCCCGATAGGCCAGGGGCATTTATTCACATCTCCAGTATCAACTCCCGCAAGTTCCCGAGTTCCTGTTCAATCGCATCAATGCTCTCTAATAATCGTTGCTGTGTCTCCGTTAAAGTTGGTCCAGGCTCATTGGCGGCAGGCACATCCAGAGTAATGAGATACCCAGTTTGATTAGAAGTTTGATTCGAAGTTTTTGCATTCGGATTCGAGAAAATCTAAAAGCTTCTGGTCTTCTGCATATCTACCCTACAGAGGGTGATGATAGGCCGCATCTGCACAACCATAGAGTTACAAGAACCCTTTGAGGTTTAATTCATCATGTCTACCGATTTTGATTTGCAGTCCGTCGAGGTATCCGAGGTTGTAGAAGGCGTCGCTGCCGTGCTGCTGGCCCCCATCGTTTTACCCCTGGCCTCCGCGGTCAATCAACCCCTGGTGAAGAATGTATTGAAAGAAGGCATCGCCTTTTCTGAGCGCTGCCAGGAAGCTGTCGCCGATGCCCAGGAACGATTGGAAGATACCTTTGCCCAGGCTCAGGCCGAAGTGGACGCCGAACGCAATGGGCAAGGTGAGTCCTTCAATGGTAACGCTGGTACTCTGATGCAGCGGGAGCGTCCCAGCTACCGGAGAACTACCGGACAGTTTACGGACCAGTCTTCGACTGAAACCGCCAACCAGATCAAGGATACGGTAGATGAGCTAAACCGCCAGGTCCGCTGGTTAACCAACGACCTGCTTGACCTGCGGTTGCTGATGTCGTTAGGGCTGGGAGCCTTCGCTCTGCGGCAGATCCTGGTGCGGGGTCTACGGCTGGATGAAATTCCCTGGTATGTCGCGGCCTGGTATGCGTTGGATACGTTTGTGAAGTTCCATCCAGATGAGGAAATGTCGCAAGCCGGGCAACCCTCGAAGATGACGACACAACCCACCATTGAGGTGGAGTCTGCTCCCGAGCCGGGGTGATTTTGGGGATGCCGTAGGGTGCATAACGCTAAGGCGAGGCTCCGCCAACGCGAAGCAATGCACCGTCTCAACGGAGTATGCCTCCAGGCTTTACATGCTGCCATTAGCGTCAAGGGAGACAACCAACGCCATAAGCGGTGCATTGCGGCCCCAAAGCGTATTGCCAGGGCATCGACCGGGTGGAAAAGCCGCGAATGCACCCTACGCACTTTACATGCTGCCATTAGCGTCAAGGGAGATAGCCAACACCATAAGCGGTGCATTGCGGCCCCAAAGCGTATTGCCAGGGCATCGACCGGGTGGAAAAGCCGCGAATGCACTCTACGCACTTTACATGCTGCCATTAGCGTCAAGGGAGACAACCAACGCCATAAGCGATGCATTGCGGCCCAAAAGCGTATTTCCAGGACATCGACCGGGTGGAAAAGCCGCGAATGAACCCTACCCGTAATCGAGATTGTTGAAAGATCACCTGTAAACTCAATTCCATCAAACCTGTGGTTCAAGTTGTCCATGCCACGAAAGGCAGAATTCGCTGTTCGGTAGAGGGCCTATACCGTTCAAAACCTCTCCAGCGCTTCCTGGAGCAGCACCTCTCCAAGCCAGAGCCGGTGCAGTCCGTTTCCGCCAATTACCGCACCGGGAACGTGCTGATCACCTACGCTGGCGAGTGGAGTGTTGATGATGTCACCACCCACCTCGACAAGCTCTGTTACCAGTTTCAGCAGCAGGATCACGCAAAGTCACAGAAGCCCTCCCAAGCTAAGAAAAAGGGTAAGAAAAAGCGGGATAAATCCGCCCCTCAGGGGAAAGATCAGCCCGAAAAAGACTGGCACAAGCTGGATGTAGAGGCCGTCGCAACAGAGATAGAAACCGATCTCGAATCGGGGCTCTCGGAAGATGCGGCGGCGACGCAGCAGAGTAAGTACGGTCCCAACCGCCTCTCCGAATCCAAGACCCGCTCCGACTTCAGTATCTTCATTGAGCAGTTTCAGAGTTTGCCTGTGGCCCTGCTGGGCGGAGCCTCTGTCCTCTCCGCCGCGACGGGGGGGCTGGTGGATGCTGCCGTCATTCTCGGAGTCGTGGGCATCAACACCATCGTCGGCTACTTCACCGAAAGCCAGTCGGAGCACATCATTCAATCCCTGCAGCAGGGGGGAGAACAAACCGCCCGGGTGCTGCGCAACGGACAGCGGCAGCAGGTGGAAGCAGACGACATTGTGCCGGGGGATGTGCTGATTCTGGAGACCGGCAACGTCGTCGCTGCCGATGGTCGCCTGATCAAATCCGACAACCTCAGCGTCAACGAATCCTCCCTGACTGGGGAAAGCATTCCCGTATCGAAGGAAGTGGAAACCCTCTCGGGGGATAACATTCCCCTGGCCGAGCGGCTCAACATGGTGTACCGGGGCACCATAGTGACCGGCGGCATCGGACGAGCGGTGGTGGTCGCCACCGGGCGCTTCACCGAAATCGGCAAAATCCAGCAGATGGTGAGCCAGGCCGATACCGGAGACACCCCTCTGCAGCAGCAGCTTGAGGAAGTCGGCACCCAACTGGCGGCAGTCGGTAGCGCCATTTGCGCTGGCGTGTTTGGCATTGGCTGGCTGCGGGGCTATGGCCTGCTGGAGATGCTGAAAATCTCCATTTCCCTGGCGGTGGCAGCGGTGCCAGAAGGCTTGTCCACCATTGCCACCACCACCCTGGCCCTGGGCATGGATGACATGCGCAAACGAAACATCCTGATTCGCAGGCTGGAGGCGGTAGAAGCCCTGGGTTCGGTGCAGACCATCTGCCTGGACAAAACCGGCACCCTGACGCAAAACCAGATGGTGGTGAAGCAGGTGCGTACCGGCCAGGGGTGCTTTGAAGTGAAGGACGGGCAGTTCACTAACGAAAACGGCGAGGCTGTCGCCCTCGACAGTGCGGAAGAACTGCGACGACTGATTCAGGTCGGGGTTCTCTGCAGCGAAACCGATTACCTCACCGAAGCAGACGGCAGCTACTCCCTGGAAGGCTCCTCCACAGAGAATGCCCTGGTGCGGCTGGGCATCGACTCTGGCCTGGAATTGCCCGGCCTGCGGGATGGCCACCCCTGCCAGGCCATGAATCTGCGCAGCAAAGACCGCAATGTCATGAGTACGGTTCATGCTCAGGAAGGGGGCAAGTTTCTGGCGATGGTCAAGGGTAGCCCCGAAGAAGTTCTGGAGCGGTGTCAGGCGTGGATGGGCGAGGGAGAAATTCGTCCCCTGGAAGATGACCAGCGACAAAGGTTCGACCTCGACAACGAGCAAATGGCGGGTCAGGCCCTGCGGGTTCTGGGAGTAGCCTTTAAGGAAATGACCGATGACCAGGAAGACCCCGAAAGGGACCTGATCTGGCTGGGGCTAACCGGCATGGCCGACCCCATCCGCGAAGGGGTGCAGCAGTTCATTGAAGGCTTCCATCGGGCCGGCATCAAAACGGTGATGATTACCGGCGACCAGAGTCCGACAGCCTATGCCATTGCCAAAGACCTGAAGCTGAGCCGCCACCGCCAGACCGAAATCCTCGATTCCTCCGACCTGTCTGGCCTGGATCCCGAAAAACGCCAGGCCCTGTTCGACAAAGTGGACGTGTTTGCCCGAGTTAGCCCCGCCAGCAAGCTGGAGATTGTGCAGGCCCTGCAGGCCGCTGGCAAAGTGGTGGCCATGACCGGCGACGGCATCAACGACATGCCTGCCCTCAAAGCGGCAGACGTGGGGGTGGCCATGGGGTCCGGCAGCAGCGACGTGGTGCAAGACGTCGCAGATATGATCATCGCCGACAACAATCTGGAAACCCTGATCAACGCCGTCAGCCGGGGACGCACCACCTACAGCAATATCCGCAAGTCGGTACACTTCCTGCTCTCCACCAACATGGGAGAAATCATCGTGACTACCCTCACCACCGCCCTGGGGATGGGAGAACCGCTGAACACCATGCAACTCCTGTGGCTCAACCTGGTCACCGACATCTTCCCCGGTCTGGCCCTGGCCATGGAACCCCCAGAGCCGGATGTGCTCGACCAACCTCCCCGCGACCCCGACGAACCCATCCTGCGGCAGTCCGACTTCAGCCGCATCGCCCTGGAGTCGGGCACCATTTCCCTCTGTGCCCTGGCCGCCTACAGCTACAGCCTGCTGCGCTACGGCCAGGGTCGCAAAGCCAGCACCACCCTGTTCATGAGCCTCACCATTGGTCAGGTGCTGCACACCTGGAGCTGCCGCTCCGAAACCCACAGCATCTTCGACCGCGAACAGCTGCCCCGCAACCCCTACGTGGAAGGGGCCATCCTCGGCTCCCTCGGCCTGCAAATCTTCCCCCTCGTCTTCCCCCCCCTGCGCAACCTGCTCCAACTCGCCATCCTCGACCCGGTGGACTGGGGCGTAGTGATGAGTACGGCGATGCTAGCGCTGGTGATTAACGAGAGTACTAAGAAGGGGGAGTTTCCGGTGAAGAGGAAAGAGAGGGAGAAGGTGGGTGAGGTGGGTGAGTAGGTGAGGTGGGTGAGGTGGGTGAGGTGGGTGAGTAGGTGAGGTGGGTGAGTGGGTGAGGTGGGTGAGTAGGTGAGGTGGGTGAGTAGATGAAGTGGGTGAGTAGATGAAGTGGGTGAGTAGGTGAGGTTCAAGATTCAAGGTCTAAGGTTTAGGGTTCAAGGTTTTGTTGAATCGCTTTCCCGTAATACCTGAACTCCCAGCCCTACACCTTACACCCTCTACCCACCTACCCCACCTACCCCACCTACCTTACCCATCCACCTACCCCACCTACCCCACCTACCCCACCTACCCCACCTACCTCACCCATCCACCTACCCCACCTACCCCACCTACCCCACCTACCTCACCCATCCACCCACCCCACCTACCCCACCCACCCACCTACCCACCTACCCCACCTACCTCACCCATCCACCCGCCTACCCCCAAGTCCCATGCGAAAAAACTTCATGTTCACCTCCGAATCCGTCACCCCTGGTCACCCCGACAAGCTGTGCGACCAGATCAGCGACGCCATTGTGGATCGCATGCTGCAGCAGGATGCCCAGGCGCGGGTCGTAACGGAATGTGCCGTATCCACGGGAGTGCTGTTTCTGGCAGCTCGGTTTGACTCCAATGCGGCAGTGGACTTTACCAAGGTGGCCCGACGGATAATCGAGCAGGTGGGGTATGACCAGCCTCGCTTTAACAGCAAAAGCTGCACGATTCTCACCAGTCTGGAAGAAATGCCGGAACAGCAGCGGGAGTATCCCAACATTGACCAGCTCTCGGATTCGGATCTTGATCAGATTCCAGCGATGGATCAGGCGACGGTGTTCGGCTTTGCCTGTAACCAGACCCCGGAAATGATGCCTCTGCCCGTGGTGCTGGCCCACCAACTGGCGCGTCACCTGGATAAAGCCCGGCAAGAGTCTTTGCCTTATCTAAATCCCGATGGCAAAACCCAGGTGGGGGTGGAGTACAAGCTTCGCCACCCCAAACGCATCCACAGTTTGACCCTGGTTGCGAGCCAGAAAGAATCGGCCCACCTTTCCCTGGCTCAGCTGCGGCAGGATCTGCAAGAGCAGGTGGTCTCTCCGGCCTTTGCCGAGCAGTCTCTACAACCCGATGACCAGACTCGCATCTTCATTAATCCAGAGGGGCCTTTTGTCAGCGGTGGTCCCGCGATCCATGCTGGCTTGACGGGGCGCAAAAACGGCATCGACACCTATGGAGATTACGCCAAACACGGCAGTGCGGCTCTTAGCGGCAAAGACCCCCTGCGCATTGACCGAATTGGCGCTTATGCCGCTCGCCATGCGGCAAAAAACGTTGTGGCTTCGGGTTTAGCCGATGAATGTGAAGTGCAGCTCAGCTATACCATCGGCCTGAGCCAGCCCGTTTCCATCGAAGTGGAAACCTTTGATACCGGCAAGGTATCGGAAGAGGAGATTATCCGTCGCATCGCACAAAACTTTGATTTTCGCCCTGCCGGTATCATTCGGCGGTTTCAATTACACAAACTGCCAGGCCAGTCGAAACAGGGATTCTTTCAACGTTTAGCCGTTTTTGGCCATGTGGGCCGCACCGATCTCGACCTGCCCTGGGAGCGAATAGACCAGGAACTGTAATGAAGCAACCTATCGATTATCAGCCATAGTCGAATGTCACTGAATTAAGCTGAAATCAACCCCTGCAAATTGCTGAAAGCCTTGATCTGCCGTAGGTGGGCACTGCCCACCAGTCTTATGTCAGTGACATTTATTCATCGGATTTCTAATCTGCAATACTTTCGATCCTTAAACCAAAATTAATCCAACTCCCAGGTTTGGCCTGCCAAAATAGTATCAAGTGATACGGCAACCATAAGATAATGATTACCATAAAAGGATCTAACCCTCCCCATTTTCCTCGGGAAGTTGACTCGACAAAACTTGATTTTGCTGAATGGTCAAATCTGGTGAGAATGCAGATGCTGACCTGCCTGAACAAGCGCCTAAAATCAGGCGAAAACAGTCCATCTATAAATCATTAACGAGAATATTAACGGGAATATAAACCTCGTCCAAGTCCAGAAGTGGAAGTGGAGTTTGCCTTAGAGAAAACTACAGATTTCGATCTGGACTTGGTATAGTTGCACCGAGCTTACAGAGGTAGTTGCACCCCTACCTGAGACCTGAAGCCTGGCAAGCTATGACGTGGCGATCTCCGAGATCCGAAGGGAATCGGCCAATTCATCCAGTTCTTTGCGACTAAGTTCTGGCAAGTGTTTTTCGCTGAACTTGACTGCCCCATCTTCAATATGGGCCAGATGTTTGTAAGTGATGTCAAGGGGATCATGTTGGGGAATCAGGTTCATGTGAGCATGGCGAACCCCAAAGCCATGAACTACCATACCGACTTTCAAGGGTTGGTAAACTTCCATGATTTTTCGGCCAATTCGCTGGCTGACAACCATGATCCTTACCGCTAATTCATCAGGCAAATCAGTAAAGTGGTCGATATGTACTTTGGGAATAACGATACAAGCTCCCGGATAAATGGGCTGAAGGGGAATAAATGCCATGGTTAAGTCATCTTCATAGACGAGGCTCACCGGGCCTGTGCCATGGACGATGTCGCAAAAAGGGCAGGATGTCATGGATTAACCAAGTTTGATGATGTCTAGACTATTCAAGCGCTTCAACCAGCTTATAGCGAATCTCACTCGAATGAAATACACCTCAAAAATCCCCCCTGCCCCCTGATTAAGGAGGGTAAAGGTTGAAACTTAAGCATCCAGAAACCAGGGGGATTCTAAGCTAATCAAGTTCGTACCTTACTGAATCGAGAACCGCAATATCTGGGTAAGCTCAAGTTAAAAATTAGGACTAATTTTTAACTCAATATGTTTGCCGATTTATTCAAAACCCTACAGTATTACAACGTAGGTTGGATGGAGCGCCAGCGGAACCCAACACTCCGAGCATCTTCGCTGTTGCGAAACTAAGAAATGAGGATTTTATAACATCCAATTTTTGTAGGGCAGGCATCCTGCCTGCTCTTGGACAGCCGAGACGGCTATCCCACGTTATTGAATCCCCATTCCTAACCGTGTGATGTACTAGAGATTCGGAATATTGAGCTACTACAGGCTCAGGTGAAAAGTTCAGAGTGTTAGACGCGGAACGGCAGCAGGAAGGTCGTGGGTAGTAGGTAGTAGGCAGTCACCCCTGTCAGGGTGGTCCGAAAAGGGAGATTTTAACTCCATCAAACCCCCTAAAATCTCGATGATGCGTAGGGTGTGTCCCGGCCTCAGGCTCACCGTGCGATGATGCAAAATTTCTGCCCTGGCCGGAACGCACCGTTTGCGTTAAGTGAGAATCTTGATATCGCAAGCGGTGCATTGCGGCCCAAAGACAAAGCCTGTGAGGTTTTGCGCAGATGTGTGAGCCGCTAATGCACCCTACGCCGGTCGCTGATTCGTACCAATATTCACCTTGACAGGGATTGTGACCGGAAGATCCATTCGTGTTAGCTCAGTAGAGGGGCTGTTGCTGTTAAAACTTTATGCGCTGCCGTCTCTCTACAGACAGGATAAATTTGACCGAGTCAATCTCTATGAGGGCGACATTACCCAACTGTTGCTAACTTATGCTGGAGATACCGGACAGTTGCTGCCGGAACTCGCTCAGTATGGGCTGCCCTCTGACCTGGAAGAAATACGGCAAATTGCTGAAGATATTCAAAGCCGGATTCAGCGTTGCAGGGCAACCCGCGAGCGGTTTTCTGAGGGGAACTCGTGAAGCAGTGGATAGGTGACAACGGTGTAATGATGATTGTCCCAGAAAGTGGGAGAGTTCAGAATCTTGTGGGATAGGCATCCTGCCTGTCCCAGCTAAGCAGGCGAGACGCCTGCCCTACAAGGCTTATCGTTCTGGGTCAGTTTGCTCTTTACTTCAATTAGAACGGCTTCGGTGGTGTTAATGGCCAGCAGATCAATCTCCAGCCCTTCGCCATCCCGTTGCATGGTGATTTCCGATGCGAGTTCGTAGACGGCAATACCTCGCTCTTGGAATAACCGAACCGCAGCGGGACGCACCTGCCATTCGACAAATTCTCCCAGGCGGTTGCCTGAATCACCAACCTGGCGATTCACCCGCCGAATCTGGCGATCGGTTTCTTGTGCTTGCTCTTTGAGCAACTGCTCAGTTTCTTGCAAACGTCGTTCAGTTTCTTTCTGAGCTTCAGCAAGTTCGCCTAGAATGCGCCAGACCTCGTCGGAGGTAGTGGCCATGGGAGGGGTGGGGAGAGAATTAATTCTATTGTTCTATTTTAGGGAATTGGGAAGAGGTGGATGGATAAGGAGGAGGGGCAGTGATGAACTGTTACTACAGATCAGCTTACCCATGGCCGGGATTGACCCACCCCTGCCCCTCCCAGGAGGGGATTTTGCAAACATCTTCCCCTCC
>Ga0076930_100107_pt1 | contig 128180 bp, 106 predicted proteins | sample HotLakConsoUCCRE_FD_71149 | JGI IMG/M metagenome (GOLD analysis project Ga0076930, IMG submission 71149) | Hypersaline microbial mat communities from Hot Lake, Washington, USA - Hot Lake Consortium UCC-RE (version 3) (version 3) ...
GTCGCAAGATTGATTGGCGATTCACCACCGATGATGCACGCATTAAGCTCAAGCGTCTCTATCCCTCAATTCTATCTTGACAGAGTACTAGTGTAGTGATCCAAAAGTTCTGCAACACAATTCAATCTGAGATTAGCTAGCTTATTGAGCTCTCGGGCTTGAATAATGTTTCAAAACCAAATGCTCACTGTACTAGCTGCCCTTGCTAATTTGCCACATCAAAAACTGTTGAGTAGGCTGAATAGCCACCCCCTCAATGCCCTCCTGGGCAAAGACATAGTCTTTGTTCTGCCAGAGGGGAATGTAGGGCACATCGTCTTGCAGGAGGGCCTGTAAATCTTTGATGATTTGCTTCCGGGCCTCCGGGTCTTGCTCCGATTGCTGAGCCCTCACCAATTCGTTGGCTTTTTCACTGTAGTAAAAAGAGCCATTCCCCTGACTGGCTCCCTCTTCACAGAGGGTTGCTTCAGAGCCTTGGTCACAGCTTAAGAAAGGCTGCACAAAGGTATCGACATCGTAATAGTCGGGATACCAGTTGGCCAGCACTGAGGGATACACCCCTTTGTCCACATTGCCCCACAGGGTGGCGCTTTCAGCGGTTTGCACAGTAACGTTTATCAGTCCCGGCAGTCCCGTTTCAAAGGACTCTTTGAGGGTATTGGCGACAACGCTGCGGGTGGTCGAGGCGGAGGGATACCAGATCTCAAAGTTCAACGGATTTTCTTCAGAAATGCCCGCTTCTCTGAGCAGCTTTTCGGCGAGTTCAAAGTCGCCGTCGCCGTAGGCTTGTTGCAGCACCGGCTCATACACATCAAAGCTGGTGGGAATCAGGCTGTACAGGGGTTCGGCTTGGCCTTGGAAGACTCGCTCATTCACCAGATTGCGATCGATCATGGCGGCGATCGCCTGCCGCACCCGCACATCATCCAGCGGCTCGATCTTCTGGTTCAAGCTCATATAGTTGACGACGGTGGTACCGGCTTCCACGACTTGCCAATTGCCATTTGCGGCTTCCCGTTCGAGATCGGCGATCTGCTCAGGATCGAGGGTCTGATAGGCAATATCGATGCCTTTGGTTTTGAAGGTGTTGTAGAGGTTGGCGGGGCTGCTAAAAATTTGGATGTCGATACCGCCGTTGGCGGGTTTTTCGCCCCAGTAGTCTTCATTAACATCCAGCTTGATGGAGTCGCTGTTGAATTCGGCTAGCTTGTAAGGCCCCGTGCCAATGAAGTTGTCAGGTACGAAACTGCCCTCGGCGATCTCATAGCTGTCTGGCGGTACCGGGGTGACGCCCCAAAAGGTCATCAAGGCAGTGAAGGCCGCAAAGGGAGACTTGAGTTGAATGGTGAGTTCATGGTCGCCGGTGGCTGCCACCGACTCGACCCGTTCCGCTAGCAAGAAGGCGGGACGCCCCCCATTTTGCATGAATCTTTCCAGCGAAAAGGCCATCGCCTCAGCGGTGAAAGGGGTACCATCGTGGAACACCACGTCGTCCCGCAGGGGAATGGTGTAGGTCAGGCCATCGTCGCTGATGGTGGGTAGCTCTGCCGCCAACTGGGGAATGAGGTCGGTTGTGCCCGGCTCGTAGGCATAAAGCTGATCGCCCAGATTATGCAGCAAAATGCCGGGAAAGATTTCGTAGGCGTCGGCGGGATCGAGGGTGCGGGCGGTCAGCGTCGTGCCAATAGAGATGCGATCGCTGCCGACCCCATTGGCCGACTCGGCGGGGGCATCGGTCTCCGTCGTGGGACTGCTGGTACAGGCCACGATCAAGGCAAAACACAGGCTCAACAACGTGCCAAACCGCAGCAGCGATCGCCATTGCCGACGAGACCAGGCGTGGCGCAGTTGCTGCCAGTGAGAGCCGATTAACGAAACCATAGGTTAACCCCAACCATCAAAATGTAAATGAGCTTTATTAACGCCTGTCTTGTAGCACCTGTCAATCAGACTTTATAGCGCAGTGGGTTCTGCGACGGTGCGGTCAGCAGCACCGGGAAAAAACCGTTGCGTAATGGCAGCGGTGAAAAAATGTACTAATAGCCCCAAAGGCCCCGCAAATAAGCACAAAGCCAGAGAATGCCGGGTGAAGATGCTCTTTTCTTGGCCTTGCAGGTAAATCCATCGCCCCACGAACAGATCCATTACCAAGAAATGCACCCAGCCCAGCGCCATGACTTGCGCGTTGGCAAACATCCCCGCCAACCCCGTCAGCTTCAGTTGAGGATCCGAAAAGGCTTCTAAAATGCCGCCATCTAGCGTGACAAATAAATAGACATAGAGACTCGCCAGCGCGGCAAACGGGATGTAGGACTGCATCACGCGCTGCGTGACCGACCAATTGGGCAGCAACACCATCAGCGCCCAAAACGGCAGTACAGAGAGATTCGCAACTTGAAAGATATTTTCCAGATCGGTCAGGGTGGGAATAAGCATGAGGCGATCGCAATTCAATACGTTCTCTACTGTAGAGAAATTGCTCGCCCAATGGCGCAGATCTCGACATTCAACAGCCGTTCTCGTGAAAAATTCCCGCAGGCGGCTGGCCTGATTGAACGGTTCGGGGTTGTCGGGCGAGGCATTCTCGGTACCGCTTGTTGGATCAGTCAGTTACGCAATCACGAGCATGCTTCGCCCCGACCGACCCTGCCACCCTTACACCCTGCCACTCTGCCACCCCCCCCTCACTCCTCGCGCTGGTAGCCCAACTCCGCCAACCGCGTCCGAGACTGTCGCCACTTCGGCTGCACTTTGACAAAAACTTCCAGATACACTTTGCCGGTGATCAGCTTTTGCATTTGCTCGCGAGCACCGCTGCCGATCGCCTTCATCATGCTGCCTTTTTTGCCGATCAGGATGCCCTTTTGTGAGTCCCGCTCGACGTGAACAGTGGCGAGGATGCGGGTAATCTTCTCGTCTTCTTCCACCCGTTCGATGGCGACCGCGACGGAGTGGGGCACTTCTTCTCGCGTGTGGTAGAGCACCTGCTCGCGAATTAACTCGCCCATGATGAACCGTTCCGGCTGGTCGGTGACGAGGTCGGGCGGATAGTAGTAAGGTCCCGGTTCCAGGTGCTGAATGAGCTGGGTTTGCAGGTCCGGCAGGCGATCGCCCGTAACGGCAGAAAATTCCAGCAGCGGCCAACCCTGTTCAGCCGCGATCGCCCGATAACTGTCCACAATCGCATTGGCTTGGTCGGGCGATCGCAAATCCGTTTTGTTCATCCCCAGAAATACCGGCGTCTCTTGCTGGGCCAGCAGCTCGGCAATGAAGCGATCGCCCCGACCGGCGGGCACTGAGCCATCCACCACAAACAGCACCAGGTCAACGGCAGCGATCGCGGCGCGGGCATTGTGGACCAGGACTTTGCCCAATTCGTGGTGGGGCTTATGGATGCCCGGCGTATCGACAAAAATGATTTGGGCGGCATCGGTGGTGAGGATGCCCCGCAGGCGGTTGCGGGTAGTCTGCGCCACCGGGGAGGTGATGGCGACCTTTTGCCCAATCAGGTAGTTCATCAAGGTTGACTTACCGACATTGGGGCGACCGACAATGCCCACAAAGCCGGAGCGAAAATCCGCTGGGGCAGCGGGAATAGCAGACATTCCCAGGCTATCAAGCATGGATTTAGCTCCCCACTAGCTGAACGACGACTTCGCGATGGTGGCCGCGATCGCGGTGTTCCCACAGATAAAGGCCCTGCCAGGTGCCCAACGCTAACCGCCCATTCATAACCGGAATGGTTTCTGACGTACTGGTCAGCACCGAGCGAATGTGGGCGGGCATGTCATCCGGCCCCTCAGCACTGTGAACGTAGTGGTCGCCATCGGGCACCAGCTTCGACAAAAAGTTTTCCAGGTCAACCAGCACGTCCGGGTCTGCATTTTCTTGAATGGTCAGACTGGCGGAGGTGTGACGGATAAAGACGGTACAGAGGCCCTGAGTGATTCCCGATGCCTGAACCACGCCCTGCACCTGCTGGGTAAAGCGGTGTAGAGATTTACCCCGAGTCGAAATGTCTAAAACTTTTTGATAGTGGTGAGTGATAGCAGTGGCAGTCATAAAGCACCGACAAGGGAGTCAACAGTTGCGATCCAGCGTTTCGGCAGTGAGTGCTGCCTAGCCATTGCCGCAAACCTTCAGGCTCAGGCAAGAGCGCGCTCACCCAGCGTAGAAACGCGGCAAGACACTTATCTTAACGGAAGGACACGGGCGATCGCTGGTCTCGCTGATGAATCGGCCCTACAAACGTCATCCTACTGGCGCGTTTCTGAAGTTGACTTGGGCAAACTAGCCCTAGACGCCCAACGCTCCGTAAGCCGACGGCAGACATCCCATACCTCAGCGGCAAGACGCCCGTGCCTGAACTGTTCTCTCCTACTGACGCCTGGCGATTAGGCGGTCCTACCTCGACAACACCTGATGAGCCATTAGGCTTGTTGTCGCAGGGGGTGTCGGTGTGGAATGAGTGGCGATCGCAGACCGCCAGAGGTTATCTAGAGGGCGATCGGCGATCGCGCATCAACCTGAGAGAAGCCCCCCTTCGCAACGCCCAACTACGCCATATCAATCTGGCTGCTGCCGATTGCTGCATGGCCGACTTGCGTGGGGCTAACCTCTGTAACGCCGACCTCCGAGAAACCCTCTTTTACACCGCAAATTTGAGCTACGCCCAGCTTGATCAGGCTAACCTGAGTGGGGCCGACCTGCGGGAAGTCTCACTGCATGACGCCAGTCTAAGGGCCGCCAACTTAAATTATGCCGTGCTCAACCATGCCGACCTCACCCGCAGCGTGCTGCGCGAGGCGCAGTTGCGCCAGGCCGATTTAAGGCACGCTTCGCTCAACCAGGCCGATGCTTGCATGGTGCAGTTTGCCGAAGCTGATCTCGCCTGGGCAGACCTCAGCAATGCCACACTCTACACGGCTGACCTCAGTCGTTGTAATCTTGCCAGTGCCACACTCAATCAGTCAGATCTGCGAGAGGCCAACTTTGCCATGGCGACGTTGCAGGATGCGGTCATGCACGGCGTTGATTTGCGGGCTGCCATCTGTAGTGCCGCTAACATGATTGGAGCCGCCCTCCATGGTGCCAACCTCACCATTGCCAACTTCAGCTTGACCAACTTATGTATGGCAAATCTCAGCCGGGCCTGTCTGGAAGGCACCACCCTCATCGGCGCAAATTTGATCGGTGCCAACCTGCATCAAGCCCATTTGACGCACGCCAATTTTGAAAATGCGGACTTGCGAGAAGCGATTTTGCGGGGCGCAAATTTACGCGGGGCGAACCTGCGTTTTGCGGATCTTAAAATGGCGAATCTGTCAGAGACTGATCTGAAAGGGGCGAATCTCACCGGGGCCGACCTATCTCAAGCCAATGTCTGGCGATCGAACCTCAAAGATGCTTGCTTGATCGACGCCGTGATGCCCGATGGTAACTTGTACGCCCCCTAAAATCATTTCTAGAAATTAATGTCCCTAGACGAGTTGGGCCAAAGGGTTATTGCCGACGCCGTGAGCATCATGCCCACCCCTCTCCTCCCCAGCACGACGTAACCAACATCCCAGCGATGCCGACGATCTCCCCCCTACACCCTGTATCGGATACTTAAGCGGTGTGCCCATCGCATTGGCCACATACACCGCGACGGGTATACAGAGGTTGGATAAAAGTCGTGATTGCCAAAAAATTCTCAAAAAATTCTTAGTCTCAAAAATTCTTAGCTCGTTGGGGAGTGAAGCGTTGGCTACTGAGACCGATAATCGCTACTATTTGGTTCAGGTCTATGCGTGCGTCCTGCTCAGAAAACGCCGGTTTGCTAGGAGGCGATCGCGCATAGCCATCAGTCATCGGCCTTATCAGGAAACTTGGTGTGAATCACACATTTTTGATCGAGCCTGGTCGCTGGGTGCTCCAGGGCAATTGGTTAGAACGTGATAAGCCGCCGATGTCGCTGCGGGGAGGTATTTTGATTGCGTGGAGCCGCGATAACTGGTTCACAATGGTAATGAAGCTCACGTTCCCCAATAATGATCATGACGAAATCTCGCTCCAGTACAAGGGGCGTTTGGCCGGAGGAGAACGGCAATATACGTTTGTGCTGCAACATAGTGAACTCGGTCGCGTCGAAGGTGAAGGTTGGGTGGCTCCGGCATCGGTAGTGCAGCGGTATTGGTGTCTGGGCGATCGCCAACGTCGCACCGGCTTCGAAACGCTCTATCAACTGGACGAGAAACACTACCATCTATCGAGCGGCGTGATGGCCGGACATTACCTGACCACGGCGATCGAGGCCAACCTCGAAAGACAATAATCGATAGGGAAGTCTTCCCCGTGGGTATCTTTAGGCTACGGTTGTGGCGTTGTGCGATCGCTATCAGCCTTTAGGGGTAAGGCTATTGGGCTATCACCTCCAGCCGTCGAGGCTCAAGCAGGGTGATCACAGTCGCCATTGAAGCTAAGTGTCTGCCCAGCACCGGCAAGGCTTATCTACCTCAAGTCCCGGCGTTTAAAATACGATAGAGACTATAGCTCAGCATTAATCGGTAGCAGATGATGGCTCTGCGATCGAACTCAGTCATCCCTAAAGGGTTAGGCAGGCTACCGGTCAAAGATATCGGCACTGCTCACTGACTCCTGACCCGATGCCGGTGAGGGAGCAAGAGACGACCCGCCAGATTGCGAAATTTGTTGATTGCTAACTCGACTGCTTGTCCGCCCCGTATTTTAACCATGTCAGACTCCAACATCGGCCAAAAACTTGCGAATCGCTACGAGTTGATGGAACTCGTCGGTCAGGGAGCGATGGGGAAGGTTTATCGAGCCGAAGATACCTTGTTGGGGGGCGTCATCGTAGCGGTCAAGTTTTTATCTCAGACCTTGTTAACGGATAAAATGCGCGATCGCTTCGTTCAAGAAGCGACCACTTGTGCTCAATTGGGCCAAAACAGCATTCATGTCGTCCGCGTGACCGATTACGGCGTCAACGAAGACGACATCCCGTTCTACGTCATGGAATATTTGCAGGGAGAAAGCATCAGCTTCCTGATCAGCCAAAAAGCCTTACCCATTCCCCGGTTTTTAGGCATTATTCGACAAATCTGTTTAGGGCTGAAATCTGCCCACGATGGCATTCGCATCCGGGGCTATGACCGTCCAGTTCCCATCATTCATCGAGACATCAAACCCAGTAATATTCTGGTCACCCAAGATCCCACCCTCGGCGAGTTGGCAAAAATTTTGGACTTCGGCATTGCCAAGCTCATGCAGGCCGACAGCGAACAAACCAGTTCCTTTATGGGCACGCTAGCCTATGCCTCACCCGAGCAAATGGAAGGCAAAGAACTGGATAACCGCTCTGACATCTATAGCCTCGGCATTTTAATGTACCAAATGCTTACGGGGCACCTGCCGCTGCGGGCCGCTAGCCATACCTTTGGCGGTTGGTACAAAGTGCACCACACAGAGATGCCGACCCCGATCGCGACGGTCGCCCCGGATGCCCAGATCCCCTCACTGTTGGAAAATCTGGTCATGAGCTGCCTGGAAAAACAGGCAGAAAATCGGCCTCAAAGCATCGTTGAGATTCTGAATTCATTAGACCCGCTAGAGCAGCGGTATGGCTCTGGTTTTCGCATGGGGCAGCGCATTGGGGCAACCCTATCCCGTGTGCCAATTGTTCCAAAACCAGGGCAAAAACAAGCTCAAGACTCGAAAGCATCGCAGTCTGACGCCCTCACCACGACTGAAGGGGATATCTGCCGCTTTACGTCATGGCCCCCAAGCAAGCCGATCGCGGAAATCGTCTTTCCCCATATTCTCCCTAGCAGCAAGGGGTCCCTATCGACGCTGTGGGTGATGATGCCCCCGGCGGAAATTGTGAAACGCCTCCGAGGCACCCGCTACAACACCTTTATTTGCACCATGTCGCCGCATCCCATGGCCCTCTGGCTGACGGTACTCTACAGCCCCAAACATGGCCCTCGCTGGTTACCGTGCTACCTGGATCTCAAAACCCAAGCCGGGCAGGAGATGGCCTTCCATTTAGGTCAAACTGGAGAATATAAAGTGCTGTTCTTTTCGACTGAAGAACCACAAAAATGTGCCCATGTCGTCACCTGCACGATCGCCTCGCCTCAACAAAAGATGCTGCAAAATTGGGTGATGTCAGCACGGGTACAGCCTTCAGTCGGCAGTCCTAACTTTAGTAAAAGTATGCTGCGAGATGAACTGAACAATAACTTAAAAGAAAAGGTACTCCAGCATTTAGAATCACTCTATCTCGATACTGACTAGGGTTAATCTCACTACTTGTGACACTTGCTGAGTTGCCTAAAAATGACGTGGCAGCTTGTGGCCCGAGCGGCATCAAAGGATGCCCCCGACCCTGAGCATTTGCTTGAGCGGTTGGCAAACTGACTGGAGACCCACCCCTCACCGAGGAACCCTCTTTTATCACCTGTGAGCGATCGCCCCCTTGGGGCATACCTGGTTGACTGACAAAACTCTCAAAGCCCTTATTTGTCGTAAATTGGGTAAAGCCCTCTGGGCATGGCTGAGCGCTTTAGCACTCGCTGCGCGAACGCTAAAGCGCTAGCGTAACCCAACGAAACCGCCTTTGGTGTTAGGTTTCACTGCGTTCTACCCAACCGACGCGAGGAACTCTTGTCAGTCAATCAAGGGGCATACACAGTATCGCGGCCGCGACCGCAGCAGCACAATCGCAGATTGCTGTTAACCTCTCGGCTATTTTCGCTAAAGTAGTAGCACTTTGTACGCACCAAATCGCCGGGAGAATTGCGATGAGCTTGGCTCTTAAGCAAATTGGGCTATCGGTAGCCACTCTTCTTGTTGGAGGGGGACTCGGGTGGGCTGGCCATCAGCAGTGGCAGGCACAACAGCCCCAAACAGATGCTCAAGCTGAAGCCTCTGCCCCGATTGTGCAGGCTGCGCTCAACGCCGAAAATACGGAACTCCCCACCGTCGCCCTGCCTCCTCCTGCCCAGAGTAATCCCAACTTCATCGCCGATGCCGTGAATCGCGTCGGGGCTGCCGTCGTGCGGATTGACGCCGAAAACCAAGATCTGGAAGTCCCCGAAGGTTTTGAAAACCCCTTCTTTCGTCGCTTCTTTGGCGATGAGATGCCCGTTCCAGAACCGTTTCAGCAGGGCACCGGATCCGGCTTTATCATCTCCCAGGATGGTCGGATTATTACTAACGCCCATGTGGTTGAGGGGGCGACCAAGGTAACCGTAACCCTGACGGATGGTCGCATCTTCGAAGGGACAGTGGTCGGCACCGACAAGGTGACGGATGTGGCTGCGGTCAAGATCGACGCTGACAACATGCCCGCAGTTGTCTTTGGCAAGACTGACGAGGTGTCGCCGGGGCAGTGGGCGATCGCGATCGGGAATCCCCTCGGTTTGGATAATACAGTCACGGCGGGCATCATCAGTGCCTTGGGGCGCAGCAGTACGGAAGTGGGGATTCCGGATAAGCGCGTGCAGTTCATTCAAACGGATGCCGCCATTAACCCTGGCAATTCGGGTGGCCCCTTGCTGAACGATCGCGGCGAAGTCATTGGTATGAATACCGCAATTCGCAAAGATGCCCAGGGCCTCGGTTTTGCGATTCCCGTCGAGACGTTTAATCGCATTGCCCAACAACTGTTTGAAAAGGGCGAAGTGCAGCACCCGTATCTGGGTATTCAAATGGTGCTGCTCACCCCGGAAATGCGCGATCGCATCAATGCAGAAGACGAAATCGGTGTCAAAGTCAATGCTGACAGTGGAGTCTTAATTGTGCGGGTGCTCGACGATACCCCCGCGCAAGCTGGCGGGCTGAAGGCCGGCGATATTATTCAGCGGGTCAACGGTGAAGTTGTCGAAACGCCGACGGATGTGCAAGCCCAGGTTGATGCTGGCGAGATCGGGCAACCGTTGGAAGTGGTCATCCAACGCGGGGGCGAGACGCAAACCGTCGCTGTACGACCGATGCCGCTGCCGTCTCAGTTGCAATAACCCCCCCATGGCGATGTCATCTGCGGCCCTAGTTCGGCCTGCTACAGAGGCGGATTTGCCCGATATTTTGGCGATCTATAACGAAGCGATTCTCAACACAACAGCGGTTTATGACTATACCCCTCATACGCTCGCCATGCGTCGAGACTGGTTTGCCGCTAAAAGCCGATCAGGGTTTCCGGTGATTGTGACTGAGGTTGACGGACAAGTTGCGGGCTTCGGTGCCTTGGGGGCGTTTCGCACCTGGGAAGCTTATCGCTACACGGCAGAAAATTCTCTTTACGTCGCCCCCGACTATCGCGGTCAGGGATTAGGCAAGCAGTTGTTGGCCCACCTGATCGAAACTGCCGAAGCGCTGCAACTGCACGCGATCGTGGCGGGCATTGATGCCGACAACACTGTCAGTCTTAAACTCCATAAGCAATTCGGCTTTCGAGAAGTCGCTCATTTCCCTCAGGTGGGATATAAATTCGATCGCTGGCTAGACCTGAAATTTATGCAACGCCTCCTGACAGCGCCTCAATAGCGACGCTGCAACCTTGCCCCTTGCCACATCCAGGAGAGACGAGAACCCAAATGCAACGCGATCGCCCTGCTATCGAGCGTTTTCGCCAAATCCATCTTCTGAGGTGTATTGTTTTTGGTGGGGTTTCCAGCTAACGCGGCTACCGTAGGTACCTGGCCGCCAGGCAGTGCTGTGACGAAAATCAGACTCTTGAGACGAGTCTTGTGGTGAGGATGAGGACGGATGCCCCCCTGCCGAACTTTTGGGCGATGCAGCAGCGGCATCAGTGGCCTGACGACGGCTTTGAATCCGCTGGATTTCCTTCAACGCTGCTTGCCAGGTGAGTTCGGGTTGGTGCAAGAGTTCGCGCAACGCTTGCAAAACGGCTTCTTCTTCCTGGTTAAGCTTTAGCGGTTGTGACAGTCGAATGGGGTCGACCTGCACGGCGGCAAAGGCCTGACGGACAGCACTGACAATCTGCGGCTTGTAGTCATGCAAAGCTCGGTCATACTGATGCTGTAGTCCCTTTTCGCTAGAGGCATACAGGGCTGGAAGCCGATTTAGCGCAAAGGTTTCGACTTCCGTGCGTTTGACGTACTTAGAAACTCGCTCTGGCAAACTGGCCAGTTGACGGCTGACTTCTTCAGCCACCAACATTTCCATTACGTTGATGTAAAGCTTTTTATGAGCAGTCCGAGGTTCACCACCCATGATTTAAACCTATAGACGATAAATGTATGCAGGTGCGATCGCGAGCTTACTTCTCGCTAACCAGCCCTTGCTGTAACCCGTCATCTCAATACACCCTGGGCCAATCCGCAAGTACGGTTTGACATGGCGGTCATCCTTCCTGTCTTCAAAACAGGCCGACATGAAGATATAAATGCCCTGATTGGTTTAGTATAACAACACTATTAGAATTCTTTTTCCGAAGTGTGTTTAGACTTAAAACTTAAGCCTCTCGAAATACATCCGCCGATTTACACCCCCCTAAACCTTCTAAAAAAGCCTATTCAAGTTGGCATAGCTGTGTAATCAATCACCAGCTCAAAGAAATTCAATGATTGTTTGGTTAAATGAGGCAGTAATGTCTTCCGGACACCCTTGCTCCTTGGATGAATTATTGCCTATTTCCCAGAACCTTTACAGTCAAAAAGACTTTAGTGCTTTTCATCCAAATGATGGTCAAGCAATTGCGGTTTTGCATCCGTGAGGTTGAAAGCAAGAGCAATCACGCTGATTCCCATGAGTGGACTGCTCTTGTTTTTCAGGCCAGCTACTGTAGAACAGAAAGGTCATGCCGCTGTTGCCTCCTTCCCCGTTTAAGGTTCAGCAACCAAGGGGTTGTAGGTTTGGATCGAGTTGCTGCTAGCAAAACGTCACTTGCCACGGTAGCGTCAGAAGGCAGAAGCGCTAGCTCGATGAGTGCAGAGAATTGTTGATGTTTGGAGATAGCTGGAATAGTCAGTGTGGTCACCACTTATTGACTCTATGGGGTCGTTGAAAGGCCTGCTAGCGAGATAATTTTTGCCTAGCGAGAACGCAGTTTACGGTTCTGAAAGTTGCGTTTTCATGTCGGATAAAGTTTGTTCTATCGCGTTTGCTTCACTTTCTTCGAGAGCCGCAAATTGGGCTTCCAAAGACTGGGCCTGTAGTGTCTGATTGAGTTCAGCCATCGCATTGGCATGCGCTTCTAAATTGAGTACCTTATCTTCCATCTGGCTCAAGGTGCCGAGCGATCGCTCAGTGCCCACCTGGCTAATCAGGTCTTGAATCCGCTGGGTGGCTTCTGCGGAGCGGGCGCGGGCAATATACATATCGCGACGGATTCTGACATCGGCAATCTTGACCTCAAGGTTGCGCAGATTGGTTTTGAGGTTGGCAATCACCGCTTTTTGCGCCTCAAGGTGCCCTACCAACTGAGATTGGATGCGGAGGTAGGTTTGGCGTTGGGTCAAAGCCTCTCGGGCTTGATCTTCGTGGCCTTGGTGCAGTGCGAGTTGGGCGCGGTTGTACCACTCTTTGACCCCCAGAGCCGTTTGGTGGCACTGACGTTCGGTGCGCTTTTGGGTCGCGATCGCTTGGGCGATCGCCTGGCGCAGTTGCACTAAGTCGTGCTGCATTCCTATCACCGCTTGGTCCAGCATGGCCTCAGGGTCTTCGGCCCCCTGCACCCACTCGCCCACTTGAGCACGCACGACTCGCGCCAATCGCCCCAACATTCCCATCGCCTACTGACCATCCTGCTTTTTGACTACTGCTAGCACGATAACAGGGTGGATAGGGGAGTGGGTGGCTGGCTGGGTGTGAGGGGGAAAGGAGCGGGTGATGGCGGCTGGAGACAGGGTTGAGTGGTTATGGCCGCTGCCAAATAGCCGATTTAGCCAACCGCCATCTGCCGTAGAAAGGTCAACTGAGCGAGTCAGAACAGGCAAAACGGGGCATCCCGGCTGGAATGCCCCGTCGCAGAGTTCGCGTCATTGGCGCTGGATTTAGGCCGAGAGCACGGCTTGGGCGGCGGATAGACCGGCCCCTGGCGTAAAGCCGTTGGCTCCAAGCTTGGCCAGGGTCGCTTCGAGGGCGGCCACTGCGGTTAAGATGTCGCGATCGCCGACAAAACCCAGGTGGCCGACCCGAAAGATTTTACCTTTGAGGTGGTCTTGTCCGCCCGCTAGCGCAATATCAAAGTCCTTACGCATGATCGAGCGAATCTGCTCAGCCTCAATGCCCTGGGGCATGATGGACGTGACCGCTGGGCTCGCCACCTCATCATCAGCAAACAACGGCAGATTCAGCGCTTTCATCGCGGCCCGAGTAGCCCGTTGCAGTTTGGCATGGCGGGCAAAGATATTCTCCAGCCCTTCTTCCTGCATCATTTTGAGGGCTACCTGCAAGGCAAAGAAGAGGCTCACGGGCGGCGTGAACGGCGTGGTGTTTTTGGCGGCACTCTTGCGATAGGGGCCGAGGTCAAAGTAAAACTTGGGAATGTTGGCGCGCTCATAAGCTTGCCAGGCGCGATCGCTCATGGTGACGAAGCCCATGCCGGGAGGGACCATGTAGCCCTTTTGCGACCCCGAGGCGACCACATCCAAGCCCCACGCATCCACCGGCACACTGCACGCCCCGAGGCTCGTCACCGCATCGACAAGGATCAGCGCTTCCCCATGGGTGTGGGCATGATCCGCGATCGCTTTGAGATCGTTCAGCACACCAGTAGAGGTTTCGCTGTGGGTCACGAGCACCGCTTTGATGCTCTTGTCGGTATCGGCTTCCAACTTCGCTTTGAAATCATCTGGATTCAGAGGTTTGCCCCATTCCGCTTCGATGACTTCCACATTTAGGCCAAACGCCTGACAGACTTTGACCCAGCGATCGCCAAACTTACCGTTATTACCGACCAACACGCGATCGCCCACGCTGAGCACGTTGATAATGCCCGCTTCCATCGCGCCAGTGCCGCTGGCCGTCAACATCAACACATCTTTTTCCGTCTGGTGGAGCCACTTTAGACCCTCTGCCACCTCGGCCATAATCTGGCTAAAGTCTCCACTGCGGTGACCAATCAAGTGCTTCGCTTGGGCGAGTAAAACGCTCTCAGGTACCGGCGTTGGTCCCGGAATCATTAGCATGAATTTGTCGTCCATGTTGGGCATCCCTATCCAATCGTCTATGTTTGAACACGAGCGTATTTCAGCATCGCATAAGATACGAGATTCGCTCCAATCCTTTGGACTGTTGTTAGCAATTCATGAGGGTGAGTGGCATGAGTGGATGGAGTGGCTGGGTGAGGGATCGGTTATTCGGTGAAAAGGCTGAAGCCCGGTTTGGTGCCGATCAACACACTTGAGGCAGTGGTGCAAATGAGATCGCGCTCTCATCATGAGGGGCGCGGTTGAGTTCAATATCCCGCTTCTGAGGCGAAGCAGTCCCCCCTACTGACTACCTCACCGACCCATCGTTACCCAGCACGCATTTTTTCGCCAATCCCTTAACGGCGATAAGGCTCCAGGTATTGCAGCAAACTCCGAGCAATGGCCTGAGCCATGCGCTCTTGCCAGGCCGGATCGCGTAATTTGGGTGCATCGTTGGCACCAGTCACAAATCCGAGTTCCAGTAGGGCTGCTGGCATGGCGGTATTTCGCAACACGTAGAATCGGGCCTGCTTGACGCCGCGATCGCCAAACCCCGAAACCGGTAGCACATTCGCATGAATGACACTCGCGAGTTGCCGCCCGCTCTCGGAATAGTAGTAGGTTTCAAGCCCGTTCACATCTGGACGGCTCATGCTCAGAGCATTGGCATGAATGCTGAGAAATATGGTGGCATTGGCACTATTGGCAATATTGACTCGCGGTTCCAAGTCCAGCGTGAGGTCAGAGGTGCGCGTCATCACCACGTCAACCCCGGCTTCCCGCAGCAGTTGCGCCACCCGCGTCGACACCGGAAACACGACATTCTTTTCTTGCAGACCGCCGATCCCCACCGCACCCGGATCACGTCCACCATGGCCCGGATCGATCGCTACAATCACCCGCGTATTGCCCGGTCTTGGTGGCAACACCGGGGTTGTAGGCTGGGGGGGGACCGTAGGCTGAGGTGTACTCGGGGGCCGTTGAGCGCTAGGGGGCACTGCGATGGTGGGGTTGGCCTGGGGCCGAGAGGGGCGATCGGGAATCGTACTGATCGACACCCCACTGGGCGGCACAATCACGATGCCCGATTGGTTGCCGATATTGGTGGGCGTTACTTCCCAATCAGGACTTTCTGGCCCCAGGGTCATGACGACGCGGGTTTTCGTTTGTTGGGGATCTTGCGTGATCTCCCAACGCCCGACGCTATAGCGATTGTTGGGCAAGGCTTCGGCTTTGAGAAAAGGCGATATCGAGCTATTGAACAGATCGATGACGATTTGCCGTTCTTGGCCTGCACTGCCGACCCGCTCCAGGTCAATGGTCGGCACCTGACCACTGGTGCGGATAAAAAAGCCATCGGGGGTAGCCACAACGCCTGAGAGAAAGGTCGTGGCATTATTGTTAAAGTCTCCCGTGACTGAGTTGCCGCCGCCGGGGAGAGTACTGGACGGCTCCGGCTGGGGCAGTTGCACAATCCACTGATTGCCCCTCTCCCCTCGCACCTGCACCGCACGGGGATCAACGGTATATCCTGGGGCCAACTCAATGACCAGACGAGCAGTCTGCTGGTCAAACTGTCCCGATCTCACTTCGCGAATGGCTCCCCCCACGGCTTGACGGTCAGACGGTCGGCCTAGCGTGGTGCCAGGCAAATCAATCACTACTCGGGTGGGGTTAAACACCATTTGGGCGCGGGGCTGCACCGCTGCGTCGGTGGTAAACACCAGCTGATTTTCTTGAGCGTTAAACCACCATGAGCGTAGTTGCGCAGCTTCTGCCGGTAAGGTCATGACCAGAGCACTAGTGACCCCAAGCCCCGCTGGAATTAGCCAATCAACTCTCAACCTGATGTCTCCTCGGAAACTGCCTCTTTAAATGACGCCGAACAAATGCATCTGTGCCATCGATTCCTGACAATTTGGCTAGTTTTGCACCTCGCGGCTTCAAAGTCTAGCGCACTAAGGCCCCGCCAAGGGCGGTGAGCTGATAAATTTCCGCAATCTTGCGGGGTTAGCGATCGCCTCCGCTTGGGCGCACTAGCCATAGTTGCTTTATGGCAGGTCAGGGTTATGCGTCTTCATCGTCATCGGGGGCGGTTGGCAGCCATCCTTTTGGGTACGCTGCTGCTCGTTCTCGCGGTTTATCATTGGCTGCTGCCCATTTTCACGCAGCCTTCTCTAGCGGCACCGCTGCCCCAGGATCCTTACATTCAGGTCTATTTCAACCACTCCCAGGCGAGTGCTTACACCGAGCCCTATCGGCGGATTCGGCGACAGGGGGATGATCTGGAAGCCATCGTCTTGGAGGCGATCGCGGCGGCGACCACCTCCATTGACGTGGCTGTGCAAGAAATCAACCTGCCGCTAGTAGCGCTGGCGTTGCGCGATCGCCAGCAGTCTGGCGTCAAAGTCCGCGTGATGGTAGAAAACCAATATAACCGGGTCTGGCAACCGCTGAACGAGTTTCATGCCAGCAAAATCGACGACTATCAGCAGTCTAAACATTCAGAAAGGCAGCGCCTCATTGATGCCAACGGTGACGGCAAGATTACCCCCAAGGAGTTAGAGCAGCGAGACGCCATTCGCATTTTGACGAAGGGCCAAGTCCCATTACTAGATGACACTGCCGATGGCTCAAAGGGCAGCGGTTTGATGCATCACAAATTTATGGTGGTGGATGGCCGCACGGTGCTGCTAGGTTCCGCCAACTGGACGACCTCCGGCATTCACGGCGATTTTGGGGTCGAGGCCAGTCGGGGCAATGCTAATGCCCTCCTCAAAATTGATAGTTCAGAACTTGCCGCAGTGTTAGCAGAAGAATTTGAGCTGATGTGGGGCGACGGGCCTAAAGGCAAGGAAGACAGCCTGTTTGGGTTACAAAAGCCCCTGCGATCGCCCAGCGTCGTCAGCCCTCCCGGCTCCCAAATCACCATCCAGTTTTCTCCCACGTCAGAAACGCAGCCCTGGAGCCGCAGCGTCAATGGACTGATCAGTGAAACTCTCACCCAGGCAACGAGCAGCATTGATCTTGCGCTATTTGTGTTTTCTGATCAGCGGATTAGCGATCGCCTCGCCCAAAAATCCCAGGCGGGTGTTACCGTGCAAGCCCTGATCGACCGCAACTTCATTTATCGCAGCTACAGCGAAGCCCTGGACATGCTAGGTACCGCCATTCCCGACCACCGCTGCCAGTATGAAGCGCAAAACCGTCCCTGGGCCCAACCCATCTCCCAGGTTGGTACCCCCAATCTGCCAGAGGGCGACAAGCTGCACCACAAATTTGCCCTCATTGACCACCACACCGTCCTCATCGGCTCCCACAACTGGAGCGCCGCCGCCAATCACAACAACGACGAAAACCTACTCATTATCCGCAATCCCACTGTCGCCGCTCATTTTCGTCGCGAATTCGATCGCCTCGCCCAAGACGCCGACATGGGGTTCACCAAAGACTTGCAAAATCGCATCCAGCGGCAACGCCAACAGTGCGCCCTGTAAGGCACTCCACGCTGGGGAAACTCATCCCTGCCGTCCACCCACGGCCTTTAGGAGGCGGAGCGTCCGTGGCGACTAGAAATCGCCGATCGCAAAGATTGCCTGATGTTGGTTGCTCAACACGGTCAGGCCTAATTCGGACGGACCCGCATTAGCGGCTGACCAAATTCCACGGGTTGAGCGTTGCCCACGAGGATTTCGACAATTTCGCCTGAGACTTCGGCTTCCAGCTCGTTCATCAACTTCATCGCCTCAATGATGCAAACGGTTTGGCCGGTCTGGATGCGATCGCCGATTTCGACAAATGAGGGTTCTTCAGGGGCTGGAGATCGATAAAAAGTCCCCACCATGGGCGACGTAATCTCTACCAAATTCGAGTCGGCAGAGGGCGGCGGCGTGGGGACTGAGACGGTTGGGGCTGTGCTGGTCGCTGGGGGGCCGCCTAGGACTGAGACGGCAATCGGCTGCTCCGGCGACCCGGTGACCGCAGCCGACGGGCCGACCGTGGCGATCGCGCCTTGTTTGCGCAGAGTCAGCTCAAAATCAGTCCCTTTCAGGGTCAATTCTGAAATATCGGTCTGGCTCAGCGTTGTGACCAGTTCCCGCAGTTCATTGAAGTTCAGTTCCACTAATTGCACTCCCTACCAACAGGGTGGAAACGATTCCACCAGGACCATCCGTGAGGGCGGCTATTCCCGTCCTAAATAAGAGTCGTTGCGGGTATCGACTTTGATTCTCTCGCCAATGGAAATGAATAGCGGCACCATGACCTGGGCACCCGTTTCCACGATGGCGGGCTTAGTGCCCCCAGTGGCGGTATCCCCTTTGACACCGGGATCCGTTTCAGTCACCTCCAGCACGACAGAGGTGGGCAGTTCCACTTCTAGAATCTGTTCGTTCCACCGGACGACGCTGACCTCCATCTCCTCTTTGAGATATTTGACGCGATCGCCCACCTGGGCTTCGCTCATGCGGACCTCCTCAAAGGTTTCCATATCCATGAAAACGAGGTCTTCACCCTCGCGATAAGTGTGCTGCATCACTTTCTTTTCGAGATTGGCCTGAGGAACAGTTTCACCAGCGCGAAAAGTTTTTTCAACCGTGTTGCCACTTTGGACATTTTTTAGTTTTGTGCGGACGAAGGCAGAACCCTTGCCTGGCTTCACATGCAGGAATTCAACTACCCGCCAAACGGACCCATCCAGTTCAATACTGACGCCCGTACGAAAGTCGTTGCTGGAAATCATAACGCTGGCTACCCGTGGCTTTTGAATATCGGCACCTCATTTTACCGCTCAGCCGCCAACTTTCTAGAATGCTTCTGGAGATGTCCACACTATGGCAAGATCAAAGGCGTTTGCTTGATGTGACTCTTTGCTAGCCTGACCCATGCAACTATTTAACCGATGGCTCACCTGCCTCGCCCTCAGCTTACTAATCTGGGGTGGTTGGCTGACCGGCGACGCCATGCTCGGAACTCAGCAGAGTGCCCAAGCCGCACCGCTGTCAACTTCACTGGTGGCCTACTTGCCGCCGGGGAATGCCGTGACCGATGGCCGCGCCCTGCTGCGTTACGCCTTGCCCATCGACAACTCCGACATTCGCGCCATACAAGAAGATCTGGAAGGATTGTCAGATTGGCTCCGCAGTAAGCGCTGGGGACCAATTATTCGCGATACCAACAAGATTAATAAGCTATTGGGACGGCGGCGAGAGGCGATTTTGGCCACTATTCCCGCTGAGCGTCAGGCTCTAGTAGCCGAATATTTAGACGATATTCGCGCGGGCTTGGATCCGATTATGGAAGGGGCACAAGAAAAAAATCGCGAGGCTGTTTGGACCAAGCGGGCAGAACTCTTGGAAAAGGTGGGCGCGATCGAGGAAATGATGGTGACTGAGTTTCCGTTTGAAGTGCCGGAAGAGTACAGCAATTTACCACAACTGTTGGGTCGGGCCAGGGTGGAGTTTGAAACCACCCAAGGCAATATGACCGCCGTGATCGACGGCTATACGGCCCCTGTGACTGGTGGGAACTTTGTCGATCTGGTGCAGCGGGGATTTTATGACGACATGCCCTTCATTCGGGCTGAAGACTTTTACGTGCTGCAAACCGGCGATCCCGAAGGTCCCGAAGAAGGCTTTATCGACCCTAAAACGGGCGAATATCGCGCCATTCCGCTGGAGATCTTGGTCAGGGGGGACGATGCGCCGATTTACGGAGCTACCCTGGAAGAGTTGGGCCGTTACATGGATGACCCGGTGCTACCGTTTTCCGCCTTTGGCGTGATGGGTTTTGCCCGGCCTGCCGATGATGTCAACGGGGGATCGTCCCAGTTCTTTTTCTTCCTGTTTGAGCCGGAATTAACTCCCGCTGGACTGAATCTGCTGGATGGTCGCTTTGCGACGTTTGGCTGTGTGATCGAAAACAAAGAAGTATTGGAAAGCCTGGGGCAGGGCGATCGCATCATTTCTGCCAGGGTGATCGACGGCCTCGACAACCTGGTAGAACCCCAGACGACCTAAGGAGTATCGCGTATGGATCAGCCAACTGTGGCTGATATGGGTGAGCTGGAGTTGCTAAAGCGGCTCCAGCCTTTTTGTGCCCCAGATTTGCTAAATGATGATGCGGCGGTATTGCCCCCGCGATCGCTGGCACAAGTGGTAACGACGGATGTCTTAGTGGATGGGGTGCATTTTAGCGATCGCACCACTGCGCCCGAAGATGTCGGCTGGCGAGCGATCGCGGCTAATCTCTCCGATCTCGCTGCCATGGGAGCCCTGCCCACAGGCATCACCGTCGGTCTAGCCTTACCAGGAAAAACGCCGGTCAACTGGGTCGAGCGAGTTTATCAAGGGATGGCCGACTGTCTGGATGCCTACGGCGGCAAGATTTTGGGTGGCGACATCGTGCGATCGTCCCAGACCGTCCTTGCCATTACAGCTTTAGGAGAAGTCGCGTTACCCCGCGTGATTCGCCGCGATCGCGCCCAACCGGGACAGGTTATTCTCGCGACGGGGTGGCATGGTGCTTCCCGCGCCGGGTTAGAACTGTTGCTGTATTCTGACCGCCAGCAAGAATTGTCGACAGTCGAGCAGCAGGCGTTGATTCAAGCCCACCAGCGTCCCATCCCCCGGTTGGATGTGATTCGTCTGTTGGAAGCTTTAGAAGATGAAGAATTTCTCGCGATCGCGGGCATGGATAGCAGCGATGGTCTAGCGAACGCGGTGCTGTGGCTATGCCAGGCGAGCGGGGTTGGGGCCAGGTTGAGGCGATCGCGCCTGCCCATACCGCCCGCGATCGCTCCCTGGGTGGGCAACCAAACTGCCCTGGAATGGTGCCTTTACGGCGGCGAAGACTTTGAGCTAGTGCTCTGCCTGCCCGCCGAAACCGCCCTGGAACTCCTGACCGTTCTCGGCAACCAGGCCAGCATCATCGGCACAATTGAGACCGATTCCTCAGTTTTGCTTGTAGATGACGAGGGCGACGAACCAGACATCACCCTCACTTGGGATGGTTGTTTCCAGCACTTTTAGCAAAGGGCCTCCATCGCGTTCAATGTCGTTTGATTGAGCAGTGCCCCACGATCGCCCGACCCAAACGATAGACTCAATTCAATGGAAGTTTGACGGAGGTTCGGGAAATGGCTCACCTCAAAGATCGCCGCCCACAAAACATAGATGGCGACATTTATGTCGACACCTCCTGCATTGACTGTGACACTTGCCGCTGGATGGTGCCGACAGTTTTTACCCGCGAGGATGGGCAGTCCGCCGTGCATCATCAACCCGCTACCGAGGCCGAACGGCTAGCCGCCCTACAAGCCGTGCTCGCTTGCCCCACTGCCTCCATTGGCACCGTTGAGCCCCCCAAAGATATCAAAGCCGCCCAGGCCAGCTTTCCCCTGCTCATTGCGGAGAACGTGTATCACTGCGGCTACCATTCCGAAAAATCCTTTGGGGCCGCGAGTTACTTCATTCAGCGACCGGAGGGCAACATCCTGATCGATTCCCCCCGGTTTGCTGCGCCGCTGGTCAAGCAGCTTGAAGCGATGGGCGGGGTGCGTTATCTGTATCTCACCCACCGCGATGATGTCGCCGACCACCAGCAATTTCATGATCATTTTGGTTGCGATCGCAGCCTCCACACCGACGACATCACCCACCGCACTGCCGACATTGAGATTCCCCTCAAAGGAACCGAACCGATTGAGTTTGCTACCGACGGGCAGATTCTTCCTGTCCCCGGACACACTCGGGGCCACACCGTACTGCTGTACCGCGATCGCTTTTTATTCACAGGCGACCATTTGGCCTGGTCGGCGCGGCTGCATCAGCTCTACGCCTTTCATCGCCACTGTTGGTATTCCTGGCCGGCACTGATCCAATCCATGGAAAAACTGGCGGCATATGACTTTGAATGGGTGCTGCCCGGTCATGGTCGCCGCTTTCATGCCGACCCAGCCACCATGCGCCAGCAAATGCAAAAGTGCTTGGACTGGATGCGATCGCAGTAAGTTTGGTCCCGACGTCAATACAGCAACGCTTTCCCTGATTCAATCGGCTTCAATTCACAGTCAGCCTACTAAACACACCCATCTTGGGAGCGAGCCCAATGCGGCATTGTCATCCTTAATCTCCCAAGTTTGAGGGCACACCGGAGCTTGAAGTCCCCAGAGTGGAAGGATTTAGGGAACAAAAAGCCTGGCCAAACATTATCTACCACTTGGGGATATCACAGGTAGCAGTGTAAGCAGGGACATCAAGGTACGACTCACAAAACAAAATAGCCACACGGGTCTGCACCGTTCTCAAATTTCATCTCCGCAATAATACTTCCGGTGAAATACGGGTTTTATAGTGCTCTGGAAGGCGGCAAGAGGCCATCAAACAGAAAGTCGAGGATTTATTCGTTGAATTTGACTAGAAAACCCTGAAGAAGATCGGATAACTCTCAAAAAAGTCTAAAAAAGGGCAAAAAAACATCCGTATTTTTCCTAACAAAATCCTGTCTTTTGCCTCTAGAAAATGTCACAAAATTGTTTTTTGGGGATTGGGAATTTATGTTTCCTTGAGCTAGTCGTTTCTATGATGGAGCTACCGAACCAAGGAAAAATCATCATGTCTATTCAACGCCGATTCTACTATTCAGTTGCAGCCTTGGCTGCATCTATTACCTGTGTAGGAGCTGCATCTTCGCAAGCTGTCGCCGTCGATTTTGTGCCTCAGCAGCAAGGCGAAATTAACGTAGGGCTGGGATGCTTAGAAGATTGCATCGAATTAAGCCCAATTTTTGAGAGCATCATTTCTCTTGAAGATGCTAGCTCGGGTACCAAAAGTCGGTTATTTGTAGATTATTTTGGTGATGGGGATATTCAGGAAACCTATGGCAGTGGCAGCAGTAAAGTGCTATTCAAGACCAGAGATGTCGGCACCACTGCCGAAGGTTTTTGGTTCCGTCCCTCTGAAAGAACAGCACTCACGGACGGCAGTTTTGGCACTGAGGAGACTGGCCAACTTGAGGTCGGCACTTATCAATTTAATTTCGCCCGTGAGTTGGCTGAAATCACCATTGACTTCTTTGATACTGAGTCTTGGAATACGACTGGAGTCATTGCAATTAATGGTCAAGCATTGGCCAGCCCGGATTACGTCGCGAAGGGGAAAGACGGCAACATCGTTTCCCAAACCTTCACCAATGTCAATTCTTTGGTGCTGAAGCTCGGCAATGATACAGTGAGCGGCACCGGCGATGGAGTCGATTTTCGGATGAGCGGTGTGCCCACCCAGGATGTCCCTGAACCCACGATGGCGCTCGGACTCATGGCGATCGCTGGTTTGGGTTTAGCAAGTAAGAAAAAAGCGGCATAAGCAGCTCGCTCATCTCTCCAACTAAGCTAATTCCATTCGCGATTATTGGCTTTAAGGCGCAGCAGTTCACACGGGGTGACTGCTGCGCCTTTTTGGGTTAGGCATTTGTTAATTTGAGTAGCCACCTCGGATGCGGATGAAACGGCACGCAGAATCCTCATCGATGCAGAGGTGTCACCTGAAACTCATAAGTAGATGGGCTTAATTATTTGTAGGATGCGTTAGCACCAGCGTAATGCATCAAATCTCTGTGGAATGGTGCGTTACGGCTTCGCCTAACAGCACCCTACGACATCGTTTATTTATGTCCACCTACTTAGATCATTTGTTTTGCCTACTTTATAATTTAGAAAAAGCTTGCATGGCGCAATGACTATGACCCCGGCACAGCTCGCAGAACTGGGCATTTCGATGCCGCCCACCCAATATGAATTGCCTTATGACGATGGCGAACCCATGGAAACCCAGCGCCACAAAGTCCAAATGGACTTGCTCATTGACACGATGGAAGTTTGGTTGACCAGACGCGATGATGGTTATACCAGCGGCAACATGTTTGTTTATTACAGTTTGGCGCAGGTGAAAAAGCAGGATTTCAAAGGGCCAGATTTTTTTGTGGCGCTGGGGGTGCCTAAAGGGGAACGCCTGAGTTGGGTCTGCTGGGAAGAAGGCAAAACCCCAGATGTCGTGATTGAATTGCTGTCCCCCAGCACGAGGACTTACGACAAAGGCGAGAAACGAGAAATCTACCAAAATCAGCTTCACGTGCCTGAATATTATTGGTTTGACCCGTTTAATCCTGACGATTTGGCGGGCTTTCAGCTTCAAGGCGGCACCTATCAGCCCTTGCCAGTTAATGCACAAGGACAGTTGGTGAGTCAGACTTTGCAATTGGGGTTAGGGCGCTGGCAGGGCACGTATAAAGGAGTGACCACGACCTGGCTGCGCTGGGCAGACCTTGACGGCACCCTCATCCCCACGGCTGAAGAACAAGCCCGGCAGCAAGCGGAACAGGCCCGGCAGCAGGCGGAACAGGCCCGGCAGCAGGCGGAGCAAGCCCAGCAGCAAGCGGAGCAGGAACGCCAACGGGCAGAAAAACTCGCGGCTCATTTGCGATCGCTGGGCATTGATCCCGACGCTCTTTGAGGAGAACCCCGATGGTGGGGGCTAATATCGGGATACGGCGGGGGTAGTCGCACCATCAGAAGCATCAGAGGCAACGGGCTGCGATCGCACCTGGCCCATCACCGTTGCAATGGTGTCCAGAGCCGTGTCGATATCGGCTTGGCTCACCATGAGATTGGTGACAGCTCGTAGGGTGTTGGAGGCGGTGGGTAAGACGCCGACTCCTAACGCGGCAAACTGCTGTGCCAGCACCGTTGCAGGAATATCCTCTGGCGTGTGGAAGTAGACCAGATTGGTTTGGACGTTTTTGTGATCAACCGTAATGCCGTCAATGTGTTGGAGTCCCTGGGCGAGATGCTGGGCGTTGGCGTGATCTTCAGCGAGGCGATCGCGATGATGGTGCAGGGCGTATAATGCTCCCGCCGCAATGATCCCCGCTTGTCGCATGCCGCCGCCAAACATTTTGCGAAACCGTCGCGCCCGCTGCATCAAGTCCCGCGAGCCGACCAGCGCTGAGCCGACCGGAGCACCCAACCCTTTAGAAAAGCACACGCTCACCGTGTCAAAGGGCGCGGCATAGTCCGCTTCGGAGATGCCAGTGGCGACGCAGGCATTCCAAAAGCGAGCCCCATCGAGATGAAGTCGCAGCTCATGGTCGCGGCAGACCTCAGCGATCGCCTGGATTTCGGACAACGGAAAAATGCTGCCGCCACCCCGGTTATGGGTATTTTCCAGGCAGACGAGTTTTGTGCGGGGGTAGTGTTCGTTCCAGGGCCGGAGGGCCTGGTGTAAATCGGCTGCGGTGAAGATGCCGCGATCGCCCTCAATCAGTTTGCACATGAGGCCTGACAGCGCCGCCGGTCCACCCGCTTCGTAGAAATAAATATGGGCCTGACTTTCGAGAATAATTTCGTCACCGGGTTCGGTATGGGTGCGCAGCGCCACCTGATTAGTCATGGTGCCAGAGGGCATGTAGACGGCGGCCTCTTTGCCGAGCAGGGCGGCGACCGTGGCTTCCAATTCATTCACCGTCGGGTCATCGCCTAGCACATCGTCGCCGACGGGGGCCTGGGCGATCGCCTGACGCATTGCTGGGGTGGGTTGGGTGACAGTATCGCTGCGCAAATCAATCATGATGAGGTCGAAATTAACGTTTGGGAGCAAATGAGCAATGCTCTTAAGCTAGCGACTGAAAGGCGATCGGACAACTGGCACGAGGCTGGCAGGGCGGGAGATGAGGGGCAGGGGCGATCGCGAGCTTGGTGAACCTGGTCAGCCCCACTTTTACCCTGAAAATAACTCTGCTCTCAGGCACCCGGTCCCTTGGTCATGACCTGAATGTGTCGGTTTACCCCACCGAGAACGGGTGCCTCAACCGCACCCGCCTCTCCCCCTTTCCATCGTTTGGAGTGGCGCGATCACGAAAGCTGCTCTGCCGCACCCGAATTTCCGACGGGGTAAACTGGCGAGGCCGCAACCGATACTCCCGGACACTCACAGACTGCTCACTGCCGACCGCGATATACCCGGCCCCGGCCCCGCACATTAACCAGCGCTTCGATGCGGTAGCGTCCCCGCTGGCCCAAAAGTTCCGTGCCGGGGAGCAGGGCAGGCAGCAAAAAATGGTCGGTAATGACTGGAATGAGAATGAGGTCGAGATCGGACGGGGCGATCGCCTCGTCCGCCGTTTCCTGGGCCTGATCTTCTGCCACGCTTGGCAGATCATCCCGCAGCATGGGCAACAGCCAGCGATACCGGGACGGCCCCACCGAGTACACCCGATACAACATCTGACCTTGGAAAAAGCTGAACCGTCCTCGCACACGTGAAAGCTCTCGCTGCCGAACCGTTTTAGCGAGATTGGCCGGTTTGCCAGACCGGGTGCCCCCCCGCGCCAACGCGGGAATCTTAATAGTCGCTTGTGGCGTTATTGTCTGACTTCGCCACAGTAACCGCACGTCCCCTCAGCAGGCTGTGGCTCAATTATCCTGACTCTTGCGCGCCGTCACCTTAGACGTATGGGATAGTTTTGTGCCTAGAATACCGATCCAGAAACCTGGTTGCGGCTCTGCCAAGCACCCATTGCGTCAGTTAGCTCCCAAAGAAACCAGGTTTCTCGCCACACCAAACGATGCTGGCGTGCCCCACGTTTCGGTGGATGAATTAGCCAGGTCTGCACGATGGCAAAATTGGCCTGAATTCGTCCGCCATCTAACGGTCATCGTCAGCCGGTGGCAAGACTTCAACATTGACCTCAACAGCTTCATCGCTCCCCCCGGTCACATCGACGGCGTTAACCTCGACCGTGCCTTCCGGTGTGAACCGCTCAAACCCGTCACGACCAATTTGCAGCGGCGTTCGGCAATTAGGACAGACGGTTTGGGAATTTTTCAACCCGGCTAATGGAGTTGCACAAACGGGACAGTTGTCTTCAATTAAATTGCGCTTGAGCCACCAGCGAAATCCAATGAACGCGATGACGGGAGCTGCCAAAATCAGGACAAACAATACCGCGATCGATTTCACGATCCAGCCCAGACCGATCGCCCCCAGCAGCCAAGCTACGGCAATCACTGTGAGCCAGCAGCCCAGCCCCGAAAAGTTGATTTGATAGTTGTTTGATCCTTGTGGATACACGCCATTGTCCTCATGCCACGGCTGTCGTCTGGTGTAGACGCCTCGGCTCCGGTGCCATCGCCCAGGATCGATAGGGCGATGGCATCCATAGCCTGACTCTAGCCTAGTCCACATCGGGGTCGCTGATGCGGTGGGATGTCCGAATGGGGGTGGGGGTGAGGGTGGCAGGGTGTGAGGGTGGGTGAAGTAAGTGATTGAGTGAGGGTGGGTGGGTGGGTGGAGTGGATGGAGTGAATGGAGTTAAACTTCATCCAGATTCAGAAGTGGAGTTTTAGCATCTAGGACAACCTCACCGCCTGCGGCACCTCCTCAAGGAGAGGTTTAACTTAGACACCGGTTCCTCTCCTTTGAAAGGAGAGGAACCGGTGAGGTTCTGCCCGATCACACAAAACTCCAGTTCTTAACTTAGACGTGGTTTATTAATTTCCGAATTCCTGATTCCGAATTGGGTACAGTGGTGAAAACTGGCTACAGGTTCTGGATTTATGGCTGACGTGTCATCTATTCAACAAAACAGCTTACCTTGGCAGTTGCGGCAGGGGGGCAAAAACCTGTCGGAGTGGATTCAGTTGCAGCTGGCGCAGCGGGAACCGAGGGAATCCGCACCGCCGCCGACTTTTGAGTTTCCGGGGTGGCTGGGGCCGCTGCTATTTTGGGGGTTGGTGGCAGGCGTCGTGATCTGGCTGGCCTGGTTGATTGTGCAGATTGTCGATCGCTATCTGGAAAATCGTCGGGGGCGATCGCCCCAGCCCGAGGTGCAATTCATCCCATCGCCGGAGGAGCATAGCGTGGCGGGGTGGTTGCGTCAGGCCCAGCAGTTTGAGCGGGAGGGCAATTGGCGAGCCGCCTGTCGATCGCTCTACATGGCGGCGTTGCAGTTGCTGCATGATCGCGAGTGGGTGGCCCATCAGCCCAGCCGCACCGATGGTGAGTATCTGGTGGCGGTGCAGTCGTTGCAACAGCCGCGACCCTTGCAGGTGTTGATTCGCACCCATGAGCGATCGCTGTTTGGCGGCGAACCCCTGGCAGCGGACAACGTGCAGCGTTGTCGCCAAGCTTACGAAGAGATTGCTCAAACATGACCCGTGTACCGTTGTTGCAAAATCGTTACATACGCATCGGCTTAGTGGCCTTGGTGCTGCTGTTTTTGCTGTTGGTGCTGCTGGCCCCCGCCACCGGCCAAAAGACCAGCGGCTCGACCTATAATCGCGCTCCCGAAGGCTATCTCGGCTGGTATGCCTACATGGCGGCTCAGGGCACCCCCGTGCAGCGCTGGCGACGCCCCCTCGATACCCTGCTAGAACAGCCCAGGGTGGAAGCCCCCCAAACCCTGATCCGCATCTATCCCGGCCTGGTCAATCAGTTCCAGGCGTGGGATCGTAACTGGCTGGAAGGCTGGCTCGCAGACGGCAACACCTTCATCGCCCTGGGCCTCGATGCCCCGATTCGGGATGCGCCGTTTACGTCGCACCTCACTAGCGATTTTGGCGACGTAATGGTGAAAACGCGCCGCCGTGAGGAGGTGCCAGTGAATAGCGATCGCCACCTCCTCGGCGACGAACACGGGGCGGTCGTTTGGGAAAATGACGATGCCGCCAGCGGACGTTTCATCGTCGCCTTGACGCCGCACTTAGCAGCCAATGCTTATCTGGATGAACCCGGCAACTTGGCCTTTTTGGCCGATCTGGCGACGCAGGCTGGTGGCCCCATCTGGGTCGACGAATATCTCCACGGCTTCAAAGCTGCCGACGTAATCGTCGAAGAAACGGTGAACAGTTGGGGCGCGTATCTGGCGAGAACCCCCGTCAAAATTGCCCTGATTCAGATCGCGATCGTGCTGAGCATCTTCTTGCTGGCGCAAAATCGGCGGTTGGGCAATCTCACCCCCATCAAAGCGCCTAAAATCGATAACAGCAAGGCGTACATCGAGGCACTGGCGGCGGTTTTACACAAAGCGGAAAGTACGCCCTTTTTAGTCGAAACGATTACTAAAGCCGAGCGATCGCGCCTGCAAACCGCCCTCGGCTTTCATCAGGCGAACATCGACGACAGCACCCTACAAGACGCTTGGACTGAACAAACCGGCCAATCCCACCAAGCGTTGACACCCCTACTGCAACCGCCCCAAGCACCCCAAAAACGGGCCGACGCTACCCTCAAAACCTGGCTCGAAAAGTTACAGCGCCTTCGCCAAACGCCCATTCGCTAGCCGCAGCGATTACAATCAGGTGTCTCGACACTAGCCGACCCCATGAACGAACTCCAAGGGCACATCCAGCAAATTGGCCACACCCTCAGCAAAGTGGTCGTGGGTCAAACTGAGGTGGTGGATCAGCTCTTGGTCGCCCTTCTGTCGGGCGGTCACGTCATTTTGGAAGGCGTCCCCGGCACGGGCAAAACCCTGATGGTCAAAGTGCTAGCCCAACTCATTCAAGCCGACTTTTGCCGCATTCAGCTCACCCCCGACATCCTGCCGTCGGACATCTTGGGCACTAACGTCTTTGACCTCAACACCCGCGACTTTACCCTCAAAAAAGGCCCCATTTTCACCCAGGTCTTACTTGCCGACGAAATCAACCGCACGCCCCCCAAGACCCAGGCCGCCCTGCTGGAAGCGATGGAAGAGCAACAGGTCACCCTGGACGGCACCGGCCATCCCCTGCCTGACCTCTTCTGGGTGATCGCCACCCAAAACTCCCTGGAATTTGAAGGCACCTATCCCCTACCCGAAGCGCAACTCGATCGCTTCCTCTTCAAACTGGTGGTCAGCTACCCCGACGCCCAGGCCGAAAAGCAAATGCTGAAAAATACCCAATCCGGCTTTGAGGCACGGCGGGTCAACATTCAAAAACTGAAACCCCTCGTCAGCGAAAAGGCCATCCTCGCCGCCCGGCAGGCGGTCAAGCAAATCAAAGTCGAAGAGCAAATTCTGGACTACCTGCTGGCCCTCACCCACAAAACCCGCCAATCCCGCGACCTGTCGCTGGGAGCCTCACCGCGATCGTCCGTCAGTTGGCTGCAGGCCAGCAAAGCCCACGCCTGGCTGCAAGGCCAAGACTACGTCACCCCGGATAATGTGAAAGCGATCGCTGCTCCCCTGCTCCGCCACCGCCTCATCCTTGGCCCCGAAGCCCAACTCGACGGCCTGAACACTGACACCGTGATCACGTCTCTATTGAAGCAAGTCGCCGTACCGCGATGAGGGAAGAGTGGTCGGGTCGCTGGGTAATGGGTTTGGAGGCGAAGACGGCAGTAGTAGTTACAGCTTCAGTTAGGTAAACGAAATTCTTTGTTGAGGTTCTGGTTCGTTAATGCTTACCCACTCCCATCGCCTGGTACGGGTGAAGCCGCAACGCGCCGCCCTCCCCCCAAACCCCTCTCCCAAGCCTGGGAGAGGGGCTTCAGAGAATCCGGGTTTGCTGTCCTATTTGGCAGCAATAGAAGCAATTCGTCCCTTAGCGACGCCACATATTCTTTTCAGCCAGGCGATCGCCTCCATCCAACTTTTCAACGCTTGCTTAACACGCTGGCGACATGGATTAAATCAACGCCGATCGCTCACCGCACCCAACCCCATTGACACCACCCACGCCCCTGCCTTCGACGAGGTCCAGGACGGTCGTTCGTCCTGGTCGAGGGGGTCTGGGGGCAATCGAAATGCCCCCAGTCGCCCTGACCATACCTCACCCGACTGGACGTCTTACGATCCCGGTCGCGATCGCCAACACCCTCTTCCAAAACTGAGCATTCTTGGCAATCCATTCTTTGCAAGGCTCTTTGCAAGGCCGATATCTTGCCTGCTGTTGGACAGCCGAAACAACTATCCAAACCTGTTAGGTTCGCCTGCTTTCGTTAACACCGGGCGACACCTCCACCGCTCAGATTCATCAAAAATGCCACTAGTGCGGGAGCCCCAGCCATGACCCCCACCCTCAAACTCTACGGACTGCTCGCCCTGGGCGGCGCGATCGCCACCACCCTCGACGCCCTCAGCCCCACCGCAGCCACCTTTTCCTTCCCCCTCGAAGCCCTCCTCTTCTTCAACGGCGTCGTGCTGTTGATCATGGTGGTGGACTGGGCACAGGTCAGCGGTCCCCAGCGGGCGATCGCCCACCGCGAACCACTGCCCCGCCTCTCCATTGGGCGCGACAACCCCGTCACCCTCAAAGTCTCCGCCCCCAAAGCCGCCGCCAAGCTACAAATCTTCGATCGCTACCCCGTCGACTTCGACGACATCCCCATGCCGCTGACGCTGGACCTACCCGCCAAAACCGCCACCCGCATCACCTACCAGGTCTTGCCCACCCAGCGCGGCGAATACCAATGGGGCGACATCCAGATGCGGCAGCTCGGCCCCTGGGGACTCGCGTGGCGCAGTTGGACCATTCCCGCCCAACAAACCGTCGCCGTCTACCCCGATTTAGTAGGACTGCGATCGCTCTCCGTCAAACTCGCCATCCAGTCCACCGGCAACCTGCGCCAGCGCCAGCGCGTCGGCATCGGCACCGAATTTGCCGAGTTGCGCGAATACGCGATCGGCGACGACCCCCGCTTCATCGACTGGAAAGCCACCGCCCGCCGCAGCGCCCCCCTGATTCGTGTTCTGGAACCCGAGCGGGAGCAATCCCTCATTGTGCTGCTCGATCGCGGACGCTTGATGACCGCTAACGTCAAAGGCTTGTCTCGCTTTGACTGGGGCCTCAACGCCACCCTGTCCCTAGCGCTGGCCGGACTGCACCGGGGCGATCGCGTCGGCGTCGGCGTCTTCGACCGTGAAATGCACACCTGGATTCCCGCTACCGGAGGTCGCCCACACCTGCAACGCCTGATCGAAAAACTCACCCCCATTCAGCCCGCCCTATTGGAATCGGACTACCTCGGGGCCGTTACCCAGGTCGCCACCCAGCAACACCGTCGCGCCCTCGTTGTCGTCATTACCGACATCGTCGACCAAACCGCCTCAGCAGAATTGCTCACCGCCCTCACCCGGCTTAAATCACGCCACCTCCCCTTCTGTGTCACCCTCCGCGATCCTCAAGTTGACGCTCAGGCCCACGCCTTTGCCGACGACGTAATTGATGCCTACAGCCGTGCTGTCGCTCTCGATTTGCTCGATCAGCGCCAAGTCGCCTTCATGCAACTCAAGCAAGCCGGGGTGTTGGTGCTCGACGCCCCCGCCGACCAGATTACCGATCCCCTCGTTGAAGACTACCTGCGTATCAAGGCCAGAAACCGGCTGTAGCGCCCCATCAAAAAAAGGGAAGGCGCGATCGCACCCTCCCTTCGACTTTCTGTTAATACTTGCCTGCCACCCCCCTCACCGTCGGTGTTCAGCTTGTGCACTTCGGCATTGCTGACGCTTTAGCGCACCGTGCCAGGGACCTCGCGATTATTCGGTGAGTCGCGATCCGGAACGATGATGCCCTCGTTGGGAGCCATTTCCTCCTGGCGGGTCGTATCATCTTCAAACCTCGGCGGCGTAGCATCATCTTCGACGTCAGTGCGGTTACTCGGCTCATTAGAGTCGGGCACAATGATCCCGTCAGTAGGGGCGGTATCTTGGGGCTCAGTCATAGTGTCGTTAGGCTCGGGAGCCCCTTCTTGGGGCACTGCGCGATTGGGCACTGCGCGATTGTTAGGTGAGTTACCATCCGGCGAAATCACCCCATCAGTGGGCGCAGGGTTGGTCATCTCGCGATCGCTCGGATACCCATCATTAACGTTCGGCGTTTCGCGATACTCTTGGTAAACTTCGTCATAGCCGTTTTCAGCATCGCGACTGTCTACCCCTTCATTGGGTACCGTGCGATTACTCGGCTCATTATCGCTAGGCACGATCACGCCTTCCGTGGGCGCTGTATCGGCTTCGCTAGGAGCGTCATAGTTGAGGGCACCGCGATCGGGCATTGCACGATTGCTCGGCTCGTTACTGTTGGGCACAATAATGCCTTCAGTGAGAACTTCGCTCTCACTAACCGTCGAGCTTTCACCATTGACGCCGCTCTCTGGAATGGCCCGATTATTCGGTTCATTGCTATCAGGAGAAATTACCCCCTCAGTGGGGTTTCGGTCCATTTCATCTGAGTTTTCGTAGATTCCAGCCCTAGCAACGGTACCAAAAGTCAAGGCAACTGTTGCAGAAAGCGAGTATAGGATAAAGCGTTTCATAAAGAACCTGATCAATTTACAACTTGCTTGCTGACTGTCAAATTGGTCGCTCATCGTCATACCAAAACGTCTCACCGCTGAAACACAGCGAGTCGTCAAAAACCTTAATCGAGGGTTTAATTCAGTCAGTTATTCACACCCTAAAAAGAATTGGGCCAAGTTTGATGATCCTTAAGTCAGGTTCACGCTCATTCAAAGGTTATACATAAGTTAAGGTCTGTATGACCTATTTCATAAGCATTTTAGCTATTGGTCGGATAACAACACCTATCTGAGAAATTGCTGAGAGCGGCATGAAAATCAAGCGAATTGCTGTTAACAATTCGCTTGATTTTTTTCGTCGTCAGTACCCTGATACTGACCAGAACATGAGGCGGTTTAGTCTTCTGGTAGTTCGCGAAGGCAGGTGCTTGTTCAGTGAGGGGGCTCCATTCCCCACGAGCCAAGCAGTCAGAGTGTGCTTACACATCCTTAGCAGGCTGTAACCTCAATAGTTCGCCCGATGCTCAAACTGTCTGGGGCTAAGATGCCGGAGGCAATAAGATAAGCGGCTGGATAGGGATAGGAGTTTCCGCAGGTTGTACTGGCTGCCGCCACGAGATAGACAGGAGTCGGTCCCTTTGAGCACTCCCTTGCCCAGGGGTTAGCGCACTTGTCGCGGAACAAACTTACCGATCGCGATCGCCCTCCCTATTCCCTTAAAGAATCCGCTACGGTAGGGGATACTGATTTTTCAGCGTGGAGATGGGTATGGTTCAGAATCTCGATTTTCAGGGCTATAGCGATCGCCTGCCCCCCCAAAACGTTGATGCCGAAGAAGCCATCTTGGGTGGGGTGCTGTTGGATCCTGAAGCGATCGGGCGGGTGATGGAGATTCTCAACCCTGACGCCTTTTACATCAGCGCCCACAAAACTATTTACCGGGCCGCGATGGATCTCCACAGTCGCGGCCTACCCACCGACCTGATGACCGTCACCGCGTGGCTCAAGGATCGAGAGCTGCTGGAAAAAGTCGGCGGTACCAGCCGCATTGCCCAACTGGTCGATCGCACCCTCAGCGCCGCCAACATCGACCAGTACGCCACCCTGGTCATGGAGAAATATATGCGGCGGCGCTTGATCCAAATTGGCGGCGAAATTTCCCAACTCGGCTTCGAGGCCGAGCAACCCCTGGAAATTTCCCTCGACGAAGCCGAACAAAAACTGTTTGCCATCACCCAGGATCGTCCGCAGCAGGCCCTTACCTCCACCGCCGACATCCTGATCGAAACCTTCGCCGAAATTGAAGAACGCGCCGAAGGCATCGTCCTCCCCGGTGTGCCCTGCGGCTTCTACGATTTGGACGCGATGACCCAGGGGTTTCAGCGATCGGACCTGATTATCGCTGCGGGTCGTCCGTCAATGGGAAAAACTGCTTTCGTCTTGAACATTGCGCGGAATATCGCCAGCACCCAAAAGCTCCCAGTCGCCATCTTTAGCTTGGAGATGTCGAAGCAGCAACTCGTCTATCGTCTCCTCTCCAGCGAATTGGCCCTCGAAACCAGCCGTCTCCGCACCGGACGCCTTAACCCCAACGAGTGGACGATTCTCGGTCAGGGCATCAACCAACTCTCCGAAATGCCCGTCTTCATCGACGACACGCCGAATATCACGGTGAATGAAATGCGCTCTAAGGCGCGGCGGCTCCAGGCAGAGCAGGGCGGCGCACTGGGCCTCATCCTGATTGACTATTTGCAGTTGATGGAAGGCAGCAGCGATAACCGCGTACAGGAGTTGTCAAAAATCACGCGATCGCTCAAAGGTCTGGCCCGCGAACTGAACGTCCCCATCATCTCTCTCTCACAGCTCAGCCGGGGCGTCGAATCCCGCACCAACAAGCGCCCCATGATGTCCGACCTGAGGGAAAGTGGATCGATCGAGCAGGATGCAGACGTGATTATGATGCTCTATCGCGAAGAATACTACGATCCCGATACCCCCGATCGCGGCCTCGCCGAAATCATCATCACCAAACACCGCAACGGCCCGACGGGCACCGTGAAGCTACTCTTTGAGCCGCAGTACACCCGCTTTCGGAACTTGGCCCAGCCACCCACTTAAGGGGCTGGGGGGAGCTGGAAGGCTGGCTAGTGAGAGATCGCTGTTTGCATATCTTCCCCTGGCATCAAACTGGCTTCCAGACGATCCCAGGACCTTTCAAGGATGCCTGCGGAAAGATTGGGATGAGGTGCGGTGTCGGCGATGAGCACAGTTATAGCGATCGCAAGCGCTAAACGACCGAGTTTGATTGCTTTGAGGACTTGCATGGGGCTAACTCCGGGGGCTAGAGAATGGGCTGCATAGGTTTGATTACAGTCAAGATAACCAGCCTTCCCGATGCAAAGAAGGGAAAAAATCGCCATGTTCCTGGCCGAAAACAGCAAAGATTGACCGCTCAAATTTGAGCAGATCCAACAAGATGCAGAAAAGTTGCTCGGCTGGCGTCAGCCGCTAATAAAACTCGTAAGCGTCAGAGGTCGGATTTGCCGGGTCAGGGGCGATCGCCAGCCACAGCGGAAACTGCAAAATCGATAGCGCCACCTTGCCCTCCGATTCGTCGATGATGATCAGCGGTAGGAAATTATTTTCCAGCAGGCGCTCGGCACGTTGGGCCATCGGCGCAGAGGACTCAAACAACATAATGCCGCTGCGGGTACCAAAGTCCGCTCGGGACACCCCCAAACAGTCTTGAAAGCCCCGTCGCCAGTCTCCTAACCGTTCAGGACTTTTAGCCAGTACGAGCACCCGCAGGCGATCGCCGTGCATGGTGTGCAAAATCGAAATCGCCGCCGCCGCCACCAGCACATTTTGCAAGCGGCTGTTCAAGGTTTTTACTGCACCTCGCCCCCCTTGCTTGAGTAACCAGTTGGCGACGCGATCAGCGTGGATCGGCTCAAACGTGCGCCGGAGTTGCCACACAGGACCGTAATAATCTGGCCGCAGGCGATACTGATCCAACAAGCTCTGAATACGCTCCGCATCCAATAAGTACGGTGAACTGGCCGTCGCTGGGGGGGGAGCCGGGGGGGCCGGTTCTACCAGGGACGGGGCCGTTGCAGGTCGAGCGGTGGGCGGTTCGGGTACGGATAATGAGAGCTGCTCTGCCGAGGTGACCAAATCTTGCAAACTGCCGACCAAATACTCTTTAAAGCTCTGCACCCGCACCGCTAAGTCTTGGGAAGCGCCCGCAAACGACGTTTTCATTTCCGCTTCAATGCGATCGCGCCGCCGTTCCAGCTTTTCGACTTCCAGTTCGAGCGATCGCTTCTTGCGCTCTAGATCGCTCAACGCCTCCCGCACCAACCGGGCGATATCGGCCTGCACTTGAGTTTCAGAACGAGAGAGACCGCTACCACCCCCGGCAGACTGACGAGGGCTAGAGGCAGATGAGAGCGGAGATTCGTCAGCAGGCATAAGCAATTTCAGGCGGACACAATAAAAGGAGTAAACATGAATGAGTGGAATCAGTCAGCCAGTCACTGGATTAGTCAGCTGAGTCAGCTAAGTGAGGCAGATGCTGCTCTAGCTGCGATCGCAACATTTCTGGACTGAACAAAATCGGCAAAAAGTGAATGCTGTTAACTTCCCGAAAATAGAACAAAACCGGCACTGGCGACCAAAAGATATCCCAAATTTTCCAATCGGCATAGGGAAACTGGCGAATGCGCTGGTCCCCCCGATAAATGTCCAGATCAGTCTCGCTAAACACTAGGCGCAACGTTGCCGCCTGATAAAGCAAAAATAACCCAAAGACAAACACGACACCCGCCAGCACGATTTGCAGCGTGCCGAACATCACGAGCGCCAAACAGCCCCCGCCTGCGCCCCCGAGTAAAAGCAAGATCGGAAGGTTGTAGCTGGGTTTGAGCGTAGTGGAATTGACTGTTGCAGAGGTCGTCACAGCGTATCTAACCCTTGCTAGAGAAACAACTGCGCGGCCATTCCCTAAGGGAACACACCGCGATGATTGCCTTCATTGTAAAGGGTGACGTCCCCGTGCTCGGGTCGACAAATGAGCACCGCCTGCCCGTAGAAGGGGACCGCCAGACCTGATATAGGCAGCGACAGCGTCGGCCCTGGCGAGGCGGATCCGCATCAGTCCTGCCCTAACAGCTGCAATCGCGCCTAAATATTGCCCAAAACGGCACTGCCCGTACCTTGAAACATCAGCCAGGAGAGAAAAAAGTTGCTGATAAAAATGGCCAATAGCGCCGTGACAACTGCCGTAGTGGTCGATTGGCCCACACCTTTCGCCCCGCCCGTAGTCGTCAGGCCCCAACTGGAGCCGATCACCGCAATCAAAATGCCAAAGACAAAGGCCTTGATAATGGATGACACCAGGTCCCACGTGGTGAGAAAGTTTTGGGCGGAGTCGAGAAAAACCTTTTGGGCGATGCCGTACAAGTTGGTGGCAATCAGCAAACCACCACTCATCCCAGTGATGAATGACAGCAGGGTCAACACCGGGAGCATCAGCGCACAGGCAACGACCCGAGGAATCACCAAATAATCAATCGGATCCGTTTTGAGAATTTGCAGGGCATCGATCTGCTCTGTGACCTTCATCGTGCCAATTTCGGCGGCAAAGGCCGACCCGACCCGACCCGCAAGGACAACCGCTGTCAGCACCGGAGCCAACTCCCGTGCCAGAGTCAGCGCCAACACCCCGCCCACTGCCGTGCCGGCCCCAAAATTGACAAATTCGCGCGTCACCTGAATGGTAAACACCATGCCCACAAAACTGGCCGTCAGCAGGGCAATCAACAACGACTCTGGCCCCACAGCGACCATTTGTTCAATCGTGTTGCGACGATGAATGGGGCGGGAAATCAAGTGAATCACCACCTGCCCCGTCAACATCACTGCCGCAAATGAGCGACGGCCCCATTTTGAAAGGCTAGAAAACTCAACGGCCTGAGCCAAGAAAGCACCTCTCTTCAGCGATCGCCCTCAATGATCCGTCCTGTGGACCTTTCCACCTTGATCATCGACTAGGGCCAACGCCATTATATAGAAATGCTCTCGGCTCAACAGCCTTCTGTGAAAACAAAGCCATCCCGACAGACCGTCGTCGACTGGTGTGCTCCGCAGCGAGCGATTCTGCAGCACGCTAAACCGATACCACCCGGCTGTGCGCCCCTACCAGCGACGAAAAAACGCTTCTACAGAATGGCCTTCATACCAATTCTCCAAATTCAGGCTACAAAACCTGTGCCTTCAAAGCCCCTCTCCCCAGCTGGGGAGAGGGGTTTGGGGTGAGGGCTAAGTGTAGCGGCGAAGTCCAGAATTGGTATCACTGGTCGCTTCACCGGCAATCTACCCACTCCCAGGCATTAAAAAAGCAGGCCGCCTAACGACCTGCCCTGAAATTTAGGAGCAAGCACCCGCGATCGCCCAAGGCTTATCGCTTCTTAAGATCCTTCGCCATATTGCGAAACATATCCATGCTGGTGTCAGTTTTAGCGGTGCGCCGCTGAAAGTCAGAAGCGCCATTCTGAGAAGCGGGTTGGAAACTAGAGGAATTTGTTGTGCTCGGTGTGCCTGATTGAGCCAGCATACCCTTCTCGTCAAGCTTACGCATGTCCATGGCGGAGATTTGCCGAACCGATTCCAACTCTTCCGTGACCCCTTTCTTTCGAGCAAAGGTGCGCTTGACTACTTTTGATGAGCGCATGTAATTGATGTCACCAAAGGTTTTTGCTTCGTCTTCAGTTAAGAAGAAAGCCCCGGTCTGCCGAGGCTGGGGGGGAGAAGATTGCTTGCCTTTGCGGCTGAACAAACCACGAATGAAGCCAGTCATGAAGTTTTCCTAGTGTATGAGCGTCTCGTCACTTATCGTAACCTAATCATTAACTTATAGATAGTTTTATGAGAGATTTGTTGTTTTACTTGCTAACGCACAAAAGGCTGGTGTCATCTATCTTCCAGGAATTCTTGACGAGCTGCTGAGCGACGGCCCAAATGAGGGAATCTTGAAGTGGCGGTGACGGAATTCCTTGCAGCAGCGTTTGAGCAGTCAGCCTAATGGTGGAATGTTTACTCTGCATTCTCTTTAATTTACGAGCGCAGTGGGCGTTACATTTGCTCACGGCTCCCGACGCCTTTGGCAGCATTGCCTACGAATATGAAAAGACCTCCTATCCCCGCGCTTTAGCCGACGTTTGGGCTGACAATGAGCAGGCTGAGGCCGCGATCGCCTTTTTGCAACAAGCGGATCCGCAAGCGAGCGAAACCCTGGAAATTGATTTGTATTCCGGGTTTGTGCTGAAGGGGCAAATGCGCAAGTATTTTGCCTTTGGCGAATATCTGGAGGCAGACTATCGCGATCGCATGTACCGAGCTATGGCCGCCCTCACCGAAACCGATCCGCTGGAACGACAAGCCGCCGCGCCCCGCAAATTTTGGTCAGACTCTCAGGATGACTGCACCACCCTGGTGGACTGCCGCAATACCGACAACCTCCGGGCCATGCGCGAAACGTCGGTGTATCTGATGGCTGAGGAAACCGGCAACGCAGCCACCCGGCAAATCTATAAGGCCCGTTTAGAGCGCTACACCTCGACTCTGCTCGACATTGGCATGGGCGAGTGGGACAGCCCGATTTACCACGGGCACACCACCGCGGCTTATCTGAACCTCTATGACTTTGCAGTAGATCCTGAAGTGCAGGCTATGGCTGAAGCCGCGCTGGATTGGCTCTTTTTTACGGCGGCGCTGAAGTATTGGCAGGGGACCTGGACTTTTCCCGCCAAGCGTGTGGATGGAGACGATGCCGCGCGTTTTTTCTGGCTGTATTTTGGGCAGGGACCCGCTCCCGAAACCCTGGAGCCTGATTGGATCTATGCCCTGACTAGCGACTATCAGCCCCCGGCTGAGGTCATGGGGCTGGCTCATCGCGCTTTGCGACTGCCAGTAGAAGTGCGACGCACCCATCCCCATTACGAAAACTGGAAACCGGGACTGTACGGTCCCGCCTTTTACGAAACGCTGTATCTGGCTAACACCTATCAACTCGGCAGTTTGGCACGCGGCACCGCTGGCGACTGGCGGGGGTTTGGTCTGGCGATCGCCACCCCCGGCGGCACCGATGAATTGCAGGTCGCCGCGACCACCCCCCACGCGATCGCCCAATATGAAAACTTGCTGATCTGGCAGGGTACCGCATCGCCCCCCCTCAACTTGCCAGTGGGCAACGTCTACCGCGATGGGTCCACCACGTTTGTGGAAACGGCGCAAACCTGGCTGGCCATTCACTCGTTCGACACGGGATTTGTGCTGGAGGTGGGCGAACCGCAGACTCACGGCGATTTTGCCACTTTTCGTCGGCAGGTGCAGCGCCGGTCGCGCCTCCGCCTCACCGGCGATCGCATTACTTACCAGGATGCTCAGGGCAAAACGGTGGCGCTCAGTGCCCAAGGCGATGCCCTGCCCCTGGTATGGCGCAATGGGCAGCTACACGATTGGTCAAACCATCCTGACACCGCAACCCTCGAAGCCCGCCTGGCAGCGAGTCTAGACCGCCAGTTTTGATCGGTCTCAGGCCGTTAAACCTCATCCAGATTCCGTAGTGGAGTTTTGATATTTGGCCGAACCTCACCGCCTGCGGCACCTCTCCTTTCGAAGGAGAGGTTTAAGAACACTCTGGTTCCTCTCCTTACGAAGGTTACGGTGTACACATAAGTCTTTGGTCTGTCTTTTCCGGCTTGATGGCCCCCTAAATCCCCCGATTCCGGAGGACTTTGCCGTTATGTCCCCCCAGAATTGGGGGGCGGAGGGGGGCAAATGCAGGATTTTGGGCTTTCATTTGAGATGTGTGTACACGGTAGCCTTTCGAAGGAGAGGTTAGGTGAGGTTTTTTCGATCACCCAAAACTCCAGTTCTCAACTTAGGCGTGGTTTATCAACCGGGATAGGCGGATGTTTTGGTCTGGGCGATCGCTGCCACCAGTTCTTGAAAGCCTGCGACTTCAGGGCTGGGGGTGATCAGGGCTGGTAGATGTTGGAGGCGATCGCCGTAGTGCCGCACATTAGCCACCCCCACCGACAGGGGAAACCACTCCGCATCGAACAAGCCCTCATCGTTGGGACTGTCGCCCACCGTGACCACCTGCGTCGCCGTCAGCTCCGCGAAAGATTGCTGCCAAACCCGCCTGAGCCCCACCCCTTTGTCTTGCTGCGCCGGGCGAATGTGACACTGCACAGTGCTGTAGGTAAAGCCCCACCCCGCCGCGTGACACATCTGGGCAATCTGGCTCAACGCCTGAGGCGATAGATTGCTGATGTCAAACGTCCAGTCGGTCAGGCGAAAGGGATTGTCAGCAGCGGGCTGGAGGTCAGGAAACGCTTTTTGCAGGTGGGCAAACATCGCCGCGAGATGCTGTCGGTGCTGGGTAATGTCGGGCAAATCGACCAGGGGCACCAACTCTCCGGTGCCGGGAGCGACAAAGATGCCGCCGTTTTCAGCGATCGCCCCCGCCACGGGTAGGTAGTGGGCCACCCCCTGCACCCACCCCGCCGACCGGCCCGTGACAATCAGGGTGGCTACGTCCAGTTCTGCCAACTGAGCCAACGACTGCAACAGGTCTGGCGTAAATTTACCCTGCTGGGTTAACGTGCCATCCATATCACTGGCCACCAGTTGTACGTCTCGTAACCGAGAGCACGAAGATTCTTGCAGCCGCACCGGAGAATTTTTCATAAACGTCCTACACTTTGGGGATATTGCAAGGATTCAGGGCTATGGCACAGCGTTCACCCGATCAGCGAAATGACTACTATCTGATCGAAGCGGCTCGCACGGGTATTCACAAGCCGATTTTGGCGGCATTGTATGCCACTCAGAGTAAACCGCCCCTCACCGATGGCGAAACCGGGCTCGGCATTGCCCCCGCCAACCGGATTCCGCCTGACCAGGTCAACACTTTTCCGGAACAGGTGCAATTTGCGGCTAACACCATTCGGAGTCTGACCAATCAGCTCACAGCAGATGGGTGGCAGGGCAAGGATTTGTGGGATGCTGCTGCCGGACGCTATACCGATCGATTTTTGCGGGCGATCGCCGAAGGCTACAGTCCCCCCCCCAACGATACTGCCGCCGCCCGCTTGGAACCCGTCGAGGGAGATCAACTCCGTCAGGCCTATTTAGCCGATCTCGACACCGACTATAGTGCCGCTCAACTGCCGCAAAACCTGGTCGAACTCGACAATGTGCTCCTTGCCTTTGTCGAACGGGTGCCCGCCAACTATGGTCGACTCGCGTTTCAGCGACAGGCGTTGTTAGAAGCCGTGCGGATGTGGCGCAAGCTCGATACTCCAGCTGCCGCGATCGCCGCCCTGGACATTGATGCCACCGTTGATCCCATTGACGAAGCGGCCCTTGATCACGCCCTATTGGACTTCATTGCTCAGGCTGATCGCTACTTTTCCGGCTATCCCAATCAGCGGGAGGCGCTGATCCGGTTGGTGCAGCTATGGCGCGAATTAGATTCCCGTGAAGCGGCCATTCAAACCCTGGCGGCGGAAGATCCCTTCGCCCATGAAACCAATCCTGAAATTCTCGATCCGGCTTTGATGGCGTTTGTGCAGCGCCTTCCCTGCAACTATCGGGGTCTCGGCGACCAGCGCTTTGCCCTGACCGAAGGCTATCGCCTGTGGCACGGGCTCGACTCGCGCACTACCGCCATTCGCCACCTGGGCGTCGATCCCCAAGCTTGGGTCAGGCAGGCCCAAGATGCCGAGGCCATGGCAGCAGTGGCGGCTCAACTCGATCGCGGGCTGCTCAATTTCTGGCAGACGGTCCCCACGCTTTATGACGGCACCGACGAGCAGCGGGAAGCGATGATCCGGCTAGTCACAATTTGGCGACGAATGGACGGGCGCACCCCAGCCATCCAGTCCCTATTTAACGACCTGCGCCAAATGGAGCGGGCGCACCGGATGGCGATGGAGGCGATGCCCGCCCCGATCCCTGCCATCCCGCCCCAACGCCCCGAACGCTGGACCCCCAATAACTTGCAGCTCGCGGCGAGCATCATTCCAGGCGGCCATTTCACCTGGGCGGAGGCCACGCAGGGGGGCACGCGGTTGCCGCCGGACCAGCCAACGGTCGATGCGATCGTGCGGATTGCCACATTAGCGCAAGAGGCCCGCGATCGCATCGGTCGTCCTTTTATCATTACCAGTTGGTACCGTCCCCCCGAGGTCAATGCCCGAGTCGGCGGCGCATCCATGAGTCGGCATATCGTTGGTGATGCGATCGACTTCTACTGCGACGGCCTGACCGGACGGCAGCTTTACTGGGCGCTAGATCCCTGGTGGCGGGGCGGTCTCGGTCGCTATACCCGCTTTCCCTATCTGTGCCATTTAGATGCGCGAGCCTACCGCTCTCGGTGGGTTCATTAAGACAACTCACCGCATGATGACCATCGGGCTGCTTTCGGGAATCTTATTTAAAGAGTTGACTAATCTTTCCCGCCATGCCATTTCCCTCTGCTCAAACCCATTTGATTGTGGCTCAAGAGCCGACGCCTGAGGCTCCGACCCAAGCTGCCCAAGACATGAATATGTGGATGGTGACCTCGGGGGTCCTGTTTGTCTTGCTCCTGGCGGTCAGCGTTTTGACCCAAGTGCAAAACAACCGCCTGCGCAAACAACTCAAGTTTGCTGAGTATAAGAATCAGGAATTGCAAAAGCGGGTCAAAATGGCCACCGCCACCATCGGCAAGATGGAGAAAAACCCTGACCTGATTCACTCCCGTGAATTTAATCTGGACTATCTGCGGATGCGGATGGAAGAGGAGATGTTCCACTTCCAAATTGTGAATCAACTCAAGATCAAAGTGAAGCAGGAATTAGCGACGGCCCTGCGACCGCGACAGGCCGAAAGCGGCATGATTGGCATTGCCAGTAAGACCCGTCAAATCGATCAGATTTTTGACGTGGTGTACAAAACGAGCGAGGCGCTGGGGTCAAAAACTCGGGTCCTCTTCCGCATCGAAATTAAGTTGGCGAAGCTGCCGACCCAATCGACCTCTACGACGATCAACCAAATCATTGAGTGTATTGAAAACTTCCTGAGTCCGGAGGCCGAAGGCGGAACCTGGCAACCCACGATTCAAGGTCGCTTAGCCAATATGCATTGGGATCAAAAAGCCAAACCCACCCCTTTGCTGATTCTTGAGCAGTCGGCAGAAGGGGTGAACGTCACGATCCGCAGTTCTTACAAACCGGCTTAAGAATCGGTGAGTTGTGAGTTGTCACTCAACTCGCCCGTTAAAAATTTAAATTCACACCCGATTTGGAACGCGATCGCCCGCTGATGTCTCAACCCTGGGGCTGCGGGGCGCAGTCACGACGTGATTAGACCTAGTACTGCTCGGCGTAAATTTGCTTACCCATTGTCCCTCACCCTAAATCCCTCTCCCAACATTGGGAGAGGGACTTCAAGCCACTCGCTCCCCTTCTCCCAAAACTGGGAGAAGGGGTCGGGGGATGTAGAGCTTTGCTCTTCCCGCAGGGTGGGCGGATCGGTATCGAGACTGATGCCGCCGAGTACTAGCCCCACTCAAAGATAGCGGCTCCCCAACTCAGCCCTGCGCCAAAACCCGACGATGCAACAATATCGCCCGGTTTGATTTTGCCCTCGCGGACTGCCTCATCTAGCGCGATCGCGATGGACGCGGCTGAGGTATTGCCATGGCGCTCCATATTGCTGATGACCCGCTCTGGCGGCACCCCGAGGCGACTGGCAACCGCATCTAAAATCCGTTGGTTCGCCTGGTGCAAGAGCAGCCAATCGATATCGCTCGTGGTCAAATCGGCATGAAATAAAGCTTTTTCAATAATTTCCGGGACGCGCTTGACGGCAAACCGATACACCTCTTTGCCATTCATGCTGATGGGCGCAAAGGTGCCTTGCTGCACTGTTTTCCCCTGCACTAGCTCAGCCGACTCAGACTGGTAAGGCAAATTGAGACAGCCGTTCAGAGTACCATCACTGCGCAGCTCAAAACCTCGCAACCGATCGCGATCGCTCGCCCGCAGCACCACCGCTCCGGCCCCATCCCCAAACAAGACACAAGTCCGGCGATCGCTCCAATCAGTCCAGCGAGACAACACATCAGCCCCGATCACGAGCACCGTCTGATATACCCCCAGGCGCAAATACTGGGCTGCGGTCACCAGCGCAAAGACAAAGCCCGAGCAAGCCGCCGTCAAATCAAACGCCACTGCCCGCGTTGCTCCCAATTGGGCCTGCACCTGGGCCGCACTGCCAAACAAATCATCTGGGGTCGATGTCGCCAGAATAATTAAATCTACTTCGCCAGCACCCACACCACTCATATCGAGGGCGGCGGCCCCGGCCTCAGCGGCCAAACTACTCAACGACTCTTGCGCCGTAGCGACATAGCGTTGGCGAATCCCCGTTCGAGTCGTAATCCACTCATCCGAGGTCTCCACCCTGAGGCTGAGGTCATCGTTGCTGAGGGCAACCGGCAGACGCGCTGAACCGCATCCGACCAAAGACACCCCGAGATTTGTTGGTTGCACCATCTACTCCCCGTCTGCGGCAGGCATCGCCACCTTGTGATATTGCGCCTGAATTCGATCTAACACCTGATTGTCAACGGCCTCTTTAGCCAAGCGAATAGCATTAAAGATCGAAGGCGCTTGCGAACTGCCATGACTAATCACGGTAATCCCTGCTACGCCCAATAGCAACCCACCGCCATGCTCGGCGTGATCCACGCGCTGCTTAAGACGCTTGAGATTATCTTTTAAGACCAGCGTGCCCACTTTGCCTTGGAGACCTCGGGGCAGCTCTTCCCGAAGGATTTGCAGCACCGACTCCCCCACTGCCTCTGCAAACTTGAGCAAGACATTACCCACAAACCCGTCGCAGACCACCACGTCAAACTGCCCCGAGAGCACATCGCGCCCTTCGGCGTTACCCACAAAGGGCACGACGGGGTGGTCAGTGAGCAACTGATGCGCTTGAATGGACGCCTCGTTACCCTTGCTCGGTTCTTCCCCAATGTTGAGCAGACCCACCTGGGGGCTGTCCACCCCCAAAACATATTTGGAATAGACGGTACCCATGACCGCGAACTGTTCCAAAAACTTGGGCCGACAGTCAACATTGGCCCCGACATCCAAAATCAACACGGATTTACCCGCCAAAGCCGTGGGAAACACGGCCCCAATGGCGGGACGGTCAATGCCTTTAAGCCGCCCCAAGCGCAGTAAAGCCGCCGCCATTGCGGCCCCCGAGTGCCCCGCCGATACCACTGCATCAGCTTCCTGGTTTTTCACCAAATCCATCGACACATTAATCGAAGCCTTACGCTTGCGACGTAAAGCACTCAAAGGTTCTTCGTGCATCTCGATGGTGCCCTCGGCAGGCACAATCGTCAGATCCTCAAGGTTTGCCAAATTCGGCGTTGCCGCCTTGATCCGTTCAGGATCACCGACTAGCAGGATTTCAGCATCCAGCTCAGCCTTGGCTCGGATGGCACCAGCAACAATCTCAGCGGGTGCGTGATCGCCACCCATAGCATCTACGGCGATTCGAGCGCGAGTCGCTACCATGGACTGAATTCTGTAAAAAACTTAGAAGATTTTAGCAGACTACCTCAATGCCCAACCCTACAATTCCTCGCCCGGCTCCACAATTCGCTGAAATAGATAACCAGTCCCACGGGCCGTCAGAATTAGTTCGGGATTACTCGGATCCTCTTCTAGCTTGGCCCGCAGTCGCGAAATGTGCACGTCCACCACACGGGTATCGACGTGACGCTCCGGCGTATATCCCCACACTTCTTGCAAAATCTCCGCGCGGGAAAAAGGCTCGCCAGAGCGGCTCACCAGCAATTCCAACAGGCTAAACTCCATGCCAGTGAGACGAATGCGCTCGTCCCCCTTGTAGACCTGACGTTTGTTAGTGTCGATGCGGATGGCGTTGATCGAAATCACGCCCGAACTGGGAATGCCTGTGGCTTGACTCTTATCTACCCGGCGCAACACAGAGCGAATGCGTGCTTCCAGTTCTTTCGGTGAGAACGGCTTCACCACGTAGTCGTCAGCGCCCAGTTCCAGGCCGGTAATCCGGTCGGCGACGTCGCCCAAAGCTGTCAGCATAATGATGGGAATATCTGACTCTTTGCGCAGTTCTTGGCAGACGCCGTAGCCATCGAGCTTCGGCATCATGACATCCAGCACTACCAAATCGGGACAGGAAGCGTGAAAGGTTTCGATCGCCTCTTCGCCATCAGCAGCAGTAACGACGTCATACCCAATCATGGATAGGCGGGTTTCTAAAATTCTGCGAATGCTGGCCTCATCGTCCACCACCAAAATTTTTTCTTTCGTGCTTTCCAAGGCTATTGCTGCTCCCAACGAACACTTAACTCATCCCATGGCTCATCACTGAGCAATGTAAATTGAGCTTCGTAAATAACTTTTGTACATTCATGTTAAGTCAATGTACATTCTATGACGTTTGTAAGTTCTCAGATCCTCAACAGTTGAGGTTTCTAGCATTTCTTAAGATTTAATTAGTGACGGCAGAAAGTAATAACTTCTGCAAAGGTTACTGGATATTGATGTTCCTTACATCAATAAACAAAGTTTTGTGTCAGGGATTAAACATTCCGCTAACGGGAGGTTTTGGTCGGCGATGACGCCCCCCTGACTGATCAATTACTGGGCACAATGGCAGGTAGCGAGAGGCATATTGAATGGCACAGGGGTACATTCCCGGTATCGTGGCGGCGATCGCGACCTTCGGGGCGATCGCGGGCATCACGCTGCACTCCAATTCTTCCAATTCGGTGTTGGTCGCAGAACCGCGATCGCTGCCCACTCATTCCCTTGATGAACCGACCTTTTTAGTTGTTGCAGGCGGCGGTGCCCCCAGCTATAACGAGATTGCGTTAGAAAAAAATGTGCGATATTTCCAGCGCACCCGCTCTCATTTGGGCAAATCGGTGGCTGCCCCCACCATCTTTTTTGCCAATGGTAATGACGGTCAGGCGACCGTTCGTTATCTGGATCCCTTGGGACAGGAGCGCTTTAAGGTGCCCGAGATTGAGCATTTAAGTGGCCCAGCAACTCATGCCAACGTGCAACACTGGCTCGATACTTATCCTCAAACGGCGGCGGGGGCAGAAAATTGTCCGGTCTTTATGTATTTCACTGGGCATGGAGCCCTCAATGCTAACAACGACGACAACAACGCCATGATTTTGTGGGAAGAGGCGCTGCTGTCGGTGCAAGATTTGGCCCAAACCCTAGATCGGTGGCCTACCGACACCCCCTTTGTCACGATGATGGCGCAGTGTTATGCCGGGTCGTTTGCCAATCTGATCTATGAGGGGGGCGATCCCGCGCAGCCAGTGGCGTTACAGAGTCGCTGTGGCTTTTTTGGCACGGTTAAGACGCGACCTTCGGTGGGATGTACGCCGCTGGTCAACGAGGCTGATTATCGGGACTACAGCTCCAGCTTTTTTGCGGGACTGAGTGGCCGCGATCGCCTGAGCAATCCAGTCGATCGCGCCGATTATGACCACAACGGTGAAGTTTCCTTCGCCGAAGCCCATGCCTTTGCCAAAGTTGATGCCGAAACTCCAGACTGGCCCATTTCCACTGCGGAAGCCTGGCTACAACGACAAGCCACCACCACGAATGAAACCGCAATTTTGCATACGCCGATGCGAGAGTTACTGGCGCAAGCGCGACCCGAACAACAATTTGTTATGGTCTCCCTCGGAACGCTGTTGGGCTATAACTTAACGGCGACTTTCTATGACTCTCCTGTGCCCCAAGCGCACCTGTTGAGCCCGTCTCAAGAGGTGTTGACTGCCTACCATCAACGCCTACGCATGGAGTTGCTCAATGTTGGTATGGAGCAGGCCATACGCACAAGGGGAGAGGCCACCGCGATCGCCACGCTGGATCGCCTCCTCGCTTGCGAAGCCGGTACCTGGTAAGGGGGAAGCGGGATAGCTCCGAACCTCAGCGAGACCTACAAGTAAGAGGAGAGCGATCGCCGCTGGCGGACATCCGCCGTATTGACCAAACTGTCATGCGGCCAATCTAACCGATGTTGCAACTGGTCTGAGACGACCGTCACATCAGGCTCCGCCACGGACGTTGGCGGTGGCGCGGTTTGCGGCGATCGCTGAGTAGGCGCGACCAAAGGCTGCTCGGGATCGTAAACATCGAGCTTCGGCACTGTCTCCGGCTCAGGTCGTGGCGCAGCCGCAGCTGGGATGGTCTTAGAACGGCGATCGCGGGCCGCCAAGCGATACTGCTGTTGACGCGCCATCCGACGTTTGGCAGGCCGTCTTTTCGTCCGTCGGGGCATTTTGATGAGCACCGACAGCAGCCAACAGCCCCCTGCACACCCACCTACCAAGGCGACCAGCGTCCACCCTGAAAGTCCATTCACCGCTGGAAAGTCTGAAACCCCAGTGGCGACAGGCGTTGTGTTGCGATCGCCCGCTGCGTCCGGGGGCGTCACCGCTGGCGGGTTATTCTCGGCTGCCTGATTCATCCGCTCATGGGGATAAACCTCGGCGCGCTCAGTCGGCAGCGTGGACTCCTGCCCATCGGTTGTCGCCTGCATGAGCTGACCGTAGGCGAATAGGGCGATCGCTAGCAGCCCAATCCAAATACTCGCCAACACCGCCAGGGGACGATAGGCGGCGAGCTGCATCCAAAACCTTTGCTGCCGAAATAGCCGCGGCTGCACCACCGCTGGGCGTCGGGGTGCCGAATTCATGGAAGGGGGTACACGTCCTGACATCGGGACCATCCCGCAAATCGTTATTTGCTATTCTACGGGCTTGTCCTGAGAACGACTAGGTCTCACACGATTCTCTACACGGCAACAGCCCTAAACAATTTGAATAAATCATTGCAAAGGATGAATTCACATCCCAATTTTTGAACGAGATTCCAGACATATCACTTACCTGCCCATGAACCGCCGAGACGGCTATCCGAACCGATGGAATTTCAGGCCCCTAGTAGCGAATCCGGGGATCGACATAGGCATTCAAGATATCGATCGCAATACTGACCAGTGCCACAATCATGGCAAAAAACACCATTAATCCCTGCACGACGGGATAATCCCGCTGGGAGATGGCTTCATATAGGCGATTGGCTAAGCCTGGCCAGGAAAAGGTGACTTCGGTGAGCACCGCGCCCCCCAATAAAGACGCAAAGGTCAGCCCCAGCACCGTCACGACCGGAATCAGGGCATTTTTCAGCGCATGAGCCATCACGATCCGCACCTCGGGAATGCCCCGAGCGCGTGCTGCTTCTACATAGTCAGCCCGCAACGTTTGCTTGAGGTTGACGCGCACAATCCGTTCGAAGACGCCGCTGATCAAAATGCCCAACGTCAGGCTGGGGAGGGCAAGGTAATGCAGCGTGGTGAAAAACGCATCGAGGCGTCCCGTCAGCAAACTATCCAGCAGATATAAACCTGTGGGACCATCCGGTGCAGTTGCGCTGAGGGGAAAGCGCGTGCCAATGGGAAACCAGCGCAACTGCACCGCAAACAATAGCTGTAGCAACATGCCAAACCAGTACATCGGCACGGCATAGGTGACAATGCCAAACAACCTGCCCCCGGCATCTAACGGCGAATTGGGCCGCGAGGCCGCGATCGCCCCCACCGTCAACCCGACCGTAGCCGCCACGATCATGCCACAAAAGGTCAACTCCACCGTGGCCGGAAAATGGTCGCCAATGATTTCCCAAACCGTTTGGCCTTGACTGGCGATCGAAGTCCCCAAGTTGAGTGACAGTAAGTCCTGGAGATAACGGAAATATTGCACAATCAACGGCGCGTCTAAGCCGAGTTGTTCCCTGAGGTTGTCTTTGGCGGCATCAGGAGCCCGTGGCCCTAACAGCGCATCCACAGGATCTCCAGGGGTCGCCCTCAACAACAAAAAGACCACCGTGGTGATCGTCCAGATCATCAAGGGAGCCAGCAGCAGCCGGGTCATCACGTAGTAGCGCAAAGCATTGGAACGAGACATACCACCGGGTGAGGAAAGGGCGAAATAATGACCTTACCTTACTGGCAAAAGGCACCGCAATCTACGCTGATACCAGTACGGGCTATTTTCTACTGCCACCGAGAAATTACGGGGTTTTCATAAAACCGTAAATTTAGTCAAGGATCTATGAACGACGTGCTCTTTTTGACTCATCCCGCCAGGTTTTAAGGGTAATTTAAGTAAATACTCACTGGACAGTTGGTCGGTGTTGACCCATTAACAGCTGCCGTCAAGATGACAGACGCTGGGTCCGTGACATCACTGAATAGCGAACGTCTACTTGGAAGGGAAATTTGGATATGCAGCGCGAAGTGAAGTTACCCCCCCCTGGCAGGGCCTACATCAACGTGATGGAAAGCTTGGTGGCTCAAGAAGTTGAGAAACAGCTGCAGCATGTCCCGGCCCGCGTCCGTCGCTATCTCAAAATCGAAGAGGTCGTGACCTATGCGCTGAACCGTTTGCCGACGCTTTATGCCTCTAGCGAAAAAGGCTTGCGGTATCAGCGACAGCAAGCCAAGCTTGAGCTCCACCGTCAGATTGACAATGCGGTACGGCAAGCGCTCATTGCGGTTCAGGTTGACCCGCTACGGCTATCTCAGCCGCTCAATCTCAGCGCTAACAGTGAGTCAGAATCGGTGCTACAGGCGCTCCGCAACTTGTTTCAAACCCCTGACTTAAATTGGGAGCAAGCGCTCAGTCGGATTAGCGAATTGGAAAAAGACGCGCGATCGCTGCCAGCCCCCATCAACCATTCCCAACCTTGGAAACCGAGCAGCTACACCGACAAAGTCGCGTGGACCCATCGTCGCCGCCGCCCCGAGCATTTAGAAGACGAACCCTTGCCGGAAACCAGCGCTCAGAAATCGCAGGAAACCCCTTGGGGCTGGGACGATCCGCGATATCATCTCTGACCGCCAGGATCGTGACCCCAACACAATAAGGCGATCGGTCCAAACGACAAGCCTACGGCATCGGACTTCGGTAAGCTCTCATGCCAGGCCACCATCGCGATCGCAATCCCTGCCCAAGCCACGACCAGTCGTCCGTAAGCCACTCGCACCTGACGGTGGATGGTTGCTGTCGGGCAGCGGGCAGTTACGCATCAACCATCGGGCGCACCCCAATTTATCCGCTCAGAAGGGCCTCAACAAACTCATAGCTGGAGAAGGGGCGCAAATCTTCAATGCCTTCGCCCGCCCCGATGAACCGAATCGGGAGCCCGAGCTGTTGCACCACTGCCAGCGCCACGCCACCGCGAGCCGTGCCATCCAGTTTTGTGAGCACCACACCGCTAAGATTCGCCGCTTCGGCAAAGACTCGGGCTTGCTGCAAGCCATTTTGCCCCAGGGTGGCATCTAGCACCAACAGGGACTCGACCTTGGCATCCGGCGCTTTTTTGTCAATAATGCGGCGGATTTTGCTCAACTCGTCCATCAGGTTTTTCTTGTTTTGCAAACGCCCTGCGGTGTCTACGAGCAAGAGTTCGCACTGTCGCGACTGCGCTGCCGTAATCGCGTCGAAAACAACCGCTGCTGGGTCAGTATTTTTGCCGGGATTCGCGATCACGTCCACATCGCTGCGGGCACCCCAGGCTTTGACCTGTTCCACTGCCGCCGCCCGAAAGGTATCGGCGGCCCCGATCAAGCAAGAATAGCCTGACTTTTTGGCAATGTGGGCCAATTTCCCGATGGTGGTGGTTTTGCCCGCACCGTTCACCCCCGTCATCAGCCAGATGTTGAAGGTGTCTTTTTCCGGCACAAATTCCAAATTGTGAGACTCGCCCAGGGGCTCGTCCAACATGTTACGCAGAATTTTTTTGAGATAAGCGATCGCCTGCTCAGGGGGCAAGGCCTCTTCCCGCAATTTGGCTTGCAAGGCTTCGATAATCGCGTCCGTTGCCTCCACACCAACATCCGCCTGCAACAGCAAGGCTTCAATCTCAAACACCGCCTCTTCGTTCAGCGGTCCTTGTCCCACGATCGCCTTGAGCTGGTTGACCAACCCTCGTCGGGTTTTGTCCAACCCCTGACGCAGTTTATTCAGCCAGGTGATTTCCTCAATCGAGATATCGGCGGCGCTGCGGCCCTGACCCGCGAGCACTTCTGCCGACCAGAGAAAGGCCTCATCGAAATTGATGTCCGGCAACGCTGGCGCAACTTCAGGGGCCGTGGTCGGTGCGGGTTCCGGCTCGGGTTCAGCGATCGCCGTTTCTTGCAAGCGCTCGAGTCGGGCCTGCCGCTCGGCTGCTGCCTGCATCCAGGCGGGGCCTGAGGGGACCGCGGGAGCGCTAGGGGGCGGCGCTGCTGTATCGGTAGCCGTCGCCTCTGCGGCGACGGCATTGAGGGGAACATCCGTCCCCGACTCACTCGGAGCCGCGCTGGTGTCGGCGACCTCGACAGTCGCAGCCGTCGCCTCAGCCGCCAGCTCCGCTTCAGTCGTGGACTGACTGGCCGCTGGAGTCGGGGACGACGCTGTCGGCTCCGTTTCTGGGGGAATGTCCTGCCGGTCAGCTTCAGGGGCCGTTGGCGTTTCGGCTGCAACGGCAGCGACGGGAGGGGCCGGGGGAGCGGTGTCTGTCGTTGGCTCAGCCGCAGCGGTTTCACCCGTAGAGTCAGGGGTGGCCGCGATCGCGGAGGGGGCCGCCTCAACGACCGAGGTCGTCTCTGGTGGGGCCTCCTCACTGACAGCCGCTTCAGACTCAGCTGTCGGGGCAGTCTGCTGCTGTTGAATGTTTTGATAAGCCGCCTTCGCCCAGGCCAAATAGTCATCGGGGCTCATGGCCGACGATTTTTGTTCTGCCGCCGCCGCTTTTTCGGTTTCAGGTGCAGACGGATTTTCCGCCTTGGGTTGGTCGGACTCGTCCGCCTGAGAGGGTTGGTTGAAACTGCGGCTAAACCAGTTGAAGTTGGCCATAGAAAACGGGGTGCAGCAATAAACGAAACAGCTGAGCGATATACTTTTTAACTTTAAACTTATCGCAGCGGCGAATCAGCATCCGTCGGCAGGCCCGCTGGGGTCGGAGAGGCATCGGCGGCACCATCAGAGGCAGAGGCCATCGGGTGCAAAAAGCGATTGACCCAGCGTCTCAGCACGCCATTGATAAAGCGATAGCCGTCTTCATCGCTATAGCGTTTGGCAATCTCGACGGCTTCATTAATCACCACGCGATCGGGCACGCCCAAAAATTTCATCTCTACAATAGCGATTCGCAAAATGTCGCGATCAATCCTTGGCAAGCGTTTGACCTGCCAGGAAACCATCGCTTCGTTCAGCTCCGCATCCACTTCGGCCCGATGCTTAGACGTGACTGACATGAGTTGGATCGCGTAACTGCGGATTTCCTTGCGGTTAGAAAGCTGAATCATTTCCGGGATTTGCAAGGCACTGCCTAACCGGTTAATCGCTGCCTGAGTTTTGCCCAGGGCAGTCTGGATTGAGGCCCGAGCAGCCTCTAAGTTGCTGGCTCGGGTTTCACTCATCAGTAAATGATCCTGGCCCTGTTGCACTTCGCCAGCCGCCACCTCCAGCGCATCTTGGACTTCGCCTGCCAGCGATCGCACCGCTGCCGTCACCAACGCATCGAGCTCCTGACTAGCGATCTCGCTGGGTTTGTTTTGAGGCAACTGCCCCATACTGAGCAGGGCTAATTCGCGGGCAAAACGACGAGGCTGCATACAAATACCGGAAACAATCGCTTTGTGATCTTAGCAGGGTTATTTGATCCTCATCATCGACTGCTCGGCGCTCAACGTTCACTAGGGTGCGTCATCAATTAATTCCAGAAGCCTTGAGCTACCAGCATTCCCGCGCCCGCCCTAACTCAATTCGCGAGGGGCGGAATCCCCCATCAGCAAAAGGATCTGGCTGCTAAAAGGATCTGGCTGCTAAATAGTGACGCCCCTAGCTCGCTCGGTTCTTTTAAGCCATTCTCAGGATGCCCTCAGAATTCTTGCTTAAGGTCTTAAATACCTACTCAATACACCATTAACCGTTAGGAGAGAGTCATGCGTCCCATCTTTGTACTGCCCCTGCTGTTAGCCAGTTTGACCATCGCCAACTGTAGTTCCCAAACCACGACCTCAGAGCCCAGCACATCGCCCGAAACCGCCGCTGCCACTGAGACGGCAGCACCTGATGCCGCTGTTACAGAAGCCCCCAATGAGGCCGCCACACCCACGACTGCAGCGAGCGATTCCTCAGTTAGTGAGACGTTGCCAGCGGTTTATAGTGAGGATGATGTGGCGATCGCGGGGGCTGACCCAATCGCTTACTTCACCGAGGGCGCTTACGTCCCTGGCAGCGCTGAATTTGCCTACGAATGGAGCGAGGCAACCTGGCACTTTGCAAGCGCCGAAAATCGTGACGAATTCGCCAGTAACCCCACGCAATATGCTCCCCAATATGGCGGATTTTGTGCCTGGGCAGTCAGCCAGGGCTACACCGCCGCCGTCGATCCCGAAGCCTGGAAAATTGTCGACGGCAAGCTATATCTCAACTACGACCAAAAAATTCAGGACCGCTGGGCACAAGACATCCCTGGCAACATCGCCAAAGCGGATAGCAATTGGCCCGCAGTTGCCGAGCAGTAAAAAATTGGGCGGTGCTGAATAGCAGTATGATTTTGCCCCCCTGCCTCCCAAGCCTGGCAGGAATAGATCGCTGAAGTCCCCCAGAATTGGGGGCTTAAAGCCCTCCGGGCAGACAAGAAAAGGGAGCTAACAGAATCTTGAACCGATTCATTCCTGGATTCAGCAACGCCAAAAATTGAGATGAAAAAATATTGAGATGAGTTGATTGAATGAGATGTGAGTGCTCAGTTTCAAGGCTTGAATTGGTCACTTGACTCAACCCTCAAAATTTGAAACGTAAGAATGCGGATGATTTGAAATCCCGTTTGGGGGGATTTTGTTTACCCAGGGACAGCCGAGACCGCTATCCTAACTTGTTGAATTTCCATTCCTTGGAATGGGCCTGAGTCCCCCGTCCACCTCACTTCTTCCACCGCCCTCACCGCCTCCGTCCACCCTCATCCACCCACTCTTTAACAAACTCTAACAGGACTGCTCAAAGCGCTTCGATCGCAAACGTCATGCGGTACCCTTGGTAAGCATTGACAAGCATCTCCAGCGGCAATTGCTGGGATGCCGTTCAGGCTGTAAATGTTCCAGTGGCGCATTTACGCATCCACAACATCGCGATCACAACAGCTATCCTATGGCGCTCATTGTTCAAAAATTCGGGGGAACTTCGGTCGGGTCGGTAGAGCGCATTCAGGCGGTCGCTCAGCGAGTGCGCCAAACCGTGCTCGCGGGTAATCAAGTCGCGGTGGTGGTATCAGCCATGGGCAAGACCACCGACAGCCTGGTGCACCTCGCTAACGAAATTTCTGAGAATCCGAGCCGCCGAGAAATGGACATGCTGCTCTCTACGGGAGAGCAGGTTTCGATCGCCCTCCTCAGCATGGCCCTTCACAGCCTCGGGCAGGACGCCATCTCCCTCACTGGCGCACAGGTCGGCATCGTCACCGAAGCCGATCATAGCCGGGCTCGCATTCTCAACATTCGCACAGAGCGGCTACAGCGCCATCTCACTGACGGTAAAGTGGTTGTGGTCGCAGGCTTTCAGGGCGTGAGCCCCAGCACCGACTTTGAAATTACCACCCTCGGGCGGGGCGGTTCCGACACGTCAGCCGTCGCTCTGGCAGCGGCTTTGGGAGCCGACAAGTGCGAGATCTACACCGACGTGCCCGGCATTTTAACCACCGATCCCCGGCTGGTGCCCGCGGCCCAACTGATGTCCAGCATCACCTGTGACGAAATGCTGGAACTTGCGAGCTTGGGGGCCAAGGTGCTGCATCCCCGCGCCGTGGAAATTGCGCGCAATTATGGGGTGCCGCTGGTGGTGCGCTCTAGCTGGACCGATGAGCCCGGTACCCTGGTGATCGCCCCGACCCGCCAACCGAAATCTATGGACGGGTTAGAGCTGGTGCATCCGGTAGATGCGGTGGAATTTGACCTGGATCAGGCCAAAGTGGCGTTGCTGCGCATCCCCGATCGCCCTGGGGTAGCGGCCCGCCTGTTTGGCGAAATTGCCGATCAAAGCTTAAACGTGGATTTGATTATCCAATCGATTCACGATGGCAACACCAATGACATCGCCTTTACAGTGATGCACGCCAACCTGGCCAAAGCGGAAGCCGTAGCGGAGGCGATCGCCCCGGTCCTGCGGGGTAATCCGACGGACTCCACCGAAGCGGAAATTCTGGTGGATCAACGGGTTGCCAAGGTGAGCATCGTGGGCGCAGGGATGATTGGCCGACCTGGCGTCGCCGCCCAAATGTTCTCCACGCTAGCGGCGGCGGGGGTCAACATTCAAATGATTTCCACCTCGGAGGTCAAGGTCAGTTGCACGGTGAATATTGACGAGTGCGATCGCGCGATCGATGCCCTCTGCAAAGCGTTTCAGGTCACTAACTCCCCCCTCAGTGCCACCTCCGAGCAACCGACCCTGGACAAGGCTCCTGAGGTGCGAGGGGCGGCCCTGGATGTCAAACAAGCGCAGGTGGCGATTCGCCAGGTGCCCGATCGCCCCGGCATGGCAGCCCGCATTTTTGCCCTACTCGCCGAGGCCGGCGTCAGTGTGGACATGATTATTCAGTCCCAGCGGTGTCGCCTGGTCAACGGTCAGACCACCCGCGACATCGCTTTTACCGTGGCCCAGGCCGAGGCCACTCAAGCCCGCACCGTCGTCGAGGATGCGGCCGCTGAGCTGGGCTGTGGTGCGGTCGTAGTCAATGATGCGATCGCCAAAGTTAGCGTGGTGGGCCTGGGCATGATCCATACCCCTGGTGTGGCAGCGCGCATGTTTGCCGCCCTGGCTCAGCACCAGATCAACATTCAGATGATCGCCACCTCCGAGATCAAAATCAGCTGCCTGGTGGCCGAAGCCGACGGCGTGAACGCCCTCAAAGCAGTCCATCAAGCCTTTCATCTGGATGGGGCTGAGAAAGTGGTCGTCCCGGCCTAGCGGGGCGCTTGACCCGTCACTGCGGCCTGGCAGGGAGCTGCCGCTGATGGCGGGGGGCTGAGTGGCATCGGCAGAATGGTCCGGGCCTCAGGAAATCCGAAATTTTTCTCACGCCGCTAAGGATGAAGGGGAAAATAGTGTGATATTGTAAATAACCGTGCTTGAGTAATGCTTCAAGTCTTCTAAGGGTCGCTAGCTCAGCGGTAGAGCACTCGGCTTTTAACCGATTGGTCCTGGGTTCGAATCCCAGGCGACCCATTTTTTTGAGATGTTTGGCAAATTTCTCTCTCGAGATTCTGAAAGAATTCCATCGTTTTCTTTGAGTGGTTCAATCCTCTGGTACTCAAATCGAGGATTTTCCAGCCTATTGTCGTTATCTTAACGGTCTTTAATGAAGATTTTTAATGTCAGGCTAAAGGCTCAGACTGCCCGCTGTCGGCGAATTCAGTCCGGGTAAGGGCACTATTTACTTTTAACAGAGACTAAGGCTTCCCCTCACAAAACGTTATAAAGGCGAAGATTCTGCCTTAGTATTGATAGGTAAGGACACCTATTGGTTCTGAGTTACGATTGCCGAAGGCAAGAATAAAGACTAGGAGGATTTTTATGGCGCTCGTCCCTATGCGGTTAATGCTGGATCATGCAGCCGAGAACGGTTATGGCATCCCAGCTTACAACGTCAACAACCTGGAACAGATCCTGGCGATCATGGAGGCTGCTGACGAAACCGATAGTCCCGTAATTTTGCAGGCTTCTCGTGGTGCGCGTAAGTATGCTGGTGAAAACTTCCTGCGTCACTTGGTGCAGGCTGCCGTTGAGACTTATCCCCACATTCCCGTGGTGATGCACCAAGACCATGGCAACAGCCCTGCCACTTGCTACTCTGCTATCCGCAACGGCTTTACTAGCGTCATGATGGATGGCTCACTGGAAGCTGACGCTAAGACTCCTGCTAGCTTTGAGTACAACGTCAACGTCACCGCTGAAGTCGTTAAGGTGGCTCATGCGATCGGCGCTAGCGTCGAAGGTGAACTGGGTTGCCTGGGCTCTCTGGAAACGGGTGCCGGCGAAGCCGAAGACGGTCACGGTTTTGAAGGTACCCTCAGCCACGATCAGCTGCTGACTGACCCCGATGAGGCCGTTCAGTTCGTCGAAGCGACTCAAGTGGATGCTCTGGCGGTGGCGATCGGCACCAGCCACGGTGCTTACAAGTTCACCCGCAAGCCGACGGGTGAAATTTTGGCAATTAGCCGCATCGAAGAGATTCACAGCCGTCTGCCTAACACCCACCTGGTGATGCACGGTTCTTCTTCTGTGCCTCAGGAATGGTTGGACATGATCAACGAGTACGGTGGTCAGATTCCTGAGACTTATGGTGTTCCCGTTGAAGAAATTCAGAAGGGCATCAAGAGCGGTGTGCGGAAGGTCAACATTGACACCGACAACCGTCTGGCGATCACCGCTGCTATCCGTGAAGCGGCTGCTAAGGATCCTTCTAACTTCGATCCTCGCCACTTCATGAAGCCTGCCATCAAGTACATGAAGCAGGTTTGCCGCGATCGCTATGAAGCTTTTGGCAGCGCTGGCAATGCTAGCAAGATCAAGCAAGTTGGCGTCGAGGTCTTTGCGGCCAAGTACGCTACTGGCGAACTGGATGCCAAAGTGAAGTCCACGGCGGCGGTGTAATCGCTGGCGTCGCATCATTTCCATGAATGTTAAAAGCCGCTGGTCTTGAGACCAGCGGCTTTTTCTTCGTGATTAGAGAACGTTGGCTTGCGGCACTACCACCCCCAGGTGCCAGCACCGCCCTTAAAGGGACCGACAATGTCGTTCGTGATCCACCCCCCATAAAAGTCACCCGCTTGCGCCTGCACCTGCTCATCATCGACGTAGCAGGCATCCATCTTGCTGGGATAGAGGGCAATACAATCCTGAATGTCAGCGAAGCGCTCGGTCGGTTGCGGGTAGCGCCATACGGCGTTGTTAGCCCGGCGATCGCCCACCACTACATCAAAGTATTGAGCTGCCCCCTTCCACTCGCAAAACGTGCTTCTTTGAGTCGGCACGAGGTAATCCTGGTTAACATCTGCCAAAGGAATGTAGTAAACCGGTGGATGGCTAGTCTCCAGCACGCGAAAAGTATTTTGGGAATCGGCGATCGTGGCCCCATTAAACACGACCCGAATCCGGCGGGGGGAGCTTTCGATCCGGGGGGGACGCGGATAGTCCCAAACGGATTCTTGACCGGGTTGGGGTTCAATACGCTGCACCATTAAATAGGCTGCTCCTAATTACGCGATCAACTACTGGCATTGTGACACGATTCTCCAGATCCCCTCTGGTAGAGCGTTTGAGGTTGCCCGAGGGAATATTTCGGCAGGGGTTGAAGCCCGTGTAAATGCTGGTTATGGTGACGATAGTCCGTCATTGGCTGGCGGCAATTGCCGCAAACCTCACCCAATTGCTTGAACGAGCTTGATGGATTGTCCATCAAGTTCTAGCTTGCGGCGTCTTTGAACTTGGTGATCTTGAGGGCTAGAAAACAGCTAAGACCGATGCTGCAGAATAGCGCTAGGGATCTTCAGACAGGGCTCTCCCGTTGTCGTCGCCCCTTGATTAAAGAGGCTCCACATAGCCTGAATAGGTAGTCCAGTTATCGAGAATGGGGATAACAGTATTCTGATTCTCCGAGAAATTCTGTAAGGTTAGGGATACATCCCCGGAAGTTACGCCTTGTGACCAACTCCAATTTCAACGAACCGCAGATGGAACCTCTCAGCCGTGTCCAAATTTTGGTCGCGATGGGGGTGACTGCGCTGGTACTCCTGCTGATTGCCCGCTTTTGGTTGCTCTTTGACTCTGTGGTGATGCTATCCGTAGAGTTTGATGTACAGATTCTGTTGCTGGGTCTGGGGATTGGCTTAGGCATCACTGGGGCCAGTGCGATCGCGTACCAAATCTGGCCCGGCTACCGCAAGAGTGCCGATATGTATCTCACCATGGTGTTGGAGCCGCTGACCTGGGGAGACTTGATTTGGATGGGTCTCTTACCTGGCCTCAGCGAAGAACTGCTGTTTCGGGGTGTGATGCTGCCAGCGATCGGTCTCAATGTCTATGGGGTCATATTTTCGAGTCTGTGCTTTGGGGTATTGCACCTGAGTGGCTTGCAACAGTGGCCCTACGTCGCCTGGGCCACCGTGATTGGCGTGGTTCTGGCAATGAGTGCTCTACTCTCGGGTAATCTGCTGGTCCCGATCCTGGCGCATACAACGACTAATTTGGTTGCGAGTCTGTTTTGGAAGGCACAACAGACTACTTAGCTGGGAACGCTGCTGCGCTCCCTCCAAACTCCCCACAGACACTTGGCGATCGCCCTAGTCTGGCGGATTGTCAAGCATCGGCGGGACAAGCCTATTCATTGTCGGTGGGGAGGGGCGATCGCTCAGCCGTCTAAAGGGAAATGGGCCGGTCAGGGGTCGGTACAGATCGAGCAGTCGGCCTCCCAAGAGTTCATGATTGAAAGCACCAGACAGCCGTCATTTCAATATTTGATACAAGCACCTATTACACATGAGGTGGCTGAAATTGGGTCACCAGTCAAGATATCTCCTGAGTTTCCGAAGAAATACTTAGATTCAGGAATTACGTTTTTCTACTGGTGTCCCTGCGATCACCTACTAAAACCGCTATCAATAAAGCCTGTAGATTCAACATCAGCGTGGGCGATCGCGGAAGTTCCCAAGAATTCCACATATTCGTGCTTCGTATATAAAGATACCTGAAAGTTGAGGGTGTAACCACGCACATCAAATGTCTACGAAATATACTGGGGACATGTTGATACTCAGTGGAATCTCCAACCATGCTTCCTACATTTACTAAGTCCGCAATCACCGTCGGTGCCGCTGCTGCCACCCTACTTATGGCCGCTAGCAGCGCTAGTGCGTTTACATTTACAACTGAATTTAGTCCGAATCCCGCTGATTCAAAGGGAGATATTCGTTTAGAGTCAGTGAAAATCGGTGACGATATTATTAAAAACTTTGCCTTTGTCAAGGGAGCTACTATTACTACCAATACTCCCCACACGGGCGGCAATACTGGTGCCGCTAGTTCTGATAAAGGTGACAACGCCGTTAATGGAGTATCTAAAGAGATGCCTGAGGACGCTGACATTGTGGCTTCTTTAGGTAATCCTTTTCTTAGTAGCATTGTGGATACCGAAGATAGCAGCCAAGTTGGTTTTTCAATGAATCTCACTTTCGACAAGGCTTTTGACAAGCTGCTGATCTGGGAGCGCGGAATCAACAGTAAACTGGGTATCAAGATCGGTGATACGTATAAGGTCTTAACTAAGGACGACTTTGCCAAAGGGCAAACTGGTTACAAGTTAGATACCCTCGAAATTGGCGGTGAACAGAAGGTGGGTAGCTATGGAGTCGATCTCTCCGACTTTGGAATTACCGGTAAATATAGCGGGCCAGTTACTATCTTCAGCAACATGTATGAAGACGAGCATGGACATACGAATTTTAATGGCCCAGACTTTAAAGTCGTTGGGGTCGCTGTCCCTGAGCCTGCTACCGTTCTCGGTTTGACGGCGATCGCTGGAGCTTTCGTGGCCAGCCGTCGCAAGAAAGACCAAACTGCGTAAGCTAGCTGACCTTGGGGGGCGATCGAATCCTTGAGCGATCGCCCCTCAGGAGTGCTCAGTTCCCCCAATCAAAATTCCCCGTCAGGTCTGGACAGCCTGACGGGGAATTTTGCTGCAATAAAAAAGGTTAGGAATCTTGAGCCGGGGGCTGGCGGTTTGAGCGACCCAGTCGTTTCATCCGCTTGCGCTGCTCGGCCCTTGCCATCGCCTTATCCACTGGAAAACCGGCGATCGGAATGACCTGATGTTGCCGCTCCTTCTCTAACTGTTTCAGCTCGGAGTAATTGACCCAGTGAATGCAATCAACCGGACAGGTATCGATCGCTTCTTGAATGACGTCATCGGAGTCACCATCCTGACGGATCGCCCGAGCCCGACCATACTCTGGCTCGATATAAAAAGTATTGCGAGCCACATGGGCACAGTGACGACAGCCGATACAGGTCAGTTCGTCAACATAGACGCCTTTTTGACGTAAAACCCCTCCTAGCTCCGGCTCGAATCCAGTGCGGTCTTCGTGATCTCTAAGATCACCCCCCAGCTCTGGCTCTAGCCCACTCGGAGAGGTCTCGATAGAATCGTTGGCTTCCCAAAAAGCCTCATCAAACTGTTGGGGCATTGAACTTCCCCGGTGAACAACTAAGCCCAGCGCTGGACAACCAGACGAATCGCCCCGTCTTCCGTAGTTTTTTGCTCAGCAACCTGAAAACCTTGCTGGGAAGTGGCTTCTAAAACCGTATGAAAAGCGTAGCGCTGGCTAATTTGGTTGACAAAACCATCAACGGAAAGCGGCTGCTGCCAATACTGGAAGTCAGCTACGAGTTCGTAATCCTTGGTTTCGGGGTTTAAGCGAAAACCAATATCAAACCCGTTAGGCTGCCCAATAACAACTTCAGCGGTCTCAGTCGCCCCCTGGTATCCCCGAATCGGGGAGGGGCCGGGCTTCCAATCAATGCCCAGATCAGTCAGAGCTGACTGCAGAGAAGATAGGTTACGGATCTTGGTCCGAATCTGGCTAAAGTGTGACATGTTAACCGTGCGTAAACGAACGTTGAACTAACCCCAATCGCTGTGAGTCGCTTGGTTCTGAGTATCGGTCGTTGCCGTTTGCTGAACTGGCTGAGCATAGTATTCAGACGTATTTCCGCGGCTGACTACGGTGCCTAACTGTTCCTCAATCTTGCGCGTGACCTCTTCACAAGAGCGACCGATGATCCCTGTCACCATCTCCTTGACACGACCGTCGGGATAGATGATGAATTCCAAGGTTTCCATACAGCGTTTAAGGAATGAATGATTTCGTCAGTCTGAAAAACAGACAGAATGCAAAGGGAGGAAGGCGTTATACAACTTTATCCTACTAAGCATTTCTGAGGGGCGGCGAACCATCACATAGCAAAAGTTTATGCAAATTATTGATAGTGAGAGTGCTCGCCTCAAACTAGGATTAAGTGTTACGTAATCTGCCGGTTAGCGTCAACCTGTCAATGGGGGTGCAAAGGCTGAAATAGAGGGTTTGACGCTGACTCTGTTCAAAAAACTTTGCAGTTCTTTACGACTTGAGAAAGATGGCAGTCCCCATTCTGCCGGTTGTCGGGCTGCCGCAAATTGCCTGTATGAAGGCGACGCGATCGCCGGATAATGATGAACTGTGATGTAAACGGATAACCCCATGAATTCTCAACAGTTGTCACTTCAGTCCCCGATTGCTGTCGGCGTGCTCGGCTTTGGGGGGTTAGGGCAAGCAGCAACGCGGGTGCTGATGCCAAAGACGGAAATGCGGTTGGTCGCCGCCGCTGATAAACAAGGCTATGTCTATGCCCCAGAAGGACTAGTGCCGCAGGTCTGTATCGAGACCTATCGCGATCGCGGTTCGGTGGGCTATGTCGAACCGGGTGGCGTCCTCAGTCAGCAGAGCATTGCTGACGTGATCAAGGCAGCCCCAGGCGTCCAGGGCTATTTTTTGGCTTTGCCCAACTTACCTAACACTTTTATGGCCTCGGTGGTGCGCCAGTTTATGGAGTCGGGCTGGCAGGGGGTGCTGGTCGATGCGTTGAAGCGAACCAGTGCCATGGAGCAGATTTGGGCCTTGCGGCAAGATCTACAAGCCGCTGGCATCACTTATATGACCGGCTGCGGGGCGACCCCTGGCCTGTTGACGGCGGCGGCTGTCGTTGCGGCGCAGAGCTACACCGAGGTGCACAGCGTCAAGATCACCTTTGGGGTGGGCATCGCCAATTGGGAAGCGTATCGCGCTACCATTCGCGAGGACATTGCCCACATGCCCGACTATGATGTGGACTCGGCTCGGGCCATGACGGATGAAGAAGTGGTGGCCTTGCTCGATCGCACCCAGGGCATTTTGCAACTCGAAAACATGGAACATGCAGATGATTTGATGCTGGAACTGGCAGGCATTTGCGATCGCGACCAAGTCACCGTCGGCGGCATTGTCGACACGCGCAATCCCAAGAAACCCCTCAGTACCAACGTGCAGGTGACGGGGCGCACCTTTGAAGGCAAAATTTCGACTCATACGTTTACCCTCGGCGACGAAACCAGCATGGCGGCGAATGTCTGTGGTCCGGCGTTTGGCTATCTCAAAGCGGGGGTAGCGCTGCACCAGCGAGGGCAGCACGGTCTTTACACCGCTGCCGAAGTGATGCCGCAGTTCGTGCGCTAGCCAGCGTCAACGCCCAGCCTGGGGCCGCAAATTGTCAGCCCAAGGAGAGAAAAGCATTGCCAGGTAGGGGTGTGGCCCTGAAGATGAGGTTACAGTTGGTCTGTAGTGTGAATCATCTCCAACCCTCAGCATCCTATGGCAGAGTCCTCATCTAAAGTCTCGATATATGCGGCGATGGTCGCCAACATGGCGATCGCGATCGCTAAATTTGTCGGTGCTAGCATTAGCGGCAGCTCGGCGATGCTTTCTGAGGGCATCCATTCTGTAGTGGATTCAATAAATGAAATCTTGCTGTTGTATGGCCTGCAACAGAGCGAAAGAGAACCGGACGATCTGCATCCCCTCGGCCACGGTCCAGAACTTTACTTTTGGTCGTTGGTGGTGGCGGTGTTGATTTTCTCTCTAGGAGGCGGATTTTCGATTTATGAAGGGGTGCAGAGCTTTCAAGACTCCGAGCCCTCGGCAAATCCCCTGGTCAGCTATAGCGTGCTGGGGGTGGCGGCCCTGTTCGAAGCGTTGGCCCTGACGGTGTCGGTGCGGGAATTTAATCGACAAAATCCCAACCGCAAGGGCAATCTGTGGACGGCAGTCAAGCGCAGCAAAGATCCCAGCAGTTTTATCGTGATTTTTGAAGACGCCGCCGCCCTGCTGGGGTTAGGCGTTGCCTTTACCGGAGTTTACCTCAGTCAGATGACCGGCAATGCCATGTTTGACGGCATTGCGTCCATTCTGATCGGGCTAATCTTAACGGTGGTCGCCATTTTGTTGGTGTCTGAAACTAAGGGCCTGTTGATTGGCGAAAGCGCCTTACCCGAAACCCAGGAAAGTATTAAAACCATCATTCAAGCCGATGAAGCAGTCACGGGCATGGGACCACTGATCACCTTTCATCTCGGCCCTAAAGATGTGATGCTGGCGCTGAATATTGAATTTGTAGATGCCCTCGCGGCTGATGAAATTGAGGCGGCGATACGGCGTATTGAGCAAAATATTCGCCACAATCATCAGGAAGTAAAACGGATTTTTATTGAAGCAGCTTCTACTACACCAAGCACAGTGAAAATTGACAGTTGAAACCAGCGATCGCGGCTCGAGAAGTTGCTCGGGCGACCACCAAGAGGAGGGTAATCTACCGATGTTTGCCCTGGTGAGGCTTGTCCCAACGTATGGTTAGTTACGAAAAAGGTGGCCCTAGCAACAGTTGGGTCGCAGCGTCCGGAGCAATCGCCGGAGCAAAATGATACCCCTGCCCAAACTGACAGTTGTTTTTCTGTAGGTAGACCAGCACATCATGGTTTTCGACCCCTTCGGCCACGACTGCCAGATTGAGGTTGAGGGCTAAGTGAATGATGGCTTTGACAATTTCATAATCCCGAGGGGTCGCTTTGGGAGAATTGAGATTTAAAATGAAAGATTTATCAACTTTGAGAATGTCCACGGGAAACTGATGTAGATAACTCAGGGACGAATAACCAGTCCCGAAATCATCCATGCAGACCTGAATGTTTCTCGCCCTAAATTCATTCAAAGTTTGCACGGCTAGACTGCTGTTGGTAATTAATATGCTCTCCGTAATCTCCAGCTTAAGATATCGACCATTAAGGTGAGCACTCGCGAGGATGGTATCAATTTGCTTGATGAGATTAGGTTGTGAAAACTGCTTACCGGAAAGATTGACGCTAATCGTCAGGTCAGCAAACTCTGGGCTTAATTGATGCCATGCATTTAACTGCTGGCACGCTTGTTGCAGCACCCACAAGTCAATGGCGGCAATCAACCCGGTATCTTCAGCAACATTCACAAAAGCATCTGGATAAAGTAGCCCTCGGGTTGGATGTTGCCAGCGCACCAGCGCTTCAAATCCCGCAATCTTGCCTGTCGAAAGCGTCACAATCGGTTGAAAATAAAGTCTAAGCTCACCTTTTTTGATGGCATGGCGGAGGTCATTTTCCAGGTTCATCTGCTCTAGCGCGATCGCATGCATAGAGGCATCAAAAACTACATATTCCTGGTTATTTTTTTTCGCCTCATACATCGCAATATCCGCATCCCGCAAAATTTGTTCGGGAGTGTTGTAGTAGCTCGTGCCAAAAGTAATGCCGATACTGGCGCGAATGAAGACTTCGCGCTCGTCCAGAAAGATGGGAACTTCTAAAATACTGTGAATGCGGTGGGCAATATCAATAGCAAACTGTAAATCGGTCAATTCTTCTAATAAGATGACAAATTCATCGCCCCCTAGACGAGCCGCAATGTCAATTTCACGCAGGCAATCAGTGAGGCGATCAGCCACTAGCTTCAATAATTGATCGCCAAAACTATGGCCCAGGCTGTCGTTAATGATCTTAAATCGGTCTAGGTCTAAGAATAGTACCGCGAATGCCGCCGGTGCCGGGGTGACATCAGCCGCGATCGCGGTCTGCTGTTGGCGTCGCTGATAGCGCTGTAGCGCTAACTGCAACCGTTCCAAAAAGAGGGCACGATTGGGCAAGCCCGTGAGCGTATCATGCAACGCATCGTATCGGAGCTGTTGCTCAAGGCGCTGACGCTGACGAATTTCGGCTTGGGCCTGTTGATAAAGTTCGGCTTGTTGAATCGCGATCGCCAACTGATTGGCCACCTGTTTAATTAACGTCCGTTCGTCCTCAGTCCAATGTCTAGGCACAGGGTTTTGTACACAGAGGATCCCCTTCACCTGATGTTCATGGCGAATCGCCACCGCCAACATCGCACTGATATTGAACTTTTGAAAAAATAACGTCGCCTCCCCCTGCAAACTCGGCTCGGTGATGACATTGCTAGTTGCTACAGGAGAAGCTTGGCTTAACACCTGCCGAACAAAATGGTTATCTTTGATCGGCACTCGCAGACCTCGCAGCGAGGCAATGCCCGGTCGCGATGCCGTCGCTAGATATTCCAAATAATTATCATCTTGATCACAGAGAGAAATGATGCAGCGCCCTACCTCAAAAGTTTCTAGCAATTTTTGAGTCGTGCGTTCCAAAATCTTTTGCAAATCTAAACTGTCGCGAATATCGCTGATAATTTCGTTGAGGATCTGCTCTCGCTGCACTTGAATCTTCGTTTGATGCAGCAAAAGTGCCTGCTGAATGGCAATTTCAACTTGTTCAGTAATTTGCTGAACAAACGTAATCTCGTCCGGTTGCCACTGACGCGGCGATCGACAGTGGTGAATGCACATCACGCCCCAAAGTTGCCCCTCAATCGTCAGGGGAAAGGTGAGCATCGCGAGAATGTCATACTGACTCAAATAAGGCTGATGGCACTGAGCCTGCATATCATCAATTTGCAGGTGTTGGCCTTGTCTGAATTGCTCGTACTGGCTCGGCGCAAAACAAGGCTGACGCAGGCTATGGTCAGCAATGCGGGGCCGACCCGGCTCAGTTGATTGGACAATGATCTGAGCTTCCTGTTCGGGATTCAACCGATTGATCAAAACCCGATCCGCCTGGAGGAAAACGCAGACTTCGTGAGCCGTCGTGGCGAGGATGGTTTCCAGGTCTAAACTGCGGCGAATATCCTGCGTGATGCGGCGACGGAGGGTTTCGCGCTGGGCGCGAATTTTCTCTGCGGCTAGCAAATGAGCTTGTTGAATGGCGATTGCGACTTGGTCGGCAAGCTGCCGCACGAAGTCGATTTCTTCGGTCTGCCAGTGGCGTGGGGCCTGACAATGATGGATGCACAGGAGGCCCCAAAGCTGCTCGTTCACCACCAAAGGCATAACCAAATTGGCGCGGACTTGATAACTACGGAGAAAATCGCGATAGCAGGGGGCGATCGCGGCGGTTTCGATGTCATCAATTTGATGGGTGTGGCCTTGTCGATAAGGTTCAATCCATTTCTCCGCAAAACACGGATCGCGCAGGGTGCTATCGAGAACGACCAGCCAGTCTGCGCCGACTGACTCAACGGTGATATCGCCGCTCCAGTCAGGGTTGAACTGATAGATCAACACTCGGTCAGTCGCTAAAAATTCGCGAATCCCCGTGACTGTGCTGTCCAAAATGGTTTCCAGATCCAGACTACGGCGAATATTGCCGGTGATTTCCCGGAGGAGATGCTCCCGCTCGGCCTGTTGGCGCAGGTGGTCTTGAGCGGTGACCAGTTCGGTAATGTCGGTGGCAATGAGGCCCAAGAGATTGGGCGCATTCGGTCGGGTGAGCACCGGAAACAGCACCGACTGGAGGATCCGGTCTTCGCCATCGTCGCCGCGGCGACGGAGGCGGTCTTCGACCACCATGGGCTGATTAGTGGCCACCAACTGGCGGATCCGGGCCATAAAGAGGGCGGCGACTTCCGGCGTATGAATTTCGTCAAAACGCCGCCCTTCGATCGCCTCAGGGGGGAGACCCAAAAAGTCGCTGGTAATCGAGTTGATTTTTTGATAACGACCCGTTTCATCGTAAAGTTCGATGATGGCGGGGGAGTTTTGCAAGAGGGCGGTGAGCAAATCATGGGCTTCGGCCAGAGCCTGCTCTGACTGTTTGCGATCGCTGATATCCTCGTTGACCCCAACGACCCGCACCACCTGTCCGTCAGCATCCCGGATAAAATAGCCATAAGACTCGATGTGCCGCACTTCGCCCGTAGGCCGCAGGATGCGAAATTCCGAACGGAAGCCGTCTTCCCCTTGGTTTAAGGCAAACCCTTCGCGCTCCATGAGGGACAAATCGTCGGGATGAATGGTTTTAATCCAGTCCCCATGCAGGCCAGAATAGGTTTCTGGGGTCGTGCCGTAGATTTCGTGCATGCGCTGATCCCACAGGGTGCGATCGCTGGCGATATCCCATTCCCAGATACCGAGTTGGGCTGCTTCGGTCGCTAGGGTGAGCCGCTGGGTGGTTTCTTGCAAGATGGCCTCATGGCGGCGGCGATCGCTGATATCCCGATTCAGGCCGATCAATCGTTGCAAGCCCCCCTCGGCATCTCGCACCGCTGTGGTGTGCGCTTCGATGTAGCGTATTGAGCCATCGGGCCGCACCGCCCGAAATTCGAGCTGAGTATGCTCGGCCCCCTGGCGCAGCGCAGCTTCCGACTGCTGGATCGTCTCGGCATCTTCCGGATGAACGCAGGTGGCTAGCCAAGTCGCAAACGCAATGGACGACGTCACGCCGTAAATCTCATACATGCGCTCATCCCAAGTGACCTCCCCGGTGGTGTAGTCCAGTTGCCATACGCCGATCTGGGCAGAGCGCGTCGCCAAGGAGAGGCGCTGCGAGAGTTCAACAATTTGCGTTTCTTGGCGTTTACGATCGGTGATGTCTTCACCAATGCTGGTGATGCCAGAGATCTCGCCTTGGGTATCGTGCTGGACAGTGTTGTTCCAGGCAATCAGACGGCGATCGCCCCCGCGCGTCACAATTTCATTTTCGTAATAAGTCGGAAAATCCTGACCAGCTACCATTTGCGCCAATATGGCCAGCAGGGGCAAACGAATTTCATCCGGCAGGAAGAGGTCAGCCCAACTGCGCCCGATGACCTCTTCGCGTTGCCAGCCCGTCAGCGACAATAAATAGTCATTGCAAAAGAGAATATTGCCCTGGGCATCCAGCATGATGGCAACCATGGTCAGGGTTTCGAGCACATTGCGAAACCGCTGCTCGGAGAGCTGCAGCGCTTGCTCCATCTGTTTGCGCTCGGTGATATCGCGCCCGATGCCCACAATGGCAGTGACGTTACCGGCCTCATCCACAACGGCGGTGTCGGCCCAGGCAATCCAGCGCCAGCCCCGGTGGGTTAACGCCCGCTGCTCTATCCAGCAGGTGTGGGGTGGCTGCCAGAGGGCGGCCAGGGCGGTTAACGTGGCGTCGCGATCGTCCGGATGCACCAGCGGCGTAAAGTCTTTGGACAGCAGCGCTTCAGCAGTCTGGCCAAAAAACTCGCAGTAGGAGGGGCTGACAAATAAAAAGTGGCCATCAACATCAATTTTGACCACCAGGTCAGACTGATTTTCGACTAAATGCCGATATTGCTGCTCGCTCTCGGCCAGGGCATGGATGGCATGGCGGAGGCTGGTCACATCACGCTGCACGCCAAAGTGCCCCGTAATGCATCCCTGCTCGTCATACAGACAGATATAGTCGCCTTCGATCCAGATGGGGGTGCCATCGACCCGCTTTTCACTGGTGTCAACGTGCAGCCGACCTTCGTCAAAAAATTGTCGCCACACGGCTCTGCCAGCGATCAGGTCATGGGCAAAAAACTCGTTGGGGGTGCGGCCCAAAAAGTCCGCCTCGTTGAACCCGTATTGCTCCAAAAAGGCTTGGTTGGCCTTGGTAACGCGCTGGTGGGCAAACACGTAATCCAGCGCGGCTTCCTTGTCGATCGCGTCATGCCACTCAATCGGTTCATCCAGCATCATAAAAAAGAAGCCGTCGAGCGACTGGGTGAAAAAGAGGTCGAGGTGGTGCTCGCGATCGCGGAGGGCCTGCTCCGCCAGCTTAAACTCGGTAATATCCCGACCGCTGGCCTGAATCTCAATCAACTGGCCCCGTTCGTCAAACACGCCCTGGTTAATCCATTGGTGCCAGGCGACTTGCCCAGTCGGCAGCACGGACGAATGCTCATGGATCATCACGGCTCGATCAACGGTGAGTTGTTGGAGTGCCGCAATCTGTTGCTGCACCTCGGCTTGTTGCTCGGGCGGCACCAGCGCTAAAAAGCTTTGCCCGATCAATGCCGTTAAGGGGCGGTCAAAAAAGCGACAGTAAGCTCCGTTGACAAAGGTGAGCACCCCGGCTGGTGTAAACCGACAAATCAATTCGGTTTGGGTATCGACGATGCTGCGGTATCGCTGGTCACTCAACCGCAAGGCCAAGTTGACCTGCTCTAGGGCCTGGGCATAAATGTTGATCTGGGCGTTGAGGGCTTGCTGGCGTTTTTCTGCGGCTTTGCGATCGGTAATATCTTGCTTGACGGCGATAAAGTGGGTGATTTCCTGCGTCCCGTTGTAGACCGGGGTGATGGTCATCTCTTCAACATACTGGGTGTGGTCTTTGCGGCGGTTGACCACCTCCCCCCGCCACACCTGACCCGCGAGGATGGTTTGCCAGAGTTGTTGAAAGAATGCCTGCTCTTGCTCACCAGAGTTGACCAATTCCCTGGGATTGCGGCCAATTGCCTCGGCGGGGGTGTAGCCGGTGAGTTGCGTAAAGGCGGGGTTCACCCACTCGATGATGCCGCGGCGATCGGTGATTAAAATGACATCGGCACAGGCGTTGAGCGCCACGTTTTGCAGGTACAACTGGTCGGCGGTGTCGGCCTGGGCAGCCTTGGTCCCGGCGATCGCTGGCGGCAGGGGCGCAGCCGTCCCCTGAGCATCTGCCAGGGCGGCACCGGGAAAGGTTAGGGGCACGACTAACCAATGGACGGCGGGGCTGACCTCGGCTAACAGCCCGAAGGGATAGCGGGCAGTGGTTGCCACACTCTGGAGGGGCGTTAAATAGCCCTGACAAGACTGTTGAATGGGGAAACTTAAAAGCTGATTAGTCGGGTGTACTTCTAGCTGGCACAGGGCTGGCAGGTGCTGCTGCCCCAATTCCTGCTGAGTCATCTGAAACAGGCGACAGGCGGCATTATTGGCGGCGAGAATGCGACCTTGTGCGTCGATGAGCAAAACCGCCTCAGAAAGGTGGGCAAATAGCGTTTCCAAATTTTCTTTAAATGAAAAAGGGTCGAATGAACCGAGGAATGCACGGCGTCTGGCAAACTCAGAAGCGGACACGATAGAGGACGGACAGTCGCGATCAGAGCTAGACATGAAAGCCTACAGGACGATCTTCAAATCTTCAGGCGATCACCTGAAGCTGACTTCATGAAAGTTTTTTGACAACAAAAAAAATTAGATTGCTGCTTGCCACTCACATTAGCATTCCCAAATTCTAGAACTGGTGCCATTACGGGGTCGCCAATCCTTAATTTTTGTTGAGTCTAATAACGATTTATCGGCTTGATGAATAAGGTCGATATCGCGCCAAGGACAATTGCAGCAATCGTTCAAGTCGCCTACCCGGCGATCGCAGTCCCACGACTCACTGGGTTGCCCCGGTTAGGCAGTTCTCAACAGAGGGTTCATGACATCTTTATTATCTGATGCCAATCGCCGACTCGAACAGGCGCTCAAACATGTCCGCATTTCTGAAGATGCCAGCGAGCGCTTGAAATATCCCAAAGCCAGTCTGAAGGTGTCCATTCCCGTGCGGATGGATGACGGGTCGCTGCGGGTGTTTGAGGGCTATCGGGTGCGCTACGACGATACCCGGGGACCGACCAAAGGGGGCATCCGCTTTCACCCCAAGGTGACGATGGACGAGGTGCAGTCGCTCGCCTTTTGGATGACTTTTAAGTGCGCTGCGGTCAATCTACCCTTTGGCGGGGCTAAAGGCGGCATCACCCTCAACCCCAAGGAGCTATCAAAATTTGAGCTGGAGCGGTTGAGTCGGGGCTATGTGGATGCGATCGCGGATTTCATTGGTCCTGACATCGACATTCCCGCCCCGGATGTCTACACCAACCCCATGATCATGGGCTGGATGATGGATCAGTACAGCATCATTCGCCGCCAGTTGTGTCCGGCGGTGATCACCGGCAAGCCCCTGGGCATGGGCGGCAGTGAAGGGCGGGATAGCGCCACCGGCACCGGGGCGTTTTACGTGCTGGAAGCCATGATGCGCCACTTTGACCGGCGGCCGGGCGAGACCACCGTGGCGGTGCAGGGGTTTGGCAATGCCGGTAGCGTGATTGCCCGGTTGCTGTTTGAGGCGGGCTACAAAGTGGTGGCGGTGAGCGACTCGCGGGGCGGGGTGTATTGCGATCGCGGGCTGGATATTCCCAGTTTGCAACAGTTCAAAACGGCGACTCGCAGTTTGCAGGCGGTGTATTGCCAAGACTCGGTGTGCAACCTGGTGGATGGTCACGAAACCCTCAGCAACGAAGACCTACTCACCCTGGATGTGGATGTGCTGATCCCCGCTGCGTTGGAAAATCAAATTACCGACCAGAATGCGGCGCGCGTGCAAGCAAAGTACATTTTTGAGGTGGCGAATGGGCCGATTTCGTCGGCGGGCGATCGCCTGCTTGAAGACAAAGGGATCTATGTCTTTCCAGACATTTTGGTGAATGCGGGGGGCGTCACCGTCAGCTATTACGAGTGGGTGCAAAACCGCAGCGGGCTGTATTGGTCAGAGGCGGAGGTGAGCGATCGGCTCAAAACTAAACTGGTGGAAGAGGCGGAAAAAATCTGGCGCATTGCGCAAACCCTCGATATCTCTCTGCGCACCGCTGCCTATGTCCACGCCCTCGAACGCCTCGAAGCCGCCCACAGCGCCCGTGGCACCCGCGACTATTACATCAGCTAACGTTTCCCAACACCCCGGCTGCTTGAAGCAGCCGGGGTGCTAAGCAATTAAGGGTCGACTTATGGCGGCAGCGGTGTAGCTTAGGAATGAGAATTGAATAAGTTGGGATAGCCGTCTCGGCTGTCCTCAGGCAGGCAAGATGCCTGCCCTAACAATTTGGATGTTATTTGATCTTCATTCCTTAGGGATGGGAATTTAATTAAGTGTGGACAGCCGTCTTGGCTGTCCAAGAGCAGGCAAGATGCCTGCCCGACAAAACTTGGATTTTATAAAATCCTGATTCCTTAGTAAGCAGATTTATCGCGATCGCCCCTAATTTCCATGACCTCCCTACGCACTCCCCTTTACGACCTCTCCGCCGACCTCAAGGCTCGCTTTACGGAATTTGCCGGTTGGGACATGCCCGTGCAGTACAGCGGCATCAAACACGAACATCACGCGGTGCGGACGGCAGCGGGCATGTTCGACATTTCCCACATGGGCAAGTTTTTTTTGCGGGGGCAGGGGGTGTTGGCGGCATTGCAAAAGCTGGTGCCGTCTGACCTGAGCCCGCTGCAACCCGGCCTCGCGCAGTACACTGTGTTGCTCAATCCCCAGGGCGGCATCATTGACGACCTGATCATTTACTACCAGGGCACCGACACCGATGGCACCGAGCGGGTGGCCGTGATTGTGAATGCGGCGACCACTGACAAAGACAAAGCCTGGATGAGGGAGCATCTGCCGGCGGCGATGGAGTTTGAGGATGGGTCACGCGATCGCGTGCTCATCGCCGTCCAAGGTCCGGAGGCGATCGCCCAGCTCCAACGGGTCACGGCAGAAGACCTGGCTCAAGTGGGACGCTTCGGCCATATCGCAGGGACGGTGCTGGGGCAACCGGCCTGGCTCGCCCGCACGGGCTATACCGGCGAAGATGGCTTTGAGGTGATGGTGGCAGCGGCAACCGGCCAAGCCCTTTGGCAAACCCTGCACGAAAACGGGGTCACGCCCTGCGGTCTGGGAGCCCGCGACACCCTGCGATTGGAAGCCGCGATGGCCCTTTACGGCCAGGACATCAGCGATAACACGACGCCTTTGGAGGCCGGACTCAAATGGCTGGTGCACCTAGAGAGGGCGGGCAACTTTATGGGGCGCGCCGTGTTGGAGCGGCAGATGACCGAGGGCCTGTCGCGGCGGCTGGTGGGCTTGCAAATGGCCGGGCGCAATATCGCTCGCCATGATTATCCGGTTGTGCAGGCGGGGGAAGCGATCGGCATCGTCACTAGCGGCACCCTGTCACCGACCTTGGGCTACCCGATCGCCCTCGCTTATGTCACCTCGGCATTCGCAAAAGTCGGACAAACCCTCGCGGTAGAGATTCGCGGCAAAGCGTATCCGGCCCAAGTGGTAAAAAAACCTTTTTACAAACGCTCCAGTTGATGAGTTGACACAACTTCGGTTGATAAATACGCTATCAGGCGTGCGACACTGGCAACAGCGCGTGATTACAAGAGAGTACGGTCATGGCCCTTGAGTTTCCCGATGATTTGAAATACCTAGACACCCACGAATATGCCCGCGTGGATGAAGACGAGACGATCGTGACGGTCGGTATTTCAGCGTTTGCCCTCGATCAGTTGGGCGACATTGTGTTTTTAGAATTGCCGGACGTGGGCGATACCGTAGAAAAAGGCGAAACCTTTGGCACGGTGGAATCCGTCAAAGCGGTGGAAGATCTGAAATCGCCTGTAAATGGCGATGTGCTGGAACGGAATGAGGCGATCGTCGTGTCGCCAGAACAAATTGCGGACGATCCCTATGGCGACGCCTGGCTGATCAAAATCAAGGCCGACAATTTGGAAGATCTGGATGATGCGATGTCGGCGGATGAGTATCGGGAGCAGGTGGAGGGCGGTTGAGGAGTGGCAATGTGGCAGGGTTCGTGATCGTTGTTTACCCAACTACGTAGAAGATTTCTAGAACGCCGATTCAGAACCCTGGTTCTACTGCTGGGATAGGCCACATCTCGTACGCTAGTACAGTGCGGCGTAAATTTGCACACCCTTAGCCCTCACCCTAAATCCCTCTCCCAACTTTGGGAGAGGGACTTTCAATCGGTATCGAGACTTAAGCCGCCGGGTACTAGTGAACGGAGAAACCGGGATTCTAGCAATACTGTACCGATGATCTAGGAACAAAAATACTGGGTGGTGCATTACACTGCGCTTTCGCGGAGCTATGCCCGTAGGGCTATAGGACACCCCTGGTTGACTGACAAAATTAGAACCTTGATTCTGCCGTAGGTTGGGCTCATCCGCATCATCTACGGCGTCTTGTCTTCGGGGAAAAAATTTGACGCCGCTAAATTAGTCCCACGGAACACTTGACCTACAGCGACTTAAACAGTATCTACTGCAGACTGCAGAATAAGGATTTTTGAGAGTTTTGTCAGTCAACCAGCGATTACCCTTGGGGCTTGGCTGCAAAATCATCCAGAATCTCATCGACGGATTGAATGCTCAAAATACTCATCAAGGTTTTCCATTGCTGAGGCGACAGTTTGGCCTCGGTTGTTCCTGCAATCTAGCGCTGATAGGTCCGTAACGGGATTCCACAATGAATAGCGAACTCAGCTTGCGACAAATTGGTCCGCTGAATTCTGAGTTCTTCAATAGGGGAATCGCTTGCCTGAGGACGCCGATCTCTATTCATTAAGCATTTGTGGCACGTCATCACGGCGTATCGAGGGCTAGCACGTCATCATGGCGTATATCAATCAACGGCAGCGCTAACCCACCCGTGAACGGGTGCTGCGGCTGTCGTGCCTCATTCTACCGTTACTGCACCCTGACTTATCCCCATTTGCGATCGCCGGTGGCCCCTTTCGCCTGCTCTCCCGATCCCCTGCAGCCCGTCCCCCGCGTCGCCGCCTGCGCCACTACCTCATCGGCACCCCCCGATGACACCCAACACGCCATCGATCGCCTCCACCGCCTCGGCTACCTGGAGCCGCGCGATCGATATCCCCGAAAACGGTGTGATCATTCGCCCCGACAGCGGTGACGTGTTGCGCTATAGCCAGCGCGATCGACTCTTCCGGATCCAGGTGGCAATCGTATAATGAATTACATTTAGGGGTGATAGCATCATGGACTTCTACATAGATACATTACTCAATTTTCCTAATGCAACCGTCGAGCCGTGCATTCAGGAAGCCGGAGATGTATTTCAGGTATTTTTAATCATCAATACGCATTAAAAAAAAGAGTTAATTGCCGCCTTGCTCCCTCTATGAATCGAAATCGTTATCAACTTAAGCACCTGTCCATTGTCTTGTCATCGTCCTGGTTTTGGCTAGTTTTATACAGTGGATTGGGATTGGTCGGGGTGTTGAATCATGTGATGTGGCGTGATGAATTTAACACTTGGTTGATCGTCCGAGATAGCAATTCCCTCGGAGAAATGCTGCAGCATGTAAAGTATCAGGGCCACACAGCTTTATGGGCGCTTTGCCTATCTTTGCTGAGAAATTTCTATGATTCTTATTTGACGATGCAGCTCTTTCATTGGGCGATCGCGGTAGCATCGGCAGTCATTTTTTGGCGATACAGTCCCTTTACTTTTCGTCAAAAGCTACTGTTTACCTTCGGCTATATCCCGATTTATCAATATTCCTTAGTCGCCCGCCCTTATGTATTGGGCATGTTGTGTTTATTTGCGTTTTGCGCGGTTTTTCCCTATCGGCAGAAAAGCTACATTCCTGCCGCGATGTTACTGATGCTGATGATTAATAGTAGCGCCTATGCTTTGTTAATGGCGTTGGCGTTAGCCGCAACTTTAGTGATTGAATGGATACTCAACCCCAAAGCGCGATCGCGCGATCGACAGTATTCGCATGCCCTCGACCTAATGCTAAGCGTGCTGATTTTTGCGGTGGGATTTGGCTTTGCAGTGTATATTTTAACGCCCCCTATCGATAGCTATAACCACGGGGGATTAGACGCCTGGCAACTCAACTTTAATTTACGTCGGACGCTGCGGGCCTGGAACCGAATTTTCGCGGGATATACCCTGATCGTCCCCAGTCAATATCGATGGATTGATTTATGGATTTGTGGCGCGATTACCCTCTTTAGCGTCAGCGTTTTTGCCCTACAACTGGTGAAGCGCTGGCTATCCCTGGTTTTTTTCATGCTAGCAAATTTGACGTTGCTGGCCTTTACCTATTTTCGTTTTGCGGGCATTGGTCCCCGTCATTTTGCCCATTTTTATTTGATCCTGATTGCGGCTTTCTGGCTCTACGCTTACTTGCCTGAGGCTGATCTCTCCCAGGTGAAATCGCGGCTCGTGAGGCGATCGCTGGCCCTGGCGCAAAACTGGCACCAGCCCCTTTTGACCACGATTTTAGTGATCCAGTTCTTGGGCGGACTGTATGTGTATCCACGAGATCTATTAATTCCCTTCTCAGCGTCTAAGGCTGTCAGCAATTATATTCAAACATCGGCTTGGCAAGATGAATTTATCGTGGCGAGTCGCGATGCCAATATGGCTCCGATCTCAGGATATTTAGACCGTCAGCTCTATTATCCAGAACTCGAAAGCATGGGGAGTTTTACCCTATTTGGGGGCGATCGCGAATCCGATAATCACGAAAATTACCTGCCCCACACAGAGGTTTTGCGGCAGGTTGAACAACTGCTAATAGAGCGAGATTTGGAGCGCATTTTATTGATTTTACATTTGCCGTTAGAGACCACCACCGACATCCTATCCGTGCAGCCCATTCACGCCTTTACCCGCGCTTGGACACCTTCAGAACGTTATTATCTGTACTGGGTAACGTTGCCCAATTCTGTGAATGAAGCCAGTTCCTATCTGCCATCATTACTTGGCTAAAGTGCTTGCAGCTAGCTGTTTTTGAGGCGGCGACGGGGTAGGCGAGCTGTGAGCAATATACAGAGAATACTAGTCGCCAAAATAATGCTTAAAGTGGTACGCATTGCGCCGATGGACGCGGTATCAATAATGTCGTTTAGAGAGGGCTGCACAGCATCGGGAAGTTGGGCAAACAAGGCTCGCATTTCATCATTGGTGAAGGTTTGAATGGCCCGTTGCAAATAGGCGATCGCCGCTCGCCGGGTAGCGGCATCAACAGTGTTATCCAATTCGGCAATGACGCCATCCACGATTTTGACGGATGCCAGCCCAATTAATACGCTCCCCAGGATGCCCCGCCCGAGGGCTTGCCCGACTCGTTGAAAAGGGTTGAAAATGCCAGTAGCTTCGGGCTTTTCATGGCGACTCGTGGTGGAATAGGCGATCGCCCCAATCTGCGAAGAGAAAAAACCAGCTCCAATGCCAATCACAATCAGCGCAGGCAAAATGCTGAAGCGAGTCATGCCTGGTTGCACTGCGTTGACCAACCCAATCAGACCCATAATTTCAAGCATCAACCCCATTTGCACAATGCGGCGGGGCGGCAGTTGAATGTTGATAAACCGGACCATCGCAATTAACACAATGACCATGGCTAGGTTGTACGGCAAAACCGTGAGTGCGGTTTGAAACGAGTTGAGGTCGAGGACTGGCGGCAGGAATTGAAACAAATTAAAAGACAGGCCAGTAATGAAAGCTGAGTGCAGCATGGCGACGATTAAACTGGCGACAAAATCACGCCGATGGAGTAATCCTGCACTCACCAGAGAGACTTTGCCGACACGGGCTTGCTGCCGTTCCCAAAAGAGAAAAATCCCGAAACAAACTAATCCTGCGGCAATCAAAATTGGCACCAGTGAAATGCCAAAAGGTGCTAGGGAAATGCCTAAGAAATTCAGGTTTCTTTTCGGTTCCCACCAGCCTAATTCACCCGACAGACTAATGCCCAAGAGGGTCAAACCTAATCCTAAAAAAGAAAAGCAACCGCCAATCCAATCAATGGGGGTTTGCTCTTCGCTCGGTTGGGGAGGATAAATCGTGACCAGGTACAGAATTAGCGGCATCAGTGCTAGTTCGATCGGAAAGGCGACGCGCCAACTCAGTCTAAAGGCAATTAACCCACCCGTGAGCGAGCCAATCAGTCCACCCATGACCATTGAGAGCGTGAGCAGCAAAAATGCAATTTTCTCAGCCTGGTCATCGTAGAAACTATCCATTAACGCCCAGGGTATGCTCACCAGCGTCGTCGCCGCAACGCCGGTAATCAGCGCATAGCTGACGACAAACGCGCCCATCGTCGGACTGAGGGAGGCCAGCACCGTACCGATCGCAAACAGCACCAGCCCCCCCCGAAAAATTTTCTGTCGTCCCCAGCGGCGACTCAAGTTTTCGCTGGTGGGGGCAAAGGCAGCGGTGACCAGAGACAAGAGCACTAGCGCCCCCTGCACATAGCCCACGCTGGAGTCGAGCGATCGCACCAGGGGCGGCATGATGGCGGGTAAGACGCCAATGTGAAACGAGACCATGAACAGGGTCAGGCACAGCCCGATCGCTGAGTTCCGTTTTTTTACCCCATCGGGTGGGCTGACAGTCATCGGTACAACCTGCAAAACCTATGACCGTAATCGTATCGGTTTAGGGGGTTTCCTGGGTGTCTTCGATCGCTCCCTCGGGCGTTGGACTGATGGGCTCTTCGATCAGGCCGGGCAGAATGTCGTCGAGGCGATCAGCGCCTGACTCCAGATCCCGAATCACCGGTGGGGCGGCCTCGCGTTCTCCGATGAACACGGCGGATAGGGCATCGGACAGGGTTTCTGCCATGGCGATGCGGTTGCGGTAGACCAGAATCACCCGCGCCAGAATGGGCAAGCTGTTTTGTTCGGCTTCGAGGTAGAGCGGTTCGACGTAGATCAGCGATCGCTCAATGGGAATGACCAGCAAATTGCCTTGAATGGCGCGGGAGCCCTGGGTATTCCACAGAGAAATGCGCTGTGAAATCGCTGGATCCTGATTGATGCGGGCCTCGATCTGTTCTGGCCCAAACACGAGCACCTGTTTGGGGAAGCGGTAGAGCAGCATTTCCCCATAGCGATCGCCCGTGGAACTTGCCGCCAACCAGGCCACCAGGTTGTTGCGCTGGGCCGGGGTGAAGGGGCGAAGTTGGATAAACTCTTCGCTGGTTTGATTGGGTAGCCGCATGATCAAGTAGTAGGGCTGCACTTCCTGGGCTTCGTTGGCGTAGAGTTCGTTCGGTGCCCGCCACTGGTCTTCCCGGTTATAAAACACCTGGGGATCGGTCATGTGGTAAGTCATCAGGTGGTTGGACTGCACCTGAAAATAATCTTGGGGATAGCGAATATGCTCAAACAGGGCGGGCGGCATCGCCGTGATCGGCTCAAAAGTCCCTGGTAGCAGGCGATCCCAGGTTTGGATAATGGGATCGCTAGGATCCGCCATGTAAAAGCGCATGGCCCCGTTGTAAGCGTCGATGACCACTTTGACGGAGTTGCGAATGTAGTTGAAATCGTTGTTGAGCGGGTCGGAGTAGGGATAGCGATCGCTCGTCGTATAGGCATCAATGACCCAATAGAGATAGTTTGGCTCCCCCTCGGGGCGGCGCTCATGGTCTAGCGATCGCTGCTGGGTGCGCCAATTGCGGCTGTCTTCGCCAATGTCGGCCACCACCAGGTAAGGGTCAGCATCAAAGCGCAGAAAAGGGGCAATGGACTGCACGCGATCGGTGATGCGCCGCCGATACAGCAACCGCGTGGACTCCGTAAAGTCTTCGGTGAAGAGCATTTGCCAGTCTTGGAGGTGCCAGGCAAAGAGGAACCGCGTCAGGGGATTGGCGATCGCAATGCCGCTATCACCGTCGTAAGTGGTGTAGACATTGTCGTCGCCGCTGGGATAGTCCAGTTCTCGCACCTGGGTATCGACCATGACGTAGGTATTGGTCAGTTCGCCAAAGTAAATGCGCGGCGCACCCACGGGAATGCTGCGGCGCACGGCTTCGCTGCTGGGGGTATGGCCGATATCCCGAATGAAGTAGGTGGGGAGGCCATCTTCATCGGCAGTGTTGACCGGACTCATCGTGAAGCCGTAGCCGTGGGTGTAGACCAGATGCTCGTTGACCCAGGTTTGGGCAACTGCGGGGACGCGCTCGAAATTGAGTTCGCGGGCCGAGATCAGCACCTGCCGCACTGTCGTCGAATCGTCATCTTCGATCAGGGTGTAGCGATCAATATCGGCATCGGCAAACTCGTAATACAGGCGAATCTGCTGGAGTTGGCGATTACTTTGCAGCAGGGGGCGCGTATCCCACAGGCGAATGTTGTCTAAGGTGAGGCGATTGTCGTCGAGGTCATCCAGGGTCAGATCGCCCTCGGGATTGAAAGGTTGTATGTTGATGTCGGCCAGGTCAAAGGCGTTACGGGTCAGGGCGATCGCCCGCTCAAGATAAGGCCGCTCCCGCTGCAATTCGTTGGGCTGCACCACCACTCGCTGCACCAACCCCGGCGCGACCAGGCCCCCCACGATCGCCAGGATCAGGTAAAGGGCCAATCCCCAAAGCAGGGGCCGCGTCGTCAGGGGCCGTTGCGACATGGGCGGCAACTGTGCATGGCGACGTTTGCCCACTTCCCCTAGCCACAAAAGCAAATCTCTGAGACCCACATCCCAAAAGAATAAGCGCCAAAGCATGCCAATGCCGAGCAGTAGCGAAATGATGCTCAGGGCCGTGTAGACCGGCAGATCCACATGCACATCGGTATAGCTCGCGCCGTGGACCACGCCTTGGGGTGAATACAAAATTTCAAACCGGCCTAACCAGTGGTTCAAACTGGTGGCAAGGAGTAAGACGCCGCCCAAGCCATACAGATGGCGCTGCTGGTGGGGGGTAAAGCCGGGAAACCGACCGTTGCTGAAGCTGTTGCCCGACAGCAGATAGATCAACGTGATGCTGACCAGGGTGAAAAAGATCAGGCTAATGAACCAAAATTCCACCACTTCTAAAAACGGCAGGCGGAAAACATAAAAGCTGATGTCATTTTCAAATAGGGGATCGACGGCCTCAAAGGCGACAGGATTAATGGCCGTCAATACCTTCGTCCACTGCTCGGCAAAGACAAGGCCCAACGCCAGGCTAGTAAAGAGGGCGGCGATCGCCGTACAAAACCGGGGCAAAAAGATAAAGGAGATCGTCACCACCACTAGCGCCACCAACTGCCAGGGATAGGCGATGAGTTGTAGCAACACTGCCCGAATCGCCTCTGGCCTGGCCCACAGCGGCAGCGGCGGGGCGGGATTATACACCGACGAGGTCAATGCCCAATAGCTGGTCACCACCCGCCCCAGATACAGCATTTGGATGCCCAGCCCGAGCGCTAGGCCACTAGTCAGCACCAACAGCGGCAACAGCCCCAAGCCCTGCTGTCGCGCGCGCGATCGCTCTGGGGAAGATTGTCGTTTTAACGACGGGGTGGGTAGCCGCTTAGCGATCGCCAGATTGCCCCACAACACCAGCCCGCTCAAGACGGTTCCCAGCACCCCCAGCAAGACCTGACTCCGGATCCGCAACGCAAATACGTTGGCATAGCCCGCATCTTGAAACCACAGTCCCTCCGCCCAAAAGTAGGCGATCGTTTGCGCCAGCAGCAATATGCTCCCAACGGCTATGAGCCAAGACCAGCCAGACCAGTATCGGAGTTGTTTCTCTAACATGCCTGCATTTTAAGCGGCGATCGGGGGGCGAGGGTGGGTGGCTTTAGGAGAGTTATAGAGTTGGGGGAGTGGTGGTGGGGAGTGTGAGGGTGGCAGGGTGGGTGGGTAGGTGGGTGGGTGCGACAACCCCGTAGGAGCGAGGCAGGCTCGCGATACCGTGACTGATCTCACCCATACGCCAAATCGAACCGGCCTCGCCCTTACCCAGCCAGCGCCACAGGGGCAGGAACATTGCTCACCGATGTTGGATGTCGTTCGATTTTCGCCGTCTACCTTTCACATTCCTCCCTACTCACACGTTTTATTCGCAAAATCACATTGGTAGACGGCTGGTTCCTGCCAGGAGAGGGGGATCTCAAGCAGGTCGCGGGTGCCGGTGACGCCCATGCCAACGAACAGCAGGAGGGCGATCGTGTTCAGGGCAATGTGGCTGCGCCGCCAGGCTTTCGATTGATAAATTTCGGGCAAAACGGCGACCGAAATAATCATCAAGATTGCCGCCACAACGCCGTAGTAATAGTGAGACATATACCACTCGTTCGTTCTGCGAAAGATGCCGTCTTGAGAGCCGAGGATAATCACGCCCATGCTGGCAAGCGTCGCGAACACGGCTCGCCAGAGAGGTGGGTTGGCCCGATATAGGAAAATCAAGGTGGCAATGGTGAAGAGATACATCGCCGCAATAAACATCACCTGAAACGGGTCTTCGGCGAAGGCATTTTGATTAATGAGCGTTTTGATCAAGGGATGAGCCATGCCCAACAACGCGATGCCGACAACCGAAGCGGCTAACCAACGGCCAATTTTGACGTGCTCTTGACCCACCACCGGGGGAATTTTGGACTTTTCTTTATTGGCGATCGCCAGGCGGCGTTGGCGAGTTTGCAAGGCAAAGTAAGTGGCGATGCCAATCAACGGAAACACATAGAAAACCGCGATCGCTGGATGCACCAGTCGCAAAATATCGGTGGTATTCATACTTTAAAAGCTCAGCAACAACATCAATTAGCCCACCTCGCAATTTTAAGGATTTCACGGGGGAGGCACCAGAACGGTTAGTTGAGGAATAAACCCCGTCTAAGTTGAGACCTGGAGTTTTGTATGATCGGGCAGAACCTCACCTAACCTCTCCTTTCAAAGGAGAGGAACCAGAGTCTTGTCAAACCTCTCCTTGAGAAGGAGAGGTGCCGCAGGCGGTGAGGTTTCCCACATGCCAAAACTCCACTTCTGAATCTGGATGAGGTTTATCATAAAAAGTTTGCCTGAGAACTTGATGAGTAAGGACTGATCAAAAGGGAGCTTTCGCAACGGCAGCAGGGCGGGCGGGCACAAGAGATCGGTCTGCGGGCGAGTCGGCAGAGGTTAACGGTTAACGACTCGTTCAAGGCACGCGGTCAAGAGCCCACTTGACCTGATGGGGTCGCTTGCCAAACCCGGATGGTTTCATCAGCAGCGCTGCTGATCAGGGCTTGGCTGTCCGGGGTAAAGACAAGATCACGAACGCCCCAATCGTGCCGCAGCACCGCCACTTGCCGACGTTCGTCAGGCTGCCATTGCCAGAGGTGAATTTCGCGATCGCGGCTGCCGGTTGCCAACCAGCGCTCATCCGGACTCAGGGCGATCGCGCTGACGGTATCTTGATGCTGATCGAGCTTGGAATGCTCGGCAAAATCAGTCAATGACCAGAGGGTGACCTGTCCTGATTGATCGCCCGTAATTAGGGCCGGTTCGGTGGCGCTGAGGGCGACGGTGCGGAGGGGCGCTTTGGCCGTCCAGGTGTGGAGCAGTTGCCCCGCTGGCAGACCCCAAAGCCGCAGCGTTCCCCCTTCGCCAACGCTCATCAGGCGCGAGCCCTCGGGACTCAGCACCACATCGTTGACCCGTCCCGCATGGCGCACCAGCTCCCAGCGCCGCTGGCCGGTGGCGACATCCCACAGCGAGAGACGGCCTGCAACGTCGGCGGTGATCAGGGTTTCACCATTGGGGGTCAGGGCGATCGCAGTGAGTTGCCAGCCTGGCTGCCGGAGCGTTTGCTGCAACCGATAAGTCTGTAAGCTCCACTGCTTGATGGTGCCATCCCGACTGGCGCTCAAGAGACTGGTGCCGTCAGGGTGAAAAGCTACCGCCATGACCGCATCTGGATGTCCGTCGCCCAACCCAAAGCGGCGTGCCCAGGTTTGTAGCACTTCGCCTGTTTTGGCATCCCACACCTGCACGGAATGGTCGCTGTTAGCGATGGCGATCGCCCGACTGTCAGGGCTCACAGCGATCGCGTTGGCGATGCGTCCGGGGGTCGGCCACACTTGCGTGCAGCGCCAGGGGGCGGTAGCGGGTGGCAGGGCCGCAGGGGTGGGCGATCGCGGCTCCCAAATCCCCGCTGGGGCTAGGTCCGCAAGGACGGCCTCAGCGTTGGCATAGCGACTCCGCAGCGATCGTGCCACTAAGCGGTCTAAAATCCGGCCCAGGGCAGCACTGACCGGGGTCGGGCAAAAGTCGCGCCACACCCACCGATCCTCAGCGACGGAATACAGATCAAACGGGTGCTGGTCGGTGAGCACATGCAGACAGGTCATGCCCAAGCTGTAGAGATCGCTAGCGGGAACCGCCTTGCCCAACGCTTGTTCGGGGGCGGCATAGCCCGCACTGCCGATGACAGTCCCCGTCTTTTCTAACTCAGTCGCGGTCGGAGTGGTCCGCGCCGCCCCAAAATCAACCAATATCGGCGGCTGATCTGGCCCTGGCAGCAAGATATTTTCCGGCTTGAGATCGCGGTGAATGACGCCCTGCTCATGGATGAACTGCAGCACCGGCAACAGGGACAGCAGCAGCGATCGCACCGACTTTTCGCCAAACACACCGTCCGCCTGCAAGATCTGCTCCAGGTTGCGCCCCACCCCGTAGGACTGCACCAGACAGATATCTCGCTTAGACTCCAAAATCGCCAGCAGTTGCGGGATCTGAGGATGCTGACCGAGATGGGCTAACCGTTTAGCTTCCGCCAGATCGAGATCGCGACTGCCCCGCGATCGCACAATTTGCTTGACCACACAGCGCTCCGGTGGTTGTGCCGCTTCGTCCCAGGCCAAATATGTGCGGCCAAAGCCCCCCTGTCCCAGTGCTTCCACAGGCCGAAATCGCTTGCCCAGCAACAGTCTAGAGCCGCACGCCGCACAGCGATCGCGATCGTCGGCGTTCTCTGGCTCAGAGCATTGTGGGTTGATGCACAGGGTCGTCACAACAGCGCCAGTCATTCCTAAAAGCTTCAGCCCCTCAAATCTATCGAATTTTCTAAACCGTTACGGAAAACGGGCATCCCACCCCTCAGGCCGACGGCATAGTAGGCAATTTGCCCCTCATGCTTCCCAAGCAATTTCTTAACAAAACCCCTCAACTTGCTCCTCAACTGCCCCTGCCGCCGTAAAATGTTGCCGACTGTAGGCGATGTAGCGGCTAAATGCGCCCATGACCTCTACAGTTCTTTGGGGATTGCATTATTGAGACGTTTGAGGATTGCCCATGAGCTACCGCATGGATCGACGCGCCTATGCCGAAACCTATGGCCCCACTGTGGGCGATCGCGTCCGGCTAGCCGATACCGCCCTAATCATTGAAGTGGAGCAAGACTTCACTACCTACGGCGATGAGGTGAAATTTGGCGGCGGCAAGGTGATCCGGGACGGCATGGGGCAGTCACCGATTTCGCGGGCCGATGGGGCAGTGGATACCGTCATCACCAACGCGCTGATTCTCGATTGGTGGGGCATCGTCAAAGCGGATATCGGGGTTAAGGACGGTCGCATCACCAAAATTGGTAAGGCTGGGAACCCCTACATCCAGGACAACGTAGACATTATCATTGGGCCGAGCACTGAAGCGATCGCGGGGGAGGGCCTGATCCTCACCGCGGGCGGTATCGACGCCCACATTCACTTCATTTGTCCGCAGCAGATTGAGACGGCGATCGCCTCGGGCATTACCACCATGATCGGCGGCGGCACCGGCCCCGCCACCGGCACCAACGCCACGACCTGCACCCCTGGGGCATGGCACATGGCGCGGATGTTGCAGGCGATCGACGCCTTTCCGCTCAACTTTGGCTTGATGGGCAAGGGTAACAGTGCGCTGCAACCGGGCCTGCGGGAGCAAGTAGAGGCGGGGGCGGTGGGCCTGAAGCTCCATGAAGACTGGGGCACAACGCCGGCGGCGATCGACACTTGCCTCAGCGTCGCCGAAGACTACGACGTGCAGGTGGCCATCCACACTGACACCCTGAACGAATCCGGCTTTGTCGAAGACACGATCGCTGCCTTCAAGGGGCGGACGATTCACACCTATCACACCGAGGGGGCCGGTGGCGGCCACGCGCCCGACATCATCAAGGTTTGCGGCGAGAGCAATGTGCTGCCTTCGTCGACCAACCCGACGCGCCCTTACACCACCAACACCCTGGAAGAGCACCTCGACATGCTGATGGTGTGCCATCACCTCAGCCGCAATATCCCCGAAGACGTCGCCTTTGCCGAATCGCGCATTCGCCGAGAAACGATCGCCGCCGAAGACATCCTGCACGATTTGGGGGCCTTCAGCATGATCTCATCGGACTCTCAGGCGATGGGGCGGGTGGGCGAGGTGATCATTCGCACCTGGCAAACGGCCCACAAAATGAAGGTGCAGCGAGGCGCACTTTCTGAAGATTCCGACCGCAACGACAACCACCGCGCCAAACGCTACATTGCCAAGTACACCATCAATCCCGCCATCACCCACGGCGTTTCCCACATCATCGGTTCCGTAGAGGAGGGCAAGCTGGCGGATCTGTGTTTGTGGAAACCAGCGATGTTTGGGGTGAAGCCGGAAATTGTGTTGAAGGGCGGGGCGATCGCTTGGGCGCAAATGGGCGACCCAAACGCCAGCATCCCGACCCCACAACCCGTCCACATGCGACCCATGTTTGGCAGCTATGGCGGGGCGATCGCTGCCACCAGCGTCACCTTTATGTCTCAAGCTGCCGTCGAGGCGGGCATCGCCGAACAAATTGGTCTGCAAAAACCGCCTGAAGCCGTGCACACGATCCGCAACATTGGCAAAGCCGACATGAAGCTTAACACCTACCAGCCCCACATGGAGGTCAATCCCGAAACCTACGAAGTCCGCGCCGACGGTGAACTGTTGACCTGCGAACCTGCCGACGTGCTGCCGATGGCCCAGCGGTACTTTTTGTTTTAAGGGGATTGGCCGCCATCAACGTACTGGCATGGGTGGGTTTGGCCTCATCCTGGCAGTTTTGCCAGTCAGCCCCTGGCAAAACCCGCCCCTCCGGAATGGCTACTTTCTCGGCTAGAAATCCCATCGGGGCTACACCCAACGACCGCTACTTAAAAACGGTGGTCAACATGACGGTGATGGTGGCACTCGCAATCACCGTAAAAGCCAGCTGGACAACCCATTGCGTTGCTTTTGGGTAGTGGTCAAACTGGTCGTTAGAGCGTTCAAAATCTTGCCTGATCGCATCAAACCGCTGATCGACGTCTCCGGTGAGCTTGGCGACATCTCCGGTGAGTTTGTCAAGCTTGTTCGCTAAGTCTCAGCAATTCTCAGTATGAGAACAGTTCTCATTTTTGGCTCATCCATGCGTCCTGAAAGGCCTTTTCCTTCGTTCGAAGGATGATATGTCGAGTGCCATCAAAGCCCAAAAATCAGTACAAAGGCATCAAAATGAGAATTGCTGGCTAAGTCTCTTCGGGTCGGCTGGTTGAACTGCCATGGGGTTAGATGCGCCACTAGGGGCTCAGTGCTCAGTATTCTCATTCTAGGGGCTCAGGTGGAGTGTATTTCTAGCCCACGCCATGTTCTAGATGGGGTGGGTTGAGCCTAACTGCGTTGGGTCACTTTGAGAAGGTTAGGAATCAGGATTTTATAAAATCCAAGTTTTGTCGGGCAGGCATCTTGCCTGCTCTTGGACAGCCGAGACGGCTGTCCACACTTAATTAAATTCCCATTCCTTAGCGCGATCGCCCCACCGGCTCCAACTTGTGCTCACCCCTCCCTAACTTCGAATTCATCTCCATCAGCCTAAAAGTCCGTCCGAGTGTTGATTTGTCCGTTCGTCAAGCTCCCTAAACTCTTAGGATGAGAGCCTTTGCGGGGGAATTGCAAGCTTGGCTAATCCTTACATCCTGGGTTTATTGCTCATTGGTTTGCTGTTGTTAACGGTAGGTTGGGGGGCCGAGTGGATTGCTCGACTACCCTTGTCCTATGCCATCTTGTATTTGCTCAGCGGCATTGTGCTCGGTCCCTACGGCATCAATTTGATCCATTTGCAGCCCGAAACTGCCTTTATCGAGCACTTTACTGAGCTGGTCGTGATTGTGTCGCTGTATAGCTGTGGCCTCAAGATTAGCCGCCCCCTCAAAGTGAAGCTCTGGGCTTCTACTATTCGGCTCATCGGGTTCTTGATGCCCATATCGATTGTGGCGATCGCGGCAGTCGGCCACTGGTTCTTGCAACTCCCGTGGGGAGCGGCCCTATTGCTGGGAGCCATCCTCTCCCCAACGGACCCGGTATTGGCTTCAGAAGTCCAGCTAGAGCACGTCGATGACTCTAATGAACTGCGCTTTGGGCTGACTTCCGAAGGGGGCCTTAACGATGCGTTGGCGTTCCCGTTTGTTTACTTTGGGCTGTATTGGCTCAGCGATCGCAACTTAGACAACTGGTTGCGCCAATGGGTGCTGGTGGACTTAATATGGGCGATCGCGGCGGCGATCGTCGTGGGGATCCTGATTGCGCGAGGAGGCATCTGGATTAATCACCGGATTCAAACTGCTCGGGGCGTCAATACAGTCATGGCAGATCTCGTTGCCCTCGGTCTGATCATGCTGACCTATGGGTTAACTGAGGTGATTAACGGCTATGGCTTTTTAGCCGTTTTTGTCGTTGGGTACGTGGTTCAGCAATGCGGCTACTACCCCAAGCAACGACAATCTCAACTGCAGTTCATCACCCAAATCGAGAAGCTTTTGGAGGTGGGAGCCATTGTGCTGCTTGGGGCGTTACTCCGCGTTGAGCAAATCCGACAATTTGGTCCCCAAGCATTATTCATCGCGGGGGCCTTGCTCTTGGTAATTCGCCCCTTGGGGGCCTGGGTCAGCACCTGGGGAGCCCACTTCCATCCCGGCACCCGCTGGCTGTTTGGCTGGTTTGGCATTCGTGGCATTGGCTCAATCTACTACCTGTCCTATGCCGTGACGACCGGCTTACCAGACGCAATCATCCCTCAACTCCGCTGGATCACCTATCTCACGGTGCTGCTGTCTGTCGTGATTCACGGCATAACCGCTGCCCCGTTAGTGACCTGGCACGAGCGCCATATCGGCGAAAGTCGCATGCAATCCTGATCCCAGGCTGATTTTTCTAGCGCCTTGGGCCATGACGCGATCGCGCCACTCCCAACGATGAAAAGCGAGTGAGTGTTGAGAGCTGAAGGTTTATTGCAATTTGGACCAGGGGCGATCGCCCGAGCGTATGCTGAGGGCAAATTGATGCTTGTGGGCTCTGCAACGTATAGCAGTGACGAATAGAGCGCTCAAAGTTCAAGAAAATTAAGTTTTGCCATCAGTGAGGTTCACGCTGACGGACACACGCTGACGGACACACGCTGACGCTGACAGAGAGCGTGCAAACCCCCTTTTTCGATGCACCTCCTCAAGTGGTCATCGGCGCAAATCAGCAACTTGACGCAGGATTCTCGTAGTTTTCCTGTCCGAAATTGATGAACCTGCTGTTGAGGCTTTCATTGAGCCCTGCTCAAGGGCCATCAATTGTTTGATTTACCTGCAGGTGAGCAAATGGTAACCGTTTATTTTGCGACTAATCGAAATCTCATCAATGGTCCCCATGGGATTGACTTTGGGCAAAACTTTTCTTCTACTGATTTAGGTGATCTTCGGTTTGGTCAAGTCGAGGTGACGGCTGGCGAGCTAGTTACCGGGAGTGTGCAAGTGCTGCCTGACAACCGCGCTGAGGGATCCCAGGCCCTCTTTACGCAGTTGCGCCAGAAGATGCGGGAGCAGTCCAAAGATTCGTTGATTTTGATTCATGGGTTCAACGTTTCGTTTAGAGCGGCGGTGGAGTCGGCAGCCAACATCAGGACTCGGTATGAACAGATTTCGGAAGGCAGCTACCGACCCAATATTTTTGTGTTTTCGTGGCCCTCAAACGGCAGACTGTTTGAATATAAGGACGATCGCCACGATGCCCAAACGTCCGGGTACGCCTTTGCGCGGGGGTTAGAAAAGCTCACCCGCTTTCTACGGAATACGGAAAATGGCCAGCCCTGTCAGCAGCGGATTAACCTGATCGCTCACAGTATGGGCAATTATGTTTTGCGGCACGCCCTGCAAGAAACGCAAAAAATCAGCGGCGATCGCACTTTGCCACGGTTGTTTGACAACATCATTTTGGCGGCGGCGGACGAGGACAATAATGCCTTTGAGCATGATTACAAGCTGGCGAGGTTGCCAGAACTGGGTAAGCACGTCACCATTTACTACAACATTGAAGATCAGGCCCTCACCATTAGCGACATCACCAAGGGCAATCCTGACCGCTTGGGGCAAAGTGGCCCTAGCAACCCCCGACAGCTACCTTATAAAGTGGCGATCGTTGACGTGAGCAACTTGGTATCCACGTTTAGCGAACATTCTTATCATGTGGATGACGACGACGTGGTGAGAGATATCTTGGGAGTCTTGCAAGGACAGAGCCCAGATATGTTCCCCTGGCGGACTTATGTGGCTTATGCCAACAAATTTAGGCTGGGGGTCTAGGGGGTTGCCCCAACAAAAATCGTGCTATGTAGGTTGCGGGCTTCAACCGCAACCCAAAACTAATGCCCATAAATGCAGCTTTAGGCGATTTTTAGAAACAAAAATACCGGGCTGTGATGTATTACGATTACGCTGCGCTTGAGCGGAGCCATACCCGACACCCCACGAATGGGAAATTCTGGTTCAGAAATCTCCTTAGGGACGAGGATTATTTAACATCCAATTTCCGCAAAGCATAGACCTGACCGGACCAGGGACAGCCGAGACGGCTATCCCAACTGATTGAATTTCCATGCCTTAAGGCCCAAACGGTATGGTTCAACCGGGCACTATGTTAAGTAGGTGGAACTAAATAAACGATGTTGTAGGGTGCTGTTAGGCGAAGCCGTGACGCACTATTCTACAAGGATTGAATGCGTTACGCTGGCGCTAACACATCCTACAAATAATTAAGCCCATCGACTTATACCGATTCTCTGAAGTTCCACTACAAATGGCTCATGGGTAGGGGCGCACAGCCGTGCGCCCGTTTTAGGATGTATAGCTTTTGTGAGCAGAATGGGGGTTGAGTCATACCCATTCTCTGAAGTTCGACGCATCGTCTACAGCGTCGAGCCAAACAGGTCATAAACATCCGCTGCGTCAATATGGACTTTCGTGAGTTGTCCTAAAGCGGCCTGGCCCTTGAGATAGACCAGACCGTCCACATCAGGGGCAAAGCGGGCCGATCGCCCAATCATTTCCCCGCTGGCCGGATTCACCTGCTCCACCAGCACGTCAACTACTTTGCCGACTTCGGCCTGGTTGCGCTTGAGCGAGATCGGCTGCTGGGCCTGCATCAGGCGATCGCGCCGCGCCTCCATCACCGCCTGGGGAATCTGGTTCGCCATGGTCGCACCGGGCGTTCCTTCCTCTGCGGAATAAGTAAAGACGCCTAGATGGTCAAACTCGTGGCGTTGCACAAATTCCAGCAAATGCTCAAAGTGCTCATCCGTCTCACCCGGAAAGCCGACGATAAATGTCGTCCGCATGACCGCTGCTGGCAACGCTGCCTTAATTTGATCAATGATGTCGTCATTGACGCGCCCCTGCCAGGGCCGATTCATGGCTCGCAGCACCTCAGGATGGGAGTGCTGTAGCGGCAAATCCAGATAGGGCAGCACGTTGGGCACATCCTGAATGGCCTGAATGACTTTCGGCGTCAGGCCCGTGGGATAAGCGTAGTGCATGCGGATCCAGGGAATCTCCACTTCCCCCAGAGCATAGAGCAGTTCCGCCAACTGCGGTTGACCGTAGAGATCGACACCGTAGTTAGTGGTGATTTGAGAAATTAGTACCAGTTCTTGGACGCCTTCGGCAGCGAGCTGCTGAGCTTCCGCCACGATGGACTCGATGGGGCGCGATCGCTGATCTCCCCGCAGATGCGGAATGATGCAGAAAGCGCAGCGATAGTTGCACCCTTCCGCCACGCGCACGTAAGCCGTCCCTTCGGCGGTCGTGCGATAACGGGGCACGGTTTCGTCGGCAATGTAGGTCGGCTCGTCCGAGACTTCCTTCACCCGCTCACCCGCTTCAGCCCGCTGAATGACGTCCACAATTTTGTTGTAGTCACCAGTGCCGACCAGGGCCACTGCTTCGGGGATTTCCTCCAGCAGTTCGTCTTTGAAGTGCTGCGCCAGACAGCCCGTAATTACAATTTTTTTCTTCGCTTCGGCCAGTTCCACTAGCGTCCGCACCGATTCTTCCCGAGCCGATTCGATAAAGCTACAGGTGTTAACAATGACGTAATCCGCTAGCTCCTCATTAGAGTCCACGCCATAACCGGCTTGCACCAGCAGACCCAGCATATGTTCAGTATCTACCCGATTTTTTTCGCAGCCCAAGTGGGTGACAGCGATCGTCGGTTGTGGCGTGGCGGTAGCAGTCATAGGCGGTGACAACACTCTTGATAACGGCGAGCAGTGAATTATGGACAGAACCAGAACCGCCACTTCTGAAGCTAGTAACGTTTTACCGCCAGGGAAGGGCGACTTTTAGATTGGAGGCTGTGTCTGTGCAAACCTACATCGTAAAACTTAAACTGTCGTTTGTGGCACTCGACGCGAGAGAAGTTGTGGACGGTCTCGAAAAAAGGCCTCTCAACAATGAGGGTGCTTAGGGTAAATTGGGGTAGGAGCTAGGTAACTATTCAGCTACCTTGGCTCGGTAAGCGACTCCGTCTTCGCATTTGAGACCAGTTTCACGTGAGCTTAACGACGATTTTTAAGACTGCCACCCCAGTCATTGGGGTCGTTCACTTGTTGCCGTTACCCACATCCCCTAAATGGGGTGGAGATTTGCAGCGGGTGATTGACCGAGCCGAGCAAGAAGCCACCGCCCTGGCTTCCGGTGGGGTTCACGGCATCATCGTAGAGAACTTTTTCGATGCGCCCTTTCATAAAGATCGGGTCGACCCGTCGGTGGTCAGTGCCATGAGCCTGATTGTTCAGCGTCTTCAGCAGTTGGTGGCGGTGCCGATTGGGATCAATGTGTTGCGCAATGATGCCCGCAGCGCTTTGGCGATCGCCACCTGCGTCAATGCCCAGTTCATCCGGGTCAATGTGCTCACGGGCGTCATGGCAACCGATCAGGGCCTGATTGAGGGGTGCGCCCATGATCTATTACGCTATCGCCGCGAACTCGGGAGTCAAGTCAGCATTTTTGCCGATGTGCTGGTCAAACATGCGCGGCCTCTGGGTTCGCCCAATCTGACCACGGCGGTGCAGGAAACGATTGACCGAGGACTGGCAGACGGCATTATTCTGTCGGGTTGGGCGACGGGCAGTCCCCCGAGTTTGGAAGATTTGGAACTAGCCAAAGCAGCGGCGAAAACCGTGCCAGTTTTCATTGGCAGCGGCGCTAATTGGGAAAATATTGGCAAATTGATTCAGTCGGCGGATGGGGTTATTGTGGCGAGTTCCCTCAAACGCAAGGGCGACATTCAGCAGCCGATCGATCCGATTCGGGTGCGCCAGTTTGTCGAGTCTTTGGAAGCCGGCGTTTCGATCAGAGAGTCAGCGTCAGTTTATCAACCCGTGACGGCTACCTGACGAGATCACCCATTGAGCAGTCGGTAGTCGGCAGGCGCAGCCCAGCAGTGCTGGGCTGACCATATCGCGGCTGGAGGTCGCGCGTTACGGGTGACGCGATCGCACCACGCCAAACGATGAAAAGGATGCTTGGTCATTCTGGTTAAGGGGGGTGGGGTCGCATTACTTGCGGGTGGGGAGTTGGGGCGCGATCAGTGAGGGGCGGCCCCACCTGACGACGGGGGTTATTCTCAGCGCCATTTGATTGGAGGGGGACGATGCGATCGCATCATCTCCCTCCACAGGTATCACCGGATCAGATCACCCCTCCCCAGTGAGGCTCTAGAGCGACAGCCGAGCTGAGGTGGTAGCCGCTTCGCTTTCTTGAGCGGCTTGGGCGTCTGCGCCTTCTAAGCGGGTAATGTGGGCACCAAGTTTGGTGAGTTTTTGTTCCAGTTGTTCATAGCCGCGATCAAGGTGATATAAGCCGCTCATCACGGTTTTACCTTGAGCCCCCAGACCGGCCAACACCAAAGCCGCAGACGCTCTCAGGTCGGTCGCCATCACCGGCGCACCAGACAGCATGGGCATTCCCTGAATGACTGCGCAGTTACCAGTGACCCGGATATTGGCACCCATGCGGCTGAATTCGGCGACGTGGCGCAGGCGGTTTTCAAAGACGGTTTCCGTCACCATGCTATTGCCGTTGCTCAGGGTCATAAGCGCCATAAACTGGGCTTGCATATCAGTGGGAAAACCTGGATAAGGCAGCGTTTGAATATCGGTCGCCAGAATTTCATAACCGGGCACAATCTTAATCCGGTTGTGGGACTCAGTGACGACTTGAGAACCGGCTTCTTGTAGCTTGGCGATGACGGCTCCCAAGTGCTCCGGCACGACCGGCGACAGGCTCAGCTCAGAGCGGGTGATGGCTCCGGCGATTAAGAAGGTACCGGCTTCGATGCGATCGGGCACGATCGCATAATCAGTGCTGTGCAAACTGGGCACACCGGAAATCGTCAGGGTTTTGGTACCCACGCCGCGAATGCGAGCGCCCATCGCGCGGCAAAAATTCGCAAGGTCAGCCACTTCCGGCTCTTGAGCGGCGTTGTCAATCACCGTTTCGCCTTCGGCCAAGGTGGCTGCCATCATCAGGGTTTCGGTCGCGCCCACACTGGGATAGTCCAAATAAATATTGGCCCCTTGCAACCGTTTGCGAATCCCCGGAATACAGGCATGGACGGTGCCGTGCTCAATTTGCACATCGGCTCCCATCGCTTGCAAACCCCGCACATGCAGTTCTACAGGGCGAGCGCCGATCGCACAACCTCCTGGTAGCGGAATGCGCGCCACGCCCATGCGCGCCAGCAACGGGCCAATGATAAAAAAGCTAGCCCTGAGCTTGCTGACAATGTCGTAAGGGGCACGGGTATGGCTGATGTCGCTGGGGTCAAGCTCCAAAAAATCACTTTCGCGTCTGATTTTGACCCCTAAGGCCGTCAATACCGCTGCCATCCGCTCCACATCAACCAGATTAGGGATGTTGCGGAGGCGGCAGGCTTGTGAACACAGCAGCACGCCGGCCATGACCACGAGCGCTGAATTTTTTGCGCCGCTAATGGAGACATGCCCTGCCAACGGGTGCTGCCCCCAGATCTCTAAAACTGAGTTGTCTGCTTCAGGGGAATTGGACATCTGCTTGGTACCAGTGGCTGTAACGATGGGTTTATCCTCCAAAACCTGAGCGGAACAACTCAGATGTAAATTTTCGTCTAAATTCTACTTGATTCAACCATTTTTCTGAACTTTTTGCGATCGCAGAACCAAAAATCATTCGATGGTTTCACGTCAGCAGGATTGATAATTCAAAATAGCAGTTGACGAAAGGGCAACCCTTAAGGCACTGTATAAAATTGCGGTTGCAATCAGGTTTTTGCAACTGTCACCAGTAAGCGGAACTGGCGGAATTGGTAGACGCGCTAGATTCAGGTTCTAGTGTTCGCAAGAACTTCCGGGTTCAAGTCCCGGGTTCCGCATTGCTCTCAGCCCGATGAAATCGTCCAATGACGTTCTGGTCGGGGTAAAGGTTTGCAAAAGGCGACTCCGCAGTTTCTGAAGCGGTCTGCAGTGACAGCGACTGCGGCGGTTTACAAGATTTTTTGCCCCAGTCACGCAGCCACAATTGAGGCCATGTTGTTTGATTGATGGCTGTTTTCTCAGAGATTAGTCATGTTTGATGGATGCGTCACTCAGCCATTAGTTTTTTAAAGATGTGATGTGTGGATAGTCGTTGGTGGAACGATGGTGCTGACAAGCCTCAAAAATCCTTGGGTGAAAACCCTGCGCAAGCTCCATCAGGCTAAATATCGCCGCCAGCAGCAGCAGTTTTTGGTCGAAGGCACTCATCTGGTTCAAGAAGCGATCGCCACCCAGCACCCGTTGCAGGCGGTGTGTGCGACGGTCGCCTGGCAAGCACAGTATCCTGACCTGTGGCAGCAACTCTGCTCCGGCACCGAGCGGCAGGAAATCGTGAGTCCCGAGGTGTTGGGGGCGATCGCCACCACCCAGACACCGGATGGAGTAGTGGCGATCGCCCCCTCAAGATCGCCAGCGATCGCCCCCCCTCGCCCCAGCCTGGGCCTCGCGTTAGAGGATATTCAAGATCCGGGCAATGTCGGCACGTTGATGCGCACGGCGGCGGCGGTCGGCAGCGATGGCGTCTGGGTGAGTCAGCAGAGCGTCGATTTGACCCATCCCAAGGTGTTGAGGGCGTCGGCAGGGCAATGGTTTCGCGTGCAAAAACAGGTGGTGCCCAGCCTGTCAGCACAATTGTTGACGTGGCGGGAGCAGGGCTGTCAGATTTTGGCGACGGCGTCGGCAGGGGCAGAGCCCTATTGGGCGATCGATCTCACTCGGCCCACGGTGTTGGTGGTGGGCAATGAAGGGGCGGGGCTCTCGGCGGCGGCGATCGCAGCGGCTGACCGCACCGTTGCCATTCCGATGATGCACGGGGTCGAGTCGCTGAATGTCGGGGTCGCGGCGGCGATCATTTTGTTTGAAGCGCTCCGCCAGCGTCAGCCTGCCCAGTAGTGCCTGTAGGCAATAGGGCTGAGCCTCTGTTGCAGGCCCGTTGCCGGAAGTCTAGGGCTCGTCCTGGGTCGGTGCTTCTGCCGCCATGAACTGCTCAATGTCTTGCACCGCGTCATCTAAAAGTTTGCCAAAGTCGTTGGCTGCTTCTGTGACTTGCGGTGATTGTCGCGGTTGGTCGCGGTGCGGCGGTGCGGCACTTGTGGGCGGGCGGGGGGCGGCGGCAGCGGCGGCAGACGAGTCAGGGGGGGCAGATTTCAGCACCATCTCTAACTCATCCAGGGCATTTACAAATTTGCGCTCGGCCCGGCGGCGGCTGTCTTGCGGCTGATGATTCATGGCTCTAAGACCTCAGACAAGGTCGAGTGATGAGTTTCACAAAAGCATCTACAGAGGCGTTACCACTGTAACGGTTCCAGCGTTTTGCACAAGAGCGTGATGACACGGGCGATCGCGCATCAGGATAATCACAGAACGGCGACATCAATTGCACGGAGTATTTAGAAAATGCCCAGTTTGGTCGGTTCAGGGTAGCGGCGCGCGCCAAACTTTACGGAACTTGTCTTAACTCCCCAACTTAGTCAAGAATAGAGAGACGGTTTTGCACCGGGCCAGATTTCCCCGGCTATGGCTGCAAAACGCTACCGTTGAGTTCGCTGCGATTGCTTAGGAGAAAGCTGTGAGTCAAGCCTTTGACTACGATTTAGTAATTATTGGGGCCGGCGTTGGCGGTCACGGGGCGGCAATTCATGCCGTCCGTCGAGGGCTCAAAACCGCCATTATCGAAGCGGCGGACATGGGGGGTACCTGTGTCAATCGTGGCTGCATTCCTTCCAAAGCCTTACTCGCAGCGTCAGGGCGCGTGCGCGAGCTACAAAATACCCATCACCTCAAGGCTTTGGGCATCCAGGTGGACGGGGTGTCATTCGATCGCGGGGCGATCGCGGACCATGCCCAAAACCTCGTCAGCAAAATCCAGGGCGATATGACCAACAGCCTCAATCGGCTGGGGGTAGATGTGATCCAGGGCTGGGGACGGCTCGCTGGCGAGCAAAAAGTCATCGTCACCACCGCAGCGGGCGATCAGACCATCACGGCCCAAGACATTATGTTATCTCCCGGTTCAGTGCCGTTTGTGCCCCCCGGCATCGAAATCGACAACAAAACCGTCTTTACCAGTGATGGAGCGCTCAAACTGGAGTGGCTACCGGAGTGGGTCGCCATTATCGGCAGCGGCTACATCGGTCTGGAATTTTGTGACATTTACACCGCTCTGGGGTCCGAAGTCACGTTGATCGAAGCGCTGGATCAGGTCATGCCTACCTTTGATCCCGACATTGCCAAAATTGCTCAGCGGGTGCTGATTGCGCCCCGCGCGGTCGAAACGCGGGCGGGGGTACTAGCGATGAAAGTCACGCCCGGTTCTCCCGTGGTGATCGAACTGGCCGATCGCGAAACGAAAGCAGTGGTGGATGTGCTGGAAGTGGACGCTTGCCTGGTGGCGACGGGGCGCATTCCCGCCACGAAGGATCTGGGACTGGAGCGCGTCGGGGTGGAGACTGATCGCCGGGGCTTCATCACGGTGGATGAGGAACTGCGGGTGCTGCGGGATGGCGAGCCGGTGCCCCATCTCTGGGCGATCGGCGATGCCAACGGCAAAATGATGCTGGCCCATGCCGCCTCGGCTCAGGGAGTAGTCGCCGTCGATAACATTTGCGGCGAGTCCCGCGTGGTGAACTACCGCAGCATTCCGGCGGCGGCCTTTACCCACCCAGAAGTGAGCTTTGTGGGCATGACCGAACCGCAGGCCAAAGCCTACGCTGACGACAGCGGATTCGCCATCGCCACCGTCAAAACCTATTTCAAAGGCAACTCCAAAGCCCTTGCTGAAGGGGAATCGGACGGTTTAGCCAAGGTGATTTATCGTAAGGATACGGGCGAAATTTTGGGAGCCCACATTATCGGTCTGCACGCCTCTGACCTGATTCAAGAAGCGGCCAATGCGATCGCCCAGGGGCAAACCGTGACGGCTTTGTCTTATTGTGTTCATACTCACCCCACACTCTCAGAAGTGATGGACGAAGCGTTTAAGCGTGCTGTTGTTAGCGCCTGAGGCCTGTCTCCATGGAAATTCGCCGTCGGCCGCCCTACCCCGAGGTATCTGTGCAAAGTTTGACCTATAAAATTAAGGCTCCTGGTGCGGAGCCGCAAAACATTTTAGAAAAAATTGTTTGGCAAAAAGAAAAAGAGGTCGCCAAGCTGCGGCAGCGACTATCCCTGGCGGATTTGCAGCGGGAGGTGTTGAGCGCCCCTCCCACGCGAGATTTTTTGGAAGCTTTGCAACAGAGTGAGCGATCGCCCGCCCTGATTGCCGAGGTCAAAAAAGCCTCCCCCAGTCGCGGGGTGATTCGCGAAGACTTTGACCCGGTGGCGATCGCCCAGGCGTATCAAGCGGGTGGGGCGGCCTGTTTGTCCGTATTGACGGATGAACCTTTTTTTCAAGGCAGTTTTGACTACTTGGCTGCCGTACGCGCCACGACTGAGATCCCGATTCTCTGTAAAGAGTTCATCGTCTACCCCTACCAAATGTACTTAGCGCGGGTCAAAGGGGCGGATGCGGTGTTGCTCATTGCCGCAATTTTGAGTGATAAAGATTTGCTTTATTTCACCAAGATTGCCCATGCGTTAGGGATGCGAGCCCTGGTCGAGGTGCATACGCTGGAGGAATTAGACCGGATATTGGCGATTGAATCCATTCAACTCATTGGCATTAATAACCGTAATCTAGAAACCTTTGTCACGACGCTAGAAACGACCGATCAACTGTTGGCCCAACGGCGAGAGCAGATCGAGTCACGCCAGTTATTTATCGTCAGTGAGTCAGGCATCCAAAACCCTGACGATGTGGCCAATGTGCAAAAGTCCGGAGCGCAGGGCATCTTGGTAGGAGAATCCTTAATGCGTCAGGATGATCTCGGTAAGGCGATCGCCGCCCTCTATGCTTAAATTTGCCCTCATTAAATTTCACAGCAGCCAGCCCCCTCATGTATGAATGAGCCGCTTCCCCTTCCCTCTCATATTCACTATGAATTGTTACTCCAACTGCTAGAGCAACAGACCCTGTTCGCCACCTATGAGCATCCGCCGCTCAAAGGTGAAGTCCACGAGCTCATCATTACGTTGAGAAAAGCCCTGTCGCAACAGCGCAAGCTGGAAGAAGATTGCGAGCGACTCGGGCTAAAAATTGACTATCGCTGGTCTCTCAATGACCTGCCAGAAGAGCAGGAAAGCTAAAAGCGGTGGTCTCAGGGCTCGCTGTTCCAGGCCCCCGGTTCTGGTCGGCTCCCCACCAACGCCTCGGTCACCCTAGAGCGACCAGGGGCCTGAGCCCTAACCGTATCTTCCCCTTGCGACTACTGGCAGTAGCGCGATTTCGTCATCCACCATTGCGCCGAAAACCCTATCAGAAGTGTGGGCTCCCTTTAAAGGCGGCCGCTCATACATCAGTTTCTGACTGACTGCTTCCACTGGTTTAGTCCCTTTTCTGGTATATCCGGAGGGCTTTAAGCCCCCAATGCTGGAGGACTGCAAACTCCGGTTTCCCCGCAGAATTGGGGGAACGAAGGGGAGCAAATGAGCCGGTTGAGATCGCCATCGAGAGGTGCATAAACCGTAGTCTTTTAAACGAGAGGGCATACTGAGCGCGATCGCTTTTCTCCTCAAAAATAAAATCATCTACCCGTATGCGAAATGTTCTACCTAAAGTCATAGAGCGTTTCTCTATCCATAGATCATTGACAATAAATCCTCCTTAATCATCAAATTAAAAAATCATTTGGCAGTCAGAATTCGGGAACTAATTATTGGCTGAAATCCCCTGAGAATCAACGTTATCCACACAAAACTTCGAAATTTGAGTTTCTTGTCGGTGTGTAAATAAATCTCCACAATTCATTTTGTAATTGAGATAATAGCAGTGGTGGTTTAGAACTCGAAATGGCTTTTCGTGGATAGTTTTCGGGTTTCTGAGTAAATGACTGACTGATTTTAATATTTGGCAACTTAAAAAACTCGCCAAACGTGAGTGGAGGAGAAATCAGTCCATCACAAGGTCTATAACAAAATTAAGGTAACAATCATGGATGTTCGGAAATTTTTGCACAGATACAACCGAGGCGATCGCAATTTTGTCGGTGTGATCCTTCACCGCGCTGATCTGAGTGGTTGCACCCTGAGTGGCATCGACTTTAGCCAGGCTGATCTCAGCGGGGTTGACCTCAGGGGAGCCAATCTCACCCGAGCCAACCTCAAGTACGCCAACCTCACCAATGCTGACCTTACTGACGCCGACCTCAGTGGTGCGCATTTAGAAGAAGTCAATCTCATTGGGGCCGCGCTGAAAGGAGCCAATCTCGTCGGCAGCAACTTGATTCGAGCAGACTTACGATCAGCAGATTTAGAAAGGGCAAATTTGCAAGGGGCCAACCTGTCTGACGCCACCGTCAATAGTGCCAATTTGCGGGGGGTTAATTTATCGGGTGCCTGCCTTGATGGCGTCGACCTCACGGACGTTGACCTCACGGACAAGGCATTGGCTCCCGTTGCCGAAGCAACCACCTCAACAGCCTCCGGGACTTCTCGTCATTGGGTGACTTGGAACTAATCACAAACGGGCGTTCCCGTTCATTCGCAGGGGTAAACGGCATCTCTATTGATCTACTGATGATCTACTGAATCGATCTGGTCACCCATGCTGAGCCGCTCAGCATGGGTGTAATTTGCGAGGAACTGGGGGAAGCCATGACGTAAAAGTCAATTTTCGTCAGCCCCCCGTGGATGGCAGGTCGACGATATGTGCGATCGCGGCCAACCCGGAGCAGGGACTATCCAGGCGTCCCCAGTTTTGAGTATTCTCCTAAGTGGCTCTTACGCAAATCGATATGTTAGATCTCACTGGAAAACACGCCCTTGTGACCGGCATCGCCAACAACCGCTCCATTGCCTGGGGCATTGCGCAACAACTGCACGCCGCCGGGGCTGATTTGGGGGTGACCTACTTGCCCGACGACAAAGGCAAGATGGCAAAGAAGGTCAAAGACCTGGTAGAGCCGTTAAGCCCCTCGCTGTTTTTGCCCTGTAATGTGCAAAACGATGAGCAAGTGAGCGAAACCTTTCAAGCTGTCAAAGACCAATGGGGTCAGATAGATATCCTGGTGCACTGTCTGGCATTTGCCAATCGCGACGATTTAACCGGCGACTTTAGTGCCACATCGCGGGCGGGGTTTCAACTGGCGTTAGACATCAGCGCTTATTCTTTACTCAGCTTGGCGCATGCCGCAAAACCTCTGATGACGGAAGGGGGCAGCATTGTGACGCTGACCTATCTCGGTGGGGTGCGGGTAATCCCGAACTACAATGTGATGGGCATCGCCAAGGCGGCCCTGGAGATGAATGTCCGCTATCTCGCAGCGGAAATGGGTGAGCAGCATGTTCGCGTCAATGGCATTTCGGCTGGCCCCATTCGAACGCTGGCGTCTTCAGCCGTGGGCGGCATTTTAGACATGATTCACCATGTTGAGGAAATCGCCCCGCTGCGCCGCACCGTCACTCAGGAAGAGGTAGGCAAGGTGGCGGCGTTCTTGTGCAGTGACCTATCGAGCGGCGTGACCGGACAAATTCTCTACGTCGATTCGGGTTACCACATTATGGGGATGTAGACCAGCCGCGATCGCCCGGTCTCAGACTCGATACACTAAACCTTTCACCGGACGTTGAGCGCTCCCCAGTTGTTGCCGCCTGAGCCGCTGCATCGCAACTGCTACCGCTGAACGCAGACCCAATCATGGAAGTGTTGTTGTCTTTAGGATCGGGACTGGCGATCGCCGCTACGGTGCAGCTATTGCTGACCAACTTAGGCATTGCCCTGGGTCTCACCGTGCTGGATTGGTCGCCTTCTGACGTGGCCGCCCCTGACTTAGACACCGACGAAGCGTTACCCCCCTCTGAAGGCTCCTTTCCCGTGACGCATCTGCTCGGGGCGGGGGTCGCGTTGACGTTGTCCGTCGTCCTCTTTGTGGCGGCGTTGCTGGCGACCGAGTTTAGCCCCCTGGTGGAGCCCCGACGCGGGGCCATCTTTGGCATTATTTTGTGGTCAGTGTACTGGCTGCTGTTTCTCTGGCTGAGTTCAACCACTCTCTCGAGTCTGGCGAATTCCGTGTTGGGAACAGCGATCGCGGGGGGGCGGCGACTCTTTACCACGCTGCGCCAGACCTGGCGATCGCCCTCGCCCCGTGAGGCGGATATCGCCCCGATGGCGTTGCGGGAGCTAGCAGCAGAACTGTCGCAGGTCAGAGAGTTGCGTGAGCAGTTGCCCACGCTGCTCGACCAGCAACGAGAAACGTTGATTCAAGAAATTAGCGATCGCACGGACTTGTCGCCCCAGCAGGCCGAGTCTGTGGTCGACGATATCGAGGCCCAGCCAGTCGCCACCACGGCCTCCCCCTTATCGCAGTCGCCATCAAGTCTGCTGTCGCAACTGGATTTGCCCAACTGGCGGCAGGTGGTGCAACAGGTGCTCGACCAGGTCGACCTGTCTGATTGGGATGCCGAAACCCTCTGGCACCGCGCCCAAGCCTTGCTCGAATCCAAGGATGAGGATGAAGCGGCTCCCGCCCCCGTCGAAGTCGCGGCCTCAGCGGTGGTGCAAGATGCCGAAGACTATGTGCGCCATAGCCCCACGTGGGCCTTGCAGCCTGCCGTGCTCCAGCGGGAATTTTATCAGCGGCTCTACGACGCCGAGGCCGCCCCAGCAGCCATTCAGGAGCAGGTGTCGCAGTTAGCGCGATCGCATTATTTGGACTGGCTGCGATCGCGGGGGGATGTGGCGGCGGCTCAGGTGGAGGCGATCGCCGATCACCTTACGCAAGTCCAAAACTCGGTGATGACCGCCGTAACCGCCGCGTCGGACCATCCCGATCACTCGGCCCCGGCAGCCCCTTCGCCGCCCTGGCCCGACCTGGAAGCCAAACTGCTGGCCTATCTGCGCTACACCAACCTGGAGTTGCTGACCCCCGCCAACCTGACCGCAAAAATTCAAGCCGTACAGGCAGATACCGGCTTCGAGCCCCCCACGCTCAAAGTGACCTCCGCGCATCTGACCCCGCTTACGGCAGTGCTCTCTCGCCGCCACGGCCTCGCACCCGAGCGCCAACAAGCGCTGCAGCACGTGCTGTATACATCTCTGTTGACGGAGGAGAGTGGTGAGGCATCTGACCTGAGCGATCGCCTGGGCCAACTCACTCAATTGCTGCAAAATACGCTGGGCCCGGTGGACTGGTCAGCGGTGTCGCTGGAAGATCTCAAACCCGCATTGCGGCATCAGTTGCGATCGCTCGACTGGCGCGGCGACATCGATTGGCAAGCCTTGAGAGCACAGCTCCAACTGCCTAAGGAGACGCAAACGGCTCTGGTAGATTGGCTCCAAGAAGTTGGGCAGGATCTCAGTCGCCCCCCCCGGCGCTGGGCCAACCGGGTTGGCCATTCCACCCACAGCTGGGCCGAGCAACTGACCCACGAGGTGACCCAATACCTGCAATTTCAAGAAAAATCCGCTTTGCGACCGGAGCACATGGCCAAAGATGTAATTCATGTGCTGAAACGCGGGCTCCGACTACTGCCCAGTCCTACCGATTGGCCGAACGTGGATGATTTGCGAGACTTGTTCGATCTGGGGGCCGTTAAAACGGCTCTCGAAAATCGTCGCGATTTGACTGTGGATGAAATTCAGCAGATCGTGAACTGGTTTGAAGCGGCCTGGCAGCAGGCCAGCCAACAGGTGGAAGATTGGTCGTCAGCGCTGTGGCAACTGGCCCGCGATCGCTTCACCCCTCAAGCGGAAACCCTCGACGCCGCCCGCGAGCAAGTGGTAGAGCGCATCGCCGCCGCCCAGACGGCAGTGCAGACCCGCGCAACTGACCTCAAAGCCGATGTGCAACGCCAGGCCGATGCCGCCCGTCGACAAGTGGCGATCGCTGCCTGGTGGTTATTTTTGAGCCTGTTGAGTTCCGGGGGGGCAGCGGCGATCGCCGGTTGGCTCGCCGTCAAGTACTAGAGTGGAGTTTTGACATTTGGCCGACCCTCACCGCCTGCGGCACCTCTCCTTTTGAAGGCTACGATTTAAACCTCATCCAGATTCAGAAGTGGAGTTTTGGCATGTGGGAAACCTCACCGCCTGCGGCACCTCTCCTTCTCAAGGAGAGGTTTGACAAGACTCTGATTCCTCTCCTTTCAAAGGAGAGGTTAGGTGAGGTTCTGCCCGATCAAACAAAACTCCCGTTCTCAACTTAGACGTGGTTTATACACCTCTCGATTGCCATCTCAACCGGCGCATTCGCCCCCCTTAGTCCCCCCCCCAAATTTGATACCGCTGGCGCAATCCCCCTTTGTTGACATCAGCGCCATATTGGGTGATTGGCCAAGGATGAGAGCGGAAGAGAAGCGGTTCAACTAGAGTGAGCTCCAGCGATGACCGCGACGATAGAAGCATCTGTGCAGGAGACTTCAGCGATGTTCAGAGCTGAAGCCATCGCCCCAATTCCAGAAGCGACGGCCACAGTGGCGCGAGCGGCCTTTCCCCAAGGCAGTCCCGCGATAACGTGGCGCGACCATCTCGGTCCCATTTATCAAGATGCTGATGTTCAAGCCTTATTGCCCTCCGACCAGGGACAATCGGCCTGGGCAGCGGGGCGATTAGCCTTGATTACGGTGATGCAATATCTCGAAGACTTGAGTGATAGCCAAGCGGCTCAAGCGGTGCGGGGACGGCTTGATGGGAAGTCTGCCTTGAGTTTGCCGTTGGCGCATCCCGGTGTGGATGCCTCGGTGCTCAGTGAATTTCGCCGTCACCTGGTGCAGACCGGAGCCGAGGCCGTCTTGCTGGAGCGCCGCTGAAGTCAGTGCCAGGAGCAGGGATGGTTAAACGCGGGGGGGGAGCCCACGGAGTAATTCAACCCATGTGGTAGCGTCCATTCGGGTGCGGCAGCGGCTGGAGGTCGTCGGTGAAACCCGGCGGGCGGCCTTGAACCGTGTCAGGTCTGTAAGTAGGTGGACATAAACAAACAATGTTGTAGGGTGCTGTGAGGCGAAGCCGTAACGCACCATGCCACAAGGATTTGATGCGTTACGCTGGCGCTAACACATCCTACAAATAATTAAGCCCATCTACTTACCCAGCGCTCCCCATGTACCCGCTCCCCAAAGCAAGGTCGGGGGCTTACTCTGTGACCGCAACCTCAGCATCAAGCCCTGCAACTCGACAGATTCAAGTCACCCCCGACTTTCAACGACGCTATGCCTCTCGTGCCGGGATTGAAGGGACTTTATCCCAAGGCATTCGAGCCTTTGGTTTACGTCGATGTCGCTATGTCGGCTTCGCCACAACTCATCTTCAGCACCGGATCACCGTCACCGCCATGAATGGGGCTCGCTTAGTGAACTGGTGGAATGAAGTCCCCTTGGCTCAAACCCGACGCTCTCAATTTGCAAAGTTAGCTCCTGTGGCTGGACTGATGTTTGTTACCAAATATTTCGCCAGCGGTATCAAATTTGGGGGGCATACCCTGACATCGAGTGACCCACTGCCAAACCGCTACGACCGGAGCGGCAGCCACTCCCAACTGCTCAAATCTCGTTGGTCATGGTCATAACGGGTAGATCCGGGGCAGCGATCGCGGGGGCAATGACCTGGTCCGTTTCGGTATCCCACAGGAGCAAGCCTTCATGGGTAGCGTCGAGTTGGGCGAGTCGGTGTCCTTTGGCATCCCACATAGCCGAACCGCCTGCCCCCACAAAATCATCACAAGGGCCAATGCAGTTCACCATGACGACCCGCATGGCGTATTGCTGTGCGATCGCCCGTAACCGTTTGCTAGCCCGCTGCACGCCATCCGCCGACTTGGCCACGCTGGCGAGATAAATGTTCGCTCCCTGCTGGGCGGCCCGTTCGACATGGGCCGACACGGACAACTCATAGCAAATGGCGATCGCGACTTCGGGGGCCGTCGCCATTACGCCTGTGGTGGGGTGGCCGGCCATGAAGAAGGGAGTCTCGTCGGCGTGTAGGTACTGTTTGCTGTAAACCTGAGGCGCGGTGTGGGGATGAAAGAACACCTGACTAATGCAGATACCGGCGTCATGGCGGGTGGGCAAACCGACACCGATGGAGAGGCGATCGCGATCGGCCATCTGCTGCAACGGGGCCAAGCGATCGTCTGTAGGCGACAGGGCGAGATCCGCCGCTAAGGAGGGCTCATACCCGGTAAGCGACAGTTCTGGAAAGGCGATCGCGGTTGCCCCCATCTGCCTCGCTAGATCTACCCACCGTAAATGATGCGTGAGATTGGTGGAGATTGCGCCTGGGGCAGAGCGGATCTGTGCGACAGCCAGTTTCATCGGTCAGATCAATCTTGTTGATGGGAGAACTGGTAGGCCCCGACGTAGGCGAGGGCGATCGCCACGACCAGCAAAATGGGGAAGCTATACCAGGGAAATTCCGACAGGGGTTTGTAGGCGGCGGCGCGCAGACCAACGGTGGTATAAGTCAGCGGCAACAGGTAGACGATGCCCTTCAGAAGGGGGGGGAGCGTCGCGGGGTCAAAGAAAGTACCGCCGAGAAAGGACATCGGCACGATCAAAAAGTTGTTGAACAGGCCAACGCTTTCCAGGGATTTGACGTTGAGGCCAACAATCACCCCTAAGCCTGCAAAGACGGCACAGTTCAGCACCAGCAAGCCTAAAAACAGAGGATTGAGAAAGCTCCAAACTCTGCCCGTGAAAAGAATCGCCACCAAAATCACCGAAGTTGCCGTCATCAGGCCACGCACGATGCCCGCCAGCATTTTGCCCAGGTACAGTGCCAGGGGATGAACGGGATAGAGCAGCATTTCTTCAAAGGTTTTGGTGAAGAGGCGATCGCCGCAAATGGAGAAGGTCGTGCCGCCAAAACTGATCACCATGGAGGACAGCGCCACCATCCCCGGCAAGATAAATTCCAGATAGCTATCCCCGGCGGCAGGCTGAGTTACCTGATCGAGCGAATTGCCCAGCCCCAATCCAAAAGCGAGGATATAAATCAGCGGCGAGACCAATCCTGACGCCGCCACCTGAGGAATCCGCACCCGTAGATCGAGCCAATCGCCCCAAAACACTGTCAGGCTATCGTCAAGCAGCGCTCTTAAAAAATGGGTGGGAGACGAGCGGCGAATCTTAAATGGGGCGTCAGCTTCCATGAAGGGACTTTACACTTTTTTACAGACTATCTCTACTCTACCCTGAGTGTTCTCGCTTTTCATCGTTTACGAGGGCCAAAAAGTCGGTCTAGACCCTGGCGAGCAGCTCGCTATTACATGACAAGAAAGTTTTAATCTGAGGGCAGCAGCGATCAAGTATACGGAGTTTTCTGCTGCCATTGCCAGCCCACCTAGCTCACCTTTACCAACTCGATGCGGTAAATTCAGTGAGCCGAAAAAACTTCGAGAAGTGATACAAAAGTATTGATTACAACAGGGAAGTTCCATGGCTAAGTCACGCTCGATTTATGTCTGCAACAGTTGTGGAGCAGAGTCTTCGCAGTACTTTGGCAAATGTACCGTCTGCGGCGACTGGAACACGATGGTCGAGCAAGCGGCACCACCCTCGGAACCCGCCAAAATCAGTTCCCTGCGGGGGCGATCGCGCTCTAGCAGTGGCCCTAACGCAGCAAAGCCGAAAGAGCCGCGTCTGGCCCTCATGCTCAATCAAATTGAAGATCGGCCCCAGCCGCGACAACCCTCGGGCTATGAAGAACTCGATCGCGTGCTGGGGGGCGGCATTGTGCCCGGTTCGCTGGTGCTGGTGGGGGGCGACCCTGGTATCGGCAAATCAACGCTATTGCTGCAAGTCGCGAACTATCTGGCCCAACAGATGGGGGTGCTCTATGTGTGTGCCGAGGAATCGGGCCAGCAGGTGAAACTGCGATCGCAGCGCCTGGGCATCAGTGGCGACGGCGCTCAGGGGGATGCCTCAAAACCGCAGAAACCCCCTGCTGATCCCCCGACCGACACCGCCCATCAGGGCCTCTATCTCCTGCCCGAAGTGGATTTAGAAACCGTTTTGATGGAGCTGGAGTCGTTAAAGCCCGCAATCGCGGTGATCGACAGCATCCAGGCCCTTTACTACGGGGCGCTGACGTCCGCTCCGGGTTCGGTTTCGCAGGTGCGGGAATGTACGTCGGCGCTGATGCAGGTCGCCAAACGGGACGACATTTCCCTGTTCATCGTGGGGCACGTCACCAAGGAAGGGGCGATCGCCGGACCCAAGGTGCTAGAACATTTGGTGGATACAGTGCTGTATTTTGAGGGCGATCGCTTTGCCAGTCATCGGTTGCTGCGATCGGTCAAAAACCGCTTCGGCGCGACCCACGAACTCGGCATTTTTGAAATGGTGGATCGCGGCTTGCAGGAGGTGCACAATCCTTCAGAACTATTCTTAGGCAATCGCGACGAGGCCGTTCCAGGCATTGCCACCATTGTCGCCTGCGAGGGCACCCGCCCCCTGGTGGTGGAGTTGCAAGCCCTGGTGAGTCCCACCAGTTACAGCTCTCCCCGCCGCTCGACCACGGGCATTGAGTTCAACCGACTGCTGCAAATTCTCGCGGTGTTGGAAAAGCGGGTGGGCATTCCGTTGTCCAAGCTGGATGCTTACGTGGCTTCGTCGGGGGGCTTGAATGTGGGGGAACCGGCGGCGGATTTGGGGATCGCGCTGGCCGTAGCCGCCAGCTTTCGCGATCGCGTGATCGATCCCTACACCGTGATTTTGGGCGAAGTGGGCCTGGGGGGCCAGGTGCGCCCCGTCTCCCAGCTCGAACTGCGCCTGAAAGAAGCGACCAAACTCGGCTTCAAACGGGCGATCGTCCCCAAAGGCCAGGGCGGGGTCGAAACGCCGATGGAAGTGGTGCCGGTCGCTCGGGTCATGGACGCGATCGCCCTCGGCCTCGGGGGCAGCTCATAGCGGCGCTAGAACGTGCCCTGCCGATGTCCGTCAGCAGGTCCACGAGTGCGTCATCGACTTTACTCAACGACCTATTGTGGTTCTGTCGGCTCCGACTGCAACAAGTTTCTCAGTTCTTGCAGCGCAGGATCATTGCCCCAGATTTTCAGGGCTTGAGACAATAGCACAAACAAAACCACGACTCCGAGCAATAGCTTGCCGTAGTTCAGTAAGTGCCGAAACGTAGAATTGGTATAAACACGCATAGCAGTTTCCTTCCACTCACACGAATGCAATGGATCAACGCCAATAGAAATCTGGCTCGGGCGACAGTAGCAGGCAGGGCGCTGCTAGGTAGATGACAATAACTGTCGGAGCCCACTGAAATTTGAAGAGGGTAGCTCGCATCAAAAGATTTGAGTACCGCTACTTACTAGTATGGAAATCGGCCAATCCTTTTGCGATCGCGACGCCAGTTCCTTCACAAAAATTTAGTGAAAACTACCTCTACCATCAAGACCTCATGTAGAAAGTGCGCGAAACATTTCACTTTTGCCGTCATCTAAGTTAAGAAGTGTAATCTGGCGCTGGTGGAACGGAGTCGTCGGCAAAGCCTGCCCATCGGGCAAGAGGGATATCGTCAGTCCGACTTGGCAGAATTCTTGCAAGCCCAACCACCCGCAGGGACTCAGAAAAGCATTTTGTGGGGTTTGGTAATGCTAACCCCCTAAGTAGCTGGGCTGATTCAACTGTAGGATGGGTTAGCGATAGCGTAACCCATGCGGGTGTTGGGTTTCGTTCCTCAACCGCAACCTACGGCGTCTTACGTTTAATGACAATAATGACAACTGCCTACTTACGATTGGAGACGCTATTTTTAAGCACCTCCCTTAGCGGGTTTGAAAATTGTTTTGCACCATTTGCTTGTCGCAACGGCTGACCGCGTTATCGAGTTCTAGCACTTCGCCAGCCTCCAAACGCCAACCGAGTGCCCCGGTATTTTGCTGGGCTTGGACCAGGGTTTTGGCCCCAGGGATGGGGATGAAGCCTTTGCCGATGCACCAGTTCAAAGCAACTTGAGCCATCGTTTTTTCCCGGAAGATGGCGATCGCCGCCAACGTATCCAGCACGGGCTGCACCCCCGGCAGCAGTTGACGAAACAGGAAGCCGCGCAGACCGCCGGGGAGTTGGCCGCCGACTTCATATTTGCCAGTGAGAATGCCCAGCGCGAGCGGACTGTAGGCGATTAACCGGATGCCCAGTTCATCACAGGTTTCTTGAATGCCAAGTTCGGTGACGGGGTAGGTGGAGAGCAGGGAATATTGCACCTGCAGGGTAGTGATGGGGATGCCGCGATCGCGAAAGCGGGGATAAATTTTGCGTAAACGCTGGGGACCAAAGTTGGAAAGCCCGATGCCTTTAACCTGTTTCTGCTCGACTAAATCCGCCAAGCCATCCAGCAGTGGCCCTTCTTGCCAGGGGGCGTAGTTCGCGGTGGACCAGTGCAGTTGCGCGAGATCCACCGGACGCCCCAGGCGTCTCGCCGAGGCCGCACCAGCTTTAAGCATGGAGCCACGGGTCAACCGCCAGGGATAGGCCGCGAGCTTGGTGGCGATGCAGAGGCGATCGCGATGATCTCCCTGATAAGCGGCGGCAAATTGGCCCAGCAGCGACTCACTGCGCCCGTTGAGCCGCCCCGTCCCGTAGGAATCCCCAGTGTCAAATAGCGTGACGCCCTGGCTCACACAGTGGTTAAAGACCGCTTGCAGTTGCCCATCCATCTCGGGGGTGTAGCCCCACAGCAAACGGTTGCCCCAGGCCCAGGTGCCACAGCCCATCTCGGGGAGTGTCAACGGAGTCGGTTGACGATCAACGGTGGTTTCCGCCATGGCTTATCCCCATTCTGCAAAATAGCGCTACAGATTGCAGCTCCCCCGCTGTCGCCGCCCCCTTGATAAAGGGGCTACACACAACCTGGATGTGATTGCCCTCCTGAACAAAGGGGGTTGGGGGGATCGGTTTGAAAAGATGTGTAGTCGAACTTCAGAGCATTGGTACTACATCTTCCCGCAGCAATCCTTATGCCCCGTAGCATAGGCGATATTGCCCCCAGCAACACGAGCCAATCAAGACAAAATCCACGTATCTTTCGCCCCGCCCCCTTGGGAGGAGTTGACGACCAACTCGCCGGCCTCTAAGGCGACCCGCGTGAGGCCCCCCGGATACACGTAGAGATCATCGCCCTGATGAATGACAAAGGGCCGCAGATCGGTATGGCGTCCGACGACTTGCCCCTCAATCACCGTCGGCATCTGGGATAGCGAAACCGTGGGTTGTGCCATGTAGGCGCGCGGACGCTGGCGAATCTTGTCTGCAAAGGCGGCCCGCTCTTGAGGGGTGGAATGAATGCCCATGAGCATATCGTCGCCCCCCTCCGCACTCGCGGCTTTCACGACCAGTTCATCCAGATGGTCGAGCACGTACTCGCGATCGCCCTCGCGCCAGCAGAGATAGGTCTGCACGTTGGGCAAAAGCGGCTCCTCTGACAGATAAAAGCGGATCATGTCAGGCACATAGGCATAAATCACCTTATCGTCCGCAATGCCCGCCCCAATGGCGTTGGCGATCGCCAACTGGCCTTGCTGACACAGCTCAATGATGGCGGCCAGACTGTCCGGGTAATCTGCCCCCAGGTCGAGGTCATCAAACAGTTCCGTGTCGCCCCGACGATACAACCCCGCCAGTCGCTGCCAGCCGCGATCGCTCCAATAATGTAAAGCGCCCTCCTGGATCGCTAGCTCCTGAGGCCGCACCAGCGGCACCTGCATCTGCTCCGCCAGGGTGACATGCTCCGAATAGGACGAACTCGTGGGGCCGGTCGTCAAGATGCCCACTGCCCCCGCCGTCGCCCCTTGAAACGAACTGAGAACCGCTTTGAGCTGTTGCGCGTAGTCGCCAGCGGGTTGCGGCTGCACGGTCTCCAACAGGTCGGGCACGACTTGCTGCATGGCCTGCCGATTTTTGAGCACATAGGCAATGCCCGAGGGTTCGCGCACATTGTCTTCCAGGACGCACCACTGGCCCTGGCGATCGCGCACCAGATCAATGCCGCTGATGTGACACCAGATGCCCTGGGGGGGCTGCAACCCCTGGCAAGCGGGCAAATAGCGCCGTGCCGACGTCACCACATCCCTGGGCACTACCTCAGCTTGCAAAATCTGCTGCTCACCGTAGATATCCGCGCAAAATTGGTTGAGCGCCCGCACCCGCTGCTTGAGCCCAGCGGCGACCTGCTGCCACTCCTCGGCGGCAATGACCCGAGGAATGGGATCAAAAGGCAAGACCCGGTCTTCGTCTCCCACCCTAAAGGTCGCCCCCAACTCCTGTAGGACATTTTGAGTCGCGGCATCAATTTGCGCTAAATTCTGCGACGACTGTTGGCGAAACCACTGCAAAATGGGCTGCACCGCCGGACGAGGCACCCCATCGGAGGCAAAATATTCGTCGTAACTCGCGGGGGAATAATCTTGGGGATGATAATGGTCAAACTGCATCAGGCCTAGGGTGAGGGCGATCGGGCTCCCGAGAACTCGGACAGCAACCAGGGCTAACCTTTAGTCATTAGCGAGCCAGGGAACGGTTCTATTCCAACAGCTACGCGATGTGCTGGCTTCCGGCTGCAGTCAGATTTTGCCCCACCGTTCATCCCCCCTCAGCGAGAGCAGTCCCCATTCGGGCGGCGGTGCAGTGTGGCTAAAACCCCGGTTTCTCCATGGGCGCGCGTCGGAGATGGAGCCGATGCCAGCAGAAACCGGGGTTCTGCACCGGCATCCTAGCGGGTGACGTCATTCATGTAGGTGCCCCACAGCTCAGCGGCCTGACCACTGCTGCCATCGGTGGGGGTGTTGTCGTCGTTGCCGAGCCAGATGCCCGTCACCAGGTCGCGACCGGGCACAAAGCCGACAAACCAGAGGTCGCGGTTGTCGTTGGTGGTGCCAGTTTTGCCCGCTTCCCCCAGGCCCAGGTAAGCGCTGCGCCCGGTGCCGCTCTGGATCACGCCCTGCATCAGGCCCGTCAAAGTTTGGGCGATTTGCGGCGAAATGGCTTGCTGGTTAGTGTCGCCGGTCTGCCCAAATTCGTAGATGACGCGGCAGCTATTGGCATCGTTGGGATCAGTGCAGTCGCTGCTGTCAAGCACCCGCCGAATGCCGTGGGGGGGATTCCAGATGCCGTCGCTGGCGATCGCCCCAAAGGCACCCGTCAATTCTAGCGGGGTCACTTCACTTTCCCCCAATACCAGCCCCGGTGCCGGATTCAGCTCGCTATCAATGCCCAATCTTTGAGCGGTTTGGATGACCGAGTTGAGGCCGACCTCTTGAGCGATGCGCAGGGCCACCACGTTTTCCGACAGGGCGAGACCACTGTACATATCCATGGCCCCCGCCCCGGAGCGACAGCCCTCAAAAAACTGCCCACTCCAGTTCAGGCCACTACAGTCAAAGGTTTGACCAGGGGGAATGTCGTCTTCCAGGGCAGCGGCGTAGGCGAAGATTTTGAAGGTTGACCCCGGCTGCCGTAGGGCTTGGGAGGCGCGATCGAACTGGCTGGACTGGTAATCGACGCCGCCCACATAGGCCAAAATCTCAGCGGTAGGACTATCGAGGGTGACGATCGCCCCCTGGCTATAGTTCAGGTTGGCGCCGGCGGTGGTGACGTTGCTTTGCAAGGCCGCTTCGGCATCCGCCTGCATGTCCAAATCGAGGGTCGCTTCGACGATAAAGTTACCTTCTCGCGCCAGTCCTGACCCCAGCACGGTTTCCAATTCGCGAAAAATGTAGCTGTAGAAGTAGGGAGCGCGGATGCTTTGCAATTCTTCGCGGGCTTTGGGACTGATTTCGATGCGCGATCGCCGGGCGCGGCGGGCTTCCTCCGCGCTGACCATGCCCAGGGCCGTCATGCGATCGAGGACGCGATCGCGATAATCTACCGCCGCCTCATAGTTCTGCACGGGGTTGAAGGCATTCGGCGCGGGCAAAATGCCCACCAGGGTGGCTGCTTCCGACAGGTTGAGGTCGCTGGCGCTCTTGCCAAAGTAAAACTGCGCGGCGTCTTCAAAGCCGTACAGGTTGCCGCCTAAAAACACCCGATTCAGGTAAAACAGCAGCAAGTCGTCCTTGCTGTAAAAGCTTTCCAGCTTCAGGGCCACGATCGCCTCGCGAACTTTGCGACCAGCAGAATCGTCGGTGCCCACATATTCCCGATAGACGCTGCGGGCAAGTTGCTGGGTGAGGGTGCTGCCCCCCTCGCGAATTTCGCCGCCGCGAATATTGGTCACCAGGGCGCGGGCAATGCCGAGGGGGTCGATGCCCAGATGCCAGTAGTAGCGGGTGTCTTCCGACGCCACGACGGCGCTTGGTAAGTAAGAGCCATAGTCCGCCAGGCGCTGCATTTCCTGATGAGCCTGGGTCGGTTCGGGCCGCAGGGGCACCACGCCGCCACCCTCTTCGGCATAGATCACCACCGGCCCCTGCACGGACTCGGGAAACGGCCGCATCGGCACTTTGGGCCACTCTAGACCAACAATCCAGACGCCCAAAATTGCCGTGATGCCCGTGAATCCATACAGTCCATATTTCGTCCCCTGCACGTACCACGGCGGCGGATCGAGATAGCGCAGGGTGACACCGTCCGCCAGATCCGCCGGTCCTAAGGTGAGCTCGTCGCCGTGCTGCAATACCCAGTAGTTGAGGCGCTTTTTGCTGCGATAGAGGCCGTTGGTCGATTTTTTATCTTTAATGACAAAGGGGCGACCCGGACGGTGGGGATCGCGGGTAATGGAGGCGTGCACCTGGCTGACAATGGGGCTACCCACCACAATGTCGCTGCTTTGCGAACTCCGGCCCAAGAGGTAGCGATCGCCCAGCAGGGGAAAGGTTTCGACCTTGCCTTGATACTCCACTTCGAGCTGCGCCGGACGGGCTCCCGACTTCAGCTCAATTTGGGAGAAATCAATTTTTTGCTGCACCGCCTTAAACGCCTGGGTGACGTTGCCTAAGAGGGTGCGAGGGGGGGGCGGCGGTGGCGAAGAACTCATACGCACAGAAAAGGAACTGATGAATATTCTACTCACCCTCACAAGGGGGGCTGCCGCGATCGAGGGCGATCGCTAGACTGTCCCTACAAATTCAGCTTTTTCCCACCATTCCCATGGCGTTTGCCGCCGTTGCCCTGCGGGGGGTCGTCGTTGGCAACCCGAAACGCCGCAATGATCAGACAAACGATACCAATGTTGATGCAGACATCCGCCACATTAAAAATGGGAAAGCGAATCAGGCGAAAGTCAAAAAAGTCCACGACTTCGCCATTCAAAAAGCGGTCAATCCCGTTGCCTAATGCGCCACTGAGAATCAAGCCGTAGCCCACCTCTTCCCATCGATTAGTCAGCCGCACCGCCAACCCCAACACAACCAGCACCAGGCTGACAATCAGAGACAGCCAGCGTAACCACTCGCCGTTATCGCTAAAGAGACTAAAGGCAGCCCCGGTGTTGGTGACATAGGTAAAATGAAACACCCCCGGCCAGAGGGGAATCGTTTCAGGGGGCACTGTGAGTTCAAAGGTATTGACCACCCACAGCTTGGTGAGCTGGTCAATGGCTAACCCAATTATCGCCGCGACCCAAAAATAGCGGTTTTTAAGCCTCATAAGCCTCAATAAAACAGGAGTTGCCGCAGCAAGTACGACAACACAGAGACGGCACATACCATAATGAGCTGTCCTGGCAGCGGTGCCAAGGAATAGATCAAAATTGCCTCCCAAGCGGGAAACGTGACTTGCTGGAGCCACCCCCCCAGGGAGGCGATCGCCAGATAGGCCAGCCCGCATCCATGAATGACCCCCAAGCCACACACACTGCTAAACGCCAGTGATTCTAACTTAGGGCGATCGCGAAAGGCCAGATAGCCGCAGACCCATGCCGCTGGAATAAACCCGATTAAATAGCCAAAACTCGGTTCGCGTACATAGCCCAGACCGCCCCCCTGAGTAAAAATCGGCAACCCAAAAAATTGAAACAGCAGCAGCCCCAGCGCGACGTAGGCAATCTGCGCCAGCACCGCCGCATTTTTGCCCCCGATGCAGGCTGTGAGCAACACCGCCCCCACCTGAAAACTCACCCCCAACGAATACACCTGCACCCCGGTCGCGTTCCAGTCCCACGGGGCGTTGGTGATAAATGCCTCCGACCAGGTAGCCGCAATGGTCAACACCAACCCGATCAAGGCCCATAGCAAATCTAGCGGTGACAATGCCCGTACACTCATGCGCCTGTGCAAAAGGCATATTGTATCGCTCAGTGCGATCGGCGGGACAGGAAATTGGTGAAGTGTGGGTGGGGTGAAGCGTGGGTGGGTGAATGGGTAGGAATCAGTTTGGGGATCGAGTGTGAATTTTAATGCCAAATTTGGATTTGTAGGGTCGCACGGAGGTGGTGCAGCACTCACGAGAGATTGGATGGGGACTCGGAGGGGGCGGTGCTGGGGGACGGCAAGGGTAATGTACTGGGTTCGGTGTCGGGCGGCTGAGACGATTTACGGCCCCAGGCCACAGTGCCGCGATCGCTCTCAGTAATTTGCTTAGACAGCGGCGTGATCATCAGCGATGTCCCACAGTGTTTGCAAAATAGCGCATCGGGATCGTGGATCGACCAGCCACAGCGATGACAGGGTATCTGCACCGAATTGGATACCTTCAAAATGCGGCGTAGCAGGTCGCCCAACTGGGTGGGAATCAAAGCGATGCCGGTCAAAATCATCAGCATGGTGCACAAGCGCCCCGCATCGGACACGGGGGTGATGTCGCCGTAGCCCACTGTCGTAATGGTGACGACGGCAAAATACGCCGCATCCAAAAACGAAGTGAACGTCTCGGGTTGGTAATACTCCTCGACCTGGAAAATCAGCCCAGCATAAACAAAAATGATGCCGACAATCGTAGACACGATCCGCACGACCGCCAACGTGTCGGCAGCGGTCGCCCGAGCCAGGATGGCGCGATCGCTAAACAGTCGGGCCAGCCGTAACACCCGCAACCACTGGAGCAGCCGCACCCCCCGCCAGGCCACCAGCCCCGGCCCAAACGGCAAAATGGCAATCAAATCAATCACGCCATAAAAGCTGAAAACATAGCGCCACCAGCGCTCTGCCGTCCACACCCGCAGCCCATACTCCACGGTGAACAGGGTCAAAATGGCCCAATCGGCACCCTTGATAAACTGCTGCCAGCGGGGTGCCAGGTCGTAGGTATTGAGCACAAAAATGGTCGCCGAAGCGAGGGTCAACAGCGCGATCGTCCCCGTCACCCACCCGCCGGTCTCCCGGTCAGAGTCGTCTAGATAAGCCGCGATGGTTGGTTTCAGCGTCATGGCAATCGCCCGCTTGCTGAGTCGATTTTAGGCAATAAATCCCTCGACCGACGTTCAGGGTTTAACAACATTTAGAACCATGACTAAGTTGAGATTGAGCATCGGTGGCAACCGTTTTACCTATTGGTAATGGCTCACTATTCAGTTCTCTAAAATCTCTAGAATGTTTGCTAATTTCCTGTCGATGTTGAAACAGATAAATATTTTTTTATATGTCGAGCGTTCGGCAGCGACTTTCACAAGGCTTACTGTAAAAGTACTGGGGAAGTCCGACGAGTCGATCCTATGACATCACTCAAGGACAATGAACAGACTAACCAGCAAACTGTTAGGCCTGTGTCTGCTGGTGGCAGGCGGCGCACTCATCAGCCAGGAGTGGCCACAGCAGCAATCAGCAGCCTTTGATGGCATTGCCTTTTACCCGATCGTGGCCGATCGCGGCTCCGCTTTGCAGCGCGCCCAGGCACCGATGGTGGAGTCCGCAATCCGGCACTTAGAAGGATGGGGATACCTCGAAACGTTGCCCCAGCCGATCACGCTGCCTTTCGGTTATGTCGGCAAACACATTCTCGTCGCGGCCCAGTTGCCCTCAGCGCCGCAGACGATCCACCTGATTCTCGATACGGGGGTGCGATCGCCCCTGCTAGATTGGCAACTGACCTCCCAAATCCCCCTCTCCCATCCTCTCCGCCTTGCCCCCCAAGCCCTTTACGGCGTGCTCGAACGGATCAGCCTGGCGGAGGCCCACTTTTATCAAATAGGCACCTTTGCCGTTGAATTTAGTGCACCGGGGCAGCCCCTCTATTGTTTGTCGGAGAGTGGAGTGATCGGGGGTAGCGTGATGCGTCACGGCGTCTGGCAGATTGATTATCCGCACCGCACCCTGACGATCGCCCATGACACCTCGACCCTTGAGCACATTCACGATGCGATCGCCCTCCCCTTTGACCTGGTGGACTTCCAACCGCTGGTGACGCTAGATGTAGCGGGAAAGACAACGATCCGGGCGCTAATCGACACGGGATGGCACGGTAGTCTGCACCTATCGGCCCAGGATTTATCGCTGATCTCGTCTACCCATATCCGCACTACGGCAACCGCTGAAGGCCTGATGGAAACCCTGACTGGGCTAGCGATCGCCCGCCAACAAACCATCCAGCTATCGCGGCTCTCGCTGGGCGACCTGCACCTGGAGAATTTTCCGGTCTCGGTCGATGTGGGGCCGCCGCTACACCCGACTGCCCTCATCGGCAACGACTTTTTAGAGCACTTCATCGTGACGCTCGATTATGCCAATCAGCAACTTTATTTGTTGCCGACAGCACCCAGCAGCGAGTTATATCCCGCACCGTTGGCCTATGGATTTCAAGCCATGCTACAGGGCGATCACCTGTTGGTCACGGGCCTGCACCATCCTTCTGCCGCCGCCCAGGCCGGGTTACAAATCGGCGACCAAATCCTGTCGATTAACGGCGATCGCTACACCAACTTGTCCGCCGACCAAAGCTGCAACTTGATTCATCATCCCGTTGGCGATCGCTACACCGGCAATCTCCAAGTCACCGTCGCGCGTGGCGGGCGATCGCTGACCTATACGGTCATGCCCGATTTAACGATCACTGCTTCAGAAGCCGATTAAACCGATCGGATTAGACCAGTAGAGGCATCCCGTCCTAGAGACCGATTGCCGTCACACCTGGTCGGGCCGCTGCCACCACGATGTGATGGAATAGATCAGCAGTGCCAGCCAGATGCAGCCAAACGTCACCGCATGAGTCGGAGTAAAGGGTTCGCCATACAGGAACACCCCCAGCATCAACTGCAGCGAGGGAGCCAAATATTGAAAAAAGCCCAGGGTCGAGAGCCGTAGCCGCTTCGCCGCATTGTTAAACCACAGCAGCGGCAGAGAAGTCATCACCCCCGCGCCGATGAACAAGAGACTCAAGGGCAGCGTTTCGCCAAAGTGCCCCACCCCGCTCGCCTGCCAATACACCACCAAAGTCAGCGCCACTGGCGTGATTAGCAGAGTTTCGATCGCCAGCCCCACCATCGGCGCGACCACCACAATCTTGCGCAGCAACCCATAAAAGGCAAAGGTGAAGGCCAGCCCGAGCGCAATCCACGGCACCGCCCCCAATTGCCAGACAAAATAACCCACTCCGATCGCCGCCAGCAGCACCGCCGCCTGTTGCCCCCGATGCAGCCGCTCCCGCAAAAACAAAAACCCCAGCAGCACGCTCACCAGCGGATTGATGAAATAGCCCAGACTGGTTTCGACGACGCGATCGCTGTTCACCCCGTAGATGTACAGGCCCCAGTTGCCGGTCAGCAACAGCGCCGTCACCAGCAGCAGTCGCAAGTTCTGCGGCGACTTGAGCAACGCCCTGACCTCGGCCTGCCGCTGCTGCACCAGCAAAATGCCGCCCAAGAACACCAACGACCAGATCATCCGGTGGCTCAGCACTTCCACTGGCGAACTTTGCTGAAAAAACTTCCAGTAGATCGGCAGCAGCCCCCAAGCCCCATAAGCCAGCAACGCATACAGACTACCGGCACTAGCTGAAGACTGAGATGGTTGAGAGTGGTTCAAGATCTTCGCGGCAAAAGTCAAACCCTCATCCTATAGCAAAGTGCCCGCCGCTGAAGCCCCCTCAAGTTATAACAACCCGGCTTCCAGCAACCGCTTAATGCTGTCTCTGCCCGCTGCTTTTGGTTAGGGGTGTACGATGACGCGGGTGCCGAGGCGGATGCGATCGTAGAGGGCGATGACGTCGGCGTTGCGCATGCGGACGCAACCGTGGGAGACGGCCTGGCCAATCAGGTGTTCGTGGGGGGTGCCGTGAAAGCCAATGGAGTTGATGCCGTCGGTCCAGAAGCCAATCCAGCGGGCTCCCAGAGGATTGTCGGGACCAGGGGGCACGATCGCCCCGGTGAGGGGATGTTCCCAAGCGGGATGTTGCTGACGCTGAAAGACGGTGAACTCGCCGGTCGGGGTTTCCCAGTCGTCGCGACCGACGGCAACAGGATAGGTGGCGACCTGGCGATCGCCCCGGTAGGCATAGAGCCGCCGCTCAGAGAGGTTGAGCACCAGCAGCGAAATCTGCTCGCTGGGGGCGGGTAAAAACAGGGTCGGGTCGTCGATGACGCGGGGGGTAGTCATCGGGGCGATCTCTGTGGGGCTGGGCCGGTCGGGTAAGTGGAGGGGCTGAGCGGCGGCGATCGCGGGTAGACTAGAGCACCCAATGCCGCCACCGACGAGCAAGCTCAACAGCCACCCCCGTCCAGAGAGGAGCCCATGGCGACGCTGAGTGCAACCCGACTGTGAATTAACCATGGCTAAGGCTGCACAATGACCGTCATCCCCATTCGCACGTGACTGTAAAGGGCGAGCACATCCTCATTGCGCAAACGCACACAACCATTAGAGGCGGCCCGGCCAATAGAAGAAACAGTCGGCGTACCATGAAAACCAATAATGCCATTAGAGAGTTCGGCAAACCCAATCCACCGCAAACCCAGGGCACTATTGGCTCCGGGCGCAAATACCTCCCCCGTCCACGGACTTTGCCAGACGGGGTCTTCAATCATTTGAAAAATTTCAAACTGTCCCGTAGGGGTGGGAGTCCCAGGAGCGCCGATCGCCACGGGAAAGCTGTCTAAAACCTGCTCATCGTCGTAAACGTAGACTCGCCGCTCGCCCAATTTCAACACGATGCGATCGGCTTTGGGAATGTAAAACGGCAGATGGTCGTCACGACTACCGATGGGGTAAGCCGTGCGATCGACGGTGGGAGAACGATGGGCGACGGTATCCAGCTCCAGGCGGATCGGGTCAGGCAGGACGGCGATCGCTTCCGCTTGGGCGCTGGGGGTTACTACCCCACTCAACATAAGAATTGCCACCACCACCCCCCAACGGTCATGACTATTCGTCATTGTCCACTCATTCTCCCGGCCCAATTAAAGTGTGAAGCAACAGTATTAACGACTGTTGCCGCTATTTTACCAGAGGCCCCGGACGGGGGTCGCGGGTGCGGAGGTGGGGGTCGGCGTGGGGGACTCTTCTCCGACAGGCTCTTCGACCATCATTTCCTCTTCGACGACTTCTTCATCCATCATGGAGTCTTCTGGCTCTGCGGCTAAGCGAGTTTCGAGTTCTGCGATGACATTGTCGGGCACGAGCACGCCATCTTGAATGACGTGGATGATACCGTTGGTCGCTGGCACGTCAGCGGCGACCACGGGAATCCCATCAATGGTCACCAAGTCACCCGAGACCACGACGTCCAACTCTTCTCCTCCCAGGGTTTCAACGGTGCCGGTTTCGAGGTCGTCAAACATGACCTCACCGGGAATTACGTGATAAGTCAACACGTCTGTGAGCAGGTCGGTGTTGTCGGTGAGAAACAGCGCGTCCAACACATCGTCGGGCAAAGTATCGAAAGCGCTATTGCTGGGGGCGATTACGGTGAATGGCCCGTCGCCCATCAGGGGCTCAATGAGACCGGCGGCATCCAGGGCTGATTCTAGGGAGCTAAACTCATCGACGCCGCTCACAATTTCGACGATGCTGGCGGTGGGGACTAGCTCTTCATCGACCTGGGATAGGGTCTCACTGCCGTTAATGCCGATCGCTTCTAATTCTCGTTCCGCCACGGTTGGCGGTTGGGCCAGAGCGGGGGCAACGGTCATCCCTAAACCAAGAGCGCTCGCGATCGCTCCTACAGCAAACAGTTGAATGCTCATAATTCTCCTCGATCACACATAAAGTTCTGCGCATCCAACTGACGTTAAGCTGAATGGCAAACCGGATTAACCTGCCTAACGGTAGAGAACCCTCCATCCTCAAGCTAGAGGTTTAGGGCTCCCTGTTGTACCGAATGGCCCATCAAATCCCTCAATCCCAGGATGGTCGGATAACGGTGGCTCCGCTGCGGTGGCTTGCAGAGCCTGACTTTGGCTAGAGGGGCGGACCCACCCTACGGCGATTCTATTTTCAAGGCAGAAATTGGGTTGCTGTAACGGCGTTTTAGACCCTGGGGATCTCAGTCAACGCTTAGGAATGAGAATTGAATCAGTTGGGATAGCCGTCTCGGCTGTCCCCGGACAGGCAAGGGACATCTCTCACCCAAATTGGACTTTAAATCATCCTCATCCCTTAAACGCCAAAGGGGCACACCAACGTGCGCCCCTTCAGCAAAACCAGACCGCTAATCAATGCTCCTGATCCGCGATTCTGAGGATGGGTGTGACTGGTTTACCAAAGGCCACGCACGGGTTCGGCGGGGGCGGGGGTCTCTTCCATCTCTTCTTCTTCGACGACAACTTCCTCTTCTTCAACGATGACTTCTTCTTCCATCATTGCTTCCTCCTCTGCCTCGGCCAAGCGATTTCCGAGTTCAACGGCAACTTCATCGGGCACCAGCACGCTGTCGATGATATGGATGACCCCGTTCGTCGCGGGGATATCGGCTGCCACCACGTTGGCATCGCCGACCATGACCATGTCGCCATCAACCACAACGGGCACCGTACTACCCTCAAGGGTTTCCACATCACCGGTTGTGAGATCGCTGGAAACGACGGCACCAGGGACTACGTGATAAGTCAAGACATCGGTGAGCAAATCCTGATTTTCGGGCATGAGCAGTGCGTCGACCACCCCTTCGGGAAGGGCTTCAAAAGCTTCATTGGGCGGCGCAAACACCGTAAACGGGCCTTCCCCAGCCAGGGCTTCAGTCAACTCAGCAGCCTCTAGCGCCGCTTCTAAAGTGCTGAATTCATCGACGCCGCTGACGATTTCGGCGATGTTGGCCTGCGGTACTAGTTCTTCTTGGGCGACCGTTTCTTCTGCTTGGCCTACAGCCTCTTCTACTTCCGTTTCGACGGCTCCATGGTTATCGGCGAGACCGGGGGCAGTCATGCCCAGGCCCAAAATCCCCGCGATCGCTAAAGTCTTAGCTGTCAATACTCGAATGCTCATTACCTTATTCTCCTCAACATCACTTGTAAAGTTCTGTGAATTTACCCGATGTTAATCCAAATAGCAAGAGGGGATTAACTTGGCGAGCGGTATAGATGGCTTCATTTGCCAGTGAGGGGGCGAGTTTCAGCGATGGACCGAACGGACGATCAGATACCCAATCGACAGGGCGAGTAGGGCGATCGCCAGGCCAATCAGACTGATGCCGGATACCTTTTCAAGATCCAGGATGATGAGTTTTCGCCCCACTGCGGTGAGGGCGGTGGCAATCACCAGTTCGACCTGCACAACATGCTTACGAATATAAGCAGTAATGTTTTCCAAAATTTCCAGGGCAATCAGGACACTGAGGAAGATCCCAAAAATTTCGGTCAGGGTGGTTTGAAAAAAGCCCCGGCTGTCAAACACCATCAGCGAGCGATAAAGCACGATCGCTAAGTCGACCACCGTCACTAAAATGACCAGCACCATAGCCAGGGACAGCACTTTTGAAACGATGCTTTCCACCTGAGAGAGTCGCTTGAGGAAGACCTCATCCTGAAAGTTATGGGCGAGCCTGCTCAACAGTGAGTTGGGTTGCCTGGCCATAGTGTCTGACTAAACCGTTGAAAGGGGAATTGCTGTGAGCATAGAAGATGGACTCCCCTTCGGTAAAGCCTGTGGCGATACTCTTGAAGGGCGAGTGGCTGCTGCTAGGGAACGGATATGAGTATGGTGTGGGAGTGCAGAATGAGGGCATCCCAATGATGTAACCCTCATCCTAAATTCCTCTCCCGCAGGGCTACTAAACCCCGTCTAAGTTGAGAACTGGAGTTTTGTATGATCGGGCAGAACCTCAC